>Ga0308019_10000001_pt1 | contig 549566 bp, 456 predicted proteins | sample Neamet284_FD_203135 | JGI IMG/M metagenome (GOLD analysis project Ga0308019, IMG submission 203135) | Marine microbial communities from water near the shore, Antarctic Ocean - #284 | ecosystem: Environmental > Aquatic > Marine > Unclassified | place: Southern Ocean | collected 2014-10-01
AGTCTTCTTTGTTTAGTTTTTTTGCAAGGGCTTTTAATTCATCTAACAACTTTTGTTCTTTCTCTAGTTTTTTAAGTTCTTCTATTCGTTTTTTTAACGCTTCTTTTTTCTGTAGTACTGATTTTGAGTCTTTTGGCAGCTCTTTAATGTTCTCTTGCAACTTATCTGTTTGACGTTGCATCATTTTTTTATACTGTTCTTGGCGTTTTATATAGTTTTCAATCTTCTTTTTATCATTCCAATTAACAATCTTCTTGTTTTGTAGGTTTTCTTTAATTTCTTCTAAGTCTTTTTTCTGGTCTTCTCTTTTTTGAAGTGTTTTTTCAATTGATTTAATTTGATTCCGTTGTTGTAAAACCGCCTCTTCTTGAACTTCTTTATCAGATTTATTTCTAAAACTGAATTTTTTACTCTTGCTTTTCTTTTTACCATGCACTCCATCATTATCATACACTTGAAAATAGAGTTCGTAATTGATTCCTTTTTGAAGGGATACTTCTCCAGGAAACTCAAAGTAAAAAGTTTGGTTTTCTTTTGAGACCACTTTTAATTGTTTCTTTTCAATTTGATTCGGGTTGTCCTCATTGTAGTACACTGCTTCTAGCTTGGTCAATCCATAGTCGTCAGAAATTTTTCCAGCAAACCGAGCACGATTCTTTATCAAAGAATCAATGTCTGACAATACCTCTATTTTTGGAAATTCATCTTTAATAACCTCTATTTTAAAAAACAGTTTTTCGTGCTTTTTTAATTCCCTATTAGAGGTTGCTATTTGATAATCTATTGGGGTTTTTATTGTCTTTTTAAAAGAAAAAAAAGCGTCATCGACCTTCGTAAATGCCGTGGTTTTTACATTTTCTATAAATGAAACCTCTTCTGTTTGATTCGTGAGAACATTCCAAATAACCTTTGTTCCTTCCGGAATTAAAAGTGTACCAGAATTGTTAATTGTTTCATTCTTCTTCTGAATATAATTCGGGTATTTTAAATCGACTGAAATGTTTTGAATTGTGGGTGTTTTAATAATTTCTAACACATATGTTTCAGAAACAATATCGTTCGACGCAACATAAAACCGAATTGGAGTATTGATGTTAGAAAAAGTATAGCTAAACACACCTTTGTTTTGCTGTAGATAATAGCTCTGGTTGTTATAAAAAACAAGCACATCAGAAGGCTGAACGACACCTTTTGTTTCAAACTTTATCGTAAAGGGTTGTCCTTGAATACCCCGTAAATCTTCAGATAATAAATAAAATGTAAACGGCGCCGGTGGCACAAATGCGGTTCTATGATTCAATACTCTTTTAAAAGAAGTGTTGAATATGTTAAAATTTCCTGTTAGCGCAATAAGCAACCAAATAAGCACGGGAATTACAGCAACCTTTAAATACTTTGTATTGTTCTTAAAATTAATCGCTTTTGCAAACGGAATAGGTTGTAAATCTATTGCTTTTTGTTCAATACTCGCCAATAATAAATCTGTTTGATGTACAGATTCTTTTAATTGCAACACATTAATAAGCTTGTCGCCTACTTTCGGAAAGTGATTCCCAATAATTTTTGAAGATTCCTTAAAAGAAATTCCTTTTTTTATACCGATTAACCGAAAAATTGGTGTGAAAATAAATCGGAATAATAGATAGATTTCAACGGCAATAAAAACCCAAAAAAGCACGGTTCTAGCAGTTGGTTTTAACCATAAAAAATACTCTAAAAAAAGAGTGAAAAACAAATACAAAAATCCAAAAGAAAGAAATAATATTCCTCCTTTAATCAACTCGTTTGTATAGAATTTACGCACAAACTGATGTAACTTTTGTTCTATGTTTTTATATGGCTCCATGTTGTAATCAATAAAACTACTCTTTTTTTCTATTCTTTCTCTAAAAAAAAAGTGTTAAACCTTAGTAAATGCTATTAAAATATCTTTTTATATGATTATAATCTAAAGTATCTTTGCTCTTTGTAAAAAAGTATAAAAATGAACAGTAACGTTAGAGTGCGTTTTGCTCCTAGTCCAACAGGGCCTTTGCATATTGGTGGTGTAAGAACCGCATTATTTAATTATTTATTTGCTAAAAAACATGGTGGAACCTTTGTGCTTCGTATAGAAGACACAGATCAAACACGTTATGTTGCAAATGCAGAACAGTATATTATAGACGCTTTAGATTGGTGTAATATTCCTTTTGATGAAGGTCCGGGGAGAAATGAGAAATTTGGCCCGTATCGTCAGTCAGAACGTAAAGAGCTGTACAAACAATATGCAGATCAATTGATTGCATCTGGTTGGGCATATTATGCTTTTGATACTTCAGAAGAGCTAGATACACTGAGAAAAAATAACGAAGAAAACGGTAAAACGTTTATTTATAATTGGCACAATAGACAGCAATTAAACAATTCTTTAGTGTTATCTAAAGAAGAAATTGCTGCTAAATTAGACGCAGGTGATAAATATGTAATCCGTTTTAAAACCCCACAAGACGAATCATTATTGATGAATGATGAGATTCGTGGAACAATTAAGATTGATACAAATACTTTAGATGATAAGGTGTTGTTTAAATCTGATGGAATGCCAACCTATCATTTAGCAAATATTGTTGATGATCATTTGATGGAAATTAGCCATGTTATTCGTGGTGAAGAATGGTTGCCGTCAATGCCGTTACATGTTTTATTATATAGAGCTTTTGGTTGGAAATCTCCAAAATTTGCACATTTACCATTGATTTTAAAACCTGTTGGTAAAGGCAAGTTAAGCAAACGTGATGGAGATAAATTAGGGTTTCCTGTGTTTCCTTTAGAATATATAAACGAACAATCTGGCGTTATTTCTCGTGGATACAAAGAAGATGGTTATTTTGCTGATTCTTTTATAAACATGTTGGCTTTATTAGGTTGGAATCCTGGAACAGAGCAAGAAATTTTCTCTTTAGAAGCACTAACTCAAGTGTTCGATTTAGCGAGAGTTAGTAAATCTGGTGCAAAATTTAGCCCCGATAAAACAAACTGGTTCAACCAACAATACATGCAGACAAAATCTGATGCTGAATTGACAGATTTGTATTTGCCTGTTCTATCAGAAAAAGGAATCGCTTCGAACGTAATCGAGAAATCTTACATTCAAAAAGTAGTTTCGTTAATTAAAGACCGTGCTGTTTTTGTTGCGGATTTTTGGAGCTTATCTGATTTCTTTTTTCAATCTCCTTCTGAATACGATGCAAAAGCATCTAAGAAGAACTGGAAAGAAGAAACTCCTGAATTAATGAATGAGTTAATATCTGTAATAAGTGGCATCGAAGGTTTTTCATCAGCAAATACAGAAACCGAAATTAAAGCATGGGTTACCGCTAAAGAAATTGGTTTTGGTAAGGTTATGCAACCGTTGCGTTTAAGTTTAGTAGGCGCTTTAAAAGGCCCTCATTTATTCGATATTATTGAGATGATTGGTAAAGAAGAAACAATCAACAGGCTTAAAAACGCGATTAATCGTTTATAAACTGATTTAAAAATATAGTACAGCCTCTGGATATTTTATTCAGAGGTTTTTTGTTTTTGTGTAACATTTACTAAAAACTGCGTCTTGTAATTGGGTGCTTTTCTTTGTATCTTTAATAAAATTAAAATAAACAATTATGGAACCAACATTTATTATTATCGTAGTACTAGGTTTTCTAATCCTATTCGCTTCTTTTTTTACAGTTAAACAACAAACATCCGCAGTTATTGAACGCTTTGGTAAATTTCAAAGTATTCGACAATCTGGATTACAGTTAAAAATTCCGCTTTTTGATAAAATTTCTGGAAGAGTTAGTTTAAAAATTCAACAACTAGATGTAATCATAGAAACAAAAACCCTGGATGATGTTTTTGTAAAACTGAAAGTATCCGTACAATTTAAAGTGATTAAAAACAAAGTATATGATGCTTTTTATAAGTTAGATTATCCTCACGATCAGATTACCTCTTATGTGTTTGATGTTGTGCGTGCAGAAGTGCCAAAGATGAAATTAGATGATGTTTTTGTTAAAAAAGATGACGTTGCAATTGCTGTAAAAACAGAATTAAATGACGCAATGTCAAGCTACGGATATGATATTATCAAAACTTTAGTAACAGATATTGATCCAGATTCTCAAGTAAAAGAAGCAATGAATAGAATTAATGCTGCAGATAGAGAAAAAACAGCAGCACAATATGAAGGAGATGCCCAACGTATTTTAATTGTTGAAAGAGCAAAAGCAGAAGCTGAAAGCAAGCGATTACAAGGTAAGGGTATTGCAGATCAACGTAGAGAAATTGCACGTGGTTTGGAAGAATCTGTAGAGGTGTTAAATAGGGCAGGAATCAACTCTCAAGAAGCATCTGCATTAATTGTAATTACACAACACTATGACACATTACAATCTATTGGAGCAAACACAAATAGCAACTTGATTTTACTGCCAAACAACCCAAATGCGGCAAGTTCTATGTTAAATGATATGGTAGCTAGTTTTGCGGCTACAAATCAAATAGGAGAAAGCATAAAAGAAAGTAAAGCGAAGAAAAAGGAATAAATATGATTATATCCACAACAAATACATTAGAAACTCATAAAGTAAAGCAATACTTAGGTATTGTTACCGGAGAAACTATTATTGGTGCTAATATATTTAAAGATTTTTTTGCAGGAATTAGAGATATTGTTGGTGGTAGATCTGGGTCTTATGAAAAAGTTTTAAGAGAAGCAAAAGATATTGCGCTAAAAGAAATGCAAGAACAAGCAACTATATTAGGAGCTGACGCCGTAATTGGTGTTGACTTAGATTATGAAACTGTTGGGGCTTCTGGCGGAATGTTAATGGTAACAGCCTCTGGAACCGCGGTTCAGTTTTAACCAATATTTTATAAAACAAAAAAACCGAAGGATGGACCTTCGGTTTTTTTTATATATTAAAAGTAGACTACTTTTTGTCTTCTATTTTATCTTTATCATCTTCTTTGGATGCGTTCTTAAACTCTTTAATTCCACTTCCTAAACCTTTCATTAATTCTGGAATTTTTCTACCACCAAAAAGCAATAAAACAACCACAACAATCATTATTACTTGCGGCATTCCAATCATTAAAATCATATTATGTAAATTCATTATTTCTAATTTTATAGCAAAGATACAAAAAGCTTTTAATTAATTCTTTGCTTCTATAGTTCCTCCTAAAACTTTTTTAGTTTTTAACACCTCAGGGGTTCCTTTGTAAAAAATGGTACCACCAAAACGAATCTTAGCATCTAACGTTTCTCCTACGTTTACCTCTGCTTTACCCCCTATTGCTGCTCTTATAATTGAAGAATCTGTTGCTTTTAAATTATACCCATGATAAACCCCTGCGTCATTTACCTCAACGTGTTGGTTTTTTGTTGTTCCTTTTAATTTTACAACACCCGCAGAAACAGATTTAACGGTTAAATGTTTTGTTTCAATAACCATATTAATCATTGCGCCTTCTTGGGTTTTTATCTCTAATTGATTTTGTTTAAAATCTTTAGAAGTAATTATTGCGCCTTCGTTCGCGTCAATTGTATTAATGTTTTTAGAATAATACACAATAACCTTTACTTTCCCATCTGCTAGTGTTTCAGGAAACTTTAAATATATTTTTAACGTATTGTTTGAGTTCTTAATTTTTACTTTTTCTGATTTTTCTCCAGAAATAACAAGCTCTTGCTTATCTGATTTTATCAACTCTACCTCAATTCCATTATATACTTTTAAAATAGAATAATCCCCTAGTGTTTTTATTATTGTAGTCTGGCTATGCAGAGAAATAGATAGTAAAAATAAAATACTTGCTATATATATTTTCATTTTTTTTTATTTTCAGTTATACTTTATACAAGTATAAAGCTTTTTTTATTTTTTTATTGTGACAAACAGTAGTTAGTCTTCAATTAATGTAAAATCTAAATGCTTGCGTTCTAAATCAGTGTTCTTTACTTTAACGGTAACAACCGCCCCTAGTTGATATATTTTTTTAGTTGATTGCCCAACGATCGCATATTGTTTTTCATCAAAAATAAAATAATCACTTTTAATATCTCTAATACGTACCATTCCTTCACATTTGTTTTCAGAAATTTCCACATAAATTCCCCATTCTGTTACTCCAGAAATAACTCCTTCAAACTCATTTTCTTTATGATCTTGCATGTATTTAATCTGCATGTACTTAATAGAAGAACGCTCTGCTTTTGCTGCTAATTCTTCCATTTGTGAAGAATGTTTACATTTTTCTTCATACCCATCTGATTTTGGTGATTTTCCACCATCTAAATAATATTGTAGTAATCTATGTGTCATTACATCGGGATATCGTCTAATAGGTGATGTAAAATGACTGTAGTAATCAAAAGCTAGTCCGTAATGACCAATGTTTTGAGTGGTATAAGCAGCTTTACTCATTGTTCGAATCGCTAAAGTCTCCACCATATTAGATTCTGCTTTACCATGTACATCTGCTAATAATTTATTTAAAGATTGAGAGGTTGATGCTTTTGTTTCTGTATCTATAGAATAACCGAACTTACTAATAATCCCTTGCAACGCATTAAGTTTATCAATATTTGGTTCATCATGTGTTCTATAAATAAAGGTGTTTTTACTTGGTTTTCCTTTTTCTGTACCAATAAATTCTGCCACTTTTCTGTTTGCTAACAACATAAATTCTTCAATTAATTTGTTAGCATCTTTAGATTCTTTAAAAAACACTCCTAAAGGATTTGCTTCTTCATCTAAATCAAACTTCACTTCTACTCTATCAAATGAAATAGCACCAGCATTCATACGTTTTTTACGCATTTTTTTAGCAAGTTCATCTAATTTTAAGGTTGCTTCTACAATTTCTTTAGAGACGGTGTATTCTGCATCAATAATAGAAATATCAAGCGGCATTGGATATTCTTTTAGTTCTGATAAATTACAGTTTTCTATAATAGATTGTGCTTCTTCATATGCAAAACGTTGATCTGAATAGGTAACCGTTCTTCCAAACCACTTATTTACTACTTGTGCTTTTTCATTTATTTCAAACACGGTAGAGAATGTTAATTTTTCTTCATTTGGACGTAAAGAACAAACGCCATTTGATAACTTTTCTGGTAACATTGGTACTACTCTATCTACTAAATACACAGATGTTGCTCTATCATAAGCTTCATCATCTAAAATTGTTTTTTCTTGTAAATAATGAGAAACATCTGCAATATGAATCCCTATTTCATAGTTTCCGTTCTCTAATTTTGTAAAAGACAATGCGTCATCAAAATCTTTTGCATCTTTTGGATCTATTGTAAATGTTAAATCACCACGCATATCTCTACGTTTCGCAATTTCTTCTTTTGTAATTTCTATCGATAAGTTTTCTGCGTCCTCTTCTACTTCTTTCGGAAATTCATATGGTAAACCATATTCTAATAAAATAGAATGCATTTCTGTATTATGATCTCCTGGTTTTCCTAATACAGTTGTTATTTTTCCAAAAGGATTTTTAGAATTTGAAGGCCAATCAGTAAGTGTTGCCACTACTTTATCTCCATCTTCTGCTCCATTTATTTTATTTTGAGAGATAAAAATATCAACATACATTTTACTATTGTTAGAAATTACAAAACCAAAATTTTTATTGAGTTGTAAAACACCTACAAATTCTGTTTTTGCGCGTTCTAAAACTTCAACAACATCGGCTTCTAATTTTTTACTTCCTCTTTTATTATAAGTATATACTTTTACAGTATCTTGATGTAGCCCTTTATTTAAGTTAATTGAAGGTATAAAAATATCATCATTAAATTCATCTGAAATAAAATATGCATTTCCGTTAGATGTTACATCTAAAGTACCAATACTATATTTTCTTTCAATATTGATTTGAAATTTACCTCTATCTGTTTCTTTAATTTTTTTATTTTCTTTTAATTCTGCTAATTTTTTTAAAATTTGAGTTTTTCCGTCTGTGTCGGAAATATTCATTTTTGATGCTATTTGTTTATAATTATAAGATAAAGTTGCATCTTCATTTAATGCTTTGAATATATTTCTAGTTAAATCTTTAATTACTTTACCTTTATTTTTATAAAATACTTTCTTTTTCGACATCTGTCTCTTTTTTTTTATTGAAAGCAAAATACAACTATTTATATATAAAATTGATTAAATTAATGTTATCAATTCTATTTTGTATTTTGCTGCTTTATTTAATTTATTAATTTATGAATACTGAATGGTTTTTAATAGTGAATCCTACTTCTGGAAACGGAAAATCAAAAAAAAGTTGGCAACATATTTCAACGTTGTTAACAAACCATGGTATTCAGTTTTCTTTTGCATTTACTGAGTTCTCAAAACACGAAAGTGAATTAGCACAGCATGCTATTAAAAATGGATTTACTAAAATAATTTCTGTTGGTGGAGATGGTACTTTACATCATATAGTTAACGGAATAATGTCTCAAAATTTAGTAGAAACAAATACTATACAACTGGGAGTAATACCTATTGGTACTGGAAATGATTGGGTAAAAACTTATAATATTCCTACAAAGATAGAAAAATCTATTTTAATCATAAAAAATGGGAAATCTATTCTACAAGATATTGGTAAATTAACAACAGAAAATAATAGAAATAGTTATTTTAATAATATTGCCGGAATTGGGTATGATGGATATGTTGCTAATAAATTAAAAAAATTAAAAAAGTATGGAGGAATCGCTTATTTACTAAGTGGTTTAGCGGGTATGTTTTTTTATAAACCTATTTATTTTAAGATTGAATTAAATAATCAAACAATACAAGAAAAATGTTTAATAATAATTTTTGGTATTTGTAAATTTTCTGGGGGCGGAATGCAATTTACTAAAAATGCAAACCCTTTAGATGGTTTATTAGATATTACAATTGCTAAAAATTTAACCTTATTCGATTTACTATTAAATCTTCCTAAATTATACAATGGTAAGATTGTACATCATAAAAAATTAGCAACTTATAAAACAACTACTATAAAAATAACTCCAATTTCTAACGTAGAAAAACCTTTTATTCAAGCAGATGGTGAGTTAATAGATTCAGGTACAGTTACTGTATCAATTATCAAAAATGCAATTCAATTTATTGTACCTACTTTATAAAAGTTAAATAAATACTAAATAAATTGTAACATTTGTTAAAATTCTTCGTCTTTATAAAGTAGTAAGAATTTAATAAATGAAAAAATTACATAAAATAATAACCTTATTTATCTTGATATTTATCACAGGTATCTTTGTTGTTATTACAACTATTAATAAGCCTTTAAACTCACTAGAAGAAACTGTAGAGATTCAAAAAGATTCTCTAAGGTTTAATAAACTAAACACTAAAACTATTTAGAACTACTTTAGTATTATTTAAAACTTCATTTTTTATAGTACCTATCTAGAAAGTATATTTACTTTTTTTATAATTATAGTTTTTTAAGGTTATTAACACTTTATATTATTAATATAATACTCTTTTAAAAAATTTATAAAAATATAATGTTTATAGTATAGTGTTAATAGGTACAATAAATTTATTTTATTTTATTTTTATTTATCACTTATTAAATTTAATAAACAATGTATTATAGTATTAAAACCTTTAAAATCAATTCAATTATATAGTTATTAACAGTTCTTATAAACATAAATTAACATTAAAATATTCACTTTTTAATAAAAGTATACTGTAAATAAAGAGGTTTTTATTGTTGATAAAATGATATTAAAAACTCATAAAAAAAGTTGGTAATGTAAAACCAATTCTTGTATTGTAATAATAATTGAAAGAATCAAATAAAGTTTTAAATATTTAATAATAGTTTTTAACATTAAAAAAATACGTTTAAACCCTTTATTTTAAAAGGGTTATCAAAAACCATAAAAAATTGAGTGTTAAAAACTGTTGATAACCATCTTTATGACTATTTTTGTGTCACGTAACACTATTAAACACAACTTATTATGATAATTGCAATTGGTAATGATCACGCAGGAACAGAATATAAATTCGAAATTGTTAAAAAATTAGAAACTGCTGGTTATACAGTTTTAAACTTTGGAACAGATACAAATAATAGTATGGATTATCCTGATGCAATTCATCCAACTGCAGATGCAGTAGAATCTGGTAAAGCAGATTTTGGAATTATTTTATGTGGTAGTGGTAATGGTGCACAGATGACCGCAAACAAACACCAAGGAATTAGAGCCGCTTTATGTTGGAATAATGAATTGGTTTCTTTAACACGTCAACATAATAACTCTAATATTTTAACAATTCCTGCACGTTTTGTTTCTTTACAACAAGCATTAGGGTTTGTAGATATATTTTTAAACACCGCTTTTGAAGGTGGAAGACACGGAAATAGAGTTGATAAGATATCTTGTTAAAAAATGGAATTCTTTGTTAAAAAATTTGATACTCTTTCTTTAGAAGAATTATATAGAATACTACAATTACGTTCAGAAATATTTGTAGTCGAGCAAGATTGTGTATATCAAGATTTAGATTTTAAAGATCAAAAAGCATTACATATTTTTGGGAAAAAAGATAATATTATTGTTGCGTATACACGTGTTTTTAAACCAGGAGATTATTTTAAAGAAGCAAGTATCGGTAGAGTAGTGGTCGCTGTTAAAGAGCGTAAATATGGATACGGTCATGATTTAATGAAAGCGTCTATTAATGCAGTAACCTCTAACTTTAACACTTCAGAAATAACTATTTCTGCACAAGTATATTTAAAAAATTTTTACGAATCTCATGGGTTTATTCAAGTGGGTGAGGGGTATTTAGAAGATGGAATACCTCATATAGAAATGATAAAAAAATAAGCAAAACTTATTTAAATAAAGATTTTTTAGAATATATAAAAACTATAAATTACCCTTTTTTTAATGTGATATTTATCACATTAAAGTAGTTACTTCTTTTACCTCTCCAAGAGATATACCTTTTATTAAAACAGAACCAATACGCACTCGTATTAAACGCAATGTTGGGAGGTTAACAGCAGCGGTCATTTTACGTACTTGCCTAAATTTACCTTCATTAATTATAATAGAAACCCACGATGTTGGTCCGTGGCGTTCATCACGAATTTTTTGAGTTCTATTTGGAAAGTCTGGAGTAGAAATTATAGTAGCCTTACAAGGTTTAGTTGTATATTTTTCACCTTCAATACTAATTTCTATTCCGTTTTTTAATTCTTCAATTTTTTTAGGTGTTATTATTCCATCCACCTGAACATAATATTCTTTTTCTACTTTTTTACTTCTAATATATTCACTTACTTTTCCGTCTGTTGTTAATAATAATAAACCTTCAGATGTTACATCCAAACGACCAATAGCCATAACTCCTTCAGGAAAATCATGTAATTCACCTAGCATTTTCTTCTTTCTCTTTGTTTGGTTGTTTATAAACTGAGATAAATAACCATACGGTTTATGTATTATAAAATGTCGCTGTTCTTTCATGATTTATACCACTTCTATTTTTACAGAAAACACCTCTTTACCAGTGCTAACTTTCATATTTTCTTTAGAATATTTTTGAGTTGATAACTCCGGAAAATGTGTAATTGGCTCTATACACAACATAGTGCGCTCTTCTGTCCACAACATAAAATTATCAAAACCAGTTGTGCTAATTTTTAAATTATTTTTAGTAGAATGCTCAAGAATTATTTCATTGGTATTTAAAACAGGAAAAGCAGCTGATCCAACATTAAAAATATCCTTTAAAATAATTTCTTTTGAAGAGGTTTTAAGTATTTCTGTTCCTTTTCCCGACAATTCAAATGCAGGATGATACCCAAACATAAAAGGCATGTTTATTTCTGAATTGATTTCGAAAACAATCTCTAAACTATCATTTGTTAGGTTTAAATTTTTTTTAAAAGAAAAATCATAAGGCCAAAAAACAAACTCTTTAGGAGATTTATTAGGAAACTTACGGTTCTTTAAAAGAGTGTTTTTGAAATATGTTTTTAAAAAACTAGCGGATAGCGCATCTTTTTTATGCAAGGTATATTCAAATTCACGTAAAAGACCATGTTGATCTAATATGGATTTCCCTTTTTTAGTAGAGACCACATAGTCGTTTTTTACAGTAGGCCCAATTATTGGAAACATTTCTGTATCAGAATTATTCCACCCTTTATTTTCTTTTTGGTGGATATATTCCACGCCTTTTTTTTGATAACTAATCAACTCTCCTTTGTGAATTTTCACGCTGGAAAACGCATCTTCACTAATCAATAAAACTGTTTCTTTCATGGAAGATTAAAAGTATAAAAAAAATTAAAAACAACGGGATGTTTTTGTAACTTAGTCGTTCTTATTTTTAAAATTTTTAGCAAAAAGTATATGTCAACAGATAAAGAAAAACAAGCAAAATTAAAAGCATTACAACTTACTTTAGACAAGATGGATAAAGTCTATGGAAAAGGAGCGGTAATGAAAATGGGCGATGTCGCGGTAGAAGATATTGATGCTATATCATCAGGTTCTTTAGGATTGGATTTGGCATTAGGCGTAGGTGGTTACCCAAGAGGAAGAGTAATAGAAATTTATGGACCAGAATCTTCAGGTAAAACAACATTAACATTACATGCAATTGCAGAAGCACAAAAAGCGGGTGGAATTGCAGCATTTATTGATGCAGAACACGCATTTGATCGTTTTTATGCAGAAAACTTAGGTGTAGATATAGAAAATTTAATCATCTCTCAACCAGATTACGGAGAACAAGCTTTAGAAATTGCAGATAATTTAATTAGCTCTGGAGCAATTGATATTGTTGTGATTGATTCTGTTGCGGCATTAACTCCAAAATCAGAAATTGAAGGAGAAATGGGAGATTCTAAAATGGGATTACACGCTCGTTTAATGTCTCAAGCATTACGTAAATTAACAGGTACAATTAGTAAAACGAAGTGTACGGTTATTTTTATCAACCAACTACGTGAAAAAATTGGTGTAATGTTCGGTAATCCAGAAACGACTACTGGAGGAAATGCATTAAAATTCTATGCATCTGTAAGATTAGATATTAGAAGAAGAACACAAATTAAAGACGGAGACCGTGTTATTGGAAACAGTACGAAAGTTAAAGTTGTTAAAAATAAAGTGGCACCACCTTTTCAAATTGCAGAATTTGATATTATGTATGGAAAAGGAATTTCTAAAGTTGGAGAAATACTTGATATTGGTGTTGAATTAGGAATTGTTAAAAAAAGTGGATCATGGTTTAGCTATGGAGAAACTAAATTAGGTCAAGGACGAGATGCTGTGAAAGGATTAATTAAAGACAATCCAGAATTAGCAGAAGAACTAGAATCTAAAATAAAAGAGGCTATTGAAAATCAAGAATAATTAAAAGTTCTAATTATCAAACTGCTGTAGAAGTAATCAATCCACAGCGGTTTTTTTATTTTATTATGATTCAGGTTACTCAAAACATCGCTTTAAAACCAATAACTAAATCCGATTCAAAAGATTTATATGCAATAATGAAGGAAATATACCCTTCTGCGTATCAACACTTTTGGAAAGATAAAGGAGATTGGTATGTGAATCATTACTATTCAAAAAAGAACATTGAAAAAGAGCTGATAGAAATTAATTCAGCGTATTATTTTATTGTCTTTAACGGTGAAATAATAGGGAACTTTAGGGTTTTATGGAGTCAAACATTAAAAGGGTTTGAGAATAAAAAAGCAGTGAAGCTTCACAGAATATATTTACACTCAAAAACACATGGAAACGGAATTGGAAAAACACTAGTTACATGGTTAGAGAAAACAGCACAAGAAAAAGGATTTGAGTTAATTTGGCTAGACGCAATGGACGAACAACCACAAGCTTTACAGTTTTATAAAAAGCTTGGGTATCAACACCATTCTCATGAGTTTTTAGATTTTGAGTTATTGCATGATCATGTTCGAAAAATGAATCAAGTTTATAAAACGCTTTAAACCCCTGTACTTCCAAAACCACCAGAACCACGCTCTGTTTCGTTTAAAACAGTAACCTCTTCCCAGTTTACACGCTCGTGTTTAGCAATAATTAATTGTGCAATGCGCTCTCCGTCATTAACAACAAAGTCTTCGTTAGATAAATTCACTAATATTACCCCTATTTCTCCACGATAATCAGCATCTACAGTTCCAGGAGAGTTCAATACTGTAATTCCTTTTTTAGCAGCCAAACCACTTCTTGGTCTAACCTGAGCCTCAAAACCAATAGGTAATGCAATAAACAACCCTGTTTTAACAATAGTTCTTTCAAGTGGTTTAAGAACAATAGACTCACTTAAGTTTGCTCTTAAATCCATTCCTGCAGACCCTTGTGTTTCGTAATTAGGAGTTGCGTGTTTAGAGGTGTTTATAATTTGTACATTCATTGTGTTAGCGTTTTAAAAGTTGTTTAATAACTGTTTTTTCAAAGAAAATAATGATTCCAAAATAACTAAAAAGGGAAACAAAAGAGAACCAATATTGGCCTCTAAAATAAAGAAAAGAAAACCCTGATAATACGATTGTTAAAAGAATATATATAATTAGTTTATTTATTTGATATGGAACAGGATACTGCTTTTTTCCAATATAGTAAGAAACAAGCATCATAAAAGTATAGGTTATTAGCGTTGCCCAGGCAGATGCCATAAAACCAATTTTAGGAATCATTACTAGATTAAAAGCAATTGTTATCATCGCTCCAATAATTGAAAAATACATTCCATACCGAGTTTTATCGGTCAGCTTATACCAGATAGATAAATTGTTGTAAATACCTAAAAACAAGTTCGCTAGTAATATAATAGGAACAATTTGTAATGCTTCAAAATATTCTGGCTTTCCTAATAATATGGTTGCAAAAAGATCAATAAATACAACCACAAACAACATAAAAAATGCTCCTAAAATAGTAAACCACGTTAAAATTTTAGCATAGACTTCTTTGGCGTTTTTTTTATCAGCATGATTAAAGAAAAAAGGCTCTGCGCCCAATCGAAATGCCATTATATACAACATCATAAAAACACCTAATTTATAACAAGCGGCATAGATTCCCATTTGTTCTTTACCAAGCAAGCTACCTAAGAGTAGTTTGTCTAAATTTTCATTGGTAACAAAAGCTAAACTACCAACCATTATTGGCAATCCATATCTCAACATCCTTTTTAGAAGCTGAAGATCAAAAGAAATTTTAAATTTAAAGATGATTGGAAATAAGAAAAGAAAAGTAGATGCGCTAGCAATGGCTCCAGACACAAAAATGTGCAGCACTTTTGGGTTCGAAGTGTAGTATTCTAAAATAAAATTAGGCAAACGTATCTGGTGTTTTATTGCATATGGAACAAACCATAAAAAGAAAACATTTAAGATTCCAAAAACCAAAATATTTAAAACCTTAAACAATGTAAATTTAAATGGTTGATTTATTACCCGTAAATAAGCATATGGCAAAACAACTAATGTGTCTAAGGTAATGGTCCAAATTAAGAGTTTAAAAAACAAAGAACCCTTAAACCCAAAAAAAACAGCCAATTCAGAACTGTAAATTAATGTCAGTGTTAGAAAAATAATTGAGGTGAAAAAGAGGCTTAAAAAAGAGGTTGAAATTACAGCTCCTTTTGCCTTTTCTTTAGAAAAGAAACGAAAGAAAGCCGTTTCCATTCCGTAGGTAAGCAAGGCATTAAAGTAGGCAGCATACACATAATAATCAGTGTTTACTGCATACTTTTCTGCGTCTAACGTTGACGTATGAAGTTTTACCAAAAAGATATTTACCGCACGAGGTAAAACAGCGGCAATTCCATAAATAATGGCATCTTTAAAAAAGCTTTTTAAATTATTCAATAGAAAAAAGTATTGTACAAATATAATAATTACTACAAGTTTTGCGCATTAGAACTTTGTTTTCTTATTTTTGGTGCTATAAACAAAGAAAAGATGAACACAGATATTAAAATAGCTGTTCTTGGTGGAGGAAGTTGGGCTACAGCAATTGTAAAAATGTTGTCAGAAAACGTAACAACTGTTGGTTGGTACATGCGAAGTGCATCTGCTATTAAACATATTAAAAAGAATAAACACAATCCTAATTATTTAAGCTCTGCAGAACTACATCCAGAACAATTAGATTTATCAAATGATATTAATACCATTGTGAGTGCTTATGATGTGTTGATTTTTGCAATTCCATCTGCGTTTTTAAAAACAGAACTAGAAAAAATGACGGTTTCTTTAGAGGGGAAAATCATTTTTTCTGCCATTAAAGGAATTGTTCCTGAAACAGGTTTAATTGTAGGGGAACACTTTAATGAAACGTACAATATTCCTTTAGAAAATATTGGAGTTATTACAGGGCCATGTCATGCAGAAGAGGTTGCTATGGAGCGATTGTCTTATTTAACATTGGCGTGTCAAGATCAAGAGAAAGCAAAAATGTTAAGCACGTTTATTGCTAGCAGATATATAAAAATAAAAATTTCTGATGATATTATTGGAACAGAATATGCCGCTATGCTAAAAAATATTTACGCTATTGCTGCGGGTATTGCGCACGGCTTAGGATATGGAGATAATTTTCAATCTGTTTTAATGAGTAACGCTATTCGAGAGATGAAGCGATATATTAAAAAAGTTCATAAGATGAAACGAAACATTAATAACTCGGCTTATTTAGGTGATTTATTAGTGACGGGATATTCTACTTTTAGTAGAAATAGAATGTTCGGAAACATGATTGGTAAAGGCTATACGGTTAAATCTGCTCAAATGGAAATGAGCATGGTTGCAGAAGGGTATTACGCAACGAAAAGCGCTTTTGAAATCAAAGAGAAAAACGGAGCAAACACCCCAATTATAGATACCGTTTTTGAAATTTTATATAACGGAAAAGAAGCAAAAGAGTTGTTTGAAAAACTAACACATAAACTAGATTAGCAGGTTTTTTCGGCTGATTTTTCTTTTTAGCCCTGTTTGGTGTTGAGCTAATTAATTACTTCAGACAACAAATGTTCTTTGTTAAACAGCCCGACGTTTAATGCGTTTAACGCAGCTATTTTATCGTCGGTTTTCACCAATAACGAAGTGTTATAATTACTTCCACCATAAGAAATCATACGAATAGGAATGTCTCTTAAAGAGTTAAATACGTCTGCGCTTATTCCTTCTTTATTTTGATAAAAATCTCCAGCAACACAAATAATACTTAGGTTCTCGTCGATTTCTATTTTACCAAAAGGGGCTAGCTCAATAATAATTTCATCTAGGTTAGACGCATCATCTATTGTTAATGAAACAGCGACTTCAGATGTTGTAATCATATCAATTGGTGTTTTATGTTTCTCAAAAACCTCAAAAATTTTCTTCAAGAAACCATACGCCAATAACATTCTGTACGACTTTATTTTAATGGCTGTAATTCCGTCTTTAGCAGCAATAGCAGTAACCCCATTTTGTACTGTTTTGTTTTTTATAATTGTTCCTTTAGATAAAGGGCTAAACGTGTTTTTTAATAACACAGGAATGTTGTTTTCTTTCGCGGGAATTAAGCTCTGAGGATGTAATATTTTTGCACCAAAATAAGCCAATTCTGCAGCCTCATCAAAAGAGATTTCTTCAATAGAGAAGGTGTTTTCAACAAAACGAGGGTCGTTATTGTGCATTCCGTCTATATCGGTCCAAATCTGAATTTCTTTCGCGCTTATTGCAGCTCCAATTAAAGACGCGGTATAATCACTTCCACCACGTTGTAAGTTTGAAATTTCTCCTCTTTCATTTTTACAAATAAACCCTTGAGTAATCCAAAGAGAATGATTGGTATCTAACAAGGGAGATAATTTCTTTGTGATTACGTCAATTTTAGGCTCGTTATTTTCGTCAATCTCCATAAAATCTAATGCAGAAATTAAGGAAGATTGTATTTGAGACTCCTCTAAATAAAGTTGGACTAAGTTGGTCGATAAAATTTCTCCTTGGGCGATAATAATAGCGTCAACATTATTTTTTTCTCCACGCTCAATTAATGTTTTTATCCCATTAAACTTCGTGCTTACAAACCCCCTAGCTCGCTCTTTATACTTAGGGGTATTATATAGTTTAGTAATTAAATTCAAATATGAATTATGAAGTTGGTGTATGCATTCCAACGCATTCTCTTTTTTATTGTTATTATGATGCGTAATTATTTCGACAAGCGCATTCGTTGTACCAGAAACAGCTGATAAAACAACAATTTTAGGGGTGTTGGTTTTAGCTATAATTGCCACTACTTGTTTAATACTGTTCGCACTTCCTACAGAAGTTCCTCCAAACTTTAAAACAACCATTTCTTTAAATTTTAAGCAAAAAAACAACGAAACTACGTATAGTACAATTTTATTTAATATTTTTACATATTATAACACTGTGTTTAAATTTAAACAATTATGAAGACTATTCAAGAGGCTGTAGAAAGCACGATTAGAAAAACACCTTTTATTGAGGAAGCATTGAACGAGAAACTAATCAATGTTTCGTCTTTGGCTAGAGTGATACTTCCAGAAGTATCAAAATCATTAAAAAAGGACATTAAAATTGGCGCTGTTATGATGGCGATTAACCGGTTGTCACCAGCGAGTGAATTGCGTATTCGAAAGAATATAAAGAAATTTGCAGTTAATTTAGGCGACTTTATAGTGCGATCAGACTTGTGTGATTTTACTTTTCAAAACACGCCGTCATTGTTAAAAGAGATTGCTAAAATATTAAGTAAATCAGCAGACACAAACGATTACTTTTTAACCGTTTCTCAAGGAATTTTTGAAACGAATATCGTGACAAGTAAAAACTTACAACAATATGTTCAGGACATTTTTAAGAAAGAAAACTTGATTCATAGTGTATTAGATTTGGCATCGATAACAATAAAATTACCAAAAGAAAATTTAGAACAATCAGGCGTTTATTATTTTATTTTGAAGCAATTGGCTTGGGCAAATATTTCTTTACAAGAGGTGATTTCTACCACGCATGAAATGACAATAGTTGTAAAAGAAGAAGACGTGAATGAAACGTTTGCAATCTTAATGGACTTGAAATTAAATTAATGGATAGTAAATGAGGAAAATGGACCCTTACGCATCTCTGCGAATAAAAGAGTTTAATATTTTTTTATTGGTTCGTTTTGCGCTGGTTTTTGGATGGTCGATGCAATTCATAATTATTGAATGGCAAGTATATAGCATTACTAAAAATCCGTTGTCTTTAGGTATTATTGGTTTAATGGAGGTAATACCTGCTGTGTCAATGGCTTTGTTTGCAGGTCATATTGTAGATCAAAAAGAAAAACGAAACCTACTCGCTATTTGTACAGCGGCATTTTCTTTAATTAGTCTAGGACTGTTTTTTATAACCTGGCCGATATTCACAGAAGGTTGGTCTACAAATACAATTCTATATTCTATTTATGTACTCGTGTTTTTTGGAGGATTCTTGCGCTCCTTTTTTGGCCCGACTATATTTTCATTAATCGCTTTAATTGTGCCTAAAAAACTATATCCAAATGCTGCCACCTGGAGCAGTTCTACCTGGCAAATGGCTTCTGTTTTAGGGCCTGCTTTTGCAGGATTTTCTATTCTTTGGCTTGGTGTTCACTGGTCTTTATGTATTGTCTTTGTATTGGTTTTACTTTCTTTATCGTTGGTGTTTTTTATTAAAAAGAAACCGATTTTAAACCCAAAAATTGGAGAACCGATATTACAAAGCTTAAAAGAAGGGGTACAATTTGTGTATAAAAGCAAAGCTATTTTTGGCGCTATAACATTAGATATGGTTTCTGTTTTATTTGGTGGGGCAGTGGCTCTATTACCTATATATGCACAAGATATTTTAAAGGTTGGCCCAGAAGGTTTTGGTGCTTTAAGAGCTGCACCAGCAATTGGTGCTTTTTTAACAATGTTGATAACCGCTTATATTCCGATTAGTAAAAAAGCAGGATTGAAATTACTGGCAGCAATTTTTGGATTCGGAATCTGTATCATTGTCTTTGGGCTGTCATCTGTCTTTTGGATTTCTATCGTTGCTTTATTTTTCAGCGGAGTAACAGATGGTGTTTCTATGGTAATCAGACAAACGATATTGCAATTAAAAACGCCGGATCACATGAGAGGAAGAGTTGCGTCTGTAAACTCAATGTTTGTGGGTTCTTCTAATGAGTTGGGCGCTTTTGAAAGCGGGTTAACAGCGAAGTTAATGGGAACCGTTACGGCAGTTGTTTTTGGAGGAACAATGACCTTGATAACCGTTTTAACTACAGGAATCGTTTCTCCGTCATTTAGAGCTTTGGACTTAACGAAAGATTTAGAAGAACATGAAAACGCGGAAGACGAGTAAGAAATTATTATAAAACTCTAAACGAAAACCCATCAACACAGGTTTGATTTCTATCGTTCTAATATTGTGCTATTTCTTCTTACCCTTTTTCTGTAGCCCATCATTTAATTGCTACCTTTATAAAAATTAAACGCTCTCTTTTATGGATTATGGTTTTCTGTCGGTAATTCCGCCAATCGTTGCAATTATTTTAGCATTAAGAACAAAGCAAGTATACATTGCATTAATTTTCGGAATTTGGTTTTCTTGGTTGATTATTAAAGGATGGAATCCACTTGACGGTACATTAGCCATGATAGAAGGATTGGTGAACGTATTCAAATCAGAAGGAAATACAAGAACCATTATGTTTAGCGCATTGGTTGGTGCATTATTAATTTTTATTCAGTTCTCTAGAGGTGTTGAGGGTTTTATCAACATTTTAAACAAACTGATTGTAAAAGTAGAAAAGAAACAAGCTGGTTATAGTAGAGTAATGATTCAGGTTTTAGCAACCGTAACAGGGTTGTTATTGTTTGTCGAAACAAGTATTAGCTCCTTAACCGTAGGAACATTATACAGACCAATTTTTGATAAATTAGGGATACCGAGAGAAAAGCTGGCTTATATAGCTGACTCTAGTTCGGCGCCTTCATCAATTTTAATTCCCTTTAATGCTTGGGGGGCTTTTATTATGGGGTTGTTATTGACACAAGGAATAGACAAGCCATTTTCTGTAATGATCGCGTCTATTAAATATAATTTTTATCCATTAATAGCTATTGCAATTGTCTTCATTGTAATTTTTACAAAGAAAGATTGGGGCCCAATGAAAAAAGCCGAAAAAAGAACAAAAGAAACAGGTTTGTTAATGAACGAAGGTTCTAAACCAATGGTTTCTGATGCAGTAACTTCATTTCCTCCAAAAGAAGGAATTGAGGCGAAAGCGTATAACATGATTGTGCCTTTATTAGTGATGGTTATTATGATGCCAATCAATTTAATATATACAGGTTGGAGCGCTGTAAAAACATCTACGTCCTTTTTAGATCACGCATCACAAGCTATCGGAAACGGTTCTGGCTCTTCCTCTGTTTTATACGCTGTTATTACCTCTTTATTAGTGGCAATGGCCATGTATTTTATTCAAGGGATAATGAAACCAAAAGAAGCGGTAGATTTAACCTTAAGAGGAATTAGTGAGTTGATGCCTTTGGCTTTGTTAATGTTGTTGGCATTTGCTATTGGAGACGCTTGTAAAGAGTTAGAAACAGGTGTATATGTAGCCAATGCAACCAAAGAATGGTTGTCCCCAGAATTGCTACCAGCAGTCGTTTTTATAATTAGTTCATTTATTGCTTTTTCTACAGGAACTTCTTGGGGAACATTTGCTATTATGATGGCAATTTCTATTCCGATGGCAAACATTCATGGAGCGGATATCACAATTGTTGTTGCTGCAACTCTTGGAGGAGGAATATTTGGAGACCATTGTTCACCGATTTCTGACACCTCTATTATATCATCTATGGCTTCTGCGAGTGATCATATAGATCATGTAAAAACACAGTTACCTTATGCCTTAGTTGGCGGTGTAATTACCACGTTGATGTATTTAGCAATTGGATTTTTTGGATAACAAGGTTGTCATTCCCTTGAAAAAGGGGATCCATACAAAACGACTAGATTTATAGAACGGAAAGGCCTAATAAGACAGGTTTGTGTTCCTGGCTGCGCGAGAAAGACAAAAATTACTCCGCTAAAATTCCACGTTTTTCCATTTCTGGAATCATACGTAAAGATTCTTCTTTAACGGTGTCTTTTTCGAAGACAAATGTTTTTTCTTGCAGGGTATTTCCTTCAAAAAAAGTAACATGAAAGCGATTGTGTAGTTTGAATAATTCAGGTTGAATAAATTCTACTTTTGCACATGAATTTTCAGGAAGATTCTCTATTTTTTTACGCAATAAAGAAGTGGTTTTTGTGTCGTTGAATCCTTGAGAAACAATCATAACCATTTCTAAATTAACCTCTTTTTTATTGATGATATAAATGTTCCAATCATCTGTTTTATAATCAGAATTGTATTCATAAACAGCCGCGATTTCTATATCGGTAACTTCTGGAATTTGAATGTCTTTTTTCATTAGTGTTTTCTAAAGAAGTTGCAAAGCGGCAAAGAGCCAGGGTTACAAAGCTTTATTTCTTTGAGACTATGCGACTTTGTATCTTATTTATAGTACCGATTTAAATTGCTCTAAGAAACGTTTGTCATTTTCATAAAACATTCTAATATCAGGAATTTGATATAACAACATGGCAATGCGCTCAATTCCCATTCCGAATGCATACCCAGAATATTTTGTAGGATCAATATTTGCGTTTTTCAACACATTAGGATCCACCATTCCACAACCCATAATTTCTAACCAACCTGTTCCTTTTGTAATTCTGTAATCGGTCTCAGTTTCTAATCCCCAGTAAATATCTACTTCAGCACTTGGCTCTGTAAACGGGAAATAAGAAGGGCGTAAACGAATCTTAGATTTACCGAACATTTCTTTGGTGAAATACAGTAAGGTTTGCTTTAAATCAGCAAAAGAAACATCAGTATCAATGTACAATCCTTCTACTTGATGGAAAATACAATGTGCTCTTGCAGAAATATCTTCATTTCTAAAAACACGGCCCGGAGAAATCGTTCTAATCGGAGGTGTATTGTTTTCCATATAGCGCACTTGAACAGAAGATGTATGTGTTCTTAGTAAGGTGTCTGGGTTTTTATCGATAAAAAAAGTATCCTGCATATCTCTTGCTGGATGATATTCAGGTAAGTTTAATGCTGTAAAGTTATGCCAGTCATCTTCAATTTCTGGACCTTCAGAAACAGTAAAACCAATTCTATTGAAAACCTCAATGATTCGATTCTTTACTAAAGATATTGGATGACGAGAACCCAATTCTATTGGTTCAGATGGACGTGTTAAATCACCATAAAAACGTTTATGCTCAACAGAATTGTCTAAAGTGTCGTTTAGTTCAGTAACTTTTTCTTCCGCCGAACTTTTTAAATTATTTAATGCTTGTCCAAAATCTTTACGCATTGCTGCATCTACATTTTTGAATTCCGCAAACAAATCTTTCAACAACCCTTTACTTCCTAAGTACTTTATCCTGAAAGCCTCCACCTCTTCCTTAGAAGTTGCTTTAAAAGCTTTTACATCACCAATCAGTTCTTTTACTTTGTCTAACATCTTATTTGTTATGAATAAATAGGTTGCAAATTTATGATTTTTATATCAATTAATCTGTAGGTTTTATAAAGAGTTACCTACTACAGAAAACGACTTTACGAAATCGATTGAGAAAAAATCCCAAAAGGGTAAAATAATACCCGTTTTTAAATTTAAAGAATTGAAAATTAGTTATATTTGCCCGATTAAATTGTAATAAATAAACACCCTTATAAATTGATTTAAGTTATGGAATCTAAAATAAATGAATTTATGGATTACGTTAAACAACGTAATTCTAATGAACCAGAATTTTTACAAGCTGTACACGAAGTAGCAGAAACTGTAATTCCATTTATTGAAAACAATCCTAAATATCAGGACAAAAAATTGTTAGAGAGAATGGTAGAGCCAGAAAGAACTTTAATATTTAGAGTTCCTTGGGTTGATGATAGTGGTGAAACACAAGTGAACAGAGGGTATAGAGTTGAGTTTAACTCGGCAATTGGACCTTACAAAGGTGGGTTGCGTTTCCATCCTTCGGTAAACTTATCAATTTTAAAATTCTTAGGATTCGAACAAGTATTCAAAAACTCATTAACTACTTTACCAATGGGTGGAGGAAAAGGAGGTTCTGATTTCAACCCAAAAGGAAAATCGGATAGAGAAGTAATGGCATTTTGTCAAGCTTTTATGTCTGAGTTATTCCGTCATATTGGTGCTAATACAGATGTTCCTGCTGGGGATATCGGTGTTGGAGGAAGAGAAATCGGATTCATGTTCGGACAATATAAAAAATTACGCAACGAGTTTGTTGGAGTTTTAACAGGAAAAGGTTCTGCTTGGGGAGGTTCTTTAATTAGACCAGAAGCAACAGGATATGGTGATGTGTATTTTGCACAAAACATGTTAAAAACCAAAGGAGATTCTTTTGAAGGAAAAACAGTTGTTGTTTCTGGATCTGGAAATGTTGCTCAATATGCTACAGAAAAAGCGACTGAATTAGGTGGTAAAGTAGTTACAATGTCAGATTCTTCTGGATATATTTATGATGCAGACGGAATTGATGCTGAGAAATTAGCGCACGTTATGGATATTAAAAATGTTCGTAGGGGAAGAATCAGTGAGTATGTAAATAAATATCCAAATGCAAAATTCTTTGCAGGAGAAAGACCTTGGTCTGTTGTTGGTGAGGTTGCTTTACCTTGTGCTACTCAAAATGAGTTGAACGGAGAAGAAGCAAAAACATTATTAGCAAATGGATGTATTTGTGTTGCAGAAGGAGCAAATATGCCTTCTACGCCTGAAGCTATTACAGCATTCCATGAAGCGAAAATCTTATTCGCTCCAGGAAAAGCATCTAATGCTGGTGGAGTTGCAACATCTGGTTTAGAAATGAGCCAAAACTCTTTACGTTACAACTGGACTAGAGAAGAAGTAGATGGAAAATTAAACCAAATCATGAACGATATTCACGCTTCTTGTGTTGCCTATGGTACGGATGCTAATGGGTATGTAGATTACGTTAAAGGAGCAAATGTTGCTGGTTTCGTAAAAGTTGCCGATGCAATGTTAGATCAAGGTGTCGTTTAATTAGACGTTAGACAATAGATTTTTATATATTAGACCTCACAGTTTTTCTGTGAGGTTTTTTTATGCTTTAATAGTGTATTGTGAGGAATAATCTGATCCACCAGAGAAGTAAAAAAGGATTTATTTAAATGATATTTTAAATTCTAGTAGCATGATTATTAATAAAAACAGCGTTCTACAAGGAAAACACAACAAGCCAATTCTAGTTGATGTTTTTTATAAAGAAACCAATCAACAAAAACCAATTGTACTATTTTGCCATGGATACAAAGGTTTTAAAGATTGGGGCGCTTGGAACTTAATGGCGAAAGCATTTGCAGATGCAGGTTTTTTCTTTGTAAAGTTTAATTTCTCTCACAATGGAGGAACCGTAGAAAACCCTATTGACTTTCCAGATTTAGAAGCTTTTGGAAATAACAATTACACCAAAGAATTAGACGATTTAGAAACGGTAATGGATTGGATTTTAAATTCAAATCATTTTTCTAATAAACTAGACACAAACCAACTTTCACTAATTGGACATAGTAGAGCTGGAGGAATTGTTTCTATCAAAGCAGAAGAAGATAAGAGGATTTCTAAAGTAATTACATTGGCAGGAGTTTGTGATTATAAGAAAAGAACAGCAACTACGAGTGAATTAAAAACCTGGAAAAAAAACGGCGTTAAATATGTGTTGAACGGCAGAACCAAACAGCAAATGCCCCATTATTATCAGTTTTTTGAAGATTTTGACACGAATGAAATACGACTAACCATCAAAAGAGCGGTAGAAAACTTAACCATTCCGATGCTAATCATTCATGGAGATAATGACACTTCGGTATTTGTAAATGAAGCAGAAACCTTGCATCAATGGAAGCCTGATAGTCAATTAGAAATTATAGAAGGAGCAAATCACGTATTTAACACCTCGCATCCGTGGACAGCAAAAAAGTTATCTGATGAACTAGAAAAAGTAGTGGAAAAATGTAGTATCTTTTTAAGATGAGCGGAGAAATGAACTTAAGAAAATTAATAAAAGAAATGAAGCCAACATTGAATGCTGGAGAATATGTTTTTACAACCCTTTCTAACGTTGATGTTGTTTCTAGATCAGAAACTATTTTTGAATTTAAAGAAAAAGAAGGAACAACAATTGTTTTAGAAAAATCAAAAGCAGATGAGTTAGATATTCCATACCAATTCATTGCCTCTTGGATTACATTAAGAATCCATTCGTCATTAGATGCAGTTGGCTTAACAGCGGCGTTTTCTAGGGAGTTAGCAAAACACAATATTAGCAGCAATGTTGTTGCTGGTTTTTATCACGATCATATATTTGTAGATAAAAAAGACGGAGAAGAAACCATAAAGGTGTTAACGGCGTTTTCTAGCAAGTATTAATGGAATTACAACCACCTTTTAGAAAGATTATTCATGTTGATATGGATGCGTTTTATGCAGCTGTAGAGCAACTAGATAACCCAGACCTAAGAGGGAAACCTGTTGCTGTAGGTGGTAGTGAAATTCGCGGAGTTGTTGCTGCAGCAAGTTACGAAGCGCGTAAATTTGGAGTACGTTCTGCAATGAGTGGGATGTTAGCAAAACAGAAATGTCCGCATCTTATTTTTGTGCCACCACGATTTGCCAGATACAAAGAGGTTTCAATGAAAATTAGAGAGGTTTTTCATGAGTTTACAGATTTGGTAGAACCGTTGTCTTTAGACGAGGCCTATTTAGATGTGACGGAAAATAAAAAAGGAAATCCGTCAGCAAGCATGATTGCAAAAGAGATTCGACAACGCATTTATGAAGAGGTAGAATTAAGAGCATCTGCCGGAATTTCCATTAACAAATTTATTGCTAAAGTTGCTTCAGATATTAACAAACCCAATGGACAAAAAACAATAAACCCTGAAGAGGTTTTGTTATTTTTAGAAGAGCTATCTGTAAATAAATTTTATGGTGTTGGAAAAGTAACAGCGGCTAAAATGCATAATTTAGGTATTTTTAAAGGCAACGATTTAAAACAAAAACCACTAGAAGAGTTAACCAAGTTGTTTGGTAAAGCAGGAGTTCATTATTACAATATTGTTAGAGGAATTCATAACAGTGAAGTAAAACCAAATCGCATTCGAAAATCAATTGCAGCTGAGCGTACGTTTAATAAAAATATTTCTTCAGAAGTTTTTATGATAGAGCGTTTAGAGAAAATTGCGGTTGAATTAGAACGAAGAATGATTGCTTCAAAAACCAAAGGAAAAACAATTACACTAAAAATTAAATACAGCGATTTTACACAACAAACACGAAGCAAAACAACCGCTTTATTTATGCAGTTTACATCAGAATTTCTTCCGGTAGTGAAAGAGTTGTTGTATCAAGAAAAATTACAGAATTCAGTGCGTTTGTTAGGGATTTCTTTTAGTAATTTAGACACAGAAAAAAAGGAACCTGTTTTTGTCCAATTAAAATTCGATTTCTGATGTTAAAACTTACAAGAACCAATTCAGAAAATAGTGACTTTATCAACTTGATAAAAAAGCTAGATGCGTATTTAAAAATTACGGATGGTGATGATCATGATTTTTACAATCAATTTAATAATGTTGATGTAATTAAGCATGTAATCGTTGTTTACAAAAACAACAAACCTGTTGGTTGTGGAGCGATAAAACATGTTGATGCTTCGAATATTGAAGTAAAAAGGATATTTGTAGATGCAGCTCAAAGAGGTTTAGGAATTGCTCCTAAAATTCTAATTGAGCTAGAAACATGGGCAAAAGAAATGAACTACAAAAAGTGTATTTTAGAAACTGGAGTACGACAAGTAGAAGCGGTTGGCTTATATAATAAAAGTAATTACAAACAAATGAACACAAATTACGGCCCCTACAAAGGTGTTGAGAGTAGTTTGTGTTTTGAAAAAGAAATCTAAGATGAATCTGAGTTATTGGGAATATAAAGAATGGTTTAGCAATGTAGATTTTACGATTGTTGGTAGCGGAATTGTTGGTTTAAATTGCGCGTTGGCATTAAAAAATAAACATCCAAAAGCAAATATATTGATCTTAGAAAGAGGAATGTTGCCTCAAGGAGCGAGTTCTAAAAATGCTGGATTTGCTTGTTTTGGAAGTTTGTCTGAACTAATAGATGATTTAAAAACACATTCTGAAGAGGCCGTTTTTAACCTGGTAAAAAAACGATGGGAAGGGCTAGAATTACTAAGAAGTAACTTAGGGGATGCCGCTATCGATTTTCAGCAAAACAAAGGGTTTGAATTGTTTCAAGATGCAGCATTTTATGAGGAGTGTAATTCGCAAAGAGACAAAATTAATCAATTGATATCACCGATATTTAAGCAGTCTGTTTTTTCAGAATCTACCAATACGTTTAGCTTTGCAAACATACAACCCAACTACATTGTAAATGAGTTTGAAGGGCAAATTGACACTGGTAAAATGGTTGCTCAATTGTTGTTGAAGGTTCAAAACAAAGGGGTTAAAATATTGAATAATATTACTGTAGAAACATTTACAGAAAACACAGAAAATATCGTTGTAAAAACAAATATTTTAGAGTTTTCAACAAACAAATTATTTATTGCCACCAACGGTTTTGCAAAACAATTGCTAGATGAAAACGTGCAACCGGCAAGGGCACAAGTAATCATTACAAAGCCGATTGCTGATTTACATATTAAAGGAACTTTTCATTTAGACAAAGGGTATTATTACTTTAGAAACATAGACAATAGAATTTTGTTTGGTGGAGGTAGAAACCTTGATTTTAAAAGTGAAGAAACATCAGAATTTGGACAAACAGAAATTATTCAGAATTCGTTAAAAACCATTTTAAAAGAAACGATATTACCAAATATCGATTTTGAAATAGCCCATTCTTGGAGCGGAATTATGGGTGTTGGAAATCAGAAAAATGCCATTGTAAAACCAATTTCTAACAATGTTTTTTGTGGGGTTCGTTTAGGCGGAATGGGTGTTGCAATTGGTAGCTTGGTGGGTAAAGAGTTGGCGGAATTAATATAACGTTATTATGAGTGAAATGAAGTAATCTAGATCGCTTTAGGGTGTTTGCAAGAATAAATGATGTACAATGAACATAAAAGAAGAATTATTCAATCAATGTCAAACTTTTGTAAATAAACGGCTACAAACAATTCAAGACACGATTAGTTCCAATCAAAAAGCGTTACAATCAGAAACCAAAAGTTCTGCTGGTGACAAACATGAAACCGGACGCGCAATGTTGCAGTTGGAAATGGAAAAAGCAGGGCAACAATTAATTGGAATATCCCTAATGAAAGAAACGCTTGCTAAGGTTGCTGTTTCTAAAACGTCTAAAATTGCTAGTTTAGGAAGTATCATTAAGGCAGAGAAAATGAATTATTTTTTAAGCATCAGTGCAGGGCAACTAACAGTTGCAAACACAAACTACTTCGCAATTTCAGCTTCTTCGCCAATAGGCACATTGTTGTTGGGTAAAAAAGAAAACGATACGATCACTTTTAATGGAAAAATAAGTACAATTAAAGAGATTCTTTAAGCATTGACAGAGAGATAAATAGGTGTCCCATCTTCAATTTTTGTAGCATGTTTGATGTATATTTTTTGACCTTCAAACTCAGCTTCAACCAACCAATAAAAACCTTTGTAATAGCTTTGTAAAACAGTAGCACTCTCTTCTGAATTAGCTACGGTTTTTATTTGATGTGGATACAATAATTGTGTTTTACCATGTATTTGAACCTCATTAATATCATCAAACAAAGAAGGGATGTCTTTGCTTTTGGGTTTACCGCAGTCACTTTCTCCCATTACAGACAAGCTCTACTTTTTTTAAAGTGAAACTAATGTTTTGTAATACAAGCGTATCAGTAGTATAAGAAAAACAGATATTGTTGACTTGTAGCATTGAAAAAAAACATCATTTTTAATAGCTCTTAACACTGCTCTAGTAGACACTTTTACAATAAAAAAACCGACACAAAGTGTCGGTTTTAGAGTGTTTATTAGATATCTTCTTGTAAAGAAAATCTTAGAAAAAAGACATGGAACTTTACCAAATACGAACTCGATCTTCAGGGTTTAAATACATTGTATCTCCTTCTTTTACATCAAATGCCTTATAGAAAGCATCAACATTCTTTAAAGGCATATAGGCTCTATACATACCCGGAGCGTGTGTATTTGTCATGATTAAGTTTTTCAATGCTTCATCACGCATTTTAGTCCTCCAAATTGTTCCCCAAGAAAGGAAGAAACGCTGTTCCGGAGTATACCCATCAATATCAGCAGGTCTTCCATTTTTATTTAAGAAAATTTGCAACCCCTCATAAGCTGCTTGTACACCACCTAAATCTCCAATATTTTCCCCTAAAGTATATTCTCCGTTTAAGTGCATGCTGTCAATAGCAATAATATCGCTGTATTGTTTTATCAATTTACCTCCAACAACTTTAAACTTCTTAGAATCTTCATCAGTCCACCAGTTTTTAAGGTTTCCATCACCATCAAAACGAGCTCCAGAATCATCAAAACTATGAGAAATTTCATGACCAATAACAGCTCCAATTCCACCATAGTTTACAGCTTCATCCGCTTTATAGTTATAGAAAGGAGGTTGTAAAATTGCTGCAGGAAAAACAATCTCGTTGTTTACAGGATTAAAGTATGCGTTTACTGTTTGAGGAGACATTCCCCATTCAGTCCTGTCTACTTTTTTACCTAATTTTGCCATGTTTTTATTATAGTTCCATTTGGTAACATTTATAGCATTTTCAAAGTAAGAGCCTCCGTTTTTTAATCCTTTTACTTGTAATTCAGAATAATCTTTCCATGTATCTGGATAGGCGATTTTAACCGTTAATTTATGTAATTTCTCTAATGCTTTTATTTTCGTTTCTTCACTCATCCAAGGTAACTGTGCAATCCTAGCTTCAAAGCCAAGCATTACATTATCAATCATTTCTTTGGCTTTCTTTTTAGCTTCTGCTGGAAACATTTTTTCTACATATAACTTCCCTAAAGCTTCACCAATAGCACCATTTAAACTCCCTAGAGCACGTTCATCTCTTGGGCGTTGCTTTTTAGCTCCACGCATCGTTTTGCTGTAAAAATTCCAATTCTCTTTTTCTAAATTAGTAGATAAAGAACCTAAAGCGTTGTTAATTGTATTCCAACGTAATACTAATTTAATATCACCAACAGAGCGATTAGAAAAAACGGTGCTCATTGCTTTAAAATAATCCGGATCAGTAACAATTATTTTATCTAAATCTTTAACTCCAATTCCTGTTAAATGCGCTTTCCAGTCTATTGCTGGCGCTAATTTTTGTAGTTCAGCAACCGTCATTGGGTTATACATTTTACGGGTATCTCTACGCTCTTCTTTGGTCATCATTGGTTCTGCTAAACTTTTTTCAAACCCAACAATTGTTACTGCGTTTTTTATTGCAGTAGTCTCATCGTCACCAAATTCTTGGAGCATTTTAGCCACAAATTCTTGGTATTTTTTTAGCTTGTCTTTTACTTTTTCATCTACATAGTAATCTCTAGATAAACCTAGACCACCACCACCTAAATAACCAGCATTCATGCTACTATTTTTAAGGTCGTTAAAAACACCAAAACCATAAAAACCACCACCTCCATATGGGGCCATGTTTGTTATGTAGTTTTCAACATCTTTTTTAGTTTTGATTTTATTAATTTTAGCAAGGAAAGGTTTAACAGGGTCTTTACCTTGTTTATTCCTAGCCACAGTATCCATAATGGTTTGGTAATAGTTTACTGCTTTTTCTTGGTCAGAATCTATTTCGTTACCGTTACCATCTTTTATTTTTGGAAAATTTCCCTCTTCGATAGCTTTGTTTAAAATAGTTAAAACATCTGCATCTGTTTTTTTACGAAGCTGGTTAAACCCCCCCCAAGACGTTTGATCATCTGGGATTTCTGTTTTATCTAACCAGGTTCCGTTTACATGTCTAAAGAAGTCATCTGCGGGTTTTACAGATGTATCCATATTTTCAATAGCAATTCCAGGTGTTTTTTCTTCTGATTTATCACTTTTACATGAAATACCGGCTGTAAGTATAGCCAAAGAAGAAAAAAGCATAATTTTTTTGATTGTTTTTTCCATAGTTTTAGTTGATGTAATTAAGAAATTCTCTTACAAGTTAGTATAAAAAAACTCCCTTTGTTACAAACAAAAGAGAGTTTTAATAAAAAGGTGGAGTCTAATTTATTCAAAAAGAGATTTAAATCGATCCCAGTTTGCGTAAATTAACAATACATTTAATACCGCTACAATGGCTGCAAATAAGATTCCAGCAGGAGCATACACTAAATGAAACGCGACAATATTGATAGAAACAGGCACTAAAACAAGTAAAGCAAATGGCACGGCTTTATTTAACACCAAGCAAAGCCCTGCAATAATATAAGCGACACCTAGTATTGGAAAAACATAACCACTTCCTGCTAACGCCCCCATAAAAGCACCGGCTGCTTCAGGTAATTCTGGGTTGGGCATAAAATGTAAAAACTTGTTAGCTCCAAAAACCAACATTGCGATTCCTAAAAGGTATCTAGCTACTGTGTTTACTGTATTCATAATAAAAAAAATTAAGGATTAATTAATCGTTGAATTGTTAAGGTACTAAAAAAGGATTAATTATTTTTTAAAGTGCTACTAAGCTGTAAACATTGTTTATTAAATTCGTCTAACTTTGCATTCATAAAATATTTTAAATGACAGAAAATTTAACGAAAGAAACCTTTTTAAAAAAGGTTTTCAATTTTGAAGAGAATAAAGAGTGGAAATTTGAAGGAGATGTACCAGTGTTTATCGATTTTTATGCAGATTGGTGTGGACCGTGTAAATCTTTAGCTCCAATCTTAGAGCAATTAAGTGAAGAGTATGGAGATAAAATCAAGATCTACAAAGTAGATACTGAAGCAGAACAAGAATTATCTGCTGCTTTCGGAATTAAAAGTATTCCTGCAATGCTTTTTTGTCCAGCGGAAGGACAACCACAAATGGCAAACGGCGCTTTGCCAAAAGCACAGATAGAACAAATAATAAATGATGTTTTAAAAGTGCAGAAATAAAAAAACCCCGAGAAATTTCTCGGGTTTTTTTTGTTTTTATATAAATGAAGTATGCTTAAGCAGTAACTTATATTAAATTATTTGCAACTAAATACTCTGCAATCTGAATGGTATTTGTTGCAGCACCTTTGCGTAAGTTGTCAGAAACAATCCAAAGGTTTAATGTGTTTTCTTGAGATTCGTCTCTACGGATTCTGCCAACAAAAACTTCATCTTTATTATGTGCTGTTATGGGCATTGGATATAGGTTATTTGCGACATCATCTTGCACAATTATTCCGTCTGTTTCACTTAAGATCTGACGTATGTCTGCCAACTCAAAATCATTTTCGAACTGAACGTTTACAGCTTCAGAGTGTCCACCAGCGGTAGGGATTCTTACAGCAGTTGCAGTCACAGAAAAAGAAGCATCACGTAAAATCTTTTTAGGTTCTTTCACCAGTTTCATTTCTTCTTTGGTGTATCCATTTTCTAAAAACACATCACAATGAGGCAACGCATTTCTTCCAATAGGATGTGGATATGCCATTTCACCTTTTACACCAGCCTCTTCATTGTTTAATTGTTGAACCGCTTTTACCCCAGTTCCAGAAACAGATTGATAGGTAGAAATTACCACACGTTTCATGGTGTATTTAGAATGCAAAGGAGCTAATGCCATTACCAATTGAATCGTAGAGCAATTAGGATTGGCAATAATTTTATCAGCAGTCGTTAATACATCACCATTAATTTCTGGCACTATTAGTTTTTTTGTAGGATCCATTCTCCATGCAGAAGAATTATCAATAACTGTAGTTCCTGCTTCAGCAAATTTCGGAGCCCATTCTAAAGAGGTATCTCCTCCGGCAGAAAACAACGCAATATCTGGCTTCATTGCGATAGCAGTTGCTAAATTTACTACAGCATATTCTTTTCCTTTGTAAGTCATTAATTTACCTACAGATCTTTCAGATGCCACAGGAATCAATTCAGTAATAGGGAAATTTCTTTCAGCTAATACTTTTAACATTACACTTCCTACCATTCCGGTAGCGCCTACAACAGCAACTCTCATTTTAGTTCTTTTTAATTATGAATGAAGTGCAAAGATTATGAAAAATAACAATCACTTGTGTTTTTTAATAGCGATAAGTTATGGTTTTGTTTAAAATCAGTCAAAATAAGCACAAATGTTAAGTATTAAACGCTTCATTATGGTAGTTTTCTTAAAAAGTGGTAGTTTTGTGGCACGTTTATAGACAGGTCGTTTATCAACGAATTAGAAACTATTGTTTAACTAAAAAAGTATAGCATGCAACTGTACAATAAGTTAAGTGCAAAAGAACGCGCTGCATTAATTGACGAGGCCGGAAAGGATCGTTTAACTATTTCATTCTATCAATATTATCAGATAGAAAACCCACAAATCTTTAGAGATAAATTATTCCTAGAATGGGATCAACTAGGTGTTCTTGGTAGAACCTATGTTGCCAATGAAGGAATCAATGCTCAAATGTCTGTTCCGGCAGAAAATTTCTTCCAACTTAAAGAACAATTAGACGCGATTTCTTTTTTAAAGGATATTCGGTTAAATGTTGCTGTTGAGCAAGACAATAAATCGTTTTTAAAACTGAAAGTAAAGGTTAGAAACAAAATTGTTGCTGACGGACTGAATGATGAAACGTTTGATGTTACAGATATCGGAGTACATTTAAACGCAAAACAGTTCAATGAAATGTTGGCAGATTCAAACACGGTTTGTGTTGATATGCGGAATCATTACGAAAGTGAAATTGGTCATTTTGACGGCGCTGTAACTCCAGATGTAGATACGTTTAGAGATTCTTTAGATGTTATTGAAGAAGATTTAAAAGACAATAAAGAAGATAAAAATTTATTGATGTATTGTACAGGTGGAATACGCTGTGAAAAAGCATCGGCATATTATAAGCACAAAGGATTTAAAAACGTTTTTCAATTAGAAGGCGGAATTATAGAATACACGCGTCAGGTAAAAGAGGAAGGTGTAGAAAATAAATTTATTGGTAAAAATTTTGTCTTTGATCATAGAAGAGCAGAACGAATTACAGAAGATGTAGTTTCTAACTGTCACCAATGTGGAGAACCTTCTGATGAGCATGTGAATTGCGATAACCAAGCATGTCACTTATTGTTTATTCAATGCGCAGCGTGTTCAGAAAAAATGAATACCTGTTGTTCTGAGGACTGTAAAGAAGTTGCAGCACTCTCTTTTGAGGAGCAAAAAGAACTAAGAAAAGGAAAAGGAAATAGCAATAAAATTTTCAAAAAAGGAAGATCAGAAGTGCTAAAGTTTAAAAAATAAACAAATGCAAAAGATCAAATTAATGGCGCCAGCCGCCAACTTTGAATCGCCGTAAGCTGCTTTAGATAATGGTTGTGATTCTATTTATTTTGGAATAGAACAAGTAAATATGCGCGCAAGAGCATCTATTAATTTCACATTAGATGACTTAGAAGAAATCTCAAAACGAAGCTAAAAAAACTTGTCCGGTAAATACCATAGAAGTTAAACAGGTATAGCCTTTTTGCATATTGAAATAGTGATTTTTCAACTCTCAAGCCCAAATATTAAAAAATAATATTTAAAACAAAAGCCCGAACAGTTTATTCAGGCTTTTTTATATAATCTATTAGATATGGTTTAATTCTTAATTAAGCCCTGTCCTTCTACCCAAGGAGCACCGGTTTTCTTCAAGGCACTTTCAAGTTCTGGAAGTGTTGAATTAATAATATGTAATAATTTTGCTTTTACTCTCTTGAGTTGCCTTTGAACACGACCTAAAAGACTTTTATGCTCATCTGTAGGGCCATAGGTGTTTCCTAAAGCTCTCCAGCCCAATGAATTTCCGTCACTTGCAGTTGGATTGGATCTTTCTCCAATTTCTCCTTTTACATTATCTCCATGAAGCTCTTTGTCAAGATCTAATAATATAATTTTGGCATCATTTAGTCTTTTAAATAAAGCATCAGAAGGAGATGTTGCTTTATTCAATGCTCTTAGCATAGCTTCAACAGTTTGCTGACTTCTTGATAAAGCAATATTGGTAGCGGTTAAATCTTGCTGGAAAGCAAAGGTAGCCTCTCTAAACTTGTCCATTTCCTTGAACGATTTTCTAGGTAAAGTACCATTGAACACAGGATTAACTTTAAATGATTTTGGACCTTGTAACACTGTATTTACACCATCAACACGTTTCACCAAAGTAACTGTATAATCTCCAGGCGTAACCATTATTCCGCCGCCTCTAAAACCACCACGACCTCTAGGAGCTTGTAATCGTTCACCACTTTTACTAGGATAGTTTAACTTCCAATTAACCCTATTGAAACCTTTTTTATTTGTTCCGTTTAAAGTATTCACAACGTTTCCTTTTCCACCTTTTATAATAAGTAAAACGGAAGGCCCGTTTTGTCTACCTTCTTCTTCAAGAGCTTTCCAACCCGGAAACTTAGCACCATCTTTTCTGTCTTTTTCTTTTCTTATATCTTTTTTTGATTTGATTTTGTCTGCCATAAAATATGTGAAATTAGCACCAAAAGGAGGGTTTTTTGCAATCCATTCGGCATCTCCTTGACTTCCAACTCTACTTGACTGTCGATACCAATTCGCATCTTTTATTGGGAATAATGTTGCCTCAGCAGTTGCTATGCTTTTATTAAAGTTTCTAATTGGTGTAATATCATCTAAAATAAATATTCCTCGACCGAATGACCCGGCAACTAAATCATTTTCTCGACGTTGAATTGTAATATCTCTAATTGGTATCGTAGGCATCCCTCCCTCTAATTGAATCCATTTTTTTCCTCCATTATTTGTAAAATATACTCCAAACTCTGTAGCAGCAAACAACAAATCTTTCTTAACGTGGTCTTGCACTAATCTCCAAATTAATAACTTCTTTGGTAAATCTCCATTAATTAAAGTCCAAGTCCTTCCTTTATTACTACTTTTAATTACGTACGGCTTATAGTCACCATATTTATGATTATCTAATGCTGCATATACAACATTAGCATCAAACAAATCAGCTCTAACATCATTCACAAATGGTGTACTCGGTAATCCTTTAATACTATTCAAATTAATTTTTTTCCAGCTAGCACCACCATTCTCTGTTACTTGAATAAGACCATCATCAGTACCAGCATAAATCAAGCCTTCTTGTTTTGGAGATTCAGCTAATGAAGTGATTGTATTATAATTCGACATTGCACCGATATCCCAAGCGTTATCCCAGCTTTGAGGTTTGCCATAATAAGGAAAAGTCATTCTTTCTTGATTTAACGTCAAATCTTTTGAAATTGGATTCCAACCATCCCCTCTGTTTTCTGATTTCCAAACGCGTTGTGAAGCGAAATATAATCTCTTAGGATTGTGCGGACTTACTAAAATTGGAGCATCCCAATTAAAACGCTCAAAAGGATCTCCTTCTCTTGCTTGAGGTTGAATGAAAACAGTTTCTCTTGTTTTATTATCTATTCTCCAAAGCGCACCTTGTTGGAATTCTCCGTAGCTGATATTGGGGTTCCCTGGTTCTGTAGCTGTTTGAGCACCATCTGCACCTAATGTTTTCCACCAATCTGCACTTGCTATACCATCTGAACTTATTGTCTGTGAAGGACCGCCATGGGACCCATTATCTTGAGTTCCGCCATAAACATTATAGAAAGGCTTAGCATCATCAACTGCAATTTTGAAATATTGAGTTATAGGCAGGTTTCTCACGTATTTCCAACTTTTTGTAGCATCAAAACTTTCATATAAACCACCATCTGTTCCAATTAATAAATAATTTGGATCGGAACTCTTAAAGACCAATGCATGACTATCACTATGCTGATTTGATCTGCTCATATTTGTAAAATTTTTTCCGTGATCTTTTGAAATCAGAGCACTATTATTCATAAAGTATAATGTTCCTTCATGATGTGGAGAAGCAATTAATTCTTGATAATAATGAGGCCCTGTTCCGCCTGAAACGGCATTAGATTGTTTTGACCAAGATTCTCCGCCATTGGTAGTCATATATACCCCTCCCTTTGTTCTATCAAATTCAAGAGCTGCATAAATAACATCAGAATTGAATGGAGACATTGCTAACCCTGTTTTTCCAAGATTTGACTTTGGAATTCCATTTTTAAGCGCCCTCCAAGTTTCTCCACCATCAGTACTTTTATGAAGACCAGAACCTGGCCCCCCGCCCAAATAACCAGCCACTGTTCTATGCCTTTGCCATGTTGCTGCATATAAAACATCTGAATTATTCGGGTCGATAAGCATATCTGTAGCTCCAACCCAATTTGCGTCTCCTAGCGTGCGCTTCCATGTTTTTCCACCGTCTATTGTTTTATAAACACCTCTATCACCGCCTTTACTCCAAAGTGGTCCTTGAGAAGCCACCCATACGATGTCTGAATTTTCTGGATGCACAATAATTTTGGATAAATGTTCAGAGTTTTCCAATCCTTTGTTTTTCCAAGTCTTTCCATCGTTATGACTTACATATATTCCATCACCAAACCCCACATGACGCCCTCCAACATTTTCTCCTGATCCAACCCAAATGGTAGATGGTTTATTTGGATCTATTGTAACACAACCAATAGAATAGACTTTTTGATTATCGAAGATTGGTTTCCAAGTAGTTCCTGAGTTTTTAGTTTTCCAGACACCACCAGAACCTACTGCAACATACCAAATGTTTTCATTTTCTGGGTGAATGGCAATATCAGCAATTCTTCCAGAGGTCATGGCAGGCCCTATGTTTCTAAACTTTAACCCATTAAACGGGTTTTTAGGTTTTTTTTGTGCATTTGCATTAAAGGTCATGCAAAACACGAATGCGTAAAGCATAACAAGCTTGAAAATATTTTTCATTTTGCGGTTGGTTTTAGTTAATTAATAGCTCAAGTTCTATTAAACGAAGAACATATTCAAATATACAAAAAAGTATAATGTGCCAACTATTGTATATAAACACCAAGGTAATTATGCAAAAACTCTTGTTAACATTGACGTAAAACTATAGGTCATACTTACGTATATAAAAAATAATTGAAAGTAATTTACCAATAAAAACGATTATTATTAGACCCGTTATTAGTGTATTTAACCAAAAGCAAGAAAAGGGTAGTTAAAAATGAATCTAGAAGCAAACTAAATTAATTTGATCAAATGACCAGATTTTCAATTTTTTCATTCTTAGAGAATGCGTATATTTACAGATTAATCAACTTTTGTTGGTTTTCAAAACAAATTAAGAACCCGAAAGAAGAGCTCTGTTGAATTCCCGTTTTTTTATTGAGAAAAATCAACTAAAAAACCCATCAGAATCTTCTCTAAATATATAAAATTTTATGAGCTGTACTAGTTGCTCAACCAAAACAGATGGCGTACCAAACGGTTGTAAAAGTAATGGAAATTGCGGAACAGGCGGATCTTGTGGTAGCGGAAGTAAATTAGCAGTATTTGACTGGTTATCGAATATGACTTTGCCTAATGGCGAAGCTCCTTTTAACATTTACGAAGTTCGTTTTAAAAATGGACGTAAACACTTTTTTAAGAATCCAGAAAATTTAACTCTTTCTATGGGAGATGTTGTTGCTGTAGAAAGCTCTCCTGGACATGATATTGGTACCGTTTCTCTTGGAGGAGAATTGGTAAGGGTGCAGATGAAGAAGAAAAAAGTAGCTTTTGATAGCGAAGATGTTAAAAAAATCTACAGAAAAGCAAGTCAGAAAGACATTGATGTTTGGCAATCTGTAAGAGAAAAAGAAAAAGAAACACAACGTAGAGGTAGAGAAATTTTAGGGCGATTAGGCTTAAAAATGAAGCTATCTGATGTAGAATATCAAGGAGATGGAAATAAAGCCATTTTTTATTACACTGCAGATGAGCGTATAGATTTTAGACAATTAATTAGAGATTTAGCAAGTGCTTTTTCTATTCGTGTAGAAATGAAACAAGTTGGTTTGCGTCAAGAAGCAGCCCGTTTAGGAGGCATTGGCTCTTGTGGTAGAGAATTGTGTTGTTCTACTTGGTTAACAGATTTCAGAAAAGTGAATACTGCCGCAGCAAGATATCAGCAGTTATCTTTAAATCCTTTAAAGTTAGCTGGACAATGTGGAAAACTAAAATGTTGTTTAAATTTTGAACTAGATACCTATTTAGACGCGTTAAAAGATTTTCCAAGACAAGATCTTGTTCTTAAAACCGAAAGCGGTTTTGCTGTTTTTGTTAAAATGGATATTTTCAAAAAGCAAGTATGGTACACGTATAAAGACAATAGTTTTAAATGGTTTAAACTAAGCCTAAAACAAGTTCAAGAAATAATCGACTTAAATAAAAACGATGAAGATGGAGCTCCGTTAGAAGATTATGAATCTGATGCAGCAGAAGAAGTTAAGGTTGATTTTGAAAATGTTGTTGGTCAAGATAGTTTAACTCGTTTTGATGCCCCAAAACAAAAGAAAGGAAGAAGAAATAACAATAATAAAAATAGAAAAAAACCAACGGTTGCTACACAGAAAGACGGACAACACCCTCAAAAAAGACAACCACCAAGTAAAAGGAAACAACACCCACAGAACAAGGTGAAAACAGCGCCTACGAATCCAGCAGACGCTTCGAGTCCACAAGGGACAAAACCGAACCCAAGGAAAAATAATAGAAACAAAAGAAAACCAACAGGAAACACAAATAATGAAAATAAGACACCATAAAATAATAACTATTTTTCTTGTTGTTATGTGTCTTGCTTCGTGCGATTCTAAAAGAATTTACGACTCTTATGTTTCTGTTTCTAATGAGTCTTGGGAAAAGGAGAATACAATTTCCTTTTCCTTTACTATAAACGATACTATTAAGCAGCGTGATTTGTTTATTAATATTAGAAATAACAACACCTATGCTTTTAGCAACCTGTTTTTAATTACCCAATTAAACTTTCCTAATGGCAAGAAAATTGTAGATACATTAGAATATGAAATGACAGATGTTTCAGGGAGGTTTTTAGGTGCTGGGTTTACAGAAATCAAAGAAAACAAACTGTTTTATAAAGAAAATGTAGTTTTCCATAATTCAGGGAATTATAAAGTTTCTGTTTCTCAAGCAATGCGTAAAAATGGAGAAACGGAAGGTCTTAAAGCATTAGAAGGAATAACAGAAGTTGGATTTAGAATTGAAAAGAATTAAAAATGACAAAGAAAAAAGCAACAAACTTTAGAACATATATTAGCTGGTTTTGGGGAATCATTATCGGTGGATTTTTATCGATACTACTATTATTTCTTTTAGCTTCTTGGGGCATTTTTGGGGCATTACCAACATTTGAGGAATTAGAAAACCCAGAAAGTAATTTAGCAACAGAAATTATTTCTTCTGACGGGAAAACATTAGGAACTTATGCGAGGGAAAATAGAAAACCTATTAAATTTAAAGAGTTACCAGATAATTTGGTTAACGCACTTATTGCAACTGAGGATGTGCGTTTTTATGAGCATTCTGGGATTGATTTTAGAGGGTTAGCTAGGGCTATTTCTAAATTAGGAAAAGGCGGTGGAGCAAGTACGATTACACAACAGTTAGCAAAAAATTTATTTACCAAGAGAGCTTCAGGGAGCACATTAAAAAGGATCACTCAAAAATTAAAAGAATGGGTTGTTGCTATTAAACTAGAGAGACAATACACAAAAAATGAAATTATTGCAATGTATTTAAATACGCAAGGGTTTTTATTTAATGCATCAGGAATTCGTTCTGCTTCTAGAATCTATTTTGGAAAAGAACCAAAAGAATTAAAAATAGAAGAGTCAGCTATTTTAGTTGCCATGTTAAAGAATCCGAGACAGTTCAATCCAAATAGAGAACGCTCAAAAAAGAAATCTTTTAATAGAAGAAATGTTGTTTTTGCACAATTAGCAAAAAGCGGGTTTATTTCTGTTCAAGAAAAAGATTCACTTCAAAAATTACCATTAGCCATTAACTACACTCCAGAAAGTCATAGTGACGGGTATGCAACTTATTTTAGAGAATATTTAAGAAGCTATTTAAAAGATTGGGTAAAAAAATATCCAAAACCTAATGGAGAATCGTATGATATCTATACAGATGGTTTAAAAATTCATGTAACGCTAAATTCTAGAATGCAAAAATATGCAGAAGAAGCATTAAAAGAACATGTATCTAACCTTCAAGATTACTTTTTTGAAGAACAAAAGAGCAATGAAACAGCCCCTTTTTATGACATCGAACCAGAACAAGTTGACATGATTTTAAAACGTGCAATGAAGAATTCTGATAGATGGAGAAAAATGAAGAGGAAAGGAATTTCAGAAAAAGACATTGAAGCCTCTTTTAGACGTAAAACTAAAATGAAAATATTTTCTCACAAAGGAGATATTGACACCATAATGTCTCCAGCAGATTCTATAAGATATTATAAATATTTCTTACATTCTGGACTGCTTTCTATGGAGCCACAAACGGGGCATATAAAAGCATGGGTTGGAGGAATCAATAATAAACACTTTAAATACGATCACGTAAAACAAGGAAAAAGACAAGTAGGTTCAACCTTTAAACCATTTGTATATGCTACAGCGATTAATCAATTAAAAATGTCTCCCTGTGAGGAGTTGCCAATTTCTTTATATACGATTCCGAAAGGTAGATTTGGAATTCCAAAAGCATGGACACCTAAAAATGCTGGATCAAATCCACTACGTTATAAAGGGACGATGTCTTTAAAAAATGGGTTAGCAAACTCGGTAAACACAATGTCTGCTAGATTAATGGATAAAGTAGGTCCAGAGAATGTAATACGATTAGCAAAAGCTGCAGGAATTACAAACAAAATCCCTTCAGGACCAGCAATTGCATTAGGTGCTGTAGAATTAACATTGTATGAAATGGTTTCTGCTTATGGAATGTTTGCAAATAAAGGATTGCGAGTAGAGCCAATGATGATTACTCTAATAGAAGATAAAAACGGAACAGTATTAATGGAATCTACACCAAAAACACAAGAAGTGTTGAGTGAAGAATCTGCATATGTAGTTTTAAACTTATTAGAAGGTGTTACTACGGGAGGATCGGGACTTCGATTAAGAACAACATACCCAAGACCAGATTATGTTACTGGTTATCCGTATGGATTTGACAATCCCATCGCAGGAAAAACAGGAACCACACAAAATCAAACAGATGGATGGTTCATGGGGGTTGTACCAAATTTAGCAACGGGTGTTTGGACAGGTGGAGAAGATAGAGCTATTCATTTTGAAGGAATTGGAAAAGGACAAGGAGCATCAATGTCATTGCCTACTTGGGCAATATTTATGAGAAAATGTTATGAAGACCCAACATTGAATATAAGTAAAGAAGCTTTTGAGAAGCCAGAAAAAGAGCTTTCAATAAAAATAGATTGTACAGGTTTAGAAAAAAAGACAGACGAAGAAGAAGAAGAAAAAAAACCTGAAATTAAAAAAGGAGATATAGATTTTTAATCAACCGATTATGATAAATAAAGTAGTAAAAAATGTAAAAGAAGCATTGCAGGGGGTAGAAAACGGAATGACATTTATGTTAGGTGGTTTTGGTCTTTGTGGTATTCCAGAAAACTGTATTACAGAATTAGTTGAGCTAGGAGTTTCTGACATCACATGTATTTCTAACAATGCAGGTGTAGATGATTTCGGACTAGGGATGTTATTGCAAAAACGCCAAATAAAAAAAATGATCTCTTCTTATGTTGGAGAAAATGATGAGTTTGAGCGTCAAATGTTATCAGGAGAATTAGAGGTTGATTTAATTCCGCAAGGAACTTTAGCAGAACGTTGTAGAGCAACAGGAGCAGGAATTCCCGCATTTTTTACTCCAGCAGGTTACGGTACAGAAGTAGCAGAAGGAAAAGAAACTAGAGAGTTTAATGGTAAAATGTATGTGTTAGAGCATGCTTTTGATGCACAGTTTGCTTTTGTAAAAGCATGGAAAGGAGATACCGCCGGGAACTTAATTTTTAAAGGAACAGCTCGTAATTTTAATCCAATGATGGCAATGGCAGGTAAAATTACAGTTGTTGAGGTTGAAGAACTGGTTGAAGCAGGAGTGTTAGATCCAAATCAAATTCATACACCAGGGATTTTTGTACAAAGAATCTTTCAAGGAGAAGGATATGAAAAGAGAATTGAGCAAAGAACTGTAACTCCAAAATCGTAACAAATGGCACTTACAAAAGAAGAAATAGCGCAAAGAATTGCACAAGAATTACAAGATAAATGGTACGTAAATTTAGGAATTGGTATTCCTACATTGGTTGCTAATTATATTCCGAAAGGGATTGATGTTGAGTTTCAATCTGAAAACGGATTGTTGGGGATGGGACCGTTTCCGGTTGAAGGAACAGAAGATGCAGATTTAATAAACGCAGGGAAACAAACGGTAACAGTTTTAGCAGGAGGATCTTTATTTGATTCAGCATTGAGCTTTGCAATGATTCGTGGACAACACGTGCAGTTAACTGTTTTAGGAGCGATGGAAGTTGCTGCGAACGGAGATATCGCAAATTGGAAAATCCCTGGTAGAATGGTAAAAGGAATGGGTGGTGCAATGGATTTAGTAGCATCAGCAGAAAACATTATCGTTGCGATGATGCACACCAATAAGAAAGGTGAATCTAAACTATTAAAACAATGTTCTTTACCACTTACAGGAGTTGGTTGCGTGAAGAAAGTAGTAACGAATTTAGCTGTTTTAGAAATAAAAGCGGGCGCTTTTCATTTATTAGAAAGAGCTCCTGGAGTTTCTGTTGAAGAAATTCAGAAAGCTACAGAAGGAACGCTAATTATTAATGGTGAAATACCCGAAATGAAATTCTAAGATGAATTTATTTAAAAAAATATATTGGCTAATTTACCCTATTTTAATTGCTGTTTTTATGGTGATTTTTGATTTGGTTTATACAACAGAAAGCATTGCTTTGAAAGTTTTAATTTGTGGTGGACTTGCATTTATGCTTTCACCAAGAAAAAAAATAATCAAAACAGAAAAAGGAGATATAAAACAGATCACGTGGGTTTTTCTTAAAAAGCCAATCATAATAAACCCTTAAAATGAAAATAATCTCATACAATGTTAACGGAATAAGGGCTGCTTTGAAGAAAGGCTTTATGGAGTGGTTGCAACAGGCAAACCCAGATGTTATTTGTATACAAGAAACCAAAGCGCACAAAGAACAATTAGACCTATCTGAATTTGAAGCTGCTGGTTATCCATACCATTATTGGTTTTCTGCAGAAAAAAAAGGGTACTCTTCAGTTGCTGTTTTATGTAAAGAGAAACCGAATCACATTGAATATGGAACAGGAATTGAAACAATGGATTTTGAAGGAAGAAACCTTCGCGTAGATTATGACAATGTTTCTGTAATGAGCATGTATTTACCTTCTGGAACCAATGATGCTAGGCTCGACTTTAAGTTGAATTACATGGCGGAAATTCAGGAATATCTAAATGAATTAAAGAAGGAAATACCGAATTTAGTGATCTGTGGAGATTATAATATTTGCCATGAAGAAATAGATATTCACAACCCAAAAATGAAAGGAGTTTCTGGTTTTTTACCAATAGAACGAGAATGGATGGGTTGTTTTATAGATAGTGGTTTTATTGATAGCTTTAGGTACTTAAACGAAGAGAAGCAAGCATTTTCTTGGTGGAGTTATAGAGCAAATTCTAGAGCAAATAATAAAGGGTGGCGCTTAGATTACGCAATGGTTTCTGAGCCATTAAAAAACACTATTTCTAGGGCCTATATTTTACCAGAAGCAAAACATTCAGACCATTGTCCAATTGTTGTTGAGTTAGATATTTAATATGAAGTATACTTTTTTTTTATTAGTTGTTTTAATTTCTAGTACAATCGTTAGTCAAACAAAGATTGATAGCATTGCAATTGACACTATAAAACCTAAAAAGCCGATAGGTTTTTTTAGTGATAAAGACCTAAGAAAAATTGACAGCTTAGTTTTAGAAACCCAATATAAATCCCCTTTATCAGACAATATAAATTATGTGATTAAAGGGTTAGATGTTACAAAAAAAACAGCAGATAAAATTCCAACAGACGTATTAAAGGAGCGGTTAAAACATTTAGATGCCACAACGCCATTTTTTATTGAATACAACCCAATATTAGAGAATGTTATTAATTCATACTTAAAATATCGTAAAAAATATTATCCAAGGTTGATGGCAAAAGCGGAATATTATTTTCCGATGTTTGAAAAATATTTAGATCAGTTTGATATTCCTTTAGAGATGAAATATCTTGCAATTGTAGAGTCTACGTTAAACCCAAAGGCTAGATCTAGGGTTGGTGCAAGCGGTTTGTGGCAGTTTATGTATTTAACAGGTAAGCAATACAAATTAAATGTGAACTCTTATGTAGATGAGCGTCAAGACCCAATAAAAGCGACAATAGCAGCATGCCAATACCTAAGTGATTTATATACTATTTTTGGAGATTGGGGTTTAGCGCTGGCGGCATATAATTCTGGACCAGGAAACGTATCAAAAGCAATTAAACGATCTGGAGGTTACAGAAATTACTGGAATCTTCGTCAATATTTACCAAGAGAAACGGCAGGATATGTACCCGCGTTTTATGCAACGATGTATATTTTTGAATATGCTAAAGAACATGGTTTATCACCAGAGAACCCACCAATATATCATTTTGCTACCGATACAATTCAGATCAAAAGAACCATTTCTTTTGATCAAATTTCTTTAAAAACAGGAATAGATACAGAAATGCTATCGTTTTTAAACCCAGCATATAAGTTAGACATTATCCCGTATGTAAAAGGAAAAAACTATACAGTTACATTGCCAAGAAACGCAACCGTTACGTTCTTAAATAATGAGAAAGAAATTTATGCGCTAGCAGATACAGATGATGCTAAAAGAGAGAAACCATTACCAAAATATTTAGAGCTTAATAGACGCATAAGGTATAAGGTTAGAAGTGGAGATTATCTCGGAAGAATTGCGAAAAAATTTGGTGTTAGAGTTAGTCAAATTAAAAAATGGAATAGACTCCGAAAAAATAACTTAACAATTGGACAAAGATTAACAGTATATCCAAGAAGACTATAACACTAAAGAAAAGAACTAAATTTTCAAAAACGGAACAGTATTTGAAGAGTAACAACCAACCTTAAATAGATTAAACATGAAAAAAGGATTAACGATTATTGCGCTATTACTTTTTTTCACATCCTGTAAAGACGCCAAAGACACCTTTGTATTAGGCGGTTCTGTTGGTAAATCGAATCAGTTACTTGTGGTAACGGAATTAAAAGACTGGAATGGGGAAATTGGAACGAATCTAAGAAAGTTTTTAGGGGAATTCGTAATCGGGCTGCCACAGCCAGAAACCACATTTAGTGTTAGTCAGATTGCTCCTAAAGGGTTTGGAAGCATGATGAATAAATACAGAAATGTATTAGTTGTTCAAACAGCAACAACAACAACATTTAGAGTAAAAAACGATTATTATGCAAAGCCTCAAACAATTGTGTACGTTACCGCTAAAGATAAAGAAGGGCTAGCAATTCAATTAGAAAAACATAAAAAAGAAATTGTAAAAATCTTCAGAGATTCAGATATCAAGCATGTTCAGGGGAGGTTTTTGAAAACTAAAGTTGATGACTCTAAATATAAGACATTGGCTAAATTGGGTATTTCACTTACGGTTCCTAAAAGTTTTAGAACCGTAGATGATACAGGAGATTTTTTATGGTTAAGACACCATTTAATGAGCGGTATTGCAAAAGGTGATGGGACCAATAACATTTTAGTGTATGCAATGCCTTTAACAGAAGAGTTTGATTTAGATGTGAATAACAGCGTTATTAAACATAGAAATATAATAGGAGAGAAGTACATACCCGGTTCTAGAGAGGGAATGTATATGATTACAGAAGCGGCATTTACCCCACAAACAAGAGAAACAACCGTTGATAATAAACAAGCATTTGAAACTCGTGGAAAATGGGAGGTAAAAGATAATTTTATGGCGGGACCATTTTTAAATTATAATATTATTGATAAAAAAAATAACAGAATTATCGTTGTAGAGGGATTCACCTATGCACCATCTGTAAACAAAAGAGATTTTATTTTTGAATTGGAAGCAATTGCAAAATCGATCGTGATAAAATAAAAAGAGCTAACAGTATTTTAATTAGCCTATAAACAGAAAAAAAAAAGACCGCAATTTTGCGGTCTTTTTTATGATTTAAAACGAAGAAAAATTAATTTTTCTTCGCCCAATTATCTCTTAATCCAACTGTTTTATTGAATACTAAGTTTCCTGAAGTAGTATCATCATCAACATTAAAGTATCCTAAACGTTGAAACTGAAACTGCTCTCCAATTTTAGCAGACTGCAAACTAGGTTCTATAAAAGCTGTAATTTTCTCTAAAGAATTTGGATTGATAAACTCCATAAAATCTTTGTCTTTATGTCCGTCTGGAGTTTCATCTAAAAACAAACGATCATAGGCTCTAACCTCTGCTTTTACAGCGTGTTTTACAGAAACCCAATGCAAAGTGCCTTTTACCTTACGCAAGCTCTCTTCTGTTCCACTTCCCGATTTTGTTAATGGATCATAGGTACAGTGAATCACTGTAATTTCTCCATTTTCATCTTTTTCACAGCTTGTTGCGGTAATAAAATAGGCGCTCTTTAAACGAACTTCTTTTCCTAATTTTAAACGGAAGAATTTTTTATTTGCTTCTTCTCTAAAATCTTCACGCTCAATATAAATTTCTCTAGAAAAAGGAACTTCTCTAGACCCAGCGTTTTCATCTTCAGGATTATTTTCTGCAATCAAAATTTCTTCTTCTCCTTCAGGATAATTATCAATAATGATTTTCACAGGATCTAAAACCCCCATTACTCTATTCGCTGTTTTATTTAAATCTTCTCTAAGTTTGAATTCTAATAAAGAAACATCAATACTATTTTCTCTTTTAGAAACCCCAACAGTTTCTATGAAGTTTCTGATAGAAGCAGGCGTGTATCCACGTCTTCTTAAACCAGAAATTGTTGGCATTCTTGGGTCATCCCATCCATTTACAACACCTTCTTCTACTAGTCTTAACAACTTACGCTTACTCATAATTGTGTAGCTTAAGTTTAACCTTGAGAATTCACGTTGTTTAGGTGGATTAGGATATTCTGATTTACTAAACTCAAAAACTTGGTCTCTAAACCAATCGTATAAATCTCTGTGAGGTTTAAACTCTAAAGTACATAGTGAGTGTGAAATTTGTTCTATATAATCACTTTCTCCATGTGTCCAGTCGTACATAGGGTATATACACCAATCGTTTCCAGTTCTGTGATGTGATTTCTTTAATATACGATACATTAAAGGATCTCTTAACAGCATATTTGGAGACGCCATGTCAATTTTTGCACGTAAAATATGAGAACCTTCATCAAATTCACCATTTTTCATTTTTGTAAACAAGGCTAGGTTTTCTGCGACACTTCTATCTCTATTTGGACTGTTGGTACCAACTTCTGTTGGAGTTCCTTTTTGAGCCCTCATTTCTTCAGAAGATTGATTGTCTACATACGCTTTACCATCTTTAATCAATAGTACAGCCCAATCATATAATTGTTGAAAATAATCTGAAGAATACACTTCATTTTCCCACTGATACCCTAACCAGGTAACATCTTTTTTAATAGCATCTACATACTCTTGTTCTTCTTTTGCAGGATTGGTATCATCAAAACGAAGGTTTACTGGAGCATTGTATTTCTGACCCAAGCCAAAGCTAATTCCAATAGCCTTAGTGTGTCCTATATGTAAATATCCATTTGGTTCTGGAGGAAAACGAAAACGCAAGTTTTCTTTTTGCATTCCATTGGCCAAATCTTCTTCAATAATTTGCTCTAAAAAATTAAGCGGTTTTTTTTCTTCAGACATGTTCTTTTCTACTAGAAATTAGAACACAAAATTACGTAAAATAGTTGAGGGGGTTCTATATAAAAAGGCTTATAAATATTAATGGCTATATGTTCTGTCCTGTAAGGTAGTTGGTATATTGTAATTGGTGTTTTCAAAAATAATTCAAGCCTTCATAGCGTTATTTTTCTTGGCTCTTAAAAACAAGCGGATGCGTTGTTTCAGATTCAAAAAAGCTTGTAAAACCCCAAGAAGGGGCTATTAAATTGTCAAAACACCCTGGATGTTTGTGAGCAAAATTAAAGAACATCAACCTTGTAAAATATTTTTTTGTGAAAGTTGAATATTTTTAAGAGGTATAGTACGATTTCTGCTGCAACTTTTAATATTTTTACAACATGGGAAAAATTCAAGTAAAAAACATCAAACTATACGCTTTTCATGGGTGTTTAAATGAAGAAGCAAAAATAGGATCTGATTACCGTATTGATTTGGAGGTTAAAACAAACTTGCAAAGCTCTTCAGAATCTGATGAATTGATTGACACCGTAGATTATGTTCATTTAAATTTTATTGTAAAAGAAGAAATGGCAATACGCTCTAAATTACTAGAACATGTAGCTAAAAGAATATTAGACAGGGTATTAATTGAGTTAAAAACGGTAAAAAAAGCAACCATAAGCGTGGCTAAAATCAATCCGCCAATAGGAGGAAACGTAGAAGAGGTTGCTGTTATTTTATCAAAAAAGAGGAAAGCTTAAAAAAACCTTGCCTACATAGTAATTTTACGTAAATTTGCCATCCCAAAGGGTGTCGTGGCCGAGTGGCTAGGCAGTGGTCTGCAACACCATCTACAGCGGTTCGAATCCGCTCGACACCTCTAAAAAAACCTATTAATCAATTGATTAATAGGTTTTTTGTTTTTAAGAGAATCTTTTTAATAATTGAAGCGTAGCATTTAAAATCTTTAGAATAATCTTAACAAAATTCTGCACTTTTTTCTGCATCTTTGTGAACCATGAAAATTTACCCAATAGAAACAGGAAACTTTAAATTAGATGGTGGCGCAATGTTTGGTGTTGTACCTAAATCTATTTGGCAAAGAACAAATCCTTCAGATGCAAATAATTTAATATCAATGAGCATGCGATGTATGTTGATTGAAGATGGAAATCGCCTAACTTTAATAGACACTGGCTTAGGGTCTAAACAGTCAGATAAGTTTTTTGGCTATTATGATTTATTTGGAGATTTCTCTTTAGATACCTCATTGGCAACATATGGTTTTCATAGAGATGATATTACAGATGTATTTTTAACGCATTTACATTTTGATCATTGTGGAGGTGTTATTCAATGGAATAAAGACAAAACAGGTTTTATGCCAGCGTTTAAAAACGCAAAAGTTTGGTCTAATGAAAACCATTGGGATTGGGCAACAATTCCAAACCCAAGAGAAAAAGCTTCTTTTCTAACAGAAAACATACTTCCAATTAAAGAAAACGGACAACTGAATTTTATTCAAAACCCGTTAAAAGACATTGGTTTCGAGGTGTTATTTATGAATGGTCATACAGAAAAACAAATGTTACCAAAAATTGAATATCAAAATCAAACTTTGGTATTTATGGCAGATTTATTACCAACAACAGGGCACATTCCGTTGCCATATGTAATGGGTTACGACACGAGGCCTTTACTAACCATAGAAGAAAAAGCACAATTTTTAAACGAGGCAGCAGACAATGAGTATATGTTGTTTTTAGAGCATGATGCGTACACAGAAATTTGTACCGTGAAGCATACAGAAAAAGGTGTCCGCTTAAAAGAGAAATTCAAATTTAGAGACATATTTAATTAATAAAAAATAGAAGATTCATGAAAATTATAAAACCTCTTTACATTTCAGCAATTGTTGCATTTACTGTAGTAAGTTGTAAAACCGTTAATACAATTCCTGTGCCAACCGGAACCAATAACGTTGTAGGAATTACAGCAAAAAAAGTTCCTTTAACGAAAGAACAGCAAAGATCTTGGGGACATGCAGATTTAGCTACAGATACAATTCCGGGAATGAGTATTGCGAAAGCATACGCGTTCTTAGAAGGAAAAAAAGGACAAACAGTTATTGTTGGTGTGGTAGACTCTGGTTCAGACTTAGCGCATGAAGATTTAAAAAATGTTGCATGGGTTAACAAAAATGAAATTGCTGGTAACGGAATTGATGATGATAAAAACGGCTATGTAGATGATATTAATGGATGGAATTTCCTTGGAGGTATTTATAAAGAAAACCTAGAGTCAGAAAGAATTTTAAAAAATCCAAAACTGGTTGATGTCGCTATTTATAAAAAGATAAAAGAGGCACAGGACAAGAAGGTTTCTGGAGCAAAAACAACAGAAAGTAGGTTTACACAAATGTTACAAGCTGTTCAACTTGCTGATAAAACAATTGCCGAGCACTTAAAAAAGAAAACATACACGAAAGAAGAGGTGGAAGCAATAAAATCTGAAGTTCCAGAATTGTTACAAAGTGTTAATATTGCAAAACAAATGTATGGTTTTGGATTGACCTCTTTAGAGCAAGCTTCTTCTGAGATAAAAAAAGAAGTAAAAAAAGCGTCAGACCTTTTAAGTGGAACCAATTTGAAAACCAATTACAGAACTCCATTAAATGACGACGCACAAGACTTTACAACGCGTGGTTATGGAGATGGTAAAACAGGCCATTTAGTAGACGATGAAATTCATGGAACACATGTTTCTGGAATTATTGGAGCAGAAAGAAACAACAATATAGGAATGAACGGTGTTGCGCATAATGTAAAAATTATGGCAGTTAGAGCTGTTCCAGATGGAGATGAGTATGATAAAGATGTTGCCTTGGCAATTAGATATGCAGTAGACAACGGAGCAAAAGTAATCAACGGAAGTTTTGGTAAATCATATTCTCCAAACAAGCAATGGGTGTATGACGCAATTAAATATGCAGCAGAAAAAGATGTGTTAATTGTACATGCAGCAGGAAATTCTGGAGAGAATATTGATGTAGAAAGAAATTACCCGAATGATTCTGATGATTTAATAACAGAGTTTTCTGACAACGTACTTACGATTGGTGCAATCAGCTTTAATTACAACGAGGAATTACCAGCAGGTTTTTCTAATTATGGCACATTAAATGTAGATATTTTTGCTCCAGGAGTAAAAATCTATTCTACGTTTCCAGATGAGAGATATGAATCTATTGGAGGAACTTCAATGGCTTCACCAGCAGTTGCGGGAGTTGCTGCATTAATTCGTTCATATTATCCAAAGTTATCTGCAAGTCAAGTGAAACATATTATTATGAATTCTGGAACTAAAATAGATTTAGAGGTTATAAAACCAGGTTCAAAAAATCAAAAAAACCCAAAAGGAGAATTAGTTCCTTTTGGAGAACTATCGGTTTCTGGTAGAATTGTAAATGCCCACAATGCATTAAAAATGGCAGACAGAATTGTAAACGGAAAGTAAATTCAAGAAATAAAGAACACGAAACTGATAAACTATAGATCAATGAGAAAACTTTTAATTGTTGCGTTATCATTTAGTATGATGATTTCTTATGCACAAAAGAAAAACACTTCGAATACTGGATATTGGCAACAACATGTAGATTATACAATGGATGTTGATGTTGATGTTGAAAAATTTCAATATAAAGGGACTCAAAAGTTAGTGTATACTAACAATTCTCCAGACGCATTACACAACGTGTATTATCACTTATATTATAATGCCTTTCAGCCAGGAAGCGAAATGGATGCTCGTTTACAGAGCATTGCAGATCCAGATGGAAGAATGATTACAAGGCATGGAACAAAAGAAGCGCCAATCGTTAAAAGTAGAATCGCCGCATTAAAACCATCTGAAATAGGGTACTTAAAAGTGAATTCACTGAAACAAAACGGTACAGATGTTTCTTATGAAGTTGCGGGTACTGTTTTAGAGGTAAAACTATCAGAAGCAATTCAGCCAGGAGAAAAAGTGACTTTTGAAATGAATTTCGATGGGCAATTACCAGTACATATTCGTAGATCAGGAAGAAATAGTAGAGATGATATTGCAATGTCTATGGCGCAATGGTATCCTAAAATGGCAGAATATGACTTTGAAGGTTGGCAAGCACACCCATATATCGCTAGAGAGTTTCAAGGAGTTTGGGGGGATTTTGACGTAACAATTCATATTGATAAACACTACACAATTGGTGGAACAGGAAACTTACAGAATCCTCAAGAAATTGGTCATGGATATGAAGACACCTCGAAGCCTTTAAACATTCAAAAAGGCGCTAAATTAGCGTGGCATTTTAAAGCACACAGGGTACATGACTTTACGTGGGCTGCAGACGATGAGTACATTCATGATATTTATAAAATGGAAAACGGACCAGACTTGCATTTCTTTTACAAAGACAGAGAAATCAATAAAGCGAACTGGACAAAAAACCAAGCTTTAACCGCTAAAGCAATGGCCTTTTTTAGTGAAAAAGTAGGGCCTTATCCGTGGAAACAATATTCAGTCATTCAAGCTGGAGATGGAGGAATGGAATACGGGATGTGTACATTTGTTGCTGGTGGAGGAAAGAGAAGCAATGTGGGTACAATTTTTCATGAATTAGCACATACTTGGTTTCAGCACATCTTAGCGAATAACGAAAGCAAACATTCTTGGATGGATGAAGGATTTACATCTTATATCTCTGGATTAGCATCAGACAAAATTTTACGTGGTGGAGAAGGAAAACCTAGCAATGGAAGTTATAGGGGTTATTTCTATGTTGTTAAAGAAGGAATCGAAGAAAACTTAACCACACACGCAGATAGATTTGATAGAAACACCGCTTTTAGTGTAGGTAGTTACACAAAAGGAAGTATGTTTTTAACCCAATTAAATTATATTATTGGAGCGGAAAATGTAGCAAAAACAGTACAGAAATACTACACCGATTTTAGCTTTAAACACCCAGTACCAAACGATATTAAGAGAACTGCAGAAAAAGTTTCTGGATTACAATTAGATTGGTATTTAAACGAGTGGACACAAACGCTACACACAATTGATTATGGTGTAAAAAGTGTAAAAGGAAAAGAAATTACATTAGAGCGAATTGGAAAAATGCCAATGCCAATGGATGTTACCGTAACTTATGTAGATGATAGCACAGAGGTGTTTAATATTCCTTTACGTATGATGAGAGGAAGCAAACCAACAGACGCTACCATTATTAAAGATTGGACTTGGGCACACCCAACATATTCTTTCTCTGTCTCTAAAGATATTAAAAAAGTGGAGATTGATGCTTCTCAATTAATGGCGGATATTGATAGAGGAAATAATGTTTTTGAAGCGATAAATAAGAAAATGAAAAACTAAATTTTAGTTTGAGGTTATACAAAAAAAGCGAGGTTTTTACCTCGCTTTTTTTAGTACTATACTTGTTCTAATAAGTTCTCTAAGTTTAATTTTTCTTTAGGAATAAAACCCTTTAAGAGTAAGAATACTCCAAAGATAATTAATAAGATTCCCATGGTTTTCTTAATCTTGTAAATCACCAAAGGGGTTAATTTACTTTTTAGTTTTTTAGCTAAAAATATCTTTCCTAAATCGGTAACAAAATAACTGATTATTATTGTTGTAAAGAACCAAAATATATGTGTTGGGTTCATGTCTAGAGTCGGTCCAATTACCACAATTAAGCCCAGCCAAAAACCAAGTACACCAATATTAATAAAGTTTAAGAAAAATCCTTTAAAAAGGAGTTTTACGTAGTTGTTGTTAACCGGAATATCTATTACTGGAGTTGCTTTTGTTGCTTTCTTATTCGACTTGTCTAAATAGGTAATCAATCCATAAATAATTAGAATTAAACCTCCAATAAAAAACAATCTAGGATCGTCTTTTAGTTGTTCTAACAACCGTCTACTCCCTAAATACGCAATAACGATAAAAGCGATATCTCCTAAAATTACACCAATATTAAAAACAATTGCCGCTCTTGCTCCTTTTAAGATACTGGTTTGTATCAACATAAAAAAGACAGGCCCAATCATAAAAGAAAGAAAGAACCCTAAAAAAACTGCATTTTTAATATCGTAGAAATCCATTTTTTAAAGATATATTAAATAAATGACCTCGATTTAAGTCTCGGAGAATTAAATTTGTGTGCTTTCGCCCTGCGATTAAACATCATCAAAATCTATTGTTACTTTAGGAGTCGTAGGATGTGCTTGACATGTTAACACAAACCCTTCTTCAATTTCGCTATCTGTTAAAATACTGTTTTTACTCATTACAGCTTTACCCTCGGTAACTTTACCTAAACAACTACTACAAACACCCCCTTGACAAGAATAGGGAGCATCTATATTATTACGTAAAGAAGCGGCTAAAATATCGTCCGTTTTATCCATCGTAAAAGTTGTTTCCTCATCATCTAGTAAGACCGTGATTTCTGCTTTTCCATCAGGAATATCTAATGCAATTTCTTCTGTAGAAGCCGTAAATAATTCAAAATAGATGGCTTCTTTATGAAAGCCGTTTTCTTGTAAAGTATCAGAAACAATAGTAATCATTTCTTCTGGACCACATAAAAAAGCAGCATCAAAAGAACGGTTATTATGAATGTTTTTTACAAAATAATTGGTGTGTCCTTTATCGATTCTACCAAACTTACTGTCGCTTTTCAACTCTTTACTAAATACATAGTGCAAGTTAAATTGCGCAGCGTATTCTTCTGCTAATGCATCTAATTCGTTTTTAAAAATGGTTGAATCAGCAGATTTATTTCCGTACACCAGCGTAAATGTTGCGCTAGTTTCGTTTTCTAAAACAGATTTCACCATCGATAAAACAGGTGTAATTCCGCTACCCGCAGCAAAAGCGATGTAGTTTTTATTCGCTTCTGGCTTTAAAAGAAACTTTCCTTCTGGTTCTGCTACCTCTAACACATCACCTTCTTTTAACTTAGAGGTTGCGTAGATAGAAAAAGTTCCGTTTTCTACTGCTTTAACAGCGACTTTAAGCTCGTTGCTATTTGGAGAAGCGCAAATAGAATAGGCTCTACGAACTTCCTTTTCTGAAAGTACTTTTTTGATGGTTATATATTGTCCGGCAACAAAAGAGAAGGTCTCTTTTAATTCGGCAGGAATATCAAATACAATCGAAACAGCATTTTGCGTCTCTTTAATTATTTTTTGTATTGTTAATTTATGAAATGTAGACATTGTTCTTAGTTTATGACTGCAAAAATAGCAAACTAATTACGAAAGAAGCGTTAGAGTTTTGATAAACTAATACCTAAGAATATTATACATAAGAAAATTATGTATATATTTGGTACGAATCACCAGGAATACATTATTTACGATTTGTCGGTTTGAGCGCAGTCGAAAACTAAATAAGTATGCAAATATACATACGGTAACAGAGCGAAGTCGAAGTTACATCAGAAATAAATTTTTAAGAAATAGATTAAACATCAAGATATGGGAAATCAAAAATTATATAAAGGGTCTTTACAAACCATTATTTTAAAACTGTTGGCTCAGAATGATAAAATGTATGGATATGAAATTACTCAAAAAGTAAAAGAACTCACAAAAGGCGAATTAAAAATTACCGAGGGTGCTTTATACCCAGCGTTGCATAAATTAGAAGCAGAAGGAATGTTAGACGTTGAGGCTGCAAAAGTAGGCAACCGTTTGCGTAAATACTACAAACTTACCGAACATGGAACCAAAGAAACAGCCAATAAACTGTCAGAAATGCAAGAGTTTTTAAAAACCATGCAGCATTTGGTAAACCCGAAGTTTAGTTTATGAAAATATTAGACAACCATATAACGGAGCTCTACAGATTTACCAGAGAACATTTTGTAGTACATTACGATGTACAAACAGAACTGGTAGATCATTTAGCAAATGATATTGAGCAAATTTGGCAGGCTCAGCCGGATTTGTCTTTTCAAGAAGCAAAAACGATTTCTTTTAAGAAGTTTGGTGTTTTTGGCTTTATGGATGTTGTAGAGCAAAAACAAAAAGCAATGAACAAACGCTATTGGAAAATACTTTGGCGTTTTATAAAAGAATGGTTTACGCTGCCAAAAATAATTACTACAAGTTTAATTTTTATGCTGTTTTTTACTGTTCTTCAATCAGTATATGCAAAAGAAATACTATTTGTATCAATTTTTAGTTTGGTACTTGTTGATTTGTATTATATGTTTAAAAACAGAGGCAAAAAGAAACAAAAGAAAGAAAAAATATTCTTGCTAGAATCTATGATTGGAGAAACGAGAAATGGTTTTTCTGCCTTAATGCTTGTTTATGTGTGTAGTATTATCGACTCACTAGATGTTAATTTTTATACATTATCTATTTATTGGATTCTTTCAATCGCTTTTTTTGCAACGTTAACGTGTATTATTTTTTATATAATAGGATTTGTAATCCCTCAAAAAGCAGAAGAGCTACTTTTAGAAACCTACCCAGAATATAAAATTTTATAAACGTATTGTAACAAAAAGCTTTTACAAGACACTTATTATTACTCTAACTACTTAACCAAGTAATATGTTTAAACAATTTTTAAAACTAGAATGGAAACAGTTTTTCCGTTCTTCTTACTGGCAAAAAGGAATCGCTATAAAAATTATCATGGGATTTTTCGCCCTGTATATGATGGCGATGTTTTTGTTTGTCGGTTTTGGTGCCTTTTTTATAATAAAAAAAATAATGCCAGAGTCTGATCCTTTACAAATCGTTAACTCGTACTTGATTTTTGCAATTATTGGCGATTTAATATTCAGGTATATGATGCAAAAATTACCCGTAATGAACATCAAGCCGATGTTGATTTTACCAATTAAGAAGAATAAACTGATTCACTACATTCTCGGGAAATCAGTTTTTTCTGCCTTCAATTTCTTTTCATTATTCTTTTATATTCCATTTTCTGGGGTTTTAATTGCTAAAGGATATGACGTTAACGGAATAATTGGTTGGTTAATTAGCATGTTATTATTAATACAAGTAGCCAATTTCTTAAACTTTATCATTAATAAAAACAACATCGCATTAACCATATTAACTGTTCTTCTAGGAGGGACAATTGCTTTACAGTATTTTGACTTGTATGATGTTTCTGCTTTTAGTCAACTAGTTTTCGATGGAATAGTAACAAACCCGATCTACGCGATCATTCCTTTAGGAGTGTTAATTATTCTTTACAGAATCAATTATAAAACGTTAAAAGCTCAGTTGTTTTTAGATGAAGCAGTTGCTGTAAAAGTAAAAGAAGCAAATACCGCAGATCTATCTTGGGCAGATAGACTTGGAGATATGGCGCCATTTATTAAAAATGAAATCAGATTGATTTGGAGAAATAAAAGAACAAAGACTGTATTTTTAATGTCGTTTGCTTTTGTTTTATATGGGCTGATATTTTTTACACAAAAAATGTATTTAGAAATGCCAGCAATACTAGTTTTTGCATCACTTTTTATTACTGGGGGTTTTGTACTTAATTATGGGCAATTTATTCCTGCTTGGGAAAGTTCGTATTACAGAATGTTGATGACGCAAAACTTGCGATATAAAAAATACCTAGAATCAAAATGGTATTTAATGGTAGTAATCACGACGGTGTTATTCATCTTAGCAACACCATATATTTATTTTGGGCTAAACATTTATTTAATGATCGCTGCTGGTGCAATTTTCAATATCGGGTTTAACACCTTGGTTTTACTATATGCAGGTTCGTTTAATAGAAAGCAAATAGATTTAAATGCAAGCGGACTTGGAAATACACAAGGTACAAGCGCCAAACAGTTTATCATCATTATTCCTGTAATGGGAGTTCCGATTGCGTTGTTTTACATTTTTTATTTTTTAGTAGGATTTAATGCGGGTATTATCGCCATTGCCACTGCTGGTGTTATTGGTTTTGTTACCAAAAACTACTTTATCGAATTGATTGCTAAAAAGTATATCAAAGATAAATACGAAGCAATCAACGCATTCAGCCAAAAAGCATAATCAACACAACTTAAGACACAAAAAACAGTATGATACATTCAGTTAATATTTCAAAAAAATACGGACAAGCAGAAGTTTTAAAGATCGAAGAACTAAAAATACCGAAAGGACAAAGTTTTGGTTTGGTTGGAAACAATGGAGCAGGAAAAACAACGTTTTTTAATATTCTATTAGATTTAATTAGACCAACAACAGGTGAAATTACAAACCATGATGTTGTGGTAAATCAAAGTGAAGAATGGAAATCTTTTACAGGGTCTTTTATTGACGAAACGTTTTTAATTGGGTATTTAACTCCAGAAGAATATTTTGAATTTATTGGAGATTTACGCGGAATGAACAGAGCAGACGTGGCTAGTTTTTTAGCACAATTTGAAGAGATTTTTAATGGGGAAATTTTAGGGGAAAAGAAATATTTAAGAGATTTAAGTAAAGGGAATCAGAAAAAAGCAGGTATTGTTGCTGCTTTATTAGGGAACCCACAAGTGGTAATTTTAGATGAGCCATTTGCAAATTTAGATCCAACGACTCAAATTAGATTAAAGAAAATTTTAAAGGAATTGACTGAAAACAAGGAGGTAACCGTGTTGGTTTCTAGTCACGATTTAAGTCACGTAACCGATGTTTGTGAGAGAATTGTGGTTTTAGAGAAAGGAAATGTTGTGAAAGACATGGAAACATCTGAAGAAACTTTAAAGGAATTAGAAAGCTATTTCTCCGTTTAAGAAACCTTTTCTTTTTTTATTCTTATTTTTACGGCTCTTACTCACAATAATTATCAATAAAAATGGTTGTGAGTAAGAGCTTTTATATAAGCCGTTAAGAGGTATTCTTATAAAATATGAATAAAATAAAACCTACATTTATTGTTTTAATAACGCTTGTTTTACTTGTTTCTTGTAGCACAAGAAAAGACAAGTGGCTTAATAGAAGCTATAATTCTGTGACTACAAAATACAACATTTTGTATAATGGAAACTTGGCGTACCAAGAAGGGTTACATCAAATTAACCAAAAACACAAAGACAATTTTTGGGAGCAATTACAGCTAGAACCAATAACCTTTGAAGAATTAAAACCTTCTATTTCTGGTTTTCCCGGAAACCCTACTTTTGGAACTCAAAAAGCAGCGGAAAAAGAACTCACAACATTTGATAGAGCTGAAGAAAAAGCGGTAAAAGCAATTCAACTACATTCTATGAATATTGGTGGTAGAGAACGCAATAGTCAGATAGATGATGCGTATTTGTTGTTGGGAAAATCTAGGTATTATACACAGCGTTTTATTCCCGCTATTGAAGCGTTCAACTATGTGATTGTTCATTATCCGTATGCAGATTTAATAAATGAAACCCGTATTTGGAGAGCTAAAACAAACATCAGATTAGACAATGATAAGTTCGCGATAGAAACCTTGAAAATTGTATTAAACTCGAATGATTTAGAAGACCGAATTAAAGAAGAAGCGCATACGGCGTTGGCAATGGCCTATGTAAAGACAGATAGTGTTCAGAAGGCTATTAAGCACTTAGCATTGGCAACTCAAACACACGTAAATGTAGCACAGTCAGCAAGAAATATGTTTGTTTTGGGTCAAATTTATGCTTCAGAAAACAAAAGAGATTCTTCTGCCTTGGCATTTAAAAAATTGATAAATTTTAAAAAAGCACCTTACAAATTTAAAATTCAAGCACATATTGATTTGGCAAAAACCATTTCTAAAGATTCTTTAATAACTGTTTTAATAACGAGGTTTCAAGAGTTGATTAAAGACAGAGAAAACAGAGCGTATTTAGAGGGCTTGTATTATCAAATAGGGGTTTTAGAAGAAAAGAGAGATAGTTTACATACCGCATTGCCATATTTCAGAAAATCTCTTAGAGTTCTTGATGGAGATAATACTCAGAAAACATATACCTATGAAAAACTAGGAGACATTGCTTTTGATCACTCATTGTTTGTACAAGCAAGCTCTTATTACGATAGTGTACTTCAGATTACTAAAAAAAGCACAGATAAAAGAATCCGTAAAATTAGGAGAAAACATAAAAGCCTCGCATCACTTACTAAGTACGAAACAGTTTTAAAAACAAACGATAGTGTTTTAAGACTGGCAGCCTTACCGTATTCAGCACAAGAAAAGTTCTTCCAAGAGCATATAGAAAAGTTAAAACAAGCGGACGAGAAGAAGGCAGAACAGCAATTAAAAAGCATTTCTTTTGGTGGTTCTTTCAGCGGAGGTTCTTCTGTGAAAAGCACAAAAAAAGGAAAATGGTATTTCTACAATACCCAATCTCTGAGTTTTGGAAAAGCTGAATTTGAAAGAATTTGGGGAACAAGAGCGTCAGAAGATGATTGGAGAATTTCTGAAAAGCAACAAACAGTAGTTGTTGCAAATACCCTAAAAAAAGATACCGTAGTTGCTTTGCCTAAATATGACATAAAAACATATTTAAATGCAATACCAAAAACAAAGGCCGCTATAGATTCTTTGAAGCACAATAGAAATGAAGCCTTGTATCAAACAGGAATTGTGTATAAAGAACAGTTTAAAGATGTAGATTTATCTATTTCTAGATTCGAGCGCTTACTTACTTCAAGGCCCGATAAAACATTGATTCTGCCAACAAAGTACTTGTTGTTTCAGTTGTACACAGAGCTGAAAAACCCTAAAGCGACAGAAATAAAAGAGACTATTCTTAAAGAGTACCCATCATCTAAATATGCAGAAATTCTTCAAGGAAAATCCAATAAAGCAGCTACAGAAACCATTTCTGGGATAGCGGCTATTTATAAAGAATTATACTATATTTACAAAGAAGATAATTTTGAAGATGTAGTATCTCAGATTATAGCATTAGCCCCAGAAATTAAAGAGTCTAATTTAATTGCTAAATTTGAATTATTAAAAGCTTTTGCAATAGGGAAATATCAATCTAAAGAATCCTATAAAGAAGCACTTGAATATGTGTCATTTAATTATGGTAGTACAAAAGAAGGGCAAAGAGCAAAAGAAATAATAAAACAGTTAAATTAAAACCACTTCCTCATGTTTAGTAAAGGAAAAACTCAAGAAATTAAGGCTATGGAAATAAACATATTGGCAAAAAACACTAAAATTGTTGGCGAGTTAAAATCTGAAGGCGATTTCAGAATTGACGGAATATTAGAAGGAACCTTAACAACAAAAGGAAGAGTTATTATTGGTTTAGATGGTTTTGTAACAGGAAAAGTGTTTTGTGAAAACGCGGATGTTGAAGGGCGTTTTTCTGGCGAGTTAAAGGTAAGTAAAACACTAACGATAAAAGCAGCAGCATCTATTTCTGGTGATGTTGTTTTAGGAAAACTATCTGTAGAGCCTGGGGCAACTTTTAACGCAACATGCTCAATGAAAGGGGCTGTAAAAGAATTAAACTCAAATGAAAAATCAACTCCCGAAGAAAAAACCGCTTAATACGTTTGTGCGCCTATCAGGTGTTGGTTTACAAATGGGAATCACCATTTACCTTGCTGCTTATTTTGGTAAAAAAATAGACGCTCATTACGGCTTCGAAAAAAACTACATCACCTTAATTTTTATTCTCGTTGGTTTTCTCGGCTCTTTGGTGAGTTTAATGGCCCAACTCAAAAAAATAAATGACAAAGAAAAATAGCACACAAAAAGTAGTTGTCACCTTTTTTACACAATTAATTATTGGTTTGATTTTAGTTTTTGTGATTCATACATATGTACTGAAATCCAAAAGCTTACCTATCTATAACGATAAAATTATAGCAGCTTATTTTATGAATGGTTTGCTAGCGGTTATTGTTTTTTTAGTTTTATTCTTCTTAAGAAAAAAACATAAAGAGAAATTAGGGTTTCTTTTTATGTTTGGTAGTTTTTTAAAATTTGCGCTCTTTTTTATTTTCTTTTATCCATCATATAACGCAGATGGAGAGACAACAAGACTAGAGTTTATGGCATTTTTTATTCCCTATATCTTTTCATTGTTGATAGAAACAATGTCGTTAATTAGACTTTTAAATCTTCCAGAAAAGCAGAATAAATAACGGCATATATTTATAGCTAAAATAAAGTTATAAATAGTTTTTCTCTTTAAGAGAAAACCATATCTTTGCACCGATTTTAAAGACACTATTATCTCAGTGATATGCGAAGAAAATTTTCAATGAAAAAAATTACCTTTTTACTATTTTTGGTTTCGTTTATTTCTGTAGCTCAGCATAATGAGGATACAGCAGTAAAAAAGAACCCAGAAGAAAAAAGTTTAAAAGTTACAATTAAAGAATATATCAAGCATCACTTGTTAGATTCTTACGATTTTGGTTTGTATTCGTTTACAGATGATCATGGAAAAACAATTCATAGAGGTTTTCCTTTACCTATCATTTTATGGGATGGTGGTTTAAAAGTGTTTTCTTCTTCTAAGTTCCACCACGGTGAAACTGTTGCAGAAGCAAGTGGTAGTTTCTATAAAATAGATCATAATAAGATTTATAAAACAGATGCTGCTGGAACGATTACTTATGACGCAGAACATCATGCAACAAATGCGAAACCTTTAGATTTTTCGATTACTAAAAACGTAGTGTTTATCTTTTTAGTTTCATTACTAATGTTCCTTATGTTCACTAGAATGGCTAATAATTATAAGAAAAATGCATTGCCAAAAGGAATTGGACGTTTACTAGAACCAATCATTTTATATATAAGAGACGATATTGCAATTCCAAATATTGGTGAAAAGCATTATAAGAGGTATATGAGTTACTTATTAACGGTATTTTTCTTTATTTGGATTATCAACTTATTAGGATTAACTCCTTTAGGGGTTAATGTAACAAATAACATAGCAGTAACATTTTCATTGGCTATGATTACATATATATTAACTACGTTTACAGCAAACAAAAGCTATTGGAAACATATTTTTTGGATGCCAGATGTACCCGTATTTATGAAAGTGGTATTAGCGCCGATTGAATTGTTAGGAACGATTATTAAGCCGTTCTCATTAATGATTCGTTTGTATGCGAATATTACAGCAGGACACATTGTATTAATGAGTCTAATTGGGATGATGTTTGTTTTTAAGAATTGGATTGGTAGCCCATTGTCATTTGGATTGACGTTTGCTCTTTCTCTTCTTGAATTATTGGTAGCAGCTTTACAAGCATATATCTTTACGATGTTATCTGCTTTGTATTTTGGTTCAGCCGTAGAAGAACACAGCGACCATTAAAATTGAATGTTTAATAATTAAATATATATATCATGGAAGGATTAAATTATGTAGGAGCAGGATTAATCGTTATTGGTGCTGGAATTGGGATTGGTAGAATTGGTGGTTCAGCAATGGACGCTATTGCACGTCAACCAGAAGCAACAGGAAAAATCCAAACAGCTATGTTAATCGCAGCAGCGCTTATTGAAGGTATTGGATTTGCAGCTTTATTTGCAGCCTAAAAAAACGAACAAAAGCTATAACGGTTGGTTATAGCTTTTGTTTACAATTAGTAAACAAGATAATTATAGATATATAATATGGACAAGTTATTAAGTGAATTTTCCTTAGGATTGTTCTTTTGGCAATGTATTTTATTTGTAGGGTTAATCCTATTGTTAAAGAAATTTGCATGGAAACCAATTTTAGAAGCTGTAAACGACAGAGAAGAAGGTATTAAAAAAGCTTTAGCATCTGCAGAAGAGGCTAAAAAAGAAATGCAAAACCTAACTGCTGATAATGCAAACCTTTTAAAGGAAGCAAGAGCAGAAAGAGACGCAATGATGAAAGATGCTCGTGAAATCAAAGAAAAAATGATTTCAGAAGCAAAAGATGAAGCAAAAGGAGAAGCGACTAAAATGATCGAATTAGCGAAGGCTTCTATCGAACAGGAAACGCAAGCTGCTTTAGCACATTTAAAGAAAGAAGTTGGAGAGTTGTCAATTACTATTGCAGAAGCAGTATTAAGAAAAGAATTGTCTTCGCCAGAAGCACAAATCAAATTGGTAGACGGAATGCTTAAAGACGTTACCTTAAACTAACAACTTTTATGAAAGGAGCAAGACCAGCATTACGTTATGCGAAAGCTATTTTAAACTTAGCCAAAGAAACAGGATTAGAAACAGCGGTAAATGCAGATATGCAATTTATCAATGCAACTATTTCTGAAAATGACGATTTGCAAACAATGTTAAAAAGCCCTGTAATTAAAGCTGCTGATAAAAAGAAAGTTTTAAATGCACTATTTACGGATAAAGTAAATGCAATATCATTAGGGTTATTTAACTTATTACAAGAAAACAAGCGTATGATTATGTTACAACCAATCGCAACGCAATACACAATTATTTACGATCACTTAAAAAACATGAACATTGCTAAGGTTACTACCGCAGTTGCTTTAACAAAAGAAATGGAAGAAAAAGTGTTGCAAAAAGTAGTTGAATTAACTGGGAATAAAACCAGTATAGAAAACACAATAGATCCATCTATTTTAGGAGGGTTTATTTTACGTGTTGGAGATTTGCAGTATGATGCAAGTATCTCTAACAATTTTAATGAATTGAGAAGAGAATTTGACAACAGTCAATACATTCCAAAAATTTAATTATACATCAAATTCGATAAGATGGCAACAATTAAACCAGCTGAAGTATCAGCAATTTTAAAACAACAATTAACAAATTTTGAAGCAAAAGCTTCATTAAACGAAGTAGGTACTGTATTACAAGTAGGTGATGGTATTGCTCGTGTGTATGGTTTGTCTAATGTTCAATACGGAGAATTAGTAGAATTCGATGGTGGACTAGAAGGAATCGTATTAAACTTAGAAGATGATAATGCAGGTGTTGTATTATTGGGCGCTTCAACAACAGTAGCAGAAGGATCTACAGTAAAACGTACAGAACGTATTGCTTCTTTAAGAGCTGGAGAAGGAGTTGTTGGACGTGTAGTTGATACATTAGGTAATCCAATTGATGGTAAAGGACCAATCAAAGGAACTACGTATGAAATGCCTTTAGATCGTAAAGCTCCGGGAGTTATTTTTCGTGAGCCAGTAACTGAGCCTTTACAAACTGGAATTAAAGCAATTGATGCAATGATTCCTGTAGGACGTGGACAACGTGAGTTAATCATTGGTGACCGTCAAACAGGTAAATCTACTGTTGCTTTAGATACAATATTAAACCAAAAAGAATTTTACGATGCTGGTGAAACAGTATTCTGTATATATGTTGCAATTGGACAAAAAGCATCTACGGTTGCTGCCATTGCAAACATGTTAGAAGAAAAAGGAGCAATGGCATATACTACAATTGTAGCTGCCAATGCATCAGACCCTGCTTCTATGCAAGTATATGCACCATTTGCAGGAGCTGCAATTGGAGAGTACTTCAGAGATTCTGGAAGACCAGCTTTAATTATCTATGATGATTTATCTAAGCAAGCTGTTGCATACCGTGAGATTTCTTTATTATTAAGAAGACCACCGGGACGTGAGGCATACCCTGGAGATGTATTTTATTTACACTCTAGATTATTAGAACGTGCTGCTAAAATAATTAACGATGATGGTATCGCTAAAGACATGAATGATTTACCAGATTCTTTAAAAGGAATCGTAAAAGGTGGAGGTTCTTTAACAGCATTGCCAATTATTGAAACACAAGCAGGAGATGTTTCTGCATATATTCCAACAAACGTAATTTCGATTACTGATGGACAAATTTTCTTAGATGGAGATTTATTTAACTCTGGTGTTCGTCCAGCAATTAACGTAGGTATTTCTGTATCTCGTGTTGGTGGTAATGCACAGATTAAATCAATGAAGAAAGTTTCTGGAACATTAAAATTAGATCAAGCTCAGTATCGTGAATTAGAAGCGTTTGCAAAGTTTGGTTCTGATTTAGATGCTGCTACAATGAATGTAATTTCTAAAGGACAACGTAATGTTGAAATTTTGAAACAAGCACAAAATGATCCTTTTTCTGTAGAAGACCAAGTTGCTATTATCTATGCAGGTTCTAAGAACTTGTTAAAAGATGTACCAGTAAAGAAGGTTAAAGAATTTGAAAAAGATTTTATCTCGTATTTAAATGCAAAACATAGAGATGCATTAGATATATTAAAAGCAGGTAAATTAACTAGCGAAGTTATCGCGACACTAGAAGCTGCAGCAAAAGAGATTTCAAGCAAATATTAAATTAGGAGTTGAGTGCTAGTTGTTCACAGCTAGCACTTTGCTACTACACCTAATTCAACATAGAATGGCAAACTTAAAAGAAATACGTAACAGAATAACATCTATTGGTTCTACCATGCAGATTACTAGTGCCATGAAAATGGTATCTGCTGCTAAATTGAAAAAAGCACAAGATGCAATTACGGCAATGCGCCCATATTCATCTAAGTTAACCGAGTTGTTACAGAGTTTAAGCGCTACTTTAGATAGCGATGCTGGTGGAGATTACTCGAATCAAAGAGAAGTTTCTAAAGTGTTAATCGTTGCAATTTCATCTAACAGAGGTTTGTGTGGTGGATTTAATTCATCTATTGTTAAAGGAACAGTAAAAACAATTGAATCTAACTATCAAAATGTCTCTGTAGATTTATTAACTATTGGTAAAAAAGCAAACGATGTTTTATCAAAAAAATACAATGTAATAGAATCGAATACAGAAGTATTTGACGCGTTAACATTTGATAATGTTGCTGTTATTGCAGAAAAGTTAATGGGCTTATTTGTTGATGGAAGCTATGATAAAATCGAGATTGTTTACAATCAATTTAAAAATGCTGCAACTCAAATAACAACAGTAGAGCAATTTTTACCAATCAAACCAATTGAAGGAGAAAATGCTGATGCAAATCAAGATTACATTTTTGAACCCTCTAAAGAAGAGATTGTTTTAGAGTTGATACCAAAATCATTAAAAACACAGTTATATAAAGCGATTAGAGATAGTTTTGCTTCAGAGCACGGTGCTCGTATGACTGCAATGCATAAAGCAACAGACAACGCAACTGATTTACGTGATGATTTGTTATTAAAATATAATAAAGCACGTCAGGCAGCAATTACAAATGAAATTTTAGAAATTGTTGGTGGTGCAGAGGCACTAAAGAATTAGACGTAGCAAAGCGGAGTCAAATTACTTACAGGTGCAGAGGCACTAAAGAATTAGACGTAGCAAAGCGGAGTCAAATTACTTACAGGCGCAGAGGCATTAAAGAATTAGACGTAGCAAAGCGAAGTCAAATTACTTACCAGGACAAGGCATTAAAGAATTAGAAACTACTATTTCAAAAATATTAAAAAGAGCTTATCAATACTGATAAGCTCTTTTTTTTTGTAGATTGGTATGTCGTTTGAAACAGAATAGTAAAAATTAAACCCTATGAAAAAAATAAAATTAATAGCCCTTATATGTATTGCGTTTAGTTTTTCGCAATGTAGCACCCTTAAATTAACAGAAACAGCACCATTTACAATTACGGGAGCTTCGTATCATAATTGGGTTGGTGGACAACCAGGCGTTAGCGGTATTAATCTTCTTATTGGAATTGAAAACCCATCTAAGATCAGTATTAAAAGTATTTATTTTAAAAATAGAATACACAACTCCCGTCTAGAAAACAGAAAAGGAAAAGAATATTTAGCCGTTAAGATTTCAACATCTAAAAGAGATGATGTCGTGAGAACACGTGAAAGACCAAGTAAGAAACTAAAGAAAGTTATCGAAGTTGAAAAGGATATTCCTTTTATATTAGCGTCAAACGAAGCGGTTATTAAATACATGGTTGGCAAGAAAACATTCTATTATAAAGTTTCAAAAATAAAAAAAACAGACACCATTTTTTATCAATAAATAGGGATAATCATCCACTTAAAAAGGCATCCAATTTTGGATGCCTTTTCTTTTTGGCACGCAATTTGAAAACACTGTTATAGAACCATAAAACGCAAGCATATGAAATCAGTAAAATTACTTTTAATACTTTTTGTTACAGGAGGGTTTTTAAATTCATGTTCACTAGAAGGCACTGTTTATGATGTGTCATTAGAAGAGGTTGTAGCAGGATACGATTTATGGTATATAGACTATCATGAAACAACTGGGACAGGAGATGTTCCGTTTTTATCTAAAGCGTTTACCGTTTCATTTTTAAACGGACAAATGTATGCCAATAACAATATTGCTGATATTGGTATTACGGGTAATGGTTTAGGAATTAAGGTTGGAAATTATGATACTTATAATGGGTATTTAGAGGCATATCATAATCAAGAAGGGCGCTATGATTTTGAAATCTATCAAATCTCTGCAAACGAAATTAGAATAGAAGATACATTTAACAATGTTTCGTATTATTTAGTTGGCTATCAAAGAAATAATTTTGATTATGATAAATTGTTTTATGAGAACATCGAGTACTTTTTACAAGAGTATGTTGCTTGGGGAAAAATAAACACAAGTACTACAGGATCAATAAACCCTTTTGACGAAGAAAACCACTTGCAATTTACACCAGAAAACAACACAACATTTTACTCTTCAAAAGATTCTTTTGGCACAGATATTGATATTATCGATTGGAGTTTTGTAGGGAGTTATGAAGTGTTTGATGTTCAGGATTATGATGACCTAAAAATTTTAATACTTAATTATGATAACGGAGACACTGAAGAGTTTGAGTTAAGTATTCTTAATGATAGTAAAATAAGTGTATACCACATAAATTCACAAACAACGTATGAATTTATAGGAAGCGGTTTTATTCAATACTTAAAAAGTAATAAATCAAAACCAAAAGTAAGGAATAGTGGTAGAAAACGAACTAAGATTAAAAGAGAAACGAAAGTTAGAAGACATTTAAAATAAAGTTTGGTTAGTTGATTTTTAGTTGGTTGGTTAAGCAATCATCTAAAGGGAACCGCTCTAGAGGTAGAGCGGTTTTTTCATGCCTTTTTTTTTGTTATTAATTTCAACTCAAGTATCTTTAACAAAAACAAAACTAATGAGCTTAACCGCGTTTATTACAGGAGCAACTTCAGGCATTGGTAAAGCAACCGCTGTGTTGTTTGCAAAAAATCAAATAAGACTGGTTCTTTGCGGAAGAAGAAAAGATAGATTAGAAGAACTTCAACAAGAACTTGGCAACATAACTGATGTAACAACACTACAGTTTGATGTTCGCAACAAAGAGCAGGTGTTTAGCGCTATTGACTCTTTGCCAGAAAGCTTTAAAAATATTGATATTTTAGTCAACAATGCGGGTAATGCGCATGGGTTAAGTACCATCCAAGATGGAGATGTTGATGACTGGGATGCCATGATAGATATCAATGTAAAAGGGTTGTTGTATGTGTCAAAAGCAATCATTCCTAAAATGATTAAAAGAAACACTGGCTTTATCGTTAATATTGGCTCAATAGCAGGAAAAGAAGTGTATCCTAATGGAAATGTGTATTGTGCTTCAAAACACGCTGTAAACGCCTTAAATAAGTCTATGAGATTAGATTTAAACAAGTATAACATTCGTGTTTCGGCAATTCACCCAGGAGCGGTAGAAACAGAGTTTTCTGAAGTTCGTTTTAAAGGAGATACGGAAAAAGCAAAATCAGTGTATGCTGGCTATAAAGCATTGCAGGCAGAAGATATTGCAGATGTTATTCATTTTGTAGTTACGCGTCCTTATCATGTAAACATTGAAGATTTAATCGTGTGCCCAACCGCACAAGCAAGTGCAACAATCATGAATAAAAATTAATTTTATGAGCAGCTATTCAACAATTATTGCAGGCTGTATGTCTTGGGGAAACTGGGGGAAACAATTTTCCACGAATGAAATGATTGCTCAATTAAAAGGTACTTTAGAAGCGGGTATTACCACTTTTGATCATGCAGACATTTATGGTGATTATACTACTGAAGCACAATTTGGGAAGGCTTTTCATCAGAGTAAAATAAATAGAGAAGATATTCAATTGATTTCAAAATGCGGAATTCAATACGTTGGGCAAACAAGAAATAATAAAGTTGGGCATTATGAATATTCTAGAGAATATATAATTAAGAGTGTAGAACAGTCTTTAAAAAACCTTCAAACCGAATATTTAGATTTATTGCTACTTCACAGACCAAGTCCGTTGATGAATCCAGTAGAGATCAACGAGGCGGTTTCAAGGTTACAATCTGAAGGGAAAATTAAAGAATTTGGTGTTTCTAATTTTTCCCAATCACAAATGGAGTTGATTGAAATGACGAATGCCATCAAGGTAAATCAAATAGAATTTTCATTAACAGAAAACACAGCAATGTTAGATGGAACTTTAGATGCAATGAAAGTTCGTGCCATTACACCGATGAGCTGGAGCCCATTAGGAACTGTTTTTAAAGAAGTAACAGAGCAGACCGTAAGAATTAGAACAGTATTAAAGCAGCTTTGTGAAAAGTATACAGCAACAGAAGATCAATTATTACTGGCTTGGTTGTTAAAACATCCGTCAAACATTCATCCAGTAATTGGAACAACAAATAGAGATAGAGTTGTAAGCGCTCAGAAAACAATAGGGCTTACATTAGAATTAGAAGACTGGTTTTTGTTGCTAAAAGCAAGTCAAGGACATGCGATACCATAAATGATATGATTAACAAACGCCTTTTAATTAAAAACTTACTCTCTCATAATAATGAGAATAGTTTTTATGATAAAAAGCAAAAATTATCACTGCATAACAAAGAAGGCAAAGCAAAGTTTATCAAGCATATCTGTGCTTTATCAAATTCAAACCCTACAAACAATTCTTATATCGTTATTGGTATTGAAGATGAAGTAAACAAAATTATCGGTGTCGATTTTTTTGATGATAGCAAAATCCAAAATTTAGCAAATGCGTATCTCACCAATTCGCCAAAAATTCAATATGAAAACGTCCCTTTTCCAACATTACCTCGTCATAAAGTAATTGGGTTGGTAACCATTTCCCCAAATAACAACATTACATCACTAGGTAAAAATTCTTGGAAATACGAAAAAGGAACTGTTTTTTTTAGAAGAGGAAGCAACTCAATGCCTTCTAAAGGAAATTATGAACTTAAAAACACAAATCAAGCAATTGTAGCAGCAATTGAAAAAAATGCCCAAAGCAATATTGAGCTAACACTAAATGGTGTTTTCGATTTCATTAACAATCATAAACCAGAATACACACCTCAATACAAGGTTTTTAATGAGCAATTTGTATTGTGTTGGGCAGGAAAAAAATCAATCATAAAAGGAGAAGAATATTTTTCTAGAGTAGATATCGAATTGATAAACGAGCAAGTTCGGTTGTTTTTTTCAGCACTAGATGAAGTACAAATTAGTTACAATTCGCATTCATTTATTATTACCGAATATATTTTACTTGGGATTGATAAAAATGAAACACATTATCCGCTAGAAAAAACCATTATCCATTTTAAAGACAATGGCAAGCACGATATTGTAAAAGAGTTTTTGTTTACGCCCCCTAAATTTGATGCAGCTGTAATTGATCATATTTACAATAATAGCAATAGTATTGTGTCTAAAATTGATACAAAGAAAGGGCTTTCTGTTACAGAGCATGAAGATGTTTTACGCTTACCAACCAATTATTTGATTAGTTATTTATATGGTCATTTAGATGCACCAAATAAATTGCGAAAAGCCAAAGAGTATATCAAAAACCTACCAAATAAAACGACGTATATCAGATATAAAGAGGCAATGCGGGTTTTACGTAAAGTGAAATATAATTAAGGATTTTATTGAAGAGCAACTACATTGATAGCTGTTTTTTCCTTCCTTCTCTTACAATGATTTCAATCATTTCGGCAATATCTTTTTCGGAAGTTCTAAAGTTTACAATACAAGCACGTAAACAATACGTCCCCTTAATAATAGCATTCGAAACAAATAACTCCCCACCAGCCTGAAGTGTATTTAAAAGCGCTTCGTTTAAGGTATTTAGCGTTTCTTCAGTTTGATTTCCTTCAGGAACATATCTAAATGTAGCAATACTTAAACTGTGTGTTACAGCTTCCATTTCTGGATGATTTTTAGCCGCATCAAACAACATTTTTGCCAAACCAATATCTTCATTAATCATTTGTATATAACCCTTTTTACCAATTTGCTTCAATGCCAACCAAACTTTCAAGGCTCTAAATCCACGAGAATTTTGTAGTCCAAATTCGTAAAAATTATGGTCATTATCGCTAAAATTATAATATTCAGGACGCGAGCTAAATGTGTCTAATAAGTGTTGCGGATTCTTAACCAATGTACAACCAGCCTCTAAAGGGCTATACAGCCATTTGTGAGGATCTAAAGCGATAGAATCTGCATCTTCCATTCCGTTAAAAAGCGCTTTGTATTTTGGAACAATTGCAGCAGGAACTCCGTATGCACCATCAATATGAAACCAGCAATTGTGTTTTTTAGAAACCCTAGCAATTTCTTGAAGATTGTCTACAGAACCTGTACTTACATCACCAGCAGTTCCTACAATTACCATTGGTTTGAACCCTAATTTCACATCGTCTTCAATCTTTTGTTCTAACAAAGAAATGTTCATTTTGTTTTCGGTGTCAGAAGGAATCCATCGGATAGAATCGGTTCCTAATCCAAAAAGAATTGCTGCTTTTTCTACCCAAGTATGCGTAGTGTCAGAACAATAAACAGTCAATTTATTTGTAGTATTTGAAATGCCTTTTTCTTTACTATTCTTTGGCGCTTTTGCAGTTCTAGCGGCTAAAAACCCAGTAAAGTTTGCCATGTTACCACCGCTCACTAAAATTCCGCCATAAGTTGGAGAAACTCCGATAAATTCTGCCAACCATTGTATGGTTTGTTTTTCTATTTCAGTTGCAACCGGACTTAATATTTGTGCACCAACATTTGGGTTTATGGTTGCCGCTAATAAATCTGCTAATGCTCCAATTGGAGCTGGAGAAGAAGTAATATAACCCATGAATTTTGGATGCCCGTTTAACAACGAGTTTTCCATTAAAATATCGGTAGTTCTTGCAAGTAGTTCGTCTGGAGAGCTTCCGTTTTCTGGTAAAGATGTTTGCCCTATAAGTGAAGCAATTTCTTTGTTGGATTTATTTGTTGTCACCGGTTTTTCATCCATGGTATCCATAAAATGAGAAATTTTATCAATCAATTCATATCCCATTTTTTGAAATGTGTTTTTATCAATTTCAATTGGCGTACTTCTTTTCATGAGGTTCTATTTTATGTTTGTGTGCGTTTTTTAGTGTATTATTCGGGTAACGATCTAATTATTTTACCTGTAAACCTTCTGGATATACCTTTGCTAACTCAGATGCTTTTATTTTAATCATATTTACATCTAGTGTAATATCTGTAAGTGGTTTGTCGGTAGAATCACGTGCTATATTTGCTATCGTATTTACGATATCCATCCCTTTAATTACCTTGCCAAAAACGGTATATTTATCATCTAACCTGCTTAACCCATCTTTATTTTGAACAATATAAAATTGGCACCTTGCAGAAAGCATTTTTGGGTTGTCATCACGACCCGCACCTACAGCACCATATACATGACGTAAATCTTTATGAAATTCAGGTTTTAATAAGTATTCAGGATCGTTAAAGCCTTCAGGTGTATCTGGACATCCGCCTTGAGTAACAAAATTTGGAATTACACGATTAAAAGAATAGTTATCCCAATAACCATCATTTGCTAATTGTATAAAACTAGCTTTGTGTTTGGGGGTTTCATTGTATAGCCAAATTAAAATTTCCCCTTTAGGTGTTATAATCTGCCCAATATTGTATGTTTTATATGTTTTGCACGAAACCATGCCAATAGCAATAAATAGGTAAATAATTTTTTTCATTATTAATTCATTTTATAGTTATTATAAAGAGAGGTTGGTTTAACAATAATGATATCGAACGTTTTAATGTTTTATATCAGAAGTTAGCGGTTTTTTTTTGAAAAAGTCAAGTAGGCAACAAAGCTCAATTAAGAAAAAACTCTTGCTAGTAATTTGGGTTATTCTATAATTTCGTAGTCAATACTTAATTTTCGCAAAGCTCTTAAAGCAGAACCCGCGATTTTATCTTCTAATTCAATGTCTACAGCATCTCCTTCTAAGAGAAAACCCGTAAGTTCATTAGATAATGATTCATTAATATTAAGCGAAATTTCTGCAATACATTTGGCAATCGCTCTTTTATCTGGTCGTTGAGCATCACAAGATAATAGGTTTAGTTTCATAATAACGATAATTTATAAATGCAATATACTAAAGTTGAAGCTCAATTCTCTTTGTAAGTAAACCCTTTTAAAAAAGAAGTATCAACAGGTAAAGGAGATGTTTAATTCTAATTTAAGGAACCATGACTATTTTAGTGAATACTTGCAGTAAATAAAGTAGTATTTGTTGCTGTTTTATTTAAATAAAAAAAGCCCAAATCTAAAAGATTTGGGCTCGTAATATGTATGTTTTAATCTAATTAAAGATCAAACTTAATTCCTTGCGCTAATGGCAATTCATCAGAATAATTCACCGTGTTTGTTTGTCTTCTCATGTATACTTTCCAAGCATCAGATCCAGACTCACGTCCACCACCTGTTTCTTTTTCACCACCAAAAGCACCACCAATTTCAGCACCAGAAGTTCCGATGTTTACATTTGCGATACCACAATCAGAACCTGAGTATGATAAGAACTTTTCAGCTTCTTTCAATTCATTGGTCATAATTGCAGAAGATAAACCTTGAACAACACCATTTTGTTGTACAATAGCATTTTCTACTTCTCCAGAATATTTCATTAAATATAAAATAGGTGCAAAAGTTTCGTGTTGTACAATTTCGAAATGGTTTTCTGCTTCAATAATAGCTGGTTTTACGTAGCATCCGCTTTCGTAACCTTCACCTTTTAAAACTCCACCTTCAACCAATACATTTCCACCTTCAGCTTTTGCTTTTTCAATAGCTGCTAAATATGTATTTACAGAATCAATATCAATTAATGGCCCAATATGGTTTTTTTCATCTAAAGGATTTCCAATTGTTAATTGCCCGTAAGCACCAACAATTGCATCTCTTACTTTATCGTAAACAGATTCGTGAATAATCAATCTTCTAGTAGAAGTACAACGTTGTCCAGCAGTACCAACAGCACCAAATACAGCACCAGGAACTACCACTTTTAAGTCTGCAGTTGGTGTAATAATAATTGCATTGTTACCACCTAACTCTAATAAAGATTTTCCGAAACGTTGTGCAACAGTTGCACCAACAATTCTTCCCATTCTTGTAGAACCTGTAGCAGAAACTAAAGGAATACGAGCATCAGTAGTCATCATTTCACCAACTTTGTAATCTCCGTTGATAATAGAAGAGATTCCTTCTGGTAAATTATTTTCTTTTAAAACAGTAGCAATAATATTTTGACAAGCAACAGAACACAAAGGCGCTTTTTCAGAACCTTTCCACACACAAACATCACCACAAATCCACGCTAAAGCTGTATTCCAAGCCCAAACAGCAACTGGAAAGTTAAATGCAGAGATAATTCCAACAACACCAATTGGATGCCATTGTTCTCTCATAACATGTCCAGGTCTTTCTGAAGGAATTGTTTGTCCGTTTAATTGTCTTGATAAACCAACTGCAAAATCACAGATGTCAATCATTTCTTGAACTTCTCCGTATCCTTCTTGCAAAGATTTACCCATTTCGTAAGAAACTAATTTTCCTAAAGGTTCTTTTAGCTCTCTTAATTTGTTTCCAAATTGACGAACAATTTCTCCTCTTTGTGGAGCAGGCATATCTCTGAATGTCTTAAAAGCACCAGTAGCTGTTTCCATTACTTTCTCGAAGTCTTCTCTTGTAGTAGCTTTTACCTTTCCGATTAATTTCCCATCAACTGGAGAATAACTTTCGATAAGCTCTCCGTTAGAGAAATTATTTAACCCTGTAGATGTTCCTTCGTTTACGTCTTGTAAGCCTAATTTTGCTAGCGCTTCTTTGATTCCAAAATCTGCCATTTTCTTTTTAAATTTATTGGTTTAAATTGAACGCCAAAATTACAAATAATTTAGGAGACTAAAAGATTAAACAAAAAAAAGAAAATTGTTTAATACTAAACAAATAGTATTGAAATCAACCTTCAGGGAAAGGCGCTAACACTAGGTATTTGATTTCTGATTTTCCTTTGATTTCAAAAAACAACAATATAAGAGCCGTTTATCTTGTTTGGTTTTAGACCAAACAAGAGGAAATAAAAGAATTTTAACATTTTTAGGATTGGCATCGAATTAAAAATTTTAAATCTATTTTTGTACCAATGCAACAAAAGATTTTTAACATACAATCAGAACTAGATTTTTTAGAAGTCTCTTTACAGGTTTTTAAGCATCAGTTTACAAACAACAAAGTGTATCGTTCTTTTTGTGATTTATTGAATGTGCATCCTTCTGATGTAAAATCAGTAGCTCAAATTCCGTTTTTACCCATTCAGTTTTTTAAAACGAAAGAGGTGCTTTCTACGACTGATGCAATTCAAGAAACATTTACGAGTTCTGGTACAACAGGAAGCGTAACAAGCAAGCATTTAGTAACCGATGTTTCTTTGTATGAGCAAAGCTATTTAAACGGGTTTCATTATTTCTATGGTGATATAAAAGAGTATACAGTCTTAGCTTTATTGCCAAATTACTTAGAACGAGAAGGTTCTTCTTTAGTGTATATGGTAGATGATTTGATTCAGAAATCTCAAAAGCCTGCAAGTGGATTTTATTTAAACAATATAGATGAACTGGCTAAAACGGTACTTCGTTTAGAAGCGGCTAATGAAAAAGTGTTGCTAATTGGAGTTTCTTTTGCCTTGTTAGATTTGATTGAATTGAAGCAATTCAATTTAAAAAACACCATTGTTATGGAAACTGGAGGAATGAAAGGAAGACGTAAAGAGTTAATTCGCTCAGAATTGCACCAACTATTATCAGACGGTTTTGGGGTGTCTAAAATACACTCAGAATACGGAATGACAGAATTGTTAAGTCAAGGGTATTCTAATGGAAATGGGGTTTTCAATTATCCTCCTTGGATGAAAATCTTAACACGTGATACGGAAGATGCATTAACCATTTTACCGGTAAATAAAACAGGCGGAATCAATGTTATTGATTTAGCAAATTACAATTCATGTTCTTTTATAGCAACTCAAGATTTAGGAAAAGTGGATGCTAGTGGGAATTTTGAAATTATTGGCCGTTTTGATAATTCAGATATAAGAGGGTGTAATTTAATGGTGTTGTAATATGGAACCAAGAATTGAAACCTTAAAGGAAAAGAAGCTTATTGGAATGAAACAAATAATGAGTTTAACCAATAACTTAACAGGGAAGCTCTGGGGTGAATTTGCACCAAGAATTCATGAAATAAACCATAAAGTTTCTAGCGAAAAAATTTCAATGCAAGTTTTCGACGCTTCGTGGCACTTAAATTTTAATCCAAAGAATGATTTTGTGAAATGGGCAACTATAGAGGTAAAAGAGCTGGAGAGTATTCCAAATAAAATGGAGGCCTTTATTTTACCCGGAGGACTATATGCCGTATTTGATTATAAAGGATCAAGTGTTGATAATAGTATTTTTCAATACATCTATATGAATTGGATACCTAATTCTGAATATCAATTGGATAATAGACCACATTTTGAAGTGTTAGGAGAAAAATATAGAAATAATGACCCAACTTCAGAAGAAGAGATATGGATTCCGATAAAGGCTAAGTAACATTTTTGTAATCAAAACTGTTTTTTATAAAACTAAAAAAAGCCAGCGATTTAGCTGGCTTTTAAATTGTATAAGAATACGGTTTTATTCAACCTTTAATAAGAAATAGCTTTTCTTCCCACGTTGTAATAACACATATTTATCAGCAATTAAATCGGCTGAAGTAATTGTGAAATCTTCTTTTACTTTTTCTTTATTTACAGAAACAGCATTTTCTTTTAACGCTCTACGAGCATCAGAATTTGAACTTAAGAAGTTCGTTTTTGAAGCCAACGCGCCAATCATATCCAATCCGTTATCAATATCTTCTTTAGAAACAGATGCTTGTGGCACCCCTTCAAACACATCTAAAAAGGTTTGTTCATCTAAAGACTTAATCGCGTCAGAAGTAGCTTTTCCAAACAGAATAGTAGATGCTTTTATTGCGTTGTCGTACGCTTCTTTTCCGTGAGTCATTGTAGTAACTTCCTCACCTATTTTCTTTTGTAATAAACGTAAATGTGGTGCTTCTTTATGTTCTAAAACTAAGGCATCAATTTCTTCTTTAGATAAAAAAGTGAAGATTTTAATATACTTTTCAGAATCTTCATCAGAAGAGTTTAACCAATATTGATAGAATTTATAAGGAGATGTTCTGTTGGCATCTAACCAAATATTTCCGCCTTCTGTTTTTCCAAATTTTGTTCCATCTGCCTTTGTGACTAAAGGAACCGTAATTGCATACGCTTTTCCTTGTGCTTTTCTTCTAATTAATTCTGTACCAGTAGTAATATTCCCCCACTGATCAGAACCACCCATTTGTAGTTTACAATTTTTCTCTTTGTATAAATGATAAAAATCGTATCCTTGAAATAATTGATATGTAAACTCTGTAAAACTCATCCCTTCTGTGTTTTCACCAGAAATACGTTTTTTCACAGAATCTTTAGCCATCATATAATTAACAGTGATGTGTTTCCCTGTATCACGTACAAAATCGATTAATGAAATGTTTTTCATCCAATCGTAATTGTTTACTAACTCAGCAGGGTTTTTGGATGTTGACTCGTTAAAGTCTAAAAAACGTTCTAATTGTCCTTTTACACCAGCAATGTTTTTAGCCAATGTAGCTTCATCTAATAAATTACGTTCAGCAGATTTTCCTGAAGGATCACCAACCATTCCTGTTGCTCCACCAACCAAAGCGATAGACGAATGTCCTGCTTTTTGAAAATGCATCAGAATAATAATCTGTACCAAACTACCAATATGTAACGAATCTGCCGTTGGATCAAACCCAATATAACCCGCTGTTTTATTTTTCAATAAATAGGCTTCAGTATCTGGCATTATATCGTGTAATAACCCTCGCCAACGTAATTCTTCTACAAAATTTGTCATCATTTTTCAATTTATGAGAAAGCAAAGATACTTTTATCCTGTAAAAAAAACTACTTTAGCATCTAGGATTTTTAGAATTGTAACTATGATTTTGGTAACTGGCGGAACGGGATTAGTTGGCTCACATTTATTATATCAATTAACATCTCAGAACAAACAGGTCAGAGCAATTTACAGAACCTCAAAAAGTTTGGAGGTTGTTAAAAAAGTATTCTCTTATTTTACGGACAATAGTGAAGGATTATTTTCAAAAATTGATTGGGTTAAAGCAGATATTACAGATGTTCCTTCCCTTGAAAAAGTTTTTGTGAATGTAGACGTGGTGTATCATGTTGCGGCTTTAGTTTCTTTTGACCCTAAAGAGTATCGAAAAATGCGTCAGGTAAATATTGACGGAACAGCAAATATTGTAAACTATTCTATTGCATGTAATGTTCAGAAACTTTGTTTCGTAAGTTCAATTGCTGCTATTGGAGATTCAATTAATGACGAAGTTGTTACGGAAGAGAACGATTGGTCTATTGAAAGTGGAAATAATGGGTATTCTATTACAAAACACGGTGCAGAAATGGAAGTTTGGCGAGCTAGTCAAGAAGGGATTGATGTAATTGTTGTAAACCCAGGAGTGATATTAGGTGCTGGTTTTTGGAATTTAAATACAGGGCAGTTATTTTCTAAAGTTGCGAAAGGGTTTCCCTTTTTTACAGAAGGAGTTACAGGGTTTGTAGGAGTTGAGGATGTTGCAAAAGCGATGATTAATCTAACAGAAAGCGCTATTAAAAACGAAGGGTTTATTTTAGTATCAGAAAACAGCAGCTTTAAAGATGTTTTTTCTGAGATCGCTAAAAACCTAAATAAAAAACTACCAACCATAAAGATATCAAAAAAAGTGACTTCTTTTTTAAGCAGTGTTGATGCTATTGTGTCTTTTGTAACTGGTAAAAAAAGAGCAATCACAAAAGATTCTGCGAATTCATTACATAGTAAAACATACTATTCTTCTGAAAAAATAAAACAGCATATTGGTTTTGAATTTACACCTGTAAAATCTGTAATTAAAGAAGTTTGTGTGCGTTATAAAAAGAATTAGTCATCCTTTTTTTGAAGATTTAACAATACGCTTCTTACCTTTTCCTCAATCTTTTCTCTTTTAAGCGCTAAGTTTTCTTTAACTTCTTTGAAAATTAAATCATATTCTTCTAGTTTAGAAGTGTAATAATAGTTGCTATTCATAAACCGAGTACTATCAATTAGGTATTTATTGTAAACTAAGGAGACGTAATTAATTTTACGCTCATTATTTATGTTTTTTTCAGGGGAAGCGCTTTTAGCAATATATAAATCTGTTAAAAGCAGCACCATTGTATCCTTAGGAATTAAATTCTTAGGTTTCTTTAAAATGGTTTTACTGGTGCATGCTGCAAGTAAAATAATCGCTAAAAAGAATATTAATTTTCTCATATTATCTATTAAACAACAACCGTTCTCCTTTTATTTCTTCATTAAAAGCGCCATTATTATACATCAAATTACCGTTTACAAAGGTATGGGTTATTGTTGATGAAAACTCAGTTCCTTCAAATGGAGACCAGCCACATTTATAGAGTATATTCTCTTTTGTAACCGTGTTTGATTTTTGGGTGTTTATCAATACTAAATCAGCATAATATCCTTCTCTAATAAACCCTCTTTTATTTATTTTAAAGATTTTTGCTGGATTATGACACATTTTTTCAATTGCTTTTTCAATAGAAATAGTGCCATCTTTTACTTTTTCTAAAATAGCATTTAAGGCATGTTGTACTAAAGGGCCTCCACTTGGAGCTTTCGTATAAACAGTATCTTTTTCTTCTAATGTATGAGGTGCATGATCTGTTGCAATAATATCTAATCGATCATCTAATAAAGCTTTCCATAGGCCAGCCTTATCATTTGCTGTTTTAACTGCGGGATTCCATTTAATATGTGTTCCTTTTGTCTCATAATCTTCTTCAGAAAACCATAAATGATGCACGCAAACCTCTGCGGTAATTTGCTTTTCTTCTAACGGAATATCATTTCTAAATAAATGTGTTTCTTTTTCAGTAGAAAGATGAAATACATGCAATCTTGCACCTGTCTTTTTTGCTAATTCAATTGCTTTTGAGGATGATAAATAACATGCTTCTTCACTTCTGATAAGTGGATGAAATTTTAACGGAATAGCATCGCCATAAATAGCTTTATAATGTTCTGTGTTTTTTCTAATTGTTGCCTCGTCTTCACAATGAACAGAAATTAACATCTTTGTTGATGAAAATATTTTCTCTAACACCTCTTCATTGTCTACCAACATGTTTCCTGTAGATGAACCTAAGAACAATTTAATACCTGCAACATTTTTAGGGTTGGTTTTAAGCAATTCCTCTAAATTATCGTTGGTACCACCAAACATAAAAGAATAGTTTGCATAAGAAGAAGTAGCAGCAATTACAAACTTGTCTTCTAACAATTCTTGTGTAGTTGCTTGCGGCACTGTGTTGGGCATTTCTATAAAAGAAGTAATTCCGCCAGCAATAGCAGCTTTACTTTCTGTTGCAATAGTTGCTTTATGTGTTAAACCTGGTTCACGAAAATGAACTTGATCATCAATTACACCCGGAATTAAATAAGAGCCTTTAGCGTCAATAACAGTGGTGTTTTCTGAAGGGTTTATTTTTTTTGCAATTTGTTTTATAATGTTGTTTTCAATTAAAACATCTCCGGTAAAAACCGAATTTTCATTAACAATTTGTGCGTTTTGTATTAGTGTAGTTGTGTCCATTTTATTTTGGTAAGCCTTTTAGGCGTAATTTTAAAACCCCAAAGAGCGCTTCGGAAACAATTGAGCCACTCATTTTTGATTCCCCTAAGGTTCTGTCAGTAAAAATTACAGAAATCTCATGTATGTTGAATTTATGTTTCCAGGCTTTAAATTTCATTTCAATTTGAAAAGCATAGCCAACAAATTTAATATTATCTAGTTTAATTGTTTCTAAGACTTTTCTCTTATAACAAACAAAACCTGCTGTTGTATCGTGAATAGGAATCCCCGTGATAAAACGAACGTATTTTGAAGCAAAATAAGAAAGTAATACACGTTTCATTGGCCAATTAACCACGTTAACACCTTTAGAATATCTAGAGCCTATTGAAAGATCTGCGCCTTCATTTGCACACGCATTGTATAATTTAATTAAGTCTTTTGGGTCGTGAGAAAAATCAGCATCCATTTCTATAATATACGCGTAGTTCTTGCGAATTGCCCATTTAAAACCATGTATATAAGCGGTTCCAATTCCGTTTTTTTCTAAACGTTTTTCTAAAAAGAGACTGTCAGGAAATTCAGAAATCAAACGAGTAACAATTTCAGACGTTCCATCAGGAGAATTGTCATCAACAATTAAAACATGAAACGCCTTTTTTTGATTAAAGACAGCACGAATAATAGCCTCAATATTCTCTTTTTCGTTGTAAGTAGGGATGATTACTAGTGTGTTAGACATACTTTTTTCGAACTAAAAATAAGAGTAACAAATATACGCTATTTTATCACTAATTTTGTGTTATATTTTTCATAAAACAATTGAATGCAAGCACTAGATCGAATAGATTTTTCTAATAACTGGTTAACCCTTGTCTTTGTGTTCGCTTTGTTGTTGCTTGTGGTTTTAAAAACAAGTAATCAGCAAAAACTATTTGGGTACTTCAGTGCTATTTTTATAAAAGGCTTTGTTGTTAAAAAAACAGAAGAGAGAGCACCCTTCTTTAATACATTTAATATTGTGTTATTATGCTTCTCGGTAATTGTTTATGCGATCTTCTTTTCATTAATAGCCGAGTTATTTTTAGAGGTATCTGCAAGTTTTACTGTTTTTGTTTCAGTGTTGAGCTTTGTAGCTGTCTACTTTATACTATTTTTAGTATTAGACATTGGTTTAGCAAGCCTATTTGAAGCTCAGAACGAAACAAGCCACCTTTTTTCAACTAAAATAGCATACCTATACAACACGGCGTTAATTCTTTTCCCTGGGTTAATAATTACTAGTTATAGTAGCTTAAGTATGTCTGTATTGTTTTCGGTGTTTATACTGTTTTTTTTACTATCCCTGTTGTTGTTGTTTGTAAATAACAAAAACTTGATTCTTAGTAAGTTGTTTTATTTTATTTTGTACATTTGCGCCCTCGAAATAGCACCGTTATTAATTATTTATAAGATGACGGTATAAAAAGAAGATGTATGAAAGTGAAAACAATATTGGTCTCCCAGCCATCCCCAAAAACAGAAACTTCCCCATATTTTGATCTTTCTGAAAAGCAAAAAGTAAAAATTGATTTTAGATCTTTTATACATGTTGAAGGTGTAGAGGTAAAAGAAGTGAGATCTCAAAAAGTAGACTTAAATAATTTCACTGCAATTATATTAACTAGTAGAAATGCTGTTGACAATTTTTTCAGAATTGCTGAAGAGATGCGTTTTAAGGTGCCAGATAGCTTAAAATATTTTTGCCAATCGGAAGCTGTTGCGTATTATTTGCAAAAGTACGTTGTATACAGAAAACGTAAGATTTACGTAGGAACAAGAACATTTCCTGAGCTTTGTAAATTAATAAAAAAACATAAAGAAGAGAAATTCTTATTACCCTCTTCAGATAAATTAAAGGCATTAATTCCGAGTGAATTAGATAAGCTAGATATAGATTGGAAACAAGCAATTTTATATAAAACAGTAGTTAGTGACTTGTCTGATTTAGAAGATGTGTTTTATGATATTTTAGTGTTCTTTAGTCCGTCAGGAATTGACTCTTTATTTAAGAATTTTCCAGACTTCAAACAAAATAACACTCGTATTGCTGTCTTTGGTAACTCAACAGTAGAAGCTGCTACGAAAGCGGGTTTAAAATGCGATATTACTGCGCCAAGTCCAGAAACACCATCTATGACAATGGCATTAGATAAATATATTAAAGAAGCAAATAAGAAATAAGTTAATTATTAACGCGTTTCAAACCTTTATAAAAAAACCGAGCAAATCTGCTCGGTTTTTTTATGCGAATAAAGTAGCAAAAGCTTCTTCTACTTTTCCTACTAGAATGAGTTGTATTGAGTGGTTTTTAGAGGTAATTTTATTGTACTTAGATGCTACAAGTTTTTTGTATCCTAATTTTTCTGCTTCTAAAATACGTTGATCAATTTTAGAAACCGGTCTAATCTCTCCAGCCAAACCAACTTCTGCAGCAAAACAAACATTTGGAGAAATAGCAATGTCTTCATTAGAAGATAAAATTGCAGCAACAACGGCTAAATCAATTGCAGGATCATCTACCTGTATTCCACCCGTAATATTTAAAAACACATCTTTAGCGCCTAATTTAAAGCCAGCACGTTTTTCTAAAACGGCTAAAATCATGTGTAATCTTTTTAAATTATAACCCGTTGTAGATCGTTGAGGCGTTCCGTAAACAGCCGTGCTTACCAAGGCTTGAATCTCTATCATTAAAGGCCTAACACCTTCTAAAGTTGATGCAATGGCGGTTCCACTTAAATCAGCATCTTTTTTGGAAATTAATATTTCAGATGGATTGGAAACTTCTCGCAAACCATCTGAAAGCATTTCATAAATACCTAGTTCTGATGTTGAGCCAAACCTGTTTTTTTGAGCTCTTAATATTCTGTACGCATGATTCCTATCACCCTCAAACTGTAAAACAACATCCACCATGTGTTCTAAAATTTTAGGACCCGCAATTTGACCTTCTTTATTAATATGACCAATTAACAAGACTGGGGTTTCGGTTTCTTTTGCGAATTTTATCAATTCGGCTGTAGTTTCTCTAATTTGAGAAATACTTCCAGGAGAAGCTTCAATAGCATTAGTGTGTAGTGTTTGAATGGAGTCAATTATTAAAAATTCTGGCTGAACTTCTTCAATATTTTTAAAAATTTGTTGTGTGTTTGTTTCTGTTAAAATCAAACAATTTGAATGCGTAGAATCAATTCTTTCTGCTCTCATTTTTATTTGAGATTGACTTTCTTCTCCAGAAACATAGAGTACTTTTTGAGAGATAGACAGGGCTACTTGAAGTAACAAGGTGGACTTCCCAATTCCTGGTTCTCCGCCCAATAAAGTAACAGATCCTTTTACCAAACCACCACCAAGAACAGTGTCTAGTTCATTATTATTAGTTTTGATTCTTTCTTCTGGATTCAGTTGAATTTCATCAATACGTAAAGGTTTGGATTTTTGTTTTGTTGATGTAGATTGTTTCCAAACGCGTTTTTCTTCTTTCTGAATTACTTCTTCGACAATAGTATTCCATTCGGTACACGCAGAACATTGTCCAGTCCATTTTGGAGTTTGTGCTCCACAGTTTTGACAAAAAAAAGAAGTTTTGACTTTAGCCATTTAAGTAGTGTAAGAAGTTATTCTTACAAAGAAAGGAAATTTACTTGTTTTTATTGTAGATAGGAAGTATTAAAAATGACAACCCACCAAAAATGATAATCATTGCCGTTTGTGCTGTCCACATAATCCATCCAAAAGCAGTTGCTGTTTCTTCTGGAATTCCAAATAAAGCTAATGCTCCGGCGACAGCAATTGGGTATAAACCAATTCCGCCATTTGTGGCTGCAATACTAAATCCGCCAGCAATAAATCCAATTAATATACCACCAATAGGAACCTGTAGTCCTTCAATAGCGGGTGTTGTTGACCAGAACATAGCAACATACATTGTCCAAATAAATACAGTATGGAAAATGAAAGCCCATTTATTTTTCATTTTAAAGATGCTGGTAACGCCTTCTAATAAACCAGAAGCAAAGGTTTTTATTTTTAAAGCAATTCCTTTTTTAGCTTTTTTAATGTATTGGGTAAATATGTAAACACCAATGATAAATCCAACTAGTATAATGCTGATTTTAATTGGATCGAAGTTTTTTGTCAGTAACTCGTAAATAAAATCAAACTGAACAAAAAGAGTGATGATAATGATACACAACATCATTATTAAATCTGCAATTCTTTCTGCAACAATAGTTCCGAACCCTTTTTCAAAAGGAACATCTTCGTAATTTGTTAAAACTGCGGCTCTAGAAACTTCTCCAGCTCTTGGAATAGCAAGATTTACTAAATAACCAACCAAAACAGCTAATACGCTATTGGTGAATTTAGGTTTGTAACCAATAGGTTCTAGCATAAACTTCCAACGATATGCTCTAGATAAGTGGCTTAAAATACCAAAAAATAATCCTAGTGCAATCCACCAATAATTAGCTTCTTGAAAATAAGAAACTAATATGCCAATTGAAATACTTGATAAGGAATACCACACTAAAAAACCTCCAAAACCTAGAGGTAAAATAATTTTTAATGATTTCTTTAAGGTATTGTTCAAACTTAAGTAAGTGTATTTGTTGTTTCGTTAGGGAAAACCAATGAGGGTTTAAATTCTTTTGCTTCTTCAAAATCCATAAAAGCATAGGTAATTAGAATTAGTACATCTCCAACAGCTACTCTTCTTGCAGCAGCTCCGTTTAAGGTGATTTCTCCGCTTCCTCTTTTACCAGGAATCGCATAGGTATCTAATCTTTCACCATTGTTATTGTTAACAATCTGTACTTTCTCTCCTTCAATTAGATTTGCAGCCTCCATTAAATCTAAATCAATGGTAATGCTTCCTATATAATTTAAATCTGCACCGGTTACTTTAACCCTGTGGATTTTAGATTTTACTACTTGTACTAACATGTGGCAAAAATAAAACTTTTAAATGTATTTTTAAGTTAAAAAATATAAAAAGGAATGCTATTTATCTACAGGTAAAAAAAGGTTGTCTATTAACCGAACATTACCTGCGTTAACAGCAATAAATGCTCTGTATTTTTTGCCAATCTGTATCGTGGTTACTTCTTGCAAGCTTTCTTGTTCTGCTATTATAAAGTATTCTAAAGCTAACAATTCGTTTTTGTCGAATTCGGCGTTAACAAAAGTATAGATATCTACAATTTCCTTTGTGTTGATTAGATTTGAAGCCTTGCTTAATGTTTGATAAATCAAAGGAGAAGCGCTTCTTTGATCCTCAGACAGTCTAGCATTTCTAGAACTCATGGCTAGACCATCACCTTCTCTAAATATTGAGCAACCAATTACATTGACAGGCAGCTTCTCTTTTTCAGCTAATTTTTTTACAACTTGTAATTGCTGATAATCTTTTTCACCAAAATAAGCAGTATTCGGTTTTACAATTTCGAAAAAAGATTGAACAATTGTTGCGACTCCATCAAAGTGCCCTTCTCTAAACCGCCCTTCCATTTGATGCTCTATGCCATCAAAAGAATACGATCTAGAAAGCACATTGTCAGCGTAAATTTCTTCAACAGAAGGAATGAAAACAATATCACAATGAACACTCTTTAGTAGCCTTAAGTCGTTCTCTAAGGTTTTCGGGTAGTTTTTTAAGTCTTCTGGCTTGTTAAATTGAGTTGGGTTTACAAAAATAGTGACAACAGAAATATCATTATTTTTGTTTGACTCTTCGATTAAAGAAAGATGCCCTTCGTGCAATGCTCCCATGGTTGGAACAAAACCAATTTGCTTATTTTCTTGCTTAAGTATAGAAAGACAATTAATTAAAGCGTTCTTTTTTTTGAAAATTTGCATAAACCCTAATTTGTGAAATGTGTGCAAACTTACCATTTTAACATGAAATTAGCATAAAAAAGTGTATTTTTGCACTTCTTATAAAAGGAATGAATTCAATGAAAGATAAGAGAATATTATACGTTTCGTCAGAAGTGGTACCCTATTTACCAGAAACAGAAATGGCATCTACAGCTTTTAATGCTGCTAGAAAAGCCCATTATAAAGGTGTTCAAACCCGTATTTTTATGCCAAGGTTTGGTGTAATTAATGAAAGGAGACACCAATTACATGAAGTAATTAGATTGTCTGGAATGAATTTAATAATTAATGACATGGATATGCCATTGATTATTAAAGTAGCTTCAATTCCTAAAGAAAGAATGCAAGTGTATTTTATCGACAATGATGAGTACTTTAAACGTAAAGCTGTTTTTACAGATGAAGACGATACATTGTTTGATGATAATGACGAGAGAGCTATCTTTTTTGCAAAAGGAGTGATTGAAACTGTAAAGAAATTAAATTGGGCGCCAGACATTATCCACATTCATGGATGGATGGCCTCATTATTACCATTATACCTAAGAGAGTTCTATAAAGAAGAGCCGTTGTTTAATGAAAGTAAAATAGTTACTTCGGTTTATAACAATGCCTTTGAAGGAACCTTAAACCCATCATTAGTAGAAAAAGTTAAGTTCGATAAAATTGATCATGACAAAATAACTATTCTTGAAACCCCGAACCATACCAATATTTTAAAAAGCGCCATCGAAAATTCTGATGCCGTAATTAAAGGAAGCGAAAATCTTTCTGAGGAATTAAATTCTTTCATACAGGAAAATAACAAGCCTGTATTAGAGTATCAAACTGAAGAAACGTTAACGGAAGCTTATTTAGATTTTTATGCTAACGAGGTTTTAGCAGAATAACCATTATTTTAGAGGAAAAATGACAAAAAAGAGTGTATATTTTGGTGTGTTTATATTGTTCATAGTTGGAATAATATCATGTGAAAAAGATTTTAATGATATTGCATCAAGTGTGGTAAAAAACACAAAATTCGATACTAAAGATACAGTAATGGACGTTGTTGTTACTAATAAAGCAATTACTTCTGTTAGAGGGGATGGCCTGAAAATTGGTGGAACTTTAGGGCAATATTTATTAGGTGTTTATAATAACTCAAATTATGAAAAAATTGAAGCTTCAATTGTTTCTCAAGTTGTAATATACAGTGAGATCCAGAATAAAGTAGATGGAGAAAGAGAATATGGAGCAGATACTACAATTGTAACTACAATTGATACCGTGTTTTTAAAATTACCTTATCAAGCAACACTTAAGTCGGGGACAACTGCAGATTATACGTTAGATTCTGTAATTGGAGATAAAACAAAAGCGTTTAATCTGAATATCTATAGAACGGATACCTATATGAACCGTTTAGACCCTGTAGACCCTACAAAAATAAATAATTATCAGTCTAACTATAATTATCAAGTTCTTCCAGGGGAGCTAAACAGCACTCCAAACTACCAATTTAAACCAAGTCCTTTAGATACAGCATTAATTTATAACAGTAAATTAAGCAACGGAAATGTGTATAAAACAGATACTATTTTTCTTACTAATAACACTCCTTTTGGAAGGGTGCCGTTAGATAAAGCTAAGTTTAAAGAGATATTTATTGATAAATATGCATCATCAGAGTTTACTTCTCAAGATGCTTTTAATGAGTATTTTAAAGGATTGTATATTGAGGCTTCAGGAGATGAAGGGGCGTTAATTTCTTTTTTATTAAACAACCCAAATCAAGAATTAAAGCCATCAATAGAGTTGCGTTACACTAAAACAGTTGTAAAAGGTGGAACGACAGTACTTGATACAATTCAGAAATCAAATACTTTTTTATTGTCTAATTTTAGTACAAGTGTATATAAAATGACTGAAAAAGTATATCCTGCAAACAAGAATGTTGTTGTTCAAGGAACAGCAGGAAATATGGCAGAAGTTAAATTACTTAATGCTGCACAAATAGAGTTATTGAAAAACAAAAACTGGCTAATCAATGATGCTTCTTTGACTTTTTATGTGGATCAAGATGTGGTTAAATATGATACGATAGCGACTCCTTTTAAATTGTTTTTATACAAAGAAGGGAATCCAAGGTCTCAAATTAAAGATGTAATTACGGAAGGAAACGTCGTTTTTGGAGGAGACCTAGTAGTAACAAATAAAAAGCCAGATTACTATTCTTTCAAAATTACAGATTATGTGTCAGATTTCTTAGACGGCACTTTAAACTATAACCCAACATTAGGTTTAAGAGTTTTAAACATTACTGATTTGCCACAAAGCCCAGGAGATACTTTGGTGAGAAACTACAACTGGAACCCAAAAGCGGTGACATTGTTAAATCATGAGAAGACGTTAAATGGAGAAAGAAGAGCAAAATTAAAATTATCATATTCAATTAAAAAATAAAGCATTGCTATGTGTGGAATTACAGGTTATATTGGTTACAGAGAAGCGTATCCGATAGTTATTAAGGGTCTCCAAAGATTAGAATACAGAGGGTACGATAGTGCTGGTATTATGATGTTTGATGGAGAAAACGTCTGCGTAACGAAAACAAAAGGAAAGGTTTCTGCTTTAGAAGCAATAACCGATACTGAAGAAAAAAGAAAAAAAGGAAATATTGGAATAGGACATACACGTTGGGCTACACATGGTGTGCCAAACGATGTTAATTCTCATCCTCATACATCTATGTCTGGTGAACTAGTTATTGTTCATAATGGGATTATAGAAAATTATGATACTTTAAAAAAAGAGCTAATCACTAGAGGGTACGTTTTTCAAAGTGATACGGATACAGAAGTTTTAGTAAACCTTATAGAAGAAGTAAAGAAGCAAGAAAACTGTAAGCTTGGAAAAGCGGTGCAGATAGCCTTAACTCAAGTTGTTGGTGCTTATGCTATTGCTATTTTTGATAAAGTGAAACCAAACGAAATTGTAGTTGCGCGTTTAGGAAGCCCAATTGCAATTGGTATCGGAAAAGAAAATAAAGAATTTTTTATAGCTTCAGACGCATCTCCGTTTATTGAATATACGAAAGAAGTTGTGTATTTAGAAGATGAAGAAATGGCGATTATTAAGCTTGGAAAAGGGATTGAGGTTCGTAAAATTAAAGATGATTCTTTAGTTGCTACAAAAACTCAAGAACTAGAATTGAGTTTAGAGCAAATTGAAAAAGGTGGTTACGATCACTTTATGTTAAAAGAGATTCATGAGCAACCAAAAGCTATTTTAGATACCTATAGAGGTAGAATGCTTGCTGATCAAGGAATCATTAGAATGGCTGGTGTTGATGATAATATAGATAAATTTTTAAATGCTGAGCGAATTATTATTGTAGCATGTGGAACATCATGGCACGCAGGTTTAGTAGCTGAATATTTATTTGAAGATATCGCAAGAATTCCTGTAGAAGTAGAATACGCTTCTGAATTTAGATATAGAAATCCAATTATTACAGATAAAGATATCGTTATTGCTATTTCTCAATCTGGAGAAACTGCAGATACTTTAGCAGCTATTAAGTTAGCAAAGTCTAGAGGAGCATTTGTTTTTGGTGTTTGTAATGTTGTTGGTTCCTCTATTGCAAGAGAAACTCATGCAGGAGCTTATACGCATGCTGGTCCTGAGATAGGAGTTGCCTCTACGAAAGCTTTTACAACTCAGATTACCGTACTATCATTAATTGCATTGAAATTAGGGAAGGCTAAAGGAAAAATTTCTAAAACTCTTTTTCAAACATATCTTCAAACGTTACAGTTAATACCGAGCAAGATAGAGGAGTTGTTAAAAATTGACGAACAAGTAAAACATATTGCTTCTATATATAAAGACGCAACAAACTGCCTGTATTTAGGTAGAGGATTTAATTTTCCAGTTGCATTAGAAGGAGCATTAAAACTAAAAGAGATTTCATACATTCATGCAGAAGGATATCCTGCTGCAGAAATGAAGCATGGACCTATTGCTTTAATTGATGAAAATATGCCAATTTTTGTGATTGCAACTAGTAAAGGGCATTATGAAAAAGTAGTAAGTAATATTCAAGAAATAAAAGCGAGATCTGGTAAGATTATAGCCGTTGTTACAGAAGGTGATACTACAGTTAAAGAAATAGCAGATCATGTTATTGAAATTCCGGATACTGAAGAGGCATTTACACCCTTACTGACAACAATTCCATTACAATTATTGTCTTATCATATAGCGGTAATGTTAGATAAAAATGTAGATCAACCTAGAAATTTAGCAAAATCAGTTACGGTGGAGTAGTTGATTTTAAAAATAGAATTATAATAAAAGACTCAGCTAATTAGCTGAGTCTTTTATTTATATCTTATCGTGAACCTTTGTGTGATTTCCGTCATTCCATAGCGTTAAGATATCTGTAGCTACTGTTGCTCCACTACCCGCTGCAATAGCAAACTGACTTCTTAAACCAGCAATAGTTCCGCAAGTATACAGTCCTTTATCCACCAAAAAATTGTTGTTTTTTAATTGAATGCGCTCTTTTTCTGGATTGACTTTTTTATGTGGAATAATAAACGCTTCCAAACCATCAATAAGAAATGGTTTTGAATAGTTTAGTGCAATTACAACTATAGATGAGGTATAATTTCTTTTGTTTGTAGAGATAGAAAAACCATTTTTAGATTTTTCTATGGTACACACTTTCTCTTTTTCTATCTGAGAAACATGTGGGTACAATGTTTTTAGCTGTTCTTTTCCATCAGTTAAAATAGTGCTTCCTAGTGTTTTTGGAGAAATCCCTAAAACATTATTAAACAATGCATTTTGTAAGTGTGAAGCTTTTTGATGTAGTATAATTCCGATTTTTTTGTCTACTGCAAAAGATTTTTCTTTTGCAGAGCCCAACACTAACGCACATTGCATCCCTGCTACTCCACCACCAATAATTAAAACATCAAAATTTTCCATTAAAATAATTCTTTAATATTTGCAGCAAAAAGCTTCACTGCGATTGCTAAAAGAACAACTCCAAATACTTTTCTAATAATATTTATACCATTTGGACCGATCATTTTTTCAATTTTAGAAGATGTTTTTAATACGATATAAATCACTAGCACATTTAATAGTACAGCTACAATAATATTTTCGATGCTAAATTCAGCTCTTAAAGATAAAAGAGTCGTTAAGCTTCCTGGTCCAGCAATTAAAGGGAATGCCAAAGGGAAAACAGAAGCAGTAATTGCAGAACCCTCTTCTTCTTTATATAAGGTAATTCCTAGTATCATTTCTAAAGCAATAAAGAATAAAATGAAGGAACCAGCAACGGCAAATGAGTTGACATCTACACCAATAAATGAAAGTAAACTTTTTCCTAAAAACAGAAAAATAATCATAATTATACAGGCAATAATTGCTGCTTTTCCTGATTGAATATGACCGGATTTTTTACGCAAATCGATAACAATCGGAATATTTCCAATAATGTCTATTACAGCAAATAAAACCATAAATGCCGTGAAAATTTCTTTAATGTTTAAATTCATTTTGATTGATTTTATATCTGCGAAATTAGGTAAGTAAGTTTGATTTTGAGTAAAAACTAACAAAATAAATGTATTTTTGCCAGATGTTTCAATTAGGAAAAACCATAGTTTCAGAGAGTCTTATTGATAAAGATTTTGTCTGTAATCTTTCAGCCTGTAAGGGCGCTTGTTGTATTGATGGCGATGCAGGAGCTCCTTTAGAAAAGGATGAAACCGAAATTTTAGATAAAATTTATCCAAAGATAAAATCATTCTTACGTCAAGAAGGAATTGATGTTATAGAAAGTCAAGGAGCTTGGATTACGAGTGATTCTGGAGAGTTAGAAACACCATTAATTAACAATTCAGACTGTGCATATGTTATTTTTGATGAAAATGAGACAGCGTTATGTGCAATTGAAGAAGCATACAATCAAGGAGTTATTGATTGGAAAAAACCAGTTTCTTGTCATTTATATCCCGTTAGAGTAAAAGATTACAGTGAATTTTCTGCCGTAAATTACCATAAGTGGGAAATTTGTGATGCCGCTTGTTCTTTAGGGAAAGAATTGCAAGTGCCAGTTTATAAGTTTGTAAAGCAAGCTTTGGTAAGAAAATTTGGTGAAGATTGGTATGAAGAGCTTGAAAAAGTAGCTGAAAAACATTTAGCGAAGTAATTCGTGTATTTATATATGCTTATAAAATAATTCCCAACAAAGAGACAAGATCTGAATTTTTTCAGGTCTTTTTTTAGGCCCTAAAATAAATATATCGTTTCTCAAAAAAAATAATTCAAAATAATTATAAAATCGAGAATTCGACTTTCCTGAGAAACTCAATAGAATCAAGGTGTTAAGAAAAAATTAATCATCAATATACTGGTTTACAGTTAATTACGCAAACAAGGGAAATTGCTAAAAAAAGACAAATGTGAACGTTTTGTTAAAAACTTCGAGTTATTGTGAATAAGTATGACTTCGTATTTCAGACAATTTTTCCAATCTTTGTTAACGTCCTTTTCGACAAACAACACACAAACGAAACAACTAAATATTTTCATAAAGAATGTCTGCCATAGAACCAATTTTACAGCCAAACGAAAACAGATTTGTAATTTTCCCAATTCAACATGATGATTTATGGGAATGGTACAAAAAACAACAGGCTTGTATTTGGACCGCTGAAGAAATTGATCTATCTGAAGACGTTATCGATTGGAATACGAAGTTGACAGAAGATGAACGCTATTTTATAAAACATATTTTAGCCTTTTTTGCAGCTTCTGACGGAATTGTAAATGAAAATTTAGCAGAAAATTTTGTAAATGAAGTACAATACTCAGAAGCAAAATTTTTCTATGGTTTCCAAATTATGATGGAAAATATTCATTCAGAAACGTATTCTTTATTAATAGATACGTATGTGAAGGATAAAGAAGAAAAAGACAAGCTTTTTAGAGCAATAGAAACGTTCCCTGCAATTAAAATGAAAGCTGATTGGGCTTTAAAATGGATAGAGTCTGATTCTTTTGCTGAACGATTAATTGCTTTTGCAGCTGTAGAAGGAATTTTCTTTTCTGGAGCCTTTTGTTCTATTTTCTGGTTAAAGAAAAGAGGATTATTGCCTGGATTAGCCTTTTCGAATGAATTAATATCAAGAGATGAAGGAATGCATTGTGACTTTGCAGTACACCTACACAATCATCACATTGTAAATAAAGTACCTAAAGAGCGTATCAAAGAGATTATTGTTGATGCATTAAATATTGAAAGAGTGTTTATTACAGAGTCTTTACCCGTGAGTTTAATTGGAATGAACGCCAAATTAATGACGGAGTATTTAGAGTATGTAGCAGATAGATTATTATTAGAATTCGGATGTGATAAAGTATACGAATCTAAAAACCCTTTCGATTTTATGGAAATGATTTCTTTAGAAGGGAAAACAAATTTCTTCGAAAAGAGAGTGTCAGAATACCAAAAAGCAGGAGTAAAATCTGGAGGAACTGGAAGTATTAGTTTCGATTCAGACTTTTAAAGCTTAGTGCTTTTGTAAAGCACGGAGTTTATAGAACAAAACAACATTATTTTCCTTTTTACAAAGGAGATTATACATCAAAATTATGGGGATACTTTTGATGACTCAACAAACCAAAGAACTAATTTAACACCTAACTTAACATGGATGTACTAAAAAGAGATGGCAAGAAAGAGCCGGTAATGTTTGACAAGATTACGGCAAGAGTAAAGAAAATGTGTTACGGGTTAAACAAAATTGTTGATCCTGTAAAAGTTGCCATGCGTGTTATTGAAGGATTGTATGACGGTGTTACCACATCAGAATTAGATAATTTAGCAGCAGAAACTGCCGCTACAATGACAACCGCTCATCCAGATTACGCAAAATTAGCGGCAAGAATTGCGGTTTCTAACCTACATAAAAACACGAAGAAATCATTTTCAGAGACGATGGATGATTTGTACTATTATGTAAATCCACGTACAGATAAAAAAGCACCATTGTTGGCAGATGATGTGTATAAAATCATCAAAGACAATGCAGAAAAATTAGACTCTACAATCATCTACAATAGAGATTTTAATTACGATTATTTTGGTTTTAAAACCCTAGAGCGTTCTTATTTATTAAAGTTAAATGGTCAAATAGCTGAGCGTCCACAGCACATGTTAATGCGTGTATCTATCGGTATCCACAAAGAGGATATTGACGAAGCTATTTCGACGTATGAGTTGATGAGTAAAAAATTCTTTACACATGCAACACCAACATTGTTTAATGCAGGGACACCAAAACCTCAAATGTCTTCTTGTTTCTTATTACAGATGCAAGACGATAGTATTGATGGGATTTACGATACGTTAAAGCAAACAGCAAGAATTTCACAATCTGCAGGTGGTATTGGGTTGTCTTTACACAATGTAAGAGCTACAGGTTCTTATATTAGAGGAACAAATGGTACCTCTAACGGAATTGTACCGATGTTAAAAGTATTTAATGATACGGCACGTTATGTAGATCAAGGAGGAGGAAAACGTAAAGGATCTTTCGCAATGTATTTAGAACCTTGGCATGCAGATATTTTTGAATTTTTAGATTTGAAAAAGAATCATGGTAAAGAAGAAATGCGTGCTAGAGATTTATTCTATGCAATGTGGATTCCAGATTTATTCATGAAACGTGTACAAGAAGATGGAACTTGGACATTGATGTGTCCAAATGAATGTCCGCATTTATTTGATTCTTACGGAGATGAATTCGAAAGGTTATATGAAGGATACGAAGCGTCTAAAAAAGGAAGAAAAACAATTAAAGCACGTGTGCTTTGGGAGAAAATACTAGAATCTCAAATTGAGACAGGTACTCCTTATATGTTGTATAAAGATGCAGTAAACCGTAAAACAAATCACAAGAATTTAGGAACGATTCGTTCTTCTAACTTGTGTACAGAAATTATGGAATACACAGCAAAAGACGAAGTTGCAGTGTGTAACTTAGCGTCTATTGCATTGCCAATGTTTATTACAGAAAGAGAAAACGGAGAGAAATTTTTTAACCATAAAAAATTATTCGACGTAACTAAAAAGGTAATACGTAACTTAGATACGGTTATCGATATGAATTATTACCCTGTTAAAGAGGCAGAAAATTCAAACTTTAGACATAGACCAGTTGGGTTAGGAATTCAAGGGTTGGCAGATGCTTTTATTATGTTGCGCTTGCCTTTTACTTCTGATGAAGCTAAAAAACTAAATCAAGAGATTTTTGAAACCATGTATTTTGCTTCGGTAACTTCTTCTATGGAGATTGCAAAAGAAAAAGGGGCTTACTCTACATTTAAAGGATCTCCAATGTCAGAAGGAGAATTCCAATTTAATATGTGGGGAATTAAAGATAAAGAATTAAGTGGAAACTGGGATTGGGCGAAGTTGCGTAAAAACGTAGTGAAACACGGAGTTAGAAACTCATTATTAGTGGCTCCAATGCCAACAGCTTCTACCTCTCAAATCTTAGGAAACAACGAAGCTTTTGAGCCATATACTTCTAATATTTATACAAGAAGAGTATTATCTGGTGAGTTTATTGTTGTAAACAAGCATTTATTAGAAGATTTAGTAGAATTAGGATTGTGGGATAACAATATGAAAGAAGATATTATGCGTGCAAACGGATCTATCCAACATATTGATATAATTCCGGCAGACTTAAAAGAACTATACAAAACAGTTTGGGAAATGAGTATGAAAGATATCATTGATATGGCGCGCCATAGAGGATATTTTATTGATCAATCTCAATCGTTGAACTTGTTTATGCAAGATCCAGATTTTGGAAAATTAACATCAATGCATTTCTACGGATGGAAATCGGGATTAAAAACCGGAATGTATTACTTAAGAACAAAATCTGCCGTAAACGCAAAACAGTTTACATTAAACATCGAAAAGAAAGAAGAAACAATTGAAGAAGAAAAACCAATGTCTCCTTCAGAGTTTAAAGCAATGGTAGATGCTTCTAAAAACGGAGCTCCAGATGATGATTGCTTAATGTGTGGTTCTTAAACGAATGAATTTTCATTCCTGTTTAGGCAGGAGTCTATTAAATTAAAAGCAAAAAAAGAGAAGTAGAAATGCTTCTCTTTTTTTGTAAATTCGAACTTTACTGTCATTCCTGCGCAGGTAGGAATCTCATCATTAAATATTATTAAAAAATGAACTGGGAAAAACTCCTTTCTTTAAAACGATTTGGCGATACAGAAAAACGTCATAGAGCAGCACAAGATGAAACACGTTTAGGTTTTGACGTAGATTTTGATAGAATTATCTTTTCATCAGCATTTAGAAGCCTGCAAGACAAAACCCAGGTGATTCCATTGTCAGAAACCGACTTTGTACATACACGGTTAACGCACAGTTTAGAAGTATCTGTAGTTGGTAGAAGTATTGGTAGACGTGTTGGTAAAGTATTGCTAGAACGTCATTCTAATTTAGTAGAATTAGGCTATACATTCAACGATTTTGGCGCTATTGTAGCAGCAGCGTCTGTAACGCACGATATTGGAAATCCACCTTTTGGACATTCAGGAGAAAAAGCAATTGGCGAGTATTTTAAAAGAGGAAATGGATTAAAATTTAAAGACCAATTAAGTGATAAAGAATATCAAGATTTAATTGACTTTGAAGGAAATGCCAACGGATTTAAAATATTAACAGAAACTAGAGAAGGGGTTTCTGGAGGGTTGCGATTGTCTTACGCAACGTTGGGTGCTTTTATGAAATACCCAAAAGAATCTTTACCTAAAAAGCCAACAACACATATTGTAGATAAAAAATACGGGTTTTTTCAATCAGAAAAAGAAGCTTTTTTAGATGTCGTAGATACATTAGGTCTTAAACAAAAGTCAACAACAAAAGATGTTTCTTATTATAGACATCCATTAGCGTATTTGGTAGAAGCGGCAGATGATATTTGTTATACAATTATCGATTTTGAAGACGGAATAAACCTTGGGTTAATAGAAGAAGATTTTGCCTTAGAATATTTAATAAAACTGGTTAAAAATACGATTGACACTAAAAAATACCATTCGTTAGAGCATACAAAAGATCGCGTAAGTTACTTAAGAGCTTTGGCAATAAATACTTTAATTAACGAAGCTGTTGATATCTTTTTAGCCAATGAAGAAGCAATTTTAAAAGGAGAATTTGAAAAGTCTTTATTAGAAAAGTGTGCCTATGAAGCTCAAATTAATGACATTATAAAAATAAGTGTCGCTAAAATCTACAAAAGCAATGATGTTGTAGAAAAAGAAGTTGCAGGGTATAAAATTATTGCAGACATATTAGATGTCTTTGTAAACGCATTAAACAACACGCATAATGACAATGCATCTAATTATGATACATTGCTTTTAAATGTATTGCCAGATGAATACAAAGCGCCATCAGAAAGCGTTTACAACAGAATTATGAAAATCTGTAGCTATGTATCAATTATGTCAGACAGTTACGCTATCAGAGTACATAAAAAAATCAATGGAAATTTGATATAAAACTTTTTGGTAACGAGAGAATTCCAACAAATAAATTGGTATTATTTTTTCAAGGTATTTTTATAGTTTACCAAAATATATATAAAAAACGCACTAGGATCTCTAGTGCGTTTTTTTATAGTTGTTTTTTAAGGCTATTTAAAGAGTCGAAAAATATCATTTCCATTTGCAAAGAGCAATAATGCAATTAGCAATACGAATCCTACTACTTGTGCGTACTCTAAAAATTTATCTCCAGGCTTTTTACCAGTAATCATTTCCCATAAGGTAAAGACAACATGTCCACCATCTAAAGCAGGAATAGGTAATAAGTTCATGAACCCTAACATGATTGATAAGAATGCCGTAATGTTCCAGAATGTTTCTGCGCTCCATTCAGAAGGGAAAATACTTCCAATAGAAATAAACCCACCCAGTCCTTTATAAGCTCCTGTGCTTGGATTGAAAATCTTTTTTAGTTGCTTAATATATCCTGTTAATGTGCTCCAAGATTTTTCTAAACCAGCAGGAATTGCTTCAGAAAAAGTAAACTCGTTGTTTTCTAATTCGTAATACCCTAACTTTTCTAAATCAATCATTGATAACCCAGCAAGCTGAACGCCTATCTCTCCTTTATCAGTAGTTTTAACATGAATGTCTACTGTTTCATTTCCTCTCTTTACTTTTAACGTAATATGTTGATTATTATACTGTTCTAAAACACTTTTTGCTTCGTCATAATACGTAATTGGAGTTCCGTTAATATCAATAATAATATCTTTTACTTTTAACTCACCACCTATATTTGGTGAATCATCAGAAACTTTTCCAATCATAAAAGGATATCTTGCTCTTAAAAAAGGACCTTCATTCTTTCCTCTTTCAATCAATTTAGAAATAAAATCAATCGGAATTTCTTTTTCTAGAACGTCACCATCTCTTTCAATTGTGTAGTTGTTTCCATTAATAAATTCAATCGGTAAATTACTAAATTTACGAACTTCATTTCCGTCAACAGTTAAGACTTTATCTCCTGTTTGTAATCCTAAATCAATAGCTAAAGAGTCTTGTACCCAAACACCACCATTTGCGTTTACATTGTTATTTGGTAAGAAGTTTTCTCCGTATGCATACATTAACATAATGTAAATGAAAATACCCAACACAAAGTTTACAATAACTCCACCCAACATAATAATTAGACGTTGCCAAGCTGGCTTAGATCTAAATTCCCATGGTTGTGGAGGTAAAGCCATTTGCTCGGTATCCATGCTTTCGTCAATCATACCAGATATTTTTACATATCCACCAAGAGGAATCCAACCAATACCATATACAGTATCACCAATTTTCTTTTTTACTAATGAGAATTTATAATCGAAAAATAAATAGAATTTCTCTACTCTTATTTTGAATAATTTTGCGGGTATAAAGTGACCCAATTCATGTAAAACAATCAATAATGATAGGCTTAAAATAAACTGAGATGCTTTTATTAATATTTCCATGTAGTATTTTTATCTTTTTTAATCGGACAAATGTACCATTTTATTCATAGTTGTAAAACTAAGCAAACGGTTCTAATCGTATTTTTAACAAAGATTTATTTCTATTTATTGATTATCACTTTATTTTGTAGTTTTTATGCCTTAATTTTGTAGTCTTCAATCTTATAAAATGGGTATGAAATCATTAAAAAAATCTTTACCAGCAATCATTATTTTTATTGTGTTTTCTGCAATCTCATTAATTGTTTTTTATCAATTACTTTCGGTGGATAAACGGTTGCCAATTTATAGTCCTTCAGATGTAAATCCAAAATTGGTAGATGCCTCTGTAAAACACATTCAAATAAATCATAAAATAGCAGACTTTAGCCTTACAAATCAGAATGGTAAAACCATTACTAACAAAGAGTATGAAGGCAAAATATATATAGCAGATTTCTTTTTTACACGGTGTAAAACTATTTGTATTGCAATGGCGTATAATATGAGTGAATTGCAAGCGCATTATAAAGAGGATGCCGATGTGATGTTTCTATCGCACTCTGTTACTCCGGTTATGGATAGCGTTCCTGTTTTAAAAGCATATGCTAATAACAAAGGCGTTATTGATGGGAAATGGAATGTAACGACTGGTTCTAAAAAACACATATATGACTTGGCGCGCAAAAGTTATTTTGCCGTGTTAGATGAAGGGAATGGAGATGAAAATGACTTTATACATACAGAGCAATTTGTATTGATAGACAAAGACAGAAGAATTCGTGGATATTACGATGGAACTGAAAAGGAAGACATGAAAAAAATTATAGCTGATATTGTTTTGTTAAAAGAAGAATATAGTAAGAAATAACTTCTTTAGAATCATTCTAAACACCTATCTTTGGCGTCTTAAAAACAAGGACTGTTGAATACAATTGCAACATTAAAAAAAGGAGAGATTGGAATTATTTCTGAAGAATCTTTAGATTTTATTCCGCTTAAATTATTAGAAATGGGTTGTTTACCTGGCGCTTTAGTAGAGCTTTTACAAGTTGCGCCATTAAAAGACCCGTTGTATATTTGTGTAAACGGGAGTCATTTAGCAATTAGAAAAGAGATGGCTGTTCAAATTAAAATTATCTTAAGCTAATACATGGAAAACCCAAAACCCATCAAAGTAGCTTTAATTGGAAACCCAAATACAGGCAAAACATCCTTATTTAACCAACTTACTGGCTTAACGCAAAAAGTAGGAAATTACCCAGGAGTTACGGTTGATAAAAAACAAGGAACGTGTAAATTATCAACAAATAAAACAGCAATAATTACAGATTTACCGGGGACTTATAGTATCAACCCAACATCTGTAGACGAAAGCATTGTATTGACTTCTTTATTAAATACAGCAGATAAAGATTTTCCAGATGTAATTGTTGTCGTTGCAGATATAGAGAACTTAAAACGTAATTTATTTTTATTTTCTCAAGTTAAAGATTTAGAAATTCCGATTGTACTGGCTATTAATATGGCAGATCAAATTGAAAGAAAAGGAATTTTTATTGATATAAAGACATTACAAAAAGAACTTCAAACAGAAATCGTTTTAATTAGTGCACGAAAAAACGAAGGAATAGATAAGGTTAAAACAGCAATAGAAAATTGTATTGCCGTTTCTAGCACACAACCCTTATGTTCTATCAATCATAAAATTGACGACGACTATTTTAAAAAACTAAAGGAAGTTAGTGACAATCATACGCTGTATGAATTGTGGTTAATGATCACTCAAAATAATTTTTCAGAGACATTATTACCAGAAGAAAAAAAGAGATTGCAAGAATTTATGCAAGATGTTTCTAAAGTGAAGAGGTATCAGCATAAAGAAACAATACACCGATATAAGCAAATAAACGATATTTTAAAAACGACGTATAAAGTAGACCCTACAAAAGCGAAGGATTTACGTGGTAAGTTAGATCGCGTTTTTACACACAAAATATTTGGGTATGTAATTTTCTTCGGAATTTTAATGTTGATTTTCCAATCAATTTTTGATTGGTCTTCTGGTCCAATGGATTTTATTGATATGCAATTTGCAAACTTGAGCGAATTCATAAAAGCACAAATGAACCCAGGGGTTCTAACAGATTTAATTACAGACGGAATTATTCCTGGTATTGGAGGTGTTATTATCTTTATTCCGCAAATAGCCATCTTATTTTTATTTGTAGCGATCTTAGAAGAAACAGGTTATATGAGCCGGGTAGTTTTCTTAATGGATAAAATTATGCGACGCTACGGAATGAGTGGTAAAAGTGTAATTCCGTTAATTTCAGGAACTGCATGTGCAATTCCAGCAATAATGGCAACAAGAACAATTTCGGGTTGGAAAGAAAGATTGATTACTATTTTAGTAACGCCTTTTACAACGTGTTCTGCAAGATTACCAGTCTATGCAATCTTAATATCATTGGTAATTCCAGATAAAAAGCTCTTAGGCTTTTTTAGTTTACAGGGATTCACATTGCTTTGTTTATATGCATTAGGCTTTGCAACTGCACTTGTTTCCGCATTTTTATTACACAAAACACTAAAGGTAAAAAGCACTTCATTCTTTGTTGCAGAAATGCCAAATTATAAATTACCCTCTTTAAAAAATGTGGTTTTTGATGTGTTGGAAAAAACAAAAGCATTTGTTTTGGGTGCTGGTAAAATAATATTAGCAATATCTGTTGTCTTATGGTTCTTGGCCTCAAACGGACCACAATCATATAAAGATGTAGAGAAGAACATTACAGAAAATGTTGCCAATAAAAATGTACCATCAGCGGATATTCAACAAAAAATAGCAGCTGCTAAATTAGAAAATTCTTACATTGGTATTATGGGTAAATCTATAGAGCCTGCAATTAAACCATTAGGGTATGATTGGAAAATAGGAATCGCTTTAATTAGTTCTTTTGCTGCTAGAGAAGTTTTTGTAGGAACATTAGCAACTATTTATAGTGTAGAAAGTGATGATGAAACGACCAGTACTATAAAAGAAAGAATGAGAGCAGAGATTAATCCAGAGACAGGTAAGAAAAGATTTGATTTACCCGTGGGGATGTCCTTGTTAATCTTTTATGCATTTGCAATGCAATGCGTGGGGACTTTAGCTGTTGTAAAAAGAGAAACTAAAAGCTGGAAATGGCCAATGATTCAGTTATTTGGTATGGGAGCTTTGGCATATTTAGCATCATTTATAACGTTTACAATCTTTAGCTAATGCAAGAAATTATTGTTTATATCATCCTATTCCTTTCAGTTGGCTTCTTGGTGAAGAAATACTTTTTTAAACCGAAAAAAAACAAAAAGGGTTGCGATACAGGTTGTGGTTGCTCTTAGTTGATTATTTTATCTTAGATTTACGTGTAACAAACTAAATTTAATATGAAAAAAGCAGTATTTATTTTCTTTGCGTTTTGTAGCGCAATACTAGTCTCTCAAAATATTGACGGAAAATTACAACCAACAATTGAAGAATTACGTGATTTCATCTCTATTCCTAATGACGCGATTAATGCGGAAGATATTTTAAAAAATATCGATTGGTTAGAAAAAAAATTTAAAGCAAGAGGTTTTAAAACAACCATCCTTAAAACTGAAGGGCAACCGCTTTTTTTTGCTGAACTTCCTAAGGTTAAAAACGCCAAAACACTTTTATTTTATATGCATTTAGATGGTCAAGCGATTGACCCTTCTAAATGGAGCCAAGAAGACCCTTACAAAAGTGTGTTGAAAACGAAAGATGGAGATGGTTGGAAAACCATAGACTGGTCTTTAATGAATACTGAAATAGATGAAAATTGGCGCATTTTTGGACGCTCTTCTTCAGATGACAAAGGCCCGATAGTACTATTTTTGAACGCAATTGATTTGTTAAAAGAGAACAATCAAACGATTCCATTTAACGTAAAGATTATTTTAGACAGCGAAGAAGAAAAGAGCAGTAAGCCGCTACCAAAAGCAGTAAAAGAGAATAGAGACCTCCTTGCTGCAGATTATTTAATTATTAATGACGGACCATTACATGTTTCGGGAAACCCAACGTTGGTTTTTGGATGTAGAGGAATTACTACAATTAACATAACAACCTTTGGACCGATAAAACCTCAACACAGTGGACATTTCGGAAACTATGCTCCAAACCCAGGGTTTATCCTATCAAAATTAGTCGCTACATTTAAAGATGATCACGGTAAAGTTGTGATTGATGGATATTATGACGGAATCACAATCGACAAAAAAACGCAAAAAATATTGAGAGATGTCCCTGATAATAAAACGCAGATTTTAGCCAGTTTAGCAATAAAAACACCAGAAACTGTTGGTGATTTTTACCAAGAATCACTACAATATCCTTCTCTAAATATTAGAGGATTGTCTTCTGGCTGGGTTGGAAAAAAAGCAAGAACTATTGTTCCTGCAACGGCTACTGCTGCAATTGATATTCGACTGGTTCCAGAAAGTGATGGGAATCGATTAAAAAACTTGATTAGAAAACACATAGAAAAGCAAGGGTTTTATATTACAGATAAAGTACCGACGAGAGAGGAGCGAATGAAACATGATAGAATTTTGATGTTTGAAAGTGGTTCGGTGACCAACCCGTTTAGAACAGATATGAATTTACCCTTTGCGCTTTGGTTGGAAAAGGTAATAACTTCAAAGAAAAATGAGGACTTGGTGAAAATTAGAATTATGGGCGGCACGGTGCCTATCTCTCCATTTATAAATGAGTTAAACATTCCTGCGATTATTGTTCCAATAGTAAACCCAGACAATAACCAACACAGTCCTAATGAGAATTTAAAAATCAAAAACATTAAATACGGACTTCAAATATTTTACAACATTTTAAAAACACCTTTAGATTAAACCATACGTTTTAACCCCGAAAGACAATTAAATAGTCACGTGCTTAAAAAAAATGTAATAAACTTAAAGTTTAGCCACTAACTTATAAAATAGATATTGAGTACCGATTTTTACACAAATTCAATTTTACCCCATTCAGGAATGATTATTAAAATCTGCCGCGCTTATACAGATACGCAAGAAGATTTTGAGGATTATTACCAAGAAATTTGTTTGCAAATTTGGAAAAGCAAGGATCGGTTTAGAGAAGAATCTAAATGGTCTACGTGGGTCTATCGATTGGCTTTAAACTGTTGTTTAACGCTCATTAAAAAGAAAAAGAACAACCGTCAAAATATTGCGTCAGACTTTGAATCTATTGAGATTGGTGAAGAAAACAAGACTTTTGAAAACGAGTCTTTGAATCTTTTATATGCAGCAATTAGAAAGTTGTCAGAAATTGACAGAGCCATTATTTTATTGTATTTAGAAGAAAAACCCTATGAAATTATTGCAGATACAATAGGTACAAGTAGAAATAATATCGCTGTAAGAGTTATAAGAATTAAAGAACGATTAAAAAAGTTATTGGATGGAAAAATCAATTGAAACAATCTGGAAAGAAGGGTTTTTGGAAAAAGATGTTTTGCTTGCTCCAAAGTTGAACGATCTATACAATCAAAAATCCATCGATATTGTTAGTAAATTCAAAAGAATGTACAAAATAAATGTAATTGGTATTGTTGTGTTTTCGTTTATCATTCTACCGATGTCATATTTAGCAAAAATCCCATATATGGGAATTATGATGTTCTTTTTATTTAATACGATGATCGTTGTCAATAGAAAAATAATATACGCATTGAATAAAATTGACAACAGTTTAAATAGTTATGAGTATATAATTTCTTTTGAGAACTGGACAAATGAATTAATAGCTTTAAATATAAAATTCTCTCGATTTTTATATCCCTATGTTTTTTTAGCAATGTTTTTTGGTTTTTGGCTTGGTTCAATTGGAGGGGATATTCCTGGTGATGCTGTTATAAAAGGGTTTGTGGCAGAATTCCCGAATACCCCATTGGTTTTTGGATTTCCATTACTATTTGCAGGAGTTATGCTTTTAGTAATGCTCTTTTTAGCTTTAGTAGGAGCAAGAATTGGGAAGTGGGATTTCAATTTAGGCTATGGGCGTATTATGAGAAGATTAAAAACCCTGATTAAAGACATGGAAGAATTAAAAAAATAATATTTTTTTAAGAAAGTGTAATATTTATAAAGAGGAGCCACTTATTAGAAAAGAAGATTAAAGATGACGCTTACAGAAACCATTACTTTTTTAGAAAACGCTAAAAAACGAACCGACAAAAAATCCCAGAGAAAAAGCTACGAAACTTTTATAGCGATATTGACAGATTTAAAAACGAAGGATTTAGATCAAGAGCAGTTTCAAACGATAGAAAAACAATTAGACAATTTACAACTAAGTTCTAAACTTTCATTCAAAGAGCTAAGACGCAACTTTTCTAAATTGCAGGAATTTCTAAAAGTAAAATTTTCATTGACTGAAGAAGGGCATTATACAAGTTTAGGAATTGCTTTAGGGATGTGTTTTGGTGTTACTTTTGGCGCTATTATAGAAAGATATATCGGAGCTGGAGTAGGAATATCTATTGGAATGACAATTGGAATCGTTATCGGGAAATCTATGGATTCTAAAGCAGAAATAAATGGAAAAGCTTTAAAAACAACACGATAGTAGTATAGCTTACAAATACGTAAAATCACAAAATTTAATAATAATATAGGTGCTGAAAAATTTAGCATGGAATACAACTGCCAAAAATTAAAAACTAAATGAAAACAATTCTCGCATTAATTTTTTTGATTTCACAATTTCTTATTTCTATCTTTTTTCATGTTCTATAAGAGGTTGTTTTACACGATATAAAAATATTCTTTAACAAAATATTAATAGAATTACTTGTAAGGAAGTGTAGTTTTGAAGACATATTTTAAAATCAAATCAAAATTTTATATCATGAAAAAAAATGTATTCGTACTTGCAGTATTAGCAATCGCAATGTTATTCTCTAGCGAAATTTCTGCACAAAAATTCTCTGGTCTAGATAAAAGCCCTGCAGATATTGCTTTATACAAAACTAAAAAAGAGGGAGTAAAAACAAAAATTGTGTATAGCAGACCTCAGTTAAAAGGAAGAACAGTAGCATCTTTAGCTAAGCCAGGTAAAATGTGGCGCTTAGGTGCTAACGAAGCAACAGAAGTTACTTTCTATAACAATGTTCTGTTTGGTGGTACATCTGTAAAAGCAGGAACCTATGCGATGTTTGCAATTCCTGGAGAAAAAGAATGGACAATCATTTTAAACAAAGATTTAAACGCTTGGGGTAATTATTCTTATAAAGCTGCACAAGATGTTGCGCAAGTAAAAGCAGGGGTTTCTAAAGGAGCAGATTCTTTAGAGGCATTTTCTATTGCGTATTCTAAATCTGGAGACATTTTATTAGGATGGGGAACAACAGTTGTAACTATTTCAGTTAAATAAAAATGTATTTCTAATAGTGGAGCCGCAAACATTGTTTGCGGTTTTTTTATTATAAAAGATCTTTCTTTTTAGGTGTTTTACTGATTAAGTACACACCAATTACAACCAAGAAGCAACTTGTAATTTTTACAGGATTTATGTCTTGAGCATATTCAGAATAGCCTAAAACATAGGCGTAAATACTCACCATAATAAAGCTAACTACAGGTTGTAAATAAATATAACTCCCGGTCACTGATGGAGAAACATAATTAAGCGCATATGTATTAAATAAGTACGCTAAAAAGGTGGTTCCTATAATTACAAAGGCAACCGCAAAATACGTTTGCGAGGTAAATGCAGAGAAGTCTGTATTCATAAGATCTGTAATTCCAAACGGAAACATACATACAAACCCGAAGAAGAAAACCCAGCTAACAATAGTAATAGAATTGTATTTTTTCATCAATGGTTTTACCAATACCAAATACAATCCGAAAGCAAAAGCATTGATTAAAACAAACAGGTTTCCAAGTAAAGAACTTGTTCCTTCAGATCGATTTCCATAGGCAACCAACAACACCGCTCCGATTCCGCCAATGGTAATTCCAAGGAGTTTATTTCTGGTGATTTTTTCCTTTAAAAGGATGGCTCCAAATACAACAGCAACAATTGGTACCGCTGTAATAATAATAGACGCATCAATTGGAGATGTTAAATTCAACCCATGAAAAAAAAACAATTGATTTGCCGCTACCCCTAATAATCCGCAGAGTATCAACCTTGGAAAATCCTTTGTATCAACTTTTTCTTTAATAAAAGATTTGATAAACCAAAACAACAATCCAGCACCAGCAATTCGCAGAAAAACAAACGCAGAAGGGCCAATTTTATCAGGCATCACACCTTTGGCAATCAAATAATTTGCTCCATAAATAACGTTAGCGCCTAATAGAGCAAGATGTGCTCTTAAAATATTATTTTTCAAAATGAGGAATTTAATACTACAAATAACCGGTTTTTTTATAAACGAATTACATGCCTAATAAAGATAAATATTTTTTATGTTTTTGTTGATTTTATAGGCCTCAATAACACCAACTTAAGCAAGTGTATTTTTGCTTTCTTCTTTTGCAGAATAGCTGTAACTTTGAGGCTTCTAAAAAAGGAGAAAAACATGCAGTACGATCATATAGAGATAGAAAAGAAATGGCAGAAAGAATGGGAGAAGAGAGGAACTTTCAAAGCTAGCAATACTTCAGAGAAACCTAAATATTACGTGTTAGATATGTTTCCGTATCCATCAGGAGCTGGCTTACACGTTGGGCATCCTTTAGGATATATCGCTTCAGATATTTATGCACGTTACAAACGTCATAAAGGATTTAATGTATTGCACCCGCAAGGATATGATTCTTTTGGCTTGCCAGCAGAACAATATGCTATTCAAACAGGGCAACATCCTGCAAAAACTACTGAAGAAAATATCACTACCTATAGAAGACAATTAGATCGCGTTGGTTTTTCTTTTGATTGGTCTCGAGAAGTGCGTACTTCAAATCCATCATATTACAAATGGACACAATGGATTTTCATTCAATTGTTCAATTCTTGGTACAATAAAGACACCGACAAAGCAGAAGATGTAAAAACATTAATTACAGTCTTTAAAAAGTCTGGAAACACAGCTGTAAACGCTGTTTCAGATACTGATATAAAAATATTTTCTGCAGATGAATGGAACGCATTCACAAAAGCAGAACAAGAAGAAATTTTATTACAATACCGTTTAACGTATTTGTCAGATACAGAAGTAAACTGGTGTCCTGCACTAGGAACAGTGTTGGCAAATGACGAAATTGTAAATGGTGTTTCAGAACGTGGAGGTCATCCTGTTGTTCGTAAGAAAATGACACAATGGTCAATGCGAATTTCTGCATACGCACAACGTTTGTTAGATGGGTTAGAAAAAATTGACTGGCCAAATCCATTAAAAGATTCTCAAACCAATTGGATTGGAAAATCTGTGGGAGCAAGCATTAGTTTTGATGTTGCTGGTGGTGAGAAAAAAGAAAGTACAGCCGTAAAATTATCATTCAAAGAATTAGAAGCGTTAAAGGAATTGCGGTTGAATTTATCAAAAGCAGAAGGACTTCTTTGGGACGAAATAAAACATAAAAAAGGCGCAGCAAAATTCAGAAAAAAATACACCGTTGGTGCATTTATGGTTGATTATGTATGTTTGGCAAAAAATACCGTAGTAGAGTTTTCTGGAAAAGAAGATGAAGCAGTAAGAACTGAGTTTTTTGCAAGTAAAGGATTAAATGTTGTTCGTTTTACAAACGAAGAAGTTGTAGAAAATGTATTGGGTGTTGTTTCTAAAATAAACAATGCATTACAGTTTCCAACTGCTGTAAAGGTTGAAAAAGCAGCTGTCACTTCTAGTGCAGTTGAGAAGTCTGATAAGATTGACGTATTTACAACACGTCCTGATACTGTTTTTGGAGTGTCATTTATGACCTTAGCTCCAGAACACGAATTGGTAGCTAAAATTGTCACGGACGGTCAAAGAAAAGACGTTGAAGGATATATTAAAGCAACTGCGAAGCGTTCTGAACGCGATAGAATGGCAGATGTAAAAACCATTTCTGGTGCTTTTACTGGAGCGTATGCAGTGCATCCGTTTACGGGAAAAGAAATCCCGATTTGGATTGGAGATTACGTATTGGCAAACTACGGAACAGGTGCTGTTATGGCAGTTCCTTGTGGAGATCAACGTGATTATGATTTTGCAAAACACTTTGATATTGAGATTCCGAATATTTTTGAAAACATAGATATTTCTGAAGCAGCTTATGCAGATAAAGGCGGAGCTAAGATTGCAAATTCTGATTTCTTAAATGGATTGTCGTACAAAAAAGCGATGAAATTAGCTATTTACGAATTGGAAAAACAAGGTTTTGGAGAAGGGAAAATAAACTACCGTTTGCGTGATGCTGTATTTAGCAGACAACGCTATTGGGGAGAACCTTTCCCTGTGTATTATAAAGACGGAATGCCGCAAATGATTGACGAGAAATACTTGCCAATTATATTGCCAGAAGTAGAAAAGTATTTGCCAACTGAAGATGGAAAACCACCGTTAGGAAACGCAACAGAATGGGCTTGGGATTCTCGTGCTAAAAAAGTAGTATCGAACGAAAAGTTAAAAAATAAAACGGTATATCCATTAGAATTAAACACCATGCCAGGTTGGGCAGGTAGTTCTTGGTACTTTAACCGTTATATGGATTCTAACAACGAAGGCGAATTTGCTTCTAAAGAATCATTAGACTATTGGAAAGAAGTAGATTTATATATTGGAGGTTCTGAACATGCAACCGGACATTTATTATACGCTCGTTTTTGGCAAAAATTCTTATTCGATAAAGGAATTGTTCCTGTGGATGAGTTTGCTAAAAAATTGATCAATCAAGGAATGATTTTAGGAACTTCTGCTTTTGTATATAGAGAAGAAGGAACAAATACATTTTTATCGAAAGGATTAATTGAAGGGAAAAACGTACATCCAATTCATGCGGATGTTTCTTTAGTAAACGCTTCTGATGAGTTGGATGTTGAAGCATTTAGAAATCACCCTTTAAATAAAGACTATAAAGATGCTGACTTTATTTTAGAGGATGGTGCTTATAAAGTTGGACGTGAAGTTGAAAAAATGTCGAAGTCTAAATACAACGTTGTAAGTCCTGATGCTATTTGTGAAGAATATGGCGCAGACAGTTTACGTTTATTCGAGATGTTTTTAGGTCCTTTAGAGCAAGCAAAACCGTGGAAAACATCTGGTATTTCTGGAGTGTATTCATTCTTGAAAAAATTATGGAAGTTGTACCACAACGGAGATGATTTTGAGGTTTCTAAAGGTATAGCAACAGCAGACGAACTAAAAACATTGCATAAAACCATTAAAAAAGTAGAAGAAGACATAGAGAATTTCTCTTTCAACACGTCGGTTTCTACCTTTATGATTGCTGTAAACGAATTGACAGCATTGAAATGTAATAAACGTGTAATTTTAGAACCGTTAGCAATATTAGTTTCTCCATATGCACCACATATCGCAGAAGAATTGTGGAGTTTGTTAGGGAATAATGAATCAATATCTACAGTAGATTTCCCTGTATTTGATGCAAGTCATTTGGTAGAAAGTTCTAAAAACTATCCAGTTTCATTCAATGGTAAAATGCGTTTTACCTTAGAATTATCATTGGATTTAACAAAAGAACAAATTGAAGCAGCAGTATTGGCTGACGAGAAAACAATTGCACAGTTAGCTGGTGCAACACCTAAAAAAATAATTGTAGTTCCTGGTAAAATCATCAACATCGTAGGCTAGCACACGCAGTCTGCTTTTGGCATGTATTCGTTGTCATTCTAGCGAAGGCAGGAATCGTTAGATAAAAACACACCTCGATGCATGCAATAGCATTATTGAAAACAATTAAGATAAAGGAAAAAGTACTTTTATGAAATTGTAGGAATGATTGCTGTTATTTTAACAACAGCATCATTTTTACCACAAGGTTTACTTGGAAAACAAAAGACCTGCAAGGATTGTCTTTATTTAGGTATCTTGTACTTTTAAAACAAATTACAGCTAAAAAACAATGTTTCAATTTAAAAGCATATCGTTACGTATACGTATTTTCTTTGCCATGATTATATTGGTGTTGTTAGCATCCGTATTAATTGTTGGTGTTACAATTTACCAGTATGATGAAGAAACAAAAGAGTATAATATTGATCGTTTTGGACGTAAAGAGGTAAACACCAAAAAAGATATTGATTTTGAATTAAAAAGATATTTAGTTGAAAATTTAGCAACCAATAAAATTGCGACAATTTTCGAAAAAAGAATTTTTGAAATGTCTTCAGTTCATAACATTGAAATTTCAATTTATGATCTAAAAGGAACCCCATTAATCACCTCTACTTCAGCAATAAAATCGTTTGATGATACTCGTACAGATACTATTTCTCTAACAGTTTTAAAGGAGTTAGAAGCAAATTCTGATCGGCGAGTTTTTAAAAGAAATGTTGTAGAAAACATCAGTTTTGAGACTTCATTTACATATGTAAGAGATTTACAATTAAATAATATAGGGGTAATAAAACTAGAATTTTCTCAAGACAATACGGAGCAAGAATTAGAACTAAAGGAGTTTATGTATAGGCTTGCTTATGTGTATTTAGTAATGCTTTTAATGGCAGTTGCTTTGGCGTATTTCTTGTCTAGTTATATAACACGATCTATCAAAACAATTTCAGATAAAATTCATATAACACGGTTAAATAAGCGAAACGAAAAAATTGAATTTAAATCGGGAAGTTCAGAAATTATTACGCTGGTAAATGCATACAATCGTATGATTGATGAATTGCAAGAGAGTGCGATAAAATTAGCGAAAAGTGAACGTGAACAAGCGTGGAGAGAAATGGCAAAGCAAGTTGCACACGAAATTAAAAACCCGCTAACACCAATGCGTTTAACGGTTCAAAGTTTCGAAAGAAGATTTAATCCAGAAGATCCAAAAATTAAAGAAAAACTAAAAGAATACAGCCAAACTTTAATTCAGCAGATTGACGTGATGAGTTCTATCGCATCTGCTTTTTCTGACTTTGCTAAAATGCCCACTCAAAAAAGAGAAAAAATTGATGTTGTTGAGGTCGTTAAATTAGCCTTAGACATTTTTAACGAAAGTTACATCTCGTATTCTTCTACAGAAGAGACATTAATTGGGAATTTAGATAAAACACAATTAATTAGAATTGTAACAAACTTAGTTACCAATGCAGCTCATGCAACAGAAGATGTTGAGAATCCGAAAATTGAAATACAGGTTTCGTCAGAAAATGACGCTATAAAAATTGCAGTTTCAGACAACGGAAAAGGAATAGATGACTCAGTAGAGCACTTAATATTTGAACCAAAATTCACCACAAAATCAAGCGGAATGGGGTTAGGTTTGCCAATGATTAAAAAAATTATAGAAGCGTACGGTGGTTCAATCGCATTTACATCAAGTAAAAACGAAGGAACAGTCTTTACAGTTACGTTACCAAAAAAATAAACATATGACATTCGAGAATTTACTAATTACTACAGAAAATGGTTGTTCAATAATTACGATTAACAGACCAAAAAAATTAAATGCATTAAATATTGACACGATCAATGAGTTACACCATGCTTTTAAAAGTTTAGATGAAGATGCCACCGTAAAAACAATTATTGTTACTGGAAGCGGAGAAAAAGCATTTGTTGCAGGAGCAGATATTTCTGAATTCGCACATTTTTCGGAAGAAGAAGGAGCGCATTTAGCAAGAAACGGACAAGAAATTTTATTTGATTTTGTTCAGAATTTATCTACACCAGTTATTGCAGCGGTAAATGGTTTTGCTTTAGGCGGCGGACTTGAGTTAGCAATGGCAAGTCATTTTAGAGTAGCATCAGACAATGCTAAAATGGGATTACCAGAAGTTTCTTTAGGTGTGATTCCTGGTTATGGAGGAACACAACGTTTGGCACAATTAGTTGGGAAAGGAAGAGCAATGGAGTTGGTAATGACGGCAGGAATGATTTCTGCAGAAGACGCTAAAAATTATGGATTGGTAAACCACGTAACAACTCAAGAAGAATTGCTTCCTTTAGCACAAAAGATAGCGAGTAAAATATCAAGAAATTCATCAGTTGCAATTCGTGGAGCAATCAAGGCAATCAATGACAACTTTAGGGATGGTGTTGATGGGTACGAAACAGAAATTTCTGAATTTGGAAAATGTTTTGGAACTCAAGATTTTAAAGAGGGAACAACTGCTTTTTTAGAAAAAAGAAGAGCTGAATTTCCAGGAAAATAATACTATTTAGAGTCAAGACAAATTTGTTTTGACTCTATCTTTCACCATTCCATTCCGCATAGAATTGCGCTAAAAAACCTTCCATATAAACATGTCTGTCAGCTGCAATTCGCTGCCCAGTTTTGGTGTTCATTTTATTTTTAAGCAATAATAATTTTTCATAAAAATGATTGATCGTTGGTGCAGAAGATTTTTTATATACTGCTTTACTCATTTCTAAATTTGGTGCAATTTCAGGATCGTATAATGCGCGGTTTTTAAATCCACCATAATTAAAACAACGCGCAATACCAATTGCTCCGATAGCATCTAGTCTATCTGCATCTTGAATCACATCTAATTCTGGAGAAGAAAATTTTTCACCTTTTTCTAAGCTGTTTTTAAAAGAAATATAGTTGATAATGTTTTCTATATGTACAATTGTGGTTTCGTCTACTTGCTGATTTTCTAAAAACACCCTTGCAATTCTCGGACCAACAGTTTCATCTCCATCATGGAATTTTGCATCAGCAATATCATGTAGTAACGCCCCTAAAGTAACTACAAAATCATTTACCTCTTCAGTTTTAGTAATCAGTTTAGCATTACTTAACACTCTTTGGATGTGAAACCAATCGTGTCCGCCTTCAGCTCCTTTAAGGGTTTCTTTTACAAAAGAAACAGTATTCTCAATAATTAGTTGGTTGTTCATTTAGTAAAAATAAAAAAACCACGCAAATAGCGTGGTTTTTAATCTTGTTTCTTTTAATTCTAGCAAAACTCTTCGTAAGCTTGTGCTAAATTTTGTGCAATCATTTGCGCAGATCTTCCTTCAATGTGATGACGCTCTAACATGTGTACTAAATTTCCGTCCTTAAACAATGCAATTGCAGGTGAAGATGGAGGAAAAGGAATCATATGTTCTCTAGCTTTTTGTGTAGATTCTTTTTCTACACCAGCAAAAACTGTTGTTAAGTGTTGTGGGAATTTGTCAGCTCCTAATGAAGCAATTGCTCCAGGTCTTGCTGTTCCGGCAGCACATCCACAAACAGAATTCACCATTACTAAAGTGGTTCCTTCTTTTGCCAAAGCAGTATCAACATCTTCAGCGGTATATAAAGCATCAAAACCAGCGTCTATCAATTCGTCACGCATTGGTTTTACTAATTCTTCTGGGTACATATTTTATAAAATTTTGAATCACAAAGGTACAGATAAATATTAGGATTAAAAAGAAGAAGAATCTAACAAAGTGTTCACTTTTATGCAATGTAAATATGTGTATATTTGAACCTTAAAAAATCAAAATAAATGGGAAATTTCACCAAGTGGTTAGGTGCAGGATTAGGGTTTACGTTGGGAGGACCAATAGGGAGTGTAATTGGTTTTGCTGTTGGTAGTTTTGTAGCCGGTTTTTCTAAAGAGGATATTTTAAAAGAATATAAAGAAGCACAAAGCAGAGGAGGATCTGGTAATACGCAATCTGGAGATTTTGAAATTAGTTTACTGATTTTAGCGTCTATCGTTATTAAAGCTGATGGAAAAGTAGATCAAAGAGAGCTTGATTTCGTAAGAACTCAGTTTGTTGGAATGTATGGAAAAGAACGTGCAAACCACGCTTTTAAGTTATTTAGTGAAATCATAAAAAAAGAAGTATCGGCACATCAAGTTTGTGGGCAAATTCGTCAACACATGCCACATGCTTCAAGGCTGCAGTTATTACATTTTTTATTCGGAATAGCAAAAGCAGACCAACATGTTTCTGGGTCAGAAGTAACTGAAATTAAAAAAATAGCTAGCTATTTAAACATCAATCCAAACGATTTTGAATCTATAAAAGCCATGTTTTATGACGAAACAGATAGCGCTTATAAGATGTTAGAAATCACAAAATCTGCTACGGAGAGCGAAGTTAAAAAAGCCTACAGAAAGATGGCTAAAAAATACCATCCAGATAAATTACAAGGGTTGGGAGATGAGCATATTAAAGGCGCAAAGGATAAATTTTTGCAAATTCAGAATGCCTATGAAAAAATTAAAAAGGAACGCGGAATTTCATAATATTCCGATTGTTTTTTTGAAAATCCCATAAAACACCTTCAGTGGAGGTGTTTTTTTATGCAATAAACCCGCTAAATCAGAGAAAATCCGTAATTTCGCACATCGATTATATAGAAGGAAAAAATGAGCACGAAATTTACTGAATATAAAGGACTTGACTTACCAAAAGTTGCAGATGAAATCTTACACTTTTGGGAAGAAAATAACATCTTTGAAAAGAGCGTAACTACACGTGAAGGAAGGGAACCATTTGTGTTTTTTGAAGGGCCACCTTCTGCAAACGGTTTGCCAGGTGTTCACCATGTATTAGCGCGTGCCATTAAAGATATTTTCCCTCGATATAAAACAATGAAAGGATTCCAAGTAAAGCGTAAAGCTGGTTGGGATACACATGGTTTGCCTGTAGAATTAGGTGTTGAAAAAGAATTGGGAATTACCAAAGAAGATATCGGTACAAAAATCACGGTTGAAGAATATAACGAAGCGTGTAAAAAAGCAGTAATGCGGTATACTGATATTTGGAATGACATGACCAAAAAGGTTGGTTATTGGGTAGATATGGAAGATCCATATATTACGTATAAGTCAAAATACATGGAGTCTGTTTGGTGGTTGCTAAAGGAAATATACAGCAAGAAGTTGATGTATAAAGGCTATACAATTCAACCATATTCTCCAAAAGCTGGTACCGGTTTAAGTTCTCACGAATTGAATCAGCCAGGAACCTATCAAGATGTAACAGACACAACTGTTGTTGCGCAGTTTAAAACGATTAAAGAAACATTACCTAGCTTTTTACAAGTAGCTGGAGATGTGTATTTTTTAGCTTGGACAACTACGCCTTGGACCTTACCAAGTAACACAGCATTAACTGTTGGACCAAAAATTGAATATGTTTTAGTGGAGACTTTTAATCAATATACATTTGAACCAATCAAGGTAGTATTGGCTAAAAAGTTGGTTGGAAAGCAGTTTGCAGGAAAGAAGTTTAATCAAGTGGAGGATGTTGCAGAATTAGCAACTTATTCTGAAGGAGATAAACAAATTCCGTATACAATTTTAAATGAATTTGTAGGGAAAGAGTTGGTTGGAATTAAATACGAGCAATTATTAAAATACGCGTTACCATATGAGAATGCAGAAAATGCTTTTAGAGTAATTTCTGGAGATTTTGTAACGACAGAAGATGGAACCGGAATTGTACACACAGCGCCAACATTTGGACAAGATGATGCCGTAGTTGCAAAACAAGCAACTCCAGAGATTCCGCCATTATTAGTGTTAGATAAAGATGGAAACCCAGTTCCTTTAGTAGATTTACAAGGTAAATTCAGATCAGAAATGGGAGAATATGCTGGTAAATATGTGAAGAATGAATATTACAATGATGGTGAAGCGCCAGAGAAATCTGTAGATGTAGAATTAGCCATCCAATTAAAAACAGAAAACAAAGCCTTTAAGGTGGAGAAATATGTGCACAGTTATCCAAATTGTTGGAGAACAGACAAGCCTATTTTATATTATCCGTTAGATTCTTGGTTTATTAAGGTGACAGATGTAAAAGATAGAATGCACGAGTTGAATGAAACAATTAACTGGAAACCAGAATCGACAGGAACAGGTCGTTTCGGGAATTGGTTAAAGAATGCCAATGACTGGAATTTATCTCGATCTCGTTTTTGGGGAATCCCATTGCCAATTTGGAGAACAGAAGACGGTAAAGAAGAAATCATGATTGGTTCTGTAGAAGAATTGAAATCAGAAATGAAACGTGCCGTTGCTGCAGGTGTAATGTCTGAAGATATTTTTGCTGATTTTGAAGTTGGAAACATGTCAGAAGAGAACTATGATAAGATTGACTTGCATAAAAATGTAGTTGATAAAGTTGTTCTTGTTTCTGCTTCTGGTCAACCAATGAAACGTGAAAATGACTTAATTGATGTTTGGTTTGATTCAGGAGCTATGCCTTATGCGCAGTGGCATTACCCTTTTGAAAACAAAGAATTGATTGACAATAATGAAAGTTACCCAGCTGATTTTATTGCAGAAGGAGTAGATCAAACAAGAGGGTGGTTTTATACATTACATGCAATCGGAACGATGGTTTTTGATTCCGTTGCGTATAAAAATGTAGTTTCTAACGGATTGGTATTAGATAAAAACGGACAGAAAATGTCTAAACGTTTAGGAAATGCAACAGATCCTTTTGAAACGTTGAGTACCTACGGAGCAGATGCTACGCGTTGGTATATGATAAGCAATGCAAACCCGTGGGATAATTTAAAATTTGATTTAGAAGGAATTGCAGAGGTTCGTCGTAAGTTCTTCGGAACGTTATACAACACCTATTCGTTCTTTACATTATATGCAAACATCGATAACTTTACCTATGAAGAAGCGGATGTTCCTTTAGATGAAAGACCAGAAATAGATCGTTGGGTGTTATCAGAATTACATTCGTTGGTAAAAAAAGTGGATGGTTTTTATGATGAATATGAGCCCACAAAAGCAACAAGAGCAATTTCTGAATTTGTACAAGAATTTTTAAGTAATTGGTATGTAAGATTGTGTAGAAGACGTTTTTGGAAAGGGAGTTATGAGCAAGATAAAATTTCTGCGTACCAAACACTATATACATGTATGTTAACGGTTGCGAAATTAAGTGCTCCTGTAGCACCTTTCTTTATGGATAGGCTTTACAAAGACTTAACGCAAACAACACAACAAGAAAATTTTGAAAGTGTACATTTAGCAGAATTTCCAAAACATGATGAATCATTTATTGATGTTTCTTTAGAACGTAAAATGGAAAATGCACAAACCATTACATCTTTAGTGCTTTCATTACGAGCTAAAGAAAAAATTAAAGTGCGTCAGCCATTACAAAAGATTATGATTCCGGTATTGGATGCAATTCAAAAAGAAGAGATTAAAGCGGTTTCAGATTTGATTAAACATGAGGTAAATGTTAAAGAAATTGAGCTGTTAGATGACGCTTCAGGTATTTTAGTGAAGCAAATTAAACCAAATTTCAAGACCTTAGGTCCTAAATTTGGAAGAGATATGAAGTCTATTTCTAATGCGATTCAAAATTTTAGCCAAGAGGATATCATTAAAATAGAAAAAGATGGAAATCTTTCTATTAACATTGATGAAAAAATTATACATTTGGATGTCACCGATGTGGAAATTTCGTCAAAAGACATTGAAGGGTGGTTAGTGGCAAATGCGAATGGACTAACAGTCGCTTTAGATGTTACCATTTCGGAGGATTTACGTAAAGAAGGAGTCGCAAGAGAATTGGTAAACCGAATTCAAAATGTACGTAAAGATTCAGGTTTAGAGGTAACAGATAAAATTAAGTTGACAGTTTTAAATTTTGAAAACTTACAAACTTCTGTTGAAGAAAACAAAGCATATATAATGAGTGAGACATTAACTTCTGAAATGGTTTTTGTTGATTCATTAACCGATGGAGTAGAGATTGAGTTCGATAACATCAAAAGTAAAATATTAATTAATAAAGTATAAGCATTATGACAGAAAACAAAGTCAAATACTCAGATGGGGACTTACAAGAGTTTAAGGAAATTATCTTAAAAAAAATTGACAGAGCAGCAGAAGACTTAGTTTCTTTGCAGAGCGCATACAAGAATGATGCAAACAACGGTACAGATGATACATCTCCGTCGTTTAAATCATTTGATGATGGAGCAGATACAATGGCAAAAGAAGCAAATGTGCAGCTAGCAATTCGTCAAGAAAAATTTATCAGAGATTTAAACAATGCTTTACAACGTATTGAAAACAAAACGTACGGTGTTTGTAGGGTAACTGGAAAACTAATTCAGAAAGAACGCTTAAAATTAGTTCCTCATGCTACTCTTAGTATAGAAGCTAAAAGAAAACAATAATACTAAAAGAGCTTCCAAATATTGGAGGCTCTTTTAAAATTCATTCACCTCTTTTATATGTCAAAAAAAGCAATAGCAATTCTTACCATTTTCCTAGCTTTAATTTTAGATCAAGCAAGTAAAATTTATGTAAAAACTCATTTCGAATACGGAGAATCTGTTCGTGTTTTAAGTTGGTTTAAGCTACAGTTTATTGAAAATAACGGCATGGCCTGGGGTTTTGAATTTGGAGGTAGCGCAGGTAAGTTATTTTTGACACTATTTAGAGTTGTTGCAGTTTTTGGTATCTTATATTGGTTGAGAAATACCATTCAAAGAAATGCTCATGTTGTGGTTGTAATCGCTATTGCATTGGTCTTTTCTGGCGCAGTAGGGAATATTATTGATTCTGTTTTTTATGGAATTATTTTTGATGCCCCAGCACATGGCGTAGCAACACTTTTTGCAGAAAACCCGTATGGAGAATTTCTTTATGGAAGAGTGGTAGATATGTTGTATTTCCCGATGTATGAAGGGGAAAGTTTCACTTTCTTTAATGCTATTTTTAACGGCGCAGATTCTTTTATCACTATTGGAGTAATCTTGTTGTTCTTATTTAATAAACAAGCATTCCCGAAAGAAGAAAACAATGTGTAATTATCGTTCAACCGCAAGCTTAATTACTTTTTTTTGAATTCCGTAAATAACTAACCCAGCAACGTTTTTAGAGCCTGTCTTTAATAATAAGTTGTTGCGATGTCCATCAACAGTTCTAGGACTAATATATAGCCTGTTCGCAATTTCTCGGGTAGTTAATTGTGCGCAGATTAATTCTAAAACTTCTCGTTCTCTATTAGACAATACTTTCTTATCTAGATCACAGTTCCTTTTTTCACAACTAGAAGTAAGTCCGTTTTTAGTGCTGGTTTTTAGTGCTTTATTCGTATAATAAAACCCTTTGTCGAATAGTTCATTTATAGTATGAATTATAAGTTTAGAACTCGTGTTCTTTAATAACGAAGAAGATGCTCCAGCGTCTATTATTCTCGGAATAAAGAACCTGCATTCATAGCTTGTTAGTGCTATGATTTTTATAGTAGGGTGTTTTTCACGGAGTGCCTTCGTGGTTTCTACGCCATTAAAAAAAGGTGTTTTTAAATCAATTAAAACAATATCTGGTAAATTTTCAGGATCAATAGTATCAATTAATTCTTGACCGTTTTCTGCTTTAAAAAGGACTTCAAAGTTGGGTTCTTTTTGTAAGTGAAAAGAAATGTCTTTTCTAAATAGTTGTTCATCATCCGTTAGGGCGATTTTTATGTTTTGTTTCATAATCTTGGGGGATTAAAGATTTAGTATAAATGTTACTTCATGCTTAGTTTTGTTTTTAATATTCTATTTAATAAATGAACTCTACTTTCTCTGCTTTTTATATCGATGCCTTTTTGTTAATGGGCACGTTTTAAATTAAAATTAATTCCATCATCAGAATAATTTAAATGGAATCTAGCGTTGTTTGTTTTAAGGACTAAGTTAATATTTTTTGTTTTACCAAGCCTAATAGAATTAGTTAGAAATTATTGTAGAATTCTAAAACATGAAATTATAATGTATTATGTAGGTGGTTTTTAGGGTGTTTTAATTGCTGTGAGATTACTGTTTTCACACGTGTTGAAATCATCAAATAATTCTTCAATAGCTGTTTTTAATCCAAATTAATCCAGTATTTGGAGGCAATAAATTAGGCGTAATCTCACGAATACCTTGTGATGTTTTGTTGGGGATGTTTATACTTGTTTTTAACCTCGAAAGCTTCTTTTTCTGGAAAACATCCATCTAATAGGAGATTAAAATTTAAATATATTATATTTAGTTTAGAGACGATTTTATCATGTATGTCTTGAGTTATACCCTTTCTTTCTTTTTTTCGAGCAAAAATAGTAACAGGGAATAATTTTTTTTGAGGGTCAATTTTTGTTGCCTTTTTCACTAGTTCTTTTTTACGAGAAAAGAAAAACAATAACAACAGTAAAGCAGTCATTAATAAGAATAATAGTACTCCAATAAGAACACGGGTAATTATTGGAGTATCATCAGGAAATAATTTTCCTTTTTTTGATTAAATAGCAGGTGCTTAAAAATTGAATAATAGTATTTGGTGAAACATATAAAACAAGCAAAATCAGGTATTTTTACCTATCTAAATTTAATAAATATGTTCTTTTTAAAACTATTTTCAAGGTTTGTTATTGATCAAATATGGTTTTTCACAGAGAAAAGAGGGTTTGCTATTTTAATTTTTAAAGGCCCAACTTTTACTGATTAGCAACAATCCATTTGTCAATTTTAGCTTCTAATAAAGCTAACGGAATACACCCAGTTTCTAAAACTTGGTTATGAAATTCTCTAACATCAAATTTAACACCCAAACCTTGTTCCGCTTTAGAGCGTAACGCTCTAATTTTTAACTGACCAATTTTATAGGATAATGCCTGTCCAGGATTTGCCATATAACGTTCAATTTCAGAAATAATACCTGCTTCTGGCTCTGCTTCATTCGCTAGCGAATACTGAATGGCTTTTTCTCTACTCCATCCTTTTGCATGTAATCCTGTGTCAACAACCAAACGAATTGCTCGGTGCATTTCCATACTTAACATTCCGAAATATTGATAAGGATCTGTGTACAAGCCTAATTCTTTTCCTAGGTTTTCTGTATATAAAGCCCAGCCTTCGCCATATGCGCTGTACCAAAGGGTTTTTCTGAAGTCTGGTAAATTCTCGTTTTCTTGGGTTAATGAAATTTGATAATGATGTCCAGGAATCGCTTCGTGTAAAAACAAGGCTTCGTCTGAAAACACATTGTATGTTGTTGCATCGGGAATTGGTGTATAAAATACGCCTGGTCGTGTTCCGTCTAATGAGCCTTGGTTATATTCTGCACTTGCTGAAGCTTCTCTAAATTTTTCAGTTTGTTTAACGACAAACGGGGTTTTAGGTTTATTGCGAAACAATTTCTCTAATTGCGGTTTCATTTTTTCGTGAATCGCATTGAAATTGTCAATAATTTGCTTTGGGGTTGTGTAAGGCATTAGTTTCTTGTTTTCTCGAACGTTATTAAAGAACTCTTTTATGTCTCCTTTAAAACCAACTTGGTTTTTAACTTTTTCCATTTCAGATAAAATTCTAGCAACTTCCTTTAGCCCTAATTCGTGAATTTCATCCACAGTCATGTTGGTGGTTGTATACTTCTTTATTGAATGATTGTAATACGCATTTCCTTGAGGAACCCCCTCAATTCCGCTATCTTTTCTGCCTGCACTTATATAATCTGCTTGTAAGAAATTATGAATTGATTTGAATGTTGGAATTAATTTATCATTCAACATTTTCATGTAAGAAGTGGTTAGTTTTTCCTTTTCTTCAGAAGAAATATCCACTGGAAAATTCTTAATTGGCGTATAAAATAAATGATTGGATAATTTAGTTGTTGTTAATGCACCAAACTGTGGAATTATTTTTTTAATCAATGAGATTGGCAATACATACCCTTCTTTAATTCCCTGCTTCATTCTTTCTTCGGCAGTCTGTAGCCAAGTGTTATATTTATCTAGCCTCTGCAACCAATTTTGGTAATTTTTTACCGTTTTAAAAGGTTGCGCACTACTTCCGCTAGCAAATTGCCCCATCATTAAATTAACAGACCACATTTGATCAATAGGCATTAATAAGTCGTTTTTAAAACTGTTTTGTGCAAGCGCAATATCACAATCCCAATCGAGAACAGCTTTACTCATTTGTTGACTTTCAGTTAAATCGGTGTTTTTAAAACCGACTAACTTTGCTTTATAATGGATAAAGAACTTTTTTAATTTGAGTTGATATTCATCTGACAATGTATTTGGAAATTGATCATCAAAACGATTATCGCCAGCAAAGGTTGCATTTATTGGATTGAGTTCTAATTTACCCTCGTTATAGTCTATTAATAACTGGTTAAAAACACTGTTTTCTTTTAGTACCTGTACCCCGTTTTTCTCTTTTTTAGTACAAGAAGTTAGAGACACTGTAAGTATTGATATTGCTAAAATTATTTTTTTCATAATTATTTTTATTCGTTGTTAGTAATTGTTTTTTTCAAATCAAAAACAGCTGTTCTTCTATCTTTTTTTTAATGGTTTCCAACATGTATGATTTGTTGCGTAGTCCCCAACTAATTTAATAAATAAAAACGAAATAAAAAAAAGATAACTATTTTTATAGGTAGGCTATCATTAGCTATAACTTGGTTCTTTTAGTGTCTAAATAATATGAAATCAACTTAGAAAAAGCGTGTTCATATCTTGATTTACAATCTCTAATATCTCCTTCAAACGTTAGTTTGTTTTTAACAGCTAAACTATAGATGCCTTTCCCTTTGGCCATGCGTTCTAATTTACGAATTGCTTTTGAAGATAATTGGGTATAAATAACTTCTATGATTTGGCATTGTTCTATTTTTCCAGTCTTAATATCCCATTTTTTTGCTTCTTGACCTTTTAGTTTGTTTTTTAAAAAATAAATTTCTTTAAGCAAAGGAAAAGCAAATGCTAGCACTTTTTTTGAGCCTTCATTACCAAACCAAACTACTTCTTTATTTCTAACAATAAATGTTCGGATAAAATAATTATCAAAATTAGAAAGTTGTTCTGCAACTACTGCTGCTACTCCAACTGCATTTATTTCATGACCTAGTTTTTCTCGTTCAGTATCAAACCAAAGATAAAAATCGCGTATCTGGCTAATGGTTTTATACTTTAGATTTCCAGCAGCAATTGTTAGGTTGTATGTATTGGCTTGTTGCCACGTTTCTGTATTTCTTTTTCGATCTTTTTTTAACCAACTACCATTCCCGAGCACCTTTTGTCCGGTTGTTTTTTGGTAGTATTTTAAATTTCTCCATTCTTGTGAAAAAGAAAAAGGAGGGTTTATAAACAGGAAAAAAAGGAGTGTTACGATGAGGTTTTTTCTCATTAATGAATTTATTTTTTAATCAATTACAACGGCAAATATAAGAATAGTATCTGATTTAGTTCTTCAACCCTTTTTACTGTAATCGATTCCTAAGTCATTTGTTCTAACCTCTTTCAATTTATCTCTAAGTTTTTGCTGAAACTCAGTGACAATTTCTGCATATTCTTGCTTGTAAGCTAGGTTTGTATATTGCTTTGGGTCCTTTTCCATATCAAAAAGTTCTAACCCAAACTTCGCATCTTCATCGTATTGAATAAAAGCCCATTTATCCGTCCTAAGTAAAAAAGTTCTTCCTCCTTGTGATACGCTAAAAGCCATATCTCTAACTTTATGAGTTGGGTTGTCAAGCGTTTTTACAAGACTTTTTCCTTGAAGATGTTTAGAGGTATTTATTTTCGCTAATTCTGTTATTGTCGGGTACAAATCAAGCAGTTCAACAAATGAATTACAGACAGCAGGTTTTTTACCTGGAACTTTAATAATAAGAGGAACCCTTACAGATTCTTCGTGTAGGCTAACCTTCATCCAGAAATCATGTTCGCCAAGATGAAAACCATGGTCTGATGTAAATATTACAATTGTATTGTCTTCCAGACCTTCATCTTTTAATGTTTTTAGCACCTTACCAACTTGGGCATCCATAAAGGAAACGGAAGCATAATATGCAGCGACCGCTTTTTGTTGCTGTACAAGACTCATTTGTCCATTTACACTGGTAACATAGTTGATTCCTTTTTTGGGTATATCATCCCAGTCGCCTTTGACTTTTTCAGGCAGCATAATTTTTGCAAATGGATATGGATCGAAATATGATTTAGGTGCTACAAACGGTACATGAGGACGCACCATACCAACAGCGAGAAAGAATTTTTCGTTTTTATGTTTTCGTATTAACTCAGAAGCTTTTCTAGCTGTTATTCCATCGGCATGTATTAAATCATCTCCATCGGCTTTAACGATTGTCATTACATTACCACCCTTTCGTTTAATGCTCCCCTTTGGGTTTCCTTGTACTAGCTCAGCGGCTCCTTTTGTTTGCCATTCTAGCGCCTTACTATTATATTTTTCATTCCATGAAGCAGGATCATCGGCACCATCGCTTCCTTTTTCAATATCAATAGGGATTCCCATGTGATAAATTTTACTCACTCTAGTAGTGTAGTACCCATTTTCTTTAAAGGATTGTGGCCATGTTTTGCGTTCGTCGCCAATATTTTCACGACCACTTACGTATCCAAAAGTAGTTGTGGCATGTGGGTAATATCCACTCAGAAAAGAAGCTCGCGAGGGTCCACATACAGGGTACTGACTATAGGCTTTTGTATACCGTACTCCTTCTGAGGCAAGTTGATCAATATTTGGAGTTTTACAAACGGTATTTCCATATGATGATACTGCTGTTGCAGTTAAATCATCTGATATAATAAAGAGTACATTATAGTCTTTTTCTTGAGTGCATGAAAGCAAACTTATTACCGATAGTAACATTAAAATCAAAGGATTCTTTTTTCCCGCAATTAATTTTGATATCATATTTTATTAATTTTCTCGTATTGACTCTAACGTTGTTGTACAAGAGTAGTTGCTGTTATTACGTACGAAAGTTAATAAATAAATCACAGATAGAAAGTCCGTTGGTACCTGAGCGCAGTCGAAGATAGGATTTTGGTAAGTAAGCTAAAACCAGCAATTAATTATCTACGAGGTTGGCATTTCGTTGTTTTATTCAGTTTAATTCGTATGAGTAATTTATTTTTGATCTTCTAATTTTATCTGTGAGCCACTCTTAAAACTATTAATTGAATATTTATAAATCATAGTAAAGGATAATATCATACTCACAATCCAAATAGCCAAGCCGACAAATAGTAATTTCTTAGCACTATTATTAAATTCAGTAAATTCATTGAATTCCGAAAGTAAGGCACCAAGAAAGAATAGATTTAAAAAAACGAAAAGAACTCCTAATAGAATCCCTGAAAATTTGTTTTTAAAAATGACTTGAAGAATTAAAATGACTATAATTCCAATAAAAATCGGATTCATGTAAAATGGTGGTGAATAGCCAGCTAAAAATGCTAAAACGATCAAAGAGTATTCAGGTAATTTTAATAATATTGATTTCATTTTTTAGTAATTGCAGCCAACGTGTTTCGTGTATGGTTCGTTGCGTGATTAAACAACTAATTTAGTAAATACAAACTTAAGACATGTAAAACAGAAAGCACAAAAGAGAGGAATAAGATATTCTTGTCAATTATTCCTCTTTTGGTTAAAATCTGCAATAATGAATTTGTCTTTTGTTGCCGTTTCCGTTACTTCTTTTTTATTTTAAAGGTTGGATATGTAACACCTAACTGTTCTAAATAGGTATCAAACTCTTTTTCATTATAATAAAACTTCTCTAGTTGCCCTCTAAATTGTTTTTGCTTGTCTTTATTTAGATAAATCGGCGGTAAATCATCTGCAGAAATCATTGGTTTATACGATGTCTTTTTGCTTTGTTCATTATTGAAATAATCTTTCGCTTCTTTTAATAAGTTCGGTTTTAATAAAAAATCGATGATTGTCATTGCTTCAATTTTTGCTCCAGCAGTAACACCTTTGTGTGCAATTGGTGTTGCCATTGCAATAGCGTTGCTCCAATGATGCCCTTGTAAACCAGGGATGTTTGAAGGGTATCTTAATGTTACGGTTGGCACTGTCCACGAAACATCACCAATATCATCTGAACCGCCACTTACTAACACTTTTACAGGCAATCCTAAAGGGTTTAATGTATTACTTAGACCTTCAATTTTAGTTGAATTTACTTCTGCTTGTACTGCTTTTGCCAATGCTTGATCTTTTTCTGACCATTTTGGTAACCCTACAGTTTTAATATTCTCATACATGGTTTCTGCAATGGTTTTATTAAAATGTCTCGGCCAAGCAGTTCCAAGGATTCTTGATTTTACTTTTGTTTTTGTCATTAATGCCGCGCCTTCTGCCACATCATTTGCTTCTTGGTACATTTCCATAATTCCTTTATAAGTAATATCTCTAAAATAATACCAGATTGAGGCTTTAGAAGGAACCACATTTGGCTGGTCTCCAGCATCTGTAAAAATAGAATGTGATCTTTTTAAAGGATGTAAATGTTCTCTTTTGTAATTCCAACCAACGCTCATTAATTCAGCAGCATCTAAAGCGCTACGTCCACGCCAAGGAGAACCGGCAGAATGTGCAGATTCTCCTTCAAAAGTATATTCTACAGAAATCAATCCCGTACCACGAGCTGCTCCATAAGAAACACCCAAATTACTACTTACATGTGTAAAAATACACATGTCTATCTTGTCGAAAAGGCCATCTCTTGTATACCATGCTTTTGATGCAACTAATTCTTCTGCAATTCCTGGCCATAAAATAAGAGTTCCACCTATATTTTCTCGTTCCATAAGTTGTTTCACTGCAAGGGCGGCAGTAATGTTTAACGGAATTCCTGAGTTATGCCCTTCACCATGACCAGGTGCTCCTTCTACAATAGGTTTATGGTATGCAACACCCGGGTATTGTGATGCTTTTGGAATACAATCTACATCACTTCCTAGCGCGATAACTGGACCTTCTCCATTAGACCATGTCGCGAACCAAGCAGTTGGAATTCCGGAAACAGATTTTTCAATTTCAAAACCATTTTGTTCTAAAATGTTCGTTAAGTATTTAGAAGATTCATATTCTTGAAACCCTAATTCAGAAAAACTAAACACTTTATCAATCATTACTTGAGATTGCTTGTGGTTCGCTTGTACAATTTGAGAAACTTCTTTTTTTAACGCTTCAATTTTATTTTTTCTCCATTTTTTTTGAGCAAAAGAAAATTGGGTCGCTCCTAAAAAAATGAAACATAAAATAAATGCGGTGTTTTTGTTGAGATTTGCAAACATTGGTTGATTTTTAAGTAAGCCAAACAATCTATTCTTTTAAGATGCTGTTTGGCAGTGTTTAGCAGACAAGTTACTAAAAATTATAACACCAATTATTTTATGTCTTTAAGCATTAATTGAATAGATGAAAATCCATTCCAAGTGTTTTCATCCAAGGTATAGGCAATATCAAAATCATTTTGAATGGCTGACAATTTATCACCCAAGCTAAAACCAATAGCGTTATATGTTTTTTTATCAGCTCCATAAATTAGCCCCAACTTTAAATGAGTTTTGTCTGCACCCACCTGTTTTCCGTATCCATTGTCTCTAACAGCAGAAGTTTTAAAGGTAGGTTTCATATTCTGTGGGCCAAAAGGCGCCATTTGTTCTAGAATTCTATAAAACTTTGGCGTAATGTCTGTTAGTTCAATTTCTGCATCAATAGCAATTTCTGGAGTCATCTGTTCTGGTGTAATCGTTTCTTTCACCACCTCTTCAAAACGCTGCTTAAAACCTTCATAGTTTTTGGGATCTAATGTCAAACCCGCAGCATATTTATGTCCACCAAACTGTTCAATAAACTCCGTGCATTTTTCTAAAGCATTGTACACATCAAAACCTTTAACAGACCGAGCAGATGCTGCTAGTTTATCGCCACTTTTTGTAAAAACCAATGTGGGTTTATAATACGTTTCTATCAGTCTAGAAGCCACAATACCAATAACACCTTTATGCCAAGTTTCGGCATACACAACCGTTGTAAAGTTTTTTTCTTCATGAGCCGATGTAATTTGTTGTAGGGCTTCATGCGTTATTTTTTTATCGAGTTCTTTCCGGTCAGAATTGTTTTTTTCTATCGCTTCAGCAAAAGTCACGGCAGTATCAAAATCCATTTCGGTCAATAACTCAACCGCATAATTACCGTGTTTCATACGCCCGGCAGCATTAATTCTTGGCGCAATGGTAAAAACCACATCGGTAATGGTTAAAACAGATTTTTTTAGTTGTTGAATAATGGCTTTAAAACCATTTCTAGGATTGGTGTTAATTACTTGCAAACCAAAATAGGCAAGCGTTCTATTTTCACCAGTCATCGGTACAATATCTGCTCCAATTGCTGTGGCAACTAGATCTAAATACGGCACTAAATCATCAATTGTTTGGTTTTTTTTTGAAGCCAAAGCCTGAATCAATTTAAACCCAACACCACAACCACATAATTCGTCATAAGGATAGGAACAGTCTGTTCTTTTTGGATTTAATATAGCAACTGCTTTCGGAATTTCAGGACCCGGTTTGTGGTGATCACAAATGATAAAATCTACCTTTTTTTCAGTCGCATACGCTACTTTTTCGATGGCTTTAATTCCGCAATCTAACGCAATAATTAAAGAGAAACCGTTGTCTTCTGCAAAATCAATTCCTTTGTAAGAAACGCCATACCCTTCTTTGTATCTATCAGGAATATAAGTTGCTACATTTGGGTAATACGTTTTTAGATACGATGAAACTAGCGAAACGGAAGTCGTTCCATCCACATCATAATCGCCAAAAACTAAGATGTTTTCGTTGTTTGAAATTGCGCTTTCTATGCGCGCTACGGCAACGTCCATATCTTTCATCAAAAAGGGATCGTGTAGATCGGTTAATGATGGGCGAAAGAATTTTTTAGCTTCCTCAAAACTAGAAAGACCACGTTGCAACAAAATTGATGCAATGGTTGTATCTACAGATAAATCCTTGGCAAGTTGTCTAATTTTTTCTTTTTCGGGAATGGTTTTTAAAGTCCAACGCATAGCAATTTTCCACAGAACTTAATTCAGTGTTTCTTTTAATTCGTTATTGTTCATGCAAATATATCTCAGTTGTTACCGTTGCAAATTGTCTAAACATTTCGAGTACACCACAATACCTATCTACAGATAAATTTACAGCTTTGGTAATTTTATCTTCCTTTAAGTCAGTTCCATAAAAATGGTAATCAACTTTTACTTTATGGTAAAATTTCGGGTGTTCTTCTGTTAATTCTCCAGTAACAACAATATTAAAATCTGCTACTTCAGCTCTCATTTTTGTCAATAAAGAAGCGACGTCTAAACCAGAACATCCAGCAAGAGAAGACAGCATTAATGCTTTAGGACCAAACCCTTTTACATCGCCATTATCTTCAGAAGCATCGTACATCGTTAATGAATGTCCACTCGGATTGTCAGATTCGAAATGTGCGTTTTTTTTCCAGTTGGTAGTTACAGTATTTGCAGCCATTTTATATTGATTTTAGTAGTGTTATTATTTTGATTAATAAAGCTCATGTCGATTAAAGTCTATGTCAAGAAAATCGAGAAACCCTGAACACAAATTTACCTATTTTATGTAGCTATTTTTGACTAAATGCAATTAAATTTCCCACAAGATGCTCTAATTGCTCTTTTGTGTGATTTGCATTTATAACGATTCTGTTTATTTTTTGAGTTGTTGCGGGGTAATAAAAACTAGTGATTAAAATATTTTTTTGAAATAAATAATCTGTAATTTCTGAGTCTTTAAAGAAGAAAACCGGATAGTTTTTTGAAATTGAAACCTCTTTTAAATGTTCTAATTTAGCAGCTACAAAAGCAATGTTGTCTTTCAGTTTTTCTCGTTGCGTAGTATACAACGTTTGCGCATTAAGATAGGTTTCTAAAAAAGCAGGACTCATTCCTGCACTTCCAATAAATAGTGGGTCTTCTTGTACAATGTTGATAAAAGTAGTTGCTCCAGAAATTACGCCACCATTAACTCCGAACGCTTTCCCTAAAGAAGAAACGGTTATAGTTTTAAGGGTTTTATTTTTTGAAACCTGACAAGAAATTCCATTTCCATTAGCGCCTAAAACACCTAAACTATGAGATTCATCAATCAGTACATACACCGTATTTGTTGAAGAGATTTCGTTTAGGAAATCAAATGAAAAAGGAACTGTTTCTAAAGCAGCAATGGCATCAACGACGATACATAGGGTTTTATTTTCTATTTTTTTTAAAGAGGGGTTCAGTACTGAATCTAGAAAAACAGCGGTTGCTTTTTCTGGCAATATTGATGGATGTGTTTTAGGCATGTAATAAAACTCATCAACAATTGTATGCAATGCTCTAAGTGCAAATTGACTTGCTAATGTTCCAGAAGAAACAGTTACTGCGCTCTCAGAATGTAAAAAATCACGCAAAAAGAGTTCCCCTTTTTTATAGATGTTTAATTTTAGATTTGCATTGCGAGAACTGCCATAAGACACGCCCCATTTTTTAATGCTATGAACTACTAATTCTTGAAATTCAGGCAACATGGAAACTCCTAAATAGGAGGTTCCGCTAAAGAACAAATATTCTTTACCGTTAATGGTTGCTGTTGTATTTGGAGTTGATTCTAAGTGCATAATTATAGTAAGGCAACACCGGTTCCGTTCGTATTTGGGTAATAAATTACGCCATTTTTAATTGTAACACCAGTAGCGATATCCTCTTTTAACAAGAGCCCGCCATCCATATCTACATAATCTAATAATGGCAGTAAGTGAGCAATGGCAGAAATTCCAACGGTAGACTCTGTCATGCATCCAACCATGGTTTTTAAGCCTAAAGACTTCGCTTTCTCTAACATCCTTTTTCCGGGGGTTAAACCGCCACATTTTGTGAGTTTTACATTCACTCCGTGAAATAACCCAACACATTTTTCAACATCACTTTCTACAATACAGCTTTCATCTGCAATAATTGGTAAGGCAGCGTTTTCGTATACTTTTTTAGCACCTTCAATATCATCAGCGGGCAAGGGTTGTTCTAAAAACTCTACTCCTAGCTCTTTCAATTTAAATGAATTTTCAATAGCTTCATCTGCCGTCCAACCACAATTTGCATCAATTCTAAAAATAGCATCTGTATGTTTTCTAAGTTCTGTTACAATTTCAATATCATTCTTTGTTCCTAGCTTAATCTTATAAATAGGCCAAGGCAATTCTTTCATTTTCTCGATCATTTTTTCTATAGTATCAATTCCTATAGTATAATCGGTCATTGGATTGTTGGTAGTAGTATACTTCCACACTTCATACAGTTTTTTGCCTTGTTTACGTGCAGATAAGTCATTAAAAGCCATGTCTAAAGCACAAAGAGCAAACATATTGTTTTTAAAATAGGGCTGTAATTTTAACCAGAAATTTTCTGGAGTCTCCTCTGATAAAGATTCAATTACCTCCTTATTTTCGGTAATTAGATCCATCATTTTTTCTACCGTAATATTGTAATATGGATTTGAAGTGGCCTCTCCAAAACCTTTAAACCCATTTTGATTTAATTCAACTACCAATGAAGGTTGAAAGTCATGAGACTCTCTCGAAATGGTAAACGTGTGTTTTAATTTTAACTTAAAAGGATGAAGATGTAGTTCCATTTATAATTTTTAGGTATTTAGAAAAGATAAATTTATAAAAAAAGATATATTTGAGGGAATAAAAACAGTAAAAATATGCCATTAGTAACTCCACTTTCTGCGGATCATGATAAAGACACCAAAGAATTAGCAGAATTCTTTAATGAAACCTTAGGGTTTTGCCCAAATTCAGTACTAACAATGCAACGCCGACCACCCATTTCTAAAGCCTTTATCAACCTTAATAAAGCAGTTATGGCAAATGAAGGACGCGTAACATCTGCTTTAAAAAGGATGATTGCCTGGGTTTCTAGTAATGCAACAGGGTGTAGATATTGCCAAGCACACGCAATTAGAGCGGCAGAACGATATGGCGCAGAGCAAGCACAGTTAGATAATATATGGGAATATAAAACACATGCATCATTTTCTGATGCAGAACGTGCGGCACTAGATTTTTCTTTAGCTGCTTCAATGGTGCCAAATGCTGTTGATGAAACCATCAAAACGGAATTGTACAAATATTGGGATGAAGGAGAGATTGTAGAAATGTTAGGGGTAATTTCTTTGTTTGGATATTTAAACCGTTGGAATGATTCTATGGGAACATCTATTGAAGATGGAGCAGTAGAATCTGGAGATCAATATTTAGGAAAAAATGGCTGGGAAAAAGGAAAACACGCATAGTACTCCTTTAACAACATAAGAAAACCGCATTTTATACTGAAAATTAACTCAGTATAAAATGCGGTTTTCTTCTAAAATGAATGTAAGAACGTTATTTCAAATTCATATGACTCAGTAAGTTGGTTGCAAAAGAGAGCATATTTTGAACCTCATCAGTACGCGCAATATGAAGATATTTAAAAATCATCAACGCTTCTCCATTACTTTCTATATGGTGTATTTCGTTTTCTTCAAGAAAATGAATTAGGTCTTCGGTAAAAAAAGAGCGAATCGCAGTTTCGTCTTCTCCACTTAATTGAAATTTATTTGAGAAACCTTGATATCTCTTAAAATCAATATCTTTGGATGTTCCAGCCAACCCTTTTACCCGATCAAAAACCTTATCAAACAACCCTTCTTTATCTATTACAAATTTCGGTATAGTTGTGGGTAGCTTAATAACTTGAACTGTGGTTTGATATACCTCTAAAGCCTCCAGCGCTCCTTCATCAAACACAATGTCTGCAATTTCCCAATGTGAATTATTTTTCACATCCAACCCTTGTAATGAATTTGTTTTCATTTCAATTGGGCGTGAATCAAAGAAATGAAAATTTCTTAGGTATGAAGTATTCCAATCCACCTCACGTTCAAAAGACCAACCATTAGAAATGGCAATTTTTTGTAAACGTATTTGACGCTTGGTAATTCGTTTTTTTATACGGCCAGTTACAATTTTTAAGGAACGATTATGACTTGTAGAAGCTACATGGTTGTCCAAACCAATTAATTTCACGTTACCCCCATGATTGTCGTGCATGCGTTTAAACTCAATCAAATTTTCTAGTATTGATAAATCTACCAAACGGGTTTGAGACATGTCAATACGCACTGTAGATCCTAACGGAATTTCTTCTAACAGCTTGTCTAATTGTAACGCGTATAGAAAGTTGCTAATTCCTTTCAATTTTACATCATACGTACCATTTTCTAAACGGTATGTTTTTGAGCCAGATTTGTAAATCATTTTAAAGAAACGCAAAAACCCAACTTTTGCCAATAACATATGTAAAAATAAAGTAACTGCTATTCCACCTACGATTCCATACAATAAATCTGTAAATAAGGTTATAATAAGCGTTGCTGAAAGAAATAATAACTGTTCTACTCCTTGATCATATGCATGTTTGAATACTTTAGGGGAAGCCAATTTAAACCCTGTATGTACTAAAATCGCAGCCAAAGCAGCCAAAGGAATACTTCTTAATACAGGCGCTAAAAGCAGCACAAAAAGAATTAAAAAGATTCCGTGATAAAAATTAGACCATTTGGTTTTTGCATTGCTATTTACATTTACGGTACTACGCACAATTACGGTAATAATTGGAAGTCCGCCCAAGGCTCCAGAAACCATTGTGCTCAATCCAACACCAATTAAATCTTTATTCAAATTTGTGGTTCGTTTATAAGGATCTAATTTATCAACAGCGCGGGCACTCGCTAGCGTTTCTACAGAAGCAATCATGGTAATAGATAAAACAGTAAGCCAAAAAGCAGTCGTTCCTATCATTCCAAAATCTGGATGCATAATGCTATCTAAAGGATTGTCAGGAATGCTAATCAACAACTCGGGTCCTACACCATAGGTTGTTCCGAAAAAAGAAATACTGTGTTCAGTAAAAAAATCAAAAGCGAATACAAAGGGTAATGACAATAACAACACCCACATTGGCGCTGGAATTACACGAATGAATTTATGGTTAATTTTTTTATATAAAACGAGGACTAAAACTCCAATGAGTGCAATTACAAAAACAAAAGGATTGATTTCTGGAATTTTATAAAAAACATCAATCAATGTCCCAACGGTCGTTGTTGCGTCAGACGTAGTTCCTAGTGCATAATGTATTTGCTTTGTAAAGATAATTACACCTATTGCCGCTAAAATACCATGTAAAACAGAGGAGGGCAATAACTTAGCAAAACGCCCCATTTTTAAAAAACCGAGTAGTGTTTGAATTCCTCCGGATACCACAATTGCAGCTAAAACGTAATTGATATTTCCATCTAGCGCTACAAGTCCTCCAAGAATTACGGCAATTAAGCCTGCAGCAGGACCATTAATTGCTAAATGCCCTCCTCTAAAAAATGTGGTAACAACACCCCCAATAATTGCAGAAAGTACGCCTGCCATTGGTGATACTTCAGAAGCCACTGCGATTCCTAACGCAAGTGGTAAAGCGACTAACGACACACTTAATGCTGCCGAAAGATCATTACGCCAGTTTTCTTTTAAGCCTTTTAGTCCGGTAGCGGGGATTGAGTTGTTCATTTTCATAGTTGGGGTAAAGCATCAGTTTAAAGCTGTTAATATACGTTTTTCAGAAAAAAAACCCCCTTTTAAAAGTAGTTTTTTTAGCATTTTTACTTTGAGGAGTCAACGTCTCATAGAATTGGTAAACTGAAAAAGAGAACTGATTTTAAAATTGATGAAACATAAAACTTTTACGATTTATTTTATGGAGGTAGAAGTTTGCATTTCGTTCTCTTCAAACCATGTTTGCTACTTTCAATAAAAAAGCATTTTGATTTCAGTAATTCTATAACGGACAGTTAGTTACTTCCTCCCGTCAACCACAACAACAATTTCACCTTTTGGTGGTTTGTTGGTATAGTGTGCCAATACTTCTGTGGCAGTTCCTCGAATGGTTTCTTCAAACATTTTGGTCAACTCTCTAGAAACAGAAACCTGTCTGTCGGCGCCAAAATATGCTACAAAATGCCCTAAAGTTTTTACCAATTTATGTGGAGATTCATAAAAAATAATGGTTCTAGTTTCTTCTGCTAATAACAACAACCGTGTTTGTCGCCCTTTTTTTACGGGTAAAAAACCTTCAAAAACAAATTTGTCATTTGGCAAGCCAGAATTTACCAAGGCAGGTACAAAAGCCGTTGCGCCAGGTAAACAGTCTACTTCAATATTATTTTCTACACAGGCACGAGTCAATAAAAAACCAGGGTCAGAAATAGCTGGAGTTCCAGCATCAGAAATTAATGCGCAGGTTTCTCCGTTTTTAATTCTGTTTAAAACCCCTTCAATCGCTTTGTGCTCGTTGTGCATATGATGGCTGTACATTTGTGTCCCAATTTCAAAATGTTTCATCAATTTTCCACTGGTACGCGTATCTTCAGCTAAAATAAAATCGACTTCTTTTAAGACCTTTATAGCTCTAAAAGTCATGTCTTCTAAATTACCAATTGGTGTAGGTACTAAATATAATTTACTCATAATTCTGATTTTTTTGAGAAAATTTGTCAATTCGAGTGAATTTCATTCGTGAAAGCGATGAAATTTGTATCGAGAATAAAATTTTCAATTTGTTATATGTTCTCGATACAATTTTTTTTGACTTCGACTACGCTCGGTCTACAAAAAATCACTCGAACTGACATATTGTTAAATGGATTCAAACGTTTCTACTGTTACATCTGCCATTACATTTCCAGTATGTTTGATGTTTAAAGGCTCAAACAACAAGACATGTACTTCTTCTTGTGCAATCGGTTTGTGTTCTACTCCTTTCGGAATGATGTAGATTTCTCCTTCGTTTAATTGGACTGTTTTATCTCTAAACTCTATAATTAAAGAACCTTTTATAATCATAAAAAGTTCATCTTCTTGCTCGTGTGCATGCCAGATAAATTCGCCTTTAATTTTTGCTAATAAGAGTTGTTGACCATTTAATTCACCAATTTTTTTCGGTGTCCAATGTTCAGAAAACAAACTGAACTTTTGATTGATATTGATTACACTCATATATTATACCATTTACGAATTGAATTTATTATACTAAAAAGGTTCTTTTTCGCGGATATTTCAAAATAAAAATAAACCGTAGCAAAGCTATGCTTAATTTTTCTTTTTTATATAAACCAAAAACTTCTATTTTTCTTTATAGCAAGCCCAATCAATAACGGGGATTACAAACTTACAAATATTTTTGTGGATTTTGCGTTAGAGATTGCAGCGGCATCCTTTTTTGTTTGCATAAATTTATGGAGAAATAGCGACAAAAATTTGTGTTGAGAACAGTTCAAAAAAGATACAGCGGAAAGCACGACATTTGTGAGAACAAATGGAACGTCCAAAAGAGTATTATTCTGCTTAAATTGCTTAATTTTGTACTTCAATTAAAGAAAAGAAATGTATAGAAGTCATTCTTGTGGTGAGTTAAGAGCATCACACATCAATACAGAGGTAACCTTAGCTGGGTGGGTACAAAAATCGAGAGATAAAGGATTCATGATTTGGGTAGATTTACGTGATCGTTACGGAATTACTCAGTTAATTTTTGATGAAGAACGTACGCAAAAAGAAATCATTGAAAAAGCAAAAACTTTAGGTAGAGAATTTGTGATTCAGGTTACGGGAACGGTGATAGAAAGAACTTCTAAGAATCCAAAAATGGAAACTGGAGATGTAGAAATTCTTGTTAGTAAACTAGAGATATTGAATGTAGCCAAGCTACCGCCTTTTACGATTGAAGATGAAACGGATGGTGGAGAAGATATTAGAATGAAATATCGATACTTAGATATTCGTCGTAATCCAGTAAAAAACAACTTGATGTTTCGCCATAAAGTAGCGATGGAAGTTCGTAAATACTTATCTGACCAAGAATTTATAGAAGTTGAAACTCCATATTTAATCAAATCTACACCAGAAGGCGCACGTGATTTTGTAGTGCCAAGTAGAATGAATGGCGGAGAGTTTTATGCATTACCACAATCGCCACAAACATTCAAACAGCTATTAATGGTTGGTGGAATGGACAAGTATTTTCAGATTGTAAAATGTTTTAGAGACGAAGATTTACGCGCAGATAGACAACCAGAATTTACACAAATTGACTGTGAAATGGCTTTTGTTGAACAAGAAGATATTTTAAATATTTTTGAAGGATTAACGCGTCATTTACTAAAAGAAATCAATGATGTTGAGGTCGAAGAGTTTCCAAGAATGTTATATGATGACGCGATGCGTTTGTATGGAAATGACAAACCAGATATCCGTTTCGGAATGGAGTTTGGAGAATTGAATGACGTTACACAACACAAAGAATTCAAAGTCTTTAACGATGCTGAATTGGTTGTTGGAATCGCAGTTCCTGGAGGCGCTTCTTACACACGAAAAGAAATAGATAAAATCATTGACTGGGTTCGCAGACCTCAAGTTGGTGCTTTAGGGATGATTTATGTAAAATGCAATGAAGACGGTTCTTTTAAATCATCTGTAGATAAATTTTACGACCAAGAAGACTTGGCAAAATGGGCAGAAAAAACAGGCGCGAAAGCGGGAGATTTGATCTGTGTTTTATCTGGAAATATAACAAAGGTAAGAGCGCAGTTAAGTGCCTTACGTATGGAATTAGCAACTCGTTTAGGGTTGAGAGACCCAAAAGTATTTGCCCCTCTTTGGGTAATGGATTTTCCATTATTAGAATTAGACGAAGAAACAGGACATTACCACGCAATGCACCACCCGTTTACATCGCCAAAACCTGGGCAACTAGAATTGTTAGATACAGATCCTGGAGCAGTAAAAGCAAATGCATATGATTTGGTGTTGAACGGAAACGAGATTGGTGGAGGTTCTATTAGAATTCACGATAAAGAAATGCAAGCAACCATGTTTAAGCATTTAGGATTTACCGAAGAAGAGGCGAAAGCACAATTTGGTTTCTTAATGGACGCTTTTGAATATGGAGCGCCACCACACGGTGGATTGGCTTTTGGATTGGATCGTTTGGTTGCTATTTTAGGCGGACAAGAAACGATTCGTGATTTTATTGCATTTCCAAAAAATAACTCTGGTAGAGATGTAATGATTGATGCGCCAGCAGCAATTGATGCAGCACAATTAAAAGAGTTGAGTATCAAATTAGATATACAAAAATAAATACGTTACGTAGAACCTGTTTTAGTGGTTCAACTTTTTATAAAACTGTTTAAAATCTCGTTCTAAATATTGAACGAGATTTTTTAGTACTTTTAGTCTATGAAAAATCTACTTATTATCGTTGCATTGCTTTTTTCAATGCACTCTTTCGGTCAAGAAATCACAGGGAATCAATTACTAGAAAAAGCCATAAAATTTCATGACCCAAACGGGAATTGGGAACGCTTTAAAGGAACCTTATTGGTTACCATGAAAACACCTGAAAGAGCAAATAGAGATAGTGAAATAGTGATTGATTTACCCAATCAGCGTTTTTCAGTGAAAGCTACTTCAGGTAAAAACACCGCCGAATATCATATTGATAAAGAGCGTGTTCAAATCGTTTTTAACGGAGTAGAAAATCCGTCAGAAGAAGTGCTAAAGAATAATAAATTGAGTAAAGATCGCGCAAAAATGTATCAAGATTATTATACGTATTTGTATGGTTTGCCAATGAAGTTAAAAGATCCTGGAGCGATTATTCATGCTAAAGTTGAAAGGAGAATTTTTAAAGGGAACGCTTATTTGGTTTTAAAAGCAACGTATAAAAAAGAAGTTGGAAAAGATACCTGGTATTTTTATTTCAATCCAAAAACGTATGCAATGGAAGTGTATCAATTTTTTCATGATGAAACAAAAAATGATGGAGAGTACATTTTGTTGTCAGGTGAAGAAACAATCAACAGAATTAAAATACCGAAAAAACGTGCTTGGTATATGAATAAGGACGACAAGTATTTAGGAACAGATATTTTAAGCACAAAAAATTAAGATGAAAACGTTCACAGAAAAAAGAGTAGCAATACTTAGTTTTATAATTTCAGGGTATTTTTTATTGATTTATTTTTTCAATATCTATGAAATAGATGCTGTGTTGATAGGCGTTTTTAGAGAATTATTAACCATTCCTTTTTTAGTAGCTCAAATTGTATTTTTGTTTTTAGGAACTCGGTTTTTAATCAAAAAAAAGTTCAAAACCCTAACGTTATTAGGTGTTCTATTGTTGATGATTTCAAGTATGTATACATTTTCTAGCTTTTTCTAAAAAGAATGTCAGTAACACTCAAAAAAATAGTAACCAAAATACATATTTGGAGATATAAACATATTTCCCAACGTCAATTTGTATATATTTTAAGCATACTTATTGGGTTTTTATCTGGTGTGGGCGCTGTTGTAATAAAAAACTTAACACACTTTTTTCAACATTTATTAGAAGGGAACTTAGTCCGGTATTACCATCAAGCTTTTTATTTTGTTTTTCCAATTATTGGACTTGCAATTGTCTATTTTATTATTAAATATATTATCAGAAATAAGGTAAGTCATGGGATTCCATCCACTCTTTTTGCAATTTCTAAGCGAAAAGGAATTATGGAAAAATACAAAATGTATGCATCCGTAATTGCGGCTCCAATTACAGTGGGTTTTGGAGGCTCTGTTGGTTTAGAAGGGCCAACGGTTGCCACAGGAGCAGCTATAAGCTCTAACATTGCACGTTTTTTTCATTTAAACCAAACTACAAGAACCTTGTTAATTGGTTGTGCTGCCGCTGGCGCGATGTCTTCCATTTTTAAAGCACCAATTGCAGCCATTATTTTTGCGATTGAAGTATTTAGTTTAGACCTAACATTGGCATCTATGTTGCCTTTATTATTGGCGTCTATTTCTGCAATTATTACTTCGTATTCTTTCTTTGGATCAGATGTGTTATTACCGTTTAAATTAGAAGATGTTTTTACTATAAATGATGTTCCTTTTTTTATTTTTTTAGGAGTTGTAACAGGTGTTACGTCAATTTATTTTACGGAAGTTTATGACCGCATTCAAAAGATTTTTGATAAAATTGATTCCCCTATAAAAAGACTGTTAATTGGAGGGTTTGGACTTGGAGTTTTGGTCTATTTTGTTCCGCCTTTATATGGAGAGGGATTTGATATTATTAATAGCTTAATTAATGGAAATCCAGAAGAAGCGTTACAAAACAATTTTATGAACTTAGATGTAACAAATGTCTGGATTGTGATACTGTTGTTATTAGGTTTGGTGCTTTTTAAAGTGATAGCAAGCTCCTTAACTTTTGGTGCCGGTGGTGTTGGAGGTATTTTTGCGCCAACATTATTTATGGGAAGTCTTATGGGAAACGCAGTTGCTAAAATCATTAATAATATTGGATTATTTAATAATTCTGTTTCTGAAAGTAATTTCACATTAGTTGGGATGGCTGGTTTAATGGCAGGTGTTTTACACGCGCCGCTTACCGCTATTTTCTTAATTGCCGAAGTTACTGGCGGATATGAATTGTTTATTCCATTAATGATTACTGCTGCAATTTCATATTCAATTACTAAATATGCACATCCACATTCTGTTTATGCTATGGAATTGGGTAGGAAAGGAGAGTTGATAACGCACGATAAAGATCATGCCGTTTTAACGCTAATGGATATGAGTAAAGTAATTGAGACTAATTTTGTAACGCTCCATCCAGAAATGAGTTTAGGAAAAGTGGTGCATGGAGCTGTTGTGAAATCTAACCGAAATATTTTCCCTGTAATTGGAGAACAAAACAAGGAGTTGTTAGGCATTATTTTATTAGATGACATTAGGCCAATTATGTTTGATCAAACATTGTACGAAACAGTTTTTGTGAAGGAATTAATGCAAAATCCACCAGCAATTATTGATTTAAAGAAAGATAAAATGACTGATATTATGAAAAAATTCCAACGCACTGGTGCATGGAATTTACCGGTTATAAAAGAGGGTGTTTATTACGGATTTATATCCAAATCAAAACTCTTAACCGTTTATAGAAAAAAATTAATAGAAGTAACAAGTTAACTTTTGTAACTTTGTAACCCGAATCTCTTTTCATGAAAACACTACTTAAAGTCTTATTTATCATCTTTATTATTTGGATGTGTGTTGGAATCTACCTGTTAGAAACTGCGCATCCAAAAGCACAAATTATAATGGGTTTCGGTGTCTTTTATCTCTCTTTTTTATTGATGCCAATTTTTATTTACTACAGATATAGAGATGGTAAGTACAAAAAATATCAGCTGAATGATGAGAAGATTAAAAAGTGGACAAAGTAATTTTTTTGTTTTTACATTCTTGTAAATTATAAAAGAGCACCCACGATTTTTTTTGAATTGATCTCGCAGAAATCTTCGTCTAATAGAATTAGATTTTTCTTTATAAAAAATTCTAATTCTTTGTATCTTTGCGGCATATGATAGAAGATAGAGAAGTCGTTTCAGAAAAAGCAGTGTTAATTGGTGTAATAACCCAGTTACAAAATGAGACACAGTCGGATGAGTATTTAGATGAATTGGAGTTTTTAACAGAAACTGCAGGAGGAGTTGCTGTAAAAAGATTCACCCAGAAATTAGAAAAACCCCATCCAAAAACTTTTATTGGAGTAGGGAAACTAGAAGAAGTTGCCGCATATATCGAATCGCATAATATTGGTACAGCCATATTTGATGATGAATTATCACCAGCCCAAATTAGAAATATAGAAAAAGTTCTAGATTGTAAGATCTTAGATAGAACGAACTTGATCTTAGATATTTTTGCACAGAGAGCACAAACAAGTTCTGCAAAGACACAAGTAGAATTAGCACAATGTCAATATTTACTACCTCGATTAACACGATTATGGACGCACCTTGATAAGCAAAAAGGTGGAATTGGAATGCGTGGTCCTGGAGAAACAGAAATTGAAACGGATAGACGTATCATTCGTGATAAAATAACCCTTCTTAAAAAGAAATTAAAAACAATTGACAGGCAAATGGCTGTGCAACGTAAAAACCGTGGAAAGATGGTACGTGTTGCATTAGTAGGATATACCAATGTTGGAAAATCTACCTTAATGAACTTGATTAGTAAAAGTGATGTGTTTGCAGAAAATAAACTATTTGCAACACTAGACACAACGGTTCGTAAAGTAGTTGTCAAAAACATTCCTTTTTTAATGACCGATACTGTTGGGTTTATTAGAAAACTACCTACGCAATTAATCGAATCTTTTAAGTCTACTTTAGACGAGGTTAGAGAAGCAGATTTATTGCTACATGTTGTTGACATCTCGCATCCAAACTTTGAAGACCACATTGCTTCTGTAAACACGGTTTTAGATGAAATTGGTAGTGCAGACAAACCAACTATAATGGTGTTTAATAAGATAGATATTTATGCACATGAAACGATTGATGAAGATGATTTGGTTACTGAAAGAACCAAAGCGCATTATACATTAGAAGATTGGCAAAAAACATGGATGAGCGATATCGAAACCACCTGTGTATTTATGTCTGCAATTAATAAAGATAATATTGAAGAGTTTAAAAGGGTTGCGTACGAAGAAGTAAAGAAAATTCACATTGCACGTTTTCCATATAACAGCTTTTTATATGATGAATATACAGAAGAGTAGTGTACGATTATTCTTCTATGAAACCATTCTGATTTTAGAAGGAATGTGGTAGTAAGTCCTCTTATCATTTTAAAATTGTTTTACGTAAGAAAGCAATTTCAATAAAAAGGCAGTGGTTATTTTCTGTGGAATGTGTATTTAATGCTCAGTCCAAATATCTCTTTAAACTGAACTTTACTAGAAGCATTATCATCAATTAAGGTATGTAAAAGAATATCCATAGATAAATATTTATTTACTGGAACAGAAAATTGCACTTGATAATCGATATCTACATTCTGAGCTCTTTCTAAATAGTTAGCATATAATGCGAAAACGTGCTGCATGGTTACATCTTCAAATATTTTAAACTTAAAGTATGCAGATAAACTAAAACCTAACGCAACTGCTGTGTTTTTGCCTGGTTCTACACCATATTTTCCAGAAAAAGCATCTGAAACAAACGTGAATCTAGCAGAAGCAGGTGCAATATTTATGCTCGCATTGTCCGATTTTTTCCATAACATACCAGGTCCAAAAGATAAATATGCTGGAGAAAAGAACCCAGAAAGGGCAACTTTTGGAACGGGTTTGTAATCATACCCTATAGAATATTGCGTTTTAAAGTTTAAGAAGAAAGATAAAAACCAGTCTTTCTTTGTTTTTTTACCTAATAAGGAATTGTATTCAAAACGGTCACTCGTTTTTCTAAAACCATCATCTTTTACATTGCTTAAACCATAGACTGTGATTATTCTATTATCCCAGTTCCAATCCTTATTTTTGTAATTAAAATCGTAGTTAACACCAAAATTACCAGCAATGGTGTTCTCTCCACCGGCGTTCCAGTTTGTAAAAGTAGACTGATTGAATAAAAACGTAAACTGCCCGTTTACTTTCCATTTTGGAATTTCAACAATACTATCTTTCTTTTTCTCTTGAGAGAAAAGAATTGAAGAAGTTAACAAAAAGCAGATGTAAAAGAGGTTTTTCATTACGAAAAAAAATTAGCTACAAAAATAGGGTGAATTAGAATATAAAGACGTTTATTTCTTCGCTTTATATAAAGGAACCGTAGAGCAGGCTTCTCCAAACATAATAGTTTTGGCTATTGGTTGTATTTTATGAATTAATTGTGTGTACGCAGTTGGCGGGATTGGCTTGTTTGCACACCCTTTAATTATAACAGGCTTTAGTATAAAATCGGTAGTATCCAATCCGTTAATAATGTCTGTATAGATTACTGTTTCTAGCAATTCTAAATCTCCAACAACAATTTTATTGGCAAAAGGCACTAGATTGGACGTGATCAATAAGTAGGCCCAAGACGGAATAATAGCATCAGAAGAACAACGTAACGCAACATAACAATCTTGATATTGTTGCCAATCATGCGCATTTAGATGGGCTCTAAACTCTTTTTCTTTTAAAATAATTTCGTGAAATAACCACTCTTTAATATCGAGCACGACTCTTTTTCCTTTCGGATAATAATCTTCAAGGTCTAAGGTAATCAGCGTGCTATTTGCAACTTTATTAATTATTTCTTTAGCCATTTTTTTAAGTTTTAGAGGTTCAAAGGTTCAAAGGTTCAAAGTTTGCACTTTTAACTCATCACTCAAAACTCAACATTCATAACTATTTAAAGCATTCCTAATTCTAACTTTGCTTCTTCACTCATCATGTCTTTAGTCCAAGTTGGCTCAAATGTAATTTCAACCTCTGCCTTGTTGATTTCTTTTAAAGACATTACTTTATCTTCTACCTCTCTTGGCAACGATTCTGCTACCGGACAATTAGGAGATGTTAATGTCATTAATATTTTTGCATCATTGTCTTCATTTACAAAAACATCGTAAATCAACCCTAATTCATAAATGTCTACAGGTATTTCTGGATCGTAAATAGTTTTGATAATCTGTACAATTTTATCTCCAACTACTTCTAATTCTGCGTCGTTCATTCGTCTTGTTTTTATTTTTTAAAAGAATTATTTAGCGTGTAATGCAATTGCATACAGTTTTATTTGTTTTAGCATAGAAACGAGTCCGTTTGCTCTTGTTGGACTTAGGTGTTCTCTTAGCCCAATTTCATCAATAAATTTCGTGTCAGCGGCTAAAATATCTGCTGCTTTTTGGTTGGAAAAAACACGTAATAATAATGCAACAATTCCTTTTGTTAATATAGCATCACTATCAGCTGTGAAAATTAAATGCTCATTTTCTAATTTAGAATACAACCAAACTTTTGATTGACAGCCTTTTATTAGGTTCTCGTCAAGTTTGTATGCCGTGTCAATTAAGGGCAAAGACTTCCCTAAATCAATAATATATTCGTATCGCTCCATCCAATCATCAAACATCGAAAACTCGTCAATTATTTCTTCTTGTATTTCTTTGATAGTCATTTTTTAAACTTATTTTTGCACAGTCTAAAAGACTGATTTTGTAAAAGGTCAAAATTACGATAAAATCGGCACTTAAGGTCTATTTAGTTTAAATAGAAATAAGGTTGATTTTGGGTTAAATCAAGTAGTATAAAAAACCTTTCTTTTTGAAAGTTAAAACAATAGGGATGAGTAAATTATTAGCAGTTGGTACAGTAGCTTTTGACGCTATTGAAACACCGTTTGGAAAAACAGATAAAATATTAGGAGGTTCTGGAACTTTTGTAGGTTTAGCAGCATCACAATTTGGAGTAGATACAGGAGTTGTTTCTGTTGTTGGTGGAGATTTTCCACAATCATATTTAGATATGATGAACTCTAAAGGAATTAATACAGATGGAGTTGAAGTTATAAAAGAAGGAAAAACATTTTTTTGGAGTGGTAAATATCATAACGATATGAACTCTAGAGATACATTGGTAACTGAATTAAATGTTTTAGAGCATTTTTCGCCGGTTGTTCCAGAAAATTTCAAAGACGCTGAAATTGTAATGTTAGGGAATTTACACCCGTTAACACAAGCATCTGTTTTAGATCAAATGGAAGTAAAACCTAAATTAGTTGTATTGGATACAATGAACTTTTGGATGGATATTGCTTTAAATGATTTACATGAAGTAATTAAGAGAATAGATGTAATCACCATTAATGACGAAGAAGCACGTCAATTAAGTGGGGAATATTCTTTAGTAAACGCTGCAAAGAAGATTCATGAAATGGGTCCTAAATATGTAGTGATTAAAAAAGGAGAACATGGCGCTTTATTATTTAATGAAGGAAATATGTTCTTTGCACCAGCATTACCGTTAGCAGATGTTTTTGACCCAACAGGAGCAGGAGATACTTTTGCAGGAGGTTTTTGTGGGTTTTTAGCAAAAACAGGAAATGTTTCTTTTGAAAACATGAAAAATGCTATTATTTACGGATCTAACTTAGCTTCCTTTTGCGTAGAGAAGTTTGGTACGCAACGAATGGAAGAGCTGACTAAAGATGAAGTCACGGAGCGCCTAAAAGCGTTTAAGCAATTGACACAATTTGATATAGAAATTTCATAAATAGGAATCCGCGCTTTTTGCTGCGGATTTTTTTTTACACAACAACAACAACACACACTAAATAATTGAAAACAAAATGAGTGATGCTTTAAAACATGAATGTGGAATTGCAATGGTTCGATTATTAAAACCATTACAATATTACAAAGATAAGTACGGTACTGCATTTTACGGAATTAACAAAATGTATTTGTTAATGGAAAAACAACACAACCGTGGACAAGACGGAGCTGGTTTTGCAAGTGTAAAATTTAATGTAGATCCCGGAACCCGATACATTAGTAGAGTTCGTTCGAACAAATCACAACCAATACAAGATATTTTTGCTCAGATTAACGAACGTTTAAATGGGGTCTTAGAAGAGAATCCAACTAAAAAAGATGACGTTTCTTGGCAAGAAGAAAACATGCCGTATGTTGGCAACTTATTTTTAGGACATGTTCGATACGGTACTTTTGGTAAAAACAGCATAGAAAGTGTACATCCTTTTTTACGTCAAAGTAACTGGAAGCATCAAAACTTAATAGTTGCAGGGAATTTTAACATGACAAATTCTAAACAATTGTTAGAAGAATTAGTTGAGTTAGGGCAGCATCCAAAAGAGTTTACAGATACGGTTACTGTAATGGAAAAAATTGGACATTTTTTAGAAGAAGAAGTTTCTAGTTTATACTTAAAAGCAAAAGAAAAAGGATACAATAAAAAAGATGCTTCTCCGTATATCGAAGAGCATTTAGATTTACAAAAGGTCTTACAAAGGTCTTCTAAAAATTGGGATGGAGGATATGCAATGGCAGGGTTACTTGGTCATGGAGATGCTTTCGTTTTAAGAGATCCTTCAGGAATTAGACCAACCTATTACTACCAAGATGATGAAGTTGTAGTTGTCGCTTCAGAAAGACCCGTAATTCAAACGGTATTTAATGTTGATATAGATGACGTTAAAGAATTAGATAGAGGTCATGCTTTAATTATTAAAAAAGGTGGAGAAACTTCTGTTCAACCAGTATTAGAACAAAAGCCTAAAAAATCGTGTTCTTTTGAACGTATTTATTTTTCAAGAGGAAGCGATGCATCTATTTATAAAGAGCGTAAAGAATTAGGGAAATTAGTGTTTCCTCAGGTTTTAGAATCAATTGATAGCGATATCTCAAACACCGTATTTTCTTTTATTCCCAACACAGCAGAAACTTCATTTTACGGAATGACAGAAGCAGCAGAAGATGTTTTGAATCAACAGAAAACTGCAAAAATATTAGCCGGAGGTGGAAAGCTTTCTGCAGAAAGAGTTACAGAAATATTATCTGAGCGTGCACGTTTCGAAAAAATTGCAATTAAAGATGTGAAGTTGCGTACGTTTATTGCAGACGATAATAGTAGAGATGATTTAGTAGCCCATGTATATGATGTTACCTATGGTGTTGTAAAACCAACTGATAATTTAGTAATTATTGATGATAGTATTGTTAGAGGAACGACTCTAAAGAAAAGTATCATTAAAATTTTAGACAGGTTACAGCCTAAAAAGATTGTTGTGGTTTCTTCTGCTCCTCAAATACGTTACCCAGATTGTTACGGAATTGACATGGCAAGAATTGGAGATTTCATTGCTTTTAAAGCGGCATTAGAGTTGTTAAAAGACACAAATCAATACCATATTGTAGATAACGTATATGCCAAATCTATAGCTCAAAGAGAGAAACCAGATGCTGAAATTATAAATTTTGTGAAAGAAATTTATGCACCTTTTACGAGAGAAGAAATTTCTAAAAAGACGGCTCAAATGTTAAAAACAGATGATATTACTGCTGAAATTGAAGTAATTTATCAATCAGTAGATAATTTACACATTGCATGTCCTGATAATTTAGGGGATTGGTATTTTACAGGAGATTACCCAACCGATGGTGGTCACAGAGTTGTAAATGAAGCCTTCATTAATTTCTATGAAGGAAGCGATAAAAGAGCGTATTAAGACTGTTATTACAACGTAACACATAAAAAAAGCACCTCGAAAGAGGTGCTTTTTTATTTTTATTAGAGTTTTTCAGGGAAATCACTTTTTTACTTGTTTAAAGTATGAGTGATATACTGAAAAAGGCTGTGCCTTTATTTAGCAGCTGCGAATCTTTTTGCAACTTCATTCCAGTTAATTACATTAAAAAATGCATTGATATAATCTGGTCTTCTATTTTGGTAGTTCAGGTAGTATGCGTGTTCCCAAACATCTAATCCTAAGATTGGAGTTCCATCACAAGTTACACCTGGCATTAATGGATTGTCTTGATTTGGTGTAGAACAAACTTCTACTTTCCCTCCAGGCATTACACATAACCAAGCCCATCCAGAACCAAATTGAGTTGCTGCTGCTTTAGAAAAAGCATCTTTAAAAGCATCTACAGAACCAAATTGAGCTTCAATAGCTGCTTTTAATTCTCCAGATAATTCTCCTGTATCCGAAGGATTCATTACTGACCAAAATAATGAATGGTTGAAAAAACCACCACCGTTATTTCTAACAGCTCCATTACTCATGTCTAAATTTGCTAAAATATCTTCGATAGAATTTCCTTCTAAGTCAGTACCTGCAATTGCATTGTTTAAATTATTTGTGTATCCTTGGTGATGTTTACCATGGTGAATTTCCATAGTTCTAGCATCAATATTTGGTTCTAATGCATCGTATGCAAAACCTAATTCTGGTAATTTAAAAGCCATAATTATATATTTTTATTGATTAATTTCTGTTATCAGCTCATTTCTGATTTGCCTTGTACAAATTTAACTGAAAATTTCTTGACCAACAACTACTGTTGGTTTTGATTTTTTATATTGATATAAAGAAAAGTTATCGACTAATAATTAGCATCCTCTGGATAGCCAGCCATAAACTCTTCTGCTTTGTTAACCATTTGTGTGCTACCACAGAAAAACGGAACTCTCTGGTGTAATTCTGTTGGCTCTAAATCTAGTATTCTTTTATAACCATCTGTTGCTTTACCGCCAGATTGCTCTGCAATAAAAGCCATAGGATTACATTCATATAACAAACGTAATTTTCCTTTTGGACCAATAGCACTTGTTGGATATAAGTAAATACCTCCTTTAATCATATTTCTATGAAAATCTGAAACCAAAGACCCAATATATCTAGAAGTATACGGTCTGTTTTCTTTTTCTTCTTGACAGTATTTTAAATATTCTTTAATCCCCTTTGGAAAATGCACATAATTTCCTTCGTTGATAGAATATATTTGTCCGTCTTTTGGGTGTTGAATATCTGGATGTGATAAATAGAATGTTCCAATTGCTGGGTTTAATGTAAATCCATGAACACCTTTACCGGTTGTAAAAACAAGCATTGTAGAAGTTCCGTACACAACATACCCTGCAGCAACTTGTTCACTTCCTTTTTGCAAAAAGTCGTCTTTTGTAACAGGAGATCCTTCTGGAGAAACTCGTCTATAAATAGAAAAAATTGTTCCAACAGAAACATTAACGTCAATATTAGAAGAACCGTCTAACGGGTCCATCAACAAGACATATTTATTGTCGTTTGCTTTATTTTTACCTTCAACAATTACAAAGTTATCTTCTTCTTCACTTGCAATTCCACAAACAATTTCTCTATTGATAATAGTTTGCTTAAAGATGTCATTTGCAAGTACATCTAATTTTTGTTGTTCTTCACCTTGGATATTTACATCTCCTGCAGCTCCAGTAATATCTACTAAACCGGCTTTTCTAATTTCGTGATTTACTACTTTTGCAGCCAATCGAATGGAATTAATTAGACGAGAAAGTTCTCCTGAAGAGTATTTAAAATGTCTTTGATTGTCAATAATAAACTCACCAAGAGTCATGTGTTTTGTGTTCATAGCAAATAAATGTAAAAGTTGTACAAATATCGTTTAAATTTGTTTTACTTAAATCATAATTATGAGTTTTATCATTAGAGAAGGGCAAAAGGAAGACATGAATTCTGTTTTTGAATTGATCGTTGAATTAGCGGTATTTGAAAAATTACCAAATGAAGTAGAAATTACTGTTGAAGATTTAATTCGTGATGGATTCTCTGATGCTCCAAAATTTAAAACGGTTGTTGCTGTTGAGGATGACAAGATTATTGGAACGGCTTTATTTTACGAACGATACTCTACTTGGAAAGGACGGGTTTTACACTTAGAAGATTTAATTGTGACAAAAAACAAAAGAGGTTCTGGTGCCGGTATTGCACTCTACAAAGCGGTTTTAAAACATGGCTATGATTTTGGTGCTAAACGTGTTGTTTGGGATGTGCTTAGTTGGAATACCAATGCAATAGATTTTTACAAGAATACGGGCGCAACAGTTTTAGAGGATTGGCAAGTTGTACATATGAAAGAAACAGCATTGAAAAGTTTTTTAGAAGGATAAGGATGAGAATATTTAAGTTTGGAGGAGCCTCTGTTAAAGATGCAATTGGAGTTAGAAACCTGTTAAAGGTATTAGAGCATGAAGGTACAGCAAATACATTTATGGTTGTTTCTGCAATGGGGAAAATGACCAATGCTTTTGAAAAAGTGGTAGACTCTTATTTGTATGAAAAAGAAAATTTAAAACCATCTTTGAGTTTTATAGAAGAATATCATTTGAAAATTACAAGAGAACTGTTTGAAACTAATGCACCTATTTTTCATGAAATACAGAGATTGATTGACAGCTTACAGAATTTTTTGATTCAGAATACTTCTAAAGATTACAATTATATATATGATCAGGTTGTTGGTTACGGAGAGCTATTGTCAACTAAAATTATTAGTTTATTTTTAGAGAAGCATGCTATTTCAAATCAATGGTTGGATATTAGAACCGTACTGAAAACGGATTCAAATTATAGAAATGCAACGGTAGACTGGGAAGAGACAGCATCAAATTTAGAAAAGTTAGATTCAAATAAACTGTATATCACTCAAGGTTTTATTAGTAGCGATAAAAAGAACAATACAACAACATTAGGAAGAGAAGGTTCTGATTATACTGCAGGAATTTTAGCCTATTGTTTCCCTGCTGAAAGTGTTACCATTTGGAAAGATGTAGACGGTGTTTTAAATGCGGATCCAAGGGTTTTCGATGATGCGGTTTTGTTAAAAAACATTTCATATCAAGAAGGAATAGAAATGGCTTTTTATGGCGCTTCGGTAATACACCCTAAAACAATAAAACCACTAGAGAATAAGAGAATTCCCTTATATGTGCGTTCTTTTGAAAAGCTAGAGAATTCTGGAACAAGAGTTAGTAAAGGAATAGATTTACATCCAAAGATTCCTTGTTTTATTGTTAAGAAAAATCAAATATTAGTATCGATTTCTACAAATGATTTTTCATTTATGCTAGAAGATAATATTAGTGAGATTTTTAAATTACTACATGATTTTAAGCTGAGGGTAAATTTGATTCAGAACTCTGCAATTAGTTTTTCTGTGTGTTTAGAAGATGAGTATCAAAATTTTTCTAAGTTTTATAAACAGCTTCATCCAAATTTTAAAGCGAAGTACAACACCGGTGTTACTTTGTTTACAGTGAGGCATTTTAATGAGGATTCAATCAAAGATATTCAAAACAAAGGAGACGTGTTATTGCAGCAAACAAGTAGGGATACAGTACAATTAGCCATTGCTGAAAGAAATAACTATGACAACTAATAATTTTAGAGTAATTTTGTAGTTATGTCAATTTTTAACAAATGAGCTTAGTTACATCTAAAGAAATTGCAACTGTTTTAGGGGTGTCCAAATATGGGTTTTTAGGAACTTTTATTGGGTGGTTGTTAATGAGGATTTTACGCATCTCTAAGGTAAATAAAATTTACAATAATCATAAACACAAATCAGATTTAGACTTTCTGAATGGACTTTTGGGTGAATTCAAAATTGAATTTGAAATTCCAGAAGAAGATTTAAAAAGAATTCCGAAAACAGGCCCTTTTATTACGGTATCAAATCACCCATTAGGCGGAATTGACGGAATATTATTGCTAAAGCTTTTAATGGAACAACGATCTGATTATAAGATCATAGCGAACTTCTTATTACATAGAATAGAGCCATTAAAACCATATGTAATGCCAGTAAATCCTTTTGAAAGTCATAAGGATGCCAAATCTAGTGTTGCTGGAATTAAAAATGCCTTAACTCATTTAAAAAACGGATTTCCTTTAGGGATTTTTCCTGCAGGAGAAGTTTCAACCTATAGAGATGGTAAGTTAATGGTAGATAAACCATGGGAGGATGGCGCTGTTCGATTGATTAAAAAAGCAAACGTTCCTGTTATCCCAATTTACTTTCACGCTAAAAATAGCAGCTTGTTTTATGTGTTGTCTAAAATTAGTGACACCTTTAGAACAGCAAAACTACCGTCTGAGTTATTATCTCAAAAACGGAGAGTAATTAAGGTACGAATTGGAAAACCAATTTCTGTAAAAGACCAAAACACCTATGAAGACATTCCTTCTTTCTATGAGTTTATTAGAAAGAAAACATATATGTTAGCTCACCCTTTTGAGAAAAAATCACAAAACATTCTTTCTGCACAGAATTTAAAAACGTTAAAAACTCCAAAAAAAATTATTTCTCAAAAAAATGTACGATACTTTACCAAAGAAATAGACAAATTAAGAGCTAGTGATAGCCGTCTTTTAGAGAGTAAGAATTACGAAGTCTATTTTGCTGCGGCTAAAGAGATTCCATATTTATTGCAAGAAATAGGACGCTTAAGAGAAATAACATTTAGAGATGTAGGTGAAGGAACGAACAACTCTATTGATCTAGATACGTTTGATAAATACTACCACCACTTAATTCTTTGGGACAGAGAAGCAAATATATTGGTTGGTGCATATCGAATGGGGTTAGGAAAAAGCATCTATAAAAAACACGGTATCTCAGGTTTTTATATTCATACATTATTTCGTTTTGAACCAGAGCTGTATTCAATGTTAGAGAGTACAATAGAAATGGGACGTGCATTTATTGTAAAAGAATATCAGCAAAAACCAATGCCATTGTTTTTACTTTGGAAAGGAATTGTACACGTTACGTTACGTTACCCAGAGTATAAATATTTAATGGGTGGAGTTAGTATTAGTAATAAATTTTCTGAATTCTCAAAATCTTTGATGATTGAGTTTATGAAGTCTCATTATTACGACCCTTATATCGCTCAATATATTTTTCCAAAGAAAGAGTTTAAGGTAAAGTTAAAAGATGCTGACAAAGATTTTGTATTTGATGCGACCAAGGCAGACATGCAAAAATTTGATAAGATTATAGATGAAATAGAACCAGGAGCATTAAGAATTCCGGTATTGATTAAGAAATATGTGAAGCAGAATGCACGTTTAGTTGCGTTTAATGTGGATCCTAAATTTAACAATGCTGTAGACGGCTTAATGTATATAAGAGTTGCTGATATTCCAGACAGTACAGTAAAACCCGTAATGGAAGAATTTCAAGCTGAACTGGAAAAAAAAATGACTGAGCTTCAGGAAGTAAAAGAATCATAAAAAAAAGCCTAACGAATCTGTTAGGCTTTTTTTAGTTTATGTAGAATTGATTTAAAACCAACCTTTTTTCTGTACTTGATATATTTGAATAAACTCTTCGTCAGATTTTGTTAAATAGATAATTCCTTCAATCAAGCCAATTATCCCGATTATCCAGCCAGCTAGTCCACAGGTGATGATCGTTAAAAGCAACATCACGATGCCTTGAGTTGTATATCCTAATATAAATTTATGGATTCCTAAGGCTCCTAAAAGAATCCCTAAAACACCAGCAACAACTCTTTTGCTAGATTGGTTTGGCATTAAATTTCCGTTTTCGTCTAATACTTGCATTGTTCTTCTTTAATTGGTTGATGCGATAAAATTACAAAAAAACAGCAGCTTTTGGTTCTTAAACCGCAATTTTATTTTCATCTAAATCAGCGATCTAATCAAATTTACCGAAGGTGTATTCTTCTACTTTATCAAGAATAGTTGCCCCTTCTTTTTTTATGGCAGCGTATCTTAGTAAAACCTGTGTTTGATTTTATCTACAATAGTTTGCGCCAGTTTTTGCTTGCTTTCAATTGTCCAGCCAGCAACGTGTGGAGATAACAGCACTTTTTTAGATTGAATTAAATATTGAAAAGCTTCTGGCATTTCGACTCCGCTCGATGTAACATCTTTTTTGAATAAATTTTCAAAAGAGTTTTTTTCGTACTCTAGCACATCTAAGCCAGCGCCTAAAATTTTCTCGGTTTGTAAGGCAGAAACTAAATCTTTGGTAACAACAGATTTTCCTCTTGCGGTATTTATCAACCAAAAAGGGTTTTTAAACTGACTGATAAACGCAGTATTTATCATGTTAGTTGTTCCTGTAGTTTCTGGTGTATGCAAACTTAAAACAGTTGCTTTTTCTTGTAATTCTTCTAGAGAAACTTGAGTGCAGTTTTCATCACCTACATTTGGTTTTATATCATAACATAAAACGGCAACGTCAAAACCCCTAAGCTTTTTTGCAAAAGATTTCCCCATATTACCGTAACCGATTAAACCGACAGTTTTTCCGTCTAATTCAATTCCGCGGTTCTCTTCTCGCAGCCATTTACCGTTTCTAACCTCGGCATCAGCTTTGTTTAATTTATTAAATAAAGAGAGTAACATCCCTAATGAATGTTCACCTACGGCATTTCTATTTCCTTCAGGAGCAGAAATTAAATAGATGCTTTTTTGTGCTGCATACTCGCAATCAATGTTTTCTAAGCCAGCACCAACTCTACCAATAAATTGTAGGTTTGTTGCTTTGTCTAAAAAGGGTTTATCAATAGAAAATCGACTTCTAAGGACAATACCATCATATAAATGAATCTTATTTTCAATTTCAGATTTTGAACTGGTATAGTCTTCATCATTAATGAAACCCAATTCATTTAACTGATGTAGAAGTAACGGGTGATTTGTATCTAAATGAAGGATTCGCATGTATTAATACTGCTCATTTTCGTTTGGAAAATCTTTGCTTTTTACATCTGTATTGTATTGTTTAAAAGCATCAGTCATCCCTGCATATAAATCTAAATATCTACGTAAAAAACGTGGATTAAATTCGTGTGTCATTCCTAACATATCATGCGTTACTAAAACCTGACCATCAACTCCACCACCAGCACCAATACCAATTACAGGAATTGAAATACTTTCTGCTACTTTTTGCGCCAAAGCCGCTGGGACTTTTTCTAAAACAATTGCAAAACATCCAATACGCTCAAGTAATAAAGCGTCTTCTAATAAAGCGTCTGCTTCTTCTTCTTCTTTTGCTCTAACAGTGTATGTTCCGAATTTATAAATAGATTGCGGAGTTAACCCTAAATGCCCCATCACAGGAATTCCGGCATTTAATATTCTCTTAATAGATTCTTTTACTTCTTTTCCGCCTTCTAATTTTACTGAATGTCCTCCAGATTCTTTCATAATTCTAATTGCAGAACGCAAGGCTTCTTTTGGGTCAGATTGATAACTTCCAAAAGGTAAATCGACTACAACTAAACTTCTATGCACAGCTCTAACAACACTACTTGCATGATAAATCATTTCGTTAAGTGTTATAGGTAATGTAGTTTCATGACCAGCCATAACGTTAGAAGCAGAATCTCCAACGAGTATTACATCAATTCCGGCGCCATCTACAATCTTTGCCATGGTGTAATCATAGGCGGTTAACATAGATATTTTTTCACCATTAGATTTCATTTCTACTAATGATTTAGTAGTAACTCTTTTGTATTGTTTCTTTGCTACAGACATATTTGTGTTTTAAAACTTTGGTAAAAATACGGATTTATTCGGTTCAATTTTTGCTCTAGGCCATCTTCTGTTAATATTTTGAAAAGGAGTTTTATAAAATGATATAAATGAGTAGGTTTATGTAATAAATCAAGATGGTAAAGAGATTAGATTACTCGTATAAAAATGAATATATTTGATGTTCATTTATTAGAATGTTAGGTAGCCAAACAATACACACTTTAGATCCAAACAAATGGATTGATAAATATGCAGATTATCTATTTAATTATGCGGTAACACGCGTAAACAATAGTGATACTGCTAAAGATTTAGTTCAAGAAACTTTCTTTGCAGGGTTGAAATCTGCCAAAAACTTTGAAGGAAGAGCAGCTGAACGTACTTGGTTAGTTGCTATTTTAAAACGTAAAGTTATTGATTATTATCGCAAAATAAATTCTAATAAAGGGAAAGCCGAAGTTAGAATGAGTTTTTATGAAGATGGTGATAATGAAGGGGATTGGATCGAAGAAAGAGTTCCACAAACTTGGGGTAATGATGCAGATAAAAGTATTGAGTCAGAAGAGTTAAAATCAGCAATTGATAGTTGTATTGATAAATTACCAGAAAAGTACGCAATGGTATTTAGAATGAAAACCATTCAGGAATTTGAAACAGAAGAAATCTGTAAGGAGTTAAACATTACAGCGTCAAATCTTTGGGTAATAATACATAGAGCTAGAACTCAATTAAGAAAATGCATGGAAGATAACTGGTTTAATAGTTAATAAAATTATGGCAAAATTTATAATAACTTGTGATGAAGCGACAACCATTTGCGATAAAAGTCAATATGGAGAAGCAACATTTTTTGGAAAAATTAAGCTAAAGGTTCATTTTCTTTTATGCAAAATATGCGGATTGTATTCTAAACAAAATACCGAGATGTCTAAAGTGTATAAAATGAAAGCGGATTGCAAAGAGAAAAAGCAATGTATGTCTTCTGAAGAAAAGGAGACTCTAAAAAAGAAACTTCAAGAAATAGCACCAGAATAATAATGCATTTTTTACCAGACAATATTGATAATTATGTTGTAAAACATAGTCAGTCAGAACCGAAAATCTTACAAGAATTAACCCGAGAAACTTGGCAAAAAGTATTAAATCCACGTATGTTAAGTGGTGCTTTTCAAGGGAGAGTCTTGTCAATGCTTTCTAAATTAATTCAACCAAAAAACGTATTAGAAATTGGCACGTATACTGGTTACTCTGCGCTTAGTATTGCAGAGGGGTTACATCCTAAAGGAACAATTCATACCATAGATAAAAACGAAGAGTTGTTTAGCTTGCAAGAAAAATACTTTGAAAAATCTGGCTATAAAAATCAGATACAACAGTATGTTGGCAATGCTTTAAATATTATTCCTACCATAGAAGAGAAATTCGATTTGGTTTTTATTGATGCAGATAAATCAAACTATATTAACTATTTTCATTTAATTATAGACAAGATGAATTCTGGCGGAATTATTTTATCTGATAATGTATTGTGGAGCGGGAAAGTAGTAGAAGAATTAAATCCCAAAGATATAGACACAAAAGTCTTATTAGAATATAATTTATTATTGAATTCTGACGAAAGGCTAGAAACGGTTTTGTTACCAATTAGAGATGGATTAACAATAAGTAGAGTGAAGTAAGATTAACTATCTCTCTTTATAGGACCCGTAATTACCTCTTTTACTTTATTAATTTCTTCTGTAACATCCTTTGCGATATTCGTATTAATGCCCTGTTTGTCAGCAGTTTCATTGATTTCCTTTTTAATATCGTTGGTAGCATCTTTTAATTGACGCATTCCTTTACCCAGTCCTCTGGCTATTTCCGGAATTTTATCCGCGCCAAATAACATTACTACAATCAAACCGATTATAATGATCTCTGGACCTCCAATAAATAAAAATTGTGTAGTCATACAGTTGCAAAGTTAACCATTTATGGGTTACATTCTAAAAATAATTGTAATTTAGAAACAATAAATAAATGATTTAAAAATGAGGCTTAAAAAAGTATTTTTTAGTGTTGTAATTCTGCTATTTATAACCAGCTGTAAAACAGTAAAATTAACGAGAACCCTCTCAAAAAAAATAACTACTTCTTTTTACGACAATCAATTTACCGGCATTTATATCTATGATGTACATGCAGATAAAGTGTTGTATAATCACAACGGAGAAAAGTATTTTACACCTGCAAGTAACACCAAAATATTTACACTCTTTACAGGTTTAACACTATTATCAGATTCTATTCCGGCGTTTAAATACGCAGTACATAAAGACACAATTACACTACAAGGAACTGGAGACCCCACATTTTTACATAATTATTTTAAAGACAGTACGGCTTTAAAAATGATTGACACCTATGCAAAAGCCAAGATAATTATCAATAATACAACAGACAAACGCTATGGTCCTGGTTGGGCTTGGGAAGATTTCGATTCATATTTTAGTGCAGAACGCAGTGCTTTTCCAATCTACGGAAATGTAATAACGGTAAAAAATGAAGATTCAATTTCAGTACAACCTGCATATTATCAAAACAAAATAAAAATTACAGAACAGTTTTACGGAAGAGACGAATACAAAAACAACTTCTATTTTAGAAAAGACAGAAAAGAGGAAACTGAGATTCCAATGATTATTGATGCTTCGTTAACCGCAACTTTGTGGAACGAAATTTCACCAAATAAAGTCTCATTGATACAATCATCAGAAATAAAACCAGCAACAATTGCGTATAGTGTTCCTTCAGATAGTTTGTATCGACGCATGATGAAGGTAAGCGATAACTTTTTAGCAGAACAAATCTTGATTTTGGCTTCTTCTACATTATCTGATACGTTGAGTTCCTTAAACGTTAGAAAATACATTTTAGAAAACCAATTAAAAGACCTGAAACAACAACCGCGTTGGGTGGATGGTTCTGGTTTGAGCAGATACAATTTATTCTCTCCGATGTCTTTTGTAGCGGTATTAACCAAAATGTATAAAACCTTTCCGCAAGAACGTTTGTTCAATTTGTTTCCTGTTGTCGGAGAATTAGGAACGATTAAAAACGGGTATGCAGGCACAGACAAACCGTATGTATTTGCAAAAACAGGAACCGTTGGAAACAACCACAACATTAGCGGTTATCTATTGACAAATTCCAATAAAATATTAGTGTTTAGTTTTATGAATAATCATTTTAAGAAATCAAATGATGAAATAAGAGCTCAAATGCAAAATACTTTTGAGTGGTTGCGAGATTATTATTAAGTCTAATCCTTCGTCAACATCCTTTTAATCTCATTCAACTTCATCAATGCTTCAATAGGAGTTAGCGTATCAATATTGGTCGCTAGAATCTCTTCTTTGATGTTTTCTAATAAAGGGTCATCTAACTGAAAAAAGCTCAATTGCATTTCTTCGTGCTGCACATTTTTCAAGGTGTCTTTTACTTCTTTATTTGAATGATTTTTCTCTAGTTGTGCTAATATTTTATTGGCTCTATGAATGACTACATTTGGCATTCCAGCAAGTTTTGCAACATGAATACCGAAACTGTGGTTAGAACCACCAGCAACTAGTTTACGTAAGAAAATAATAGTGTCTTTCAATTCTTTTACCGAGACATTGTAGTTTTTAACACGGGCAAACGTTTCTGTCATATCATTCAATTCATGATAATGTGTCGCAAATAAAGTCTTTGCTTTAGAAGGATGCTCGTGCAAGTATTCTGCAATTGCCCAAGCAATAGAAATTCCATCATAGGTAGAAGTTCCACGGCCAATTTCATCTAACAACACCAAACTGCGTTCAGAAAGATTGTTTAGAATTGATGCTGTTTCGTTCATTTCTACCATAAAAGTAGATTCGCCCATTGAGATATTATCAGAAGCGCCAACACGTGTAAAAATCTTATCTACAATTCCGATTCTTGCATTTTGTGCAGGCACATAACTTCCCATTTGCGCTAATAATACAATCAATGCTGTTTGACGTAAAATAGCAGATTTACCAGACATATTTGGTCCGGTAATCATAATAATTTGCTGCTGACTTCTGTTTAACACAACATCATTGGCAATATACTCTTCGCCAATTGGTAGTTGCTTTTCAATTACTGGATGGCGACCATTTTTAATTTCTAAATCGGTGCTTTCATCTAAAATTGGACGTACATAATTATTATCAATAGCAGTTTTGGCAAAAGACAATAAACAGTCTAATTGTGCAATTCCGTTTGCATTTTGCTGAACAGGTTGCACAAAATTGATAATATATTGAATCAACTTAGAAAAAATCTCAAATTCTAACGCCTGAATTTTTTCTTCTGCTCCTAAAATTTTCGTTTCGTATTCTTTTAATTCCTCTGTAATATAGCGCTCTGCGTTTACTAAGGTTTGCTTACGAATCCATTCTTCTGGAACTTTATCTTTATGGGTATTTCTAACTTCTATATAGTAGCCAAAAACGTTGTTAAAGGCAATCTTTAAACTTGTAATTCCGGTTCTTTCAATTTCACGAGCCAACATGCTATCTAAATAGGCCTTTCCAGAATTAGAAATAGCTCGTAAATCATCCAATTCTAGCGAAACACCAGTTGCAATCGCATTTCCTTTATTGATGCTTACTGGAGAATCATCAAATAAGGTTTCAGAAATTTTAGCAATTAAATCAGCACAATCATTCAATTGTTTTCCGATTTGGCTTACTGAAGGGTTCTTACTCTTTTCTGCGGCTTCTTTAATAGGTAAAACGGCTTGTAAAGAGTTCTTTAAGAGTACAACTTCTCTTGGAGAAGCTTTTCCTGTAGCAACCTTAGAAATCAATCGTTCAATATCACTAATTTGTTTTAGTTGATAGGTAACCAATTCGAAAAATTCATCAGAATCAATCAAATATTTAACGGTCTCATGACGCTTCTCAATTGCTGCTTTATTCTTTAAAGGCAATGCCAACCAACGCTTTAATAAACGTCCGCCCATTGGCGAAATGGTTGCATCAATAATATCTAATAACGTTACTGAATTTAGAGAACTACCATGATACAATTCTAAATTACGAACCGTAAAACGATCCATCCAGACATAATTGTCTTCTGCAATTCTAGAAATATTCTGAATATGAGATAATTGTTTGTGTTGTGTTTCTGATAGATAATGCAATACAGCACCTGCCGCTGTAATTCCGTCTTCTAACGTATCAATTCCGAACCCTTTTAGGCTTTTTACATCAAAATGATTTTGAAGAGATTCTCTTGCAAATTCTGGTTGATACACCCAATCATCTAAATAAAAAGTATAGAATCTATCATCAAATAACTTGATAAACTGTTGTTTGTGTTTTTTCTCAACCAAGACTTCACTTGGACTAAAGTTTTGCAATAATTTATCAATGTATTCATCATTTCCTTGTGCTACTAAATACTCTCCAGTAGACACATCTAAAAATGAAATTCCGATGTGTTTTTTACCAAAATGAACCGCAGCTAAAAAGTTATTCGTTTTAGATTGTAACACTTCATCATTTAAAGCAACACCTGGAGTCACCAATTCTGTAACGCCACGTTTTACAATCGTTTTGGTCATTTTAGGATCTTCTAACTGATCACAAATGGCCACACGCATTCCTGCTTTTACTAATTTAGGCAAATAGGTATTTAAAGAATGATGCGGAAACCCAGCCAAAGCAGTTTCAGTTTCACTTCCGGCACCACGTTTGGTTAAAATGATTCCCAGCACCAGCGATGCTTTTTTTGCATCCTCTCCAAAGGTTTCATAAAAATCACCAACACGAAATAACAACATGGCATCTGGATACTTTACCTTGATAGCATTGTATTGCTTCATTAAAGGAGTTACCTTTTTTGTGGTTGCTTTTGCCAAGTCTTTCGGAATTTTAAATTAGTTTTGCGAAGATAATTATTCGGTTTTTAAAGATAGAGCTTTTTATGAGAAAACTAAAAAATAGCGAGTTAGGTAGAATTACGGTTGATGCGTTTAAGAATATACCGAAAACTCCGTTGATTGTAGTACTTGATAATATTAGAAGTTTAAACAATGTAGGTTCTGTTTTTAGAACGAGTGATGCTTTTTTGATTGAGAAAATTTATTTGTGCGGAATTACGGCAACACCACCAAACAAAGAGATTCATAAAACAGCACTAGGAGCCACAGAATCTGTAACATGGGAATATGTTGAGAATACGTTAGAACTGGTAAAAAAACTAAAAGCAGAGAACATAAAAGTACTTTCTATTGAGCAGGTAGAGAACAGTACCATGTTGAATGAATTTACTCCAGAAAAGAATCAAAAATATGCGATTGTGATGGGGAATGAGGTGAAAGGTGTACAGCAAGAAGTGGTTTCTGCTTCAGATTTTTGTATTGAGATTCCGCAACTAGGAACCAAACACTCCTTAAATATCTCAGTAAGTTGTGGCGTTGTACTTTGGGATTTGTTTCAGAAAATGCAGTAATTTTTTTATTTCTATTAGAAAAAACATATCTTAGTAATTATTATTAGCACAAAATTAAACACAAGTATTGGTGGCTATATTTGACTGTAAAAAAATGACAAAAATAAAAAGTGTTAAAAAGGGTCGTGCTTTTGTTTTTATACAACACAACCTTCTTTTTTTAACTTTACTATTAAATTTATCTATGTTTTCTCAAAAGAACGCATATGATAAAGGAAAAGATTCTATCATTATTTTATTAAAGGAATATAGTAAAACAAAAGACTCGCAGATACCTCAAAAAGCCTTTTTATTTGCAGAAGAAACCAAGATAGATTCATTACTTAAACTAACATATGTTAATTTTGGAATGAAAAGTTATTTTAATAAAGACCTAGCCAATTTAACGTTAACAGAAAAAAGACTTCAAAAATTTTATAATAAAACCAAAGACTCTTCTGCTTTGGCAAAACAGTATTATTACAAATCACTTTTTTTTAAGATTCAATATAACCCTGACAGCACTTTCTATTATCTTCATAAATCTAAAAACATATCTGTTCAGTTAAAAGATTCTCTGGAAGCAACAAGAAGATTACTTTCTATGGCTGCTGTTCAGTTTGGAGAAAAAGATTATCTGGGTAGTGAAAATTCAATTATTGAAGGGTTGCGTTTCGTAGAGCCTCTTGATGAGGTTTTTTTCACGGGTCTCCTATACGAAAGGCTGGGCGATGTTTTATTTATTACAGAGAGGCAAAAAGAAGCTAGAAAAAATTTTTTAAAATTTTTTGAACTTCAAAAAAGAATTCCCAATGTTAAAATTAAATATGAAAAGGCTAGATTATATAACAATTTAGCGAAGACCTATGAAGCGGAAGGAGATTATGTAAAAGGAATAGAATATTTTAAGAAATGTTTGTCTATCGACAGTCTTAAGTTTAAGAGTCTTTCTAGGTATGAAGTTGCATTAGGAGGGTTTTCGTACAATAACTTTAAGTTAGGCAATAAAAAACTAGCGTTAAAGGGATATTTAGTCGTCTTAAAATCTAAAGAGAAAAGAAATCACAAAAGAGGTTTGGCTATTTCACATACAATTTTAGGGGAGATTTATGCCTCTAACAATGAAACGAATAAAGCAGTATTTCACGCTAAAAAAGGATTGCAATTATCAAAGGAAATAAATCTTGTCAACCGTGTTTTAGAAAATCTTTTTCGGTTATCTAAGTTAGTAAAAGGAGAGACAGGAAGGCAACATTTAGAAGCACATTTTGTATTAAATGACAGTCTTTTTAGAAGGGAACGAAATTTAAAAAATACGTTTGCGAAGGTTCGGTATGAAACTGAAAAAAAGGACATAGAAAACACTCTTTTAAAGAAAGAAAATTCAAGAAAAGAACTAGCTATTGAAGGCCAAAGGCAACAAAAAATTATTGCTTGGTTGCTTACTGGGGTAAGTCTTTTGTTTATTGGTTTTGGCGCAAGTATTGTTTCTACTAGAAAGAAAAAATTAATTTTTAAAGCCAAAATGCAACAAATTGAAGCGCGTGAAAAAGAGCGCCAACAAATAGCAAAATCTTTACACGATGAGGTTGCTGGAGACATTAGCATGTTGCATTTAAATTTAGCAAAAACAAACCAAACTACAGCAGCAAAAAGTCTAAATACAATTAAAGAAAATGTTCGAAATTTATCACACCAACTGAGTAGTGAAAGCTTTGAGAAAGTTTCTTTTAAGAATCAGATAATTAATTTAATTTCTGATTTTTATGAAGTTGATTTTAGAATAAAAATTCAAGAAATTGATTCTGTAAACTGGAAAAAAATCAATAACGCTATTAAAAGAACGTTGTTTTTAGCGATTAGAGAAAGTATTCAAAATTCCAAAAAACACGGAGAAGCAACTGCAATTGTTTTAAATTTTAATGAAACTAAAATCGCTGTTTTTTTAACGATTTCAGATAACGGAAAAGGGTTTAATAGCACTTCACAAAAAGCTGGAATTGGATTGAAAAACATGCAAGAGCGTATCGAAGAAATTAATGGTGTTTTTTCTATTGAAAGTGCGGTGCAAAAAGGAACAAAAATTAACATAGAAATCTTTAAAAGGGGTGTATAAAACTAAAATTTTAATTGTCGATGATCATCAATTAGTGATACAAGGGTTGCTTTGTTCTTTAAAAGAAGTAGGCGATTTTGAGGTGGTTACAACGACGAATTGTGACGCTGCTTTTGAGTTGATAAAAGCCAGTCAAAATACAAGCCCTTTTCAACTCTTATTTACAGATTTAAGTTTTGATAATGCTACAGAGAAAACCCATTTAATGGGTGGTGAAGAATTGATAAAAGCGATTAAAGAGAATGGGTTCGATTTAAAAATTGGTGTAATTACTGCGCATACAGAAACCAATAGAGTGTATAACATCATTAGTAATTTAAATCCAAATGCGTATTTATTAAAAAGTAAATGCAATGCTTCAGAAATTGGTTTTGCGATTCAAAAAATGTTGGAAAATGAGTATTATTATACCCATGAAATTCATCACAAATTAATGCGTAGAAACATTGTTCAAATACAAATGGATGATGTGGCTGTTCAGATCTTAAAAGAGCTGCCAAATCACCCGAAAATCTCTAATTTAGAAGGGGTTATTGTAAAAAATGACGGAACTAAGATTAAGCTCCGTTCTATCGAAACAAAATTAGCAAACCTAAGAACAAATTTAAACGCCATTAACAACACAGACTTAATTTTAAAAGCAAAAGAACTCGGGATTATAGATTAATGTTAGTCTTGCGGAAATCCACATTTTTAACTTCGGTTTCCCGCATAGTTATTCTTTTTATTCAAACTACTTTTGTGATATAGATGTCTTGTATTTCTATAGATATTTAGGGTCAATTGCAGATATAGACTTAATTGCTTAGTTCTATATATAAAGAAAAAGAAGAAAAACCTTTCTATTCATTTAGAGAGGTTTTTTTAGATTCCAATAATAAGCTTGGCAATCCAAAAGTAAATTAAGATTCCGAAAATATCATTACTAGTCGTAATAAAAGGCCCTGTAGCAATTGCAGGATCTATGCCTCTTTTATCTAAAAACAACGGAATAAACGTTCCTATTAATCCAGCGACTATAATTACTGCAATTAAAGAAATAGAAATAGCGAATGCTTTTTGAACTTCGCCGTTATATAACCAAATAAAAAGAAATAAGAAAACGGCTAAAATGAACCCGTTTAAAGCGGCTAAAAGCATTTCTTTTATAAGGCGTTTGTTAATACTTCCTTTTATATCATCATTGGCTAAACCTTGCACAATAATTGCAGAAGATTGTACACCAACATTTCCTGCCATTGCAGCAATTAAAGGAGTGAAAAAGAATAAGATTGCATCTTCGCTAAAGATATCTTGAAAACCTTCCATAATTAAGAAAGCTCCAACACCACCAATTAGTCCAAGAAACAGCCAAGGCAGCCGTGCACGTGTTAATTGCGCAATACTATCATCTGCTTCTACATCTTCTATTAAACCTGCTGCTAATTGATAATCTTTATCTGCTTCTTCCTTTATTACATCAACAATATCATCAATGGTAATTCTCCCAACGAGTATTCCTAATCCATCTACAACCGGAATGGCTTCCAAATCATATTTACGCATAATATTTGCAACATCTTCTGCTTTATCATTTACGTTTACAAAATCTACTTTTGGAATGTAAACATCAGAAATTGAAGTTCTAGTTGAAGTGATTAGCAAATCTTTTAAAGAAAGCCTTCCTTTTAGTTTTCCGTTATCGTCAACAACATATATAGAATGCACTCTTGTAACTTCTTCAGCCTGAGAACGCATTTCTTTAACACACTTAAGAACGGTCCAATTTTCATTTACTTTCACAAGCTCTTTTGCCATTAAACCACCGGCAGAATCTTCATCATAACGTAAAAGATCAATAATGTCTTTTGCGTGGTCTTCGTCATCAATTTTAGACATTACAGCTTCTTGTCTTTCCTCAGAAAGCTCTGCTATAATATCTGCAGCATCATCCGTATCTAACGCATCAATCTCCTCAGCAATTTCTTTGGCCGATAAGTTTTTTAAGATTTCTTCACGAACATCATCATCAACATCTATTAGAACCTTAGAAGTCGTTTCACTATCTAATAATTTGATAACATACACTGCTTCATCAAAAGAAACCTCATCTAAAATCTCTGCGATATCAGCATGGTGCATTTCTGCAAATAGCGAAGACAGCGCATTATTATTACCGTTTTCGATATATAATGCGACATTTCCTAAGAGTTCTTTAGTGATTTCAAATGCCATCGTTTGCTATTTTTTCTGTCAGATTGATGAACTCCTGAACGGATAATTGTTCAGGACGTTTGGTAAAGATAGGGTCTTCTCTTAAAGTATCCGAAAGATTCATCGCTTTTAAGCTTCCACGCAGCATTTTTCTACGTTGATTAAAGCTCATTTTCACCACTCTAAAAAATAATTTTTCATCAACAGGTAAGGTGTAGTTTTCTTTTCTTGTCAATCTAATTACACCAGAATCTACCTTTGGAGGCGGATTAAAAACGGTAGGTGGAACGGTAAAAAGATATTCAACATCAAAAAATGCTTGTGTTAAAACAGACATAATTCCGTACACTTTACTTCCTTCCTTTTCTGCAATTCTTTTGGCTACTTCTTTTTGAAACATTCCAGCAAATTCTGGCACAAACTCTCTGTTTTCAATTGCTTTGAAAACTATTTGAGTAGAAATATTGTATGGAAAGTTACCAATGATAGCAAATTGCTCATTATTGAAAATTTTGTTGATGTCTTGCTTTAAGAAATCACCTTCAATGATTGAGAATTTCTCTTTACTAGTATCTAGTTTTATATGTTCTAAAGGAAAGGATTCTTTTAAATACGCTACAGAATCATAATCAAGCTCCATTGCTGTAAGCTTCGGCTTTTGTTCTAATAAATATTTGGTTAGAACCCCCATTCCAGGACCAATCTCTAATATATTGTCATAGTTGGTGCCAACTAAAGATGTTGCAATTTTTTTTGCAACATCTTCATCAGTTAAAAAATGTTGTCCTAAATGTTTTTTAGCTCTAACGTTCATGTTTAATTGGTTACTTGATTAGAAAAAAACTCATTCACAATCTTTAATTCGGTTCTAAAAGTTAACATTTTATCTGCAAATTTATGAATACCGTCTGTACTTAACCTATCTGCGTCTTCTTTGTAATAAAGATCTAAATCTTCTCGAGAATTTGCGGTGTATTGTACAGAATACGTAACTCCGTCCATTTCTTCCTCGATCAAAACTTGAGTTAATTTTGCGGAGATAAATTTACCAGTTGCCAATACTTCCGGAATGTGATTGTGTATCCACGCTAACCATTCATTATGAATGCTTTTATCAATACTTAAAGTGACATTGTATATGTACATGATTTCTTTAATTTATAGTATCTCCTCTTAGTTTTCTGTATTTTTTTCTGGCTTCAACCAGATGTATGCTAGAAGGATGGTCAAAAATAATCTTTTGATAATACTCTGATGCCTTTTCTGTATTATTTAATTTAGAATTATAAATTTCTGCTATTTGATAGATGGCATCATCAACAAAAATCCCTTCTTTATCTAAAGTTATGATTTGATTATAATTGGTAATTGCTTTTTCAAACTGATTGGTTTTTGAAAATAAATGCGCCTGTTTATACAGCGCTTCATCTTCAATTTTTTGTCCTTTAAATTTTGTAATTACTTGCTGTAAGGTGTCAATTGCTTGTTTGTTTTTATTCTGAAAAGCAAGCAAATCTGCAGTTGCATATAATTTCAAGCCAGTGTCTAAAGAATCTTTTGATTGATTGTCAGAAATGATTAAAAATAACGCTAACGCATCGTTCGCTATTAATTGTGTTGTTGAAGCTTTTAATACTTTAAGCTGAGCGAACGCCCATTTAAAATCATTTTTAAAAAAGGAAGTTTGCGCTACTTTAAAGCGTGCTTGTTGCGCCAACGGATGGTTTTTTATGCTCGTTTGCACTTGCGAAAAATAAATTAATGCGTTGTTATAATTGCCAATAAACACATGTACTTCTCCCAATTTAATTTTAATGGTTGCTTTTTGAAATTTAGAAGGAGCAATTTTTAGTGCATGTTCTAAAACAGCAATTGCTTGTTCTGGCTGATTTTTTTTAAAAGTCAGGTAATTGGCATGTTCTAATTGTATTTTTAAGGTAGCAGATTTTTTGCCATATTTCGCAAATACAGCTTCGAATAATGCATCAGTATTTGATTGGTTTTTAGCAATGGAAATTTTTAGGGTATATAAGTGCGCGATTAAAATTTGATCAATAGAAGAACTGTTTTTAAGTACGAAATCAAAACAGTTATTAGAGGTGTTGAATGCGTTGTTCTCAAAAGAATTATAGCCTAAATTTAGTATGTTGACACTATTTTTAGGATCTCTTTTAAACAGCGCTTTTTCTTGAATAAACGCTTTATTGTATTCTTTTTGCTGAATAAATAACCAACTTAATAAGATATTCCATGCATCTTTTGGATTGCTAACAGATTTTTTAATCAATGCTCTTTTAAACAAAATGTTATTATTGTTCAGTTTGTCATCTGTTATGTATTTACTCGTATAGCGTTGCACAGTGTTTAAAGACTTGCTATTTTCATCAACTAAGTTAATATACGAAGTGAACATTTTTTCGAAGTTTCCTTTTTCTCCATAAATCTGCGCAACTTGAAATTGATAATTTGCAGTTGGGTTGTACAGCATGGTTTTTTCATACGCAGCAATTGCATAGTCCAATAGTGCTTTTTCTTTAAAAACTCGACCAATAAAACCACCCATTCCAGTGTTTTTCTGAATGGATGCAATCGCTTTGTCATAATAAATTTTAGCCGTTTCTTTTTGATGTTGCCTGTCGTAATTGTATCCTATTTCAACAAATAAATAGGGGTGATTTGGATTTGCTAATACTCTGGTTTTTAGTAATTTTTCTACAGTATCAAATTGAGAGGTTTCTTGATATGAACTTGTCAATCTTTTTAGATATGTTGTATTGTACGGGTTTTTATTAAAAAGAACTTTAAAGAGTTCTGCGGCTTTTTCATATGCACCATCACGGTAATATCTTTCGGCCAATACATACTCGTTTTGCCCGAAATTTACCTGAGAAATTAGTAAGAATAATATGAAGATCCAGTTTTTCATGCCTTTCAAAGATAAGAACAAGAACGTTAAATTTTTATTAAATAAGAAATTTTATAAAACCCCTTTGTAACATTCTGGCATGGAACTTGTCTATAATATATAAGAACTAACACCTAATATTATTATGAGCAAATTAAATAAACAATACGAACAAGCAAAAAAGAATTCTAAAGTGTATATGCAAAACGGACAAATAGGTGCGTATTTAAATGCATTATTAGAAATGAATACATATAAAAGATTAATGGTTGCAGTTATTGCTAATTAAAAAACTTTACGCAATACGCTTTAAGCTTAATACATATTGCTTACTGCATTAATCAATCATGTCAAAACCACAATAAGGTACTAAAACATCAGGAATTTTAATCCCGTCTTTAGTTTGGTAATTCTCTAAAATCCCAGCTAAAATTCTTGGCAATGCAAGAGAGCTTCCGTTTAAAGTATGTGCGAATTGACTTTTACCTTCTTTATTTTTAAAACGTAATTTTAACCTGTTTGCCTGAAATGTTTCAAAGTTAGAAGCAGAACTAATTTCTAGCCATCTATCTTGAGCTGTAGAAAACACTTCAAAATCAAAAGTTAAAGCAGCAGTAAAACCAGTGTCTCCACCACATAAACGCAGAATTCTATAAGGAAGTTTTAATTCTCTTAAGATGCCCTTGATGTGTTCAACCATTCCGTTTAACGCAGTATATGAATTATCAGGATGCTCGATTCTTACAATTTCTACTTTGTCAAACTGATGCAATCTATTTAAACCTCTAACATGTGCTCCATAAGAGCCAGCTTCACGTCTAAAACAAGGCGTATAAGCGGTGCACGTAATAGGGAAATCATCTTCAGAAACTAAATCACCTCTAAACATATTGGTAATTGGCACTTCTGCAGTCGGAATTAAATATAAATCATCTACCGTAGAATGATACATTTGCCCTTCTTTATCAGGCAACTGACCCGTTCCAATTCCAGATGCTTCATTAATTAAATGAGGAACTTGGTATTCTTTATAACCGCCAGCAATATTTTTATCTAAAAAATAATTGATTAAGGCTCTTTGTAATCTAGCGCCTTTTCCTTTGTAAACAGGAAAACCAGCACCTGTAATTTTGGTTCCAAGCTCAAAATCAATAATGTCGTATTTCTTCGCTAACTCCCAATGAGGTATTGCATTTTCTCCTAAATCAGGAATCGTTCCTTCTTTAAAAATTTCTTCATTGTCTTCTTCAGATTTCCCTGGCTTAACAGAAGCGTGAGGAACATTCGGAATTTGAAATAATAAATTTTGTAATTGTGCTGCGGTAGTATTTAACTGCTCAGTTATTTTTTTAGATTGCTCTTTTAACTGAGTCGTTTTTTCTTTTAATAAAGTTGCTTTTTTAGCTTCTCCAGATTTAAAAAGTTGTCCAATTTCTTTGGATATTTTATTAGATTCAGCCAATACATTGTCTAATGAAGTTTGAGTAGCTCTTCTGTTTTCATCAAAGGTTAAAACCTCTTCAATTATACTCTCTGCATTAGCAAAATTACGTTTTGCTAAACCGTCTAAAACAGTTTGTTTGTTGTCTCTAATAAACTGAACCTGTAACATCTTTTTAATTTTTTAAGAACAGCAAAGATACAGTAACAACCACAATATACCAATCCATATTAAAGATTGTTTTGTAGGTAATCTAGCGCGTTAAGTTTATCAGTTTCTAATTGAGAAATTAGGGTTTCTACTGAAGAGAATTTTTCTTCATCTCTAAGGAAATATAAGATCTCTACTGTTAAGTTTTGACCGTACAAATTGGCGTTAAAATCAAAAAAGTGGACTTCTATTGTTTGGTGTTTTCCATTAACTGTAGGCCTAAAACCAATATTCATCATTCCGAAAACTAAAACATTATCAATGCTTGACTTCACAACATAAACCCCTGTTTTAGGAATTAACTTATAGTCTTCTTCAATATTAATGTTAGCCGTTGGATAGCCTATTTTTCCTCCTAGTTGTTTTCCGTTTACAACCTTTCCATTTAGCATAAAGTTGTATCCTAGGTATTTGTTGGCTGTTTTAATGTTCTTTTCAGAAAGCGCTTTCCTTATTTTGGTAGAGCTTACAGAAACATCATTAATATCTTGAACAGGAATTTCTTCCACCTCAAAGTCATACATATGACTATACGCTGTTAATTGTTCTATATTACCTTCTCTGTTTTTCCCAAAATGATGGTCATAACCAATTATTAGCTTTGATGTGTTTAATTGATGAATCAATATATCCTTAACAAAGTCTAAAGCAGTTAATCTTGAAAATGCTAAGCTAAAAGGGTGCACGACTAAATAGTCTAAACCAGTTTTGGCTAATAAATTGGCTTTCTCATCAATTGTATTTATCAATTCAATTGTAGCATCTTTTTGTAAAACCATTCTTGGATGCGGAAAAAAGGTAAGCAAAACCGATTTTTGATTCAGCTTCTTTGCAGAGGCTACAACTTGCTCTATTATTTTTTGATGACCAATATGAACCCCATCAAAAGTACCAATAGTAACTACCGTTTTTTCTGTATGCTTGTAATTAGAAAGAGAATGGATTATTTCCAATGAAAAATAAATTTTCACAAAGGTACAATTTGACATTTTGTAACAAAGATATTTTTGATATATGTGACCATTATGTCCTCTTTAATAATGATTTTTTTAAATTATTGTGGTTTTTAATTATTGACTATGTTAAAATTTTCAAAAAAAATTGTACTTTGCACTATAGATAATAAATATTTTATATGATGAAAAAACTAATTCTTGTTGCATTTACAGTGTTTAGCAGTGTAATTATGTTCGCTCAGACGTCAGTCTCAGGAACAGTTACAGACGCTAATGGTGAGCCTTTACCGGGTGCCAATGTTAAAATTGAAAGAAAATCCGTTGGAACAAACTCAGATTTTGATGGAAATTTCACTTTACAGGTGACGGACACTCCGCCATTTAACATTGAAATTTCAATGTTAGGTTATAAAGCCTTTAAAGTTGCTATTACAAAAAACAACCAAGTTGTTTCTGCTGTATTAATTGAAAACGCTACTTCTCTAGATGAGGTTGTTGTTTCAGCTTCTCGTACCCCAGAACGTATCATGGAATCTCCAGTTACGGTTGAAAGAATGGATATTAGAGCTATAAGAAACACTTCTTCACCCTCTTTTTATGATGGTTTAGAGAATTTAAAAGGAGTTGATGTGAATTCTAACAGTTTAACTTTTAAATCGGTTAATACTCGTGGATTTGCTACTTTCGCTAATGAGCGTTTTATGCAATTAGTAGATGGAATGGATAATTCTTCTCCTGCATTAAACTTTGCTTTAGGAAATTTATTAGGAATGTCTGAATTGGACGTTAAAACGGTTGAATTACTTCCTGGAGCATCTTCTGCTTTATACGGAGCAAATGCGTTTAACGGGGTCATGTTTATGACAAGTAAAAATCCTTTTGATAGCCAAGGAATAAGCTATGTGTATAAATCAGGAATTACTTCGCAAGAAGCAGCTGGAGATAATGGGTATGTAGATACAAGTATAAGAATGGCACACGCTTTTTCTGATTATTTTGCAGCGAAATCTAGTTTGTCTTATTTAAAAGGGACTGATTGGCATGCCGTAGATTATAGAGATGAAATTTCTGGAATAAACGATAGAGCTACCAATGTAAATTATAACGGATTAAATGTGTATGGAGATGAAGTTTCTACAAATATAAAAGGAGTTGCTGGGAAAATTCCAGGATTCCCTGCTGGATTAGCAGCTTTGGTTCCAAATCAAAATGTAAGTAGAACTGGGTATACTGATACGGATTTAATGGATAACGACGCAGAGAGTATTAAGTTAGACATCTCATTAAATTATAGACCATTAGGTAATGACAGAGTTGAGGTTATTTGGAATTCTAAATTTGGTTCTGGTAATACAATTTACCAAGGACAAAATAGATACAATATAAAGAACTTCTCCATGGAGCAACACAAATTAGAAGTGCGTGGGAAAAATTTCTTTGTTAGAGGTTATACAACTGTAGAAAATGCAGGAGATTCTTATGATACTCGTTTTGCTGCCATTAATATTAACAGAGAATGGAAATCAGATGCACAATGGTTTGGTCAGTATACGGGTGCTTATGCATACGCATTTGCTGGGTACGTTCCAGGTGTTCCAGCTGGTAATGTTGCAGCTGCACACGCTACAGGTAGAGCTGTTGCTGATACAGGTCGTTTAATGCCAGGTACAGCAGCCTTTGAGGAAGCAAAAGTAAAAATCACTAGTGATCCAGATTTAATTACAGGATCTAAATTCACTGATAATACAAGATTGTATCATGCGGATGCGAATGTAAATTTAAGAGATTATATTGATTTTGCAGACGTACAAGTAGGAGCATCTTTTAGACAATACTCATTAAATTCTGCAGGAACAATCTTTACAGATTATGATGGCGCAATTAATTATAATGAGTACGGAGCATATGTTCAAGGACAAAAAAAATTAATGAATGACCGTTTAAAAGTAACGGCTTCTGGTAGATTTGATAAAGCACAAAATTTCAAAGGGAATGTCTCTCCAAGATTATCTTTAGCGTATGCTGCTGGAGCTGATAAAAATCACAATTTTAGAGGATCAATTCAAACAGGATTTAGAAACCCAACAACTCAAGATCAATATATTGGTTTAGACGCAGGGCGCGCTTTATTAGTTGGTACGGCTCCAGAGAATTTAGATAGATATAGATCAGCACCGATTGCCTTAGCAATTAATCCAGCGTTAGCGGGTTATATTAATGCTGTTACAGGTAGTAGTATTGGTTCTTCTCAGGTTGTAACAGGTACGAGTGCATTTAATAATTCTTGGACTCTTAGTTCATTAACGCAATTTGTTGGAGCTGGAGGAACGAACCCAGGTTTATTAAAAAAAGCTGACATCGCATATGTGAAACCAGAGCATGTAACCGCTTTTGAAGTAGGGTATAGAGGTTTTGTTGAAGGTGTAACTATTGATTTAAATGGGTATTATAATAAATATAAAGACTTTGTCGCAAGTGAAACTGTTATCGCACCATTATATGGTCAAGCAAATTTTTCAGATATTGTTGATTTAACACCTCTTGGAGGAGGTCCAACACCGTTAGCTTTAGTTGCATTGTCAAATGCAGATTACAAAGTTTTTAATTTTAGATCAAATTCTGATGCAGATATTAGTTCTTATGGAGTAGGATTAGGATTGACTACTAAAGTGCTTAACGGATTTAGCTTAGGAGCAAATTATACGTGGGCAAAATTTAGTTTTGATCAAGCTTCTAACCCAGATTTTGAAGCAGGGTTTAATACACCTGAGCACAAGATTAAAGTACAGTTTGGTAAAACAAACTTATTTAAAAACTTTGGCTTTAATGTAAACTTTAGATGGCAAGATACTTTCTTATGGGAATCTGCATTCTATGATGCAACTATTGATGCTAGATCAGTACTTGATGCACAAGTAAATTACAGAATGCCAAAATTCAAATCTACTATTAAAGTTGGTGGAGCTAATTTAGGTGGTAAAGAATACTTTAGTGCGCCAGGTGTTGGAGCAATAGGTTCTCAATACTACGTATCTTGGACTATCAACCCATAATATAAAATAATGTAAAATGAAAAGCCCTTTGAATATTCAAAGGGCTTTTTTTGTGGCTGTTGTTTTTTTGAAAGCACAACTTAACTTCTATTCAATCTTGTTGTCAATTAAACTATTTAAATGCTAATAGAATTTAATTAAGTATACCCTGTTGTATATTTTAGGTAAAATAGTTTCCAAATTTAGTAAGTATTCCAACTGTCAGTTCGAGTGATTTTTTTGCAAAAAAATAGTATCGAGAACTAATAAATACCCAATATCAATTTCATTTGAATTGACAGAATTTATCAAATTAAATATTGATAAAACTCAGGGTCTTGCATAAAAAAACCTCTTAGAATTTCTAAGAGGTTTTTTTAATAGTATAATTTAAGGTGTTATCCTTTTAAGCTTGCGCTTAAATATTCTCTATTCATACGAGCAATGTTCTCTAAAGAAATTCCTTTAGGACATTCAACCTCACACGCTCCTGTGTTTGTACAGTTTCCAAAACCTTCAGCATCCATTTGAGCAACCATGTTCATTACACGATCTGCAGCTTCTACTTGTCCTTGTGGTAATAAAGCATATTGAGATACTTTTGCTCCTACAAATAACATTGCAGAAGAGTTTTTACATGTGGCAACACAAGCTCCACAACCAATACAGGTTGCAGCATCCATTGCTTCATCAGCATCGTGCTTAGAAATAGGAATTGCATTCGCATCTTGTGTGTTTCCAGAAGTATTTACAGAAATAAATCCTCCAGCTTGCTGAATACGTTCAAAAGACGTTCTGTCAACCACTAAATCCTTGATTACCGGAAATGCTTTTGCTCTAAATGGCTCGATAGTAATCGTATCACCATCTTTAAACATACGCATGTGTAACTGACATGTAGTTACGCCTTTATCAGGTCCGTGAGCTTCACCGTTGATATACATAGAACACATTCCGCAGATTCCTTCTCTACAATCGTGATCAAATGCTACTGGTTCATCTCCGCTATTAATTAATTGTTCGTTCAATACGTCCATCATTTCTAAGAATGACATGTGTTCTGAAATTTCAGTCACTTTGTACTCAACCATTTGCCCTTTATCTTTGGCACTTTTCTGTCTCCAGATTTTTAATGTTAAATTCATAATGTCTTCTTATTTGTATGAACGTTGTTTTAATTCAATATCGTTAAACTCTAATTCTTCTTTATGTAAAACTGCATCTGCAGGTTCTCCTTTATATTCCCAAGCAGAAACAAATGCGTAATCTGTATCGTTACGTTTTGCTTCTCCTTTTTGTAACCCGTCTAATTCAACAGATTCTTCTCTAAAGTGACCACCACAAGATTCTTCTCTTAGTAAAGCATCTTTAGCAAACAATTCTCCTAACTCTAAGAAATCTGCAACTCTACCTGCTTTTTCTAACTCAGGATTCATTTCATTTAAATCTCCAGGTACTTTTACGTTTTTCCAGAAATCTTCACGCAACGCTTTAATTTCAGACATTGCTTCAATTAAGCCTTTTTCATTACGTGCCATTCCTACATTATTCCACATAATTTTCCCTAATTTTTTGTGGTAATAATCAACAGAATGCTCTCCGTTATTATTGATAAAGAAATCTAAACGAGATTTTACTTCATTTTCAGCTTCTTCAAATTCTTTAGAGTCTGTAGCGATTTTTCCTGTTCTAATATCATCAGATAAATAATCTCCAATTGTATAAGGTAATACGAAGTATCCATCAGCAAGTCCTTGCATTAATGCAGAAGCACCTAATCTGTTTGCACCGTGATCAGAGAAATTAGCTTCACCAATACAGTACAATCCATCAACAGTTGTCATCAAGTTGTAATCAACCCAAACACCACCCATTGTGTAGTGTGTTGCAGGATAAATCATCATTGGAGTTTCGTAAGGATTCTCATCAACGATTTTTTCATACATCTGGAATAAGTTTCCGTATTTAGCCTCAACGATTGCTTTTCCGAAGTCATATACTTCTTTAGCAGTTGGATCGGTAATGTGTTTTAGTTTTGCTTGCTCTCTACCATAACGGTCAATTGCAGATTTAAAATCTAAATACACTGCTTCTCCTGTTGCATTTACACCGTAACCAGCATCACAACGTTCTTTTGCTGCTCTTGATGCAACATCACGTGGAACTAAATTCCCAAATGCAGGATATCTTCTTTCTAAGTAATAATCTCTTTGTTCTTCAGTCAATTCAGTTGGTTTTTTACGACCTTCTCTAATTGCCATCACATCTTCCATGTTTTTTGGAACCCAAATACGACCATCATTACGCAAAGATTCTGACATCAATGTTAATTTTGATTGATAATCACCAGAACGAGGAATACACGTTGGGTGAATTTGAGTATAACAAGGATTTGCGAAATACGCTCCTTTTTTATGGATTTTCCATGCTGCTGTTGCATTAGATCCCATTGCGTTCGTTGATAAGAAATATACATTTCCATATCCACCAGAAGCAATTACTACTGCATGTGCAGAATGACGCTCAATTTCACCAGTAATTAAATTACGAGCGATAATTCCACGAGCTTTTCCATCCACTAAAACCACGTCTAACATTTCATGACGATTGAACATTTCAATCTTACCACGAGCAATTTGACGGTTCATTGCAGAATAAGCACCTAATAATAATTGTTGTCCTGTTTGTCCTTTTGCGTAAAAAGTTCTAGAAACTAAAACGCCACCAAAAGAACGGTTGTCTAACAATCCACCATAATCACGTGCAAAAGGAACTCCTTGTGCCACACATTGATCAATAATGTTTGCAGAAACTTCTGCCAAACGATATACGTTTGCTTCTCTTGAACGGTAATCTCCTCCTTTTACGGTATCGTAAAATAAACGGTAAAAAGAATCACCATCACCTTGATAATTTTTTGCTGCATTAATACCTCCTTGAGCTGCAATTGAATGCGCTCTACGTGGAGAATCTTGGTATGCAAATGCTTTTACATTGTAGCCTAATTCTGCTAATGTTGCAGAAGCAGAACCGCCTGCCAATCCAGTTCCAACCACAATAATATCAATATTACGTTTGTTTGCAGGATTTACTAAATCGATATGATTTTTATAATCTGTCCATTTATCTTTTAACGGACCTTTTGGAATTTTTGAGTCTAAAGTTGCCATACGGTTTGTGTATTAATGATTGAAATGATGAAAGACTGCGATAATAACAAATCCTAATGGAATTAAGATTGCGTACAACTTACCAAAAGTTTTCAATCCTTTAGTATATTTATTGTTTGCTCCAACAGATTGGAATGCGGAGTTGAATCCGTGTAAAAGGTGTAATGCTAAGAAAACAAATCCTAATACATACAATCCTACTCTCCAGGGAGCTAAAAATTTATGCTGTAATTCTTCAAAGTATCTGAATTCACCATTGTGCATTCCAGACCAATCTCCTTGAATAAATTTTGTATTGATTTCTGGAAACCAAAAATCGATAAAGTGAATCACAATAAATACTAAAATAAATCCGCCACTCCAAATCATGTTTCTACTCATCCAAGTAGAGTTTGCAGCACCGTTGTTTTTAACATATTTGATCGTTCTTGCACTGTTGTTTTTCAATTCTAAAATGAATCCCATTACAAAATGAAATACAACACCAAGTATTAAAACCGGTTGCATTACATATTGAATTAACGGGTTTGTACCCATAAAATGAGACAATTCATTAAAGGTTTTACCGTTGTTTGGAAATATAGAAGTTACGTTTATTACAAAATGTTGTAATAAGAAAAACATTAAGAAGAAAGCTGAAAGCGCCATGGCAAACTTTCTAGCTATTGAAGAATTTAGTATTCCGCCCATTTTTTATTAGTTAATTGTTGCTACAAATTTACAGCTATTGAGTTGGTTGCGCAAAGAACTTTTTTACTTTCTCAGGTATTTAGAACTCATTTAAATAGTTGTTGATGATTTTCGCTGTTTCTTTTAGTTTTTCTAGCAGAATCATACGATCACAATTTTTCATTTGTATGTAAAGGCTCTTTTTAAATTGTTGTTTTAAAAGAGTTAAATCTTTGTAAGAGACCAATTTGTAGACGATCTAGTAAACAACAATTTAGACATGAAAAATGTATTAAGCGAACGTACTCTCATTTGTTATTTTTTCTCGAAACTATAACCGAAAAGATTAAAAAAAACAACGCAATGAAGTTTATCGCTATCAATAAGTTTATCCTATCCCCACTCCCATAAACTGGGTCAAGTCTATTAAATAACATTGCGTACATATTCCCTAAAACAAAAGCCCATCCTGCTACTAAATAGGGTATGTTTTTACTATTCTTTGAGAAATAGGCAATTAAGATTAAAAAACTTGCAACAAAGTAATCATCGAGGGAAAGAGGCCAGTACTTGTCGGTTTTTAATAACACAATTGTTTCGCCAATGATTAATAAAACACTTAAAATTATAGTTCCAATGCGCAATATTTTTTTAGGATTCATATTCAGCATATTTTTTAGGGTTCGTATAAAAATCAGCAGGTTTGTCTATGTCTCCCATAAACGGAGCCCTAACTTGACCTATATAGTTTTCAGGGTATTTAGGGTTGATTAATCCAATATCAACTACTTCACGTTTTTTTGGCCAAAAGAAGGTACCAAAAACAATATCCCAGATAATTAAATTATTTCCATAATTAGTATTTGACTCTCTAATGCGCATAGAATGGTGCCATCGATGCAGTTCTGTCATACTAAAAATGTAATTCAACCAACCCATTTTTATGTAAATATTGCTATGCTGAAATAATCCGTGAATAGAATTAAAAATAGCATACATCAACAATGCCTTTTCAGAAGTTCCCATAATTATAAATGGAACAGTTTCTGGAATCAAAAAAAGTATTTTTTCTATAGGATGAAACCGTGCTGCATTAAGAAAATACAACCTCTTTGGGCTATGATGAACAGCATGAAGTCTCCACAACCAACTTACTTCATGAGACCAACGATGAATCCAATAACGACCAAATTCGGCTATTAGAAGCACTAAAAATAATTGACCGAATAAATTCCATGAATGTGGCCAAATAGTACCTCCGTATTTTTCAGCAAGAAAAATAGTGCCTCCTGCCAAAACAAATTTCCAATAAGGGTCCATTATTTTTCCTATTACGACTTGAGTAAATACTAAATGCCAAGCATCATTACCTATATCATTGTGGTTTTTCCGCCAAGATTTTTTATAAGGAAATAATCTTTCAGATACTGCAATTAAAATGAGGGCAGCTAAAACAATTGGGGCTCCTAACATTAATACATTCTTAACAGCACCACTTTCTACCACCAAATAACCTGCTAACATAGCAGCTCCCATAATTATCGGAAATATTGTTCTTGCAAAAATTTCTTTAAATCTATTTTTCATTTGCAAAAATTATAAATATTAAAAAGAAGGTCATGACAATTCAAGAGGTTTTTTCTATAACAAATCTACACAAATTTTATTGAGTCAAATTAATGTTCTTCTGTTCCACCCTTAACGGTATACGTTTCTTTTGGTAAATAATAAACCTCATTTTGAGCGGCATTTAATTTTTCTTCCGAGGGTGCTTTTTGATACGTCAAAAACAGTAAATACTTTATTTAAAATAGGTTAAGTTTACACTTGTACCTATAACAATGTATCCATCATGATTGTAGTACAACAATTTTGAAAATCAACTACGACCAACATAATTACCTATGAGAGCACATCACTTATTAAAAACAGTAACTTTTTATATACTACTCGCTGCTACAATAACAAGTTGTAGTAATGCTAAAGAAAATCATTTTGTTAGTGATTTTAATTCATCTTCAGAACGGTCTTGGATTGGCCCAGAATATTGGTCAAATCCACTTCAAGATTGGCAAATAAAAGATGGAGAATTACAGTGTTTAGTTAGTAGAAAAAATAGAAATGTCCATTTACTAACTAAGAAACTCGATAGTGCAGCAGGGAGCTTAAAAATGAGTGTTGCAATTAAATTGCATCAAATAATTACGTCAGAAAAAAACAAAGATTGGGTTGGTTTTAGTATTGGATCAAAAGGACAATTTAATGACTATAGAGACAATGCTATTTTTGGAAAAGGATTGGATATGGGGATTTCTACGAATGGTAATTTATTTATTGGAAGCATTGAAGAAAACAATCCAAAAAAAATATCAATCCAAGAACTTATAAAAAAAGGAGCTGTCTTAGATGTTTCTATCACTCCAGAAAACAACAAAAATCATATTGTTTTTTCACTTTTTGATGAAGGTCATGAAAAACTTATTTTAAGGATTGAAAAAATAGCAGATGCTTCGCGAAAATTAGAAGGGGATGTTGTGTTAGTGAGTCATTATAACACAGATAGAAAAGATCCAAGAAAAAACGCCTCAAGTGTGTCCTTTAAAAACTGGAAAGTTTCTGGAGGTAAAGTTTCTACTCACACCGAATATGTTTTTGGTCCGGTATTGTTTTCTCAATATACTTTAAGTAGAAATATATTAAAATTAACAGCGCAAATGGCGCCTGTAATTTTGAGTGATGAAAAGGTTCATTTAGAAGTAAAAAAAGGAACATTATGGAAAGCTATAGGAGAATCATCTATAGACAAGGATGCAAGAACAGCAACGTTTAAGATCCCAAATTGGAAAGGTGAAAAAGATACTCCTTACAGAGTTAGTTATAATATTGACAAAGGAAATAAACCCAAAGAAAGATATTATTGGAAAGGAACAATTAGAAAAGATCCTAAAAATAAAGAAGAGTTTGTTGTTGCTGGTTTTACAGGAAATGATCATTTGGGTTTCCCTAATTCAGATATTACAAGTCAAGTAGAGTATCATAATCCAGATCTATTATTTTTCTCTGGAGACCAAATTTATGAACCAAATGGCGGTTATGGAGCACAGCGATCTCCACATGATAAAGCAGCATTAGATTATTTAAGAAAATGGTATATGTATGGTTGGGCTTTTAGAGATTTAATGAAAAATAGACCAACTATAAGTATCACTGATGACCATGATGTATATCACGGAAATATTTGGGGAGCTGGAGGAAAAGCGACACCGAAAGAATTCGGACAGGGAGCAAAAGCACAAGATGCAGGCGGATATAAAATGCCTGCTTTATGGGTAAATTTGGTTCAAAGAACACAGACAAGTCATTTGCCAGACCCTTTTGACCCAATTCCAGTTAGTCAAGGTATAAGCACATATTATACAGATATGGATTATGGGGGAATTAGTTTTGCAATTCTTGAGGATAGAAAATTCAAGTCTCCTCCTAAAGACATGTTGCCAAAAGCTGATATTTGGAATGGTTGGGCTCAAAATAAAAAGTTTAATATGAAAACAGAAGGTGATGTAAAAGGAGCGTTGCTTTTAGGAGCTAGACAATTACTCTTTTTAGAACATTGGGTTTCTGATTGGAGCGAACAAACATCAATGAAGATGTTGTTGTCGCAGACAATTTTTGCAAATGTAGCAACCTTACCAAAAGAAGCAATGTCTGGAGCAATTATTCCTAAATTGAGAATTATGCACAAAGGAGATTATGCTAAAAATGACAGACCTGTAGCAGATTTAGATTCAAACGGTTGGCCTCAATCTGGAAGAAATTCTGCTGTAAAAATTATAAGAAAAGGATTTGCTATTCATTTAGCTGGAGATCAACATTTGGGTTCAACAGTTCAATATGGAGTTGATGATTTTAATGATAGTGGTTTTGCTTTATGTGTACCTTCTATTTCTAATCATTGGCCCAGAAGATGGTACCCTTTGAAGGAGGGAATAGGTAGAAGCTTAGATAAACCAAAATACACAGGTGGATATGAAGATGGGTTTGGAAATAAAATGACGGTTCATGCCGTTTCTAACCCAACATTTACAAATAAAAAACCTTCAAGATTGCATGATAGAGCTACAGGATATGGAATTGTTAGATTGAATAAAAAAACAAGAGAGATTGTTATGGAGTCTTGGCCTAGATTAGCAGACCCAAAAAAGGGTAATAGAGATCAATATGAAGGTTGGCCAATAACAATCAGCCAAGAAGATAATTATGGTAAAAGAGCAGTTGGGTATTTGCCAACGTTAAAGATAGATGGGGTCGTAAATCCTGTGGTTCAGGTTATTGATGAAACAACTAATGAAATTGTGTATACCTTGCGAATTAACGGCAATTCATTTAGACCCAAAGTATTTGAAACAACACATTTGTATACTTTAAAAATTGGCACATCTACCAACAAAAAATCAAAACTTAAAACAATTCGAAACTTAAAAGCGAGTCTTAAAAATTCAATATTAAATGTGAATTTTAGCAAGTGATTATGAAAGATCAAAAGAAGCTTCTATATCGTATTGAATGGTTGTTGAGAATTGGTGTTTTTGCCTGTTTTCTCGGACATGGGTATTTAGCTATTTGTAAAACTCCGGGTTGGTTTATATATTTAGAAACGGTTGGAATTTTTGATAAAAATATTGAAATAACAATGGTCCTTATTGGCTGTTTGGATATAATTGTTGCTTTGGTCACTTTAATAAAACCATTAAAACCTGTTTTGCTTTGGGCGTGTTTTTGGGCTTTTTCAGCAGCATTAATTCGACCAATTTCTGGAGACTCTATTTGGATGTTTATAGAAAGAGGAGCGAACTGGCTGGCTCCTTTGGCTTTATATTACTTGCTTGTTTTAAAAGAAAAAAGCGACTAAAACCATCGTGCTTTATATTTATGTAGAAGGAATGCTTCCTGTTTCTTCAATAAGGATATAGCCGTCGAACCATTTGTATAGAATTGATCAAACATTTTTTTCTCCCCCTCTTTTCTTTCAGTTTATTTTACTTCAAATGTTTGTTCTTCTGTTCCAACCTTAACGGTATACGTTCCTTTTGGAAAATAATAAACATCATTTTGACCGGCTTTTAATTTTTCTTTCGAGTTTGCTTTTTGATATGCTTTACGTCCTTTTTTAGAAAACGAAACATCAAAAGAAGTAGTATTAAACCCCTTGTTAAGACTCACTGAAAAAGAAGTTACTTCTATAGCATCAGAATATATTTTAATTGTTGCTTTTTTTTCAGAATTAGAGAAAATAGAAAGCGCAATCTCCGGTGTATTTGGTGTAGACCATTGGCTCCAAGAACTCCCCCAACGAACAGAAGAACGGATGCTTTTTATCTTGAATAAATGGGTTGATTTGTCACGTATGGTATTGAATTTCTGTAATTGAGAAATGTCTGCTTTGTATATGCTTCTTCCATGCGTACCAACAACCAATTCTTTTGCTTCTGGTTGAATTACTACATCATGAACAGCCACATTTGGCAGTCCAGTACTAAAAGCATTCCAAGAAGTTCCGTTGTTAAACGAAACATACAAGCCGGTATCAGTACCAACATATAAAATATGTTCATTTTCTGAATCTTCTTTAATTACGTTTACTGCAGAAACGGGGATGTTACTGCTATTATTTTTCCAAGTTTCTCCATAATCATCAGACATAAAAATATAGGTTGAGAAATCATCAGAACGCATTCCGTTTAAAGTAGCATACACTCTTTCTTTTTTAAATTTTGAAGCAATTACTCTGCTTACCCATAAATTTTGAGGCAAGTTTCCTGTGATGTTTTTCCAAGAATTTCCTCCGTCTTTTGTAACATGAATCAATCCATCATCAGAACCAGTATATATCAAGCCAAACTGAAAAGTACTTTCAGAAATGGTTGTTAACGTTCCAAAAGGGACATTTCCTTTTTTACCACCAGTTGTTAAATCATCAGAAATAACATCAAAAGTTACTCCTTGATCCATAGAACGCAGCAATTTATTTGCACCCATGTATAAAATATCTTGATTGTGTGGAGATAATAAAATAGGTGTTTGCCAATTGTATCTGTAAGGAGAATCTCCTAGTTGATGTTTTGGGTGAATTGAAACTCTCTTCCCTGTTTTTAAATTCAATCTAAAATAATACCCAAATTGAGAACCTGTATACACTGTTTCGTTATCTCTAGAATCTATTTGAACTTGCATTCCATCACCGCCGCCAATTCTTTTGTATGGGTAATCACCAGTTCCTTTCCATCGTTTAGAAGTTGTATAGCTACTAGGCCCGTACCAAACTCCGTTGTCTTGTAACCCTCCAAAAACATTGTATGGTTTTTTAGTGTCTACATTAATGGCGTAAAATTGCCCAACTGCTTGAGGATTGTTTTTTGACCAGTTTTCTCCATCATCAAAAGAGATGTTTATTCCGCCGTCATTTCCGTTTATAACATGACCGGATTTGTTGGGGTTTACCCAAATTGCTTGATGATCTGAATGCATGTTATCAGCTCCAATATTTTCAAATGTTTTTCCTCCGTCATTAGATTTTAATAATGGCACTCCGCCAATATAAATTTTATTTTGATCTAGCTGACTTACCCCCATAACACCGAAATAGTATCCGTAAGAACTATACACGCCATCTAAATACTTCTTGTGTGTTTTCTTCCAAGATGTACCTCCATTTGTAGATTTGTATACCTCTGCTCCTATAACAGGAGTATTAAATAATTTAGAATTTGCATCTTCTAAATAGGTTGCCAAATGACTTGGCTTAATGCTTCCTTTTTGTACAGCTGACTTTACAGATACAGCAGTTTCTTTTTTATCAAAACGATTGCTTCGTAAATAGCTGTTTAATTGTTTGTCGTCTAATTTTATAAAATCAGAAACTGACATTGTTTTGAAATCCTCTTTTTGAATTCCATTTTCTTTTTTGGCAGGTGTTGCTTTTCTTCTAAATTGATTGTCTAAAAAAGCATACACAACATCATCATTAAAAGCTGCTAACCCTATTCTCCCAACTCCAGTTCCAATAGGAAACCCTTTTCCTTTGGTAGTTAATTTTGTCCAAGAAGTACCTGCGTCAGTACTTTTGTAAATTGCAGAACCATTTCCGTCTCCATCAAAATCCCAAGCTTTACGGATGCGTTCCCATGAAGCTGCAAATAATACATTTGGATTTTTTGGAGAAACGCTAATGTCAATAACACCCGTCATGTCATCAATAAACAAGGTGTTTTCCCACGTTTTTCCGCCATCAGTCGTTTTATAAATACCACGTTGTTTGTTTTTAGAATATAAATGACCAACAACACCAATAACGACTTCGTTTGGATTGTTTTTGTTGATGATGATTCGACCAATATGTTGCGAATCGGATAAGCCAACATGTTGCCAGGTTTTTCCTTTGTCAGAAGATTTTAAAATTCCGATTCCAGGATATGAGGAACGAGAAGAATTGCTTTCTCCAGTTCCAACCCAAATAGTTCCATTTTTCCAATCAATAGCAATATCTCCAATGTTTTGAGTAGGAGAATTATCCATAACAGGCGTAAATGAAGTTCCGTTGTTGTTTGTATACCACAATCCACCAGAAGCATATCCAACATAAAACTCGTTTGTATTGGTTGGGTTTACATCAATATCTACTACACGACCACTCATAATTGTGGGTCCAATGTTGCTGAATTCAATATTTTTAACAATAGAGTTTTGAACCAGTTTTTGTTTTTGCTCTAAAGCATCTTGAATTGATTTTGCTGAGGTTGTGTTTTGTTGAGCCGTTATTGAAAATGTGGCTAAAAAGAACAAAGCTGTGGATCTTAATACGGTTTTCATTGGTTGTTGATTTAAGCTCATGAAATTACCACAACTGCCATCAAAATCAAAAATATTAACACAAATTTAAGGTTCTTTTTTAAGCGCAAGTAAAATCTCAACTTCTAGGGTGTTTAGATAAATACCTTTTAGATAAATAGCTGTACATTTGCAGCGGATAAAAACAACGGTTTTCGTTGTTTTTCAAAATAGATATATGTCGTTTAAATCATTAGGATTATCAGATGCTTTATTAAAAGCAGTTGCCAAGCAAGGGTACACAACACCATCACCAATACAAGAAAAAGCAATACCATTAGTTTTACAGGGAAAAGATGTATTAGCATCTGCACAAACCGGTACAGGTAAAACAGCCGGATTTACATTGCCAATGTTGCAAATATTAAACAATACGCGTCATTCTAAATTTAGGCCAATTAGAGCGTTAATTTTAACGCCAACTAGAGAATTAGCAGCTCAGGTTCATGAGAATGTTAGAGGATATGGAGAGAATCTAGACATCAGATCAACAGTGGTTTTTGGTGGTGTAAAAGCGAAAGCTCAGATAGCAACTATTAGACAAGGAGTAGATGTGTTAGTTGCAACACCTGGAAGATTACTTGATTTAGAAAATCAGGGAGCGCTGTCTTTAAAGAGAGTTGAAATTTTAGTTTTAGATGAGGCAGATAGAATGTTAGACATGGGTTTTTTGAGAGATATCAAAAGAATCATGAGCATGATGCCTTCTAAGCGTCAAAACTTATTATTCTCTGCAACTTTTTCTAAAGAGATAAAAGAATTGGCTGCTACAATTTTAAACAATCCAGTATTGGTTGAAGCAACACCAGAGAACACCACTGCTGAGAAAGTTTCACAAAAGGTATATAGAGTTGATAAAGGAAAAAAAACAGAGTTAGTTGCAAAGCTAATTACTGAAGGAAACTGGAAGCAAGTTCTAATTTTTACAAGAACCAAACACGGAGCAAATAAGTTGACAGAGAAATTGGTGAAGAGTAATATTTCTGCTGCAGCGATTCATGGTAATAAAAGTCAAGGAGCAAGAACAAAAGCGTTGGCAGGTTTTAAAAACAATGATATTAGAGTTTTAGTAGCAACAGATATTGCTGCAAGAGGATTAGATATTCCATTGTTGCCACACGTAATTAATTTTGAGTTACCAAATGTACCAGAAGATTATGTGCATAGAATTGGTAGAACAGGTAGAGCTGGAGCTGAAGGGGAAGCATTGTCTTTAGTTTGTATTGAAGAAATGGAATATGTACGTCAGATAGAAAAGTTATTAAAACAAAAATTAGCTACTGAGGTATATGAAGGCTTTGAGCCTAAAAATAATGATGAGCCTGGGAAACCAAATTCTAATAAGCCACAAAGGAAAAATCATCAACCTAAAAAGAGAACAGGAAACTCTTCAAGTTCATCTAATTCACAAAGTGGAAGCAGAAAAAGAAATGACAATAGATCTTCTAGAAGGTCATAAATAAAGAGTAAAAAAGCCCTATTAATATGTATTAATAGGGCTTTTTTTTGAGCCTATTTCTACGGTAAATCCAACCCATTTAAATTCACTGAAGCTCTTTAGTGCGCTTAAATTAAAAACCGTATTGAGTTCTTTTTAGAGGGTGTTTTATTAAAATAAGGCTCCATCAGAAAAGATTCTTTGTATAAATCAGTACATTTGTTAGCATAAAAATTATAACATGAAATACCATCCAATAAGCAATCAACTTTATATAAAGAATAGAACAAAATTTACTGCTCAGATGAAATCAAAATCGATAGCAGTATTTAACTCTAACGATATTTTTACTACTGGCGCAGATAGCACATTGCCTTTTCATCAGCATAGAGATATTTTTTATTTAAGTGGTGTAGATCAAGAAGAAAGTATTTTAGTGTTATTTCCTGATGCAAGCAACCCTAGTCATAGAGAAGTTTTGTTTGTTACAGAAACAAATGAGCATATTGCTGTTTGGGAAGGCGCAAAACTAACGAAAGAACAGGCAACTAAAACTACTGGAATTAAAACGGTGTATTGGTTAAGTGACTTTGACACCGTGTTTTTTGATTTAATGACTGAGGCAGAAACAGTTTATTTAAATACCAATGAACATTACCGTCAATCGGTTGAATTAGAAACTAGAGAAGATCGATTTATTAAAAAAGTAAAAGGAAATTTCCCTGCACATAATTGGGCAAAAAGTGCTCCTATTTTACACGATATTAGAGGGGTAAAAGAACAAGAAGAAATCGCTTTAATTCAAGCTGCTTGTGATATTACCGATAAGGGGTTTAGACGAATTTTAGGTTTTGTTAAGCCTGGCGTGATGGAATATGAAATTGAAGCAGAGTTTATGCATGAGTTTCTAAGAAATCGCTCTAAAGGATTTGCATATACTCCAATAGTTGGTTCTGGATACAACGCTTGTGTATTGCATTATATTGAAAACAATCAAGAATGCAAAGCAGGAGATATGTTGTTGATGGATGTTGGAGCAGAATACGCAAATTATTCTTCTGATATGACACGTACAATTCCTGTTTCAGGGAAATTTACAGACAGACAAAGAGCTGTTTATAATGCTGTAAATAGAGTAAAAGATGAAGCAACAAACATGTTAATTCCAGGAACAATTTGGTCAGAATACCATAAAGAAGTTGGTAAGATAATGACGTCAGAATTGTTAGGTTTAAAATTGATCGACACAGCAGATGTACAAAATGAAGATCCAAAATGGCCAGCGTATAAAAAATATTTCATGCATGGAACATCACATCATATGGGGTTAGACACCCATGATTACGGAGCGTTAAAAACACCAATGAAAGCCAATATGGTTTTTACCGTAGAACCAGGAATATATATTCCAGAAGAGAATATGGGAATTCGTTTAGAAGATGATGTTGTGATACAAAAAACGGGAGCTCCATTTAATTTGATGCAAAATATTCCTATTGCTGCAGATGAAATAGAAGATTTAATGAACCAATAGTTTTTTATATAAATGAAAAGTTAAAGCGGGTGAAAACTCGCTTTTTTTATGCGAAAAAAGTAGCTTCGAATTTTTTTACGGTTTTACAACCAAGTGCTTAGTAAGGTTTTTTACGAAGATTTAGTTCTAAAGTTTTTAAAAGCAGTCACAAGTATAAAAACAACTATTGCTGGCAGAACCCAACCCAAACTAAATTGGGAGAACGGAATGTAACGTTGAATTCCGGTTAAGCTTTCGGGGTTAATAATGAACTTCAAAAAATCTGGAATGCTAAAAAAGAAAGTAACTCCAACTACAGCTTTAAATACGGTTGGAGATGCAAATTTTTCTGGCAACACATTTAATACAATTAAAACAATAGTTATTGGGTAGATAAACATTAGTGCTGGTAAGGCAATTACAATGATATAATGCACATCGAATTGACCAATTAAAACCCCTAAAACACAACTAACACTTGCCGTAATTAAATAGGCTTTTCGAGAGTTTTTAAAGAGTCCTTTAACGTAATCTGCTGTTCCGGTTATAATCCCGACTGCAGTTGTAAAACAAGCCAAAGCCACCAATACACTTAAAAAAGTGGTTCCAACGTTTCCTAAGGTTTGCGTGCTTAAACTCGATAATATGTCTGTTCTGGTTGCTTCTTTTGCAAAAGAGGCACTGTACTGCACTCCGCTATAAATCAATCCTGCATAAATAACTAACAACCCAACGCCTGCTACAATTCCCGCTTTGGTAATGAGTTCTTTTTTGAGTGCAAAAGAGGTGTTTTTGTTAAAGTTCATCGAGATTACTAAAACACCACCGACTACAATCGCTCCAATAGCATCAAAGGTTTGGTATCCTTCTAACAAACCACTTATAAAAGGCGTATCAAAAGTTGTTAAGTTGATTGTTTCTGGCGTAGTGGTAATTCCTGTGAAAATCACAGCAAATAGAATAATGATGATAAAAGGAGTTAAGTATTTTCCAATTAGATTCAAGATTCTTGAGCGATTCATTACGAAAATAAACACCAAAATAAAATAGATCAAACTAGTCCATAAAGACGAGGTTCCTAAAAAAGGAGCAATGGCCATTTCGTGAGCAACAGAAGCAGTTCTTGGTGCGGGTAAAGCAATAGAAATCGCATAGACAATCAAACAATATATAAAGCTAAAAGAGGGTGATACTTTTTTTCCAAAATCGAACATGGTTCCTTGTAAACGAGCGTGCGCCATAATTCCGATAATGGGAATAATAACAGCAGTCACAAAAAATCCAAGTGTAACAATACTCCAGTTTTCTCCAGCTTGCACTCCTAAAAAAGGAGGTAAAATTAAATTTCCTGCTCCAAAAAACATAGAAAATAACGCAAAACCAATGATGAAAATTTCTTTCGTTTTAGTCATTTATAAACGTTTCTTGAAAAGTAAGATAAAAAAGCTGCTAATAATATAAAGTAAAGAGCTGCTAATTCAAAAGAAATAATTTCGGTTGAGGTGATTTTGTATGTTAAATACGTATCAAAATAACGCATTGCAACGATAGTAATTAGCAATAAGTAAAATACAGAAAAGGTGAATTTTTTCTCGATTTTTTGTGAAATTTTAGCAAATGGAGAGGCAAACATTTTGAGTAAATATTAGGTTTTGCTCACTAAAGATACATATTTTTGTGTGATGCAAAATTTTATCTTTTATAAAAACACAAAAATCTCTTTTTCAACCAAAGGAAAAGGATCTGCGGTTGTTTTGTTACATGGTTTTTTAGAGAACTCTACGATGTGGAATTCTATTACAGATTCGTTGTCTAAAAAAAATCGTGTTGTTTGTATTGATTTATTAGGTCACGGACAAACAGAGTGTTTGGGATATCTGCATACAATGGAAATGATGGCAGAATCTGTAGCAGCAGTTTTATCACATTTAAAAGTACGGAAAGCGATATGTATTGGACATTCTTTAGGAGGTTATGTAGCGTTGGCTTTTGCAGAGAAAAATCCAGATAGTGTAAAAGGTTTGTGCTTAATGAACTCTACAGCAAGAGCTGATGATGCTCCTCGAGTACAGCTAAGAAATAGAGCAGTTGAAGCGGTAAAAACCAACTATACAAACTTGGTTAAAATGTCGATTACAAATTTGTTTAGACCCAAAAACAGAACATTTTTTAAAGCGGAAATCACCGCGGTAAAAGCAGCGGCTTTAAAAACACCTTTACAGGGGTATATTGCTGCTCAAGAAGGAATGAAAATCAGAAATGGCAGAGAAGCGTTGTTGCATTTTTCTCCATATAAAAAGATGTTGATTCTTGGGAAAAAAGACCCCGTGTTGGATTATAATGATTTGTTAGATCAAGTTAAAAACACGGAAGTAGAAGTTGTCGAATTCCCTGACGGACATATGAGTCACATTGAAAACAGAGACGAATTAATACTTACATTAAAACGTTTCGTGAAGAGTTGTTAAATTATTGAAGGTAAGATGTAGTTAGAAATAAAATTAAACATTTCTATTTCTTGACTTGTTGCACTTGTTGGTATAACGTTGTCTTCAGTAGTGGTAATTATAATTAAATCAATATCAGGGAAAACAGCAATTAATTGGCCGCCATATCCGTAAGCTAAAAATAAGGGGTAATTATTTATTTCTCCGAGCCACCATAAATAGCCGTAATTGTAATTTTTAAACGCGCCAATTTCTAGATTAGAAAAACTTGTTGATGCTGTTAGAGAAATATCTATCCAACTTTCATTAATAATTTTAGTATTAAATAAGCGCCCTTTATTTGAATATAATTTTCCAAAAAGATACATTTCTCTTGGAGTTAAAAACATAGAGTTTCCTCCAAAATAATATCCTTGTGCATCTTGTTCCCATGGATCTACATCAATTTTCATAGATTTAAAAAGAGTTTCTGAGGCGAAATCAAAAGTGCTCTTTTTTGTTGCTTTTGTAAGAACTCCAGAAAGCAAATGTGTTTGAAATGTATTATAGCTCATTACATCTCCCGGACTATATTTTAAAGGGAGTTCTATTGTTTCTTTTATCCAATTATCAGAACTATATATGCTGCTATATGTAGAAGGGTTGTTCTCGGAGTCAGAAGGCATTCCCATTCGCATTGTTAGTAAATGCTGAATGGTAACGTTTGATTTTCTGGTATCTAAACTCGAATTAGTATATTCTGGGAAAAAGGGTAATACTTTATCGCTTGTATGTAAAGACTCTTCATTTATTGCAAAATAAGTTATCGCAGAAAGAATGCTTTTTGACACAGATTTTACATTATGAGGTTTTGATTGACTGTAGCCATTAAAATATTTTTCACCAATTATGTATCCATTTTTAGAAATAATTATGCCATCTACAAATCCAAGAGAAGTCGCTTTATCATACGCATTATTTAACATAGTTGAATTTACTCCCTGTGCTTCTGGAGAAGAAAAAGTAAACGGTTCTAATTCATGAATGGGAATGTCATTGTCTTCTGATTTGCTACAGCTAAAAATAAGTAGCAACAAAAAACTAATAGGAATAATTTTTTTTATTTTCATTGGGGAAATAAATATACAAAAAAAACTCGCAAAGATTAATTGCGAGTTTTTAATGAAATATAGTTGTTTTATTCTTCTTTTAACGCATTCCAACCTTGTGCTTTTAGTTCCATTTCTTGTCCTGCTCGAGTTACTAAATTCATACCCTGGCTTTCCTCGATAACATGTCCAATAATAGAAAAATTCGGATTCCCTTTTATCTTGTCAAAATCAGCAATTGGCACAGTAAATAATAATTCGTAATCTTCCCCACCGCTTAATGCGATCATTGTAGAATCTATATTAAATTCTTCAGCAGCAGAAATTACTTGAGGATCTAAGGGTAATTTATCTTCATAAATTTTACAACCCACTTTAGATTGTGAACAGATATGCATAATTTCAGAAGACAACCCATCAGAAACATCAATCATCGACGTTGGTTTTACTTCTAATTCCTTTAACATCCCAGATACATCTTTACGAGCTTCTGGTTTTAATTGACGCTCTATTAAATAGGTGTAATTATCTAAATCAGGTTGATTTTCTGGGTCAACTTGAAATACTTGTTTTTCTCTTTCTAATACCTGCAACCCTAAATAAGCAGCTCCTAAATCTCCAGTAACTACAATTAAGTCAGATTCTTTAGCGCCATTTCTATACACAACATCTTCTTTGTCGGCTTTACCAATTGCAGTAACAGAAATCAACATTCCTTTGGTTGATGAAGTAGTATCTCCACCAATTAAATCTATAGTATAGGTTTCACAGGCTAATTGAATTCCTGCATACAATTCTTCAATTGCTTCTAACGGAAATCGGTTAGAGACAGCAATAGAAACTGTGATTTGCTCAGCAACTCCGTTCATTGCATACACATCAGATAAATTCACCATTACAGCCTTATACCCTAAATGTTTTAACGGCATATAGCTCAAATCAAAATGCACTCCTTCAATCAATAAATCGGTAGTAACTAAAGTTTGCTTTTCTGAAGCATCTAATACAGCAGCATCATCTCCAACAGCTTTTACTGTTGAGGTATGATTTGTTTTAAAATGGGTTGTTAAATGCTTAATTAATCCGAACTCTCCTAGTTCAGATAACGACGTTCTATCTTGATTTTTATCTTCTAACATGCCGCAAAGGTACGGCAATTCTTATGATTCTTATGTAAAGAAATACTAGATTTGTTCAATGTCAGTTTGAGTGATATTGTTTGAAAAATAGATGGGTATTGAGAACTATATTTACGGCATTATCCATACAAATTTTATGTTGCCATGTATTCTAAATGCAATAAGTCAGTTCTTTTTTGCAATGCAGCTATGTAAGATATCACTTCTGCGTAAGTAGATGTTTTTTGGTAATTTGTTTTAACCGGAGTCGTGATTAATTCGTTTGACCAAGGGTATTGTTCTGCAGAAACCGGTAAAGCTATAACGTATAAAAAGGCAGTGAGAATACGTTTCATTTGAGGTTTTTTTTTGATTGGAATAAAAGTAAGTTTAATTCCTTAATCATAAAGTTAGCAGCCTTTTTTCAACAATTCGTTAACAATTCCTCCTCTTTTGAACCGGGGTAATTTTGACCTTTGCTCTTTGTTAAATAAAGTAAATCCGATTTTAAATTTATTACCTTTGTTTGTTGTTGATAATTTAAAACAACTTGAAATGAAATATAGATTTACCTTTTTGTTAAGTATTATCATGCTGTTACTCCTTAGTTCTTGTTCTAAAGATGAAAAAATTGTAATTACTGATACAGATGCAGATGGGATCGAAGATGTTATTGATAACTGTGTAAGTTTAATAAACTCAGAACAAATAGACACAGATGGAGACGGTATTGGAGATGTTTGTGATGAGGATGATGATAATGATACCATCCCTGATTTGATTGATAATTGTCCATTAACAGCGAATACAGATCAAAAAGATACGGACGAAGATCGCATTGGTGATGTATGTGATAGCACCCCAATCAAAAGACAAGTTTGTACAGACGGGAGAGCTGGAGAGTATCCTTGTAGCAATTACGATTTAATGATTCAAGTAGATTTAAGCACAATGTCTGCAACAGCTGCAAATGATTCTTGGGGATGGACAGATCCAACAACAAATAAAGAATATGCTATTATTGGATTGAACAACGGAACAGCATTTATAGATATTACAGATACTGAAAATGTAATTTATTTAGGAAAGCTGCCAACAGCAACAACAAGTAGTGCTTGGAGAGATGTTAAGGTGTATAAAAATCATGCATTTATTGTAAGTGAAGCGACGAATCACGGAATGCAAGTTTTTGATTTGGAAAAGCTACGAACAGCAACGACGGGTTTACCAAAAATATTTTCTGCAGACACCCATTTTACTGAATTTGGGAAGGCACATAATATTGTGATAAATGAAACATCTGGATATGCATATCCGGTAGGAACAAGTAAAAGCGGGACGTATAAAGGAGGGCCTTTGTTTATCAATATAAATGATCCTAAAAACCCAGTTAGCGAAGGTGGATGGGGAATGGATAATTACAGTCATGATGCACAAGTTGTAACGTATAATGGGCCAGACTCAGATTATACAGGAAAAGAAATATTGATTGGGAGTAATGAGAATGAGGTTGTTATTGTAGATATTACAGATAAATCTAATCCGAAAAATATATCTAAAATATCATATGCAAATGTTGGTTATACACACCAAGGTTGGTTTACAGAAGATCAAAAATATTTTATCTTAGGAGATGAGTTAGATGAGCAAAGAGTTGGGTTTAATACAAGAAGTATCATATTCGATTTTTCTGATTTAGATGCACCAACAGAAAAATTCATTTATACTGGACCTACTCGAGCAATTGATCACAATGGCTATGTAAAAGGGAATACTTTTTATCTAGCAAATTACACCGCTGGAGTTCGTTTTATAGATGTTACATCTATCGGAAGTAGTACAATGACAGAAATAGGATATTTCGATACGTACCCACTAAATAATGGAGCCAATTTTAATGGTGTTTGGAGCGTGTACCCATATTTTAATAGCGGAAATATTGTGATTAGCGATATTAATAGAGGGTTATTTATTGTAAGAAAATCAGGAAGTTAATATCGTGGAGAAACAGCTATCAGTTTTATTTTTAGTTGCAGTTTTTTTTTACAACTGCTCAAGTGATAACGGAATTTTTATTCCAGAGCAACCTGCTGAAATTTATTTAGTAAAGACCTTAGGAGGTTCTAAAAATGAAAGTGCTCGAAGTGTTGTAAAAACCAATGATGGCGGGTATTTAGTTCTAGGCTATTCTCAAAGTGTAGATGGAGATATTTCTATTGTAAAAACAGCTATTCAGTATGACATATGGCTGTTGAAATACAGTGCTCAAGATCAGTTACAATGGCAAAAATTTTATGGAGGTAGCAAAGATGATAAGGGGTATAAAGTTATTCAAACTATCGATAATGGCTTTGCTGTTGTTGGTTCTAGTAAAAGTAATGATGGAGACTTATCTTTTAATGCTGGGTTTGAAGATGTATGGGTGTTAAAGTTAAATGGGTTTGGAGACGTTGAGTGGAACACGACGATAGGTTTTTCTGGAACAGATAAAGCACTCTCAATTATTCAAACTACAGATGGGGGGTATTTTGTTGGAAGCATTCTCGATGTTACTGCCTCTGGAGGTTTAGGAAACAGTGAAAAATCTCAGCATGCAGGTGGAGATTTCTGGGGAATTAAACTAACAGGTAATGGAGAGATAGCATGGAGAAAGTATTTTGGAGGAAGCAATACAGATACGTGTAATGATGTTATTGAAGTTGTAGACGGATATATTATGATCGGTTCTTCTGACAGTTCAGATGTAGATGTTAAAGGGAATAAAGGAGGCTACGATTTTTGGGTTGTAAAAATAGATAAAAACGGAAGTCAAGTTTGGGAAAAATCATTTGGAGGAAAAGAAATAGATGAAGCATATCAAATACTAAAAACGTCTGACGATAATTTTTTACTTGTAGGAGAAACACGAAGTTCAGATGTAGATGTTACCGATCAAAAAGGAGGCGCAGATGTTTGGATTGTGAAAATGGATCCGGAAGGAAGTATTATTTGGCAAAAAACATATGGCGGTACTAATTTTGATGTCGCAAGAGCAGGTTCTATTACACAGGACGGTAATTACTTGATAACCGGAAGCACAAGAAGTAATGATGTTGATGTAGATATGAATAATGGATTAAATGATGTTTGGGTATTAAAAATTAATCCGTCAGGTAAATTGTTGTGGCAAAAGAGTATTGGAGGTTCAGATATTGATTTTGCATTTGACATAAAAGAACTAGATGATAGAAGCATTGTAATTGTTGGAGAAAGCAATAGTACTGATAGAGATGTAAAAGAGAACAAAGGCTTTACCGATTTACTGATAATCAAATTAAAATAAATGAAGTTTTTAAAAACAGTAATGATACTCTTTGTATTTGTTTCATGTACGAAAAGTGAAACAGGCATCCTTTCTACAATGGTGCAGCTAAATTTCTCTCATAATTGGAGCGGTCTAGCCATTACTAAAACATCTTTTAATGACATAAAATTCACCAATGCTCATGGAGAACAATTAAGTATTGTGCAATTTAGATATTTGATTTCTAACATTACATTGACAGATGTAGCGGGTCAAAAAATAATAATCAAGAACCGACAATTGATTAATTTAGGAGAAGAAACAGGATTGAGTTTAACGTCAGATTCTGCTATTCCACAAGGAACGTATAAGTTGTCTTTTACATTTGGGTTAAACGATGCAGATAATTTGGATGGTGTATATAAGGATTTAAATTCGGTAAGCTTAAATGTGCCTACGATGTTGGGTGGAGGGTATCATTTTATGCAATTTGATGGAAAATTCAACGGAATAAATTCGCTGACAAACAGTTTTAATTACCATGCAATACGAGCTGTTAATAAAGACGATCTAGCAAATTTTATTTTTAAAGATACTTCTTTCGAGGTGAGTTTAGGAGCTGTTGATGTAAAAAACTCGGAAATTATAGAGGTAAAAATGGATATTTCAGAATGGTTTAAAAATCCTAATTTATGGGATTTGAATACATTGAATTCGATGTTAATGCCTAATTTTAATGCTCAGATCTTAATGAGTGCTAACGGAAAATCAGTGTTTAGTTTAGGTGCTGTAACACTTTAATGTATATGATTAAAAAGAAGCTGCTCTTTTGTGGATTTATTCTAGTGTTGTTTTCTTGTTCAAAAGAAAGTAATATAGAGGAGTATGTTTCAGTTCCAGCTCCGCTTCAAATTCCAACATTGTTTAAAAACTTGTTGATTTCTCCCATTATACCCTCAAGCAATCCTCAAACACAAGAAGGAATATTTTTAGGTAAAAAATTATTTTTTGAAAATGCTCTGTCTGCAGATAATACGCAATCTTGTGCAACTTGTCACGATCCAAAAACGGCTTTTACAGACAAACGTCAGTTTAGTGATGGAATTGATGGTGTTTTCGGAAACAGAAACTCGATGCCGTTATTTAATTTAGCATGGAACTTTGATGAACGGTTTTTTTGGGATGGAAGATCAATTGGCATAGAGAAACAAGCAATAGAGCCGGTTATCAATCCAATAGAAATGCACAATACTTGGAAGCAAGTTGTTTCAACACTTCAATCAACAGCGGTATACCCAGCATTATTTTACAAAGCATTTGGTACTCGTGTAATAGATTCTATTTTAGTTGCGAAAGCCCTTGCTCAATTTGAACGAACATTGATTTCTGCAAATTCTAAGTTTGATCAATATTTAGAAGGGAAAGTTCAATTATCAACATCAGAATTGAATGGGTTCAATGTATTTATGGATGAAACTAAAGGAGACTGTTTTCATTGCCACGGCAGCGATAAAAATCCGCTTTGGACAGATAATAAATTTCATAACAATGGTTTAGATGCTTCGTTTTCTGATATAGGATTGGCTAAAACCACAGGGGATCCTGCAGATATGGGTAAGTTTAAAAGTCCATCGTTAAGAAACTTGGCCTTTACAGCTCCTTATATGCATGACGGACGTTTTTCTACGCTGGAAGAGGTTATCAATCAGTATAGCGAAGGCTTAAAAGCATCACTAACAATAGATCCTTTAATGAAAAAAGTTTCACTTGGAGGCGTAAAATTATCTACCCAAGAGAAATCTGACTTAAAAGCCTTTTTACTGTCTTTATCTGACTCAGAATTCATTAGTAACCCTGCGTTTCAAAAGGAATAGGTACTGTTTATTTCACTATTCATTAATATGATGCTAGGTTCTATAGAAAAATAGGACTTATGTTGTATATTTGCACCCAATTTAGATTTAATCTAGTTAAAATTATGATAAAAGTTTCAGACATAGCAAAGAAGAAAGTCATGGAGATGATGAGCGATGACGGCTTTGATGTAGCTTCAGACTTTGTAAGAGTTGGAGTGAAAAGCGGAGGTTGTTCAGGGTTATCATACGATTTGAAGTTTGATAAAAGCAAATTAGAAGATGATAAGATTTTTGAAGATAATGATGTAAAAATCATTGTAGACAAAAAGAGCTTCTTGTATTTGGTAGGTACAACTTTAGAATATTCAGGTGGATTAAACGGAACAGGATTTGTTTTTAACAATCCGAATGCTAATAGAACCTGCGGATGTGGGGAAAGTTTTTCTTTATAAACTTAAGCAATGAGTAAATACACAGAAGACAATTTAAGAGAAGAGTTAAAAACCAAAGAATACGAATATGGTTTTTATACAGATATAGAAAGTGAAACATTTGCCAAAGGGTTAAATGAAGATGTTGTGCGTGCCATTTCTGAAAAGAAAAACGAACCACAATGGATGACCGATTGGCGTATTGAAGCTTTTAGAGTTTGGGAAAAAATGGAAGAACCAGAATGGGCTAATGTAAATTACCCTAAGCCAGATTTTCAAGAATTAGCATACTACTCTGCACCAAAATTAAAACCTAAATTAGATAGTTTAGACGAAGTTGATCCAGATTTATTAGAAACGTTTAAAAAATTAGGAATCTCTTTAGAAGAACAAAAAAGGTTGGCTAATGTTGCGGTTGATATTGTAATAGATTCCGTTTCTGTTGCAACAACGTTTAAGAAAACATTGGGTGAAAAAGGAATTATTTTTATGCCAATTTCTGAAGCAATTCAAGAGCATCCAGAATTGGTGAGAAAATATTTAGGAACCGTAGTTCCTACAAGCGATAACTTTTATGCAGCATTAAATTCGGCAGTTTTTTCTGATGGATCTTTCTGTTACATTCCGAAAGGTGTTCGTTGCCCGATGGAGTTATCTACCTATTTTAGAATTAACGAAGGAGGAACTGGTCAGTTTGAAAGAACGCTAGTGATTGCTGATGAAGGAAGTTATGTTAGTTACTTAGAAGGATGTACAGCGCCAAGTAGAGATGAAAATCAATTACACGCAGCTGTTGTAGAGTTGATTGCTTTAGATGATTCAGAAATTAAATATTCTACCGTTCAAAACTGGTATCCTGGTGATGCGAATGGTAAAGGTGGAGTTTTCAATTTTGTAACAAAAAGAGCTATTTGCGAAACCAATGCAAAAGTTTCTTGGACACAAGTAGAAACAGGTTCTGCTGTAACATGGAAATATCCAAGTTGTATCTTAAAAGGAAACAACTCGGTTGGAGAATTTTATTCTATCGCAGTAACAAACCACTATCAACAAGCAGATACTGGAACAAAAATGATTCACTTAGGTAAAAACACCAAGTCGACCATTATTTCAAAAGGGATATCCGCAGGAAATTCTCAAAACTCTTATAGAGGTTTGGTACATGTTGGAGCAAGAGCAGAAAATGCACGTAATTTTTCACAATGTGATTCATTATTGATGGGGAATGCTTGTGGAGCTCATACGTTTCCATACATTGAAGCAAAAAACAAAACAGCACAAATAGAACACGAAGCAACTACAAGTAAGATTGGTGAAGACCAATTATTTTACTGTAATCAACGTGGAATAAATACTGAAAAAGCAATTGCATTAATTGTAAACGGGTTTAGTAAAGAGGTACTAAATAAGTTGCCAATGGAATTTGCGGCAGAAGCACAAAAATTATTAGAAATTAGTTTAGAAGGAAGCGTTGGTTAGCCAACAACAAAGAGATACAACCATGTTAAAAATTAACAATTTACACGCAAGTATAGACAGTAAATCAATCTTAAAAGGATTGAATTTAGAAGTTAAAGCTGGAGAAGTCCATGCAATTATGGGGCCAAACGGAGCTGGAAAGAGCACGTTGGCAAACATTATTGCAGGAAAAGATGAATACGAGGTAACAGAAGGAAATATTGAGCTAAATGGAGAAGATCTTAGCGAATTAGCTCCAGAAGAAAGAGCGCACAATGGGGTGTTTTTGTCTTTTCAATACCCAGTTGAGATTCCAGGAGTTTCTGTAACTAATTTCATAAAAACGGCAATTAACGAAACTCGTAAAGCGAAAGGTTTGGAAGACATGCCTGCTAAAGAGATGTTAAAGATGATTCGTGAGAAATCAGAATTATTAGAAATAGACCGTAAGTTCTTATCACGTTCTTTAAACGAAGGTTTTTCTGGAGGAGAGAAGAAACGTAACGAGATTTTTCAAATGGCAATGTTAGAGCCTAAATTGGCTATTTTAGATGAAACCGATTCTGGTTTAGATATTGATGCTTTGCGTATTGTTGCAAATGGTGTTAATAAATTAAAATCTAAAGACAATGCAGTAATTGTAATTACACACTACCAACGTTTGTTAGAGCATATCGTGCCAGATTTTGTACACGTTTTACACGATGGTAAAATTGTAAAAACAGGAGATGCTTCTTTAGCTTTAGAATTAGAAGCAAAAGGATACGATTGGATTAAAAAGGAATTAGTGTAATATAGGTTTGCAGTAAACAGTTGCAGTCTTCAGCGAGACTGTAAACTGAAAACTGAGCACTGAAAACTGAAAACAATGGAATTAAAAGAAAAAATAGTATCATCTTATGTAGCGTTTGAAAATGATATCGATATCAATTCAGATATTCATGATATTCGTTCAGAAGCGTTTCATAATTTTGAAAAATTAGGTTTTCCAACTAAGAAGTTGGAAGCTTGGAAATACACTTCATTAAACGCCGTTTTAAAGAACGATTTTTGCTTGTTTCCAAACAAAGAGAATACAATTGAATTTGCAGATGTTAAGAGCTATTTTATTCACGATATAGACACCTATAAATTGGTGTTTGTGGATGGTAAATACAGTTCTTTTTTATCAGATACAACACATGATGGGATAGATGTTTGTTTAATGTCTTCTGCCTTGTCAAAATCTAAATACAAAGCGGTTATTGAAAACTATTTCAATAAAATTGCAAAGCAAGACAATTTAACCTCGTTAAATACTGCTTTTGCTAATGAAGGCGCTTACATTTATATACCGAAGAATGTTGAGGTAGAAAAGCCAATTCAAATTCTCAATTTTACTACAGGTTCTGAAGCTGCTACTATGGTACAGCCTCGTAATTTAATTGTAGTAGAAGAAAATGCACACGTTCAAATTATAGAACGTCATCAGAGTTTAACAGAAAACGCCGTATTGAGTAATGTTGTAACGGAGGTTTTTGCAGCAAAAAATGCTACAGTTGATTTTTATAAAATTCAGAATGATGAAATCAATGCTTCATTGGTTGATAACACATATATAGAACAAAAATCTAACAGTGTTGTTTCTGTACATACTTTTTCTTTTGGAGGAAATATCACCAGAAATAACTTAAACTTTTACCAAAGAGGAGAGCATATCGATTCTATTTTAAAAGGAATTACAATTATTGAAGGAAAGCAACATGTAGATCATCATACATTGGTACATCATATTGAACCAAATTGTGAAAGTCATCAAGATTACAAAGGGATTTTTGATGCACGTTCTACAGGTGTTTTCAACGGAAAAGTAATTGTAGAAAAAGAAGCACAAAAAACAAATGCATATCAAAAAAGCAACAATGTTTTGATAAGCGATAAAGCTACGATTAATGCAAAACCACAATTAGAGATTTTTGCAGATGATGTAAAATGTTCTCACGGTTGTACAATTGGACAATTAGATAATGATGCATTGTTTTATATGCAACAACGTGGAATTCCTGAAAAGGAAGGAAGAGCATTGTTAATGTACGCGTTTGCAAATACGGTATTAGAAAGTGTAAAAATTCCGGAAGTAAAATCTAGAATTAATAAATTAATTGCTTCTAAGTTAGGAGTAAATTTAGGATTTGATCTATAGCATTTCAGATGCTTTTTGTTTAAAAAAAACCACGCAATTTGCGTGGGTTTTTTTTAAACAAGTTGAGATACTGTTTTTATTTGTTTAAGTAATCTAGTGCCAAAGCAGACATTGTTTTAACACCTAACAAAAAACCACTTTCATCTAACATGAAATCTGGCGTATGATGTCCTGCAGCATTTTCGGGTTTAACATCTAATGCTTTTCCTCCTAAAAAGAAATAGAATCCTGGCACTTTTTGTTGAAAAAATGAAAAATCTTCTGCACCAGTAATTGCATCAATTTCAATAACATTATTTGCGGTAGCAATTCTTTGTAAGGTAGGTAGCATTTTAGCTGTTAATTCCTCATCATTATATGTAATAGGGTACCCTTTATCAATTTCTATAGTTGCAGTTGCTCTATAAGCTTTTGCAATTGCGGGTACCATTTCGTTCATTCTTTTATTAATGAATTCTTGCATTCCATAATCTAACGTTCTAATAGTACCAATAATTTTTGCTGACTCAGGAATGATATTACTTCTTATTCCTGCGTTAATCATACCAACAGTAATCACCGCTCCTTCTTTTGTCAATTCAGACTCTCTACTAATAATTGTTTGCAAACCATCAATAATTTTTACAGAAGCAACTATTGGATCAATTCCAGACCATGGTCTAGAACCATGTGCTTGTTTTCCTTTTACGTTAATTTCGTAAGATTGAGACGCTGCCATAATCCCTCCAGATTTATAGCTAATTGTACCCACATTATTTCCTGCACCAATATGTAACCCAAAAATAGCATCTACGTCTGGATTTTTTAAAACCCCTTCTTTTACCATTAACTCAGCACCCCCTTCTTCTCCTTTTGGAGCTCCTTCTTCAGCTGGTTGAAAAATAAACTTTACTGTTCCATTGATTTGATTTTTCATTTTGGACAAAACTTCTGCAACGCCCATTAAAATTGCAATATGAGAATCATGACCACACGCATGCATAACACCCGTTTCTTTGCCATTATAATTAGATCTCACTACAGATCTAAAAGGTAAATCATTTCTTTCGGTAACAGGTAAAGCATCAATATCAGCTCTTAACGCAACAACTTTCCCTGGGTTTCCCCCGACTAAAAGCCCTACAACTCCTGTTTTTGCAACTCCTTCTTGTACTTTAATCCCTAATTTCTTTAAGTGCTTAGCAATGTATTTAGCGGTATTGAACTCTCTATTTGATAATTCTGGATTTTCATGAAAGTGTCTTCTCCATTCAATTACTTTTTTTTCAATTTCAGTAGATAGTTTTTCAATTTTAATATCATTTTCTTGACCACTGGCAAAAAATGAAGCAAATAGAAGTAAAGCTGTAATCGTTGTTTTCATAATTGATTAATTTAGTTATTTTTTATTGTTTTGAGGATGTTCTTTAAAAAGGCATTGATATCAATATGTGCCAAACCCATTCTTACCACAATTAAATCTTGATCAGGAAAAACAAATACAAATTGTCCTTGATATCCGCTTGCGTAAAACATGTTTTTTGGCACATCAGGGAATTGCCCTTCTGCGTTTAGCCAAAAATGTCCGCCATAGGTTCCGTTAGAACCATTGGTTGGCGTTGTAATATAATTCACCCAATCTTTGGTAAATAACTCTTCTCCATTCCAGTTTCCACTATGTAAATATAATAAACCAAATTTAACCCAATCTCTAGGGGTTGCCCAAGCATAAGAAGAACCAGCATAATTGCCTACCATGTCGGTTTCTATAACCATTGAGTTCATGCCTATTTTATCTATAAAATCAGTGTACCAAAAATCTAAATAGTCTTGATGTGTATCAAATTTTGACCTAAGAACTCCGGATAGTAAATTACTAGTTCCAGAAGAATAATTCCACGTTTCATTTGGCTTGCCTACAAGTTGCTTTTCAGCTTGAATCTTAGTCATGTCTTTTTCTAAAAACAACATTTTAGAAACATCAGAAATGGTGTTATAATCTTCATCCCATTCCAACCCGCTATTCATCTGTAGAAGATTATTATAAGTAATAGACCCTCTGTCATCATTAGTCCAGTCGTAGATGTTTACAGTATTATTTACATGAATTCTCCCTTGAGTTTGCAGCACTCCAAAAACAGTGCTCATTATACTTTTAGTCATAGACCAACCTAGAATTCGAGAGTTCTTCGTGAAGCCTGTATCATATTGCTCTGCAATAATTTGGTTTTTATGAAGTACAACAACGGCTCTAGTTTTTGTGTTATTGGTAAATAAGTTTGCAACTGTAGTCTTCAATGTTAAATAATCAACACCACTAAAAATAGTATCTTTTTGATCTGCATTCCCAAAAGGAAAAGGAGTTGTGTTATCTGGGGGTGTTCTTTTTGGAGTTCTAACTTTTAAAGAAGTATCAAAATCATCATCAATTAAAACGCTTCCGACACCTTCTCTGTAAAACGCTTTTCTCGTAAGCAATCCAAAAACAGAGGCTGTTGAAGTATTTGTTGCTTTATCTACGGCATCCGTTCCTAAATCAATAGGAGAGAAATTATTGTCTGTACTATCAGTAAAGGCGACAGTTCTGTTTGCTAAAAACACAGAAGAGTTTATGCTTTTTGCAGAGTACCCAGCAATAATATTTAGTTTAGGATAATTTATTAGGATGATTAAAACAACAACTGTACATACTAAAAGTAGGCTTCTTTTTAGAGTTTTCATAGGCAAGGAAAAAAATTTATAATTGTAAATATAATAATTTAAGGCTCATTCATGTAAGTTTTAAAAACCATACACTACTTTTGTGTTTCAAAGCGTTAGATAATGTTTCCAGTAGATAAAATAAGAGCAGATTTTCCAATTCTAAAAAGAGAAGTGAACGGCAAACCTTTAGTGTATTTTGACAATGCAGCTACCTCGCAAACGCCTCAAGTTGTTATTGATGCTATTGTAGATTATTATAGCAACTCCAATGCAAACATTCACAGAGGAGTACATACATTAAGTCAAGAAGCTACTGATTTATATGAAGGAGCTCGTTTTAAAGTTCAGAAGCACTTCAATGCAGCGAATGCCTATGAAATCATTTTAACATCTGGAACGACAGATAGTATTAATATGGTTGCTTCTGGTTTTTCTGAGTTATTAAATACAGGTGATGAAATTATCGTTTCTGCATTAGAGCATCACTCTAATATTGTGCCTTGGCAAATGTTATGTGAAAGAACCGGAGCTGTTTTAAAAGTGATTCCGATGTTGCAAAACGGAACTTTAGACATGAATGCTTATAACGACCTACTTTCAGATAAAACGAAATTGGTTTTTTGTAATCATGTGTCAAATGCATTGGGAACGATCAACCCAATTAAAGAAATTATTGATAAAGCACACAATGTTGGTGCGGCTGTTTTAATTGACGGTGCGCAAGCAACTCCACATATAAAACCAGATGTACAGGCATTAGATGTTGATTTTTATGTAGCATCTGCTCATAAAATTTGTGGACCAACAGGAGTTGGTTTTTTATACGGAAAATCTGAATGGTTAGAAAAATTGCCTCCGTATCAAGGTGGTGGAGAAATGATCGAAACTGTAACCTTTGAAAAAACAACCTATGCAGGTTTGCCGCACAAATTTGAAGCTGGTACTCCAAACATTTGCGGAGGTATCGCATTTGGTATTGCTTTAGACTATATGAACGCAATAGGCTTTGATGCAATAGCAACTTATGAAGAGGAATTGTTGCAATACGGAACTGAAAAACTACAAGAAATAGAAGGGTTAACGATTTACGGAACTTCAAATAAAACAGCCGTTATTTCTTTCAATATAGAAGGAATTCACCCGTATGATATTGGTGCTATTTTAGATAAACTTGGTGTAGCAGTTAGAACGGGGCATCATTGTGCGCAACCAATCATGAATTTTTATAATATTTCGGGCACGGTAAGAGCTTCTTTTTCTTTTTACAATACCAAAGAAGAGATTGATGTTTTAGTGGCTTCAGTAAAAAGAGCCGCCATGATGTTGAGTTAAAAAACAACAAACTGGAGGGTTTGACAATTGATAATTGTTTTTATTTTCTTCCAAAATCTGCAGGAATTTCTCCCCACGCTTTGGTTTCCCATTTTAGAATTGGGTTTTTAAACGTGTTTTCTTTGAGCCAGTTTTCGGCACGCTTAATTAAGTCGAGTAAATCTTTATTTGAAGGATCAAAAACCAAATTGGTTCTACATTGTTTTTTTTGCACCCAACTCATCGCTATTCTAGAATCTGAATAAATAGGGAGGACATCCATTTTTTTACTTTTTAATAAAGCCAATCCATGGACTAATGCTAAAAACTCTCCAATATTATTGGTACCTTTTTTATAAGGCCCTTTGATAAAAATTTGTTTTTTGTTGTGGGTTAGCACACCTCTATATTCCATTCTACCAGGATTTCCACTACAGGCAGCATCCACAGAAATACTTTCTAAAATTGGCGAACCATATTGTTTCTTTTCTGCCTCTGACAACGTTTTCTTTTTGGTGTCAATACCTTTGTAGTCTGCGTAGTTTTTAGAAAAAGCAATTTCAGCTTCATTTTTATCAGCAAAAGCTTTGTATTGTGCACCTTGAAAACCATCAATATTTTTCTTGCAAACATTCCAAGAAGAAAAGATGCCGGTTTTGTGACCTTGCCAAACAACGTAAAACTTTTTCTTTCCCATCTTTTTATTGTTGAATTACTTTTTCTATTGTTTTTGGAAAATGTTCTTGCTCTAATATATGAATTTTTTGAGCAATGGTTTCTGGAGTATCCTCTGAATTTAAAGTTGTTTTAGCTTGAAAAATAATGCCCCCTTCATCATAATCCTCATTTACATAATGTATGGTTATGCCTGTTTCAGTCTCCTTATTTTCTTTTACGGCGTTGTGCACATGCATTCCGTACATGCCTTTTCCGCCATATTTAGGCAATAAAGCTGGGTGAATATTAATAATTTTATTTGGAAATGCTTCAATTAAGTTAGCGGGTATTTTCCACAAGAACCCAGCTAAAATAATTACATCGGCACTTTCTTTTAATTGAGAAAGAATCGTTCCTGTTTTAAAAAACTCTTCTCGACTAAACAATACACAAGCTACTTGTAGTCTCTTACAGCGGTCAAAAATTGCAGCATTCTTATTGTTACAATAGACCTTAGTGACTGCAGCAGTCTGCGTTTTGTTAAAATAATTGATAATGTTTTCGGCATTAGAACCTGATCCAGAAGCAAAAATGGCAACTCTTTTCATCTATAAATGGTTTGTGGTACTACAAAAAAAAGCATTATTTTTAAGAATAATGATGTGTTTGTGAAAAGTTTAAATAAATTTTTCTAATTTAGATGGAACAATTTTCACGGAAAGAATAGAATTAAAAAATAAGATTCGTATTTTTGTCCCCGATTAAAATTTTAAAACTTAAAAAATTATGTCAGACATTGCATCAAGAGTAAAAGCTATTATCGTAGACAAATTAGGAGTAGACGACAACGAAGTAACAACTGAAGCTAGCTTTACTAACGATTTAGGAGCAGATTCTTTAGATACTGTTGAATTGATTATGGAATTCGAAAAAGAATTTGATATCCAAATTCCAGACGATCAAGCAGAAAACATTGGTACTGTTGGTCAAGCAGTAAGCTATATTGAAGAAGCAAAAAAGTAATTCATAATATGCAAATAAAACGAGTTGTAGTAACTGGACTTGGTGCGTTGACACCAATTGGTAATAATATACAAGAATATTGGAGCGGTTTAGTTAACGGAGTTAGCGGAGCTGCACCTATAACGTATTTTGATGCTACTAAGTTCAAAACTCGTTTTGCATGTGAATTGAAAAATTTTAATGTAACCGACTTTATTAATAGAAAAGAAGCCCGTAAAATGGATCGTTTTTCTCAATATGCTCAGGTTGCATCAGATGAAGCAATTGCTGATTCTGGCTTAAATTCTACAGATCACGATCCTGATAGGATTGGGGTTATTTGGGGTTCTGGAATAGGAGGATTGGAAACATTCCAAAACGAAATGTTGAATTTTTCAGCAGGAGATGGATCACCTAGATTCAATCCGTTCTTTATTCCAAAAATGATTGCAGATATTGCTCCAGGGCAAATCTCTATTAAACATGGGTTTAGAGGGCCAAACTTTGCAACAGTTTCGGCTTGTGCATCGTCTTCTAATGCAATTATAGATTCATTAAATTATATCCGTTTAGGACATGCAGATGCTATTGTAACCGGTGGTTCTGAAGCAGCAGTAACGATGGCCGGAATAGGAGGCTTTAATGCAATGCATGCGTTATCTACAAGAAATGACAGTCCGGAAACAGCGTCTAGACCTTTTGATAAAGAAAGAGAAGGATTTGTTTTAGGAGAAGGAGCAGGAGCTCTAGTTCTTGAAGAGTATGAACATGCTATTGCTCGTGGAGCAACCATTTATGCAGAAGTTCTTGGAGGCGGAATGTCTTCGGATGCACATCATATTACTGCGCCACATCCAGAAGGATTAGGGGCAATAAACGTGATGTTAAACTGTTTAAGGGATGCTGGTATCAAACCAGAAGATGTAGATGCTATTAATATGCACGGAACCTCTACTCCATTAGGAGATATTGCTGAATCTAAAGCAATTGTAAAAGTTTTTGGAGAGCAGGCTTATAACATCAACATCAATTCTACAAAATCAATGACAGGTCATTTATTGGGTGCCGCTGGAGCTATTGAAGCAATTGCTTCTATATTAGCAATGAACCACGGAATTGTACCACCAACAATAAATCACTTTACTGACGATGATCAAATTGACAGCAAATTAAACTTTACGTTTAATAAAGCTCAAAAAAGAGATGTGAAAATCGCAATCAGTAATACTTTTGGATTTGGAGGACACAATGCTTGTGTTGCTCTAAAAAAAATCGATTAATTTTAGATGAATTTTATTCGCAAAATAGTTAAGCTCAAAACGAAAGAAAATGAGGGCTTCTATAGCGGTATAAAAAAATTACTGAATTTCACTCCAAAGAAAATTGAGTATTATCAAAAAGCATTTACACATCGGTCATTAAAAAAGGTTGATGAAAATGGGATCCCTATTAATTACGAAAGGTTAGAATTTTTAGGAGATGCGATGTTGGGTTCAATCATCGCTTCTTATCTATATAAAAAAGCACCTAAAGGAACAGAAGGGTACTTGACACAGATGCGATCTAAAATTGTAAGTAGAGAGCATTTAAATGAATTAGGGAAAGACTTAAACCTAATTAAGCATGTTAGGAGTAATATTACTCAAGAAAACATTGGAGATAATATTCATGGAAATATTTTTGAAGCTTTAGTTGGTGCCATTTATTTAGATAGAGGCTATAGTTATTGCAAAAAATTTATTTACAAAAATGTAATTATTCCATATGTAGATATTGCAAAACTTGAAGGGAAGATTACAAGTTATAAAGGCTTAATTATAGAATGGTGTCAGAAACAAAAAAAGCAATATTTATTTGATGTTTACGAAGATTCTGGTAACGAAAACATCAAACACTTTAGTGTTAAAATAAGTATAGATGATGTTATGGTTGCAAAAGGGAGAGCTACATCAAAGAAGAAAGCAGAAGAGCAAGCATCTAAAAGAGTCTATTTTGCGTTACAAGACGAAATAACAAAAGGCTAACTTATTTACGATAACGTTTTCGTTTTTTTTATCCTCTTTTCAAGAAACAAACTGTAATTTAGCTATACCTGTTTTTAGATATGAAAATAGTTGTAGAGTACTCTTGTTTGTTTAATTAGTAGAAAGAAATATGCAAATACATTCGTTAGAATTAGATGATTTTTCGGATGACAATTATACACTAATTGGCATTCATTCTACTTTAGAACCATATAAACTAGCATATGTTTTAAATCAAAAATTAGAAACAACGTTTGTGAAAGCAAAGAATAGTTTAGATTTTGAAAATAAAAACAACAATGCTTCTTTTCCGGTTTATGAGTTTTTAAACTCAAAATTTAATCATAGTTGGTTTTTAATTTCTAACCAATTTACAAATAGTATTGAAGGGGTTTCTACGGGGTTATTTCACACAAATGAGATAACGATGTATTTAATACCTGAGAAAAAAAAGGTGGATTACTTTTTAAAACTCGAAGGTGATTTTGATTATGAATATATTGTGAAGGTCGTAGATCAAATCAATCAAATTAATCAAGTAATTACATCATATACAATAGATCCAAACATTTTAAAATCTAAAGAATTTCTAATTTTTTAACGTATGCCACTTAACAAAAAAACCAAAATACTTGCAACACTAGGTCCAGCTACAAATACAAAAGCTGTTTTAGCTGATTTAGTAGAAGCTGGAGTAAATGTTTTTAGGATTAATTTTTCTCATGCAGATTATGATACCGTAAAAGCGAGAATAAAAGATATCCGTGAGATCAATGAAGAAAAAGGAGCAAATATTGCCATTTTAGGTGATTTACAAGGCCCTAAGTTACGCGTTGGGGTAATGCAAGAAGGAGTTGTTTTAAACGATGGAGATGCTTTTATATTCACAACAGACGAATGTGAAGGGACTTCAGAAAAAGCATTTATGACGTATCAACGTTTTCCGAAAGATGTTAAAGTTGGAGAGAGAATATTGGTAGATGACGGGAAATTAGAATTTAAAGTTGTTGCTACCAATAAGAAAAATGAAGTAACGACCGAAGTTATTGTTGGAGGTGTTTTATCTTCTAAAAAAGGAGTGAATTTACCGAATACAGCTATTTCTTTACCGGCTTTGACAGATAAAGACATGAAAGATGCAGTTTTTGCTTTAGAGCAAAAAGTAGATTGGCTTGCTTTGTCATTTGTTAGAAACCCAGAAGATTTAAGAAAATTACACGATTTAATTAAGCAAAAATCGTCTTATAGAGTTCCGGTAATAGCTAAAATAGAAAAGCCAGAAGCCGTTGAAAATATTGATGCATTAATTCCGTATTGTGATGGATTAATGGTTGCACGTGGAGATTTAGGAGTAGAAATTCCGATGCAAGAAGTGCCTCTTATTCAAAAGATGTTAGTTCAAAGAGCAAAGTTGGCGAGAATCCCTGTAATTATTGCGACACAAATGATGGAAACAATGATTACAAATGCGGTTCCTACAAGAGCAGAAGTAAATGATGTTGCCAATTCTATTATGGATGGAGCCGATGCGGTAATGCTTTCTGGTGAAACGTCTGTTGGAGCACATCCAATAAGAGTTATTGAGAAAATGACAGAAATAATAATGAGTGTTGAAAATTCTCCACTAATTAAAGTTCCACAATCTCCGCCACATATTAGAACAGATCGCTTTATAACAAAAGCCGTTTGTCATCATGCTGCTTTAATGGCAAAAGATGTAAATGCTGCAGCAATTTCTACGCTAACAAATAGTGGATATACAGCTTTTCAGATATCTGCATGGAGACCTACATCTCATATATTGGCATTTTCTTCAGAAAGAAGAATCTTAAATAAGATGAGTTTGCTTTGGGGTGTGAAATCTATTTTCTATGACAAGAATGTAAGTACAGATGATACCGTTGTCGACATTAATAAGATAGCAAAAGGAAAAGGTTTTGTAAAAGCGAATGATTATGTTATAAACTTAACTTCTATGCCAGTAGAAGCGAAAGGGATGGTAAATACATTACGTGTTTCACAAATAAAATAAATAGAATAAGACATAAAAAAAGCCCGATGCAATTGTATCGGGCTTTTTTTATAGTTTTAATTTTTGAAGTGTAATAACGGCATCATTCATAACAAACGGCATTGGCATCATTATGTTTGTTCTTGGCTTGATGTTAAACAAGGGGTTTTCTAATAAATCAAATGATGATTCGATAATACTGATGTTTGGAATTGCATTTTTTTCTAGTGTAAAATCAACTTTTAAAATGCTATCATTTTTAGCTAAAAAGTAACTTAAAATAGTTCCTTTTTTTACTTTTAAAACAGCGTCATTGCTTTTCATATCTAAGAATACATCTTGTACACCTATTGTATTAAAAGCAATCGCTTCGTTTGCTATTAACTCAATCTTATGTACATTTCGTTGAGGTTCAATTAATAATGAAACAGTTCTAAATCCATCAATAATAGTGTCTGTAGTTTTGGTAATTATTGGAGTTGGAATTTCTCTGTTTTCTGTTTTTGTATGATAACGGTACGAAGTATTGTACTTGCTCTTAGAAGTTGAGCCAGTAAAATTTCCTTTCGTTGGGTTTTCCCCTAAGAATTGCTTTGTATATGTATCAGGAACACGGTCATAACTAGCCCAGTAAGATTGATTGTTATCAATGTCATTTACAAAAACAATGCTATTTGGTTTTTTTCTGTCTTCGTTAAAACCATTGTTATACGTTGCTAATCCAAAAAAGAAAAAGGTGCTTAATCCAACAATTCTTATCAATGTTTTTCTTGATTTATAAGATCCAAAAATGGGTGTAATTAACCCAAAGATTAACACTAAAAATAATGCACAGATAAATAAATTTTTTAACCCTAACCCAACAGGAAACATTTTTATTTGTGGCGCAAATATGTATATAACAGGAATTGCGAATACCGTTGAAATAATAATTTTTTGAAATCTTTTAATAGGTGTAAAGACAAATATTGCTAATGTGATTATTGCAAAATACACTGGAATGATAAAGTATGCTGCTCCCTTTAGATATACATATATTAACACATTTAGAATAAGCCAAAAAAGGAGTGGTGCTACAATTAAATCTCTACTGTCATATTTTTTAAAGAATGGAGTGTATATTTTAAAGAGCAACCAAATATTCAACAGAACAAAGGCGGCTATATATTGATATCCGTTATAGGTAAAACCATGTAACATGTCATTGTAATGCGGATGAATTAATAAGATTCCTTTCCATAATAAAATGGTTATTCCAATACACCCAATTAAAGAAATTGTAAAAGGCGTAAACCCTTTTAAAAGTCCTTTAATAGTGATTTTATTTAAAGCAATTCCCAAAAACAAGATTCCGAAAAATAAAAGTATTGCACCAATTAGCATTGGTAAAATCCATGAAAACGGATAATGCAATAAGGAGGTAAATGGAAAATTTGTATAGATATGGTCTTTTGTGCTTTCTAAATTTGATAAGTCTGAATTGGCAAAGTAATTTAACGTTGTCATTAAATAGTCTGCTTGATGTAATAAGGTTTCTCTATCTAACCTTTCGAAAGTGTCTTGGGCTGTATGATAATCAAAATGATCTCCAATAAATGCAAAGTTAAATCCACTGATGTTTCCATTTTCTCTAAAAACAGTTAAATCTGTATCGTTTGGCAGCATTTTATAAATGCTATACATTAAAGAGTTTGCTGCAGGGTATTTTGGGTTTGCTTTGATAAACTCACTTAGTAATTTGCTGTTTTTACCATTTGTTTCCATTAGCATATAACTAGGTCCGCCACTACCACGAGCTTCAAAGTTTAACACTAAACCAATATTTTTTGCTAACGGATGCGCATCTACAAATGCCTTAGCACCTAAAAGACCAATCTCTTCTGCATCTGTAATTACAATATGAATATCGTTTTTTGGTGTTTTATTTTTTGCCAAAAAAGCTCTTACACTTTCAAGTATCGTTACGACTCCAGCACCTGCGTCACTCGCTCCTAAAGAGGAATGAGGGTTAGAATCGTAATGAGATAATAAAACCAATGACTTCCCTTTTTCGCGACCTTTAATGGTTGCAATAATATTGGCGGTATTAGTAGCAGCACGCCATTTGTTATTGATCGCTACTTGATGTTGTACTTCTGGTTGTAAACCTAATTTTGTAAGCTCATTTACAATATAGTTTTGAACTTCTAAATGATTTTCTGAACCTGTATAATGTGCTGTTTTAGAAATTTCTTTTAAATGTGTTAACGCATTGCCTATAGAAAACGCTGTTTCTGCTACACTCTTGTTTTCTTTGTATGAAGGAATCATATCTGAGAAACTCCAATAGGTTACAGCTATAATAATAAAGAAGGAGAGTAGGGATGCGTATTTTTTCATTAGTTTTTTTATAAATGTAATTGTTTTATATGTAATGTGTCTTTTTGAGTTTTAGCTATTCTCTTTTTATAAGCAAGAAATACTCATTGTCTAAGCTTAAATAACCTTGGTCGTATACATAAAAATATACATTACCAGTTTTAGTTTTATAGATAGATGTAAAGTGATTAAAATCAAAACCGTTGTCAAAAAGTTTTGTTCTTGTTACTTTCGTTTTTCCAGTAGTATTTAAATCGGAAAGAATTTTAAAATTTTTACGCAACCTATTATTGGTGTTTCTAATTAGATTTTTACTTTCTTTATTTACGTTGTTATTGTAGCTGTTTCTGCAATAATCAGTGCAGAATTTTTTATCAATCCTACCTCTAATTTGCTCACTACACTCTAAACATTGTTTTGTTTCCATACGCTTCAATTGTTTTGTTTATAAAGATACTAAAAAACATTTACAAACGACTACAAACGTTTACATACGAAAGTAAGCGCTTTTTAACCGAATAAAATTTGGAGGTCATCGCATCTTTGCCATGTCAAAATGAATTGACAAAATTTAATATAAACATACACTGAGCAAAGTCGAAGTGTTTAAAACCTTATCTTATGAGTACGTTAAGAAACAAAGTACAGTTAATTGGAAATTTAGGAAACAACCCAGAAATCATTACACTTGATTCTGGAAAAAAATTAGCAAAATTATCTATTGCCACAAACGAAACTTACAAAAACGCACAAGGCGAAAAAGTAACAGACACACAATGGCATAATGTTGTTGCATGGAATAAAACGGCAGAAATTATTGAGAAATATCTTGAGAAAGGAAGTGAAGTTGCCATTGAAGGGAAACTAACAAACCGTTCTTATGAAGATAAAGATGGAACCAAAAAATACATTACAGAAATTGTGTGTGATGAATTGTTAATGTTGGGAAGCAAGTAGTAAAACCTTGCTATGAAAAAGAAAAGCCTTCGCAAACGCGAAGGCTTTTTTAATACTTTATTTTTTAATAAGTTTTAATGTTTCACGTATTGTAGTAACAGGCAACTTACACGTACTATTAATACATACATATATAAAAGTTTCATTGTCTACGAAACGATTTCTTAATAATGGCAATTGAGCTTCATGTGTGCTATAAGAAACTAAAATATTTGGAACATATGTCTTATTTAATTCTGCTAATTTGATGTTGGCATCTTTTCCAGAAATTACAACTTCGTAATATGGGTTTGTGTAATTCAACATTAAATCTAACCAATTAGAAAATGAACTTGCGTTGTTTGTGATTTCAGACTTAACATTATTCAACATCGCTATTGCCATTTCTTTGTAACGGTTATTGTCTAAATGATGTGATAAAGAAAATAAATTTTTAGCCATTATAGAATTACTAGAAGCAATAACATTGTCTTGGTATTCTATCGTTTTTGCAACCAATAAAGGATCCTTTTTAGAAGTAAAATAGAACATCATTGAAGCTTCATCATAAAAGTTAGTAATAGAATATTCCGTTAAAAGTTCTGCTTTCTGCAACCAAATTTCATTTGAAGTAATTTCATGTAATTTTATAAAAGCTTTTGCTGTTGCAGCATAATCTTCTAAATACCCATTTATAGAAACCCTTCCATTTTTATAGTTATGAAATAATTTTCCTTCTTCTGTTAATTGATTTTTTAATATAAACTTAGCTGTTTTTTCTGCTGCTTTTAAATAACCTTTTTTATTAAAAATAGTATATGCATCAAGATACCCGTTAATCATTAGCGCATTCCATGACGTTAAACTTTTGTCATCCAATCTTGGTTTTTCCCTTTTTTCTTGACTTCGCTTCAGGTTCTTTTTCCAGAGGGTTTTTTTGATTTCAAATTCAGAAATAGAAATATTGTTTTCTTTGGTAAAGGTTATGTCGTTTACAGATTTTATTAAAACATATTTTTCAGCTTCCCAAAATCCATATTCATTGATGTTGTAGTAGTTGGAAAACAACTGGAAATCATTTTTTAAAATCGACTTTAATTCTTCTTTTGTCCAAGAATAATAGGCACCTTCTTCTAAAATATGATCAGCATTATAACTATCGGCATCTAATGAAGAATAAAAAACTCCTTCAGGAGAAGTGAGCTCTTTTTCAATAAATTCTAATGTTTCAAAAACAACGTTTTTGTAGGTGTTGTTTTTAGTGATTTGATATGCTTTTGAGTATAAACTAACCAATTGAGCATTGTCATAAAGCATTTTTTCAAAATGCGGAATGTGCCATTTTTTGTCAGTTGCATATCGAGAAAAACCACCATTTATTTGATCATAAACACCACCAAAAGCCATTTTATTTAAGGTGTTTTCTACATGATTCATAAGTTGCTTGTCACGACTCTGAAAAGCATACCTCATTAAAAACTGATAGTTATTTGGCATCATAAATTTTGGAACCCTATCGGCTCCCCCGAAAGCACCATCAAGTTGATTCCTCCATTTTTCAACTTCCTCTGTAATAAATATTTTTGTAAAATCTGGTTTATCGGTGTTTACTGTAATTAAATCAACATTTTTTATCCCCTCTTCTAATCTGTCAGCAAAAGCGTAGAATTTTTTTGGATTTTTTTTAAAGCTCTCAGAAATTTGTTGCAATGCTGTTTGCCATTGTTTTTTAGAAAAATAGGTTCCTCCCCAAATTGGTCTTCCGTCAGGTAAGGCAATCACATTTAAAGGCCAACCACCGCTTCCTGTCATTAATTGAACCGCTTTCATGTATACCTTGTCAACATCTGGTCTTTCTTCTCTATCGACTTTTATGTTGACGAAATTTGAATTCATCGTTTTTGCAATTAATGAATCTTGAAAACTTTCTTTTTCCATGACATGACACCAATGACACGCAGCATAACCAACACTAATAACGAGTAGCTTATTCTCTTTTTTTGCTTGCGCTAAAGAGGTGTCATTCCAGGCTTTCCAATTTACAGGATTGTGAGCATGTTGTAGTAAATAAGGACTCGTTTCATGAATTAAATCATTTGTAAATTGATGTTGTTTGTCATCAGTACAACTAACAAATCCAATTAAAATGAGTAATAAAAGCGATTTATAGTTCTGTATCATTGATTTATTTTTAAAATTGTAAGCGTGTTTTATTGATTGCCCAAGCCAAAATGTAATTTACAACCAATAGGAAAATTGAGAACCATGAGGTACAAAATTTGAACTATAAATATAATCTAAAAAACGATACTTAACGTATTAAATTAGACGAGTAAAACGATAAAACCTACTAATGACTTGATTAAAGCTTTCTTGAGAATTTTTTAAAAAAAATATTGTGGGGTTAAAATATTTATTGATATTTGTCTCAACATTATGAAGACACAAATTATTAATATCATTTCTATTATTGTCATTGCTATTCAAAAGCACGAATAAGGAAGTGTATTTATATTTTAAAAAATATTTAAAAGCCTTCCGAAACCGGAAGGCTTTTTTTTATCAGATAGTTAAATGAATTTTATAAAGAACATAATTATTATCGTCATTATTAGCTCGCTATCGAGCTGATACAGAAAGTTATTGCCTATATAAAAGCAAAACCTGTATCAACTGATACAGGTTTTTTTATTGAAATCAGTATCATTGAATGTCATAATTAAATCAAATTAAACAACTAATATACAGGTGTTTATGTTAAAATAGGAATAAATGAATATAGAGCGAGTCAGTTGGTATAAAAAAATACCATTTAAGGAATAATTATTTTTGAACAGAAAAGAAGAATAACAATATAAAAACGACACTTTTAAGTGTCAAAATATATATGAAATTAAATAAACACAGCAGCAGATTAACTCAAGATGAATCTCAACCAGCATCGCAAGCTATGTTGTATGCAGTAGGATTGACTGATAAAGATATGAGTAAAGCCCAAGTAGGAATAGCAAGTACTGGCTACGACGGGAATCCGTGTAATATGCACTTAAATAATTTAGCTGCAGAGGTTAAAGTAGAGTGTAATATTGCTGGTTTGGTTGGATTAGGATTCAATACCATTGGTGTGAGTGACGGAATTTCGATGGGTACATCTGGAATGAATTATTCGCTTGCTTCTAGAGATATTATTGCAGACTCTATAGAAACAGTGATGAATGCTCAAAGTTATGATGGGTTGATTTCTGTGGTTGGATGTGATAAAAATATGCCCGGAGCGGTAATGGCAATGTTGCGTTTAAATCGTCCATCTATTATGATGTACGGAGGAACAACTGCTTCAGGAAACTACAAAGGGAAAAAATTAAACATTGTATCTGCCTTTGAAGCCTTAGGGCAAAAAGTAGCTGGAGAAATTGATGAAGAAGAATATAGAGAAATCATTAAAAGAGCAATTCCGGGAGCTGGTGCTTGTGGTGGAATGTACACCGCAAATACCATGGCATCTGCAATTGAAGCAATGGGATTCTCATTGCCATATAATTCTTCGATTCCTGCAGAAAACCCTAACAAATTATCAGAAAGTGAAAGAACGGCGTTGTCGCTTAAAAACTTAATGGAGTTAGATTTAAAACCGTTGGATATCATTTCTAAAAAATCAATAGAAAATGCCATTGCATTGGTAAATGCGTTGGGAGGATCAACAAATGCAGTATTGCACTTTTTAGCGATTGCGCATGCAGCAGATATTGAATTTACGTTAGAAGATTTTCAAAAAGTAAGTGATAGAACACCATTAATAGCAGATTTAAAACCTAGTGGAAAATACTTAATGGAAGACGTTCATGGTGTTGGAGGAACTCCAGCTGTAATGAAATATCTATTAGACAATGGGTATTTACATGGCGATTGTATGACCGTTACAGGAAAAACCTTAGCAGAAAATTTAGCAGATGTTGAAGCACTAACATTTGAAGGGGATCAAGATGTAATTTATCCAAAAGACAAGGCCTTAAAAACGTCAGGAAATATTCAGATAATCTATGGAAACCTTGCCACTGAAGGAGCAGTCGCAAAAATTAGTGGAAATGAAGGATTGCTTTTTGAAGGAAAAGCAGTGGTTTATGATGGAGAACAAGCAGCAAATACAGGAATTTCTAACGGAGAAGTTAATAGAGGAGATGTAGTCGTAATTCGCTATGTAGGACCAAAAGGAGGCCCAGGAATGCCAGAAATGTTAAAGCCAACTTCGTTAATTATGGGAGCCGGTTTAGGAAAATCTGTTGCATTGATTACTGATGGACGTTTTTCTGGAGGTACTCACGGATTTGTGGTTGGACATATTACACCAGAAGCACAATCTGGAGGAACAATTGCTATATTAAGAACAGGTGATACCATTAAAATTAGTGCAGAAGACAATACTATTAATGTATTGCTTTCTCAAGAAGAAATTGATGCCCGGAAATCAAAATGGATTGCACCAGCTCTAAAACACACAAAAGGAATATTATACAAATACGCAAAAACAGTTGCATCAGCGTCAAAAGGATGTATAACTGATGCATAATAAAACCAGAAAAATGGAAACGCAAACCATAAAAAACAAAAAAACACCAACTAAAGTTACCGAAAGGATTTCTGGTAGCGAGGCGGTAGTAAGGTGCTTAATTGCAGAAGATGTAAAAATAATTTATGGATATCCTGGAGGCGCAATTATGCCAGTGTATGATGAATTATACAAATATCGAGATGAAATTCACCACGTTTTAACACGTCATGAGCAAGGTGCAACGCATTCTGCACAAGGTTTTGCAAGAATTTCTGGAAAGGTTGGTGTAGCAATTGCTACCTCTGGTCCAGGGGCTACCAACTTAATCACAGGTATTGCAGACGCACAAATAGATTCGACGCCAATGGTTTGTATTACAGGTCAGGTTCCTTCGCATTTATTAGGAAGTGATGCGTTTCAAGAAACGGATATTGTTGGTATTTCTACACCTGTTACAAAATGGAACTGCCAGGTTACAAGAGCAGTTGATATTCCTGCAGCTTTGGCAAAAGCATTTTATATTGCAAAAAGTGGAAGGCCAGGTCCTGTTTTAGTAGATATTACAAAAGATGCACAGTTTGAAGAGTTCGATTTTTCTTACGAAAAATGCACAAAAATAAGGAGTTATATTCCGATTCCAAAAACAGTAGAAGGTTCTATAGAGGCTGCTGCAAAATTAATTAATGAAGCTAAAAAACCCTTCATAGTTTGGGGTCAAGGTGTGATTTTAAGTGAAGCAGAAGCGCAATTAAAAACGGTTATAGAAAAAACCGGAATTCCTGCTGCTTGGACTATTTTAGGAGCTTCAGCAATACCAACTTCTCATCCATTAAATGTTGGTATGCTAGGTATGCATGGTAATTATGCGCCAAATATATTAACCAATGAATGTGATGTGTTAATTGCAATTGGAATGCGTTTTGATGATCGTGTTACGGGAGATTTAAGTAAATATGCAAAACAAGCAAAGGTAATTCACTTTGAAATTGATCCTGCAGAGGTAGATAAAAATGTAAAAACAGATGTGGCTGTTTTAGGAGATGCAAAAGCAAGCTTAGGGTTGTTATTGCCAATGTTAAACGAGAATACACATACCGATTGGCATCAAAAATTTAAAGATTTGTATGCTATTGAATATAAAAAAGTAATTAAAGATGAAATTCACCCAGCCAAAGGTGGTTTAACGATGGGTGAAGTTTTAAATGAAATTAATATACAATCTAAAGGTGAAGCGGCTATTGTTTCTGATGTTGGTCAGCATCAAATGATTGCTTGTAGATATGCCAAATTCAATCAAACAAAAAGTAATATTACTTCTGGTGGATTAGGTACTATGGGCTTTGGTTTACCAGCAGCAATTGGCGCTAAAATGGCGGCTCCAGAACGTGAGGTAGTTTCTATTTCTGGTGATGGTGGTTACCAAATGACGATACAAGAATTGGGGACAATTTTTCAGCAAAAAGCAGCTGTAAAAATTGTGGTTTTAAATAACGACTTTTTAGGAATGGTACGTCAATGGCAACAATTATTTTTTGACAAACGCTATGCATCAACAGAAATGGTGAATCCGAATTTTGTGGCAATTGCAGAAGGGTATTATATAAAAGCAAAAAAAGTCACAAAACGTGAAGAATTAGCAGAAGCTGTTGCAGAAATGATGGCTAGTAAAGAAGCGTATTTCTTAGAAGTTTGTGTAGAGAAAGAAAACAATGTGTTTCCAATGATTCCTTCAGGAGCAAGTGTTTCTGATGTAAGACTGGAGTGAAAAGTGGAAAGCGAAAAGTGAAAAGTGAAAAAAACAAAGAGTAAAGAACAAAGAGTAAGGGTTTTAGTAAATTAAAGACAATACACGTCTATTTTCTATCATCTTTCCTCTATCATCTTTTTAAAAATATGAGTACAGAAAAACAACTATTTACAATGTCAGTTTATACTGAAAACAACATTGGGTTGTTGAATAGAATTTCAGCAATTTTCCAAAGAAGACATATAAACATCGAGAGTTTAAATACCTCTCCATCAGAAATTGATGGCGTTTCTAAATTTACGATTGTCGTAAACATGACAGAAGTAAATATTAAGAAAATTATTGGTCAGATAGAAAAGCAGGTAGAGGTTATTAAAGCGTATTATCATAATGATGACGAAACAATTTATCAAGAATCTTGTATTTTTAAAATGAAATCAGATTTACTTTTTGATGAGCGTCAAATTCAGAATATCATTAAAGAAAGTAATGCCAGAATTGTTACGGTAAATAAAGAATTTTTTGTGATTGAAAAATCAGGAAGAAAAGAAGAAATAGAAATATTATACAAGGAATTAAGAGGGTTTGGTATTATGCAATTTACCCGTTCAGGGCGTATTGCTGTTACCAAAGAAGAAATGAAAATATCAATATTGTTAGAAACATACAACAACTAAATAAATAAAAATGTCAAATTATTTTAACACGCTATCATTAAGAGATCAATTAACAGAATTAGGAAAATGTAGATTCATGGAATCTTCAGAATTTGAAAATGGCGTAGAAGCATTAAAAGGCAAAAAGATTGTAATTGTAGGTTGTGGAGCTCAGGGGTTAAACCAAGGGTTAAACATGAGAGACTCTGGATTAGATATTTCGTACACATTACGTGAACAAGCAATTGCAGAAAAAAGACAGTCGTTTTTAAATGCAAGTGAAAACGGATTTACTGTTGGAACGTACCAAGAGTTAGTGCCAACTGCCGATTTGGTATTGAATTTAACACCAGACAAGCAACACACAAACGTGGTAAATGCCATAATGCCTTTGATGAAAAAAGGAGCAACATTATCGTATTCTCACGGGTTTAATATTGTTGAAGAAGGAATGCGAGTTCGTGAAGATTTAACGGTAATTATGGTCGCACCAAAATGTCCTGGATCTGAAGTTAGAGAAGAATATAAAAGAGGATTTGGAGTGCCAACATTAATTGCGGTACACCCAGAAAATGATCCACAAGGAAAAGGATTGGCGCAAGCAAAAGCATATGCTGTTGGAACAGGTGGACATAGAGCCGGAGTCTTACAATCATCTTTTGTTGCAGAAGTAAAATCTGATTTAATGGGAGAACAAACCATTTTATGTGGTGTGTTACAAACCGGAGCGATCTTATCTTTCGATAAAATGGTTGAAGAAGGAATTGAACCAGGGTATGCTGCAAAATTAATTCAGTATGGTTGGGAAACAATTACGGAAGCTTTAAAGCATGGTGGAATTACCAACATGATGGATCGTTTATCGAATCCAGCAAAATTAAAAGCTTTTGCTATTTCTGAAGAATTAAAAGATATTATGCGTCCGTTGTTTCAAAAACATATGGATGATATTATATCGGGGCATTTTTCTAAAACGATGATGGAAGATTGGGCAAATGATGATAAAAATTTATTGTCTTGGAGAGCAGCAACAGGAGAAACTGCTTTTGAAAAAACAACAGTTACAACCCAAGAAATTTCTGAACAAGAATATTTTGATCACGGAACATTATTAGTTGCTTTTGTAAGAGCAGGAGTTGAATTGGCTTTTGAAACGATGACTGAATCTGGAATTATTGCAGAATCGGCATATTACGAATCATTACATGAAACACCATTAATTGCAAACACAATTGCACGTAAAAAATTATACGAAATGAATCGTGTAATTTCTGATACTGCAGAATACGGATGTTACTTATTTGATCATGCATGTAAACCTTTATTAACTGATTTTATGAAAACTGTAAAAACAGATGTTATTGGGAAAGCATATAGATTAGGTAATGATGCAGACAATCAACAGTTAATCGCTGTAAATAGTGCAATTAGAAATCACGAAGTAGAAAAGGTTGGGGCAGTTTTAAGAGCGTCAATGATAGCAATGAAGCAAATATAGTATTGTCATTTCGACAGAGCGAAGAATAAGCGACGAGAAATCTCATAAATCATAGCAGATTTCTCAATCACGAAAATGCTCATTTCGAAATGACATGCAAAACGTCATCATCATTGGATGTGACATCATGTTGAAAAATATAGAATGAGTGTAAAAACAACAACATATTACCCAAAATTGATTGATATAAAGGAAGCTGTAACGACATTGAAAGATGTAGTTACAGTAACTCCTTTAACTCCAAACATCAATTATTCGAAAAAATTAGAAGCAAATATCTTACTAAAAAGAGAGGATTTACAGCAAGTTCGTTCGTATAAAATTAGAGGTGCTTATAACAAAATAAGTTCTTTAACAGCAGTCGAATTAAAAAACGGAATTGTGTGCGCAAGCGCAGGAAATCATGCTCAAGGTGTTGCCTTTGCCTGTCATAAGTTAAAAATTCATGGAACTATTTTTATGCCTACACCAACCCCAAAACAAAAGTTGGAGCAAGTAGAGATGTTCGGAGGAGAATATGTGACGGTAAAATTAGTTGGAGATACATTTGATGATGCTCAAAAAGAAGCGGCGTTAGAATGTGAATTGTTAGGAAAAGCATTTGTGCATCCGTTTAACGATCCTAAAATTATTGAAGGACAAGGAACGGTTGGATTAGAAATACTAGAACAAGTTAAAGAACCAATCGATTATGTTTTTGTTCCTGTTGGCGGTGGAGGTTTGGCCTCGGGTTTGTCAACGGTTTTTAAGATTTTGTCACCAAAAACAAAAATTATCGGAGTAGAACCAGAAGGAGCTCCATCAATGAAAACTGCTTTTGAGCAGAATAAAAACGTGTATCTTCCTAAGATTGAGAAATTTGTAGACGGTGCTGCTGTTCAGCAGGTTGGAGACCTTACGTTTGAGATTTGTAAACAAAACCTAGATCAAATGATCACGGTTCCAGAAGGAAAAGTGTGTCAGACTATTTTAGACTTATACAACAAAGATGCTATTGTGGTAGAACCTGCAGGCGCTTTGACTATTTCTGCCTTGGATTATTTCGCCGATGAAATTAAAGGGAAAAATGTGGTTTGTATTGTTAGTGGCTCTAATAATGACATCACTAGAACTGCAGAAATTAAAGAAAGAGCCATGTTGTATAATGGACTAAAACATTACTTTATCATTCGTTTTCCACAAAGAGCTGGAGCTTTAAAAGAGTTTGTTGCTGATATTTTAGGACCTCAAGATGACATTACACATTTTGAGTATTCTAAAAAACACAATCGCGAAAATGGTCCGGCAATTGTTGGTGTTGAATTAAAAAAGAGTTCAGATTTAGCGCCCTTAATCGAGAGAATGAAAGCGCGAAATTTCTACGGAGATTATTTGAATGACAAACCTGATTTATTTCAATATTTGATATAAATCAATCAGCAAATTGTATAACTTGCAATAAATAACCTCGACTCAAGGACATGAGGAATTAAACCAAGTTGGGCTATCGCCCTGCGATTAAATTCAAGTTTACAATTGAAAAATATCTTTACAAATAATAGTATTCCAGGCGATTATAAAATTGAAGAAGTATACCATCAAGATACCTATCTTGTGAATGGTGAACTGAAACAATGGCGTGGAAATAGCGCTAAAGTATATTCACCCATCTATACCGTAAATTCTGAAGAAAAATTAGCACCTACATTTTTAGGAACTATTCCAGACCTTAGTGAAAAGGAAGCTTTAGAAGCTTTAGGTGCTGCTGTAAATGCGTATGATAAAGGTAGAGGTGAATGGGCAACGTTAAAGATTGAAGAACGTATTGCTTGTGTAGCGAATTTTGCAGAGATGATGTTGGAAACCCGTGATGAGGTTGTCAAATTATTGATGTGGGAAATAGGAAAACCTTATACCGAATCTTGCAATGAATTTGATAGAACTATAGAATATATTGAAGACACCATTCTTGCCTTAAAAGAAATGGATTTAAAAGCTTCTGAGGTTAAAGAACACAGTGGAATCTTAGCGCAAGTTAGAAGAGCTCCTTTAGGAGTTGTTTTGTGTTTAAGTCCATATAATTACCCCTTAAACGAAACTTTTTGTTTGCTGATTCCGGCTCTAATGATGGGGAATACCACCGTTTTTAAACCTGCAAAACACGGAATTTTATTGCTTTCTCCTTTATTAAAAGCATTTCAAAAGTGCTTTCCAAAAGGGGTTGTAAATATTATTTATGGAAGTGGAAGAACATTAGCTACACCTATTCTAAAATCTGGAAAAGTTGATGTGTTGGCTTTGATTGGAAACAGCAAGTCGGCAAATATTTTACAAGAATATCATCCTAAGAAAAATAGATTGCGTTTGGTGTTAGGTTTAGAAGCAAAAAACCCAGGAATTATTTTACCAGATTGCGATTTAGATTTGACTGTTAAAGAATGTGTTTTGGGAACATTGGCATTTAACGGACAACGTTGTACAGCGTTAAAGATATTGTTTGTTCATGAAGATATCGTTGAAGAATTCAATCAGAAATTTGTTACAGCAATAGAAAAGCTAACACGAGGTTTGCCTTGGGAAGAGGGGGTGAATATTACGCCTTTACCTGAGCCACATAAACCAGATTATATTAAAGAATTAATTGTTGACGCAAAAGCGAAAGGCGCAAGTGTAATAAATCCTACTGGGAATTATTTTGAAAAAAGTTTTGCAAGTCCAACAGTATTGTATCCAGTAAATGATGCCATGAAAGTTTATCATGAAGAGCAGTTTGGACCTGTAGTTCCAATCCTTTCTTTTAAAGAAATATCTGAACCTTTAGAATATATTTCTGAATCAAATTATGGACAACAAGTAAGTTTGTTTAGTAAAAATCCTGACTCATTAGCGCCATTAATTGATTCATTAGTAAACCAAGTTTGTAGAGTCAACATCAATACAAAATGTCAAAGAGGACCAGATGTATTGCCTTTTGTTGGTCGAAAAGATTCGGCAGTAAGTACCTTGAGTGTACATGATGCTTTGCGTACTTTTTCTATAAGAACCATGGTTGCTTTTAGAAGTACAGCAATGAATACTCAGATTTTAAATGATTTATTGAAAAGTGAAAAATCAAATTTTATAAATCGTTGATTTTTAATTCCTCCTTTATGTTTTTAGTGTTAAATTTATAACAAATCCTTCTAATTTGTCAAATTTTAATGGAAACTATCATAAAGAGAAAACCAAATCATTTTATATTGATAAATAGTTGTAAATTTACCTTATGAATACATTAAAAAATAAAATACGCAGTACTGTTCCCAGTATGTTTGTTCGCTTACGCCGTCGCAGCTAGAAGCCATCAAAACAATCTATATACGTAATTTTTTATTTTTTATTCCTTGTACAATTTCAACTTCATATCAATTTTATCTGTAGTTATTCTTTCGAATAGCCCAGCAGTTCTACGCCCTATTTTCCGCAGTCGTCGCCCTTTGGGTGTTCGCTAATTTATGAACTTAGGTGAGTCCGGTTCTTCTTTCAAAACAAGCATAATTTTTTTACAAATAATACAATACCAATCAAGCATTAGAATGTTTCGATAATTCTTATTGGTATTCATAAAAATAAAGAACAATGAAAATTGTTATTGCTGATAAATCACATAGTATATATGCAGAAATTATCTGCGATACTATTGCAGATTCTGCCAATGTTAGAGGCACTGGGATTGCAAAACGTACTCCCGAATATATCATCACTAAAATGGAAAATGGCAATGCTGTGATCGCTTTAGATGGTGATAAATTTGTTGGATTTTGCTATATAGAATCTTGGGGGCATGGAAAATTTGTTGCCAATTCTGGATTGATTGTTCATCCAGGCTTTAGAAAACAAGGGCTAGCAAAAAAAATAAAAGCAATCGTGTTTGAACATTCAAAAGCCAAGTTTCCAACAGCGAAAGTGTTTTCAATAACTACAGGATTACCTGTAATGAAATTGAATAGCGATTTAGGATACAAGCCTGTTACTTTTTCTGAATTGACAGATGATCAATCTTTTTGGAATGGATGTCAGACCTGTAAAAACTACGATGTTTTACAAAGAACAAAGCAACAGATGTGTTTGTGTACCGGAATGTTATACGACCCGTCAACAAAAGAAAACAACAACAACGTAAAAATTAAAGAAAATGTTTTTCAGAGATTGAAAAGAATTAAGGAAAGCATGTACTTAAAAAAAGGTAAAAAATGAAAAAATTAGTCATTGCATATAGTGGAGGTTTAGACACATCGTATTGTGCAGTTAGTTTATCAAAAGCAGGATACGAAGTGCATGCTGTTAGTGTAAACACAGGAGGGTTTACACCTGAAGAGATAGAAGACATCGAAAAAAACGCCTATAAAATGGGGGTTTCAACGTATAAAAATATTGATGCTGTAGCTACCTTTTATCAAAAAGTAGTCAAGTATTTAATCTTTGGAAATGTATTAAAAAATAACACGTATCCTTTATCAGTAAGTGCAGAAAGAATTATTCAAGCAATAGAAATTGCAAATTACGCGAAAAGTATTGATGCAGAATATATTGCACATGGAAGTACAGGTGCTGGAAATGATCAAGTACGTTTTGATATGATTTTTCAAACCATTGTACCAGAAATTGAGATTATCACACCCATTAGAGATCAGCAAATTTCTAGGCAAGAAGAAATACAATATTTAAAAGATAATGGGATTGATTTGTCTTGGGAAAAGGCAAAATACTCAGTGAATAAAGGATTGTGGGGAACAAGTGTTGGTGGAGAAGAAACATTGACTTCTAACAAAGCATTGCCAGAAAAGGCATATCCCTCGCAACTAGAAAAAACGGGAGAAGAGACCGTGAAGCTTACTTTTAAAAAAGGAGAATTCGTAGCGATGAATTATATCATTGATTCTCCAGAAAACAACATTCAGAAGTTAAATGTATTGGCTTCTAAATATGCAATCGGAAGAGATATTCATGTTGGAGATACTATTGTTGGGATAAAAGGAAGAGTTGGTTTTGAAGCTGCTGCCGCGTTAATTACGATCAAAGCACATCATTTATTAGAAAAGCATACGCTTACAAAATGGCAATTACAACACAAAGAATATTTGTCTAGTTTTTATGGAATGCATTTACACGAAGGGCAATATTTAGATCCAGTAATGAGAGATACAGAGGCCTTTTTAGAAAGCAGTCAAGCAAAAGTAACTGGCGATGTGTGTGTAACACTAAAACCGTATCATTTTCAATTAGATGGTATTGCTTCAAAGCACGATTTAATGAATCCAAAGTTTGGAAGTTATGGTGAAGAAAATAAAGCATGGACAGCAGATGACGCGAAAGGGTTTATCAAGATTCTTGGAAATCAAAACAAAATATATCAACACGTAAATTCTTAAATAACATGATACAGGCAGGAATTATTGGAGGCGCTGGTTATACAGCAGGAGAATTGATTAGGTTGTTGATACATCACACAAAAGTTGAAATCAATTTTGTGTTTAGTACGTCAAATGCTGGGAATAAAATCAGTAGCATTCACCAAGATTTGGTTGGCTCTTTAGAGTTGAGTTTTACAGATGCAATCAATTCAAACGTAGCTGTGTTATTCTTGTGTTTAGGACACGGAAATTCGAAGAAATTTTTAGAAAACAACGCTTTTTCTGATGCTACAAAAATCATCGATTTAGGAAACGACTTTAGATTAGAAGAAGACCAAGTTTTTCAAGAAAAACAATTTATGTATGGCTTGCCAGAATTGCAAAAAGAAGCGATTCAAAATGCAAAATACATTGCAAATCCAGGGTGTTTTGCTACAGCAATTCAGTTGGCATTATTGCCGTTAGCAAGTGCTAACTTATTAAATGATACGGTACATGTAAATGCAGTAACCGGTGCGACTGGAGCGGGAACATCATTGTCTGCAACAACTCATTTTACATGGAGAGATAATAATTTTTCACACTACAAACCTTTCACACATCAACATTTAGGAGAAATTAATCAGTCTGTAAAAAGTTTGCAAACCGATTTTGACACTGAAATTGTATTTATGCCCAATAGAGGCGATTTTTCTAGAGGGATTTTTGCAACAGCATACACCAACTTTGAAGGGACATTAGAAGAGGCAAAAACACGCTATACAACATTTTATAAAGACGCAAAATTTACGTTTGTTTCTGACGAAGAAATACACTTAAAGCAAGTCGTAAACACCAATAAATGTCTACTTCATTTACACAAACATGAGAACAAACTATTGATAACAAGTGTTATTGATAATTTATTAAAAGGCGCTTCTGGACAAGCGGTGCAAAACATGAATTTGATGTTTGGATTTGAAGAAACAGAAGGGATTCAATTAAAAGCAACCTATTTTTAGGTATCAAAAAAGGCTCAAAAAATGCAAAGTAAAAGGAGTAACAAAGACACAAAGGTTCAAAGACTCAAAGTAACAGAGTAAAAAAAATGATAAACTTTGCACCTCTGACCCTTTGAATCTCTGAGACTTTTAAAAAAATAAAACATGAAAACAGCAATTATAGGAACAGGAAATTTAGGGAAGTCAATTGCAAAAGGGCTAATAACCACTAATGCAATTACATCCTTGTATTTAACAAAAAGAAATTTAAACACTATTCAAGAATTTGAAGGCTATAAAAATGTCTATTTAACGTCTAGTAACTCGGAAGCAATTAAGAATTCAGACATCATTGTTTTGGCTGTTCAGCCTGCACATTTAGAGCGAATTTTAAAGGAAATTAAACCATTGTTAAAAGAGAATCACATCATTATTTCTACCATAACAGGTTTTTCAATTGCTAAAATTGAAGGAACCATTGGAACAGATAATTTTATTGTGAGAGCAATGCCAAATACCGCAATAGCAGTTGGTAAATCAATGACTTGTTTGTGTGGAAATACAAAAGGATTGGAAAGAATAAAAGTTGCGGAAGCCATTTTTAATAGATTGGGAACTTCTATTGTAATTCCAGAACCTCAAATGCAGGCAGCAACTGTAGTTTGCGCAAGCGGAATCGCTTTTTGGATGCGAATGATTAGAGCAACTACTCAAGCAGCTATTCAGTTAGGTTTTGATGCAGAAGTGGCACAAAAATTAGCGATGCATACCTGTGATGGCGCGGCGAATCTATTAATCAAAAACGGCAATCATCCAGAGCAAGAAATAGATAAAGTAACCACTCCAAAAGGCTGTACAATTGAAGGATTGAACGAAATGGAACACCAAGGATTGAGTTCTTCTTTGATTCAAGGTATGGTTACATCGTACAATAAAATTAACACCATAAAAACAGAGCAAATATGAGTTTATTTAATGTATATCCACTATTTGATATCACACCAGTAAAAGCAAATGATGTTTTTGTGTATGATGAAAATGGCACCCAATATTTAGATTTATATGGTGGTCATGCTGTGATTTCTATTGGGCATTCGCATCCAACATATGTAAAAAACATTAGTGAGCAAGTTGCCAAATTAGGTTTTTATAGCAATTCGATTCAGAATCCGTTACAGGTAAAATTGGCAACAGAATTAATCAAACAATCTAGCTGTAAAGAGTATCAATTATTTTTGTGTAATTCTGGCGCTGAAGCCAATGAAAATGCATTGAAACTGGCTTCTTTTCATACAAATAAAAAGAAAGTGATTTCGTTTACAAACTCTTTTCACGGAAGAACGTCTGCGGCTGTTGCAGCAACGGATAACGCAAAAATTGTGGCTCCAATTAATGCGCAACAAGAAGTTGAATTCTTTGACTTAGGGGATTTAGAATTGGTAGAAAAAGCCTTGAAAAAAGAAGATGTTTGCGCGGTGATAATTGAATGCATTCAAGGAGTTGGCGGATTGGATGAAAGCACTACCGAATTTTATAAAGGATTAGAGGTTTTGTGTAGAAAACACAAGACTGTATTAATTGCTGATGAAGTACAATCTGGTTTTGGGAGAACTGGAGATTTCTTTGCTTTTCAAAAGCACAACATCACTCCAGATATTATTTCTATTGCCAAAGGAATGGGAAATGGTTTTCCGATTGGAGGAATTTTAATTCACCCAACAATTAAAGCTTCTTACGGTTTGTTAGGAACTACTTTTGGAGGTAATCATTTAGCATGTGTTGCATGTTTAACGGTTTTAGAAGTCTTAGAAAAAGAAAGCTTATTAGAAAATGTACGTATGATTTCTGAATACTTTATTGAAAAATCAGCAGCTATTCCAGAAATTAAAAAGATAAAAGGAAGAGGGTTGATGCTGGGAATGGAATTTAATTTTCCGGTTGCAGCGTTGCGGAAAGAATTAATTTTTAAGCACCACATTTTTACAGGAAGTGCTAAAAACCCAAACCTATTAAGAATTCTTCCACCATTAACAATCAAAAAACAACATGTTGATCAGTTTTTTGCAGCTTTAAAAAATGAATTGAGTAATGTCATTACGAACGTAGTGAAGTAATCTCATTAATAAGATTGCGAAGCAAATTTTAATTTGCTTCGCAATGACAATACAATTTATAATGAAAAAATATACAAGCATAGCCGATATTGAAAATATTCCTGAAATCATTCAGGAAGCAATTCAATTAAAGAAAAACCCTTTTCAATTCGAGAAATTGGGACAACATAAAACCTTGGTGATGTTGTTTTTCAATTCGAGTTTAAGAACAAGATTGAGCACAGAAAAAGCAGCTAAAAACTTAGGAATGCAAGTAATGGCATTGAATGTAAATGATGCTTGGAATTTGGAATTTGAAGATGGAACAATCATGAATTTAAATTCTTCTGAACACATAAAAGAAGCAGCTCAGGTACTTTCTCAATATGCAGATATTATTGCGGTAAGGGCCTTTCCAACATTAAAGGATAAAGAAAAAGATGTCTCAGAATTTGTGTTGAATAGCTTTATAAAACATGCTTCAGTTCCTATTGTAAATATGGAAAGTTCTATGGCACATCCATTACAAGCCTTAACCGATGCAATTACGATTGAAGAGTTAAAAACAAAGTTAAAACCTAAAGTTGTATTGTCTTGGGCGCCACATCCAAAAGCATTGCCGCACGCAGTTGCCAATTCGTTTGTGAACGTGATGTCTGAATTAGATGTTGATTTTTCTATTACGCATCCAAAAGGATATGAGTTAAATCCAGAAATAACAAAAGAAATCCCACTCAATTACAACCAAGAGGAAGCATTGAAAAATGCTGATTTTGTCTATGTGAAAAATTGGAGTAGTTATGCAGATTACGGAAAGATTGTTTCTCAAGATCCAAATTGGATGCTAACAAAAGAAAAATTAGGCAAAGCGAAATTCATGCATTGTCTACCTGTAAGAAGAAATGTTGTGGTTGAAGATGCTGTTTTGGATAGCGATAATTCTGCCGTAATTCATGAAGCAAATAATAGAACTTATGCGGCTCAAATTGTGTTGAAAAAAATAATAGAAAACCTGTAGAAATGGAAACATTAAAAATCATAAAAATAGGCGGAAATATAATTGACGATGCCACAGCGCTAGAGAATTTTTTAGTTGCGTTTTCTGAAATTGAAGGACCAAAAGTATTGGTGCATGGTGGCGGTAAATTAGCAACAAAACTAGCGCAACAAATGAATGTGAAAGTTGAAATGGTAGCCGGAAGAAGAAAAACAAATGCAGAAACGTTGGATATAATTACCATGGTGTATGCTGGAAAAATAAACAAAAATATTGTTGCTTCCTTACAGCAAAAATCATGTAATTCAATTGGTTTTACAGGAGCAGATGGCAATACGATTCTTTCAATAAAAAGACCAGTCAAAGAAATAGATTATGGTTTTGTTGGCGATGTTATTCATGTAAACACATCAGTTTTAGAGACGTTGCTAAGTGTAGGTATTACACCCGTTTTTTGTGCCATTACGCATGATAATAATGGGCAATTATTAAATACCAATGCAGATACGATTGCTTCAGAACTGGCAATTGGTTTTGCAAAGAAGTATCAAACAGAATTGTATTACTGTTTTGAGAAAAATGGTGTTTTGTTAGATGTACATAATGATGATTCTGTAATAGAAAACATCAATCAAGAGAAGTATCAAGAGTTATTAGAGGGAAAAATTATAGCAGACGGAATGTTACCAAAACTGAATAATTGCTTTCATGCAATTGATCAAAAAGTACATAAAGTTTGCATCGGAAAATCAGAAATGCTGTACAACCAGAATTCGAAATTTACAACCATACACGCGTAATGAAAACACAAAAAGAACTAACGCTTGAAGCGATTGAATTACTAAAGAAATTAATAGAAACGCAATCCTTTTCATCAGAAGAAGACCAAACAGCGGTGCTTCTAGAAAATTGGTTTATCAACAATACGATTCCTTTTAAAAGAAATGTACACAATGTTTGGGCTGTCAATAGATATTTTGACGACAGCAAACCAACATTGCTATTAAATTCACATCATGATACGGTAAAACCGAATAATGGATACACAAAAGATCCTTTTAAGGCAATTGTAGAAGATGGAAAGTTATATGGCTTAGGATCTAATGATGCAGGTGGATGTTTGGTTTCATTATTGGCAACGTTTGCACATTTTTATCAGCAAAAAGACTTGAAATACAATTTAGTGATGGTCGCTTCTGCAGAAGAAGAAAGCAGTGGAGATAACGGATTGAATAGCATGTTATCTGTTATTCCGAAAATTGATGTTGCTATTGTAGGCGAACCTACTTTAATGCAGTTAGCAGTTGCAGAAAAAGGCTTGGTTGTTTTTGATGCTGAAGTAAAAGGAACTCCGAGTCATGCTGCACATCCAAATAATAACAACGCTATTTACAACATCATTAATGTATTGAAATGGTTTGAAGAGTATCAGTTTGAGAAATCTTCTGAAGCTCTTGGAGAAGTGAAAATGACGGTTACACAAATCAATGCAGGAAAACAGCACAATGCGATTCCGGCAGAAGTTAAATTGGTGATTGATGTTCGAGTAAATGACAAATATTCAAATCAAGAAATTGTTGACATTCTGCAACAAGAAGCACCCTGTGATTCTATTATCCCACGTGGAATAAAATTGAATTCTTCCTCGATCCCTGTTGCGCACGAATTGGTAAAAGCAGGAATTGCATTAGGAAGAGAAACCTATGGATCACCAACTTTATCAGATCAAGCTTGTTTGAGTTGCCCATCCTTAAAATTAGGACCTGGAGATAGCACACGTTCTCATACAGCAGATGAATTTATTTACATCGATGAAATTGAAGAAGGAATTAAAATTTATATTGATTTGTTAAATCAGGTAATTATTTAAAAAAAATGTCATTCCTGCGGAAGTAGGAATCCATAAAACACACGTTAGAAAGAATAAGATTCCTGCCTTCGCAGGAATGACAAAAATAGAAATTATGAAACTTTGGGATAAAGGATTGACAATAGACAAAAAAATAGAGCAATTTACTGTTGGAAACGATAGAGAAATTGACATGCACATTGCAAAATATGATGTGCAAGCTTCCATAGCGCATGCAAGAATGTTGCATAAAATTGAGATTATAAATTCAGGTGAATTAGAGCAATTGGAAGAAGGATTGGAAGAATTGCAACATCAAATTGAAAACAATACGTTTGTAATCGAAGAGAGTTTTGAAGATGTACATTCTAAAATTGAGTTTGAGCTAACTAAAAAATACGGTGATGTTGGAAAGAAAATTCACACTGCACGTTCTAGAAACGATCAGGTTTTGGTAGCATTACATTTGTACTACAAAGAGAATATATCAGATGTAATTGGGCAAACAAACACCTTGTTTGAAACCTTATTGGAATTGTCAGAAACGTACAAAGAGAAATTATTACCAGGCTATACGCATTTACAAGTAGCAATGCCATCTTCTTTTGGATTGTGGTTCTCTGCCTATGCAGAAGTATTGATTGACGATGTGTATTTGTTAGAAGCAGCCTTTAAAGTTGTAGATCAAAACCCGTTAGGTTCTGCTGCAGGTTACGGAAGTTCTTTTCCTGTAGATAGAGATTTTACAACGCAAGAATTGAATTTTTCGGTCTTAAAATACAATGTTGTAGCTGCGCAAATGAGTAGAGGAAAAAGCGAACGAACGATTGCTGCTGCTTTGGGAGGATTGTGTAATACGTTGGCGCGTTTTTCTATGGATATCTGTTTGTATATGAGTCAGAACTTTAGTTTTATTTCTTTTCCAGATGAATTAACTACTGGAAGTAGCATTATGCCACATAAAAAGAATCCAGATGTATTTGAACTGATTAGAGGAAAATGTAATAAGATACAAGCATTGCAAACAGAAATGATATTAATCACTAACAATTTGCCAAGTGGGTATCATAGAGATTTTCAGCTGTTAAAAGAAAATATGATCGCTGCTTTTGAAGAGGTGAAAAGTATTTTAGAGATTTTCGATTTTTCGATTAAACAGATCATCGTCAAAGAAGTGAATCCAAATGATGAGAAATACAAGTTCTTATTTACGGTTGACAATATGAATACGTTGGTAGAAAACGGAATGACGTATAGAGATGCGTATAGAGATATTGGAGCTAAAGTTGAAAACGGAACCTATGAACCAGACACTTCAAAAAAACATACACATGTTGGAAGTATTCACAATTTGAGTTTGGATAAAATCCGAAATAAATTTCCAAAATAAAGAGAGTGTGATTTATTAAAATCACACTCTCTTAAAATCAATTAATATAGATTTTGACTAGATAATAGTGCTCTGTCCCATGTGGATATTCTTAAAATTCAAATTGCTGTCTTCTTGATTTTCGATATAGTCAGCAATAAAATCACCAACCTTAGAAGTCGAAGCAGAGAATGAATTCTTTCCTTTCAAATCTTCTGTAGTGATTCCTAATACCAACGATTTTTCTACCGCTCTTTCAATAGAATCTGCTTCTTTGTGCAATCCTAAATGATTCAATAACATCGCAGCAGATAAAATAGAAGCTAATGGATTTGCAATGTCTTTTCCTGTCGCTTGAGGGAAAGAACCATGAATTGGTTCAAACAACGCATTTTCTTTTCCAACAGATGAAGAAGCTAATAAACCGATAGAACCACCAATAACACTGGCTTCATCACTAATAATATCTCCAAATAAGTTTTCTGTTAAGATCACATCAAACTGTCTTGGGTTTAAGATCATTTGCATAGCAGCATTGTCTACAAATAAGAAGTCTAATGCTACATCAGGATATTGACTTGCCATAGCAGTCACTGTTTTTCTCCACAATCTTGACGTTTCTAATACGTTGGCTTTGTCAACCAATGTTAATTTTTTTCTACGCGTTTGTGCTTCTTTAAAAGCCAAATGTGCAATGCGTTCTATTTCCATCACAGAATAAGAACAGCCATCAAAAGCAATTTGACCATCGTCACTTAACTCTTTAATCCCGAAATAAATACCCCCTGTTAATTCTCTATAAATAGAAATATCTGTCCCTTCAATAATTTCTCTTTTCAAGGGAGAATTATCGATTAGTTGATCATATGCTTTTACAGGTCTCACATTACAAAACAACCCTAACTCTTTACGTAATTTCAGCAACCCTTGTTCTGGTCTTACTTTTGCCGTTGGGTCATTGTCGTATTTTGGATGTCCGATAGCACCGAATAAAATAGCGTCAGATGCGCTACAAATTTTTAATGTTTCATCTGGTAACGGGCTCCCTGTTGCATCAATTGCGCAGGCTCCCATGATTGCTTCTTTATAAATAAAAGTATGGTCATAAACGTCTGCAACGGCATCTAAAGCCTTTTTTGCTTGGGCGATTACTTCTGGCCCAATTCCGTCTCCTGGTATTACTGCAATTGTGTATTTCATGTGTTTATATATATTGTTTTTCAACAGTTACATGCTGTTCGCTATTACTCATTTTTTTAAATGATAAGCTTTTTAGCATGCTCGTTTCATCAGTTTTTTTGACGTTACCACAAGGGTCGCGCTTTTCGTTGTATCTTTTAATTTGTTCTCGATACTCGCTTCGCGAACTCGAACCAACATTAAAAGGATGTCACTTCAATCGCTAACGCACGTTTAAATTACGATTCTTTTTTAGCTTCAAAAGCGTTTATTTGCTCTTTTTTACTTATCAAATAATCAATATCATCATATCCGTTAATCATACATGTTTTTTTGTATGGATCAATTTCAAAAGGCGCATTTCCAATTTCGGTTTCTATACATTGCTCTTCTAAATTTACTACGATCTCAGAAGTAGGATTTTCTTGTATATGTACAATCAGTTTTTTTAAATATGCTGCAGAAACTTGTACCGGTAACAATCCGTTATTTAAGGCATTTCCTTTAAAAATATCAGCAAAAAAACTACTTACAATTACGTTAAAACCATAATCTGCTAAAGCCCAAGCGGCGTGTTCTCTACTAGAACCACAGCCAAAATTGTCTCCAGCAACTAAAATGCTACCGCTGTATTTCGTATTGTTTAAAGCAAACGCTGTATTTACACTTCCATCTTTTTGAAAACGCCAATCTCTAAACACATTATCTCCAAAACCTAACTTGTCTGTCGCTTTTAAAAAACGAGCAGGAATAATCTGATCCGTATCAATATTTTCTGTGGCTAAAGGAACCGCTCTCGATGTTAATTTTGTAAACTTTTCCATTAGTTTAAGTGTTTGGTGATGTCAATAATTTTTCCTTCAATGGCAGTTGCTGCTGCAACTAACGGACTTGTTAAAATAGTTCGAGAACCTTGTCCTTGTCGTCCTTCAAAATTCCTATTAGAAGTAGAAACGCAATATTCTCCTTCCGGAATTTTATCATCATTCATTGCCAAACAAGCAGAACAACCAGGTTGTCTTAATACAAAACCAGCTTCTTCAAAAACAGTTTGCAACCCTTCTTCAGTAATTTGTTTTGCTACCTTTTGTGAGCCAGGAACCAGCCAAGCATTTACATTTGCTGCTTTTTGTTTTCCTTTTACATAGGCTGCAACAATTCTAAAATCTTCAATTCTAGAGTTGGTACAACTCCCAATAAACACATAGTTAATTGGTTTATTAATTAAGCTTTCGCCTTTTTTAAAATTCATGTATTCCAATGATTTCTCAAAAGAACTATCATTAAAATCAGGAATATTTTCTGTGATTTTAATTCCCATTCCAGGGTTTGTTCCGTAGGTAATCATCGGTTCAATATCGTCAGCATCTAACCAATATTCTTGATCAAATATAGCAGTATCATCTGTTGGTAATGTTTTCCAATAGGCTACTTTTTTATCGAATTCTGCACCTTTAGGAGCGTATTCTTTTCCTTCTACATACTCAAAAGTCGTTTGATCAGGTGCAATCATTCCTCCACGAGCACCCATTTCAATACTCATATTACAAACGGTCATTCTACCTTCCATGCTCATTTCTTGAAATACATTTCCGGCATATTCACAAAAATACCCTGTTCCAGAATTGGTTCCAAGCTTCGCAATAATGTATAAAATCACATCCTTTGGTAACACTCCATTTTTTAAGTTTCCATTCACAGAAACTCGCAAGCTTTTCGGCTTTTGTAATAACAAACATTGACTTGCAAATACTTGTGCAACCTGACTGGTTCCTATTCCGAATGCAATAGTACCAAAAGCACCATGTGTTGAGGTGTGTGAATCTCCACAAACCATTGTCATTCCAGGTTGTGTAAATCCAAGCTCTGGAGCAATAACGTGAACAATTCCGTTGTTTTTATGACCTAAGTCGTACAACGGAATATTGTTCTCTTTACAGTTTTTTGATAGTTGTGTCAATTGTTTTCTGGAAAGGGCGTCTTTGATTGGTAAGTGTTGATTTATCGTTGGCGTATTATGATCTGCTGTAGCCACAATTTTATCTGGCCTAGCGACAGGAATACCACGTTCTTTAAGTTCATTAAAAGCCTGTGGACTTGTAACTTCGTGAATTAAATGCTTGTCTATATATAAAATTTGTGGACCATTTTCTATGGTATCTACCACGTGTGCGTCCCAAACTTTATCGAATAATGTTTTTCCCATTAGGCAATTGCTATTTTAGAAATTTCATTAATTTTTTTCATAATACCATGAATATCATTGTCTTTTACTTCTTTTTGTAGATCTGCACATACTAAAAATGAGGTGTACGCCGAATCTAGTTGAACTTTAGTTAATTCGTACCCAATTTTCTTTGCTCTATAAGCCAACGCTGCTCTTCCGCTTCTTGCTGTTAAAATAATTGCACTTTCAGTAACACCAACCTCTTCAGGGTCCATGATTTCATACGTCCTTTTGTTCTTAATCATTCCGTCTTGATGAATTCCAGAACTATGGGCAAATGCATTGGCACCAACAATAGCCTTATTTGGTTGTACTGGCATTCCCATGCTTTCTCTAACCAACATGCTTGTGTCGTATAATAATCTTGTGTTGATGTCAGTTTGTAAGTTTAGGTATGGATGCTGTTTTAACACCATTACCACCTCTTCTAAAGCAGTATTCCCTGCGCGCTCTCCAATTCCATTAATTGTACATTCAATTTGACGAGCACCGTTCATTACTCCAGCAATAGAATTGGCAGTTGCCATTCCTAAATCATTATGACAGTGACACGATAAAATTACATTTTCAATGCCTTTTACATTCTCACGTAAATATTTCATTTTTGCACCATATTCTTCTGGTAAACAATACCCAGTAGTATCTGGAATATTTAATACGGTTGCACCTGCTTTTATTACTTCCTCACAAATACGTGCTAAAAAAGCATTGTCTGTTCTACCCGCGTCTTCTGCGTAAAACTCAACATCTTCTACAAAAGATTTCGAATAAGAAACCGCACGAATTGCACGCTCAATTATTTTTTCTCTAGTAGAGTTAAATTTATATTTAATATGAGAATCGCTTGTTCCAATACCTGTATGAATTCTTGGTAGTTTAGCGTATTTTAATGCTTCAGCAGCAACTTTAATGTCGTTTTCAACAGCTCTTGTTAATCCGCAAACTGTAGCATTTTTTACAATTTTAGCTATTTCTGACACCGAGTTAAAATCACCAGGACTAGAAACAGGAAAGCCAGCTTCTATCACATTTACCCCTAATAAATCCAATCGTTCGGCAATAACCAATTTTTGATTTGTATCTAATTTACATCCTGGAACTTGCTCTCCATCTCGAAGCGTAGTATCAAAAATATGGACTTTATTATCTTGCATAACGACTGTATAGTTTTTTTATATAAATCAAATTTATATATTGGCTTTTCTTTACCAAGTTGTTTACATGTCCCTTTTACGATGTTAAACCTTTTTTGGTGAGAGTTAAAATAATGATAAACAGCTTTTTATAATGAAATCTACTACATTGTCCAACAACCAAAATGATGCGCTTTTTGTGCTAGTTAAGTCATTAACTAAGTCAGAAAAACGTCAATTTAACTTGTATGTGGGTAGATTAGATGGAAATAACGAAGCGAAGTTCCTTTCTTTATTTAAATTATTAGATAAAATAAAAGTGTATGATGAGCGAATAATTTTAAAAACTGGCATCGTTGCAAAACAGCAATTATCAAATTTAAAAGCACATTTATACAAGCAACTGTTAATTAGTTTACGCTTAAATCCAGCACATCAAAATATTCGAATTCAAATTAGAGAGCAATTAGATTTTGCAACCGTTTTATATCAAAAAGGCTTGTACAAACAAAGTTTAAAATTGTTAGATAAAGCAAAAAACATGGCGTTGGATAATGATGAGAAAAACATTGCGTATGAAATTGTAGAATTAGAAAAAGTAATAGAAACTCAATATATTACTAGAAGTATAAGTACACGTGCCGATGAGCTTTCTGAACAATCAAAAGAGTTGAGTTTACAAAATGTAATCACCAGCAAATTGTCAAATCTATCGCTACAATTGTATAGTGTTTTACTAAAGATTGGCTATGTTAGAAATGACAAAGAGTTGAAAGAAATTAATGATTATTTTGCAAAAAGAGTACCAGAATACGAGTACAGTTCTTTGGGTTTTCGAGAGAAATTATGGTTGTACAAAGCACATTTGTGGCGAAGCTTTTTGACACAAGATTTTCTAAATTCATATAAGTATGCAAATAAATGGGTGAATCTATTTAAAGAAAATCCACGGTTTATAAGTTTACATCCCGTATTTTATTTAAAAGGGAAAAATTACTTATTAGAGTCGTTGTTTTTTATAAAACACAATCAGAAGTTCAAAGAAGAACTTCTAAGTTTTGAACAAGAAATTGAACGAAAAAATATTCCGTTAAATAATAATACTGAAATGTTAATTTTTCAATATTTGAATGCAAATAAACTGCATTTACATTTCTTAGAAGGGACTTTTAAAGAAGGAGAATGTTTGGTGGATGAAATTGAGCAAAAAATTGTTATTTATAAGAATCGATTAGACCAGCATCACATTGTGGTACTGTATTATAAAATTGCCTGTTTGTATTTCGGAATGGGAGATAACAGGAAATGTATTGCGTATTTGTCTAAAATAATTAATCCTAAAACAGTAAAATCTGGAGAAGATTTACAGTGCTTTGCACGCGTATTGAACTTAATTGCACATTACGAATGTGGACTTGATTATCATTTTGAACGTCAGTTTAAAGAGACGTATAAGTTCTTGTTGAAAATGGAAAATTTACAAGCAGTACAAAAAGAGTTTATTGTTTCTATTAAGGCGTTAAGTGATGTGTATCCTCATGAAATTAAAAAAGAGTTTAAGAAAATTCATACACGTTTACAGAAGTTTGAAAACCACCCTTATGAAAAGCGGGCGTTCTTATATTTAGATATTTTGTCTTGGTTAGAGAGTAAAATAGAAAACAAAACTGTTGAAGAAATTGTTAGAAATAAAATAACAAAACTGAATCAGTAAGTTCCTTTTCAATTTGTTATTTCGGAATGATAAATTAGACTTTTATTGAGGGTGACGTTTTTTTAATTACTTCTTAAGAGCCAATTGAATTCTTTTTCTCGTAGGATCTACTTCTAATACTTTGACCATAATTTGCTGATTTAATTGCACAATAGCATTGATGTCTTTTACAAAAGTATCTGATAAGTTTGAAACATGAATTAGACCACTTTCTTTAATTCCGATGTCTACAAAACAACCAAAATTTGTAATGTTATTTATAATTCCGGGTAATAACTGCCCTTCTTTTACATCTGCAATGGTTTTCAAATCTTGATTAAAAGTAAATACGTAGGCTTTTTCTCTCGGATCTAAACCAGGTTTTTCTAACTCACTAATAATGTCTTGTAAAGTAGGTAAACCAATAGTTAAGGAGATGTAGTTTTGTAGGTTGATTTTAGTTAAAAGTGTTTTATTTCCTATTAAGTCTGCCACATTCGTTTTTAAATCCTTTGCCATTTTTGCAATCAACGCATAATTTTCTGGATGTACTGCAGAATCATCTAACGGATTTTTGGCTTTTTTTATTCTCAAAAAACCAGCAGATTGTTCAAAGGCTTTTCCTCCCAAACGAGCCACTTTTTTTATCTCATTCCTAGAAGAAAACGAATTATTTTCGTTTCTGTAATTCACAATATTTTCGGCTAATTTCGGACCGATTCCAGAAACATAACTCAATAAAGATTCACTTGCCGTATTGATGTTTACTCCAATGGTGTTTACACAGCTTTCTACAACGATGTCTAGTGATTTCTTTAGTTTTGTTTGGTCTACATCATGTTGGTATTGCCCAACTCCGATTGATTTTGCTTCAATTTTAACCAATTCTGCCAAAGGATCTGCCAATCTTCGTCCAATAGAAACCGCACCACGAACGGTAATGTCGTAATTAGGAAATTCATCTCTAGCAATTTTAGAAGCGGAATAAATAGATGCTCCAGCTTCACTTACAACATAGATTTCAATGTTGTTTTTAAATTGAATTTTACGTATCAATTGTTCCGTTTCTCTAGAGGCAGTTCCATTTCCAATAGCAATGGCTTCAATTTGATAAGTGTCTGCTAAAGCGCTTATTTGTTTACTTGCTTCAGTAAATTTATTTTGTGGGGCATGCGGATAAATGGTTTCATTATGTACCAATTCCCCTTGTTTATTTAAACAAACCACTTTACAGCCGGTTCTAAAACCAGGGTCGATTGCTAAGATGCTTTTTTCACCCAAAGGAGCACCTAATAATAATTGTTTTAAGTTGTTTGCAAAAACCGAAATTGCATCAGTATCTGCTTTTTCTTTTGCAATTGACAATGCTTCATTTGACAATGAAGGATACAATAAGCGTTTAAACGAATCTTGAATGGCTTCTTTTATTTGATCAGCACATTCGTTTTTAGAACGAATAATTCGATCTTCTATTCTAGAAAGTATTTTCTCTGAATCTATTTCAATTTTTACACGAATAAACCCTGCTTCTTCTGCGCGTAAAATTGCTAATAAACGATGAGACGGAATTCGTTGTAATGATTCGCTCCAATCAAAATATTGTTTAAATTTTTGTGCTTTTTCACTTGTGCTGAGCGCAGTCGAAGTGTCGCTTGCTTTTGTTTTAATAATTTTGGTAGAAATAGTAGCAAAACGTTCTAATTGCGTTCGAATATTATTTCTAATATCTGTGCGTTCGTTAATCCATTCTGCAATGATAAAACGAGCGCCTTCTAATGCTTTTTCTACGCTTTCAACTTCATTGGAAGTGTATTTTGAGACTGTAGACTCTAAATCATTTATACGCTGACTCATTATCATTTTTGCCAATGGCTCTAAGCCATTTACACGTGCTGTTTCTGCCTTTGTTTTTCGTTTTTTCTTAAAGGGTAAATACAGATCTTCTAAAGAAGTTAATTCTTTGGTTGCGCTAACTTTTTGCGCTAACTCGTTTGTTAAAACACCTTGTTCTTCTAAGGCTTTTAAGATTGTTTTTTTACGTTTTCCCAACGTTTCAAATACTTCTTTGTAGGTAACAATGTCACCAATTTCTACTTCATCTAAATTACCAGTGCGCTCTTTTCTGTAACGAGCAATAAACGGAATGGTACACTCTTCTGCTAATAACTCAAGAGTGTTTTGAATTGATTTTTCAGAAATTTGTGTTTGTTGTATAATGTAGGTTAAAAGATGCATTTTATAAGAAAGGAATTGTGTTAAAAGTAAAAACCTCACAGAAAAACTGTGAGGTTGCTAATATAGTAAATGATACTTCTTTTTTAAGAAACTTGTCCGCCGTTTTTAATCTTTTCAGAAGGGGTAACAAACGCCAGTTTTCCATCAGGAGTATCTGTCATTAAAATCATTCCTTGGCTTTCTACACCTTTTAATGTTCTTGGGGCTAAATTACACAATACGGTTACTTGTTGTCCGATAATATCTTCTGGTTTAAAACTTTCAGCAATTCCAGAAACAATAGTTCTTACATCAAGACCAATGTCTACTTTTAATTGCAGTAATTTTTTAGTTTTTGCAACTTTTTCAGCTTCAATAATTGTCCCAACTCTCATGTCTAATTTGGTAAAGTCATCAAACCCTATCATTTCTTTTTGGGGTTCAACTACTTTTTTCTCTTGCTCGTTAGCCAATTTTGTAGCTTGTAGTTTCTCTAATTGCGCTTCAATTTCGTTGTCTTCTATCTTCGCAAATAACAATTCGGCTTTGTTAATTTGATGATCAGCAGAAAGCAATACTTCTTTTGTGGAAACATCATTCCAAGAAAGAGATTCTTGACTGATGTTTAACATGTTTTTCAATTTTACAGAAGTAAAAGGTAAGAACGGCTCAGACAATACAGCTAACCCTGCGGCAATTTGCAAGGCAACATTCATAATTGTTTTTACACGTTCTTCATCTAGTTTTACTACTTTCCAAGGCTCTTCATCCGCCAAGTATTTATTTCCTAAGCGGGCTAAGCCTAGTAATTCTTGAGAAGCTTCTCTAAAACGGTAGCGCTCAATAGATCTAGAAATGGTATTTGGAAATTCTTTTAAAGCTGCTAACGTTTCTTCATCTACTTCAGAAAATTCTCCTGCAGCAGGAATTACACCGTCATAATATTTATTAGTCAAAACAATTACACGGTTGATGAAATTTCCAAAAATAGCGACCAATTCGTTGTTGTTTCTTGCTTGAAAATCTTTCCAAGTAAAATCGTTGTCTTTTGTTTCTGGTGCAGTTGCTGTTAATGCATATCGCAATACATCTTGTTTGTCAGGGAAATCTTGCAGGTATTCATGTAGCCAAACGGCCCAGTTTTTAGAAGTCGATAATTTATTTCCTTCTAAGTTTAAAAATTCGTTAGCAGGAACATTTTCTGGCAAAATATAATCTCCGTGTGCTTTTAACATTGCCGGAAAAATGATACAATGAAAAACAATATTGTCCTTTCCGATAAAGTGTACCAATTTGGTGTCTTCATCTTTCCAATACGGCTTCCAATCTGTATTGTTTTTTGCTGCCCATTCTTTCGTTGCAGAAATATATCCGATAGGAGCATCAAACCAAACGTATAACACTTTTCCGTCTGCTCCTTCAATAGGAACTGGAATTCCCCAATCTAAATCACGCGTTACAGCTCTAGGTCTTAACCCATCATCAATCCAAGATTTTACCTGTCCTAAAACATTTGGTTTCCAGTCATTTTTATGTCCATCTAAAATCCATTCTTTTAAAAATGCTTCATGTTTATCTAACGGTAAAAACCAATGTTTGGTTTCCTTTAGGCTAGGAACATTTCCTGTAATTGAAGATTTAGGATTGATTAAATCTGTTGCATTATGAGTTGTTCCACAGCTTTCACATTGATCACCATAACTTTCTTCATTTCCACATTTAGGGCAAGTTCCTACAACAAAACGATCCGCTAAATATTGATTTGCTTCAGCATCATACAATTGTTCTGTTATTTCTTCAATAAATTCACCATCATTATATAATTTGGTAAAGAAATCTGAAGCAGTATCGTGATGAACCTTTGCAGATGTTCTAGAGTAATTATCAAAAGAAATTCCAAAGTCAGCAAAAGAAGTTTTGATAATTTCATGGTATTTATCTACCACTTGTTGTGGTGTAATTCCTTCTTTTTTTGCTTTGATGGTAATTGGTACTCCATGTTCATCAGAACCACAAACAAAAAGAACATCTTTACCTTTTTGACGTAAATAACGTGTGTAAATATCTGCAGGAACATACACGCCAGCCAAATGCCCAATATGAACGGGTCCGTTAGTGTATGGAAGTGCGGCAGTAATTGTATATCTTTTTGGAGTGTTCATTGTATTTCTTTTGCGAATGTGAATTATCAGTTTTGAACTGATTTTTGAAACACAAAAGTACGGAAAAGCATCGAAAACTCATTTTTTTAAGCGGTCAAAAATAGATACATTTACAATCAGTGTATTATTAGATTGCTAGATATATAAAATAAAACAAAATTTGAATATAAGAAAGATCCAAAATATGAAAATTAGAGTATTATTTTTCACACTATTATTTGTGTCAATTACAACAAATGCACAAGAAATTAAGGATTCTTTAATTGTTAAAGAACTAAAATTAAGTACGCCACCATATTTGAAAAAAGGAGATACGATTGCAATTGTTGCACCCGCAGGAATTTTAACTGACAGAAAAGAGGTTATTGATAAAGCGAAAGCTTTGGCAGAAAGTTGGGGGTTACATGTTGTTTACGGAGCACATTTATTTGATACGGCAGGTCATTTTTCAGCAACAGACAAAGAAAGAGCAGAAGATTTTCAGAAAGCCATTGATAACCCCGCTATTAAAGCTGTTTGGGCTGGACGAGGCGGTTATGGTACTGTGCGAATCTTAGATAGATTAGATTTCACTGCGTTTAAAAAGAATCCAAAATGGGTAATAGGGTATTCAGATATTACAGCCTTACATAGTCATATTCATACCTTAGGATTTGAAACTATTCACGCAATGATGGGAACAAGCTTGGGAGAAGATCCAATTGAAATTATTCAGACGATTTCGTCTTTTAAGAAAACCCTTTTTGGTGAGCAATTAAGCTATAGTTTGGTTTCTGTAAAAGAAAATAGGATAGGAAAAGGGAGCGGACAAATTATTGGCGGAAACTTAGCGGTTTTAACCTCTATGACAGGCTCTAGAAGTGAAATGAATGTTGACGGAAAGATTCTGTTTATTGAAGAGATAGGTGAGTACAAATACAGTATAGATAGAATGTTACAGAGTTTAAAACGTGCTGAATTTTTTAAAAAATGCAACGGATTAATTGTTGGAGATATTTCAAATATTAAAATGAATACGACAAAATGGGGCAGCACTATTGAGCAATTAATTTTTGATGTTGTTGCTGAATATGATTTTCCAATATTGTTCCAATTTCCCGCTGGACATGAATCAGATAATAGGGCTTTAATTTTTGGTAGAACTATAGAGGTGAATGTAACCAAAGAAGGGGTCTCTACAGTCGTTTTTGAATAGAAGAACCCTCAAAATAGCGAGTGATAAACCCAGCATTTTTTTAGCAATGCTAATTGCAATTTGACCTAAAGTTTGTACGACGTTGTAATTAAATCAGTACACTTCTATCCATAAAGAGTAAAATCAGGTGTTTTTACCTAGTGTAATACGTGTTTCTACAGGTTAATTTTAGAAGAAAAAAAGTATCTTCATTCAATGGCACAACATAATGATTTAGGAAACGAAGGTGAGAAAATGGCCATCGAATATTTGCAAAAAAAAGGTTACGAAATTCTAGAAAAAAATTATAGATATTTAAAGGCGGAAGTAGATGTTATTGCTAAAATCGAAAACATAGTAGCGGTTATTGAAGTAAAAACGCGTTCTACAAATGAGTTTGGGAACCCGCAAGATTTCGTGAACCCTAAAAAGATAAAATTACTGACGAGTGCAATAGATCATTATGTTATTGAAAATGATTTAGATGTAGAAGTCAGGTTTGATATTGTTGCCATTATAAAACAAAAAAGCGTCTTTCAAATAGAACATTTAAAAGACGCTTTTTTACATTTTTAATTCCTTAGTTTTCAAGGTATTCAATAATGTTTTTAACCTCATCTAATGTTTCGGGTTTTGCGATGATCTTTTTATTTTTGTCTAAAATGATATACGTTGGAGTCGAAAATATTTGATACGTTCTTGCCGTTGGATTCTCCCATTTATTTAATCCAATAACATTATGCCATTTTGGGTATTCTTGAATAAGCGTCTTCCATTCGGTATCAGTATTCTCTAAGCTAAAAGCAATCACCTTGGTGTTTTTAGCATTTTGAGTATAGGCATATAAAACGGGTATTTCTCTTAAACAATGAGAGCAACCTGTACTCCAAAAAACCAACACATAATTCTGCGCATCATTCAATGTAGATAGTGTATACGCTTTGCCGTTTTCTTCCCAACTAATTTCGGGTGCAGTTCTACCAATTGAAACCACTGTTTTTTCATTAAAGCTAGCTGTAAATTCTGTATCCTGCATTGCCGTTGGGAATTTTTTATAATAGGTCTTCATCAAGTAATCTGCAAAATCTATATTTCTAGAATTCACAAACTGCGTAATTAAAAATTCCATAATGTCTTTCTTAAATACTTCACTTTTTGCTTTTTCTAAAACTGTTTGTACTGCTTTTTGATATAAGTCCTTTTGCTTTTTTTTATCTTCAGAATAATTCATGTAAAAAACATAATCTGTAATTCTATCCATAATAAAGGCAGAATTGTACAGTGCACTATTATTAAAATCAATGGTATCAAAAAAGTGATCGGTAATCGATTTTAAATATGCTTTCGGAGTTTTTGAAACGGTAGGACTATTATACCTATTGGTTGCTTTTATAAAATTATGGACCATTAATCCTTTTGATTTCGCGATATAATGTTCTTGGAAAGCACTAATTTTAGATAGCTGCGCTTTATATAAATCAATCGTTTTTGGTTGGGAATTTTTTAAATATGCAACCTGTAAAGAATCCATTTTGTATTGCTGTATAGCTACTGTATTTTTGTATTCTTGATATAGTTTGTTCTCTTTCGACTCCTGAAATTGAATCGTTTCTTCAGTGTTCTCTGGATTAAAAGTAAACGATATATTCTCTTTATTAAATAAGAAATCGGCAAAGCCATCACCTTCAGTTTTATAAGAAACTCTGTATGCTCCAGCTTTTGTGTTTGGAGGTAGTGTAAATTCAAAGTTACTGACTTCTGTCTTTTTGCCACTTATTACTTTAAACTCTTTTTTTAAATCGGCACTCTTAATAAATACGTGTCTTGCTCCTTCAATTTTGTATAAAATAATCCAGCTGTATTTTTCAGGGGGATTTAACTCTCCTTTAATTTTGTATTGCGCTTGTAAACTAAACGACGCCAATAAAAGGAAAAAGAATATTTTTTTCATGTATATGGTTTTAAGTTCTATGAGAATTTCAAGAAACACACCAAAATTACTATTTCTAACTTAAAATAATTACATTGCTGTCAAATTATTAACATGAATTTTACAAATAAAGTTGTTTGGATAACGGGGGCTTCATCCGGTATTGGAAAAGCATTGGCATTAGAACTGTCGAAACAAAATGCAACCCTCATTTTATCAGCCAGAAATGAAGAGAAATTAATCACTGTAAAAAAAGCGTGTAAAAATGAGGATATGGTAAAAGTATTGCCATTAGATTTAGAAGATTATGCGAGCTTAAAACCGAAAGTTGATGAAGCAATTAAGTGGTTTGGTAGGGTAGATATTTTAGTAAATAATGGCGGTGTTAGTCAACGTTCTTTGGCAAGTGAGACTTCAATTTCTGTTGATAAACGAATTATGGATATTAACTATTTAGGAACCGTTGCGCTTACAAAAGAAATATTACCGCATTTTATTCAAAATAAAAAAGGTCAATTTGTAGTGACAACAAGTATTGTTGGTAAAATTGGGACACCATTACGATCTAGTTATGCAGCATCTAAACATGCATTGCATGGTTTTTTTGACAGTTTAAGAGCAGAAAATAATAAAAACAATATAGCAGTTACTTTAGTGTGTCCAGGTTTTGTAAACACTAATGTTTCTATAAATGCATTAACAGGTGATGGTTCTCCTCAAAATAAAATGGACACAGCAACTCAAAACGGCATAGCACCAAGCAGGTTTGCTAAAATTATGGCAAAAGCGATGTATAAGAAAAAAGAGGAAGTATATATTGCTGGCGCTAAAGAAAAACTGGGTGTATATGTAAAAAGATTCTTTCCAAAATTACTATCTGTAATGATTCGAAAATTAAGTGTTACTTAAAAAACCCCAATCCTTCAAAGTAAGCAACAATTGATTCTTTCATTAATACAGATTGCTCTCCAGGTTTTAAATTAGGTAATTCTGTTTTCACGTTGTAATGTGGCCAACCATCTTCATCAAAATAATCGAACTCATAATAACCGTAAGGCTCTAGAAGTTTGCAAATAGCAATGTGCATTAAATTTACTTTTTCGTCTTTCTTAAATTTTTGCTGCCCTTTTCCTAATTCTTGCACACCTATTAAATAAATAATTGCGTCTAAATTTAATGCATCTCCATCTGCAAATTGAGTAGAAAGATCAGCTACCAATATATCCCATTTTTCTTTTAAAGAAGTGTTTTCTGTCATGCCTTTTTTATGAGTTGTAAAGATATACTATCTGTGTAATATTTTAGATTAAATTCTTGACCATTTGAATTTTCGTTCTTTTTATAGTATGTTCGCAAGGATTAACATTAAAACACCTTCATGAACGTATTTGACATTGTAATAACGGTATTTCTTTTATTTGGATTTGTAAGAGGAATTATGAAAGGATTACTTATTGAAGTAGCCTCTTTGGTTGCTTTAATTGGAGGTGTTTGGGGAGCAATTCATTTCTCTTATTTTATAGGAGATTATCTAAAAGAGAGCGTTTCGTGGAGCGAAAAACAAATATCGTTAGCAGCATTTGCGATTACATTTGTTCTTATAATAGTTGTGGTTGGATTGATAGGTAAGTTCTTAACAAAGCTAGCCGATTTAGCTGCGTTAGGAATGGTAAATAAAATTTTAGGAGGAATATTTGGATTGGTAAAAATCGGCTTAGTTTTGAGCGTTGTTTTCATTTTTTTCCATAGAATAAACGCAACTATTTCTTTTGTAGATGATAAAACCCTAGAAGAATCTGCTTTGTATAAAACCGTAAAAAGCATTGCACCTGCAATATTTCCATCTATTATAAAAAGTGATGGAGTAGAAGAGGATGTTATTGATGATCTTATAAAAGAAGTTCAATAATAAAAAAAGGGATGCCAATTGGCATCCCTTTTTTTATTGAATTAAAACCTTATAATAGGCTCACTTTACCTGTGCTGATGTGGTAAACACCACCAACAATTTTTATTTCTTGATTGTCTTCCATTTCTTTTAAGATTGGACTTTTCTCCCTAATTCTATCAATAGTTAATAGGACGTTATTTTCTATTGTTTTTTCTACAAACTGAGCATTGCTAGAATCATGTTTTCCTTTAACTTGAGTTTGCGTAAGTGTAACTGCTGGGCTAATGTTCGCTAACATTGAAGTGATATTCCCTAGTTCTACATGATCACAAGCAGCTTTTATAGCGCCACAGCTTTCATGTCCTAAAACAAACACTAATTTACTTCCTGCAACCTTACAAGAGTATTCCATGCTTCCTAAAATATCAGTATTTTCAAAATTACCTGCAACTCTCGCTACAAATACATCTCCAATTGTTTGATCAAAAATTAATTCGACAGGAACTCGAGAATCAATACAAGACAATACAATCGCCTTTGGATGTTGACCTTCAGTTGTTTGTGAAATTAATGCTTTATGATCTATAGAGTGTACTTCGTCTCTAGTAAAACGAGAATTTCCTTCAATAAAATCTTGTAAGACCTTTAACGGTGTTAATTTGTCTTGTTCTTGTTTTGTAATTGCTTTATCTCTATGTGGCATACTTTAAATTTTTGATTGTTGTTTAATCCATTTAGTACATTCATCAAAAGAGCTAAAGATACATTCTTTTGATATTAAATCAGGTATAATATCTATTCGCTCTAACATGTACTTTGGCTGTTTTAAAACGTTTACCAACACTACTTTTTTGCCACTTTTAACCAAATCCATAATAGAATCTTCCATTGCGTACAAACCAGATTGATCTATATAGGGCATTCTCCCCATTCTGATAATTACAAATTGTGCTTCATCAGGAATTTGCTTGGTTAAATCTTGGAAATTACTTGTAGACCCAAAAAACAGCGGCCCTTTAATATGCTTTATGTACACTTTTTCTTTTAATTCTTCAGAAAAACCTTTTTCATCTGCCCAGCGCTTTTCTTTCTTTAAAGATTTAACATCTGATCTTTTTTCAGAAAGATCTCCCATCTTTTTCATGAATAATAAACATGCAATTACCAATCCAATTCCAACGGCATTTACTAAATCCCAAAAAGTTGCTAAAATTAATACAGTAATCATAATGATTACTTCTCCAGAAGGCATTTTTACACTCGCTTTTAAGCCTTTGTAATCCATCACTCCAATACCAACAGTAATTAAAATACCCGCTAACACAGCGGCAGGAATTTTTGATGCAACAGGGCCTAACGCTAATAAAATCACTAATAAAATTAGTGAAGACACCATACCAGAAAGTTTTGTTTTTCCACCTGCATTGATGTTTACTACCGTTCTAATAGTTGCGCCAGCTCCAGGTAAACCACCGAAAAGAGCAGCCATACTATTACCAATTCCTTGTCCAATTAATTCTTGGTTTGGATTGTGTTTTGTCTTTGTCATATTATCTGCAACCACAGAAGTTAATAAAGAATCTATGGCTCCAAGTAAAGCTAAGGACAATGATGTGAAAATGTAAGGCGAGATTTTACTAAAACTAAACTGTGTAAAAATTTCAAAATGAGGAATTGGCAATCCACTCGGAATTTGCTCAATTGCTCGGTAGTCTAACCCTGCAAAAATAGCAACGCTACTTACAACGATCAATGCTATAAGAGTACTTGGAACAGCGGTTGTTATCCGTTTAAACCCATAAATAATGAATATGGTTGACAACGCTAAAATAAGTTCTAACCAGTTTATGTTTCCTAAAGCTTTAGGAAACATTTTTATTGCTCCTATTACACCAGAAGTTTCTTTTGCTGCTAATGTTTTAGATTCAGTTAAAATATCAGCTTCAGAAATACTTCCAGCTCTTTTAATAGTTTCTTCAAAGTTTTTTAATACTAAAATACCTTCTCCTGCTTCATCTTTTAAGATGTTCTGGAGTATTATTTCTTCAGCTTGTGGCTTAAATTGTTGCACATAAGCAGTATCTTCTTTTGGGTAGTACCCAACAGTTGGTAATACTTGTGTGATAATAATCATTAGGCCAATTGCAGTCATAAACCCAGAAACCACAGGGTATGGGATGTATTTTATATACTTTCCTAATCCTGAAAGTCCAATGATAACTTGAAACATTCCGGCTAAAAAGAATACAAATAAAATATAAGGCAATGCGCTTCCTATATCTCCGTCTTTTGCAGCTATTATAGTGGCAATTACAATAACACTAACTGCTGTCATTGGTGCAGTAGGTCCAGAAATCTGGGTGCTAGTCCCTCCAAAGAAGGCAGCAAAGAAGCTTAAGAATATTGCGCCATACAATCCTGCACTTGGGCCAAGTCCAGAGCTTACGCCAAAAGCCAATGCTAAAGGTAATGCAACAATACCGGCGGTTAATCCACCAAAAATATCTCCTTTTATATTGCTAAACATGTTTTTCATATATATATGTATTCACCTTACTTGTAAAAATAAGATTTAATTAATTAATTAAAATGATTGAAATTACGCCACAAAACACAGTTGACCTGAAGCGTTTTTGTACGATGTTATAAAATAACTTCTGGAGGTGGGGTAGAAGACTCTAAGTATCTTGAAGAGTATTTGTTTGCAAAAACATCGACATTTATATCGATATTATTTCCTGTAGAAGAATTGTTGTTTAGTAAAGATTGAACAATCTTTATCTCTTCATCAATTTCCTTTTTTTCTGATTTGGTATCTTCAGAATCAACCAATGAAATTTCTTCTGAGTAAATTTCTATAGAGTTAAAATTCTCATATACAAATACGCTTACTTTTAATGTAACAACAATTAAAATAAGGATTTTTAAGATGCTATTTTTATAACTTCTGTTCAAAAGGTGTAATTATAATTCTTTTAGGTTTTCAGATAAAATCCAACCGATTTTTCCATCGGCTAAAATAATCTTTTTCCAGTTATCAACGGCATCTAAAATTGTAATTTTTGTTCCTTCATGTAAAACAAAAACTTCATCAGAATTTAAAGTAGGAGCATTGTTTACGGAGATTTTAGGGGTAAAAATTATTGCGGTCTTTGTGCTTGTGGCTCTTTTATATTGATTGTAAGAAATGCTGACAGTGATTGCTAATAAAAAGAAGGATAAAATACTTGTTAAAAAGTAGATTCTCTTTCTGTTTGAAATCGATGAAAAATAAAAAAGCAAGAACAAGGTCGCTGCTAAAAAGGACACGAATACGCTCAAACTAGACCATTGATTGTAAGATAACTTCTGAATATAATGAATCTCTAATTTTTGTAAAAATGTTTTTGGGAGTTCTTCAATAGTGTCAATTGTCATTCTTCTTGCAAACTTTAAGTTGTTTGCAGCATCTGCATTTAATGGATCTAAAATCAATGCCTTTTCGTAATAATAGATTGTATTAGCTACACTATTTAACTTGTAATACGAATTGGCTATATTGTAATACAATGTTGAGGAAACAGAATCTTTAGCTGCTATCATTTTAAAGAGGTCTATTGCTTCTTGGTACTTCCCTTCTTTATACTGTATGTTCGCTTTTTCAAACAAATCAGTTGTATTTGATTGAGCAACAAAAACAGTTGTAGTTAGTACGCACAATAAAAAGAATAGTTTTTTCATCTATTTATAATTGTTTATCTAATGCTGTTATTACGTGTTTTGCTTTCTCGTATTCATCATGCATCATTACATCTGTAATTGGTGTGTATCTAGCAAAGTCACAATCGTCTAATACACTCGTAAAATCATTGATGTTGCTGTTGGCAACATTTTTAGAGCGCAATATTTTAGTGATTTTATCTTTGCTAATGTCTGATGTTTCTATCTGTAATTTGGCTTTTAAATAATTGTGCAACGCTTTTTCTAAAGCGATATAAAATGCTTCTTTATGACCAAGCTGTTTTTTAGCTTCTGATAAATATTTTTTAGCCAATCTATCTGCTTTTCGTTGTTTTACACCCACAAGGTCACTATTTCTTTCTGCTGTTTTATCATAAATTATAATTCCGATTGGAATCGCTATTAATGGAAATAGTAGTAGAATATAAAACAGATTCGATTTAAAGAAGTCTTTTTCAATAGTGGGTTTAAAAGCAGATTTAGTTTGAATGTATCTAAAGTTACTTCCTGTTATGGCAACCTCTTTTTTAACATTATTAGGTATCGTAGGAGCAATTTCTTTTCCTTCTAAAACAGTTACAAATAAGTCTTCTGTAGTGATGGTCTTATATTTTTTCTCACGTAAACTAAAGTAGGAAAACGCAGCCTTCGGAATTTTATATTTTCCTTTAAATTGAGGGACAACTGTATATAAATCATAAACAGATCCGCGCAATCCAGTTAATGTGGTTCTTATCTTTTCCTTGTGCTCAGGAGTAAATATTTCTAATTCTTTTGGAGTTTCTATTTTAGGAATTTCGAATAGTTTTAAATTTCCTTTTCCTGTAACTGCCACTTTAATCTCAGAAGATTCATTTGCTTTTAAATCATTTCTACTTGAAGTAATTTCAAACTCATAATCACCAACAGCACCTGTAAAATTTTCGGGTTTGTCTTTTAAAGGCAGTTCCTTTACGCGTATATTTCTTTTCGGCGATGAAAAAACTTTCGTGATATTTCTAGTAATTGGATTGCCAAAGAAATCTCCTCTTCCGGTTGGTACACCAATTAAGATGTTCATTTTCATTGGTTCTATAACGAGTTTTCCAGATTTCGTTGGAATCAATAACGCTTTTTTCAGTACGATATACCTGTAGTTTTCACCATTATAAACTCCGTTTTTAATCTGTAGGCTGCTAATCTTTATGTCTTGATTCCAAAAGCCAATATACTGAGGACTCTCTGTTACAGAAAAATCTCTTACAGCAATATTTTCGCTTACATACAATTTGTATTCAACATAAATACCCTCACCAACAAATGGTTTAGATTTTGAAATCTCTGCCACTAAATGTACATTTTGATTTGCTATATATTCAGGGTCATTAGGGTCTTTGGGGATGTCAACGGCTTTTAAAACAGTTATTTTAACAGCATTAGACTTTAATGTTTTGTTATTTAATTGAATGGAAGCACTTGAGATTGTATAGGTTCCAATAGATTTTGGCTGAATGATATAGGTATAAGATTGCGAAAAATTTACGTTGCCATTTATCCAAGATTGATTTACAGATTGGCTTGGACCACCCACAACGTTAAAGTTTTTAAAACGTGGAGGTGTAAAATTATCAGCACCCTGTTTATTAATAGAAAAAATAATTTTGAAACGTTGGTTTACGCCCAGCTTATTTTTGCTTACAGTAGTTTTAAATACTGTTTGAGCAATAATAGTTTGAGTAGCAAAACTCAATAAAACAAATATGTAAGCTAGGTTGTTTTTCATTTTTTATGAGGACAAAAATACTATCTTTTTTAGAGTATAAAAAGGATAGTCTTACCAATCTTTTTCTTGTTTAATCTTAGTCCCTTTTGACTTTTTAACGTTCATTTTCTTTTGGGTTTTCTTTTCCTCATTATTTAAACTTTCTAATAACTGTTTAATCTGTTGAGGTGTCATCGTACCCTTTTTAGGTTTCGGCTTGCTTTTCTGATCTTTATCGTTTTTAGGATCTTTTTTATCTTGATCCCCCTCCTTTTTATCCTTCTTTTTGTCGTCTTTTTCTTTGTTATCTTTCTTCTCGTCCCCTTTGTCGTCTTTCTTTTCCTTGTCTCCCTTTTTATCTTTGTTTTCTTTCTTGTCTTTATTATCCTTTTTCTTGTCGTCTTTTTTGTCCTTATCCTTATCGTCTTTTTTCTCTTTCTCTTTTTGTTTTTTCAATTCCTTTTGAGCAACTGCCAAATTGTAGCGAGTTTCATCATCATTAGGATTGTTTCTTAGAGAATTTTTATAGGCATCTACAGCTTGTTGATATTGTTTTTGTGCCATAGCAGAATTTCCAATATTATGAAACCCTTCTGATTTGGCATATTTATCTTTAGAGTCTTTAACGGCCACTTCATATTGTGGCAATGCTTCCTTAAAGTTTTTTTGCTGATACAATGCGTTTCCTAGATTGTAGCTCGCTTTTTTATAGCTTGCGTTTTTTTCTAATGCTTTTTTGAAAGAAACACTGGCGTCGGTATATTTTTCTTGCTTGTAAAGTTCGTTCCCTTCTCTAACCAAGCTTCTTGCTTCTCTTTGTAAAGCAATAGAATCGGTTACCTCTTGAGCGGTTAAAAGCGATGTGAAAAATAGGATTAACAGTGAAAAAGTGTATTTAGTTTGCATCATCTTATACTTATTGTTCGTTAAACAAGTCAATTTTCTTAACCCATTTTGTCTTCTTGTCTAAAAAGAAAATGTCAATTAATAGAAATAATATTCCAAAACCAATAAACCATTGAAATTGATCTTTATAATCTGAAAACTGCTTCGTTTCAAATTCATTTTTTTGAGCATTTGCAATTAATTCTTCAATAAAATCTACAGGTTTTTCCGTTTTATTTCCATCAATGTATCTTCCACCAGCAGCATTGGCTACCGCTTCTAAGACCGCAGGTTTTCTTTGTGTGATAACAGTTTCTCCTTTTTGATCTTTTTTATAGCCTAATAATGATCCATTTATTTTCATCGGAATTGGACCACCTTTTTCTGTTCCAACACCAATAGTATATACTTTTACACCTTCTTTAGACATGTCTTGTGCAACTTGCTTTGTTTCTTCTTGGTGATCTTCACCATCAGAGATAATGATTAAAAACCGATTGGTTTGCTCATCATTATTATAGTACGTTTTTGCCAAGTTCAAGGCTTCATTAATTGCAGTTCCTTGACTAGAAACCATATCTGGCCCCGCATTTTGCAAAAACATTTTTGCAGCTGCATGATCTGTTGTGATTGGTAATAACGGATACGAATTACCTGCGTATATTATAATTCCGACTCTGTCGCTTCCTAATTTATCAATAATTTTAGTGATAATCTGTTTCGCTTTTTCTAATCTGTTAGGAGCAATATCTTCTGCCAACATACTCTTAGAAACATCTAATGCAAAAACCACATCTACACCTTCTCGTTTTATCGTTTTTAGTTTTGTTCCCATTTTTGGGTTTACCAATGAAATCACTAAAAAGCCAATTCCGATTACTAAAAACACCATTTTTAAAACGGATTTAAAAGTAGATGCATTTGGTGCTAATTTTTCTAGTAAGGCACGATCTGTAAACCTTTTTTGTGCTCTTTTTTTCCACCAAAAAGCCAATAGAAATACTACAATTACTACAGGAATAATTGCGAAATAATAAAAATATATTGGTTCTTCTATTTGATACATGCTTAAATAAAACTTTTAAATATCGTGTTTTTTAATGTGTATTCGATCAATAATAAACCCAGAGCCATTAAAACTAGTGTTCTATACAATTCGTGATAATTGTAATATTTAAACTCTTCAATTTTAGTTTTTTCTAGTTTGTTAATCTCGTCGTAAATAGCTTTTAACTTACTATTATCAGTAGCTCTAAAATATTTCCCTTCTGTTTCTGTTGCGATGTGTTTTAACAAGTCTTCATCAATTTCTACTTGTTGCTTGCTAAAGATTAAACGCCCCGTTGTTGGATCTTTTCGTGTTGGAAAATCTGCCATTCCGTTTGTTCCAATACCAATAGTGTACACTTTAATATTCAGTTCTTTTGCTAGTTCTGTAGCGGTCTTCGGATCAATAAAACCAGAATTGTTAACGCCATCTGTAAGTAATATAATGACTTTGCTTTTGGCTTTACTTTCTTTTAATCTATTTACTGCAGAACCTAAGCCCATTCCTATTGCAGTCCCACCTTCTAATTGCCCCCATTTAATTTCTGAAATGGTTCTTTTTACAATGCCTTTATCACTTGTAATAGGTGTTTGTGTAAAACTTTCACCTGCATATACTACAATACCAATTCTATCATTTGGTCTGCGATTTACAAAATCGGTAGCTACTTTTTTTAGTGCTTCTAACCTGTTTGGTTTTAAATCTCTTGCCAACATACTTGCAGAAACATCTATTGCCATAACAATGTCAATTCCTTTGTTGGTTTTTATTTTCTTGCTTACAGCAACATTTCTAGGTCTAGCCAACGCTAAAATTAAAAAACACAATGCTACAATTCTCAACACCACTAAAATTGGCTTTAGCTTAGAAACAACAGATTGCGATGCTTTAAACCCTTTTATATTTGGCATGGTTAAGGTTGCCGAATTTCTTTTACGAACAACAACTTGCCAAACAATTATGAACGGAATTAGTAAAAATAACCAGAAAAACTCTGGACTGTAAAACTCGAAATTATTCCAATTCATCTGCTTCTGTTTTAATTTCTGGAGTTTCTTCCGCTACGGGCTTTAATTCTGTTACAATTTCTTCCGCTTCTTTTCTGTTGAACTCAATTTGTTCAGAGAGTGGTTTCGATTTTGCAAACTTCACAAAATCTGCTTCGCGTAACAAATCGCGCAATTTCTTGATGGTTTCTTTAGTGGTAGAAATTGCTTCTGAGTCATTAAAATCAGTTAAGGTTTCTATCAATTCATCTGTTGTAGATTCTAATGCAGGCACTTTTAATTCGCGCTCTATAAACCCTCTAACAATTTCTGTTAACTCGCTATAATATTCTTTTATTTGATTGTTTTGCCATAATAATTTCTCATCCAATTCATGGAGTTTTTGAATGGCTTCGTCAAAAGGAGGTAAAGAAGGAACGAGCACTTCTTCTTTGGCTACTTTTTTCTTTTTAAGCGCAAAATAGAGAATCAATCCAATAATAAACAGTGCTAAAATCACATACCAAACGTATGGTTTAAAGTCATCAAACTGACAAGGCTCTCCTTGAATCGCCTTAATAGGAAACATTTTCTGTTTGGTGGTGTCAACAGCAACAGTTGCAACCTTTATCAGTAAAGAATCGGTTACATACAATCGTTGTTTGATGAAAATCTGTTGTTGCGGAATATAATACGCACCACTATCAAAACTTGTTAAGATGTATTTCTTAATCAATTGGTTTTTGATCGTGTCAATTTTTTTATCTTCTACAACCTCTACACCAACGGTATTCCCAAATTCCGGAAGGATTACATTAGCGGTGTCTTGTACTGTTATTTTAAACTCAAATTGTTCACCAATTCTAATATTGGTTGTGTCAATTTCAGCTTTAACAAGAGGTTTTTGCTGTGCAAAAGCAACAGCAGAGAATACTAAAAATATATATAAAATTTGTTTTTTCATTTGTTTTGTACTTACCATCTTAAAGATGTGAAAAGAATAAAAGCAACTTAGTTGCTAGTTTCCTTTGTGTTTAAAATAGCCTAATAATTTTTTTACATAATCTTCATCAACACGCGTTGTAATTGTTCCAGACCCACATTTACTAAAGGTCTTCTTGTAATAGTCGTTTAATCGCAACGCATTTGCTTTGTAATTATTTCTAATACTTTTAGACCCTGTGTTTACTAATTGTGTTACCCCAGTTTCTGCGTCTAACATGGGTACAATTCCTAAATTCGGAATTTCTTCATCATGTTTGTCGTAGATCTTAATACCTGTTACATCGTGTTTTCTCCCTGCGATCTTTAAAGTTTGCTCATAATCATCATCCATAAAATCTGATAGTAAAAACACAATGGTTTTTTTCTTCATCACATTTGATAAAAACTTCAAGGCCTCGTTTATGTTTGTTTGCTTGCTTTTTGGAGAGAATTCTATTAATTCTCTAATGATTCTCAACACATGGCTTTTTCCTTTTTTTGGAGGAATGTATAACTCTACCTGATCAGAAAATAGGAGTAAACCAACTTTGTCATTGTTTTGAATTGCAGAAAACGCTAATGTTGCTGCGATTTCTGTAGCGGTATCTTTTTTGAATTGTTGCGTTGTTCCGAAGAATTCTGAACCAGAAATATCCACCATTAATACCATGGTTAATTCGCGTTCTTCTTCAAAAACTTTTACATGAGGTTCGTTGTAACGAGCAGTAACATTCCAATCTATAGATCTAATTTCGTCACCATATTGGTAAGGACGAACTTCAGAAAAAGTCATACCACGCCCTTTAAAGGTAGAATGATATTCGCCACCAAAAATATGATCAGACAACCTACGTGTCTTAATCTCAATTTTACGTACTTTTTTAAGTATTTCTTTAGTCTCCATTGTTTCAGTAAACAGGTGTCAGTTGCAGTTATCAGTTAGTAGCAAAGCATTGAGTTTTATAGATTAGTATTCAGTAATCGTAAGCAATGCCAACTGAAACTGAATACCGTAAACTCTTTACTAAGGCACTTCTACTTCATTAATAATACTGTTGATGATGTCTACAGAAGTTACATTTTCTGCTTCTGCTTCGTATGTAATTCCGATTCTATGTCTTAATACATCTTGCACTACTGCTCTAACATCTTCTGGAATCACATAGCCTCTTCGTTTGATAAAAGCATAACATTTAGCCGCTTTAGCTAAGTTGATGCTTCCACGAGGTGATGCTCCAAAACTGATTAAATCTTTAAGTTTTGCTAAGTTGTATTTTTCTGGATAACGGGTAGCAAATACAATATCTAGAATGTATTTTTCAATTTTATCATCCATGTATACCTCATTCACAACTTCACGAGCTTTGATAATTTGTGCTATAGAAATTACTGGATTCACCGTTGTAAATTCGTCATTTAAATTCTGACGCATAATTGTTTGTTCATCAGAAATAGAAGGATAGTCAAGAACCACTTTTAACATAAAACGATCCATTTGTGCTTCTGGTAAAGGATACGTTCCTTCTTGTTCTACCGGATTTTGGGTAGCCATTACTAAGAAAGGCTCGTCTAACTTAAACGTCGTATCTCCAATTGTTATTTGACGCTCTTGCATTGCTTCTAATAAAGCAGATTGTACTTTTGCTGGCGCTCTATTTATCTCATCAGCCAATACAAAATTTGCGAAAATTGGTCCTTTTTTAATCATGAAATCATTCTCTTTCATGTTATAAATCATGGTTCCAACAACATCTGCAGGTAATAAATCTGGTGTAAACTGAACTCTGCTAAAACTAGCTTGCACTGCTTTAGATAAGGTGTTAATGGCTAGCGTTTTTGCCAAGCCAGGAACCCCTTCTAATAAAATATGTCCATTTCCTAATAAACCAATTAACAAACGCTCTATCATGTCTTTTTGCCCTATAATAACTTTACTTATTTCTAAAGTTAAAATATCAATAAAGGCACTTTCTCTTTCAATCTTTTCATTGATTGCTCTTACATCTACATTCATTTGTTGTTCTATCATTTTAGGATTTTAAGTTTGATAAAAATTTATTGGAAACAAAGCTACAATAATACCTTTTTTTTCTTGTTAAAAGAAGGTTAAAGGTTTTAGTGAGAATTGCTAAAAATTACTTAAATCTAGTTGTTAAAGATTAATTTATTAGCGATGAAAATCCCAAAAGGTGAAGTAATATACCTAATTGTGTAAATTGATTTAGGAGTTGTGATAAAAATCAGAACCTGTATTCCATTTTTAAAAGAACAAATCGTTCTAACAATCTATACTCTGTAGTTGATGTTCCAAGGTCACTAATTGATTTTGTGGTATAGCTTTTTGTGTTAAACAAGTTTTTCCCTGTAAGAGCTATTGTTAATTTGTTCTTTTTAATGACATATCTTGCATCAAAATCTAAAAAGTTATAAGTATTATTTTTTTGATCAAGACTTCCAAAAAAGTAACGTTCTGTTTGAAACTCAACATTAAATCGGTCATTAAATACAAAAGACAAATCTAAAAAACTCACATTGTTTGTAAAGGCGTTCTTTATTGTGTTCGCATTTATTTGATTAGTTGTCCATTTTGTGCCAAAGTGATAATTAAATATTCCTTTAAAACCAGATCGTAATTCTAAACCATAATTGTAATTGTTGGATGTTACTTCTCGCAAATTGGAATTGTTTATTACATTCTTATAATTTGATTTCGAAAAACCAAGATCTAATTTAAAATTGGATGAAATGTTTTTAAAGTAATAATCAAATTTTGAAGAAATACTTAGGAAATCCCTGTCTTTTATCAGTATTCTTTCTGATTGTGTAAAGTTTTGGTTGATTAAAGTATTGCTTGAAAAGAAATTGAAATTTTTAGTATAAAAAATAAAAGTATTTGCAAAAAAACGATCACTCCAATTTCCTAACTGATAATTTAAAAGTAACATAGAAGCATTTAATTGATTAAAACTTCCTGTTCCTTTAGAAAACGAGCGGAAACCAGTTAATACATAATTATTAGAAACATCTAAAACGTTCGCATTTGTAGTATTATAAGAATATGAAGAAGATATTTTATTTTTACCATTTATTTTCCAATCCAACCCAATACTTGGATTTACAAAAAAGGGTGTTTGTTTTTTTGAAGAGGCATCCAGTTTTAAATGGTTAAAAAGTTGATGAAAACCTAATTTACCAATTATTGAAAAACTTTTTATTTTGTATCTATATTTTGTTTTTAAGTATAAGTTATTCGTTTGATATTCTGTGTTGTTTTGAAAGCCGTTTGGATTTTCTAAAATCACCGAATTTTCAAATAAAGTAAAGGTTGTATTTAATTGGTCTTTTCTAAAACTATTCCCCAATTGCAACTCCAATAAATCTCCATTTTTTTTTCGATCTAACAAATGGGCTTCAAAACCTGTAAATTGCATTTTATTTTTACTTTGTTGCTTTACATTATTAGTACTTAAAGAGCTTGGAAACAAATTTGGGTAAAAGAATTGATTGAAACGATAGGTTTGAGGTGCTTTTTTCTCAATAAATCGTCCTGTAAGTAAAAACACTTTATTGTCTTTAAATTTGTTTGAATAACTTATTTTTTGGTCAAAAAGCGTATTGTTAGATTTTAAATTTTCAATTGTAGATGCACCATTAAAAACTAAATTAGATTGCCCGTTTGTGCTGCCATCTTTATATTTTGTAGTACTCTCTAGTATTTTAGTTTTTGAGATGTTATATACAAAATCTAGTTTACCGAAACCAATGATTTTTTTGTTTTGTAATTTAAAGTTTTCTGTATTTGTAAAACTTATTCCGTGAGCCTTAACGTTATCAACAGAATTTCTAAAAGAGCTATTTTCGTCCCAATTAAAGAAACCGAGTGTTTTAATTTTTAGTTTTTTTGTTGGATTAAAAATAGCGTTTATAGATAGTAATTCTGCGTTGTTAAAATTAGTTCTACTCTTTTTAAAACTTAAAGAGAGAGTTGATAGGTCAATCAGATTTTTCACTTGTTGGTTATCTCCAATACTTGCAGACTCATTAAAGCGAAAAGGTCTAATTAGGTTTTCAATATCTCCTGTTACATCAACACCAATGCTATTTAAGTTTGCAAGAAAATAAAATTTATTTTTCTTTCCAAAATTCATTAAATTACCAAGCAATTCATACTTGTTTTTTAAATTTGAACCAACTTTAAAATTACCAAACCAAATGCGTTTCGAGTTTTCGTTTAGTTTTAAGTTTAATGCAATTTTATTACTCTCTTCAACGCCTTTTAGCAAACGGTTATTGGAATAATTTTTTAACACTTCTATTTCTTCAATGGGATACGCAGGCATGTTTTTTGAAAGTATTTTGTAACCTTTCTCAAACAAATCATCACCGTCAATCATTAATTTTTCTATTTCTTGATTACCAACCTTTATTGTGCCATCGGCATTAATATTTAACCCAGGAATTCTTTTCAATAAGTCTTCTACCGTTTGTTCATTTCCTTTTGTATAGTATTTGGTTTTATATCTAATGGTGTCTTTTGTAATTACCATTGGTAATTCTGACTGAATAATTACTTCATCTAATGAAAAAGCTTTTTCATTTAAAACTGCATCAACTTTAATTTCTTTTTTTGCTCCATCAATTTCGATGTTTTTTATTTTTCTTTCAAAACCTAAAGATGAAAAAACCACATTAAATTTGCCTTTTTTATCAGTTTTTAAAAAATATTTACCTGTTGTTTCAGAATAGGTGTATTTTAAAATAGTATTACTTATACTGTCTTTTAGGATTACACTAACTGAATATATAGGTAAATTATTCTCATCGGTTATGAATCCAGAAATTTTAGTTTGTGCGTAAGAAAAATATGGAGCAACAAATAAAACAACAAATAAAACTATAAATTTCAATGCCCCTTCTTTTCTTTTTCCCATTCAAATATTAATTCAATTCCATTTCTATTAATTTTCCCAACTTCTACTTTTGTGCCTCTTGGTAATTTTGATCTATTGATTAACTCAACTTTTTTATCATATCTTAATACAACATATTCTTTTATGCTGATTTCTTTTCCTGTATCAAAACCAATTTTAAAATCATTTTCTCCTGTTTTATTTTTTCTTATTGATTTCATTATCCAATGATATCTTTTTGTTTCATCATAAATTTCTATGATTAAACCAGGTAATCCTGAAAATTTCCATGGACCAAATTTGAGTTGATATTTGTCACTATACCATGCTATATATTTTCTTCCTCTATAATTTGCGATTGCCTTTCTTACATTTAAGTCTCCAATACTTTTTTTCTCATCTAACAAGACCCAATTAATAATAGGTATTTTTTCTTTAACAATAAACTCATCATTAATGACTTTTTCTTTTGAGGAAAGTACGTTTTTTTTAAAGTCAAAATAATTAAAACGAATACTAGATCTAAATTGAACACTAATTTCATTGCCTTTTTTAATCTTCACATCTTTATTTCCTTTTTGCCCGTACACAAAAATACTTTTATCTAATAACCCATTAATTGTTAGTTTTCCTGATTTGACATTTGGTCGCTCTGTGTTATAATAAATATCATAGTCTACAATAATATTGTAATTTTCTCTTTTTTGAGAAAATAGAATAAAAGGAATGCTAAAAAATAATATTAAAAAACATTTTTTAATCATAATTATTATCTTGTTAAAAGAGTAAGTCTTTTTAGAACTTACTCTTTGTTAATTTGTTATTATTGTCGTTCTAGAAACCTTCTAAAAGCACCAGCTAGTTGTGCACAATGAATTTCACTATAAGCTTCTAGATAGAAAGTGTTTTGAGAAACAATCTCCCCATCTTGATTAGTAGCTGTTATTGTTATTGCACATGTTCCAAATTCCTCTAAAGAATTTGTAGCTTCATTTGAGTAATCAAAGGTTGTTAGTTCAACGGGATTAAATAATTCTAAAGTGTTTTTTTCTACATCTGTATTTGAAGTTGTAAAAGACGACATTACAAATACTACCGCTAAACTTAATAGTACTTTTTTCATAATAGTATATTGTTTTTTAAGTGGTTACCACTCGTTATTTTATTTTTAAATTCTGAGTTTATCATGAATAAACAAGTATAAAACTCAAAAAACTTGTAAGAAAGGGTTACTTTTGTAGCACTTTCCTCTGTGGGTTAGGTATAGCTAAGTCATATTTAGTTATTGGTTTTAAGTGAAACATTTATGTAAGATATTTTTGTTCCTAAATAATAACCTGCAGAGGATTTTCTTTTTCATAGCAATTTCAAGTAGGTTCTTTTTCTTCTTTGTAAAGGTTTCAAAACATGTTGAAGCATCCTAACTTTTTAATTCCCTTTTTGGAATACCCATTTATGGGGTATTATTCTTCTCACCATAATTGGGTATTCCAAATTGGAAGAATTTTATATGGCTTTTTTTAGTAAATTTGAGTGCTTAGAAAAAAGAAAAAGAAATATGTCAAAAGAAAAAAGGGAAGAAGAAGTTGCTGAGGTTTTAAAAAGAGTCGTTAAGAAAAGACAAGAATTAGGAATTTCTCAATTTGATTTAGCTTTAAAGCTAAACTTAACTAATAATGGCTATTTTAAAATAGAAAAAGGAATTACAAACTTAAGTATAATACGTTTGTTAGAAATTTCTGAAGTGTTAGGTGTTGATTCTACTTATTTTTTGAAAGACTAAAAAAGACTTCTCTATACATCACGTAAAAAAACGTGATACTCGAAGTGACAACAACGATGTGTTTCCCTAAGAAAATCTAAAGGTTTGGTTAAATATTTGTGAAAAGTAAGCTATTTGTAGTTCTTGAGAACGAGTTTGTTCTCTTCAAAAACACCATAAGTAAAATGACCAATCCAATCACCTAAATTAATGTATTTGCTGTTTTCTTGGAGTTGAATATCTAAAGGTAAATGTCTATGACCAAACACAAAATAATCGTAGTGTTTGGTTTCTAACTTGCGCTTGCAATATTGCGCTAGCCATTCGTTCTCTTCTCCTAGAAATAGTGCGTCTTCGTCACCAGAAATCATTTTGTTCTTAACAGACATGTATTGCCCAAGCTTCATTCCTATATCTGGATGCAACCATTTAAACATCCATTGAAATAATGGAAGCGTAAATACTTTTTTCATGCGTTTATATCCTTTGTCTCCAGGGCCTAAACCATCTCCGTGACCAATTAAAAGCGTGGTATTGTTAAATGTAAATTCTTGTGGTTTGTGATATACCGGAATGTTCAATTCTTTTTCAAAGTAATCTTTCATCCATAAATCATGATTTCCAACAAAGAAATAAATTGGAATCCCGCTGTCTTTAATTTCGGCTAGTTTGCCCAATACTCTAACAAACCCTTTTGGGACTACTGTTTTATATTCGAACCAAAAGTCAAATAGATCACCCAGTAAAAAAATAGCTGCTGCATCTTCTTTCGCTTCGTTAAGCCAGGCTACAAACTTTTGTTCTCTAGGAAAACTTGCTTCTGGAGTAGGAGCACCTAAATGCTGATCTGAGGCAAAGTAAATTTTTTTGTTATCGGGTACATGAATCATTGTCACAAAGAAACGGCATTAATTCTTAGTTTCCAACTCTAAAACTTTCAAGATCATTTTATCATCAGATTGTATAATTCTATAGAAACCTTCATCTCCATATAGTTGATTTGCAATGGATGCTTTTAGGTATTGCTGAATGATTTCTTTTGTCTTTTCTTTTTTAGGGAAAATTCTTCCTGTTAAATTTCTTTGAGAATCTTTTAATGAAACATTTAAGCTTTCAACATAACTCTTGTACGCTTTGTCAATATCATAGGAAGCAATAAAGGAGTCTAATGTCATTTTAGAGAGCTCTTTTCGATTGTTATCTACCAAGTCAAATGCAAAACTCTGAATGGTATTGAAGTAAAAATTATTTAAATATGCAGTTGTATCAATAGCAACAAATACGTCTGGTACAATTCCGCCGCCGCCATACACAATTTTTCCTTTTGGTGTTTTAAACTGTAAAGAATCAACCACTTTAATGCTGTCTTTGTTTAATAACTCTCCACTCCTTATCCTATTATTTAGATCTCTTGAATACCTTCTTCCTTCTCCTTTTTCGTATGGTTTTTGGATAGACCTTCCTGTTGGAGTGTAATATCTAGCAATGGTTAATCTAATGGCAGAACCATCTCCTAAGTCTTTTTCTTCTTGTACCAATCCTTTACCAAAAGAACGTCTTCCAATAGTGATTCCTCTGTCATTATCTTGTAAAGCACCCGCAACAATTTCTGAAGCTGAAGCAGAACTTTGATCGATTAAAACATACAAGCCGCCTTTTTCAAAAACACCGCTTGTGGTAGAAAAAAATTCATCTACATTTCCTTTATTATCTTTTGTAAAAACAATTAGTTTTCCATCTTCTAAAAACTCGTCAACAATTTTATTTGCAATATCAATATATCCACCGCCATTTCCTCTAAGGTCTAATACCAAATCTGTCATTCCTTTGTCTTGCAGCTTGGTCAATGCAGTTTTAAATTCTCTATAAGAAGTTCTCGCAAAACGCTCTAATTTTATATACCCTACAGCATCATTTATCATATAAGAAACATCCACACTTTTAATGGCTACTTTTCCTCTTTTTAAAGTTACAGTAAATAAAGAGTCATTGGCTTTTCTGTATACTTGTAAAGCAACAGTAGTATTTGGTTCTCCTTTTAAAAATTTAGGGATGCGATTGCTGGTTAATTTTTTTCCGTGAAGTGTATCTGTATTCGCCATTAAAATTCTGTCTCCGGCTTTAATTCCGGCTTTAATACTTGGCCCTCCTTTTATGGGTTGAATAACAGTAATAGAATCTTTTATCATTCTAAATTGAACCCCAATTCCAACAAAGTTTCCTTGCATATTTTCTGTAATTTGCTGCAAGTTTTCTTTTGGGATATACACCGAGTGAGGATCTAATTCTCCAAGAATCTGAGTAATAGCGCCGTCTAGTAAAATGTCGGTATCTACACTGTCTACATAATCTCTTTGGATATAATTTATCAGCCGTTTTAGCTTTACTTCATTGGTTGATTTATTTGCAAATAAATTCCCTGATGAAGCTCCTCCGTTAAAGAAACTACCAATTAAAATTCCGAGTACAATGGCAAAGGCAAAATATAGGGGTAAATAGTTTTTATTCATTTGGTAAATACGTTAATTCTACTCCTGCTTTTTTCAAGAATTTTAAACCAGTATCATCTTTATACGCATTTGCATATACAATTCTTTTGATACCTGCTTGATGGATTAATTTACTACATTCTTTACAAGGAGATAAGGTGATGTATAATGTTGCTCCTTTACATGATTGTGTTGAAGAGGCCACTTTTAAAATAGCGTTTGCTTCTGCATGTAAAACATACCATTTTGTGTAGTCTTCTTCGTTTTCACACGGATTTTCAAAACCTGTTGGGGTTCCATTAAATCCATCAGAAATAATCATGCGATCTTTCACAATAATTGCACCAACTTGTTTCCGTTCGCAATGTGAAAGTTTGGCCCATTCATGTGCCATTTTTAAATAAGCAGTATCGTATTTAAGTTGCTTTTTATTCATATTGCTAATGTAGTTTGTTTTATGAAGTTTACCCGTTAATTTTTTACCAAAAGACGCGTTCTATCATCATTGGTATCACAAAACCAATAACAATTGCAGATGAAACGAGTATCCAATCTCTCTTGGAAACTTTAAAAAGGGTTTGGATTATAGCCCCTGCAATTAAAATTGACAACACAATAAGTACTTGCGCCAATTCAATACCTAAAGCAAATTCAATTAAGGGCATCAGTTTATCTTCTTGGCGGCCTACCATCATCCTAAAATAATTAGAAAAGCCTAAGCCATGAATTAAGCCAAAAAATAACGCGAAGATTAAATTGAGACGATGCACTATTGAACCTGTTTTTCCTGAATTAAAAATATTTACAATAGCAGTGATGAAAATGGTTACAGGAATCAGGAACTCTATAATTTTCACATCTACTTTTAAAACGCCATAAGCAGATAATGCTAAGGTTAGTGTGTGTCCAATTGTAAATAAGGTGATTAGCCAAAGCACTTTCTTTAAATGATCAAAAGAAAAAATAACCGCCAACGCAATTAAAAAAAGAATATGATCGTATGCAGAAAAATCTAACACATGATTTAGACCTATTTTTAAGTACAGAATAAAATCATCCATAATTTAATTTTTAGAAAATCAAATATATAAAAAAGTTATACTCAGTGTTCTTTATACTAAAATAATATTTCTACATTTGGAAAAGAACAAACAAAATAATTAAAATGAGTTCAAGAAGAGATTTCATAAAAAAATCAGCGATTATGGGAACCGGAATCGCAATGTCTCCAAGTTTATCTTTTGGAGCAAATGATCCGTATAAAGATAAAAAATTAAAAGTAGGATTAATCGGGGTAGGATTACGAGGAACCAATCACCTTAACAATGTTTTATTAAGAGAAGATGTTGATGTAACTGCAATTTGTGATATTGATCCAAGAAGAATTAAAATCGCTTTAGACACAGTTGATAAAGCTGGAGGAAAGAAGCCGAAGATTTTTGGAAAAAACGAATTAGATTATAGAAATTTATTAGAACTGAAAGAGGTTGATGCTGTAATTATTTCTACACCATGGTTGTGGCATACTAAAATGGCAAAAGACTCTATGCTTGCAGGAAAATATACAGGGTTAGAAGTGTCTGCTGCAAATACGATGGAAGAATGTTGGGATTTGGTAAATACACACGAGCAAACAGGATCTCATTTAATGATTCTTGAAAATGTGAATTACCGTAGAGATGTTTTGGCGGTATTAAATATGGTAAAGCAGAATGTTTTTGGAGAATTGGTGCATTTTAGATGTGGATATCAGCACGATTTACGTTTTGTTAAATTAAACGACGGTAAATCTGCGTACGGAAAAGGAGTAGAATTTGGGGAAAAAGGAATTTCTGAATCGGCATGGAGAACACAACATTCCTTATTAAGAAATGCAGATGTGTATCCAACACATGGAGTTGGACCAATGGCAACGATGTGTGATGTGAATAGAGGAAATCGTTTTATGTCGCTAACTTCTCATGCAACCAAAGGAATAGGACTTCATAATTATATCGTAAAAAATGGAGGAAAAGACCATCCGAATGCGAAATTGAAATTCAAGCAAGGAGATGTAATTACTTCTACCATAGAAACAGCGAACGGAGAAACAATTATTGTTACACATGATTGTAATTTGCCAAGACCGTATTCATTAGGGTTTAGAGTACAAGGAGCAAATGGACTGTGGGAAAAAGACGGAGATAGAATGTATATTGAAGGAGAATCAAAACCACACCGTTGGGATGAATCTAAAGAATGGTTAGAGAAATATGACCATCCTCTTTGGAAAAAATATGGTGAACACGCTCAAGGAGCTGGACACGGAGGAATGGATTTCTTTGTGATTAATGCGTTTGTTGAATCTGCAAAAAGAAATGTAGCACCCCCGTTAGATGCATATGATGCAGCAGCTTGGAGTGCAATTACTCCGCTTTCTGAAGCGTCAATAGAAAACAATGGAGAGCCACAAGATTTCCCAGATTTTACACGTGGAATGTGGGTGAAACGCAAACCGTATAATTGGATAAAAGATACATACTAATAATCAAAACCCTCAGCCGAAAAGCTGAGGGTTTTTTTAACTCAATTAGGGTTGCGCTTCTTACAGATGAATACAGAATTCAGACCTCCAAGAGTATTCTTATGTAAATTTTAATTTGGACTGTTAAAAATAAACCAATTTTAGTGCTTTAGCTACTGAAATATTTATCTTTGGAAGCATTAAAATAAACTCAATGAAGAAAAAGGTATTATTACTTTTAACGCTATTCTTAACTTTAAATAGTTTTTCTCAAGTTTTAGATCCAGTAGATTGGTCTACCTCAGTTGAAAAAATTTCAGAAACAAAGTATAAATTAATTACAAAAGCCTCCATTGATAAAGGATGGCATTTGTATTCTCAGAATGTTCCTGATGGTGGCCCAATTCCTACACAATTCACGTATGAAAATGACGGTACATTTACGGTAGACGGTACAACGAAAGAAGAAGAAGGAGAAACGGTTGATGATCCTATTTTTGAAATGAGAATAAAATACTTTAGTGATCGTGCTGTTTTTGAGCAAATCATTGAAGTCACAGATAAAACTACACGTATTTCAGGGACTGTTTATTTCATGGTCTGCGATGATTCTAGATGTTTAAATCCTACAGAAATAGATTTAGAGTTTGTTATAAAATCAGGGAAGCCTGCAGTTAAAAAAGCAGATACAACCACGCCTGTTTCTAACGAAAATAAAAACTCATCAGAAAAAAAGGGACTGTTAGGAATATTCTTAATCGCGTTCTTTTCTGGTTTTGCAGCCTTGTTAACACCTTGTGTGTTTCCAATGATTCCAATGACCGTTAGTTTTTTTACTAAACAAAGTAAAACCAAAGCAGCTGGAATTCGAAATGCAATCATCTATGGAGTTTCTATTATTGTTATTTATGTTTTATTAGGGGTTTTTGTGAGCTTAGTTTTTGGTGCTGATGCATTAAATGCGTTGTCAACCAATGTTTGGTTCAATTTAGTGTTCTTCTTATTGCTACTTGTTTTTGCAGCGTCGTTTTTAGGAGCTTTTGAGTTAACCTTACCAAGCTCTTGGGGAACCAAAGTAGACGCGCAAGCAGATAGAGGTGGTTTTGTTGGGATCTTTTTTATGGCATTAGCCTTGGCAATTGTATCTTTTTCTTGTACAGGCCCTATTGTAGGAACCTTGCTTGTTGAAGCAGCTTCTGGCGGAAGTCAATTAGGTCCAATTATAGGGATGTTAGGGTTCTCTTTAGCAATTGCATTGCCATTTGCATTATTTGCTGCTTTCCCAGGGTGGTTAAATTCATTACCAAAATCTGGAGGATGGTTAAATACAGTAAAAGTAGTTTTAGGGTTTTTAGAATTAGCCTTAGCATTTAAATTCTTGTCAAATGCAGATTTAGTATTGGATTTGCATTTATTAGAAAGAGAAGTGTTTATCGCTATTTGGATAGCCATTTTTGGAGCCTTAGCATTTTACTTATTTGGAAAAATACAGTTACCACATGATTCGCCATTGACTCATATTTCAGTAGGTAGATTGAGTTTAGGGTTGATCGTATTATCATTTACAATTTACATGATTCCTGGTTTATGGGGAGCACCATTGAACTTAATTAGTGCGTTTCCACCACCACAACATTATAGTGAATCTCCCTATGGAGTTGGATTTACGAAACTAGGTAGCGCAGGAGCTGCGCATTCAGATATCCCAGAAGGAGCACATTTAATGGCACCACATGATATTTTAGCCTTTAATGATTATGATAAAGGATTGGCCTATGCAAAAAAAGTGGGCAAACCAGTACTGATTGATTTTACAGGAAAAGCATGTGTAAACTGTAGAAAGATGGAACAAAATGTTTGGGTAAAGCCAAAGGTATTAGATATGATAAAAAATGATGTGATATTAATTTCACTGTATGTAGATGATCAAAGACCTTTGCCAGCAAATGAAGTTGTGGACTCTAAATTAAACCCAGGGAAGAAATTAAAATACATTGGTCAAAAATGGAGCGAATTACAAACCATAAAATACAAAACAAACACACAACCAATGTATGTGTTAATGGATCATAATGAGAACAACTTAATAGATCCAGTAGCGTACACTCCAGATGTAGAGGAGTATCATAATTGGTTAACCAAAGGAGTCAAGAATTTTAAGAAATAACATTCTAAAAAAAACCTCAACATTTGTTGAGGTTTTTTTTTAGTTGAGTTAAACGGTATTATGTGTTTAATATGGTTTGTTTACTGATGGCTAAATATTTTCTTCCGATAGGTATTCTCTTTGTGCCAATTTCTATAGAATTCCCTTCAACAGAATTAACTTTATTAATTGCAATAGTATATGATCTATGAATACGCAAGAACTTCTCTTGAGGTAATTCTTTGGTTAAACTTGCAAGAGATTTGTGGACTAAATAATCACCTATTGATGTAAAGACTTTGATGTAATCTTTTAAACTTTCTAGATAGAGGATGTCTTCATAATTTATTTTAATCAGTTTTTTATCAACTTTTAAAAAGATATATGAATCATTAGAATCTGCAGTTTCTGACTTTCCTCCTTTTTGTTGCCCTAGCTTTTGTGTAATCTTGTTAATCGATTTTAAAAACCGGTTAAAAGGGATTGGTTTCACTAAATAATCCAACACATTCAAATCAAAACTTTCAACGGCATACTCTCTATAAGCAGTAGTAATTACAATATTGGTTTTTAGTTCTACGCTTTTGAGAAACTCTAATCCGTTCATTTTAGACATGTTTATGTCTAAAAAGATAGCATCTATATTTTCTTCTTCAATAAGAGGTAAAGCAGAAATGGGGTTGTTAAAAGTCCCCGCGATTTCAAAATTTTGAAATTCTTTTAAATGACTTTCTATTACTTTAATAGCTAATGGTTCGTCATCAATAATTATGCATTTTATTTTCATAGGAAAGTGCCTGTGGTGTAAATGTAATAAATTATAGCCGATTTCAAAATTTTATTAAGTTGTAGGAAAGATTAAAGTAACTAAAAACTGCTGTTTTTTTGAGGTAACTTCTAACACGTATTTATCTTTAAAAAGCAACTGTAATCTTCTCTCAACATTCTTGTTCCCAATACCGTGTTCTTTTACTTTATTGCTAAACTGATTGTAATTGTTTGATACAGTAAATTTTATGGTGTTGTTTTCTAGTTTTTCAAAATTAATTTTAACACTCATAAAGTTGTTTTCTCGGGTACCATGCTTAAAGCAATTTTCAATAAAAGGTAAAAACAAGAGAGGAGGTACTTTTGCATTTTCAATATCTCCAGAAATAGTAGTTTCAACGGTAACACGATCACCATATCGCAACCTCTCTAGATCAATATAATTCTGAACATATTTAATTTCATTAAACAAGCGTATTTTAGGTTCTTTAGCTTCATATAAAATATACTCCATAATCTCAGACAACTTTAAAACAACCTCTGGTGCTGCTTTTGATTTTTCTAAAATTAAAGCATATAAGTTGTTTAAGGTGTTGAAAAAAAAGTGTGGCTGTATTTGAGCTTTTAAAAACTGAAGCTCTGTTTGTAATTGTATCGCTTCTAAATTTTCATTTCTTTTTCTTTCATAAATCCAATCTGCTGCTAACTTGATTGTGGTTGCCAAAGCCACATCATAAATACCAATTAACATAACCGCTAGAATATGGTTAAAAGCATATGGTCTTTGAGGTGTTTGAGATTCAGGCCAAACATTCTCGTTAATAAATGTAAAAATTAGTTCAGTTCTCACCACGTAAAAAATGGTGAGCGAGATTAATAAAAAGAGAACATAACTTACAATTTTTTTTCGGAAAACAAATCTTGGTAACAATACATATACATGAAGGTACGCTAAAGCCATACTCATAGAAACCGTTACAATATTCGATTTAAAAGAGTACAAATAATCTTCATAATAACTTCCCCATCGTATCACATTTAGCAGAAAGTAACTTACCCAAAAGATAAAATGGTATTTAAGAGAGATTTTATTACTTGTGTTTATTAGCGTATTCTTCATTAGAAAGTATAATCGATTATTGAGGTAAATGTACCAAAAAAAGAAGTTTTTGATATTATTTATTTTTTTAAGTTTTCTTATCTAAAAAAAAGGGTATCTGTTGTTAATTTCGTGTTGTCTATAGAAATTTTAATTAGAGGAAATTCTTCTATTGGAAATAATCAACAGGTATATGTTATAGGTGCTGTTATTTGGTTCATTAAAGGAAAACAGAAATGTATTTATTTTTACGTTGCTTTTTATCGGCATTTTTGTGTTTTTTGTCGAAAAAAATTAGAATAGAAACAAGTAATAGATACATTTACTATTAACGTAAAAGTTAATTTATACCATGAGCAACCAATTAATTAATACAGGTCATAATATGCTAAAACATAAAGCTGCAGGGCAGTTTGAAGAAACACGTTTTGAAAAAATTCATAATGTCATTTTTAGTAATTCTTTAGAAGCATCAAAGATTGTTGCGAAAGAGATAGCTGAGTTAATTCGTTCTAAACAAGCACAGAGTAAACCGTGTGTTTTAGGATTGGCTACAGGTTCTTCTCCAATAAAAGTGTATGAAGAATTAGTAAGGATGCATAAAGAAGATGGGTTAAGTTTTTCTAACGTTGTTACGTTTAACTTAGATGAATATTATCCAATGGAAATTGAAGATATTCAGAGCTATTTTTATTTTATGCACGAGCATTTATTTAATCATATTGATATTTTGCCAGAGAACATTAATGTTCCGAGTGGTACGGTAACTTTAGAGGAATTATATCAATACTGTATCGATTATGATATGAAAATAAAAGCGATTGGAGGATTGGATTTTCAATTATTAGGTATTGGTAGAACGGGTCACGTAGGTTTTAACGAGCCTGGGTCACACTATAATTCTGGGACAAGAAGTATTACTTTAGATCATGTTACCAGAGCAGATGCTGCTCCATCTTTCTTAGGGATAGATAATGTGCCAAGAAGAGCCATAACAATGGGAATTGGCACAATTAGAAACGCAAAAAGAATTGTCTTGCTTGCTTGGGGTGTTAATAAAGCAGGAGTGATAAATGAAACGATAGAAGGAGAAATTACTTCTGAAATTCCAGCCACTTATTTGCAAAGACATGAAAACACTACGGTAATTCTTGATACAGAAGCATCATCAGAATTAACAAGAGTTAAAACTCCTTGGTTGGTAACATCGTGTATTTGGAATCAAGATTTAATAAAAAAAGCAATTGTTTGGCTAAGTGAGTTGTTAAACAAATCAATCTTAAAGCTAACAGATAAAGATTATAATAATAATGGAATGTCTGGTTTATTAGCTGAAAAAGGAGCTGCGTATGATTTAAACATAAAAATATTTAATAATATTCAGCATACAATTACTGGTTGGCCAGGAGGAAAACCAAATGCTGATGATTCACATAGACCAGAAAGAACAAATCCATCTAAGAAAAGAGTCATCATTTTTAGTCCTCATCCAGATGATGATGTAATCTCTATGGGAGGAACTTTTGATAGATTGGTAGAGCAGGGACACGAAGTTCATATTGCATATCAAACATCAGGTAATATTGCTGTTTCTGATGAAGAAGCATTGAAGTTTGCAGAGGTAACCAAATCTCTTCAAATAGATTCAGCTAAAATTGACGGAATAATAACAGCATTAAATTCTAAAAACAAAAACGAACCAGATTCTTTAGATACAAGAAAGTTGAAAGGAATGATTCGTAGAAGTGAATCAGTTGGAGCAACAAGATATTTAGATTTATCAGATAAGAATGTACACTTTTTAGATTTACCTTTTTATGAAACAGGAACTGTAAAAAAAGACAATTTATCTCAAGTAGATATAGATATTGTTAGCAATCTAATTGATAAAATTAAGCCTCATCAAATATATGCAGCAGGAGATTTAGCAGATCCACATGGAACACATAAGGTTTGTTTAGATGCTGTTTTTGAAGCTCTAGAAGCGTTAAAAACAAAAGACTACATGAGCGATTGTTGGGTTTGGTTATACCGTGGAGCTTGGCATGAATGGGAAACACACGAAATTGAAATGGCTGTACCAATGAGTCCAGGTCAAGTGTTAAAGAAGAGACATGCAATTTTTTATCATCAATCTCAAAAAGACGGAGTGATGTTTCAGGGAGATGACTCGAGAGAATTTTGGGTGCGTGTGGAAGATAGAAATAGATTAACAGCAAAAAAATATCATGATTTAGGGTTGGCAGATTATGCCGCTATTGAAGCCTTTAAACGATATCATTTTTAAAAAGCACATTTTTGTTTTCTGCTCGTGGGGTTATGTAGCCACCATCATTTTTCACAACATCAGTTGTCTAAAATACTCGATTTAATGCCTGTCAAAAATAAATTAAGAACATATTTTAAAGAGTTTTCAATTAAAAAACACTCACCAAAAGAATATAAAATTGAGAAATAAAAAAACCTTATACTGTTTCAAACAGTATAAGGTTTAATGTATCTTAACCCATAGCAAGATTTTATAAATTCTTTTTCATAGGAATTTTTATGATTATTCTTCTGTAAATTTAAAACACTTTTACATAACAATCAACTGTGTTATCACACAGTTTTTTTTATATTGCAATATGGAAAATGATTTCGGGAAATATACTAGAGAAAGGGTTTCAGATTTACCTTTTGATTACAATGACCCAGCTTACGAGCAGTGCAAAGAAAAAGTGCCACAATTTATTGGACAAGCTGTCTATATATATTCTTTTGAAAAAGAAAGAATGTTATTTGCTAATGGATGGGAAGAATTATTAGGCTATAAAGATGAAGAAATTACATTATTAAAAATTATAAGCATCACATCAGAAAGACACTCTAAATTTTCTAACGAATTAAATCATAAATCATTACGCTTTTTAAAAACTATTAAAAAAGATTTAGATACATATAGTTTTACAATTGAAGTTGAAAAAAAACATAAAAACGGAGAAATTGTCTCATTATTTTCTAGGGTCGGTATTTATAGATCTGACAAGGGAGAAATTTTAGAAGTCATTGGTATTTCTGAAAGAATTCATTCAAGAAAACTAGGTAACATCATGCAGTATGCAGCATTTGGTCCAGAAAAATCAAAGTTTGAAGAATCTCTTAATATTCAATTATTTAATGAATTAGCAATTTCTAGAAAAGAAAAAGAAGCTGTAGAGTTAGCTGCTAAAGGGTATGCTTTTAAGGAAATCGGAGAAAAATTAAATGTTAGTCAATCTGCTATCGAAAAAAGAATTATCCCTCTATATAAGAGGTTTAACGTAAGGAGTTTGCCGCATCTTATTAGTTTTGCCTACGATAATCATATTTTATAAGGCATTCATATATCTACGGATCTTCAACCTTTAAAAGAGTTCTCTCTTTATTTTTTTAGAATTATTGTGCCTTTTTCTCCTGTAACTTTTGAGAATATAAACTCCCGTTTTAAAGGCGTCTGTTGAAAAACGATAATTCGAGTCAAAGTTCCCTTTAAATTCAATTACCTTTCTACCTGTTATATCAAAAATAGTAACGCAAGTTGTTTCGGCTTTTATTTGAACCGAATTCTCTATTGGATTTGGATAAATTGTAAAAAAGTAAACTAAAGGTTAAATAACCAATAACAATTAGCCAATATGAAGTATAAAGCTTTTATAATTATTGTAATTTTTTTAAGTGTTTCATCTTGCTCTCATAAGGGGGGAACCGTTTCTGGTGCTAGAGAGAAGACAAATCCAAATATTGTCTTTATTGTTATAGACGATTTAGGTTGGAGCGATGTTGGGTTTATGGGAAATCCTGTGTATGACACACCAAATTTAGATAAGTTATCTAGTGAAAGTATTGTTTTTAATAATGCTTATGCTCCTGCAGCAAATTGTGCTCCCAGTAGAGCATGTATTTTTTCAGGAAAGAACACGCCTAAACATGGTATATACACTGTAGGTTCTTCTGAAAGGGGTGAGTCTAAAACTAGAAAATTAATTCCAACCACTAATATTACAACATTAGAAGAAAATTTTGTAACAATTGCAGAAGCCTTAAAAAAGAATGGTTATACTACTGCTACTATGGGTAAATGGCATTTAGGGGATGATCCAAAAACCCAAGGTTTTGATGTTAATATTGGCGGATCCCATGCTGGGCATCCAAAATCGTATTTTAGTCCTTATAAAAATAAGGCACTAAAAGATGGAGAAGAAGGTGAGTATTTAACAGATAGGCTTACAAATGAGGCGATTGGTTTTATGAAATCAAACAAAGACAAGCCGTTTTTTCTATATCTACCTTATTTCACAGTCCATACACCACTACAAGGAAAAGAACATCTTGTATCTAAATACAAGGCTAAATTAGGTAGTGATAAACGTTTTAACGCTAAGTATGGCGCAATGGTTGAGAGTATGGATGAAAATGTTGGTAAACTTTTGAGGAAATTGAAAGACTTAAATATTGACGAAAATACACTCGTTATTTTTATGTCTGACAATGGTGGATTAGCAAGTGTATCATCCCAGTTTCCTTTGCGGGCAGGGAAAGGGTCTTATTATGAAGGTGGAATTAGAGTGCCGTTTTTTGTAAAGTGGCCAAGTAAAATCAAAAAATATAGAATAGATAAAACACCAATTACAGGTTTAGATATATTTCCTACATTAATGGATGTTGTTAATGACTCAACAAGTTATGATTTAGATGGAGTGTCATTATTACCATTATTAACTAAAAATAAAGCACTCGAAGAAAGACCTTTATTCTGGCATTTCCCCGTTTATTTACAAGGTGTAAATCCAAAAAAGGATCAAGCAAGAGATCCATTGTATAGAACACGCCCTGGAAGCGTTATTAGAAAAGGAAAATGGAAACTGCATGAGTATTTTGAAGATAATACTCTAGAACTGTATAACTTAGAGGTAGATGTTAGAGAGCAAAACGATGTGTCTAAAGACAATATTGAAAAAGTTAAAGAGCTACATAATGAGCTTAAAGCATGGAGAAATAGGGTTAACGCTCCAGTACCTACGGAATTAAATCCGGAATATTTATTTAATTAAACAGACAATGGATAGAAGAAAATATATTAAAACGGTTCTATTTTGCCAGTCACATCGTGTTTTAAAGACTTTTAACGTAAAGAAATTATATAAAATATAAAGAGATGAAATTTGTTTGAGTTGAAACAAGAGTAATCAATGATTGAATTGATGTTTTGCTGCAGAAACACAGAGCCCGTACATGTAAGATCTGTTTACTACTACGCTATTCAATATTTAAGGTTTGCCAGATTCCTCATTTTCATCGACTTAGATAAAGAAAAAAAATGATTTTGGTCTCTTTATGGTAGTCCTTCGTCTAAATTTATTTTTAATTAGTTATTTAAAAATGATATTTAATGTAATTTTAAAGACGTCTTTGTCTGTTTTTATTAAAACTTGTTAAAAATGAATCATAAATTAAAATACAATCGTGTTATTCTCATATTAGGGATTAGCTTGTTACTATATATACCAACTATTCTTGCTCAAACAAAAAGCAAGCCGAATGTCATTATTATTTATACCGATGATCAAGGAGCAATTGATTTAGGTTGCTATGGCGCAAAAGATATTTACACTCCCAATTTAGACCAACTTGCAAAAGAGGGTACAAGGTTTACCCAAGCTTACGTTGCAGCACCCGTTTGCGCTCCATCAAGAGCTGCATTACTTACGGGAAAATACCCACAAAACACAGGTATAACAGGAAATACTTCTGCGAGTCCTGGTTCACATGGTTTACCTAAAGGTCAGCTTACAATTGCCAAGCTCTTCAAAAAAAACGGGTATAATACCAGTCATATTGGAAAATGGCATTTAGGAATGAGTGAAGAAAGTAGTCCTAACGCTCAGGGGTTTGACTATTCATTTGGGCATTTACGAGGTTGTATAGATAATTATTCCCATTATTTTTATTGGGAAGGCCCCAATATTCATGATTTATACGAAAACGGAAAAGAAGTGTTTTATGAAGGAGAATACTTTCCTGACTTAGCTTCAAACAAAGCATTGCAATATGTTGAAGAGAATAAAGAACAGCCGTTTTTTATGTATTACGCGATTAATATGCCACATTACCCATATCAGCCAACACAAAAATGGAGGGAATATTATAAAAATACAGAAAAACCAAGAGGTGATTATGCCGCTTTTATTTCGACAATTGATGAAAGAATAGGGTTTCTAATGGATAAATTAGATGCGTTAGGGATTCGTGAAAACACAATTATTGTATATCAATCAGATAATGGATATTCAACTGAAGTACGTGCTTTTGGTGGTGGTGGTAACTCAGGTCCGTATAGAGGTGCAAAAAGTAGTCTTTTTGAAGGCGGAATTAGGCTGCCCACTATTATAAATTGGAAAAACCACCTACCTAGTAATATTGTAAGTGATCAGTTTTTAGTAAATATGGATTGGATGCCTACTTTGGCTCAATTATGCAATTTAAATAATCTTCCAGATGATATTGATGGCTTGGATCTTTCTTTTATGATTCAAAACCCAGAGACCACATCGCCAAGAACAAGCGCATTTTGGAAATATGGCAACCAATGGGTGGTAAGAAAAGGAAAATGGAAACTAATAGGATACCCAAAAGACACTTCACATAAAGGAATATTAGATATAGAAAGTGATGCCTTGTTTCTTTCTGATTTAAGTACAGATGTCTCTGAAATGAATAACCTGGCACATAAATACCCTGAAATTGTAAAAGAGCTGATTGCTGATTTTATTGCTTGGGAACATGGCTCTGAAAATGATATCCCCAAAAAACAAAAAGAGATTAACCATTTAGGTAGAAAAGGGAAGATTATTGCAACAAAAAAATTACACCCTAAATACAAGAATATAGCTGTGTTACTTGATGGGAAAACAGGATATTCGGATTATAGCTCGGGGCAATGGATAGGTCAAGAAGGTGATGATTTAGAATTTATTATAGACTTAAAAAAGGCTAAAAACATTTCTCAAGTTGAATTAAATTATCTTTCATCAACTCAGAATTGGATTTTCCCTCCAGCGTCTTTTGAAGTTCGTTTTTCAAATGATGGTAAAACATTTAGTAATTCAAAAAAAACGAAAATCTCACTACAAAAAGACGGAAACTATATTGACGCTTCAATAATAAAGGTCAATCGAAATAGTAGGTATGTAAAAATTATTATAAAAGGAATTGGTAATTGTCCTGCCAATTATCCAGGCGCTGGCAACCCTGCTTGGTTTTTTATAGATGAAATTAGTATTAAATAAAAATTAAACACATGAAATTAAGTGCATTAAAACAGTTAATTGGATTATTTTCTTTACTAATGATGTTTAGTGGAAAAACGGAACAAAAAAAGCGTGAAATAAAAAAGCCAAACATTCTCTTTATAATGTCAGACGATCACACGTCACAGGCCTGGGGAATTTATGGAGGAGTCTTGAAAGATTATGTTCAGACTTTAAATATTTCGAAATTAGCTGATGAAGGTGTCGTCTTAGACAATTCATTTTGTACAAATTCAATCTGTGTGCCCAGTAGAGCAACGGTTCTAACAGGTCAATACAGTAATAAAAACGGAGTCTACACATTGGCAGATGCGTTGCAACCAAGTAGCTTAAATATCGCAAAGGTTGTTGGGGAAGCAGGGTATCAAACTGCAATTATTGGTAAATGGCATTTAAAAAAGGAACCTACTGGTTTTGACTACTACAATATTTTAGATGGACAGGGAAGATATTGGGACCCAATTTTAAAGACTGCTGATAATTTTTATAAAACCCCTGAAGAATGGGATGTTCACAAAGGGTTTTCTACTGATATTATTACTGATTTATCCATTGAATGGATGGAAAAAAGAGATCGAAAGCAGCCTTTTATGTTGATGACACATTTTAAAGCAACGCATGAGCCTTTTGATTTTCCAGAAAGATATAATGACCTTTATAAAGATATTGAAATTCCAGAACCAGCCTCTCTTTTGGATTTTGGTCCTGAAACGACCGGAAGAAGTTTTATAGGTCAAAAACTAGAGAATTTGAGTTTGAGATGGGAAACTGCATCAGCAGACCCAGAAGCATGGTGGTGTGATTATCCTGAATTACCATTTTCAACTCAAGGCTTGGATTCTATTGCCGCTCGGAAAAAGGCATATCAGAAATTAGTCAAAGATTTTATGCGTTCAGGAGCTGCAATTGACGATAATATTGGAAAATTATTAGACTACCTTGAAGCATCAGGAATTGCAGAAAATACGGTGGTTATTTACACAGCTGATCAAGGATATTTCTTAGGTGAACATGGTTTTTTCGATAAAAGAATGATCTATGAGGAGTCTTTACGCATGCCGTTTGTAATTCGATATCCAAAAGAAATAAAAGGAGGGCAACGGATTGATGACATTATTTTAAACATTGATTTTCCTTCGTTAATAGCAGATTATGCAGGCATTGAAAATCCAAAATCATTCCAAGGAAGAAGCTTTAGAGAAAATTTAAAAGGCAATACATCAAAAGACTGGAGAAAATCAGCCTATTTTAGATATTGGGAACATTCGCCGGATAGACCTGGTCATTTTGGGATTAGAGACAAACGCTACAAGTTGGCATTCTTTTATGGACAAAAAGTCGCTAAGATTTATGGTTCAAAAGAGGCGACTCCGCCAGCTTGGGAATTTTATGATCTGCAAAAAGACCCTAAAGAACTTCATAATGCGTATAACGATTCTGAGTACGTATCAATTATAAAAGAGATGAAGAGTGAACTGCAAAAGCAACGTGAAATAGCTGGAGATACAGATAAACAGTACCCTAAAATGCAGGAAATATTTAAAAATTACTGGAATTAATATTAAAATGATTAAAGAAACCAGTATACAATAATGTACAAAAGTAATAGCGGTTTGGGTGTGAATTCAATCCGTTTTTGCATTTAAACAAGGATATTACAGCCTAGAAAACAAGTTACTTATGTTATTAGCTTCTTAAATGTTTTAATTTTAGGACATTATGTATTAAAAATAACTTTCTTAACCTGATCGATATAAGTTCTGCCTATTGGATATCTTATCCCTCCAATTTCTATACTATTGCCTTCAATTGTGTCAATTTCGTCAATTGAAATTGTGTAGGATCTATGGATTCTAATAAATTTATCAGAAGGTAGTTGTTCTGTGAAGCTAATTAATGTTTGATGAATAATATACTTATTGGTGCTTGTGCTTATTTTTAAATAATCCTTAAGGCTTTCAATAACTAATATTTCATCTAAATAAATTTTTTTCATTTTCTTTTTGTCAATTTTAACAAAAATAGAGGGTCTATTAGTAGCGGTTTTTGATGCTAGTTGTTTATTAGATTTAATGTTTCGTTGTTTATTAACCGCTTTATAAAATCTTGGAAATGAAATAGGTTTTACCAAATAATCTAATAAGTCCAGTTCATATGCTTCAACAGCAAATTCAGAATGGGCCGAAGTTATTATTATTGAGGGTTTTTCTTCTAGGCTTTTAATAAAGTTAATGCCGTCTAATAAAGGCATGTTAATATCCAAAAAAACAAGATCTACAGAGTTGTCTTTTAAAAAATTTAATGCATCAATTGCATTTGTAAAAGTATTTACAATTTCAAAATCATTTATTTGTTCCAAATAACTTTTAATAACATTAATAGCTAAAGGTTCATCATCGATAATTAAACAGGTTATTTTCATGCTACTTTAATTTTAAAATCAACTATAAACAATCCATCTTTTTCTTCAATTTTTAAATCGTAATCTTCTTGGTTATAACCAATCTCCAGTCTTTTTTTTACATTTTCTAGCCCAATTCCACCTTGAATATTTTTTGGTTGCTTAAAAGCAGTAATTGCCGGAGTAGGGTTTGAAATGTGAAAATAAAGAAAATTGTCTTCAATTTTAAATTTAATATCAATTTTAATTTCTCCTATGTTTTTATTAGCTCCATGCTTAAAGGCGTTCTCAACAAAGGAAAGCAATAGGATGGGTGCTATTTTTTTGTTCGAAATGTCACCAGAGATGTCCATGTTTATCTCTAATTGATCATCAAACCTCATTCGTTCTAGATCTAAATAATTATGGATACACATTATTTCTTTTTCTAAACTTTGTCTTTTGTTCTTTGTCTCATATAATAAATAACGCATTAACTCGGATAGCTTAAGAATTATTTTAGGAGTTTTCGGCGAATTCAATAATGCCAGAGAATAAATATTATTCAAGGTATTGAAAAAGAAATGTGGTGAAATTTGAGTTCTCAAAAATAGAAGTTCAGTCTCAAGTTGTATCTTTTCTAGATCGGTTAGTCTTTTATGTTCTCTTACCCAGTCCATTGTTATTTTAATAGCTGTTACAAACGTTATTACATACAGTTCTCCAATCATCATATCAATTGAATAGTTTAACGTTAGTTTATGTATTTCCTGTCCTTCAGGCCAAACATTTCCTCCTTCAAAGAAATAGGTAAGGTTGAATTTTACCAAAAGCATTATAAAAAGGGAGAGTAAAAGCGCCCCTGCGTATGTTAAATATTTTTTTTGAAATACAAATTTGGGCATTAAAATATACATATTTAAATAACACAAAGTCATATGTATAGGAAATCCTATTAGGTTGGTTCTCAAGGAGTAGCCGTAGTCATCATGAGTGTTTCCCCAGCGCAATAGGTTAAAGATGAAATAAAGAGACCAAAAGATAATATGATGCCTTAACGTAATTTCTTTAACAACATTCAACCTTATGTTTTTTATGTTTTTAATAATAGCCATTCTCTTACTATTTTAATGTTGGGCGTTGTTTAGGCGCTATACGTCTAATTTATTTTTTTGCTGTGCTAAATTAAATAATATTTATAACTAAATTAGACAATCGCAAAATGAATATTTCAGCAGTATAGAAAAAAGGCATTATGAAAAAAGCACATATTACTTATTTAGTTGGATTTTTAATAGTTATTAATTCGTGTACTAACATTGAAAAAGATACAATTTCAGCTTCTAAATACGTTGATTCTTTTATAGGAACAGGTGGTCACGGCCACACGTATCCTGGTGCAACTGTGCCTTTTGGGATGTTACAAGTTAGTCCAGATAATGGAATTTCTAAATGGGATTGGTGTTCTGGATATCACTATTCAGATTCTATCACTATTGGTTTTAGTCATTTGCATTTAAGTGGAACAGGAATTGGAGATTTGGCAGATATTCGTTTTATGCCAATAAATAAAGAGGTTGATTTAACAGCTGAAATTAAGTCAAGAGATGATGTTCCTTATAAATCATCTTACTCTCATTTAAATGAAGAAGCGAGTCCAGGGTATTATAGTGTATTACTGAATGATTTTAATATTAAGGCTGAATTAACTTCAAGCTTAAGAACAGCTAACCATAAGTATACTTTTGAAAAAGGAGATCTGCAATCTGTAGTTGTAGATCTAGGATTTGCTATAAACTGGGACAAAGCACTGGTTTCTGGGATTCGAATTATTGATGAAAAGACTATTTCGGGATTTAGACACTCTACAGGATGGGCAAAGAATCAAAAAGTATTTTTTGTAGCTAAGTTTTCAAAACCAATATCAAAATATAACCTTGTAAAGGATGGTGAAAAAGGGGTGTTAAAAGATGTTAATGGTGATAAAACCTATGCGCAGTTGTTTTTTGACAACAAAGAATCTGAAGAATTACAAGTTAAAGTAAGCGTGTCTTCAGTAAGTATTGAAAATGCGATTGAAAATTTAAAGGCCTCTGGAGATCGTTTTAATTTTAATGAAGTTAAAAATGAAGCTGAATCAATTTGGAATTCAAATTTATCTAAGATTGAAGTTGAAAGCTCTAATGAAAATTTAAAGACAATGTTTTATACCGCATTGTATCATACACAAATTGCTCCTGTAACATACAGTGATATTAATGGTGAATATAGAAAAGAGAATGATGTAATCTCAAAAGCCAATGGTTTTACAGCGTATTCAACATTGTCTTTATGGGATACTTTTAGAGCTGAACAGCCATTGTTGGCTATTTTACAACCTGAAAAAGTTGCGGACATTATAAATTCAATGTTGTCATACTACGAAACTAAAAATATTTTACCCGTTTGGACTTTGTATGCAAATGAAACAAATACGATGACGGGGTATCATTCTGTTTCAGTAATTGCAGAAGCTTACTTAAAAGGGATTAAAGGCTTTGATATTGAAAAAGCTTACGCAGCAATGAAAACGACAATGATGCAAGATGAAAGAGGGTTAAATCAGTATAAGAAATACGGATATGTCCCTCATGATTTATTGGATGAGTCAGTAACAATTACGTTAGAATACGCATATAATGATTGGTGTGTGGCTCAAATAGCAAAAGAATTAGGAAAAGAAGATGATTACAAGTATTTCTTAAATAGATCTAAAGCATATGAGTATTTATTCGATGCCGAAACTGGATTTATGAGAGGGAAAGATGCTACTGGAAAAAACTGGAAAGAGCCATTTGATCCAAAATATTCTGCTCACAGAATTCATGCTGAATATACAGAAGGAAATGCCTGGCAACATAGTTGGTTTGTTTTACATGATGTAGAAAACTTAATAAAACTCCATGGAGGAGATGAGAATTTTACAGATAAGTTAGAGCAACTATTTACGGAATCTTCAGAAATAACAGGAGAAAATGTGTCTTCAGATATCTCAGGAATGGTAGGGCAATATGCGCACGGAAATGAGCCAAGTCATCATATTGCATATATGTACAATTATGCTAATAAACCTTGGAAAACACAATATTGGGTTCGTGAAATTTTAAAAACACAATACAATATTACTCCAGAAGGATTAAGCGGGAATGAAGATTGCGGACAAATGTCAGCCTGGTATGTTTTTAGTTCTTTAGGGTTGTATCCTTATAATCCAGCTTCAGGGGACTATCAAATTGGGAGTCCAATTTTTGAGAAAGCTACCATAAAAACATCCGAAAACACTTCATTTACTATAATAGCGAAAAATGTATCAGATGCTAATTTGTACATACAATCAGCTACTTTAAATGGTAAAGAATTTAATAGAACTACAATTTCACATAAAGAATTAATGCAAGGAGGAACACTTCAATTTATGATGGGAAATACACCAAATAAAAATTGGGGAATTAATAAAACTGTAAAATAGAGAATGGATATAATTGATATTTCAATAATAGCAGTATATATTCTACTGACATTATTTGTAGGGATTTGGGTTTCAAAGAAATCTTCAAAAGGATTAAAAGCCTATTTCTTAGGAGGGAATAACATTAAATGGTATTTCTTAGGATTAAGCAATGGATCGGGAATGTTTGATGTTTCCGGAACGGCATGGATGGTTGGAATTCTATTTTTATATGGAGTAAAAAGCTTTATGTTTATGTGGATGTGGCCAATTTTCAACCAAGTTTTTATAATGATGTTTTTGGCCGTTTGGATAAGAAGATCTAACGTAATGACTGGTTCTGAATGGATTTTAACTCGTTTTGGTGATAAAAAAGCAGGAAGAGCATCTCATATAATAGTTGCAATTTTCGCTATTGTTGCTACTATTGGGTTTATAGCCTATTTCTTTGAAGGTGTTGGGAAGTTTATGTCTATAATCTTACCATGGGATTTAACCTTAATAATTAATGGGAGTGAATTGCTATCTTCAGATCAAAGCTATGCCTTGTCAATTATATTATTAACAACAATTTATACGATTAAAGGAGGAATGTTTTCAGTAGTAGCTACAGAGGTTTTACAATATGGAATCATGGTAGTAGCAGGTATTTTAGTTGCAACGTATGCTTTTATTGCAGTAACTGATGTTGAAATAAATAATGTGCTATCAACAGAATGGAACAATCTATTATTTGGATGGGAATTGGAAGGGTCTTGGAACGGAAAGTATCAGGCATTCAATAACCTTATTGATGATCAGGGCTATAAAATGTTTGGAGCATTTATTGGAATGTCACTATTTAAAGGGTTTTTTGCAAGTATTGCAGGACCTACACCAAGTTACGATATGCAACGAATTTTATCTACTAAGTCAGTAAAAGAAGCAGCATATATGTCTGGATTTACCAATTTAGTGCTTTTTATACCACGATATCTGTTGATTGGAGGAATTGTTGTTTTAGGGTTGGTTTTTCTTGCCCCTGAGATGGCTGGATCTTCAGCATTAAGTTTGGGAGATTTAGAAGTTATTTTGCCTAAAGTAATTAACGATCATGTTCCTGTTGGTATTAAAGGATTACTGTTAGCAGGGTTGTTAGCGGCATTTATGTCTACTTTTTCTGCGTTTGTAAATTCTGGACCGGCATATATCGTAAATGATATTTATAAGAAATACTTTAAACCAAATGAAAGTAGTAAACACTATATAAAAGCGAGTCATGTAGCTTCATTTGCTGTAGTAACATTAGGGATTATAATGGGCTTTTTTGCCAACTCTATTAACTCAATTACATTGTGGATCACAAGTGCTCTTTATGGTGGATACGTTGCCGCAAATTTCTTGAAATGGATCTGGTGGCGTTTTAATGGTTGGGGATACTTTTGGGGAATGACATCTGGGTTGATTATTGCGACATTACAGTTTTTAGTCGATCAAAATAAAGCTAATTTTGAAGTTGGTACAATATTGTATGACTTGGCTCAAATACCTGCAATTTATTTATTTCCTATAATTTTTTCATTTTCTATTTTAGGGGCATTTTTAGGAACTTATTTAACGGCTCCTACAGATATGGATACATTAAAAACCTTCTATAAAAACGTTCATCCGTGGGGATGGTGGAAACCTGTTTGTGAAGAATTACAAAAAGGAGATCCTTCATTTACCAAAAATAAAGAGTTTTGGAAAGATATGGGTAATAGTGTAATTGGTATTATTTGGCAGTCAAGTATGATTGTTTTACCAATCTACTTTGTAATAAGAGATTATCCTAAAGCAATTATCTCATTAGTTGTATTTTTGAGTACCTCAATTATTTTAAAATACACATGGTTAGATAAAGTGAGAAAATTACCAGATTAAATGAATGTAATTCCGTAATATTAATAATTAAAATAGCATAAAGTGAGTCGTATTCCTTGGCAAGATAAGCCTGAAAACTGTAATGATGTAATTTGGAGATATACTGAAAACCCAATAATTAAAAGAGACCAAATACCATCGTCGAATAGTATTTTTAACAGCGCAGTAGTGCCCTTTAAAGATGGTTTTGCAGGTGTTTTTAGGTGTGATAATAAAGCAGTTCAAATGAATATTTTTGCCGGATTTAGTAAAAATGGAATTGATTGGGATATTAATCACGAGTCAATTGAAATGAAAGCAGGTAATACTGAAATGATAGATTCAGATTACAAATACGATCCTCGTGTGGTTTTTATTGACGATAGATATTGGATTACTTGGTGTAATGGTTATCATGGACCCACAATTGGAATTGCGTATACATTCGATTTTGAAGAGTTTTTTCAATGCGAAAATGCTTTTTTGCCATTTAATAGAAATGGCGTATTATTTCCACATAAAATTAATGGAAAATATGCAATGTTAAGTCGTCCAAGCGATAATGGACATACTCCTTTTGGAGATATTTACATTAGCTATAGTCCAGATATGAAATACTGGGGAGAACATCGTTGTGTAATGAAAGCAACTCCGTTTGAAGATAGTGCTTGGCAATGTACAAAGATTGGTGCTGGTCCAATTCCTATTTTAACAAAAGAAGGTTGGTTAATGATATATCATGGCGTAATTAATACTTGCAACGGTTTTAGATATGCGATGGGTGCTGCTATTTTAGATGAACACAAACCTGATATTGTAAAATATAGAACACAATCGTATTTATTAGGTCCTGCAGTAGATTATGAACAAGTAGGAGATGTTCCTAATGTTGTATTTCCATGTGCCGCTTTGCATGATGAGAAGGAAGATAAATTAACTATTTATTATGGAGCTGCAGATACGGTAGTCGCTATGGCATTTGGAAAATTAAGTGAAGTGATTCAATATACAATGGCTAATAGTTTGTAAAATGAGATTTTTATGGGTTTAAAATTTAAGTTTTTAGTAATTACAGGGTTCTTTTCATTGATGAGTTGTGCTCAATCTAATAAAGAAATTATTCCTAATAGTTATGTTGCGTATCAAACTTCTTCAACAATTAAAATCGATGGAGAAGACAATGATATACCTTGGAGTAAGGTAGAATGGTCTCAACATTTTATTGATATTGAAGGTGAAAAAACACCAACCTATAAGACTCAGGTAAAAATGTTATGGGATGAAACTTACTTTTATATACTGGCAAAGATTGAAGAACCTCATGTTTGGGCAAATTTAAAGGAAAAGGATACGATTATTTTTTATAACAATGATTTTGAAGTTTTTATTGATCCTGATGGAGATACACATAATTATTATGAACTAGAATTGAATGCTTTAAATACAAATTGGGATTTGTTTGTTTCAAAACCATATAGAGAAGGAAATGTAGTTTTAAATGATTGGACTGTTACTGGATTAAAATCAGCAGTTAAAATTGATGGGACACTTAATAACCCAAAGGATATAGATAAAGGTTGGACTCTTGAAATGGCAATTCCTTGGAGTGTTTATAAGAAATCTTATTTTGAGAAGAATGTTCCAAAAGATCAATTTTGGAGAGTAAATTTTTCAAGAGTGAATTGGGATTTTCAAATTACGAATAACCAATACGAACGTAAAAAAGATCCTGATGAAAAATTTTTACATGAGCATAATTGGGTTTGGTCACCTACAGGTGTAATAAATATGCACGAACCTGAAAAATGGGGATATGTTTATTTTTCATCAAAATTAGCGGGTCAAAAAGATAATTTTATAATTCCAGAAGATGAAAAAATTAAGTGGGAACTATACAAATTACACAGAGCTCAAAAAGCGTTTTTTAAAAAGAATAATAACTATTCAAGGACTATAGATGGGTTAACTTCTAAGGCAATTATTGTATCACATAAAACATTAATTCCTACAGTTGAAATTCATAGTACCGGATATAATTTAACTATTAAAAGTCCATTTTCTAATAAAACATTGATTGTTACTGAAGATGGAAAATTTATTTCAAAATAGCTCAATAATGAAAGGAAGTCAAGTATTTTTAATCGCAGTACTAATTAGCATTGTTTCGTGTACAGGTAAAGTAGAAAAGCCTATTTCTGAATTTGAATTTGGAGTTTGGACGACTGCTAATAATAAAAAATCAAACGAAGCGTATGCTGAAGAGTTTGAAAAATATAAAAATGCAGGTATTGATGAAGTGTTAATTAATACGGGTACTGATCCTGTTTTATTAAATAGAATAACACCAATTGCTGTAGAAAAAGGGTTAAAAGTTCATGCTTGGATAATGACAATGAACCGTCCTGGAGATTCTATCGCATTAACCCATCCAGAATGGTATGCTGTTAGTAAAGATGGAAAATCGTGTTTTGATACGAGACCTTATGTAGGGTATTATCAATGGTTATGTCCAACAAGAAAGGAGTCACGTAATCATATTTTGGGCTTAGTAGAAGGCCTGGCTAAAATTGATGGAATTGAAAGTGTTCATTTAGATTATATTCGTTTTTCTGATATCTTTTTGCCTATTGGTTTGCTTCCGAAATACAATTTAAAACAAGAAACAGAGCTGCCAGAATTTGATTTTTGCTACTGTGATGTTTGTATTCGTGAGTTTGAAAAAATTCATCACAAAAACCCAAAAGAAAGTGGAAATACTTCAATTGATATGGAGTGGAAACAATTTCGTTTAAACGCTGTTAAAAGAGTTGTTGATGAAGCGTATGAAATCGTACACAAATACAATAAAAACTTAACTGCGGCAGTATTCCCTTATCCAGAAATGGCAGACCATATGGTTCGTCAACGTTGGGATAAATGGAATATTGATGAAGTCTATCCAATGATTTACCATGGTTTTTATAATGAAGAAATTGATTGGATTGGATTTGCAACCAAGCAAGGAGTTGAAGATGTAAAGGATAAAGGAATTGGAGTAAATACAGGTGTTTATATTCCTCCATTTAAATCTAATGAGGAATTGAAAAAAGCAATTTTATTAGCAAAAGAAAATGGCGCTAAAGGAGTTACCTTTTTTGATGGAAATGCTTTGACAAAAGAGTATTTACAAACAATTAAAGAAACGAAAGAAAGTCTTAAAGAGAAATAAATGAAAAAAGCCGGACTTGTACTATTCGTAGTTTTATTAGGTATTGTTAGTTGTGTAAAACAAGAGGCAAAACCATTAAAATTAACTGATTATGTGAATCCGTTTATTGGTACTGATGGCCCTGGAAATACATATCCAGGAGCAACAGTCCCTTTTGGAATGGTGCAATTAAGTCCAGATATTGGAATTCCAGGTTGGGATAGAATTTCAGGATATTATTATAAAGATTCTATAATTTCAGGATTCTCACACATGCATTTAACAGGAACAGGTGCCGGTGATTTGTATGATATTTTGGTGATGCCAACCAATAGTCGTTCTAATAAAAGAATTAAAGAAAATAATAACAAGCCGTTTTCTGTTTTTTCACACGATAGAGAAAAAGCCTCACCAGGCTATTATTCAGTTGATTTGTTGGATTTTGGAATTAAAGCAGAATTAACAGCTACTAGACGAACAGGAATACATCAATACACTTTTCCTAAAGATAAAAAATCTCAAATTCATATTGATTTAGGGTATGCTTTGAATTGGGATGCTCCTACCGAAACGTATTTAAAAGTTGTTAATTATTCAACAATTGAAGGATATAGGAAATCTACAGGTTGGGCAAAAGATCAACGTGTATATTTTGTTATCAAACTTTCAAAAGAGTTTAATGCTTATCAATTATTTGAAGACAATCAACTTGTTGAGGATTCTGCAATAGGAAAAAATACCAAAATAATTTTAAATTATAAAACGACTGAAAACGAACAAATAGTTTTAAAAACAGGTGTTTCATCAGCTTCACTTGATGGTGCTTATAAATCGTTAGAGAAAGAAACAAGCGATTTTGATTTCAAAAAACATAAAGATGAAGCCAATAACTCCTGGGAAAAAGAATTAAGAAAAATTGAAGTGACTACTTCAGAAAAAGATAAAAAAGAAATTTTTTATACAATGATGTATCAATCTATGTTGGCACCTACTTTATTAAGTGATTATAACAACCAGTATAAAGGCGCAAATGATAGTATTGAAAAAGCCATTGGTTTTGAACGATATGATACTTTTTCTCTTTGGGATACCTATAGAGCAGCACATCCATTATATACAATTGTGCATCCAAAGAGAGCTTCTGATATGATTAATTCTTTGTTGGCACATTATAAAGAAACGGGTTTATTACCAGTTTGGTCTATGCAAGGAAATGAAACAAATATGATGATTGGGTACCATGCAGTTCCTGTTATTGTAGATGCTTTTTTTAAGGGAATTGAAAATTTTGATGCTGAATTGGCTTTTCAAGCTTGTAAAACAAGTGCTATGACAGATACTCGGCAAATAGATAGTTATAAGAAATTTGGATATGTTCCTGTTGATGAACATCATGAAAATTGGTCGGTGTCTAAAACATTGGAATATGCTTATGATGACTGGTGTATTGCTAAGTTTGCTGAGGCATTGAACAAAACAGATGATTATATTTACTTTTTAAAAAGGTCTGAGAACTGGAGAAATGTGTATGATTCTCAAAGCACATTTATGAGGCCTAAATATAAAAACGGTGAATTTGTTAACGGTTTTATTCCAAAGGAATACACACCTTATTTTTGTGAAAGTAATGCCTGGCAATATTTCTGGTCAGTCCCTCAAAATATTGAAAGTTTAATTCAAGAGGTTGGAGGAAATGAACTATTTGAAAAGAAACTAGATACCATGTTTTCTTTAAAACCATTGCCAGAAGATAAACTTCCAATTTTTAGCACTGGTATGATAGGGCAATATGCCCATGGAAATGAACCGAGTCATCATGTTGCTTATCTATATAACTATATTGAGAAACCTTGGAAAACACAGAAATTAGTTAGAGAGATATTAGAAACACAATATAAAAATACACCCGACGGACATTGTGGAAATGAGGATTGCGGACAAATGTCTTCTTGGTATATTTTTAATTCATTAGGCTTTTATCCAGTAAATCCAGCACAAGGGATTTATAGTTTTGGATCGCCCTTATTTGATACTGTAACTCTAAATTTAGAAGATGGAAATACCTTTGAAATAGAAGCCATCAATAATAGCACTGTAAACATTTATATTCAATCAGTAGAATTAAATGGAGAGAAAATACCACGAAATTATATTACTCATAAAGAGATTATGCAAGGAGGGAAACTAGTTTTTACAATGGGAGAACTTCCTAACAAAGAACTTAAAAGCACCATGGCATTATCTTCAAGAACATTTAATTAAATCACAATGATACCCTTTGTGATTAAGAAAAAGGAAATACAATGGAAGACACCCAATTTAAAACATCTTGGGATAAATAAAAAAAATCAGTTTGAATAAATAATCGTGTTGCTTAGCAAGTAAGCTCTCCGTTTTAATTGGGGATTTAAAAACTTAAAGAATGACTAAAGAACGTAAAAGGAAGAAGTCTTTGGTGTTATATTTTATAATACCATTTATTTTAGTGGTCTTAATTAAACTAGGAGTAGGATATTTTACAAGCGAAGACAACGATGTATATTTAACATTGAAGCAAGGAGAAAACGGTGAAGGAAAAAAAGTAGAATTACCAGAAAAAGTAGACTACATTTTTGATGTAAAACCAATCCTTTCAGATAGATGTTATTTATGTCATGGACCAGATAAAGGAACACGGGAAGCAGGTTTAAGACTAGATACTAAAGAAGGAGCGTATGCTGCTATCGGTGAACATTTGGATAGGTATGCTATTGTTCCTGGTGATGTTAAAACAAGTCAATTGGTTTTTAAAATAAACAATCTAGATCCAGATAAAATAATGCCTCCTTTGAGTTCTAACTTATCTTTATCTACCTATGAAAAACAAGTATTGACAAAATGGATTGAACAAGGAGCGGAGTGGAAAGACCATTGGGCCTTTGTACTTCCAGTAAAAAAACAACTTCCAAAAATTTCAAATCCCAAATTAGCAAATAGCGAAATAGATTTTTTTATAATAAATAAATTGGAAAAGTTAGGATTGACCCCTACTGATAAAGCTACAAAAGAAAAATTAATACGACGCGCTAGTTTTGATATTATCGGCTTACCACCAACAATAGAAGCAATTGATGCCTTTGTCAACGATTCAAACCCGAATGCATATGAAAAGGTGTTGGACAGATTATTAGCTTCAAAATCATATGGTGAGCATATGACTTCAAGTTGGTTGGATGTAGCAAGGTATGCAGATACACATGGATATCAAGACGATTTAGAAAGAATAATGTGGCCTTGGAGAGATTGGGTTATCAGTGCTTACAATAAAAATATACCCTATGATCAGTTTATCAAATGGCAACTGGCGGGAGATTTGTTACCAGATGCAACTTTAGAACAAATTGTAGCTACAGGGTTTAATAGAAATCACAAAATAACTCAAGAAGGAGGAGTGGTTGCTGAAGAATATAGAGTTGAGTATGTAATGGATAGAACCAATACGACTGCAACAGCACTGATGGGATTGACCATGGAATGTGCAAGATGTCATGACCATAAATACGATCCAATTTCACAAAAGGAATTTTATCGTTTTTATAGTTTTTTTAATAAGGTAAAAGAAAAAGGGCAAATAGGTTATGATGAAATCCCAGAACCTAATATATTAATAACACCAGAAATGATAGAAGAGACGCTTTCATTTATTAAAATGCCTGATTCTATAAAGGAAGTTAGGCTTATGGTAATGAAAGATGATGCGGCTGATAGGAAAACATTTATTCTAAAGAGAGGTGCTTACGATAATCCTTCTAAAGAAGTTACAGCAGGTACGCCAGATATTGTATTACCCTTTTTAGACGAATTTTCAAAAGACAGATTAGGTTTGGCCAATTGGTTTTTTGATGAAAGAAACGCTTTAACAGCGAGAGTAGCTGTAAATAGAATTTGGCAACAAATTTTTGGTATTGGTATTGTTTCAACAACAGCAGATTTTGGGAATCAAGGATCTTTACCAACACACCCTGAGTTATTAGATTGGTTGGCTGTAACATTTAGAGAAGATGGTTGGGATGTGAAAAAAATGATAAAACGCATGCTTTTGTCTAATACCTATCAACAGTCTTCAAAAGTAACTCCAGAATTATTAGAAATAGACCCAAACAATATTTACTTGGCAAGAAGCTCTAGAAACAAACTTACCGCAGAAATGCTTAGAGATAATTCTTTAGCTATAAGTGGCTTGTTAGTAGATAAAATAGGAGGACCAAGTGTAAAACCATATCAACCTCCTGGAATATGGGCAGAAACAACATCGGGACAAGGGCTTACAGAATACCATGTAGCCACTGGAGAAAATAAATACCGTAGAAGTTTATATACGTTTTGGAAAAGGACGGTTCCGCCACCATCAATGATGACGTTTGATGCCTCCTCTAGAGATTTGTGTTCTGTAGAACGTCAAAAAACAAGTACACCATTACAAGCTTTGGTAATGTTAAACGATCCGCAATTAATTGAGTCTGCGCAAACGTTGGCATATGCAATCTTAAAAGACGAAAGCTTATCTGAAGAAGATAAAGTAATAAATATATTTAGAAAATTAACGTCTCGATTCCCGGATGACGAAGAGAAAGAGAAATTGATTCAGTTTTTAAGAGAAGCTGAAAAAGATTTTGATAGTATAAAAGAGGAGAAAACAAAAGAGGTTTTAAAGAAGTATAATAATGTGACGATTTCCCCTGAAAAATTATATGCATTTACCGTTTTAACAAGTTTAGTGATAAACTTAGATGAAGCCATTGTTAAAGGATAATATTATGGAAGAACTTTCAAAACATTTTTTAAATAACAATAGAAGACATTTTTTAAAGAAATTAGGACTGGGTATTGGTGGTTTAGCGGCTGCTTCTATGTTAGATCCTTTCTCAACACTTACAGGTGCAGGGGCAAATTCTTTGGACCTAAAATTACCTCATTTTGCACCCAAAGCGAAACGGGTAATTTACCTTTTTCAAAGCGGTGGGCCTTCACAATTAGATTTGTTTGATTACAAGCCTTTGTTGAATAAAATGCGTGGACAAGAATTACCAGACTCTGTAAGAAAAGGACAAAGACTAACAGGAATGACTTCTGGTCAGAGCAGTTTTCCATTAGTAGGGAGTAATTTTAATTTCAATCAATATGGAGAGTCTAGAGCTTGGCTAAGTGACTTAATGCCTTATACAGCAAAAATTGCAGATGAATTGTGTTTTGTGAAATCAATGCACACAGAGGCAATCAATCATGACCCAGCAATTACTTTTTTTCAAACAGGTTCACAACAACCAGGAAGACCAAGTATTGGATCTTGGATGAGTTATGGACTGGGAAGTTTGAATGAAAATTTACCAAGTTTTTCGGTCTTATTATCAAGAGGTACTGGAAGACCTTTTTCTCAACCACTTTATTCCCGGTTATGGGGAAATGGATTTTTAAGTTCTTTGCATCAAGGGGTGCAATTTCGTTCAGGAAAGGATCCTGTTTTATATTTAAAAGATCCAGAAGGAATGTCACGTGGTGAGCGAAGAAAAATGTTGGATTATATTAGTGAATTGAATCACAAGCAAGAGCAAGAATTTGGTGATCCAGAAATTAATAGTCGGGTTGCTCAGTATGAAATGGCATATCGCATGCAAACGTCAGTTCCTGGTACAATGGATATTCAAAATGAACCAGAACATATTATTCAAATGTATGGAGCAGATTCTATGATACCTGGAACTTATGCCGCAAATTGCTTATTAGCAAGACGTCTTGTAGAAAAAGATGTACGGTTTGTACAGTTATATCATATGGGATGGGATCAACATGAAAACTTGCCAGAACAAATAGAAAAACAAGCGAAAGATGTAGATCAAGCTACTGCAGCATTGATAATGGATTTGAAACAACGTGGGCTGTTAGATGATACTTTAGTAGTTTGGGGTGGAGAATTTGGAAGAACAAATTATAGCCAAGGCATACTAACAGATACAAATTACGGAAGAGATCATCATCCAAGAAGTTTTACTATGTTTATGGCCGGTGGTGGTGTAAAACCAGGAATGACTTATGGTGAAACAGATGATTTTGGATACAATATTGTAAAAGATCCAATGCATGTTCACGATTTACAAGCAACAATGATGCATTTGATGGGAATTGACCACACCAAATTTACACACAAACATCAAGGTAGACGTTTTAGATTGACGGATGTTTCTGGACATGTTATTAACGACATAATAACGTAATATGAATCGGAGAAAATTTTTAAAACAATCTTCATGTTTGTCCTTAGGAATAATGGCAACACCCATGTACAGCAATGCTTTTTCTATTTCCCCTTCCAAAGATATTATTGTAGGGCACAATTCACATAGATATAAAGTAGATATGAATTGGGGGAATTTGAATCCATTAAAAACACCTGTTAAAGATTGTCATGAAATGGTTCAAGATTCTAAAGGAAGAATTGTCTTATTGACAAATCACACAAAGAATAATGTTATCATTTACGATAAGTCAGGAAAACTGTTAGAAACCTGGGGAACAGAATATCCTGGAGCACATGGTTTGACTTTGGTAAAAGAAAATGGAGAAGATTTTTTATTGATAACAGATTATGAAAGGCATCAGGTAATAAAGACAACTATAGACGGAAAAAAAGTTTTTGAAATTGATTATCCAGCAGATACAGGTTTGTACGCTAAGAAAGAAGATTTCAAACCAACCGAAACAACAGTTTTAGAAAACGGCGATTTTTATGTTGCAGATGGCTATGGGAATCAATACATAACTCATTACAATCACAAAGGAGAATTGTTACATGTTTTTGGAGGAAAAGGAAAGGAAGACTCTCAGTTTTTAAATGCACATGGGATTTGTTATGATAATAGAGATAGAAAAAACCCTTCTTTATTGGTGTCTGGAAGAGAATTAAATGTATTGAAACGGTTTAGTTTGGACGGTAAATATATGTCATCTTATAAGGTGCCTGGGGCTTTAATTTGTAGACCTGTTATTCATGAAAAAGATATTTATTTTGCGGTATTGAAGTCAAAAGAATCTCCAAATAGTGATTCTGGATTTTTATTGATAATGAATGAAAAGAACGAAGTTGTTTCATGTCCTGGAGCAACAGCTCCTTCTTATGAAAACAACAATTTGGCTAATTTACATCAAACAATACGGCTATTTCAACACCCACATGATGTATGTGTTGATGATGATGAAAACGTATATGTGGCACAATGGAACTCGGGAAATACCTACCCTATTAAGCTAACAAGAATATGAGAAAGATAGGTGGTTTTTTTTGTTTATTACTTGCTGTTTTTAGTTGTCAAGAGAAGAAAAATACACCCTTTTTGCAAGAAGAAGAGGTGCAATTGGTACAGCCAAAGATTATTGTGTCTAATACAATTATTGATTCTGTAGAAACAATAACTGCCAAATTACTGTTGGATGGCGTTGTTTTGTATTATACAGACAATGGAGAAGCACCTTCTACAGATTCAAACAAATACGAAAAGCCTATACAGGTTGTGAAACCTGGAGTTTTTAAATTCAAAAGCTTCCATCCGGTTTTAAAACCGAGTACAGTATCTTCAATAAAGATGTACAAGAAAGGATTAATCCCAGAGAAAATAACTTGGCATTCTAAGGAACCTAAGAAATACAAGGGAGTAGGTGATTTGACCTTAATTAATAATAAAAAAGCGTCTTTGGATTTTAGCAATATGCAGTGGCAAGGTTTTGAGACTGTAGCTTCAGCAACAGTTTTTTTCAAAGAACTTACCACTATAGAATCTATAAAAATCGGTTATTTATGTGATACCGCATCTTGGATTTTCCCACCTGAAAGTGTTTCAGTTTCAGTTTTTTTAAAAGATGGAACGAGTAAGGAAATAGTAAAAAAGACAAATGTATTAGAGAAACAATCTTCAAGAACTATGGGGAGCCTACAAATACCTATCGGAATGGACGTTGTTTCATTAAAAATAAAGATATCAAATGTAAGTTCAATTCCAGATTGGCATGAAGGTAAAGGTTTAAAAGCGTGGTTGTTTATGGATGAATGGATTTTTAATTAGAGCTCTATGAGTATGAATAGAAGAAAAAAAATTATAACTCTTGTAATGGTACTATTTGCATTGACTATTTGTCAAGCGGCGAATAAAGAAAGTACGCCTAGATCTGTTCTTTTCTTTGGAAGGTTGCATCCTTTAATTTTACATCTTCCTATAGGAGCCTTATTACTTACTTTTTTTCTCGATATAATAGGTCGGTTGAAAGGTAATTACCCGAGAACGATCATTATCAATGCATTGGGGTTTTCCGCTTTTTTTTCTATAGTGACTGTTGTTTTTGGTTATTTCCTTTCTTTGGAAGGAGGCTATGAAGAAGATACTTTAGACATACATTTTTGGACAGGAGTTGTTTCCTCAATCTGTATTTCCGGGTTGTTTTATCTGAGTTATAGAAAATCTAAAAAAACAGATCGATTTATATTGCCGTTGTTTATCATTTCTCTTGGTGTAATTAGTGTTGCAGGGCATTTTGGAAGCATTTTAACGCATGGAGATAATTTTGTAACAGAATATGCTTCTGCTCTACCTAAGTCAAGAACAATAGAGGTTGTAGATAGTCTTAAGATTTACGATGATGTTGTGAGTAAAATTTTAGATAATAAATGTATACAGTGTCATAACAATACAAAGAAAAAAGGAGAGCTATCATTGCTAACTAAAGGAAGTATTTTAAAAGGAGGGAAAAACGGTAAAGTCATAGTTGTAAATAATTCAGGCGAAAGCAATTTATATTTACATCCTTTATTACCGATTTTAAGTAAAAAACACATGCCTCCTAAAGGAAAATCACAATTATCTAAAGATGAATTATGGTTGTTAAAGTATTGGATTGATAGCGGTACTAGTTTCGATGATTTTGTTGTAACAATACCTGTAAATGACACCTTAAAGAAACTAGTAAAGAAATATTTAGTTTTTGAAGAAAACGACATTCCAGAGGCCTCTTCAAAAGCAGTGAGTACTGTGTTAGAAGCTGGTTTCTCAGTAAGAAAACAAGTGTCAGGGAAAGCTACTTTGAGTATTAAATTTGTAAAAGAGCAACTGACAGAAGAAGTATTGAAAACATTACTTGATTTGAAAGAACAAATTGTTGAATTGAATTTAAGCAATTCAACTTTGACAGATGAAATGACATCTTCTTTAAAAAAGTTTAAAAGTTTACAGGTTTTAAGATTGGACAATACACAAATAACAGACAGATCACTTAAAAACCTAGAAGGTTTAGAAGAACTGCGTTCTCTTAATTTGTACAAAACGAATATTAGTAATGCAGGTTTAGAAACCCTTTTAAAACAAATTCAACCAGAACAAATTTTTGCTTGGGAAACAAAAGTAACTGCTTTTGAATCTAAAAAACTGGAAGCACTTTTTGATGTGAAAATTAACAATGGAATTCTTGACGGCTTTGTGGAATTGACCGCAATAAAGATGCCTACATCAGCCCCAGAAAAAACACTTTTCACAAAAGGATTGGATGTGACTTTACAATCTAAATTAAAAGAAGTTGAAATACGATATACCATAAATGGGGAGGAACCAGATTCTTTATCAACCAAATACAAGGAACCTATTCACTTTAATAAAACCACAAAATTAAAAGCAAAAGCTTTTAAAAAAGGGTGGCTGCCAAGTGAGACTTTAGAAAAAAAATTCTTTAAAATTGGACATAAAATAGCGGAATATACAATTGTAGAAAAACCTGATATAAGGTATCCAGGTGCGCATAAATTATTTAACTTTGAAGAAGGAAGTATGTCCTTTAAAGATGGTAAGTGGACTGGTTTTTTAGGAACAGATATCAATACTACAATAGATTTGGGAGCGGTAAAAAATGTAAGTAACATTTCTCTAAATTGTTTAGAAAACTTAGGTAATTGGATTGTTTTTCCAACAAAAATGATTGCATACTCTTCATTAAATGGAAAAACAGGGTTTAAAAAATTGGGAGAGGTTGTTATTAAAAGAGAAGGGACATCTAAAAGTGATTTATTAAAAAGATTTACAATAGCGATTCCTAATACAAAAACACGGTTTATAAAAATAATTGTAAAGAACCCCAAAAAACTACCTAAATGGCATGAAGGAGCAGGTCAGCCTTCTTGGATTTTTGTAGATGAAATATTTTTGTGGTAAGAATATATTGAAGTATAAAGACTATAATGTGTACCAGTTACATAAATAAAGAATATAAAAAAATGATAAATATAAATTACCCAATAAAATTTGAACCTATTTTAAAAGATAAAATTTGGGGAGGAGAAAAATTAAAAGCACTTTTTAATAAAAAATCAACTCGAAATGATATTGGTGAAAGCTGGGAAATTTCTGATGTTAATGGAAATGTTTCAGTTGTGGCTAATGGAGATTTAAAAGGGAAAACATTGCAAGAAATCTTGAATCTTTATAAAGGCGATTTGGTTGGGAAGAATGTGTATAAGAATTTTGGCGATAATTTTCCTTTATTGATAAAGTTTATTGATGCTAAAGAAGCATTAAGCATACAAGTACACCCAAATGATGATTTAGCGAAAGAGCGTCATAACTCTTTTGGTAAAACAGAAATGTGGTATGTAATGCAGGCAGAAGATGAAGGAGATTTAATTGTTGGGTTTAATAAAGATTCTTCAAAAGAAGAATATGTTGAACACCTTGAAAGTAAACAACTTCTAAAGATTCTAAATCAGGAAAAAGTGAAAAAAGGAGATGTCTATTTTATTCCAACAGGTAGAGTTCATGCAATTGGAGCAGGCGTTTTATTGGCTGAAATTCAACAAACAAGCGATATTACTTACAGAATTTATGATTGGGACAGGGTAGATGATGAAGGGAATTCTCGCGAATTGCATATTGATTTAGCCTTAGATGCAATTGATTATTCTTCTCAAGAAAAATATACTACAGAGTATAAAACTGAAACAAATAAATCTACACCAATGGTAGATTGTAATTATTTTACAACAAACTTATTGACTGTTAATGGTTCTGTAAATGTAGATAATAATGAGAAAGACTCATTTGTAATTTATATGTGTGTGGAGGGTGAAGTTGTAATTAACTACAATGACTCAAAACAAGAAAAACTTGTAAAAGGAGAAACAATTCTTATTCCTGTAAACTTAAAGGAGTTTCAAGTTGTTTCATCAGAAAAATCAGAATTATTAGAAGTTTGCATTAAAAGTTAACCATTATGAAAAATTTAAATTTATTAAAATTAGCTGTAATTGTATTATTAATGTCGTTCATTTCTTGTGAAAAAGAGCATAAAACGTTTACAGAAAATGATATTAAAATTATCCCAAAACCAGTTGAATTAAAACTTTCTGAAGGCGTATTTGAATTTACAAAAAATACCAAATTTGTAGTTGAGAATAAAACTCAGAAAGAAATGTTTACGGCACTTATTAATAAATTTAAAAATGTTTCTGGTTGGTCTTTTGAAATTGTTGACGAAAAACCTTTAAAAAATTATATTCAATTTATAACCGATACTAATTTTGATAATGAAGCATATCAATTAGATGTAAATTCTAATAGAATTCGTATTACTTCAAAAAGCAATGCGGGTTTTATCTATGGTTTAGAATCTGTTCGTCAATTACTTCCTGTAGAAATTGAAGGAAGTGAAATTATTGAGAAGGTAGATTGGATTATTCCCAATGTGGTTATAAACGACAAACCTCGTTTTCAATGGAGAGGTTTAATGTTAGATCTTTCGCGTCATTTTTTCGATAAAGAATATATTAAACAAGTTATTGATGGTTTAGTAATGCATAAAATGAATATACTTCATTTGCATTTAGTTGATGACCAAGGCTGGAGAATAGAAATTAAAAAACACCCAAAATTAACTGAAGTTGGTGCTTGGAGAGTTGATCAAGAAGATAAACATTGGAATTCAAGAGATGCTGTTAAAGCTGATGAAAAAGGAACTTATGGAGGTTTTTTATCCCAAGAGGATTTAAAAGAATTGGTGAAATATGGGCAATCTAAAAATGTTGAAATAATTCCGGAAATTGAGATGCCCGCACACGTGTCTTCTGCCATTGCGGCTTACCCAGAATTGTCTTGTTTTGAAAAATCAATTGGAGTTCCTTCAGGAGGTGTTTGGCCAATTACAGATATTTATTGTGCAGGAAAGGAAAGTACTTTTAAATTTTTAGAAGATGTTTTGGTTGAAGTTATGGATATTTTTCCTTCAAAATATATTCATATTGGAGGTGACGAAGCAACTAAAAACAATTGGAGAAAATGCCCTCATTGTAAGAAAAGAATGCGGAATGAAAAACTAGAGAATGTTGAGGAATTACAAAGTTATTTTGTAAAAAGAATAGAGAAATTCATCAATTCAAAAGGTAAAAAACTTGTTGGATGGGATGAAATTTTAGAAGGAGGATTGGCACCAGACGCAACGGTAATGAGTTGGAGAGGCGTTAAAGGAGGAATAGAAGCAGCAGAACAAGGACATGATGTTGTTATGACTCCAGGAACCCATTGTTATTTCGATCACTATCAAGGGCCGCAAAATGAAGAACCACTTGCTATTGGCGGATATACTCCACTAAGTAAAGTGTATCAGTTTGATCCAGTAGTTGATTCAATGAGCGAAAAAGATGCAGCACATGTTTTAGGTGGTCAAGCTAATTTATGGGCTGAGTATATCCCTACAATTGAGCAATCACAATATATGATTTATCCTAGATTGGCTGCCTTGGCTGAAACCGTATGGAGCCCGAAGGAATTGCGTAACTGGAACGATTTTTCATCAAGAATAACAACCCTGTTTAACCGCTATGATTATTTAGGGATAAACTATGCGAAAAGTGCTTATTTAGTGAATGCTACAACTAAAATAAATTTAGAGAATAAAGTAATGGAGGTTATTTTAAAAAATGAATTTCAAAACCCTGATATTAGATATAGTTTAGATGGTAGTGAGTTAAGTGCTACTTCAAAAAAATATGAGAGCCCAATTCAACTCTCCGAAACAACATCCATAAAATCAGCTTTATTTGAAAAGAATAAACCCGTTGGAAAAGAATTTAACAAGGTTATAAAGTTTCATAAAGCAGTTGGTAAAACGGTTGTCTATAAAGAGTTGTATAGCGATAATTATAAAGGCGCTGGAGAATTAGGAATGACGAATGCCTTAAGAGGAACAAAGAATTTTCATGATGGACAATGGCAAGCATGGCTTGGAAAAGATATGGAAGTTGTTATTGATTTAGGGAAATTAGAAACAATTAAACAAGTCACTGTCGGAAGTATGGAAAACCAAGGTCCGGGTATTTATTTTCCAACAAAAATTGAAATATTGCTTTCTGAAGATGGCAAAATATTTGAAAATAGCGGACGTGTTGAAAGAGCATTTGCTAAAAACGGAAATTCTCAACTAAAAGATTTTGTGATACAATTTCAAGAACAAAAAATAAGATTTGTAAAAGTAAAGGTAACTAGCTTAAAGGAAACGCCTAGTATAGGTGGCGTTTGGTTATTTGTAGATGAAATTTTAATTGATTAGGATATAGATTTTTTTCAATATAAATCCTGTTTTTTTATGACCAATCAGGTTAACGCTCAGGAAAATAAATTATTTAAAAATTTTGATGCGCGTTGAATTAGAAAATATGTTAAAATTATATAGAGGACGCTGAAACGCTGTCGAATTAAATTAAAGCTTACATGATGAAAACAAATTTAAAACTAATTGTTGCATTTTTAATAGTAACACTTGCTGCCTGCACAAATGATAGTGAGAGTAAGGATATTTCAAGTACTCTTAAAAATGATTATTTAGTAGATCTTGTAAACCCGCTAATGGGAACAGATTCAGATTATAGTCTGTCCAATGGAAACACATATCCTGCAATTGCAACTCCTTGGGGAATGAATTTTTGGACTCCAATGACTTCTAAAATGGGAGATGGTTGGACCTATAAATATGATGAAAATAAAATCAGAGGGATTAAGCAAACACATCAACCAAGCCCTTGGATAAATGATTATGCAGCTTTTTCATTAATGGCTGTTACAGGAGATTTGAAATTTCAGGAAGATGAGCGTGAATCTTGGTTTTCTCATAAAGCTGAAACTGTAAAACCCTATCATTATGCTGTTTATTTAGCTGATTATGATGTAACGGCTGAAGTAACACCAACCGAAAGAGCATCGCAATTTAAATTTACATTTCCTGATTCTGAAGAATCATACATCATGCTAGATGCATTTTACAAAGGTTCAATGGTTAAAATTATTCCTGAAGAAAGAAAAATAATTGGGTATTGTAGAAACAATAGCGGAGGTGTTCCTGAAAATTTCCACAATTATTTTGTTGCTGAATTTGATAAAGATTTTGAAGTGAACCATACTTGGGGTGATGGGTGGAAATTAATTGAGAACTCAACAAATAGTGAAGGGAAACACGTTGGAGCAATAATAGGATTTAAAACTAAAAAAGGAGAAGAAGTACATGTGAAAGTAGCTTCCTCTTTTATAAGTCTAGAACAAGCTCAGTTAAATTTATCAAGAGAAATTGGAACGGATACTTTTGAGCAAACAAAAGAAAAAGCGAAACAATCTTGGGAAAAAGAGTTGAGAAAAATAGAAATTGAAGATCCAAATTTAGATAATATTAAAACATTTTATTCAAGTTTATACAGAGTTTTATTATTTCCAAGAAAATTTTATGAGTTTGATGAGAACAATGAAGTTGTTCACTATAGCCCGTACAACGGTAAAGTATTGCCAGGATATATGTTTACAGATAATGGTTTTTGGGACACGTTTAGAGCGGTTTTCCCATTTTTCAATATGATGTATCCAGAATTAAATGGACAGATCATGCAAGGCTTGGCAAATACCTATAAAGAATCAGGTTGGTTGCCAGAATGGGCAAGCCCTGGTCATAGAGATTGTATGATTGGTTCTAATTCTGCACCAATTATCTCTGATGCTTTCTTAAAAGGTGCTCCTGATATGGATACTGAATTATTGCTAGAAGCAATGCTGAAAAACGCAACTGTTTCTGAAGGGAGACCTGTGAATTCTGTTGGTAGAGCCGGTTTAGACTATTACAATACACTTGGTTACGTTCCTTATAATGTTGGGATTAATGAAAACGCTGCTAGAACACTTGAATACGCATATGCTGATTTTACGATTGCTAAAATGGCTGAAAAACTTGGTAAAACAGAGATTGCAGAGAAGTATTATAAGAAATCTATGAATTACAAAAATCTATTTGACCCATCAACGAATTTAATGAGAGGTAAAAACAAAGAAGGAGATTTTCAAGCGCCTTTTAATCCATTAAAATGGGGAGATGCATTTACAGAAGGAAATAGTTTACATTACACGTGGTCTGTTTTTCATGATGTTCAAGGTTTAATTGATCTTATGGGCGGTAAAGAAAAATTCATTTCAAAGTTGGATGAGGTATTCTCAATGCCTCCAGATTTTGATGCTTCTTACTATGGATTTACGATTCATGAAATTAGAGAAATGCAAATAGCAAATATGGGGAATTATGCGCACGGTAATCAACCAGTTCAGCATATGATATACCTATATAATTTTGCAAATGCACCATACAAAGCACAAGCTCGAGTAAGAGAGGTTTTAACAAAATTGTATTCTGCAACTCCAGATGGATATTGTGGAGACGAAGATAATGGGCAAACTTCAGCTTGGTATGTGTTTAGCTCATTAGGTTTTTATCCTGTGACCCCTGGTGTAGATCAATATGTAATTGGAAGCCCCTTATTTAAAAAAGCAACAATACATTTAGAGAATGGAAATACATTTAAAATTAATTCAGATGAGAACTCTGAATCGAATTTTTACATTCAATCAGCTACATTAAATGGAGCATCGTATAATAACACTTTTTTGGATTTTGATGCAATTCAAAATGGAGGAGAATTACAATTTAAATTAGGGAATACACCAAATAAAGATTGGGGATCAAAGCCTAATAATGTACCATATTCATTGAGTTTAGAAAATAAATAATTGAATATTTAATAGAAATAATAGTTTAGAATTTTGAGATTATGAAACACAAGATAATAGCTTTAGTACTTTTGTTTTCGGTTAAATTATTTTCTCAAGCCATTTATGAAGAAGAAAGGTATGTGCCTGAAACGGATCCATTAGTTTTAGAGAAGTTAGATGAGTGGCAAGGGAAAAAGTTTGGTTTATTAATGCATTGGGGAACATATAGTCAGTGGGGAATTGTTGAATCCTGGTCGCTTTCACCTGAGGAGTATGGTTGGTGTGTTAGAACTAAAGGTTCCAATCCAAACGATTATACTCTTTATAAAAAAGAGTATGAAGAATTACAGAAAACATTTAATCCTGTAAAATTTAATCCGGATAGATGGGCTGCAGCAGCTAAAAATGCCGGAATGAAATATGTTGTGTTTACAACAAAGCATCACGATGGGTTTTCAATGTTTGATTCGAAATACACAAATTATAAAATTACAGATCCAGAAACTCCTTTTTCTAAACACCCAAAAGCAAATATTACCAAAGAAATTTTTAAATCGTTCAGAAATGAGGGACTTTGGACCGGAGCTTATTTTTCAAAACCAGATTGGCATTCCAAATTTTATTGGGATCCAAAATATCCTCCAATGGATAGGAATGTAAATTATTCTCCTGAAGAAAATCCAGAAAAATGGAAGAAGTTTGTTGAGTTTACTCACAATCAGATATTAGAATTATTAACGGATTATGGTAAAGTAGATATCTTATGGTTAGATGGAGGATGGGTGTCAAAAGCTTCTAAAAAAGAGATTACAGATTGGTTTTCAAAAACTTTAAATGCAAGTAAAGGGGGGTATTTAAAGCATCGAATGGTAAACCAAGACATAAAAATGGATGCCCTTGTGGTAAAAGCACGTAAAAAGCAACCTGGTTTAATTGTTGTTGATAGAGCCGTTCATGGGAAAAATCAAAATTACTTAACACCTGAAAACAGAATTCCAGAAAAAACGTTGCCTTACCCTTGGGAATCTTGTATTATTTCGGGAGGGGGTTGGTCTCATACTCCAAATGCCACCTATATGAGTGGGAAAAAAGGAATTCATACACTTATAGATATAGTTGCTAAAGGAGGTAATTTATTATTAAACATTGCTCCAGGACCTGATGGGGAATGGCAGCAAGGAGCTTATGATTTATTAGAGGAATATAGTGATTGGATGGATGTGAATAAAAGTGCAATTTATAATACAAAACCGATAGCTCCTTTCAAAGAAAGGAACATTTGTATGACTCAAAATAAACAAGGAAATGTGCATTTGTTTTATATGGCTAAAGAAGGAGAAGATACAATTCCGTCAGAGATTATTGTGAATTCAATTACTCCTAAAAAAGGGTCAAAGATTAAAATGTTGGGGTCTAACCGAAAGTTAAAATGGGAAAAACTAGAATCAGGATTTAAAGTGTTGATTCCTGAAAGTTTAAGAGAAAATCTTCCTTGTAAATATGCGTGGGTTTTGAAAATTGACGCAGTAGAATAATAATATTTAGTACTTATGAATTTAAATTTTAATAGTAGCAAAATAGTTAAGAACTCTTTATTAATAGTGTTTTTGATTATCAGTACGAACTCATTTTCTCAAGAACCAGTAGATTTTGTAAATCCGTTTATTGGGACTTCAAATTATGGAGCCACATATCCTGGGCCAATTGCTCCAAGAGGAATGGCTAGTATTAGTCCGTTTAATGTGGCTGGTCCACAAAATTTACCATTGGAAAAAGATAGCAGATGGTTGTCAAACCCCTATGTAAATGAGAATACTTTTTTAACAGGTTTTAGTCAGGTTAATTTAAGCGGTGTAGGTTGTCCAGATTTGGGAGTTATATTATTAATGCCAACAACTGGAGAGTTAGAAACGGATCATTTAAAATACGGTTCTACATATTCAAACGAAATTGCTAAAACGGCGTATTATAGCAATATACTAGATAAGTATAATGTGAAAAGTGAATTTACAACGTCAAAAAGAGTTGGTGTTAGTAAATTTACATTCCCTCAGGGAAAATCAAATATACTATTGAATTTAGGCCTTGGATTAACGAATGAACAAGGTGCTATGGTGAAGATTATTTCTTCAACCGAAATTGAAGGAATGCGCTCTGTTGGTTCATTTTGTTATAATAGTCCAGAAGATGTGTACCCAGTATATTTTGTAGCTAAATTCTCTAAACCAGCAGCTGAATTTGGTGCATGGAAAAAACCAACAAAACAACATGGTGTTGAAGCACAATGGATGGGATATAATGGCAAAACAAGAGTCATGAAAAATGCTACAAGGATGATAGCAGGAGATAGCATTGGAACTTATTTTACCTATAAATTTGATAAAAAAACAAGTGTAGAAGTAAAAATTGGAATTTCTTACGTGAGTATTGAAAATGCAAGAGAAAATTTAGAAAAAGAAACGTCAAATAAATCATTTCAAGATATTTACAAAGAGTCTTATAATGAATGGAATGAGTTATTATCAAGGATAAAAGTTGAAGGAGGTACAAAGGATGAGAACACAATTTTTTATACAGCATTGTACCATACTTTAATTCATCCAAATACTTTAAATGATGTAAATGGGGAGTTCCCTGAAATTAAAACAGGGAAAATTGGAAAAACAGACGGAACACGTTTTACTGTATTTTCTTTGTGGGATACGTATCGAAACTTACATCAATTAATGTCTTTAGTTTATCCACAACAACAATCTGATATGATAAAAAGCATGTTAGATATGTATGATGAAAATGGTTGGCTGCCAAAGTGGGAATTAAATTCTACAGAAACTTTTACAATGGTTGGTGACCCTGCTAGTATTGTAATAACGGATACGTATTTGAAAGGGATTAAAGACTTTGATATTGAAAAGGCTTATAAAGCGATGCTAAAAAGTGCTGATCAAATTGAAAATAATCCGTTAAGACCTGGTTTGAAAGATTATATTGAAAAAGGATATATAACCACAGATAATTCAGGGTCAGTTTCAACAACTGAAGAATACAATGCTTCAGATTTTTCAATTGCCCTATTGGCGAAAGAATTAGGAAAAGAAGAAGATTATAAACGTTTTAAAAAACGCTCAATTTCATATAGAAAACTGTTCGATAAGAATTTAGATTTACTTCGTCCAAGAAATGCTGATGGAAAATGGTATGAACCTTTTGATCCTGAAGCAGGTGCTAATTTCACAAAAAACATAGGTTTTATAGAAGGAAATGCGTGGCAATACGTATTTATGGTACCTCACGACATTAAGGGATTAATGAAATTGATGGGTGGAAAAAAAGCATTTACAAATCAGTTGCAAAAGGTGTTTGACACCAATAAATTTGATATGGCAAATGAGCCAGATATAGCATATCCTTATTTGTTTAATTACGTAAAAGGTGAGGAATGGAGAAGTCAGAAAACTGTCAAAAAATTAGTTAAAAAATATTTTCAAAATAGACCTAAAGGACTTCCTGGGAATGATGATACTGGGACAATGTCAGCTTGGTTGGTCTATTCAATGATGGGTATTTATCCGTTATCTCCTGGTGAACCAAAATATGCAATTACGTCACCAATGTTTGATAAAATCACCATTCAGTTAGATTCTAAATATTATGAAAATAAAGAAATTGTGATTGAAAGAGTTGGAAGTAAGAACGGTGTTATTAAACAAATAAAAGTAGCAGGAAAAAATCATAAAAGCTATTTTATTTCACACGATAAACTTGTAAATGGTCAAAATTTAAAAATTATTCAAAAATAAATGAAACAATAAGGATAAAGAAAAACATAGATTAGGCTATTAATTTAACTCTTTGTTCTATTAGAAATTGTTGAAAAAAATTGAATCATTGGTTAGTTTGAACATGCATGTATTACTTGCTAAGAATAGTTTATTAACTTAATTAATTTCGGATATGACTAAAGGTATTTTTATTAAAAGTGTAATCGTTTTTTTAATAGTAAGTATTAGTTATTGCATCCCTAATAAGGGATTAGAGATTGTTATTGATGGATCTTCAAATTATGAAATTGTTGTAAAAAAGAACTCCTCTAAAGAGGTTCAATTTGCTGCAAAAGAATTACAAGATTATATTGAGGTGATTTCAGAAGTGAAATTACCAATTGTTGTTGATGAAGGAAAAGCAATTTATCAACCAAGAATACTTATTAAGATTGAAGATCTTAATTTAAATGAAATATCGATAAGAACTGAAGGTGAAAACATTGTTATTAGTGGAGGTTCAATTGAATCAGTTAAAAATGCCGTTTATGAATTTTTAGAGATGTATTTAAACATTAAATGGTATGCTCCAAATGTTGAGGTTATTCCTTCAAATAAAAACATAAAAATAGATAGAAGTATTAATTTTAGTTACACACCTGAAATTTTAACAAGAACAGTTCATTCTCGTTTATTTTATCAAAATGAATCTTTTGCGGCTAAACACAAAGTTACAACCAAAGCATTTCCGTACTATGTTTCTTCGGCAAGAGTTCATACGTTTAATAAATTTGTTCCAGAAGAAGAGTATTATAAAAGCCATCCGGAGTATTTTGCTTTAAGAGGAAATAAACGCTTGCCAACTCAATTGTGCTTAACCAATGAATATGTATATAAAATTGTTAAAAATGAAGTAGGTAAATTATTTTTAGAAAACCCGGAAGCTTCTGTGATTTCTGTAAGTCAAGATGATAATCAACAATATTGCACCTGCGATAATTGTAAAAAAATAGATACCGAAGAAGGAAGTCAGGCTGGGACTATGATCCAGTTTGTAAATAAAATCGCTGTTAATTTTCCAGATAAAACGATTTCTACTTTGGCATATCAGTACACAAGAAAACCATGTAAAACAAAACCGGCAGAAAATGTATTAATTACTTTATGTTCTATAGAATGTGATCGAAGTGCACCTATTGAAGAAAAGTGTACTGAATTTGCAAATGATATTAAAGGATGGAGAGAAATAACAAACAATATTAGAATTTGGGATTACACAACTCAGTTTACCAATTTTTTAGCGCCTTTTCCTAATATTGAAACGCTTCAGCCAAACATTAAATTTTTTAGAGATAACAATGCAAAATGGGTTTTTGAACAACATAGTAACAACCCAAGTGAATTGTTTGAATTACGCTCTTATGTAACAGCCAAATTACTTTGGAATCCAGATAGAAACATTGAGGAACTTATAACGGAGTTTACAAATGGATATTATGAAGAAGCGGGCATGTATGTGAAAAATTATATTGATTTAATTCATCAAAAAATAAAAGAAGATAAAGAGTTTTTCTTATTTCTTTATGGAGATCCTTCACAGGCATTTGAGTCCTTTTTGAATCCAGAATTATTAGAAAAATATAATACTTTTTTTGATGCTGCAGAAAAATCTGTACATAATAAACCTGAAGTTTTAAAACGAGTAAAAGAAGCTAGAATTAGTGTTGATTACGCCATTTTAGAAGCTTGTAAAAAGAATTTAACCAAAGAATTCTCAATGGTGCTCGTGGATGATAAAGGAGTTAAGTCAATTAATAAAAATGTAATTGAAAGGTTGGAGAATTTTTACTCAACGTGTACGAATGCCAATATTACATTAATGAATGAAATGGGATTCACTGTTAGCGAATATTATGAAAATTATAAAAAATCTATGCAGGTGGCAACACAACCAAATAAGGCTGTAGATAAAAAAGTGGCGTTACTTACAAACCCTAAAAAATACGCAAATGAAGACCCTCAAGTGTTAACTGATGGTGCATTAGGAGGGAATAGTTTTTATGCAAATTGGTTAGGGTTTGAAGGAAATAATTTAGAAGTTGTAGTAGATTTAGAAAAAGCACATCGTATAAGTTCAATTAGCATCGCTTTCTTACAAGTTACAAATCATGTAGTGTTTTTTCCAGAAAACGTGAGTTATTATTATTCTGTTGATAATAAAAGTTTCATAAAAATTGGAACTGTAAAAAACGATCAACCATTGCTTAAAACTAGTAAGGTGAATGATATTAAATATTTTGGTATAAATTTTTCAAATATAAAGGCTAGATATATTAAAGTAGTTGGTAAAAACATGAAACAACCACCATATTGGCATCATGCAGCTGGAACTCCAGCTTGGATTTTTGCCGATGAAATAATTATTAATTAATAGATTTTATGAGAATTAAATACCGTATTATTTTTGCGACATGCTTGTTTGTAATATGTAGTTGTGCAAAAAATAATTTTATAAGTGTTAATTCACCTAACAAGCAACTTGAAGTTTTATTTAATAATTCTGATGAAGGGATTTATTACGCTGTTCATTATAAAGATTCTTTACTTGTAAAATCATCCAAATTAGGATTCCATTTTAAAACGGATAACGCTTTAGAGAAGGACTTTGAAATTAGTGGATTTGAGCATTCAAATTCAAACACTACTTGGACTCAGATTTGGGGAGAAAATGAAGAGATAGTCGATAATTTTAATCAGCTATCTATCTCTCTTCAAGAAAAAAAAGGATTAAAAAGACAGTTAAATCTTGTTTTTAAAGTATATGATGATGGTGTTGGGTTTAGGTATGAAATTCCGAAGCAAAAACATATAGATAGCATTCATATTATAAATGAATTGACGGAATTTAATTTCGTAAAAAATCATAGTACTTGGTTTATTCCAGCCAATTTTGAATCGTATGAGACGTTGTATAAAAATGCTCCATTAAAAGAAGTAGCTTCAGCAAATACACCCATAACTTTAGAAACATCTAATGGTGATTTTATTAGTATTCATGAAGCTAACTTGACGAACTATGCAGGAATGACCTTGAATAAATCTGAATTAGATCAATTTTCTTTTCAAGCCAATTTAGTTCCTTGGCCAAATGGAGTAAAAGTAAAAGCGAAGACGCCAATGAACTCCCCTTGGCGTACAATTCAAATAACAGACGCTGCTAAAAAATTAGTAGCATCTACTTTAATATTGAACTTAAACGAACCAAATAAAATTGAAAATACTTCTTGGATTGAACCAATGAAATATATTGGTGTTTGGTGGGGCATGCATTTGGGAACGCATACCTGGACATTGGGTGATAAGCATGGAGCAAATACAAAAGACACAAAAAAATATATAGATTTTGCTGCTGAGCATAATATTTCAGGTGTTTTAGTTGAGGGATGGAATACAGGTTGGGAAAACTGGGGAAAAAGAGATGCTTTTGATTTTGTAACACCTTACAGTGATTTTAATTTGGAAGAAATCGCAAAATATGCAACTTCAAAAAACATTGATTTTATTGGTCATGTTGAAACTGGTGGAGCTGCTCAATCATTTGAGAATAACTTTGAGAAAATATTTTCCTTGTATCATAATTTAGGGGTAAAAGCGGTTAAAACTGGATATGCTGGAGGAATTCAAACAGAAGGACAATATCATCATGGTCAATTTATGGTGAACCATTATAGGGCGATTGTTAGGCAAGCTGCAAAATATCAAATTATGATTAATGCACATGAGCCAATTAAACCAACAGGAATAAGAAGAACGTATCCAAATATGATGACTCGTGAAGGAACTAGAGGTATGGAGTGGAATGCTTGGAGTTCTGGAAATCTGCCAGAGCATCATACCATTTTGCCTTTTACAAGAGGTTTAGCAGGACCAATAGACTACACACCTGGTACGTTTGATATTTTATACAAGAATGCTAGAAACCGTGTTAAATGGAATGGATTAGATGATGGTAGTTCACGTGTAAATACAACTTTGGCTAAACAATTGGGATTATTTGTAATTCTGTATAGTCCACTTCAAATGGCTTCTGACTTAATTGAAAATTATAAGAATCAGCCAGCATTTAAATTTATTGAAGATTTTGCAACAGATTGGGAGAAATCTGAAGTGTTAAATGGAAAAATTGGAGATTATATAACCATTGTAAGAAAAGATAAAAATAGTGAAGACTGGTTTTTAGGAAGTATAACAGATGAGAATGAAAGAAATTTCGAGTTTAAACTGAATTTTTTAGCTAAGAATAAAAAGTATAAAGCGGAAATTTATGCTGATGGAGATTCAGCAGATTGGAAAACCAATCCACAAGAAATTAAAATAGTTACTAAAGAAGTTGATTCAAAAACAGTACTTAAAATAAAGTTAGCTCCAGGCGGTGGTCAAGCAATAAAATTCACTCTAATAAATAAATTCAAATGAGAAAAATTAGCTACTTAATCTTGTTATTAACGATTGTTTCTTGTTCTTCAGAAAAGGAACAATTTACTATTATGACTTATAATATTCGGTATGACAATCCAAATGACGGTGAAAATCAATGGGCAAATAGAAAAGAGTTTTTAGTAAACCAAATAAAATATAACGAAGTAGACCTTTTTGGAATTCAAGAAGGACTACATCATCAAGTTCAATATTTAAACAATGAATTTACAGAATTTAGTTACGTTGGAATCGGGAGAGATGATGGAAAAGAAAAAGGAGAATACAGTGCGATTTTCTATAACTCAAAAAAACTTAAGGTTTTAGAAAATAACACCTTTTGGTTGTCTGAAACGCCTACTAAAATTTCTGTTGGGTGGGATGCTTCTATGGAACGTATTTGTACCTACGCAGTTTTTGAAAGTATACAGACAAAACAACAATTTTTAGTGTTTAATACGCACTTTGATCATATTGGTGATGTTGCCAGAGTGGAAAGTTCAAAATTGATTTACAGTAAAATTGAAGAAGTTAACACCAGTAATTTACCGGTTTTTGTAATGGGTGATTTTAATCTATTACCAGAAAGTGAGCCTATTAAATATTTATCTGAAAAATTCAACGATTCTAAGAAAATAAGTGTGTTAAAACCCTTTGGGCCAACAGGGACTTTTAACGGATTTAAATTTAAGGAACCTGTTAAAGACAGAATAGATTATATTTTTACAAATAAAGAAAAAGTTCAGGTACATAAATATGCGGTGCTTAGTGATTCAAAAGATTGCAAATATCCATCAGATCATTTACCAGTAGTTATAGAAGTGGCATTTAAATAGTTTTCAAGTATGAAACGAGCATGTTGAACTTTTTCTCACTTAAGAGAATGATTAATAGCGAACAGTATGTGACCTTAAAAAAACAATAAATATAAACACATGAAAAGAAGAAATTTTTTAGTTCAGAGTTCATTATTTACAGCGGCAGCTTTATCAATGCCTCAACATATTGTTGCAGCACCACAAGATAAATTTAAAAGTATGCGACCAGCTTTAGCAGATCGAAAATTTACAAGTGTTGCCGTTGAACGAACAATAAAAAAAGTAAAATCGGTTATAAGAGATGAGGAGATAGCATGGCTTTTTGAAAACTGTTTTCCGAATACTTTAGATACAACTATTGATTACGAAATTATTGATGGGAAACCAGATACATTTGTAATTACAGGAGATATAGATGCGATGTGGTTGCGTGATTCTACCGCTCAGGTTTGGCCATATATGCCATTAATTTCTAAGGATGAAAAATTAAAAAATCTTGTAAAAGGATTAATTAATAGACAAGTTAAATGTGTATTGCTTGATTCTTACGCAAATGCATTTTATAAAGATAAAACTAGAATTTCACATTGGGAAAGTGATCAAACTCAAATGCTTCCCGGTATACACGAACGTAAATGGGAAATTGATTCGTTATGCTATGTGATTCGATTGGCAAATGAGTATTATCAAATCACAAATGATGCTTCTATTTTTGATGAAGATTGGGATAAGGCTATGCGTTTAATTGTGAAAACCTTTAAAACGGAACAACGTAAAAATAACGAATCTGATTATTATTTTAGCCGAGAAACAACATCTGTAATAGATTCTCCACCATTTGAAGGGACTGGTAGACCAGCAAAACCAAACGGACTTATTTGCTCTATGTTTAGACCATCTGATGACTCTACAATGTATCCTTATTTAATTCCTTCAAATGTTTTTGCGGTGTTATCATTAAAACAAATATCAGCAATTTATAGAAATGTATTGGATGAAAATGAGTTTGCAACAGTTTGTGAAGAAATGTCTATTGAAGTTGATACAGCTATTAAAAAATATGCAATTTCAAAACATCTAAATTATGGTGAAATATATGCGTATGAAGTAGATGGTTTCGGAAATAAATTATTTATGGATGATGCCAATGTTCCTTCATTAATGTCTTTAGAATATTTAGGCGCACACAAATCAACAGATTCAATTTATAAAAACACCAGAAATTTTTTATTAAGTGAAAACAATCCATATTTCTTAAAAGGGAAATATGCTGAAGGACAAGCGAGTCCACATACAGGTAAAAGTAAAATTTGGCCAATGGGAATTATCTTACGCGCTATGACTAGTACAGATTCAGATGAGATAAAAAAATGTTTAAAAATGTTAAAAGCAACGCATGCTGGAACAGGATTTATGCATGAAGGTTTTAATAAAGACAATCCAAATGATTATTCACGTGATTGGTTTGCTTGGGCGAATACATTGTTTGGTGAACTGATTTTGAAAATTTACAATGAAAATAGAAATTTATTAGACCTGAAATTTTAAACCGATTAGGATGTCTTAACAATTTTTAATTTCTTCCTTATTGCTTCTTGTAAAAAAAAGCGCAAATAGAAAATAACGATAATTACAATCAAGAAAAAATAGTTGTTTAGGTTAATGATATTTACAGAGCACTGAATGCTTTGTTTAGGTTTTTAAGAATCTTTAATTTGACTCCTACTCATTAATTGAATGTAACGTCAAGGCTTGTTCGTTCTCTGAATTGGGGCTTTTAACGTTTTATAGGTGTTATTGGTCGAAATTATTTAATTAGAAGATGTATTGAAGGCTACATTTAATAACTTATTAACTCAAATAATAAAATGGATGATACAAAAAGTACTTAAACTGTTTTTTTTAACTTGTGTACTAGGTTTTTCTAGTTTACAAGCTCAAACAGTAACTGGAACAATTACAGACATTATGGACGGGACTCCCTTGCCAGGTGTGAATGTAATAATTAAAGGTAGTGAAACTGGCACCTCATCAGATTTTGACGGAAAGTATAGCATTGAAGCAACAAGTGCTAATACTATTTTGCAATTTTCTTATATAGGTTATGCTACTCAGGAAATCTCTGTAAATGGAAAAACATCAATTGATGTTTCGATGATACAGAGCGCAGAATCTCTTAATGAAGTTGTTGTAACTGCTTTAGGGATTAAGAAAGAAACTAAATCACTTGGGTATTCTATTACGGAAGTAAAAGGAGAAGCTATGTCTTTAGTGAAAGAAACAAATGCTATTAACGCTTTACAAGGAAAAGTAGCAGGGGTGAATATTACAAGTAATGCAACTGGAGCTGCGGGTTCTAGTAGGGTTATTATTCGTGGTAGTACATCATTAACAGGAAATAACCAACCATTATATATTATTGATGGTATTCCAATTGGTAATGATAACAATGGTTCTGCAGGTATGTGGGGAGGTAGTGATGGTGGAGATGGAATATCTAGTGTAAACTCTGATGATGTTGAATCAGTTAGTGTTTTAAAAGGTGGGGCTGCGGCAGCACTTTATGGATCTAGAGCTTCTAATGGTGTAATTATTATTACTACAAAAAGTGGTAAAGGTCAAAAAGGGTTAGGTGTTGAGTATAGCTCTTCAGCTTCTTTTGATTCAGTTAATACTTCTCTTCAAGATTTTCAAACAGAATATGGACAAGGAACTTTAGGTGCTAAACCGGCTTCTGAAGGGATGGCTTTTGATAATCCAAATTCTTCTTGGGGTGCAAAATTAGATGGTTCTAGTGTTGTAAACTGGGATGGTGTTTCTAGACCTTATTCTTATGTAGGAAATAATGTAGATAAATTCTACAATACGGGAGCTACATTTATTAATACTGTTGCGATTTCAAATGGAAATGAAGCAATGAATTTTAGATTCTCGGCATCTGACTTATCAAACGAAGATATCGTTCCTAATTCAAATCTTAATAGAAAGTCTTTTTCTTTAAATTTAGGAGCTAATTTGGCTAAAAAATTGTCTTTAAATACGAATGTGAAATACATTAGAGAAAAAGTAAATAATAGACCAAGATTATCTGATGCACCAGGAAATGCAAATTACTCGGTTGCTGTATTGCCTGCAAACGTAGATGTTACTACAATGAATCCTGGAGAAAATGAAGATGGTACTGAACGTGGAACTTCAACAAATGTATATTCTACAAACCCTTACTGGGCTGCTTATAACTTTAGAAACGAAGATCAAAAAAATAGAATTATAGCTTCGGCATCTTTAAGATATGATATTTTAGATTGGTTATTCGTAACAGGTAGAGCAGGTATTGATGATTATACTAGAAAATCTACTTCAGTTACACCTTGGGGAACTGCTTATAGTTCTGAAGGAGGAATGAACGAGAATGAACAGAGATATACTCAAACAGATTCTGATATTATGATTGGAATAGATAAGGATATCACTGGGAAGTTTGCGACGAACTCTTTCATTGGAGCTTCTAATAACACACAGACTAGAGAACGGTTGGGTTTAAGTGGAAATAGATTTATTGTTGCAGATTTAGAAACTGTAAAAAACGCTAAAGATCAAAGTACGCAATACGGGTATAGTAATCAAAAAATGAATTCAGTTTACGGTTCATTTGAGTTGTCGTATAATAAAGTAGCTTATGTAACTGTTACCGCTAGAAATGACTGGTTCTCTACATTATCAGCACCAGGAAAAACGACTCCAAATAATGATTTATATACCTCTATTAATACGAGTATAATTCTATCTGAAGCATTTGAAATGCCAGAATGGGTTAACTTTGCTAAATTTAGAGGAGGGTATTCACAATTAGCTGGTGGAGCTCCAAATCCATATTCTTTAGGGTTGTCTTATGGGATTTTTGGACAAGGACATAATGGTCAGCCTTTAGGATGGATTTCTAATGGAAGTATTCCAAATGGAAATTTAGTTCCTTATAATGTTGAAGAATTTGAGGTTGGTTTAGATGCTAGATTATTTGATGGTAAATTATCAGTAGATTTAGCTTACTATGATAAAACAACAACAAAAGATATCGTTAATGTAAGTGCTTCTCAAACTTCTGGATATGGAAGTTCAATAGCAAACTTAGGAGAAATTTCAAACAGTGGTTTTGAAATGTTGCTTTCAGGTTCGCCAATTAAAAACGAAAACTTTACTTGGAATACATCTTTTAACTTTGCTGTTAATAACAGTGAAGTAGTAGGTACAAATGATACAGATTCAGATATTAATTTAGGTCAAGCTCGAAGTAGAAATGTTCAAATTAGCCATATAGTTGGTCAACCTTATGGAGTAATCTATGGGCGCTCTTATGAAAGAGATGCAAATGGAACTATTATTTATGAAATTGATTCTGAAGGAGTACCAAGAGCAAAACAAGGTGCAAACAAACAATTAGGAGAGGGTGTTCCTCCTTACTCAATGGGACTGAGTAATTCATTTAGATATAAAGACTTTAATTTATCATTCTTAATTGATGCTAAATTTGGAGGTCAAATATTTTCAGGAACTAATGCAGGTGCAGTTGGTAGAGGTCAACATAAAATGACACTAGAAGGTCGTGAGAATGGGTTAACAGTTTCAGGAATAGATGCTGCAACAGGTCAACCGTTTACTACCACTGTTCAACCAAAAAACTTAGGAACTTACTGGGGTAGAATTTCAGGAATTGCTGAAGAATTTGTAAAAGATGCAGATTACATTAAATTTAGACAGATAAGTTTTGGATATAATCTACCAAGTAGTATTCTTGATAAAACATTCTTATCAAGTGCAACTGTATCTGTTATTGGAAGTAATTTATTCTATATCAAAAGAAGTATTGAGAACATTGATCCTGAATCAGCTTACAACGTTGGAAATGGACAAGGTCTGGAGTATTATGGATTACCTTCTACTAGAAGTTATGGAGTTAGTTTAAATGTTAAATTTTAGAAGATAGAATTATGAAAAAAGCAATTTATACAGTATTAGTATTATTAGTTGGCTTTACTTCTTGTGATAAAAATTTTGAGGAATTAAATGTTGATCCAACAAAATCTTCTCAAATTGATCCAAAAAGTAAATTTACAGCCACGTTATTAAGAACCTCAGGTGAAAGATACGAAGCCTGGAGAGCAAATTTGATTTACCAATCGACGATGATGCAGCATATTGCTTCAACAGCAGGATATTGGTCAGGAGACAAATACTCATGGAATAAAGGATATGCAGCTTCTTTGTTTGACCGTTATTACACGGGGCCAGTTAAAGGAATTGAAGATGTTTTATTTCAATTAAAAGAAGAAGGAAAGCCGGAAGAAATGATTGCAATTGCAAGAATTCAAAGGGTTGTAATTTACTCAAGACTTACAGATGTATATGGAGATATTCCTTATAGTGAAGCGGGTAAAGGATATATAGATGATAATTTAACTCCTAAATATGATGCACAAAGTGAAATTTATGCAGACATGTTAAAAGAATTAGAAGAATCTGCGGCTGCTTTAGGTACAGGAACTTCTGAATGGGGAAATTCAGATTTAATTTTCCAAGGAGATCAAGGGAAATGGAAGAGATATGCAAATTCAATGATGTTGCGTTTAGGATTGCGTTTAATAAAAGTGGATGCTGCTGCTGCTCAAAGCTGGGCTGCAAAAGCTATTGCAGGTGGAGTTATGACTTCAAATGCTGATATCGCTTTTATTCAACACACTGACGGGCCAGAAGGAATCAATAAAAATGGTAATGGTGAAGTATTTTCTGCTGATGGAAACCCAAGATTGAGTAAAACATTTGTTGACTTTTTAAATGGAGATCCAAGATTACCTATTTTAGCTGCTCGTAGAAGTGATAAAAGCACGAATCCTGCAGATTTAAAAGGATTGCCTAATGGTTTAGATTCTGATATGTTATTAGCAAATGGTGAAGCGAATAGTAATGCTTATGCAGAGCCAAACAGAGCGATCATTACAGGTCAAGATGCGCCAATGTTTTTTCAAACATATGCTGAAGTTGAGTTAATGTTAGCTGAATGTGCAAAAAGATGGGGGTTAGCTGGTGGAAATGTAGAAGGACACTACAATGCTGGTGTAACTGCAGCAATGAAATATTTGTCGCTTTACGGAGCAGCAGCTACTATTTCTGATGCTGATATTACAGCGTATTTAACAAGCAAACCTTTCAATGCAGCAAATGCATTAGAAATGATTGGAAATCAGTATTGGGCAGCAACATTCTTAAATGAATATGAAACTTTCGCAAATTGGAGAAGAACAGGTTATCCTAACTTAGTTCCTGTTAATTACCCTGGAAATGCTACTAATGGTACTATTCCAAGAAGATTAACGTATTCAACAAGTGAAGAAGTTGTTAATCCTGATAATTATGCAGCAGCAATAGCAGCTCAAGGACCAGATGTTCTTACAACAAGAGTTTGGTGGGATCAATAAGAACTAAAAATAGTTTAATCAATAAAAAGGGAGTGGTGTTAAGCCCTCCCTTTTTATTGTTTTTGAATTATGAAAACTACATTCAAAATTTTTCAATTTTATTATATCAGCGTTTTTCTTATTTATTTTTTAGAAAAGATTAATGCTCAAAACAGCCAGTAATTTTCTTTAATTCCATGAAGATAATCAGGAATTACTTTTTGATAAAAATCAACAGTTAATGTTAATTGGTAATAACAACAATGATCTTCAGGTGTTTGAGTTTCAAAAGTAAAAGAGATACATTAGTTAAGAAATAATTATAAGTAAAAAGGAGGTATAACCAGTTTCTATTTTACTTAGAGCTTCTTTAATCATCTAAAACTTGTTATTGGTCGAATTTATTTATTTACGAGAATTATATTTCGTTATTTTAAAGTAAATACAAGGAGTTGTATTCATTAAGTTTTTTAATTGTTTTTTTTGAATTAATTATTTATTACTAAGAAGAGCTAGTCAAAACTGGTTCTTCTTTTTTTAGCAATAATTTGATAGTGAAAATGATCCAATTAAATTGAAGATAAACACCTAACTAAAAAAACGAAATATGTATTTAAAGTGTTTTACACTAGCGCTATTTTTATCACAAGTATGCACCCAAAAAGCATATTCCCAAGATTGGAACACTTTTGCAAATACAAGCTATTTCGCAAAAGCCAACCTAGAACTTAAATTGCATGCAGAAAATAAAAACCGCGTTGTTTTTATGGGAAACTCAATTACAGAAGGTTGGACTCAGTTACGTCCAGAATTTTTTAAAGGCAGAGATTATATTAATAGAGGTATTTCAGGTCAAACAACACCGCAAATGCTTTTACGCTTTAGACCCGATGTTATTGATTTAAAACCAAAAGTTGTTGTTATTCTTGCAGGTACCAATGACATTGCAGGAAATACAGGGTGGACATCTCTTGAAATCATTATAGGGAATATTAAATCGATGGCAGAACTTGCAAATTCTAATGGCATTAAAGTGGTCATTTCTTCTGTTTTACCTGCAATAGAGTACTTGTGGAAGCCAGGTTTAGAGCCCTCTCTAAAAATCATTTCAATTAACAAAGCTCTTAAGCTTTATGCTAAAGAAAATAATTTTATTTATGTAGATTATTTCTCATCTATGGTTGATGACAAAGGAGGCTTAAAGGTTCCTGAATATACTGCAGCAAATGATCTTGTTCATCCTAACAAGGCTGGTTATGCTGTTATGGAAAAACTAGTAGAACAAGCAATTAAAAAGGCATTCACAAATTAATTTAGAATATGAAAAAGCAACTTCTTTTAGGTATAATCGTTTTAGCTCTTGGCTTACAGTTTAACTCTTGCAAATCACCAGAGCAAGGACAATTAAAAGTAAATTCACTTTTTTCTGACCACATGGTGCTTCAACAAAAACAAGACGTAGCATTTTGGGGAACATATACACCTAACCAGAAAGTTACTGTTACCGGAAGTTGGGGAAAAGAAGCAACGAGTATTACTGATGAAAAAGGCAAGTGGAAACTCAATTTATCTACGCCTAAAGCAGGTGGACCATTTGAAGTAAATATCACAACAAAAGACACTTCTCTTTTATTAAAAGATGTACTGATTGGTGAAGTTTGGATAGCGTCTGGACAATCCAATATGGAAATGGATTTTGATTATTGTTGTAATACTACAGATCATTCGGAAGTAGAAATTTCTACAGCTAATTATCCACAAATACGAATGCTTACTGTTAAAAAGCAATTAAGTTCATCTCCTTCTGAAAATTTTGAAGGCACTTGGGAAAAAGCCATTGGTAAAAATATTACTAATTTTAGTGCAGCTGGTTATTTTTTCGCAAAAAGATTACACACTGAATTGAATGTTCCCATAGGGATTATTCATGCAAGTTGGGGCGGAACCGATGCTGAAGCATGGACTAGTAAAGAAAAAATAAACACATTAGATTTTTTTGATGAAACAATCGAATCTAATGATCGTTTAACTCGAGAATCCACTAAATCTGAACGTTGGTTTTCGCAATTTGAATCGACACCAATACCATCAGATGTATGGTACTTGTTTTTAGGAGACTCTTTAGGATTTCCAGACAAATGGAAAAATTTAGATTTTAAAGATGAAGCATATCTTTCCTCAAATTATAATTCAGATAACTGGAAACAAATAGAGTTACCAGGTACATTTGATAACGTTTTTGAAACCAATGATTTTGATGGTGTTATTCTATTAAAAAAATCATTTATACTTGATGAAATCAAAGGAGATTACAGTCTTAAATTAGGACCGGTAACGGATATGGATTTCACGTATGTAAACGGAGAGAAAATTGGAGCTACTCTTGGTAAAGCAAGCGGAATGGATAAGATTTATAAAATCCCAAAAGACATCCTTAAAGTTGGAAAGAACGACATTGTTATACGTGTTTTAAATCAGTACGGAGAAGGTAAAGTAGGAGACATTTCATTAATAACCTCCATTGGAAATGATAAACCTTTAGCTGGTAAATGGAGTTACAGAGTCTCGGCAGAGGCTTATAGACAAATGGACTCATACACATGGCCGCATTCTGCTTTTTATTTATATGATAGGCAGGATATCGATTTTTCACAAAGACCTCCAGTTGTAAATTATAATCAAAATTCTAAATCATCACTGTTTAATGGGATGATTAATCCATTAATTCCATATAATATTAAAGGAACCATATGGTATCAAGGAGAGAATAATGTACAAAGATTTAAGGAGTATGAAACACTTTTTCCTGCTATGATAACCGATTGGCGTGAAAAATGGAATAACGATTTTCCATTTTATTTTGTTCAAATAGCTCCGTTTCACAATTACAATGGGCTTTCTTCTTCATTACGAGATGCACAGAGAAAAACGTTGAAACTTCATAAAACAGGTATGGTAGTTACACTAGATATTGGTGAGGATTATGATATACATCCCTCAAACAAACACGATGTTGGAAATCGATTAGCTGGTTTAGCATTAGCAAATGATTATGGGAAATCAATAGTTTCATCAGGTCCTTTGTATAAAAGTCATGAGATTTCTGGAAATAAATTGACACTCGAATTCGAATCTATTGGGTCTGGTCTGATTGTAAATAATTCGGAATTGTCTGAATTTGAAATTGCTGGAGCTGATAAGAAGTATGTTGTTGCGAAAGCAAAAATTGTAGGCGATAAAGTTCAGCTGTCTTCATCTTCCGTACGCAAACCAAAGTATGCCAGATATGCCTGGAAAGATATTAGTAACGCCAGTTTATTCAATAAAGAAGGTTTGCCAGCATCTTCTTTTACAACTGAATAAAATAAATATGGAAACAACAACAACTTATTAATTAGGAACCAAGTACAGGCTATCATCAAAACACAAATAGAATAAACACAAATAAGTCCAGTACCTCAATATTAGTTATCATAACTATCTACCAAAGTTGTAACTTTTAAGCTGTCTATAAATGACTTGATATTAGTTAATTGGTCTTTTTTAATGCTTATATTTTTTTTGCTATTTGGAAGCATGTCGAAGTAATTATCAGAAAAATTATGAGTAGAATTTGTTGAAAGGAAAACATTTTTGGCCAACCTATCCGTTTTTAATTCAACAATAAACTGATTTTTATTTTCATGTATTGAATACGTAATTTTTGGCGTAGTAAGAGCCAATTCTTTATTAGGTACTAAATACATTATGTTTTCAGAAAGAACTTTCTTATTTGAGATTAATTCTGTGTAAAGAAGAACTTTATTAGATTTGGTATCATTTAAAAAATCATTTTTCATTAATTCTAAATGACTTTCGCTACTGTTGCCTGTAATCGTAACATTCTTATTCCACTGCTTTAGTTCATTTCCTTCAAAATCAATTAAACGCACATTAAGCTGCGCATTTGTATTGCTAATAGAATCTGAAACTACAAATACTTTTACGCTTTCTTCATTATTTTCATAGCTAACTAAAAAATTACGAAAAGATTTTTTTGCTTTGTAGTGTAGTGCCTTCCATTTTCCAAAATAATCTATACTTGACCAAGATGCTACTGGCCAACAATCATTAAGTTGCCAATATAAGCTTCCCATACATATATCTTTATTTCTTCTGTGTGCTTCAAAACCAATATTGACACCATCTGCTTGAAGTAATTGACTCACATATAAAAAGCTTTCAAAATCTTTTGGTTTTTTATAATCTCGCAACATATATTCTTCAATTGTAGCATTACCTATACTTGATCTTTGATGAGATTTCATTACTTCTGAATACACATCATAGTCTTCTGGATTCGTGTATTTTTTTACTGAAGAAAATTCTGGAAATGACTGAAAACCAAATTCTGACATAAAACGTGGGATTGCTGTGTTATAATTCTCGAATGGTTTTTTCCCCCACCAAACATCCCAATAGTGATAATCTCCTTTAGTAAATGATATTTTTTTGCCAAGCGCACTACTTGGTGATGATGACCAATAAGCACGATCACTGTCATATTGGTTTACGACCTCTGGAAGAATTTTGTGAAATAAATCATCATATGATTTCCACATGCTATCTGCCACTTCTTGAGATTGCTCTTTTGCTACATCCTCTTTCCATCCCCAATTTTGCCAAGCCCATTGATTTTCATTATTCCCACACCACATTGCAATTGATGTATGATTCCTTAATCGTTTTACATTCTCTATAGCTTCCTGCTTTACATTTTTAAGGAAAGATTCATCACCAGGATACATTGCGCAGGCAAACATAAAATCTTGCCAAACCAATAGTCCATTTTCATCACATAAATCATAAAATTCATCATTTTCATAAATACCACCTCCCCAAACACGAATCATATTCATGTTGGCATTTTTTGCTGAATTTAAAATGAATTCATAATTAGATTTTTTTACTCTAGATTGAAACTGGTCTTGTGGAATATAATTTGCTCCTTTCATAAATACAGCATGCCCATTAACTTTAAAATAAAATGAAGAACCTAAAGAGTCTGCTTCTGTAATTAACTCTATGGTGCGCAAGCCAACTCTATGTGATTTTGAGTCTGCATATGAATTTGAATTGATTTTTACTTCTACATCATACAAAACCTGTTTTCCCATACCATTAGGCCACCATAATTCAGCGTTTTCTATTTCAAATGGAATTTCTAGTGTGTTTTTTCCATTTATCAATTCAACATCAACTATTTTGATTGATTTTTTATTTACGAGTACCTCAACTGAGGTTTCTTTAGAAGCTGTTTTTACGTCTACTTCAATCATAGCCGTTAAGCTAGCTACGCTATCTAAACGATTTTGTTTGATAAATAAATCGTTAATTTTATGATGAGACCAACCTCTAAGTTTTACAGGTTTCCAAAGACCAGAAGGAACTAATCGAGGTCCCCAATCCCAGCCAAAATGATATCCTGCCTTTCTTGTGAAAAGACCTACTTTTTTATCCTTTTCAACTTTTCCTATTTCAGCCAAATCATTGCCAGATTCAGGAAACTTATAACCTACATTATCATGCTTTTTAACTCCTTTTTTAATAGGCGATTCTAATAATACTTGCAATGTATTTTTTCCTTTTTTTAAGAGGTGTTTACAATCAATAATATAGCTTCTAAACATATTATCTGTTTGCAAAACTAACGAGTCGTTTAAAAACACTTTGCCATAGGTATCTAAACCTAAAAACTCTAACTCTATGTTTTGCATTGACAACTCATCTTCTGAAACCTCAAAATTTGTTTTGTACTGCCAATCTTCTTTATCAATCCATTGCAACTCATGCTCGTTTAATCTAAAAAAAGGATCTTTTATTTTTTTATTATTTAACAAATCTAGATGTACTGAGCCAGGTACTGTAGCATTTAGCCATGTAGAATCCCCCACTTTTTGAAAACTCCAGTTATTTTTTAACTCAACTTCATATATGGTAGGTTTATCTTTTTCACATCCATAAAAGGAAATAATAGCTATAATTAAAATAAATAGTCGTTGATGAGTAAGAACGTTCTTCATTGTTATTAGTTGTTATTTTATGATTTTAATACTGCTTAGTAAATCTAGTTAAAACTCAAATTTAGAGATAATTACCAATCCATCCAAGACATTAACCCCATTTAATTATGGTATCTATGACCGAACGTATTTGTGCAAAATTTTGTAGTTTTTTCATCTTTATACAACCACATTCAGCATCTTCTTTTACAACTGAATAAAAAGGAAATGGAAAAGCATAATATTTTAACTACCAATCAATAGTCTTATCAATAAATTGAATTAAACTATTTGCCATTTCTTCTTGATCTTTAATTGATGGATGCGCTGAAGCTTCTATGTAAGGCATAAAATGTGTGTAAATTGTTTTGTCATTTAGATTTGCTACCGCTTTTTCAATATAATCAATCCATTTTGAACCTTCTTTGGCTGCATCCATGCTGCCAAGTGAACATATAATACTAGCATTTGGATACTTACCTCTTAAACCTGCTACAAATTTTTGATAAGCATTTATCAAAAATTCATCATCTGGAGTTTTGTTCCCAAATCGCTTTTTAAATTCTTCATGTTCAGGTAAATCAACCAACCACGAATCATTCTGAAGTAGATTAATAACCACAATATCAGGACTATATGAACTGAAATTCCATTTACTGGTGCCGTCTGTAGGAACCAATCTATCATATATTTCTGGCATTATTAAGGAATCCCAGCTAACTGTTATGCCAATACCACTTTTACAGATACATTGATATTTTGCATCATAATGTCTGGCGGTAATAGCAGCATAACTTAAATAATTATTTGTATACGTACTATCTGGCGAGTCTTTTCCTGAAAGGTCTTCTACAGCATAACCTGCTGTTATGGAGTTTCCATAAAATTCTATTTTCCTTTTTTTAGGTGCCGATTTTGGTAATAACTTGACCTTATTATCAATTTTAAAACCGTAAAAACTAGTTTTACCTCTATTCCATTCCGTTCTTTTGAAAATTTCAATTACATGTTTTCCTTCGGATAAGCTTGAAGCCAATTGATAATATCGTTTGGTGATATCTGGTTTTAAAATAGAAACAAGATCATTGTCTATAATTATGTTATAATAATTATCTCCAGTTTCATCTTCTAACAAGGCTTGAATTGATTCGCCTTCAAAATTCATCTTTACGGACGTACCCGACCAGTATAATTCTGCCGCTTCAATTTTTGTGGTGTCTATTCTTCCCCAGTATTCAATTTCAGGGTTCGAAAAATCTATAAGCATTTCTTTTTCATTTGTACAGCCAATTAATATTACTGATAAAACAAGAATTAATTTGTAAACTTCTCTCATATATTTAATTATTTCAATGAATACTCATATCTATTAATGTCTTGCTTCATCGGGATTACTTGGTATTCTAATGTTTTCAACAAGATCTTGAACTGCTTTTGATGGTTCTGGTGTGAATCTCATAATTACAATAGAAACTATAAAATTTAAAGCCGTTACAACAGTGCCAAAACCTTCTGGTGAAATACCCTTCATCATTCCTTAAATAACAGCTTCCTTATTCATTTTTTTATAAAAAACACCTAAAATAATCGCTAAAAAAAGAGGCTGCTGCTAAACCAAAAGCTAGTACCACCGTGGTAGCGACAAACTCAGGAGGATTAATTCCAAAACACCCAGCAATACCCACTGCTACTACTGTCGGCAATCGTGCTGCAATTAAATCATTTTTTCATATTCTAAATTAATTTGTGAATGCCTTTTTAATTGCTTGTTCTACTAGTTTTTCCATAACAGCATAACCAGCCTTGTTAGGATGAACAAGATCATTCGCTGCAGTATATTCAGGAACCTTTAAACCTCCTTTGTCATCAACCATAGACGAAAAATAATCTACATAAATAAAATTATTTTCTTTAGCATAAAGCTTAAGAGCTTTGTTAATTGAGATGATTTTTAGAGAGGGCTCCAAACCTGGCTTCCATAAGTACTCTATTGCAGGTAAAACAGAAGAAATGACCACTTTAATGCCATTAGAATTTGCAAGTTCTGCCATCGATTTAATATTCCCTATAATGGTTTCAAGAGATGTCCACCCTGTATTTCCTGCAATGTCATTGGTACCTGCAAGAATAACAACAACTTTTGGTTTTAAATCAATAACATCGGGTCTAAAGCGTAAAAGCATTTGCGGTGTTGTTTGACCTGAAATACCTCTATTAATATAATCTCTGCCTTTAAAAAATTCTGGACGTAACTGAGTCCAACCTTCTGTAATTGAGTTTCCCATAAAAACAACGCGGTTTTTATTTTCTGCATGCAATTTAAGTTCTAGGTTGGCTTTTGCGAAATAGCTTGTATTTGCAAAAGTGTTCCAATCTTGGGAGTAGGCTTTATTAGTAATAAAAAATAATGGAGTGAAAAATAAAATAATAAAATAATTTCTTAATCGCATGATGCTATATTTTTATTGGTTGGTGTTAAATAGGTTTTTTTATGAATGATTATTAAAAATTATAATACTTAAGTGTTCTGATCTTAGTTTGAAAATAGGAGATTCTAACTTTTACCTATAATGTGTTCACTTATAACAAGGTTTGCCCTATGTTCTCCTCTTTAAAAAAGGGAGGAAATGGTAAGGCTACAAGAAAAAGAAATCATAAAACACAACTTATTTATGAGTTGAAATTTAACAGAGATGCATGAGTGGTGTTTTTTTTAAAAAATATTTAGATGGAATTCCTTAATTTTAATCAATGTAACTTTTTTTGTTTATGAAAATATAATTTATATTTGGGTTTAAAATAAAAGCAAAACTAGATAAAGTGCAAATAAAAACTCTTCTTTTTTTTATTATATTTTTTCTTTTGAACCTAAGCAAGTGTTATTCGCAAAACAAAAACATTTCATTAGATCTTGAGGACGCTCACATTGAAGAAGTTTTTAATGAAATTCAAAAGAATACAGAATTTAAAATATTCTACATGAATTCTGAAATTGATTTACAACGGAAAATCTCTATTCAAGTAGATAAAAAAAGTATAGAGAAAATACTGAAACTCCTTTTTGCTGATACAAACATTGTTTATGAAATTGTTGGAAAGCAGATTTTACTTAAAAGAGCTTCATTAAAAAATAAGAGTACCCCTATTTCTTCTGTAAATGAGAATACTGATTTGGAAGAAGTCGTTTTAGAAAAGGTGCAAGTTCAAGGAACAATAGTTGATGCGTTTGGTGTTTTACTTTCTGGAGTTAATGTAATTGAGAAAGGTACTACTAACGGAACTTCTTCCGATTTTGATGGAAACTATACTCTTTCAGTTGCAAGCACAACGGCTGTTTTAGAATTTTCTTCTTTAGGTTTTATAACCAAAGAGGTCGAAGCAGGAAATCAAACTACGATAAATGTCTTTTTATTAGAAGATTCTGAGAGTTTAGACAAAATAGTTATTACTGCTTTTGGATTCGAAAAGAAAATAAAATCTGTAGGGTATTCGATCACCCAGGTTAAAGGTGATGAATTAAACCGTGTTAAAACAACTAGTCCACTACAAGCCTTACGAGGTAAAATTGCGGGTGTTAACATTAGTAACAGTGCAACTGGAATCAAAGGGTCTACAAGAGTTGTTATTAGAGGTAATAGTTCTTTCAATGGAGCTAACCAACCCCTTTATATTATTGATGGTATTTCACTTCAAAATCAACAGTTAGGTTCTGCTGGTGAATGGGGTGGAGCTGATAATGGTGATGGACTTTCAGCTATTAACCCTGATGATATAAAATCCATCAGTGTTTTAAAAGGTGGTGCAGCAGCAGCACTTTATGGATCTAGGGCTTCCAATGGTGTTATTATAATTAAGACAAAGGATGGTAAAGGTGGTCAAAAAGGGATGGGTATAGAAGTAAGTAACCAAACGGTATTTACTGGTATAAATAATCTTTTTAACCCTCAAACGACCTATGGAAATGGTATTGCTGGTGGTTTTACAACAAATCAGGCAGATACATTTAATTCTTGGGGACCAAGGTTAGATGGATCATTACGAACTACATATGATGGTTCTCAGCAGGTTTATGCTTATGCTGGAGATAATTTAAAGCGCCTTTACTCAACGAGTTTAAATACAACAAACTCTGTTGCATTTACCTCAAATACTGATAAAGGAAGTACTAGACTTTCAACTACATATACAGATGGAAAAGACGTTGTTGCAACATCAAAACTAAAACGACTTTCCTTTGCTTTAAATACTTCACAACGACTATCTGATAAATTAACAGTCAGTGCAAGTGTGAAATTTAGTGATATAGACGAAACAGCAAATCCTGTTGTAGGAACTGCACCGATGAGTCCAAACGGTGCTATTCGATATTTTGCACCAAATATAAATGTAAATGATTTTATTGGTGATTTTGGTAATGGTACCACTGATGGCCGTAATGAATTGCGGGTTTCCGATGGTCTATATAATACAAACCCATGGTTTGCTTTACACAATAACATAACCTCTGCAGAGAAACAAAGATTATTAGGGGCTGTAAATGCAAGGTATGACGTTACAAAGAATCTTTATATAAGAGGACAAGCTGGGTTTGACAAGGCTACGAATCATTTTAATAATCAAGTACTTAATGGTGCTCCTTTATTTCAACCTGGTGTTGCTTATAATCCAGGAGGACAGCTTTTTCAGCAGACACAAACTATTGACCAATATGATGCAGATGTTTTTATTGGAACTGATAATGTAAATGTTACCAAAGACTTTGCTGTGAACGGTTTTGTTGGAGCAGGAACATTTTATGTTAAAGCAGAAAATGTGGGAGTTTTTGGAAATCAAATGGTAATACCTGGGTTGATTTCTGTATTGAATACAGCATCTCAATCTGGTTTATATGGTTTTCAAGAAAGAAAAATTAATTCTGTTTATGGATCTGCAGAATTTTCTTTTTTAGATAAAATTTATTTAACCACGACAGTAAGAAATGATTGGTTCTCTACACTCTCTGCACCTGGAAAAACAACTCCAAATAGTGACTTATATGGTTCGGCAAGTTTATCTGTTATTTTATCAGATTTAATTGAACTACCAACAGCTATTTCTTTTGCTAAAATAAGAGGAGGATATTCTCAAGTTGCTGGTGGAGCTAACGACCCTTACGGTTTAAGTTTAACTTATGGACTAGTAGGTCAAGGTCACTTAGGAACTCCACTTGGGAATATTAACGGAGGAACGATCCCAAATTCTTCTATAACACCTTTTGAGAAAAATGAGATGGAAGTTGGTCTTGATTTACGTTTGCTTAATAATAGATTTTCTCTTGACTTAGCATATTATTCAAATCAAACGTTAAGAGATATTGTAAATGCCACATCTTCGATTGCTTCTGGATATCAAAATACAACAATCAATTTGGGAGAAATAACAAACAAAGGAGTAGAAATATTATTAAGGGGAAAAGTAATTGATAAAGACGATTTCTCATTAGATTTATCTCTAAACTACGCTAACAATAGAAGTGAAGTTGTTAGAACTGATGAGAATAATGGAATTATTCAAGCAGGAGTAGGTTCTTTCTTTCAATCAAATATAGGGCACATGCCTGGGCAACCCTTTGGTGTTATTTATGGTAACTCATACGTAAGAGATGCTCAAGGTAGTATTGTACATGAAATGGTTAATGGTATTCCAGTACCTAAATCTGAAGCATTGAACAAAGTTTTAGGTGTAGGAGTTGCTCCAACCCAAATGGGTTTTGGTGTCGACTTAAGATACAAGAGCTTTACATTTAATGCATTCCTAGAAGGGAAATTTGGAGGAAGCATTGTTTCTAATACCAATCAAAAAATGAAACAGTATGGATTACATGAAGACACAGTTCCTCAAGGAGGAAGAGAAAATGGGTTTATTCCTGATGGCGTGTTAGAGGATGGAAGTCTTATAACTCAAAGGCTGACAGATGGAGATATTTATTCTTATTGGACACTTGGATCTAAACATGCTATTGGAGAAGAGAATGTTTACAAAAATGATTTTATTAGAATCAGTCAATTGAGTTTAGCATATCAAATTCCTAATAAAGCACTTATGAATACTTTTATTAATAGTGCAAGTATTTCTGTAGTTGGAAATAATTTAGGATTTATATTTAACAACGTACCAAATCACGACCCAGAGGCTTATTATAATACGCGTAATGGTCAGGGTGCTGAGGCTATTTCAATGCCAATAGGTGAATCTGTTGGTTTTTCTATTAACCTAAAATTTTAATTTAAGATGAAAAAAATAATAACTTTATTTATAACAATATCCATGATACTAGTGTCATGCGATAAAGGATTTGAGGATCTTAATGTTGATCCAACAGCAAGTTCAGAACTTGCTGTAAATCCAAAATTCGCATATTTATTTTTAAAATCGGCAACCGAAGAATACGAATTGTCTTTTACAAATATATTATGTGCAGGACAACTTGTACAGCAAGTAATGGATCAAACATTCCCGCAATCAAGTATCTACACGCTTCGTGAAGATCTTCAGTTTGCATGGTGGGAGACACAATATGGAACAACTATTAAATCGGTTGTTGATATTATTAGTCAATTAGAGGCTGAAGGAAATGTAGGAACTGAATTGGGAATTGCAAGAATTTGGAAAGTATTTATTTTCCATGCATTGGTTGACCAGTATGGTGATACTCCTTATTTTGGTGCTGGAAAAGGCTTCTTAGATGTTAATATTAGACCAGCCTATGATGATGATCAAGAAATTTATATGGACATGTTAAAAGAGCTTGAAGAAGGTGTTGCTCAAATAGGAGCAGCCAGCACACTTGGTGGTTCAGATTTAGTTTTTAACGGGAATACAGATAAATGGAAAAAGTTTGGAAATTCGCTAATGTTACGTCTAGCAATGCGTATGAAAAATGTAGACGCTTCTCTTTCAGGAACGTGGGCTCAAAAAGCTATCAATGGTGGTACTATGTCTTCTAATGATGATACTGCCTTTATGATTCATACTGATGGTCCAACAGATTTAAATAGAAATGCTTGGGGAACTTATGCACCAAGATATACTAATGCACGAATAGGAGCAACATTGTATGATTGGCTTGATACCAACGGTGATCCTCGCCTTAACATCCTTGCAGACCCAAATGGTCCAGCAGCAGGAAATCGTTATGGTCTAGAAAATGACCAACTTATGGCTATTTATGGAGAAACTCCAGATAGTTATGCGAAGGTAAATCCTGCGATTACGCAAAATGCGTCTCCTTGGATATTTCTTTCTTATGCTCAAACGGCATTATTGGAAGCAGAGTTTGCTGCGGCTGCAGGAAATCATGCTACTGCTGAAGTAAAATATAACAGTGGAGTGAAAGCTCATATGCAAATATGGGGATCTCACTATGATTCATCACTTACTATTGATAATGCGACAGTTGCCGCATATCTTGCAACGAATCCTTACAATGCTCTTGAAGCTGAAAAAATGATTGGTGAGCAGTATTGGGCTGCATCCTTCTTTGACTTTTTTGAAGGTTTTTCTAATTTTAGAAGATCTGGATACCCTGCACTTCAACCCTTTGGTGGAGAAGCTGTACATCCTAGGAATACCACGAATGGTGCTATACCTAGAAGGTTAATTTACCCTCCTAGTGAAGGTTCAGTAAATGCTGATAATTTTCAGGTTGTATTGTCTGCGCAAGGGCCAAATGATCAAGTCACCAGAGTTTGGTGGGATAAATAAAAACTGATTTTTTATAGTTTTTTATTTTACATTTATTTATTGTAAAATAAAAAAACAAAAGAATATAGGGTAATTGATAACTGAAGTGTACAATGTATGAGCGCATTTAAAAAGGATTGAAAATTCAAGTTCATAGAAATCAATATTTTGATGCTGTGATGCCTAGAAAGTCAATCGGATTAAGCACTTTTCAACTATTATTTATAAATTTATAACTATTGAATAGAAAAGTATTAGACTCTAAATCAATGCATTTCCATCTTTTTAAAAAGGGAGATGAGAAAGCCTTTGCTTATTATTTTAATTTGTATTTCAACCAAATTGTAGGGTTCTGTACCGAATTTATAAAGGACCGTGATCAAGCAAAAAACATTGCCCAAGAAGCTTTTTTAAAACTTTGGTTGAACAAAGAAAAAGTCCAAAAAATAAATGGTATTAAAGCTTTTCTATATACTTCTGCAAAGAGCGATTGCTTGAATCTTTTTCGACATAAAAAAGTAGTTCATAAATACTTTGATAGCAGTTTACGAAAAAGAGAAGAAAGCCTGAATATAGAAGTTTTAAACGCGATGAATTTTGACACGGTAATGCTTACAGAGCTAGAGGACTTAATCGAAGGGTCCGTGAACGAGCTTCCAGATAAATGCAAGCAAGTTTTTAAAATGCGCCGTGTTGAATTTAAAAAGAATAAAGAAATAGCAGCAGAACTCGATATTTCTATCAAAGCGGTAGAGGCAAATATGACACGTGCTTTAAAGCACCTTAAAAATAAACTTTCAGATTACCTTCCTGCCATGATCCTTTTAATTGTTTTTAATTGTTTTTAAAAGAATGGATTACAGTATTATAGGGTAAATAGAATATTGGGTGTACTTAGATTGAACATTATATGAATATGCATAAAGAAAAAAATAACTTAATATCTAAGTATCTTCAAGGAGAAGCTACTGAAGAGGACGTTAAAATTTTATTTGACTGGGCGGATAGCGCAGCGAAAAATAGAGAAGAATTAATTACTTCCAAGAAAGTTTGGGCGCTGTCAGCGATTTCCAATACTACAAATACTGTTGATTTAAAGAAAGTACAATTAAAAATAAAAGCAGTCAAAAACAAAAAATGGCGATTGATAGCCTTTAAATATGCTGCAGTTTTAGTTTTTGGCCTTTTTATCGCTTCGGTATTTGTGGCCCAATTTAGCGTTGGAGATGCGAGTGAAATTGTACTGGAAATGAGTAATGGTACTAAAAAAATCATAGCCTTAGATGGAAATCAAAACATTGTCAATCGAGAGGGTGAAGTATTAGGAATACAACGAGAAGGTAACATAAGTTATGAAGACAATACAGCTACTGGTAGCGAAGAATTAGTATACAACACTTTGTCTGTTCCTTATGCCAAGCGATTTCATTTGGTCTTGTCAGATGGTTCTACGGTATCTTTAAATGCAGGTACAACAATAAAATTTCCTATAAAATTTTTAAAAGGGCAACCAAGAGAAGTTTTTATAGATGGAGAAGCTTTTTTTGATATTGTTAAAGATGAAAATCATGCTTTTATAGTTCAAGCGAATCGACTACGGACAAAGGTTTATGGTACTAAATTTAATGTTAGCTCCTATAAAAATAATGATGCGGACCAGGTTATTTTACAAGAGGGCTCCGTGGGCGTAAAACCGAATGGAAAACAGATGAAAACTGTAGTTGAAGTAGTATTGAAACCCAATGAGATTGCAATACTAGATAAGGCAGGTTTGCTGTATAAAAAAGAGGTAGACGTTGCAAGTCATATTGCATGGGTAAAAGGGGTGTTCATGTTCAGAAATGAACGTTTTGAAGATATTTTTAAAAAATTAGAAAGACACTACGATGTTTCCATACAAAACAACCAACCAGCGTTGAACGATAGCCGATATACAGGAGCTTTTGATATAGAAACGATTGCAGAAGTGCTAAAGTTATTTAGTAACCTTAAAGGCTTTACGTATAAAATAGATAAGAAAGAAATTACTATTAATCCTTAAATAAATAATAATAACGCTTATGAAGTGAAATAGTACCTTAAAAAAAATCAGAGAATGCACTAACATCCCCTGATTCAGTAAATTAATTTAAATATTCACTAACATTTAAACTATTCAAAATTATGAATAAAAATTCAAATATTTTAGAGAGAACTAAATTCTTTCCTAAAATAAATTTACAAACCAAATTATTGGCATTTGTTTTGTTGTTCTCATTATCTCAAACTTATGCGAATAACAACAACAGTCCAGAAAAAATAAGTACTTCATTGGGGCTTAATGACACAGTTTCAGAAAAAGAAATTGTTCAAAAACAGGTTACAGGAACTGTAACTGACGAGAATGGAACTCCTATTCCAAACGTGAATGTAATTGAGAAAGGTACTACTAACGGAACTTCTTCCGATTTTGATGGAAACTATACTCTTTCAGTTGCAAGTACAACGGCTGTTTTAGAATTTTCTTCTTTAGGTTTTATAACCAAAGAGGTCGAAGTAGGAAATCAAACTACGATAAATATATCTCTTGCTGAAGATGCAAGTCAACTAGATGAGGTGGTAGTTACTGCTTTTGGGTTCGAAAAGAAAACAAAATCTGTAGGGTATTCGATCACCCAGGTTAAAGGTGATGAATTAAACCGTGTTAAAACAACTAGTCCACTACAAGCCTTACGAGGTAAAATTGCTGGTGTTAATATTAGTAACGGTGCAACTGGAATCAAAGGGTCTGCAAGAGTTGTTATTAGAGGTAATAGTTCTTTCAATGGAGCTAACCAACCCCTTTATATTATTGATGGTATTTCACTTCAAAATCAACAGTTAGGTTCTGCTGGTGAATGGGGTGGAGCTGATAATGGTGATGGACTTTCAGCTATTAACCCTGATGATATAAAATCCATCAGTGTTTTAAAAGGTGGTGCAGCAGCAGCACTTTATGGATCTAGGGCTTCCAATGGTGTTATTATAATTAAGACAAAGGATGGTAAAGGTGGTCAAAAAGGGATGGGTATAGAAGTAAGTAACCAAACGGTATTTACTGGTATAAATAATCTTTTTAACCCTCAAACGACCTATGGAAATGGTATTGCTGGTGGTTTTACAACAAATCAGGCAGATACATTTAATTCTTGGGGACCAAGGTTAGATGGATCATTACGAACTACATATGATGGTTCTCAGCAGGTTTATGCTTATGCTGGAGATAATTTAAAGCGCCTTTACTCAACGAGTTTAAATACAACAAACTCTGTTGCATTTACCTCAAATACTGATAAAGGAAGTACTAGACTTTCAACTACATATACAGATGGAAAAGACGTTGTTGCAACATCAAAACTAAAACGACTTTCCTTTGCTTTAAATACTTCACAACGACTATCTGATAAATTAACAGTCAGTGCAAGTGTGAAATTTAGTGATATAGACGAAACAGCAAATCCTGTTGTAGGAACTGCACCGATGAGTCCAAACGGTGCTATTCGATATTTTGCACCAAATATAAATGTAAATGATTTTATTGGTGATTTTGGTAATGGTACCACTGATGGCCGTAATGAATTGCGGGTTTCCGATGGTCTATATAATACAAACCCATGGTTTGCTTTACACAATAACATAACCTCTGCAGAGAAACAAAGATTATTAGGGGCTGTAAATGCAAGGTATGACGTTACAAAGAATCTTTATATAAGAGGACAAGCTGGGTTTGACAAGGCTACGAATCATTTTAATAATCAAGTACTTAATGGTGCTCCTTTATTTCAACCTGGTGTTGCTTATAATCCAGGAGGACAGCTTTTTCAGCAGACACAAACTATTGACCAATATGATGCAGATGTTTTTATTGGAACTGATAATGTAAATGTTACCAAAGACTTTGCTGTGAACGGTTTTGTTGGAGCAGGAACATTTTATGTTAAAGCAGAAAATGTGGGAGTTTTTGGAAATCAAATGGTAATACCTGGGTTGATTTCTGTATTGAATACAGCATCTCAATCTGGTTTATATGGTTTTCAAGAAAGAAAAATTAATTCTGTTTATGGATCTGCAGAATTTTCTTTTTTAGATAAAATTTATTTAACCACGACAGTAAGAAATGATTGGTTCTCTACACTCTCTGCACCTGGAAAAACAACTCCAAATAGTGACTTATATGGTTCGGCAAGTTTATCTGTTATTTTATCAGATTTAATTGAACTACCAACAGCTATTTCTTTTGCTAAAATAAGAGGAGGATATTCTCAAGTTGCTGGTGGAGCTAACGACCCTTACGGTTTAAGTTTAACTTATGGACTAGTAGGTCAAGGTCACTTAGGAACTCCACTTGGGAATATTAACGGAGGAACGATCCCAAATTCTTCTATAACACCTTTTGAGAAAAATGAGATGGAAGTTGGTCTTGATTTACGTTTGCTTAATAATAGATTTTCTCTTGACTTAGCATATTATTCAAATCAAACGTTAAGAGATATTGTAAATGCCACATCTTCGATTGCTTCTGGATATCAAAATACAACAATCAATTTGGGAGAAATAACAAACAAAGGAGTAGAAATATTATTAAGGGGAAAAGTAATTGATAAAGACGATTTCTCATTAGATTTATCTCTAAACTACGCTAACAATAGAAGTGAAGTTGTTAGAACTGATGAGAATAATGGAATTATTCAAGCAGGAGTAGGTTCTTTCTTTCAATCAAATATAGGGCACATGCCTGGGCAACCCTTTGGTGTTATTTATGGTAACTCATACGTAAGAGATGCTCAAGGTAGTATTGTACATGAAATGGTTAATGGTATTCCAGTACCTAAATCTGAAGCATTGAACAAAGTTTTAGGTGTAGGAGTTGCTCCAACCCAAATGGGTTTTGGTGTCGACTTAAGATACAAGAGCTTTACATTTAATGCATTCCTAGAAGGGAAATTTGGAGGAAGCATTGTTTCTAATACCAATCAAAAAATGAAACAGTATGGATTACATGAAGACACAGTTCCTCAAGGAGGAAGAGAAAATGGGTTTATTCCTGATGGCGTGTTAGAGGATGGAAGTCTTATAACTCAAAGGCTGACAGATGGAGATATTTATTCTTATTGGACACTTGGATCTAAACATGCTATTGGAGAAGAGAATGTTTACAAAAATGATTTTATTAGAATCAGTCAATTGAGTTTAGCATATCAAATTCCTAATAAAGCACTTATGAATACTTTTATTAATAGTGCAAGTATTTCTGTAGTTGGAAATAATTTAGGATTTATATTTAACAACGTACCAAATCACGACCCAGAGGCTTATTATAATACGCGTAATGGTCAGGGTGCTGAGGCTATTTCAATGCCAATAGGTGAATCTGTTGGTTTTTCTATTAACCTAAAATTTTAATTTAAGATGAAAAAAATAATAACTTTATTTATAACAATATCCATGATACTAGTGTCATGCGATAAAGGATTTGAGGATCTTAATGTTGATCCAACAGCAAGTTCAGAACTTGCTGTAAATCCAAAATTCGCATATTTATTTTTAAAATCGGCAACCGAAGAATACGAATTGTCTTTTACAAATATATTATGTGCAGGACAACTTGTACAGCAAGTAATGGATCAAACATTCCCGCAATCAAGTATCTACACGCTTCGTGAAGATCTTCAGTTTGCATGGTGGGAGACACAATATGGAACAACTATTAAATCGGTTGTTGATATTATTAGTCAATTAGAGGCTGAAGGAAATGTAGGAACTGAATTGGGAATTGCAAGAATTTGGAAAGTATTTATTTTCCATGCATTGGTTGACCAGTATGGTGATACTCCTTATTTTGGTGCTGGAAAAGGCTTCTTAGATGTTAATATTAGACCAGCCTATGATGATGATCAAGAAATTTATATGGACATGTTAAAAGAGCTTGAAGAAGGTGTTGCTCAAATAGGAGCAGCCAGCACACTTGGTGGTTCAGATTTAGTTTTTAACGGGAATACAGATAAATGGAAAAAGTTTGGAAATTCGCTAATGTTACGTCTAGCAATGCGTATGAAAAATGTAGACGCTTCTCTTTCAGGAACGTGGGCTCAAAAAGCTATCAATGGTGGTACTATGTCTTCTAATGATGATACTGCCTTTATGATTCATACTGATGGTCCAACAGATTTAAATAGAAATGCTTGGGGAACTTATGCACCAAGATATACTAATGCACGAATAGGAGCAACATTGTATGATTGGCTTGATACCAACGGTGATCCTCGCCTTAACATCCTTGCAGACCCAAATGGTCCAGCAGCAGGAAATCGTTATGGTCTAGAAAATGACCAACTTATGGCTATTTATGGAGAAACTCCAGATAGTTATGCGAAGGTAAATCCTGCGATTACGCAAAATGCGTCTCCTTGGATATTTCTTTCTTATGCTCAAACGGCATTATTGGAAGCAGAGTTTGCTGCGGCTGCAGGAAATCATGCTACTGCTGAAGTAAAATATAACAGTGGAGTGAAAGCTCATATGCAAATATGGGGATCTCACTATGATTCATCACTTACTATTGATAATGCGACAGTTGCCGCATATCTTGCAACGAATCCTTACAATGCTCTTGAAGCTGAAAAAATGATTGGTGAGCAGTATTGGGCTGCATCCTTCTTTGACTTTTTTGAAGGTTTTTCTAATTTTAGAAGATCTGGATACCCTGCACTTCAACCCTTTGGTGGAGAAGCTGTACATCCTAGGAATACCACGAATGGTGCTATACCTAGAAGGTTAATTTATCCTCCTAGTGAAGGTTCAGTAAATGCTGATAACTTTCAGGCTGTATTGTCTGCGCAAGGGCCAAATGATCAAGTCACCAGAGTTTGGTGGGATAAATAAATTATTTGAGTTAATTTATTTTAACAAAGGAGAGGAAACTCTCCTTTGTTTTTTTTTGTTAAATTTGGTAGTATGAAAAAATCAGTCAAATTATATGTTTTTTGGTTCGTAATTATTGCGCTTCTTTCATGCGTGTTATTATTACTCATTAGCATAACCTCTTCGCAATCTGAACAAACGCATACGCGTTTTACATTACTCAATTCTTCTTTTACAAATATTAACTTTAACAATAGCGTAAAGGATCGTAAAGAGAGCAATATCTTATTATATGCTAATTTTTATGGAGGTGCAGGTGTTGGCGTTGGAGATTTTAACAATGACGGCCTACAAGACCTCTATTTCGCAGGTAATTTGGTGCCAGATAAACTATACCTGAACCAAGGAAACCTTAGCTTTAAAGATATTACAACCACTGCTGGAATTATCGATGACGGCGGCTGGTCTACAGGAGTTACTGTTGCAGATGTGAACAATGACGGACATCAAGATATTTATGTGAGTAGAGAACTCTACGACGATAAACCCGCCTTGCGAACAAACTTATTGTATATAAATAATGGAGATGGAACATTTACAGAGTCTGCAAAAACATTTGGCGTTGACGACACTCAGAGAACGAGACACGCCACTTTCTTAGATTATGATAAAGATGGGTTTCTAGACCTGTTTTTATTAACACAACCTCCAAATCCAGGAGGCTATTCAAAATTTTCTGGAACCACTCTTTTAAAACCAGAATACCATTTAAAATTATTCAAAAACACAGGTAAAAGCTCATTTATTGAAGTCAGCGAACAAGCCGGTATAAAATATACAGGCTTTCCTAATGGAGTGTCTGCAAGTGACATTAATAATGACGGCTGGACTGATCTTTACGTCACAAATGATTTTTACGCTCCAGATTTTCTTTTTATAAATAATCAAGACGGAACATTTACCAATCGCGCGGATGCCGCATTAAATCATATGTCTTACTTCAGCATGGGTGTTGATGTTTCTGATATTAACAACGATGGTTTGTTAGATATTTTTACTGTAGATATGGTCGCTGAAGATAATTTTCGTTCTAAGTCTAATATGAGCGGAATGAATCCAGATAAATTTCAAGAAGTTTTGGATGACGGTGGGCATTATCAATATATGTACAACGCGGTTCAACTGAACAACGGAAATACAACATTTAGTGATGTGGCTCAGTTAACAGGAATGGCAGCAACTGATTGGAGTTGGTCTAACCTTATTGCTGATTTCAATAATGATGGGCTCAAGGATACTTATATTACAAATGGGTTACTTTATGATATTCGCAACACTGATGCAGATAAAAATGTAGCAAATTATATAGATAAAATACGATTTGATTGGCTTCAAAAACATCCCGATGGAGGAAATATTAAGAGTGTTTTTGATATCTTAAATTTAGATAACGTATTGGCATTAATGCCGTCTCAACCCTTAAAAAATTATGCGTTTAAAAACAAAGGAAATCTAGATTTTCAAAAAGTAATGGAAGAATGGGGACTGAACGAAGAGTCCTTTTCAAATGGATCTGCCTATGCTGATTTGGATAACGATGGAGATTTAGATCTTGTTGTAAACAACATTAATAGTGAGGCATTTGTGTATCGTAATAATTCGGAAAGTATTTCAAACAGTAATTTTCTTCGAGTACAATTGGTTGATGATAAACACAGAACCGTTTTAGGAACTAGAATTAACCTCTATACAGAAAAAGAAACACAAACTTATGAAACCACTAATGTTCGTGGTATCTATTCTACCAGCGAACCTTTCGTGCATTTTGGACTTCACGAAATCACAAATGTGGACAGTATTGTTGTAACATGGCCTAACCAAAAGAGAACAGTAAAAAGAAATATTACTGTAAATCAAACAATCCAAATAGCAATGAACAATGCTTCAAGTGAGTCTAGAAAACCTTCTGTTAAAAAAGAAAGTTCTTTATTTTCTGATAGTACAGAGTCATTTGATATCAACTTTAAACATACCGAAAATACTTTTGATGATTATAAACATCAAGTATTACTTCCTCATAAACTTTCACAAATGGGCCCTGCCATGGCAAAAGGTGATGTAAACAATGATGGTTTAGATGATGTGTATTTAGGCGGAGCAACCGGCCATAGTGCGCACTTATATATTCAAAATAAGGATGGCAGTTTTTCTAATAGTAATCCCTCTTTTTGGAAAAAGGAAAGCCCTTATGAAGATGTGGACGCGCTTTTTGTAGATGTTAATAATGATGGATATCAAGATTTATATGTTGTTAGTGGTGGCAATGAATATCCTGTAAACGATATGCATTATGTAGATCGTCTTTATATAAACGACGGTAAAGGCAATTTTTCTAAAGGAGCCATTATGAATGTAACTAGAAATAGTGGTTCAATTGTTAAAGCAGCAGATTATGACAACGATGGAGATATGGATCTTTTTGTTGGCGGAAGACATGTACCACACCAATATCCATTGCCAGCAAATAGTATGTTGCTGAAAAACGAAAACGGGCAATTGGTAAATACTACGCAAACATTAGCGAAAGAGTTTAAAGGTCTTGGAATGGTTACCGATGCCGTTTGGAATGATTATGATAATGATGGAGATGTAGATTTAACATTGGTTGGAGAATGGATGCCTATTACTTTCTTTGAAAACAAAGAGGGTGTTTTGAGTAAAGTTGCCATGGATGGCTTGGAAGATTCTTCTGGCTGGTGGTTTAGTTTAGAAAAAGGCGATTTTGATAATGATGGCGATATCGATTTTATTGCAGGAAACCTTGGTCTTAACTATAAATATAAAACATCAAAAGAAAAACCCTTCGATATATATTATAATGATTTTGATACAAATGGACAGAATGATATTGTTCTGGGTTATTATCAGGATAACAAACACTATCCTTTAAGAGGTTTTTCATGTTCATCGGAACAAGTACCCAATTTGAAAGAAAAAATAGGAAAGTATGATGTTTTTGCAGCACTCGAAATTGAGCAAGTGTATGGAAATGATAACCTAGAAAACGCGTTGCATTACAAGGCAACAACATTTGCTTCTTCTTATATAGAAAACCTTGGAAATGGGCAATTTAAAGTATCGTCATTGCCTTATCAAGCTCAGTTTTCAAGTATTAATGATATTCTGGTAGATGATTTTAATAACGATGGACATTTAGATGCACTAACGATAGGTAATATGTTTGTTTCTGAAATTGAAACACCAAGAAATGATGCGGGTACTGGACTTTTGATGTTAGGCGACGGAACGGGAAATTTCTCAGTATCAACGAGTCAAGAAAGTGGTTTTTTCGCCAATCGGGACGCGAAAAAAATAATAGTTATTTCAAACAAGAAACAAAAAAAGCTTTTGATTGCTAATAATAATGATAATCTACAGTGTTTTACTTTAAAATAAAAATAAATCAATATATGAAGAAGTATCTTTTACTAATTGTAATTAGCGGGGTTTCTATGTTCGCTTTTTCTCAAGAAAAAGAAATTATTAAAAAGTCCAATATTATGTACTTTGATCGCGAACACTTTTTAATAGAAGGGACAGTTATTGCCGACTCTCTAAAAGAAAGTCCTTATGATAGATTGCCGATTTCTTACAAAGAAAAAGTAAGAGAACCTGTATGGGATTTATCCAAAGCATCCGCAGGAATAACTGTGCGGTTTCATTCAAATTCGACAAGTATCCATTTAAAATGGTCAATTTTAAATGATTTCTCTATGAATCACATGGCTTCTACAGGAATCAAAGGAGTAGATTTATATGTAAAACATAAAGGTTCATGGAGATATGTGAGTACAGCCATACCTACTGGCATAATAAATGAACAGGAGCTCATAAAAAACATGACTCCTAAACATCGAGAGTACAAACTATTTTTGCCTTTATATGATGGCGTTACAAAATTGGAAGTAGGAATAGATAGTATCGCTACAATTCAAAAACCCACACGAAATATACAAAAACCAATTGTTTTTTACGGAACAAGTATCACCCAAGGTGGTTGTGCTTCTCGTCCAGGAATGGCGCATACCAATATTATATCCAGAAAACTGGACATCGAAATTATAAATTTTGGTTTTAGCGGAAATGGAAGAATGGAAAAACCTATTGTTGAACTCATTTCTGAAATTGATGCCAGCTTTTATGTGATTGAATGTTTACAAAACATAGACACTGAGCAAATTAAAGAACGCACTTTTCCGTTGGTAGAAATCATCAGAAAAAAGCATCCTAATACGCCTATATTTTTAGTTGAAAACATGATGTACAAAAACGCTTTTTTAGATAGAAATATTGAAATTGAACTGAATGAAGAAAATTTAGCGTTGAAAGGTGAATATGATCAAATTGTAAAGAAAGGAATTCAAAATGTGTTCTACATCAAAGACAGGCAAGTAGATGGAATGGACAACGAAGGTACTGTAGATGGTGTGCATCTTACCGATTTAGGATTTTTAAGATATGCAGATTATTTAATAGAGAACTTTAAACAACAGCTTATTAATTAATAATCAAGTACAGGTTATCTCCTCAAAACACAAATAAAAAATGGGGAGTTAATAGTGAAAAAGTACAATAATAATGGGTACTATAGATATAGTAATAATAGGATTGTACATTTTTTAATTGTTGGAGTAGGTATTGGGGTTTCTAAAAAAGCTTCCAAAGGTCTGGATTCTTATTTCCTAGGAGGAAAATCTATTAAATGGTATTTATTACAACCTCAATTACACTAAAACATACATGGTTAGAAAGATTGTAGATTAAAGAGGTACACAGAAAATAGGTGTGTAACGCCTGTCTTTGACCCAAATAAAAAAACCGAAGCACAAGCTTCGGATTTTTTTTAGAGTTCTCTCTTTACTTTTTTAGGATTTTTTGAATTGTTGTGCCTTTTTCTCCTGTAACTTTGAGAATATAAATTCCCGTTTTAAAAGTGGCTGTTGAAAAACGATGATTCGAGTCAAAGTTCCCTTTAAATTCAATTACTTTTCTGCCCGTTATATCAAAAACAGTAACGCAAGTTATTTCGGATTTTATTTGGAATGAATTCTCTATTGGATTTGGATAAATTGTAAAAAGCGCTGAAGTTAAATCAGAATCATCTAAAGAAAGAGTTGTTTGACTACTCCCGTATATTTTAAATTCACCTGGCTGTAAAGAAATGGTTGCTGTTGTATTTGTAACTGAAATACTTGTGTTGTTATTCAGTAAATCATACCATGTTCCTGTCTGCTGAAACTGCGGATTTATATTTTGGGCAACCACACCGAAATTTCCAATAACAGTAATGTGTTTTATGGCAGGATTTACTGCATCATTAGTTAAGTGAATACTTTTTAATCCATTTACATTGGCAACATCTAGTACAAAGTTATTTGTTCTAAAAATATCATATTTTTTCTTTAACCCGATAAGGAATGCCCATGAATCATAAACATCTTTTCTATTGGGTTCTGTAAAATAATTCCAGAGTATCGGTTTATTGCTAACTCTTCCATCTTGGTTAATACTAATGTCATATCCCAATTCTCCAAATTGCCAAACCATTTTTGGGCCTGGTACGGTAAAATAAAAAGCTCCAGCTAACTCTATTCTATCTAAGGCTGTAGCAAGTGTTGTTACGTCATAGCCTCCGCTTGAATTCCCGAAAGATAAATTTTTGTACATCAAACGCTCTTCATCATGACTCTCCATGTAACTGACATTTGCAGGAACTGTCCAACCTCTATTTTTGTATGATATCCAAGAGAAATCTGATTTTCCAGAATTGTGAAAACCCATAGTAGCTTCGCTATAATTCCCGTTGTGATTCCCCCACATTAGGATTCCTTTTCCTTCTCCCAAACGATAATTCACCCATTCGGTTTCTTCAGTATTCCCTCCTAAATGCTCAAAGATCACATAGAAATCACTATTTACTTCCCACTGATAATCAGCGTATTCTTTTAAAACCGCAACTCTGTCACTTTGATAAGCACCGGTACATCCTTCGTCTGAACTTGTACAATTTTGGGTAAAACCTTTGGTTAAATCCCATCGAAATCCATCAATTTTGTATTCGTCAATCCAATATTGAGTTGTTCTTTTTACATAATCTTGTGTCGCTTGTTTGCTATGGTTCAAGTCATTAAAAACACTATAGGCATGTGTAGCTGTTGGATTGAAAAAAGGACTATCATTACTTGCCTGTCCGCCATAACCTCCATTATCTGTATTCCACATTCTATAATAAGGGTTTTGACCTGATGCATGATTATAAACTACATCAATAATGACAGCAATACCTCTAGTGTGGCATTCATCAATCAATTGTTTAAAAGCTGTAGCAGAGCCATAATATTTATCCAAAGCCATATGAAAAGAAGGGTTGTACCCCCAAGATTCATTTCCGTCAAATTCATTTACGGGCATGAATTCGATTGCATTAATTCCTAAAGTTTGTAAATAATCTAATCTCGCTTTTACTGCATCAAAACTATGCAAGGCATCAAAATCTCTAATCAATAACTCGTAAATAACCAAATCTGTTTTTTCAGGAGACTGAAAGCTGGTGTTTTGCCAAGAATACGGTGTGTCACCAGTTCTTAATAAAGTGACTGCATGCGTTGTACTTCCTGTTGGGTATAAGGGTAAATCAGGGTAGGTTGTTGTATTTATCCATTGATCATTTCCATTTAAAACTGTTGTAGAATAAGGATCTGCAATGGTTATATCTCCATCTACAACATATTGATACATATGATTTGTTTGTGCTGTTAACCCCGTTAATTCAATCCAAAAACGATTGTTAGGGGTGTCTTTACTTAAAAGGTAATTACTGTCGATTTGCCAATTGTTAAAATCACCAATAACATGAACGGTGCTTTTACTTGGAGCATATAAAACTAAGGTAGCTTTTGTAGCATCATTTGGATCTAAGTTTAGTCCATCTTTCAGACCACTAGGAACCGTTGCTTCAGTAATTGAAACAATTACGTGAAAGGTTCTTGTGATGGTTTCTCCACCATTTGTGGCTTCTAAACTATAACTTGTGTTTTGTGTAATATTGGTATGAGTAAAGCTATACGATGTAATGCTAGAAGCGGTGTTTATGATTGTTCCATTCGCTTTTAAAACATAATCTGCAGCCAAAGAAGTACTTGCAGTAACCGATAGTGATTGTCCTAGATTTAATGTATTAACGGTTTGTGAAGGTGCAGTTAGTGTTAATTGAAACGCACCGACATCTAAATAAAGGTCTTGTGATTTTTTATCACCTGTACCATCTTTAGCCTTTATAAGCATACCTATTTTTCCAATATCTGTTCTGTTGTAAAATGTAGTAGGTGTAATGATTATGGAGTATGTTCCATTACCATTGTTCGTTAGTTTTTGTTGTTCGTCTGAATTTGTCCAACTTCCATTATTTGTAGCATCCATTGAATTGGCATCATTTAAATCATAAGACCATGACCAGAGATAGATATCAGAAACACCCCATATAGATGGGTTTATATTTGAAAAGGTTATTGTAATTTCATTGTCTTCATTAAACGTGTTTGGAGAAACAGACATGTTTACAGTTTGTACCTGGGAAAATCCAAAAGCACTAATAAATAGTAGAATAAAAGAAATTTTTTTCATTTGATAAATGTATTAATAAAACAAGGGTTACTCAACTAAGAATAACCCCTGCTATAAGTTCAATGAAAACTTATTTTACTGTGTAAGTTGGATTTGCTGGATCGGTAAAGTCTAAAGTGAAGGTGTAAGTACCTGCAACAGTAGTTAAGTTTGCTCCATTTAGTTCTAACGTTCCATCTGCTCCATCATCACCATAATTAGTCCCCCAATCATTATTGGCTCTGAATTTAAATTCTCCGTCAATTAGTGTAACATCATTTAGAATCCAAACATCATCAAATGGTTGAGACCAGTCTCTTGAAAATTGAGCATCTGGTGTTGCTCCCCAATCATTGTATGCGCCACCAACTACCCCCCAAACATTGGTAATACCTTCTAAGGTATATGTTGAGTCGTTAAGGTTTACAGTAGCGATATAGACGCCAGCAGTAACTGTAATATTTGCTCCAGCTAGTTCAAGAGTTCCATCAGCTCCATCATCACCATAATTGACTCCCCAGTCGTTATTCATTCTAAATTTCATTTCACCATCTATAAGCGTAACAATACCTCTAAATACATCTGAATACGGGTCATATGTCAATGCGAAATCAGGAGTAGCCCCCCAGTTATTGTACGCACCTCCAACGATACCGATAGTATAACTTTCAAGACTAAATGTTAGGTTGTTTAAGTCCATTGTAACTTTATATGAACCCGCTGTCACAGCAATGTTATTTCCACTTAGTGATCCACTAGTAACACCGTTTGTTGTAGAGGCATCATCTGATCCATAGTTGCTTGCCCAATCATTGTTCTCTCTAAATTTTATTTCGCCATCAACTAAATTAACATAAGCGATAATTACTCCAGGAACAGCTGTTTTGTAGAATGGTGCATCAGGAGTAGCCCCCCAATTGTTATATCCACTACCTACAACACCCCAAGTAGTAGATAAATCTAATATATCTACATAAGCTGTTGCGTCAAAGGTTACTGTGTTTGAGACAATCGATGTTGTTTCGCTCAAAATTCCTTGAACGGTTACAGAAACAGTGTTTTTTACATTTCCTTCAAAGCCAAGGTTCAATAAAATTTTATTGAGTTCAATGGTTTCAAAAGTTTTAGACAAGTTTGTTGCTGTAGAAATCACAGCTTCTTTACCTGTTGCAGTTGATAATGTAATTTTATAACTAACCGCTGCATTGAAACCGAAATCTGGATTTGTCCATGTTACGTTTAGTGCATCTTGCCCCGCATTGTCTTTGTCTAAAAGAATGTCAGAAGTAGATAAGGTTAGCGTTGTTGATGCTGTAGTATCTAATACTGTGAAATCTTCAGTTTTTTCACATGACACAAAAAAGAGTGACAAGGATACTAAAATCAATAAGTTTTTTAATAATTTTTTCATTTTTTCCTTTTTTAGATTAGTACCCAATGTTTTGAGTTAAATTAGGATTTGCGTTTAAATCTGTAGATGGTATTGGAAGTACATCTAAATGTTCAGGAGTTGCTGTACCATCTTTTACACCACCTTTCCATGGCCATAGATAGCTACCTCCAGAGAACTTACCAAACCTTACAAGGTCTGTTCTTCTATGTGCTTCCCAGAAAAGTTCTCTTGCTCTTTCATCTAAGATGAAATCTAAATCAATTGAAGAAACAGAACCAAAACCATTCGCTCTTACTCTTAATTGATTAACATATGAAACAGCGGTAGCTTGGCTACCTCCACCACCTCTTAAAACAGCTTCTGCATACATTAAATATACATCTGCAATTCTAAATAAAGGGAAGTCTGTGTCTGTGAAATTTCCACTTGCATCTGCTCCTGGGGCACCCCCTGAAGTTACATTTTTAAACTTTCTTACAGCGTATCCATCTGTAAATGTACTAATGGATTCAATTTCAAGTTCCTGGCCTTCTGAATGAAAGAGAGCTCTAGGATCTTTTTCAATGGTATACATAAAAGTATTTAAATCTAGTGTTACTTTATATAAACCTGCTTTTATTTTAATATTGTCTCCTCCATTGTCTAAGGTGTGGTCTGCTCCATTGTCTCCATAATTAAAGCTCCAATTATTATCTCTTCTAAACTTCATTTCTCCATCTAATAAATTAAAGAACCCTTCAAATACATTTGCAGTTGAGGTTTGATGTAATGAAGTGTCTGGACCTCCCCATCCATTTGGAGTTGCATCACCAACTAAGCCCCAATCAGCAGGAGCTCCAATAGCGGAATTTGCAGCATTTACATCAATTCCTTGATCGAAAAGTTTTACCAAAGAGCTTGTTACTCTAGTACCACCCCAACCACCGTTGACACCAAAGTCAGTAGGGTTCATATCGCCACCAATAGCAGCATGAATCAAGAAAGTTGTTCCTCCGTAGCTTTGTGTTCTTAAACCATCAAAAGCAATAGGAAAAATTATACCACTTGTAGTATGATTATCGGCAAGAAATAAGTTTTCATAAGAGTTTTCTAAAACGTAACCTGCATTGATTATTTTTTCAGAATATGTAATACAATCAGAATATCTACCTGTACCAGTATACACTTCAGCATTTAAATATAATTTTGCTAGTAATGTCCAGGCAGCAGCTTTATCAGCTCTTGCATATTCATTAGATTTAGCAGCAGCTAATCCAGACTCAATGTCTAGTAATTCACTTTCTATAAAGCTAAATAAATCTGCTCTTGATTTTTGCTTAGGATAGAAAAATCCCACCTCATCAGCTTCAGTTACAAAAGGAAAACTTCCATATAAGTCGATTGCATGATAGTAACTTAAAGCTCTTAAAAAACGTGCTTCTTTTCTATACAACTCTACATCGGTAAGTAATGACCCAGCAACTCCTCTTGAATTAAGTTTATCAGTAGTTGTTTCTCTTAAGAAAGCATTACAGGAGGTTATTTGATAAATAATTCTATCATATAAAGCTCTAACAAATTCATTATTAGAAGTCCAGTCATGCTCATGGTAATCAGGTAAACTACCATCTGCCCAACCAATAACAGCTTCATCTGTAGTTACTTCTTGCGCTAACCAATATTGTCTTAAGTACTGACTAAACCCTTCGTCAATACCTGTAATATCTGGTAATCCAGCAGGACCTTGTTGTCCGCTAATAGCTAATCCAGCATATAATTTCGCTAGTAATTGTTTGTATGCCGCAGGGTCTTCAAATAGTTGTTCTGCCAACACAATATCTTTGTCTTGTGGAATTGTATCCAAGTCGGTTAGACATGAAGTGAATGCAAACAATATAGCAAAAGCTCCTACTACTATTTTTAAAGAATATTTTCTCATTTCTTATTTATTAAAAGTTAAGATTTACTCCAAGTGTAAAAATTCTTGGTCTTGGGTAAATATTATAATCAATACCGCCACCAACTTCTGGGTCTAAACCTTCGTAGTTAGTAATTATTAAAACATTTTGAACAGAACCTGTCATTGATAATGTAGTTCCTTCTCCAATGATATTTCCAAAGTTATATCCAATATTGATATTGTCGAATTTTACAAATGACGCATCTTGTACATAATAGTCTGATAAATATCTTTCTGCACCACCGTTTAGAAAACCAGATTCTACTCCGTTTTGTACCCCGTTTGAGATTATAGAAGGAAAAGCAACATTTAACATCTGATGTCTAAAGCCTAAGTTTGAGTCTACATTGTTATATACATAGTTCCCTACACTTGCTCTCCAAGCCATATTGATATTCCAGTTTTTGTAGTTTAGCGTTGATGTGAACCCCATTGTAAAGTCAGCAGTTGGTTTCTCAAATCTGTATTTATCAGAGTTTGTAATTATACCATCATTGTTTCGGTCAACATAAACACCCTCTAGAGGTTTTCCGTTAGTATCATATACTTGCTGATACACAAAAAATGAATTTGGCGAATAACCAACTGTATGTCTTTGTACAGTGTTTCCTACTCCTCCATTAAAACCACCTGTAGGAACACCTTCATAATCTGGTCCGTCGTTGGTTGTTAACTTTGTGATTTCAGTATTTGCATACGTAAAGTTAACAGCTAAATCTAAGTTAAGGTCATCTGTAGAAACTACAGTTGAATTTAAAGAAAGTTCAATTCCTTTATTCTCCATAGATCCAACATTTGCATTTCCTGCATTTGAAAGTGAAGAGCCACCAGGGAAAGGAATAAAGTTTAATAAATCTGTAGTCTGTCTATAATAACCATCTACACTACCATTAATTTTTCCTTCCAAGAACCCGAAATCTAAACCAATATTTGTTGTTGTTGTTTCTTCCCATTTTAAAGTAGAGTTAAAAGGCTCTGCTCTAAAGGTGTTTAAGAATGTATTTCCAAATTGGTATTGTGCCGTGTTAGTACTACTTAAATATGTTGCAATTGCTGGATAATAACTACCAACATCTTGTTGGCCTGTTACACCCCAACTAGCTCTTAGTTTTAGGTTGCTAAACAAAGAAGCGTCATTCATGAAATCCTCGTTAGATATTTTCCACGCAATGGCAGCAGCAGGAAAGTCTCCCCATCTATTACTTTTACTAAACCTTGATGAGCCATCTCTTCTATACGTAAGCGTTACTAAGTATTTACTATCATAAGAGTAATTTACTCTACCAAAGAAAGATTGTAAATTTAATTCCTTGAAATAATCAAAATTTTGAGATAAACTGGGATCTTGTAAATTACTAATACTAGATCCTTGGTTTAGAAAATTTTGATATGAATAACCCGCCATAACATCAATGTTACTATTGATTGATTCAAGATCTTTAGCGTAGTTTAAATAAAAATCCATTAATAAATTTTTCTTGTCTTGCTCGTAATGAGATACGTTCCCTAGTTGAGCAAGTCCTAAGGTGCTTGCTGTAGCAGAATTATTTACTTTAATATCCCCTTTACTATAAGAAAGGTCATACCCTAAATTAAGGTTTGCTTTTAGCCCCTCTACAAGAGGTGTAGCATAATCAAACTGTACATTTCCTAGAATTCTGTTTGCTCTGCTAGAATTGTTTTCTTGCTCTAATAAGGCAACAGGGTTTTTAGGAGCCCCTACGGTAACAGGGTTTCCGTTTGGTTGTAGCCATTGAAAGTACCCTCCGTAACTATTACTTGTATGCACTGGCTTTGTTGGGTCAAAAGATATAGCACTACTGATTGCTCCAGTATTAGCAAATCGATTATCAACAAAAGATGTTTTGGTGTTAAAATCAATTTTTAAACTATCGTCAAAGAATTTAGTTCCAATACTTACAGAGTAGGTAGATCTCGTTAATTGAGATGTCAACAAGGTTCCACTTTGATTTGTGTACCCCGTAGAGATTCTATAATTTAATTTAGAGCCCCCACCCTTTATACTTAAATAATGATTGTTTCCGTATCCTGTTCTGAAAATTTCTTTTTGCCAGTCAGTTGCTGATGTCCCTAATAAAGCAATGTCACTAGGTAATCCATTCGTATTTACATACTTTACAAATTCTGAAGCGGACAAGGCATCTACAGTCTCTATATTCTCGTTTACTGAGAAATTAGAATTGTATGTTATAACCTGCTCTCCTGCACTTCCTTTTTTAGTTGTAATAATAATAACACCATTGGATGCTCTAGAACCATAAATTGCAGTTGCAGAAGCGTCTTTTAAAATGGTGTATGATTCAATGTCATTAGGATTAATTGTGTTTAAAGGATTTCTCATTCCTGAAACTCCTTCAGAATCAACGGGTACTCCATCAATAATAAACAAAGGGTTATTTGAGGCATTTAAAGAAGCTCCTCCTCTAATTCTAATTGTAGACCCAGATCCAGGAGCACCCCCGTTAGTTGTAATTTGCACTCCAGCAATTTTACCTATTAGCATTTGATCTGGAGAAACAATGGTTCCTTTGTTTAGATCTTTTGCTTTCAGAGAAGTTACAGAGCCTGTTGCGTCTCTAACTGAAGTTGTTCCATAACCGATGACAATTACTTCATCTAATTTTTGAGCACTTTCGGTTAAACGAACCGTAATGTTTAAATTAGTGTCAATTGTTATTTCTTTGTTAAGGTATCCCACAAAAGAAAATACCAAAACGTCTCCTGTTTTAATATTTTTTAATTGAAATTTTCCATCAAAATCAGTGGAAGTTCCGTTTGTGGTTCCTTTTATAACCACATTAACACCAGGTAAGTTATCGCCTACTGCTAAGTCTTTAACTACTCCTCTCACTGTTTGCTGAGCAAACATAGATAAGGATGATAGCATAAGAATTCCGATGAGTATTATTTTAGTTTTCTTCATGTATAATTTGTTATATAATAACTGTAAATTAGATGTTTGAGTTAACAATAATTTCACATTTCACAAGGTGAATGTATAAATTAAACATTCATTTAACAAATACGAAATAGTACGAAAACGGTTTCGTGTTGACAACTTTTATGTTTATTTTTAAATATTCTGTAATTCTAATTCAATTTTTCATAATCTTTACAAAATATGAAGCAAAAGATCACCATAAAAACAATAGCAAAGGAGTTGGGAGTTTCTACTTCAACCGTTTCAAAAGCGTTGAGTGATAGTCATGAGATAAGCAAAGAGACTAAAGAAAGAATTAGAGCCTTTGCTAAATATAGTAATTACAAGCCTAATAGTATGGCTTTACAGCTACGCAACCAAAAAACAAAGGTAATTGGAGTGATTATTCCGCAGATTGTTCATCACTTTTTTTCTACAGTTATTAGTGGTATTGAAAACATTGCTAGCGAAAGAGGGTATAATGTTATGATCTGTTTCTCTAATAATTCATATAAAAGAGAGGTCGAAAATTTAGAAGTCTTAACGAACGGAAGCGTAGATGGATTACTGGTTTCATTATCAAAAGAGACTCTAGAGAACCACGAGTCATTACACTTTCAAAGCTTAATCGAAAATGAAATTCCGATGGTAATGTTTGACAGAGTTGATGATCGAATTCATTGTGATAAGGTGATTTTTGATGATAAAGGAGCTGGGTATAAAGCAACAAAATACCTATTAGAAACAGGAAGTAAGAAAATTGGTTTGATTACGACACCAGAACACATAACCGTTGGTGCTTTAAGACGAGAAGGTTATGAGAGAGCCTTAAAAGAAGAAGGGGTTTTAATCGACAGAAAGTTGATTACAGAAGTGAACGAGAAAAATGATCTACATAAAGAGATTTCTACCTTATTTAATCAAGAAATAGATGCAATTTTCGCTGTAAATGAAATTTATGCAGCTATAGCAATTCGAATAGCAAAAGAAAAAGGGCTTAGAATTCCAGAAGATCTCTCAGTAATTGGTTTTACAGATGGATTAATTTCTGAATATTCATCGCCATCAATTACAACTGTAGTGCAACATGGGTTTACCATGGGGAAACAAGCAGCAGAATTATTATTAGATAGGATTGAAAATAAATGCGAAGATAACTCAGCTCAAACCAAGGTGATATCTAGTAATTTAAAGATTCGAGAATCTAGTATTCAACTAAAAAATTAACGTGAAATACGAGCTGATGAAAATATTTTTCATTAACTATAAATAAAAATTTATATCTTTACCGTTCAAATGAGCTTATCAATAGTTTTACATTTCACACTTTAAATGTATTGATAAGTCGTAGCGCTTATCGTAATATTAACTAATATATTCGATAATGAACAAGCGTAAATTAAGTTTCTGGGGAATTTGGAACATGAGTTTCGGGTTCTTAGGAATACAGTTTGGATTCGCCCTACAAGGTGGGTTTATGTCTAGAATTTTTCAAACTCTTGGTGCCGCTAAAGATGACATTCCTATGCTTTGGATTGCCGCGCCATTAACAGGCTTACTTGTACAACCTATTATAGGTTATTTAAGTGATAGAACTTGGAGTGTAAAATGGGGAAGAAGAAAACCTTATTTTTTAATTGGAGCCGTTTTAAGCTCTATAGCACTTTTCTTTGTGCCGCATTCTCCAACGTTATGGATGGCTGCTGGGTTTTTGTGGGTTTTAGATGCATCTATTAATATCTCTATGGAGCCTTTTAGAGCTCTAGTTGCAGATAAACTTCCAGAATCTCAACGTTCATATGGTTTTGTTGTTCAAACATTAATCATTGGAATTGGAACTTGGGTCGCAAGTAATTTACCGTGGTTTGTCTCTAGCTTAGGTGTTAGTGATGCAGCAGCTTTTGGAGAAATACCAATGTCTGTAAAAGTAGCTTTTGCTATTGGAGCATTTGTCTTTCTGATAAGTATTTTATATACCGTTTTTACAACTACTGAATATCCGCCAGAAGACATGGAGGAATTCAAAAAAGAAAAGGCAAAGAAAAATCAATTCATTCCAGATATTTTAAACAATATTGGTAATATGCCAACTACCATGAAGAAATTAGGGCTTGTTCAGTTCTTTAGTTGGTTTGCATTTTTTACAATGTGGAGTCTAGCAAATCCTGCATTAACAGAGCATGTTTTTCATACTCCAGCACCAATTGAAGCTAATTTTGATATGGCTATTACGGCACAAGTAGAAGCTTTCAATGTTGCGAATACTGCATTTCAGAAGTCATCAAATTTAGTAGGTTCTTATATGGGAACATATGGGTTGTCTTCAATGGCTTTTGCACTATTACTAGTTCTGTATACTTCTAAAAGAAGAATCAACAGAAAGTATGTACATATGGTGTCATTAATTCTTGGAGGTATTGGTTTCTTGTTGATGAAATACGTTCCATCACCAGAATATTTAACAATTTCATTTGTGTTGATAGGTCTTTCTTGGGGAAGTATTTTATCGATGCCGTATGCAATGCTATCTAGTTCTGTAGATCCAAAAAAGATGGGAGTTGTCATGGGAATCTTTAACATGTTTATTGTGATTCCGCAAATTATTGCTGCTTTGGGCGGAATAAATTTTGTGTCAAGCCTTTTTGGAGAAGAAACGATTAATGCCATGTTAGTAGCCGGAATTAGTTTGATTATCGCAGGGCTTTGTAATTTATTAATTACAAACAAAAACGCCATTACTTACCAACCAACAAAATAAATTGATGCGTAAAAAAGGATTCATATTTGATTTGGATGGTGTTATTGTTGATACCGCAAAATATCATTTTGTAGCTTGGAAAAACCTAGCTAATAGTATAGATATAGATTTTACAGAACTACAAAACGAACAATTAAAGGGAGTGAGTAGAGTGAAGTCTTTAGAAAAAATTTTAAAATGGGGAGGCAAAGAGATTTCAGAAAATCAATTTACCAATCTAATGCAACAAAAAAACGATGATTACTTAAGTCATATAGATAAAATGGATGCACAAGAAATTTTACCAGATGTGTGTAAAGTTTTAGATTTCTTGTCAGAAGAGAAACAAGGAATCGCTTTAGGGTCAGCAAGTAAAAATGCACGTATGATTTTAAAGAAAGTGAATTTGATAGAGCAGTTTGAGGCAATCGTAGATGGTAATGACGTGACAAAAGGAAAGCCAAATCCTGAAGTGTTTTTAAATGCTGCCAAAGAACTAAATATACAATCCAACAACTGTATTGTTTTTGAAGATTCGGTAGCCGGAATTCAAGCAGCAAATACAGCAAACATGATTTCTATCGGAATTGGAGATGCAACTGTTTTACACGAAGCAGATTACATTTTCAATGATTTTACAGAGATAGAAAGTGATTTTATAAAAGAGTTAATAAAAGAAAAAAGAATTTAGAATAAAGAAAAGAGACTGCTCATTAATTTTTTTGTGCGAAGTGGTCTTTTAGTCTTTGTTCTTTTATCCAATTAAAAGAATGAATCAAGATTATGTAAAACCCGACAATTGGTCGATTATAGAAGAAGGATTTGATGAAAGTCGAGTAAAATCTTCAGAAAGCTTGTTTAGTATCGGAAACGGAGCAATGGGACAACGCGCTAATTTTGAAGAAGCGTATTCAGGAGAAACATTTCAAGGAAGTTATATTGCGGGTGTCTATTATCCAGACAAAACAAGAGTAGGTTGGTGGAAAAATGGATATCCAGAATCTTTCGCTAAAGTATTAAATGCGCCAAATTGGATCGGAATTAATGTTCAAGTAAATGATGAAATGTTTGATTTACATACGTGTACAAACGTTCAAGATTACAGGAGAGAACTAAACATGAAAGAAGGTTGGTTGTCACGTAGTTTTACCGCAACATTGCCAAATAAGATCACCATAAAAGTAAGTGCAAAGCGATTTTTAAGCTTGTCTCATGATGAATTGGGAGCAATTGAATATCAAGTTACGCCAATAGATAGTGCTGCAAAAATCACTTTTCAACCTTATTTGGATAGCGGGATTACAAATGAAGACAGTAATTGGGATGCTGCTTTTTGGAATACGCATAGCGTGACTTCAGAAGACAATCAGGCATTTATTGAAGCGCATACGATGAAAACAAATTTTCATACCTGTACTTTTATGCAATCTGAATGTTTTGTCAATGGGAAAAAAACAGAAGCGTTCACAGAAACAAAACAATCAGAAACTAACATAAGTTTTAGTTATTCAGCTGAAATAAAACAGCATGAGACATTCACTATTCATAAGTTTGGCGGGTATATTGTTGATCGGAATCACGATAAAAATCAATTGGTTTCTGTCGCTAAAGAAACGTTAGCGATCGCTAACGAAAAAGGCTTCAAAGCCCTGTTAGAAGAGCAAAAAGAAGCTTGGGAGGAGATTTGGAATATGGCAGATATCACTATTGAGGGTGATGTAAAAGCACAACAAGGAATTCGGTTTAATATTTTTCAATTGAATCAAACGTATTTAGGAAAAGATTCAACGTTAAATATTGGCCCCAAAGGATTTACTGGAGAAAAATATGGAGGAAGTACATATTGGGATACAGAAGCGTATTGTATTCCGTTTTATATGGCTACAAAAAACCAAGAGGTTGCTAGAAATCTACTAACATATAGATACAATCAATTGGATAGAGCTATTGAAAATGCTGAGAAATTAGGTTTTACTAATGGAGCAGCATTGTATCCAATGGTTACGATGAATGGTGAAGAATGTCATAACGAATGGGAAATTACTTTTGAAGAAATCCATAGAAATGGCGCTATTGCATTTGCAATTTACAACTACCATCGTTTTACAGGAGATTATTCTTACATTCCAGAAAAAGGATTGGAAGTGTTGATAGGAATAGCACGTTTTTGGGAACAAAGAGCAACGTATTCTGAAGAAAAAAACGAATATGTTATTTTGGGAGTAACCGGACCTAATGAATATGAAAATAATGTAAATAATAATTGGTATACCAATTATATTGCGCAATGGTGTATTAAATATGCGTTAGAGAATTTAGAGAAAGTGAAATCCGATTTTAAACCTGATTATACACGCATCTCTCAAAAAACGAATATTACTACAGAAGAATTAGAAAAATGGAAAGCTGTTGCAGGTAATATGCACTATCCGTATTCAAAAAAGCAACAAGTTTATTTACAACAAGAAGGGTTTTTAGACAAGGAACTTGTTACGGTAGAAAATTTAGGGAAAGAGAATAGACCGATTAATCAAAAATGGTCTTGGGATCGAATTTTACGTTCGCCATATATTAAACAAGCCGATGTTTTGCAAGGGTTCTACTTCTTTGAAGACGATTTTACCACGGAAGAATTGGAAAAGCATTTTGACTTTTATGAGCCTTATACGGTACATGAGAGTTCATTATCTCCTTGTCTTCATAGTATTCAGGCAGCAAAATTAGATAGAATGGAGCAAGCGTATACATTCTATTTGCGTACTTCACGTTTAGATTTAGATGATTACAATAATGAAGTAGAAGAAGGGTTACACATTACTTCTATGGCTGGAACTTGGATGAGTATTGTTGAAGGTTTTGGAGGAATGAGGATTAAAAATGATGTCATTTCATTTGAAACTAGAATTCCGTCTCAATGGAAAAGTTATTCTTTTAAGATTAATTTTAGAAACCAGATTTTGAAGGTAAGTGTTACTCAGAATGAAACTAGTTTCGAGTTGGCTCAGGGAGAAGAATTATCCATTTTAATGAATGATACATTAATCCAGGTAGGTGCAAAAACCGCAGTAACGGTATAACGTTATTTGAAAAATAGTTTACAATGAAAAATTTTATTTATTTTTTGTGTGCAAGTTTAATCTTGTTCTTTGCGTCGTGTAAAGAAGTTAATACAAGTAAAACAAAAAAAGCTGATGTAAAAGAAGTGTTTGAAATAGAAAGAGTAGAACCACCAAATTGGTGGGTTGATTTTAAAAACAGAAAGTTACAGCTTTTGGTTAAGTCTCCAGACATTACAAAAGCAGAGCCTTTTATTTCTTATAAAGGCGTAACTATAGAACGTGTTTCAAAAGGGGATAGCCCAAATTATTTGTTTTTAGACTTGTCAATCTCTAAGGAGACCAAACCAGGAAAGTTCAACATCGTTTTTACCTTTGAAAACGGAGAAAATAAAACACATACTTATCAATTAAAATCTAGAAAAAAAACTCCAGAAAGTTATGCTGGATTTAATAGCTCTGATGCCATTTATTTAATCACACCAGATCGTTTTGCAAATGGAGATTCATCCAATGATCAAATTGACGGATTGTTGGAGCAAGAAGTAAATAGAAAACATGATTATAAGCGTCATGGCGGAGATATTAAAGGAATTACAAACAATCTTGATTATATTTCTGACTTAGGGTTTACAGCTATTTGGCCAAGCCCATTGTTAACAAATGACATGAAAGAAGCTTCTTACCATGGGTATGCAATGACTGATTTTTATGAGGTAGATCCGAGGTTTGGAACATTAGAAGAGTATAAAGAATTGGCATCAAAAATGTCAGAAAAAGGAATGAAATTAATCATGGATCAAGTTGCTAATCATTGCGGACTGGAACATTGGTGGATGAAAGATTTGCCTTTTAAAGATTGGGTAAACGATCAAGAGAATTACGAGAAAAATAAAGAAAATTGGAGTTTTAAAAAGACCAAAACTTCAAACCATAGAAGAACTACCAATCAAGATTTATATGCATCTAAAATAGATAAAAAAGAAATGGCAAATGGTTGGTTTGTTGAAGCTATGCCAGACTTAAATCAGCGAAACCCTTTTATGGGAACTTACATCACTCAAAATAGTATTTGGTGGATTGAAACGTTAGGTTTGGGCGGAATTAGACAAGATACTTATCCATATCCAGACAAAGAGTTCATGTCGAATTGGGCAGGAGCAATTATGAGCGAATATCCAAATTTCAGCATTGTTGGTGAAGAGTGGAGCTACAACCCTTTGTTAGTTGCATATTGGCAAAAAGGAGCAAAAAACAAAGATGGATATCAGTCAAACTTGACTTCCACAATGGATTTCTCGATGCAATCAAACATTGTACAAGCATTGAGTGAAAAAGAATCGTGGGATAAAGGATTGGTGAAAATGTATGAAGGATTGGCAAATGATTTTGCATATGCCAAACCAAAAGATATTGTGATTTTTCCAGACAATCATGATATGAGTAGAATTTACACCCAGCTAAAAGGGGATGTTGAAAACACAAAAATGGCGTTGAGTTATATGTTGTGTCTACCTAGAATACCGCAATTGTATTATGGAACAGAAATATTGATGGATGACTTTGAAAAACCTGGAGATCACGGATTGATAAGAACTGATTTTCCTGGAGGATGGAAAGGCGATGCAGTGAGTGCGTTTACAGGGAAAGGATTGTCTGCAGCACAAAAAGCCATGCAGACGTACCTTAAGAAACTATTAAATTTACGTAAAGAATCTAAAGCAATTCATGACGGAAAAACAATTCATTTCTCACCATATAAAGGAACGTATTTCTTATTTAGAATATTAAATAATGAGACTGTGGTACACATCATCAACAAAAATGAAACTCCAGTAACCATCGATTTAAAAAGATTTGAAGAGGTTGGTTTAAAGGGGAGAACACTAAAAAATAGTATTACAGGAGAGCAAATTGTTTGGGGTGATCATATAAATTTAAAGAAGAGAGGTAGTTTAGTATTAACAACAAAAAACTAGCATAAAGTGAAAAAAATAATTGGCATCATCTTTTTATTAATAGGATTTAACCTTGCAGCTCAGGCAACAATAATTCTTGAAGAATACCCAAGTCAAACTCCAGAAAATGCGTCAATATTTATTTCAGGTAGTTTTGAAGGTTGGTCTGGTGGAAAAAAGGAATACCAGTTAGAAAAAAAGAACAATGGCTATTCGATAACATTTGCGAATCAATCTGGAAATATACTTTTTAAATTCACACAAGGTTCTTGGAAATCTGTAGAGTCAGCTAAAGATGGAGCTGCTATAGATAACAGGTCTTATCATTTTAATAAGCCAAATGATACTCTTAGAGTTAAAATTGCAAACTGGAGTCATTTAACGAGTACCGATAAAGGTTCTTCTGCAGCAAAAAATGTAACCGTTTTATCTAAGGTGTTTGAAATCCCTCAATTGAATCGAAAACGTCGGATCAAATTATATTTACCTCCGGGATATCATAAATCTAATGAGTCTTACTCTGTAGTTTATATGCATGATGGTCAAAACCTTTTTGATTCTGCAACCTCTTTTTCTGGAGAATGGAGTGTTGATGAAACGCTAAACAAACTATATGAATCACAAAATTTAAAATTAATAGTTGTTGGTATTGACAACGGAGGTTCTAAACGGCTAGATGAATACTCTCCATGGAAAAATGACAAATATGGAGGGGGAGAAGGAAATGAGTATTTAGATTTTATAGTGAAAATGGTAAAACCATATATAGATTCTACATACAGAACAATAAAAGGAAAAAAGAATACGGCAATTATTGGTAGTTCTATGGGAGGATTAATTTCTCATTATGCGGGATTAAAATACCCGTCTGTTTTTGGTAAAATCGGAGTTTTCTCTCCAGCGTTTTGGTTTGCACCAGAAGTGTTTGATTTCTCTAAAACTCACGGTAATATAAAAGACACAAGAATGTTTTTTTTGGCAGGTGGAAAAGAAGGAAAGAATACCGCTTTTAATGAAATCAATCAGACTGTAAAGGGGCTGAATAAAATGGCTCATATCTTAAAAGAAAATGGTTTCCCTTCAGATAATTTGACTATTAAAGTTGTACCAGAAGGTGAGCATAATGAAAAACTGTGGAGAAATAATTTTGAAGAAACAATTGTCTGGCTGTTTAAAAAGGATTTAAAACAAAGAACATTTATCAGTTCAAATTTTTTAAATAATAAATTAAAACTTAAAGTTTCTGATGGGACATATGATGTGAAGTTTTATACATCAAGTATTGCTGAAACGACCTTTGTTCCCATAGATCAACAACCATCAGTAAAAAAATCACATGCGGTAGTTTTAAAGTCAACATATGCAAAGGTTGATTATAAAGAAGATGCTGAAACCATCAAGTTTAAAACGAATGCTGTTTCGGTTATTGTAAAGAAAAAACCATTCAATATCTCGTATTGGTACAAAGGAAAAGAGTTGGTGTCAGAAAAAAACGGGTATCAAAGAAACGACGAATTTGAAACTCTGCAATTTAATTTAACAGCTCAAGAAATCTTGTATGGCGGAGGTGCAAGAGTTTTAGGGATGAATCGTAGAGGTCATCGATTGCACTTGTATAACAAAGCACATTATGGCTATGAAACGAAGGCTCCATTAATGAACTTTACAATGCCAATTGTAATGTCGTCAAAAAAATACATGCTCCATTTTGACAATGCGCCTATTGGTTATTTGGATTTAGACAGCAAAAAAAACAACACTTTAACGTATGAAACAATTTCAGGCAGAAAAACCTATCAAGTAATTGTTGGTGACACTTGGTTGAATATAATTGATAATTATACTGATTTAACAGGAAAACAGCCGTTACCTCCACGTTGGGCTTTGGGTAATTTTTCTAGCCGATTTGGATATCATTCGCAAAAAGAAACGGTAGAAACCATTGATAAATTCAGAGCAGAAAAAATTCCGGTTGATGCCGTTATTTTAGATTTATATTGGTTCGGGAAAGACCTAAAAGGAACCATGGGGAACCTCGAGGTATTCAAGGATTCTTTTCCAGATGTTAAAAAGATGACCGCAGATTTTAAGCGTAAAGGGGTAAAAACAATTTTTATTACAGAACCTTTTGTCTTGACAACTTCAAAAAAATGGAAAGAAGCTGTAGCCGAAGATGTATTGGCAAAAGACAGTCTTGGTAAACCGTTTACCTATGATTTCTATTTTGGAAACACAGGGTTGATAGATATCTATAATCCGAAAGGAGAAAAATGGTTTTGGAATATTTACAAAGAAATTAAGGGATTAGGTGTTGATGGTTTTTGGGGGGATTTAGGAGAGCCTGAAGTGCACCCAAAAGCATTAAAACATTATACAGGAACAGCAGATGAAGTTCATAATATTTATGGGCATGATTGGGCAAGGTTGTTGTTTGAAGGACATCAAAAAGAATTCCCGAATGAACGACCATTTATTTTAATGCGAGCAGGTTATTCTGGTTCTCAGAGATTTGGAATGATTCCTTGGTCTGGAGATGTGAATAGAACCTTTGGGGGTTTGCAATCTCAACCAGAAATTGCATTGCAAATGGGAATGCAAGGAATGGGGTATATGCATTCTGATTTAGGTGGATTTGCAGGCGCAAATTTAAACGATGAATTGTATACGCGTTGGTTACAATACGGCGTTTTTCAACCGATATATAGACCACACGCACAAGAAGAAGTTGCAAGTGAGCCTGTTTTTAGAGAAGTGAAAACCAAAGCATTGGCCAAAAAAGCAATCGAGTTGCGGTATCAATTGTTGCCATATAACTACACCTTGGCTTTTGAAAATAATCAAACAGGAGCACCGCTAATGAGACCTTTGTTTTTTGAAGAGCCAGAAAATGTAAGCCTACAAATAAGTTCAGAAACCTATTTATGGGGAAATGATTTTTTAATTACCCCTATTACGCATGCTCAACAAAAAGAACAGAAAGTATATTTCCCTAAGAGTCATAATTGGTTTGATTTTTATACAGATAAAAAATTTACTGGCGGAAAATCAATAGAAATTACAACAAAAGAAACAAACATTCCTACTTATGTAAGAGCCGGAGCTTTTATTCCGATGACTAAAGTGCTGCAATCTACGGGTGCTTTTAATCCGAATGAATTAATACTACATTATTACTACGACATTGCAGTTTCTAAAAGTGAAGGGAAATTGTATTTAGATGATGGAGTTACAGCAAGTGCTTTTGAAAAAGGAAAGTATGAATTGCTTCGGTTTACAAGTAGAGCGAGCGCAAAGACCTTGAAAATTAGTTTAGCTGCTAAGACAGGAGAGAAGTATGCAACAAATAAAAAACAAATATCGGTTGTAATTCACAATATCAAAAAGAAACCTTCACAAGTGAAGTTTCAAAAGGAAGAAGTTGAATTTTCTTGGGATGAAACAACAAAAAAAATGTCAATTCAATTAGAGTGGCACACAAGAAGTAATAATGACCTATCTATACAATTTTAAAAAATGAAGCAAATTTTAATACTATTTATAAGTCTTGCTATTTTATCTAGTTGTGATTCTAAAGAGTCCAAAACTATAACCAACAATCGTCCTTTTGTTTGGGAAGCAGCGAACGTATATTTTTTATTGACAGATCGTTTTTTTAATGGAGATACTTCAAACGATGTCAATTTTGAGAGAACCAAAGAAGCAGGTGAATTAAGAGGGTTTGAAGGTGGAGATATCAAAGGGATTATTGAAAAATTAAAAGAAGGATATTTTACAAAGCTAGGGATCAACGCTATTTGGATGACACCTATAGTTGAGCAAATTCATGGTAAAACTGATGAAGGGACAGGTGTTACTTATGGGTATCATGGGTATTGGACCAAAGACTGGACAAAGATTGATCCGAATTTTGGAACAAAAGAAGATGTAAAAGAATTGGTTCAGTTAGCACATAAAAAGGGTATCAGAGTTTTATTAGATGCGGTAATAAATCATACAGGACCAGTAACAGATAAAGATCCTGTTTGGCCATCAGATTGGGTGCGAACAAACCCTCAGTGTACCTATAAAGATTCAGAAACTACAATTTCGTGTACACTAGTTAAAAATTTACCAGATGTAAAAACAGAAAGTAATAAAGCTGTCGAATTACCATCTCATTTAGTTGAGAAATGGAAAGCAGAAGGTAGATATGACGAAGAAGTTGCTGAATTGAATGCGTTTTTTGAAAGAACAGGTCATCCAAGAGCGCCAAGATTTTATATTATTAAATGGTTGACAGATTATATTACAGAATTCGGAATTGATGGCTATAGAGTAGATACTGTAAAACATGTTGAGAGTACAGTTTGGCAAGAATTTAAAACAGCATGTGATGTCGCTTTTAATCAATGGAAAAAGGACCATCCAAAAAGTGTTTTAGATGACAATCCTTTTTATTTAGTTGGAGAAGTATATGGTTACGGAATCGGCTCTGGACAGCAGTATAACCTAGGTGATAAAAGTGTCAATTATTTTGATGAGGCATTTCAAAGTTTAATCAACTTTCAATTTAAATGGGATGCGCAACAAAAACCAATAGAAGAGGTCTTTAGTTTGTATTCTACTATTTTTCATCATAATTTGAAAGGTTTTGGAGCGATGAACTACATCAGTTCACATGATGATGGACACCCTTTTGATTCCAAACGAGAAAAATCATTATTGGCCGGAACATTGTTGCTATTGACTCCAGGAGCATCACAAGTTTATTATGGAGATGAATCGGCTCGTTCTTTAGTCATAGAAGGCACTGTTGGCGATGCAACTTTACGTTCATTTATGAATTGGGAAGAAATTACTACGGATAAAAAAAGCAAAGAGACATTAGCGCATTGGCAAAAGCTGGGGCAATTTAGAAGTAATCACCCAAGTATTGGCGCAGGAATACATCAACAAATATCAGAAAAACCATATGTGTTTTCAAGAACGTATTCTAAAGGTAGTTATGCCGATAAAGTTGTTGTAGGGTTAAACCTGCCTAAAGGAAAGAAAAATATTACTGTAGGGAATTTATTCTCTGACGGAGAATTACTTAGAGATGGGTATACAAATAGAGAGGTGACTGTTGTGAATGGAATGGTCGAGTTAAATACAGAACAAACAATCGTGTTATTAGAAAAAAAGAACAATTAAATGAAGAAAAAAATAGTAATTCTAATTGGTTTAGTTGCTTTTTTAGCATGTAAAACTGAAGAAAAAAAAGAAACGAAAAACATAGTTGCAATATCTAGTGAGATACTAGAGTCTGCGGTTATTTATGAAGCTAATATTAGACAATATTCTAACGAAGGAACATTTGATGCTTTTACAAAAGACATTCCGCAGTTAAAAGAATTAGGCGTAAAAATCATTTGGTTGATGCCCGTTTTTCCTATTTCACAAACAAAGAGGAAAGCTACAGGGGGTGATTTTGCATCTAAAATTGAAAATCCGAAAGAGCGTGCAAAAGCATTAGGAAGTTATTATGCTGTTTCAGATTTTAAAAAAATAAATCCTGAATTCGGAACGATTGAAGATTTTAGAGAATTAGTAAAAGCGGCTCATGAAAACGGTATGTATGTTATTTTAGATTGGGTGCCAAATCATACAGGTTGGGATCACACGTGGTTGAAAAACAACCCTGAATTTTATACTAAAAATACAAAAGGAGAAATTACGGACCCTTTAAATAAAGACGGGACTCCTGTTGGTTGGGCAGATGTTGCTGATTTAAACTATGACAGTAAAGAGTTGCGTACAGAAATGACAAATGATATGTTGTATTGGCTACAGCATGAAGATGTTGATGGGTTTCGTTGTGATGTTGCAGGTTCTGTGCCAACGGATTTTTGGCAAGAAGCAATTCCGAAGCTAAGAGCTCAAAAAGATATTTTTATGTTAGCAGAGGCTTGGGAGCCAGAATTATTAAAAGAAGAATTGTTTGATATGGCTTATGGCTGGGATATACATCATACATTAAACGAAATGGCAAAAGGAGAGAATGCTCCTGAAAAATGGGATAAAAATTACGCAAAAGATAGTGCTCGTTATGAATCAAATGATATTTTGATGACTTTTGTAACCAACCATGATGAAAACTCGTGGAGTGGAACTATTAAAGAAAGAATGGGAGATGCATCAGAAGTGTTAACTGTTTTGAGTTATATGACACCAGGAATGCCGCTAATTTATTCGGGACAAGAATATGGTTTAAATCATCGGTTAAAATTCTTTGAGAAAGATGTAATTCCACATGATAAAGACAAAGAATGGAATCTGTTAAAATCTTTAGGTGAATTAAAGAAAACAAACGTGGCATTACACGGAGGGAAAAACGCAGCAGAATATCTTCGACTGAATACAAGAAAAGAAATATTAACATTTGTTAGAAAGAAGGGAAATGATGAAGTAGTTTTTGTCGCCAACTTATCTAATGAATCTATTAAAGGAGTTTTTGGAGTTGAAGGAGTTTATCGAAATTATTTTACTGGAGAAAAAATAAAATTTTCTAACTCAGAAGCTTTAGGGCTTGATGCATGGGAGTATAAAGTCTTGATAAAATAAAAAGTAAAGAGGGCGTTCACTATTTTTTCAGTTTTTTATATTGCTAAGTATAGCAGTTATTTTTGGAAGAGCTACATAAGATACCTGCTTGAAAACCATACAAATTAAATTTTTAAAATAAAAAAACCCTTTAAAATCAGTTGATTTTAAAGGGTTTTGTACTCGAGGCGGGAATCGAACCCGCACTCCCGAAAGAACTGGATTTTGAATCCAGCTGACAATCAAATAGTTAGGTTTTACGAATTACGGTTAATAACTACTCAATACCAAGTTGTTGGTACAATGGTGGGTACAATTATATTTACGTTAAAATCAAGAATTATGGCGTCAATATCATATAGGTTACGTGGAAGTCAAACAGTGTATTACAGATTTGTAAATGGGAGAGAATCTGTTTATACGTTGAGGTTACCATATAAAATAAATCCACAAGAATGGATTCAGAAAAAACAACAAGTTAAGTCCAGTGATATTGAGTATCAAATAGACATTAACAACAAGTTACTTGAATTTAAAACATATCTATTAAATAAAACAACCTTAGCAATTGCTAATGGAGAAAATGTTGATGTTAATTGGGTTAGACATCATCAAAACCAATACTTCAATCCTCCAAAAAAAGCTAAAAGTTATACGCTCTATCAATGGCTTGAAAAGTTCATTTCAATTAAGGGAGGAAATAAGAATTTAGACACGCTTAAATACTGGATTAAAAAAGTAGAAACTATAAAAGTGGTTGAGGTTAATTACAACTGGATTCAAAACTTTGTAGACTCAAAGCTAAAAGAAGGATATGCCGAAAGTACTGTTGGTAAACAAGTTCAATACATCAAAAGTATATTGAAATTTGCAGAGCAAAACAACATAAAAGTGAAGGGTGATGTTTATTACTTTAAAGCACCTCCTTCAAGGTCAATTAACACTTATTTAAGCCACGAAGAGCTCGAATTGATATACAACTACAAATGCAAAAACGAAAGGCTTGAAAACGTCAAAAAGCTATTTCTTCTTGGTTGTTCTACAGGGTTAAGAGTTTCGGATTTAATGAAGATTAAGGAGTATTCTATTAATGATAATTTTATTGAAATTACAACCCAAAAAACAAATCAACCTTTACTTATTCCTATTGATCCAAGAGTTAAAGACTACATTCCAACTTTAAGACCATTAGCTCATCCTGTTTTTAACAGATATATAAAAGAGTTGTGCGAATTAGCAGGAATTGATAATCCTCTTAAAGGTTATATAAGAGGGAAAGACAATAAACGGAAATTAGGTGTTTATCAAAAATATAAACTTATTTCCTCCCATACAATGAGGAGGTCTTTTGCATCAAACCTTTATGGGAAAGTACCTACAGTGATTATTATGGCGATTACTGGTCACTCTACTGAAAAGAGTTTCTTAACTTACATAAAGAAGCCGCAAAGAGACTTTGCAGAGAGATTAAAAGAGTACTATTTAGAGAAAGATGCGGGAGAGAAGGAAATCACATAGCTTTCACGCACTCAAGCTCAACAAAACCAACGTCTCATTATGTTAGTCTATGTAATTTTAAAGCAACTAAATCATATCAATTTATGAATGAAAAGGGATTGCTGAGATTAAATATTGATTATATTTGAGGTATCATCATCATAATATCAAATAGTAAAATGTATAAAGAAATACGTTATTCACTTTATACAGGTAATTTGAGGGGGATAAACGCATATAATATGAACATATAACAGAGTTGTGCTTAATTTGATAACAATGAATAAACATCTATATTTTTTATTTATAATCGCCATTATTTTATTCTCATGCAAAACGGACAGGATTAGTGCAGACCTTCTTATTACCAATGCTAATATTTGGACAGGAAATTTAGATAACCCAAATGCAGAAGCCATGGCTATTAAAGGAGACTCTATTCTAGCTGTAGGTTCATTTGCAGATATACAGAAATATCAAGGTCAATCTACTGAAGTAATTGATGTTCATGGAAATTTCATTACACCTGGATTTATAGATACTCATGTACATTTATTAATGGGTGGGAATAGTCTTTTAAATGTACAACTAAGAGATGCTAAAACGCAACAAGAGTTCATTAATAGAATCGCTTCATTTGCAAAAAAAACAAACACTAATCAATGGATAGTAGAAGGAAACTGGGATCATACACTTTGGGGAGGAGAACTTCCAAAAAAGGAATGGATTGATGAATTCACAAAAGAAAACCCTGTAGCAATTTACAGGATGGATGGTCATATGATTTTAGCCAATTCTGAAGCTTTAAAAATTGCTGGGATAGATAAAAATACTCCTGATATAGAGAATGGAGAAATTGTTAAAAACTCAGATGGTACACCAACTGGTATTCTTAAAAGCGAAGCCATGTATTTAGTGTTGAACAAAATTCCATCGCTTTCCAATACAGAAAAAGAAAATGCCATAAATTCTGCACAAGAGTATTTAATTTCTCAAGGAGTTACAACTATTCATGATGTGGATAGTTTAGGTGGTTTTAATATCATAGATAAAATGTATTCAGATAATAATTTAAAAGTTAGAATATATTCTGCAAATCCTTTACCTAAATGGAAATCAATATCTAAACAAACTAAGAATGAAAAATGGTATAAAAACGGCTTGCTTAAAGGTTTCGTAGATGGCTCATTAGGCTCTCATTCGGCTGCTTTTAATGATTATTATTCTGACAAACCAGATGACAAAGGTCTTTTTATTGTGAACGAAGACAGTTTATATCATTGGGTTTCTAATGCTGACAATAAAAATTTTCAAGTTACTGTTCACGCTATTGGAGATAGAGCAAACAGTTCTTTATTAGATATTTACGAACGTGTTCTTAAAAAAAACGGAAATAAGGATAGACGATTAAGAATTGAACATGCTCAACATTTAACAAATGAAGATATTAACCGTTTTTCTAAACTCAATATCATTGCAAGCATGCAACCATATCACGCTATAGATGATGGTAGATGGGCTGAAGAACTAATTGGTTCTGAACGTATAAAAACCACTTATGCTTTTAAATCTTTATTAGACGCAAACACAACCTTAGTTTTTGGTAGTGATTGGCCTGTTGCTCCTGCCTCTCCACTATATGGAATCTACGCAGCAGTTACACGTAGAACTTTAGATGATAAAAACCCTGAAGGTTGGGTGCCAGAGCAAAAAATTAATGTAGAACAAGCTCTAATAGCTTATACTAAAAATGCAGCATACAGTTCTTTTGACGAAAATATAAAAGGAACTTTAGAACAAGGCAAACTAGCCGATTTTGTTATTTTAAGTGAGGATTTGACAACAATAGAATCTGAAAAAATAAAGGATGTAATAGTTTTACAAACTTATGTAGGAGGAAAGAAAGTCTATAATAAAAACATAGAAGAAAACTAAGCACAACAATGGCTATAATTAATACGGGTTTTGGTGATTAACCCAAAGCCTAGTGCTTTTTAACTAAGTCCGCCAAATCTTTTGATTTGGCTTTAGAACAAAAAAGATAAAACAAAATAAAAAGTTTTGGCTAAGTGCTTAATCGGAAATTAACCGCTTTTTAATCCCGTACTAACCATAGCCGAGACGTTAGCAAACATTAATACAAAAACTTAGAAAATGAAAAAAATAATCTTTTTGACTTTATTAATCTCAATTTTAATTAGTTGTAACAAGGATGATGACCAAATTATAGTTGATCCAGAATTAACTATAACAGATGCAGATGGTAATGTATATCAAACCATTACAGTTGGGAGTCAAATTTGGATGCTGGAAAATCTAAAAACAACAAAATACAATGATGGCACACCAATAACACAATACAACATCAATACTCATGGCAATAATTGGGGTGCACTTGGCAGTATGTTTAATAGTGAGGGATTTTATCAATGGGCAGATACGTGGGATTTAAACAACCAATTTGATGAAGATTTGCCATTTGACTATTATGGGGCAATGTATAATCATTTTGCTATTGAATCAGGCAAACTAGCACCAGTAGGTTGGAGAATGCCAACAAGTCAAGATTTCATAGAATTGGAAAATTATCTTACTAACAATGGACAAGCAGGAACTGAAGGTGAAGCACTTAAAACTTCTACGGGGTGGCTTGATGTAGCTGGCAACGGTTCAGACGCTATAGGTTTTAAAGGGTTGCCAAATGGTTACATCAATGCTCTTGGTGGACCAACATTAGGCGGTGGAATATGTACTTGGGCAACTAGTGATGTGAGTGTACAAAATGGCACAAGAACTGTGATTAATTTATTTGATGAAACAACTATGCTTTATTCCGATAATGCTATACAAATTGGAGCTGGAATTAGATGCATTAAGGAATAGAATAACGTTTGCCAACAACGTGTATAATTAATTGCTTGTGCAATGATTACTCGGAAAATCCTACGGATTTTCCTTAGGCTCGTTTTCTTTTACTAATTTAGAGCTAGCCAACGCAACGAAACCATACACGAACACGTTGTAAATAATGCTGAAAAACAAATCCACGAAACTATGAAATACTTAAAACCATTAGCTTTGATTGTTACTCTATTCTTTTTCTTGAGTTGCAATAAGGATGATATTAACGAACCAAGTTCAATTGAAATTGGAAACTATATTTTTAACTTTGAAACTCAATTTGAGCTTGAAGAGTTACAAGGAATTGATTCTTATGTCGGAAATATAAATGGTTCTGGAATATCACTATCTTTTGATTATGGATGGTATACAGAACCTGCTACAAATTTATCTTCGGATGAATATATTGTTACCGAAGAAGAAATAAATGGTCATTATAGACAAATAGTTAAACCTATAGATTCTGAGGGGAATTTCACAAGTATACATTTATTCAAAATTAGTGATTCTATCGAAAGTCCATTTGGTTATAACTCACTTTCAATGTCAGTAAACCATTTAACTGCAACTGAGCAAGAAATGATAATTGAAGTATTCAATAATTTAGAAATAATAGAATGAGTGCTTGTTTAAAAAGTTACAAATAATAGATAGGAATTCAGAGAAGCACTATTTACAACACGAGGCTATAAGTAATGCGAACTTTTTAGCTTAACTTAAGGTTAGGAAATTTCAACTAACCTTGGTGTTAGCTTGAAAGTAAGTGCATTTTAAGTTCTCACTACTCATAGCCCAAACGTTGTGTGTAATGTGACCAAACCAACGAAAATTGAATTATTAACAAATTAAATTATATAATTATGAAAAAATTATTTCTTGCAATCGCTCTGATGATTGGATTAAATTCCTTCGCTCAAGACAAAACTGAAATTAAAATTGACAAACCTGAGTTCAAATGTGATGTAGTTAAATTTGACAAAGAAACGAACACAATAGAATTTTCAGGAAATGTTAGTTTCAAAACTGACATTATTGAATTGGAAAATGCGGACAAAATTCTTCTGAACAAAGAAACCAACGAAATTATTGTTAGTGGATTAGCGGAATTTACAATCGATGGAGCAATCCAAATTTCAGAAAAAGCGGAGAAAAAAATAATGAGATATAAAATCGGAGAACGAATTGCTTACGTTGAATAAACACTACACACAACACCGTACAAAATTAATTGCTTTGTTTTGGCTTATTTAGGAAAGTCCTCGCGGACTTTCTATTCAGTTATTATTTATTAACTTTAGTGTTTAACCACCACAAAAAATCTTGTACCACAATGTTAGCATTAATTAAAGATAAAATATGAAAAATACTACTGAGTATAAATTTACTGCTATTATTCGATTTCTTTTATTAATAATATTTACTCTATTTCTATCCAATCTATCAGCTCAAACTACTGGAGTCGATTCTCTAAAAATTGAAAGTTTTATCAAAAGGGTAGAAAACACTCTAATCCCCCCTAAAAGTGATTCGAGTCAAGTGACTTGGTCGATTTCTGAACGAATGGAGTTTTACAAAATTCCAGCTGTTAGTGTAGCTATTATTGATAATTATCAATTAAATTGGGCCAAAGCTTATGGCTGGGCAGATAAAGAAGCTAAAATTCCTGCTACAACTGAAACACTTTTTCAAGCAGCATCTATAAGTAAATCCCTCAATTCTGTTGGTATCTTAAATTGGGCCGAGTCGAATAATATTGACTTAAATACTGATATTAATACCTATCTTAAAAGTTGGAAGCTAAAAAACAGAAAGAAGGCAAAAGGTAAAGAAATCAGCATATCCAATCTATTGTCTCATACAGCAGGTCTTTCGGGGCATGGTTTTAATGGATATAAAGTAGGAGAACAAATTCCAACAACAGAACAAATTCTTGATGGAAAAAAGCCATCAAATTCAAAGAAAATAAAGTCCATTTCCCAACCTAACAAAGTATTCAAATACTCCGGAAGTGGGGTAATGATTACTCAATTAATGTTGTCACAGAATACAGGGATTGCCTATAGCACATATATGAAAAAAACAATTTTAAATCCTTTGGGAATGACAGAAAGTTTTTTCTCTCAACCTTCACCAAAGGATAAAGGGCTTGCAACAGCCTATTGGGCACAAGGTACACCTTTAGATGGCAAATATCATATTTATCCAGAAATGGCAGCGGCTGGACTTTGGACTAACCCGACAGAATTGAGTAAATATATTATAGAAATGCAAAAATCCTTGAAAGGAGAATCGAATATACTTTTGTCTCAAGAAATGGCAAAAAAGATGTTGTCACCACATTTAAAAGATGGTATTACTGGTTTGGGCGTGTTTTTCGAGAATTTAAACGGACGTGATTACTTTACTCATGGTGGAAGTAATGAAGGGTTTAAATGCTACTATTATGGTAGTATAGAAGATGGGAAAGGAATTGTGATTATGACTAATTCAGAAAATTTTGATATCATCCCAGAAATTATCCGAAGTATTATTAAAGTGTATGAATGGTAAGTATTATCGATAACTCTACTATAAAAACTAATGCTAACAATGTATATAGCAAATAGCGGTTCAAATTCTGAAACAAAAGAAAATTAGTAAAATAAAGACCAGTCATAATTCAAAAAGCTAGTCCCTAAAAAAACCACTACTTTTCATATACAAGACCGTTGGGTAAAATTTTGAGCTATGAAAAAAATAATTATTATTATTCTAATCCTTTTTAGTCTACAATCCTATTCTCAGTTAAAAGTAAACATCAAATTTAAAGACAACAAAGAGATAAACGACTCTATTAAACAAGGTGCAGAAAAATTAATCTCATTAAAAACTGGAAAAATTCACAATCTTAACGATATTAATGAGATTAAAATTTTTGAAGGAAATCGGATGAAACATTATTTTATCTTGGACGTAAAATCATATAAAAATTCTAAACGAGTTCAAAAAGGCCTCGGAAGTAAAGTCTATAGCAATGGAGAAATAGAATTATTTCATATTTCATTTGGCTCAAATAATAAAAATAGACTTAAATCTCAAATAAAAACGTACGATTCTGGAATTGAGGTTTTTATAAAGCGAAAAAACAAAAAATATACGTACAATATAGGTTGTATTGACGGAATAGGGTGCAAAAAAATTAAAAAGCGGCTAAAAGATTTTTTTAGCGACTGTCCAAACCTAATTCGAATGATAAAAAAAAACAAAATAAATACAAGAGACATTATAAAAATAATAGACTACTATAACGAATCATGTATAAATTAAACTTTACACAACACCGTGTATAATTAATTGCTAGTAAAAGCTTACTTACGAGTATATTCAAACCTCGCTCGAGAAGAGAGCTACTAAACAGAAAACCGTCTTTATTTTCATGGCTTCGTCCAACTATAAGAAATTAGTATCACTCTTGTATGCTCTATCAATTCTACTTATACTTTAAATTTAAAAAGGGTTCCATTCTTTAACAGAGTCGAACCTTGTTAATAAAGTAGGGGGTTTTAGAGCAAGTCATTCTATTTTGTACCTACCAATGTGCCTACCATAAATAATTTCGTGCTCTTTTCATCGTTATACTACCACACTTAGGGCAGCCATTTTCATTGTAAAGGTGCAAATCATATCTAATCTTAAATTCTCCATGATTATTGACTTTACAAATTAACGTGACCTTTTTTTTCCGAACTAAGTCTTCATTTTTGACTAAAGAATAATCGTATTGATCTTTATGCTTAAAAACCTCTTTAGACATATTTGTAAATAACTCTACTTTATTAATGGAGTGTCTAAGACATGGTGGATTAGGAGCTGCTTTCTGTATATATGGAAATGGAATTTTATAATCGATATCGTTTTGGTCTGTTGCGATTACATAAATTCTTCTTTTGTTGCTAATTCGAGTAATAATTATTGAGTCATCAGTCAGCCTATACCTCCTTAAATATGATTCAACTTTTTTCTGCTCATCCACTGTAACTTCTTTCCTGATTAATTTCATTTTTCACCTCTACTTAAGTATTGAATTCTATATAGATTCAAATATAGTCCATTTGCCTCGGTATATTATATATGAAGGCCTCGGAGTTTCTAAAGAGGATTAATAATGCTATCGAAAATAGCTTAAAAACACACATTAAATATGAGTATAAGTAAAAAGCACACTGGGTATTGGATTGACAAATACGTTCAAGAGAACACCACTTTAAAATTAGTTGAAAGGGTCCTTTTAGGGGATATTATAACTGTTCATCAAGTATCAGGAAAATACTATAAGAGTAATAAGAGAATGTCTTTGATTACAGGTTTAAAAAAGAGAGCAGTACAAAATGTATTAAAGTCTTTGATTGATAAAGGGTATATAAATGAGCCTAAGCAAATCAGAAGTTCACCAATGATGACAATCAGAAGAATTATAACACCTAATATTTCTTTTGCTAAAGAGGCTTATCAAAAACAACTTAAATCTTTAAGCGAAGAGTTAGAGGTTTCAGTAGATAATATACCAGAAAAAGAGAGTAGGGTGCATATTTCTACAGAGCAGGGTGTATTTTCTAACACATCAGGGTGCAGCCAAGTGCATGCAAAGAGTACATTAAAAGAAAACAATAGAATACAAATAAGTGATAATAGCATACAACGTATTTTATCAGGAGAGGAAACTGAAGAAAATATCAAAAAGGGATCAAATGAAAATGATTGGTTTGATGAGTTAATTAATGGGGGAAATAAAGTGAACTCCAAACCTCCAACACCAACTGTTATTCCAGAAGATGAGATTGAATCATATCAAAAAAAGAAGGTAAATAAAATATACAAAGCAGACCAATCAGGACATGGTACGTGTCAAGATGAGTTTAATTTTTTAAGAGATTGTATTACTTAAAGTATCAAACAATTAAAATATCTAATCCTTAAAATAACCTATAAGCCTTCAATTAAATTTTCTTGAGGGTTTTTTAATATAACAAAAAATGATACAAAACACGACTACTGTAAATAACGATTTGTTTGGTTTATATGATAAATCAACAACGAACAATCTATCGAGTACATTGATATTAGATACTGATATTACTTCTTTTCAATTTCAAATAATAAATTCTAAAAATAAAAGATACACACAAGAGATATTCAGAGATATTAAAGATTATGAAGGGCATTATCAAATTTCTAACTTAGGAGCTGTTAAGTCCTTAAAAAGGAATAGTGAGAGGGTAATAAGTCCAAGTATTGATAAAACAAAAGGGTACTATCGGGTCTGTTTGTATAAAAACAATAAAAGAAAATCATTCTATATACATCAACTTGTTGCTATTGCGTTTTTGGAACATAAGCCAAATGGAAATTCATCAGTTGTAGACCATATAAACAACGATAAAACAAACAATGAGCTAGACAATCTTCAGATTGTTTCAAGTCGTAAGAACTCATCAAAAGACCAATGGAGAAGGAGTCCAACAAGTCGTTATACGGGAGTTTATTGGAGTCCAGCAAAGAACAAATGGGAGTCAAGTATATTTTCGAATAGAGCTTCCTATCATCTAGGGTGTTTCAATAATGAATCTATCGCAGGACAAGAATATGTTAATGCATTAGAATACATTAATAAGCACTCTAACTTGACAAGTTATCCGTTTAAAACTAAAAGGAGAAATATGTATAGTGCTGATATTAAACAATTAACTTTTGTTTTTGCTTAATATTGATTGGTGATTAGGTGCTGGAATTAGTTATTAACAATTGGTAGGTACAATTGTTGTTACAAAAAATAAAAAAAGCTACTTAACAAATTGAGTGCTAAGTAGCTGATTATCAGTCTGGTACTCGAGGCGGGAATCGAACCCGCACTCCCGAAAGAACTGGATTTTGAATCCAGCGCGTCTACCAATTCCGCCACTCGAGCTAATTAAATAATTGGTGTGCAAATCTAAAAAATATTTTTAGTTTAAAAGCATAAAAAAGGCAACAACTCAGTTTTTATTTTTATTTTTGCAGAGAACAACACACAAACACATAACAAAACCAATTAAATGCCTACAAACAACCTTAGTCCAAAGATTTTTGCATGTTCTCAAAGTGTAGAATTAGCAGAGAAAATAGCCAAACAATACGGAGTTGAATTAGGAAATGTAAAAACCACTCGCTTTGGTGATGGTGAATTTCAACCCGCATTTGAAGAGTCAGTAAGAGGAAGACGTATTTTTATAATAGGATCTACGTTTCCTAATGCAGATAATTTAATGGAGATGTTATTAATGTTAGATGCCGCTAAGCGTGCTTCTGCGAGACATATAACTGCTGTAATACCGTATTTTGGTTGGGCTCGTCAAGACAGAAAAGACAAGCCAAGAGTTGCCATAGGAGCAAAACTAGTAGCGAAGTTATTAGAAGAGGCTGGTGCAACTAGAATTATGACAATGGATTTACATGCAGATCAAATTCAAGGATTTTTTGAAAAACCTGTAGACCACATGTTTGCTTCAACAATCTTTTTACCACATGTAAAAAAGTTGGGCTTAGATAATCTTACCATTGCGTCACCAGATATGGGTGGTTCTAAAAGAGCGTATGCCTATTCTAAATACTTGAGTTCTGATGTTGTTATCTGTTACAAGCAACGCGAAAAAGCCAATGTAATTTCTCATATGGAGCTAATTGGAGATGTTAAAGGAAAGAATGTGATTTTAGTAGATGACATGATTGATACGGGAGGGACATTAGCCAAAGCTGCAGATTTAATGATGGAAAGAGGTGCTTTAAGTGTGCGCGCAATTTGTACACATCCAATACTTTCTGGAGAGGCAGTAGATCGTATAGAAAAATCTAGTTTGATAGAATTAATAGTGTCAGATACAATTCCTTTAAAAAGGATAAGTTCTAAAATAAAAGTTGTATCTTGCGCCCCTTTATTCGCTGATGTTATGCGTAAGGTTCAAGACAATACATCTATCAGCGGACAATTTTTAATGTAAATAATAAATAATAAATAAATAGAAGTAATGAAATCAATTACAATCAAAGGATCTCAAAGAGAAAGCGTAGGTAAAGTAGCAACTAAAGCCTTACGTAATGCTGGTCAGGTTCCTTGCGTTATATACGGAGGAGACAAGCCAGTGCATTTTTCATCAGAAGAATTAGCATTCAGAAAATTAGTATATACTCCAAACGTTTATACTGCAATGATTGAATTAGGAGACGAAAAGTTTGCTGCAATCTTACAAGATATTCAATTTCACCCGGTAACAGACAAAATCTTACACGTAGATTTTTATCAATTATCTGATGATAAGGAAGTTACTATGAATATTCCTGTACATTTAGTTGGAAGTGCTCCAGGTGTATTAAATGGAGGTTCTTTACGTTTTCCTAAGCGTAAACTAAGAGTAAAAGCTTTACCTAGTAATTTACCAGATTTTTTCAATGCAGATATTTCTAATTTGAAAATTGGAAGTAAGTTACTTATAACTGAAATTGATAATAAAAACTGTACTTTTTTACACCCAGACAACACAGTTGTTGCACAAGTAAGAATGTCTCGTAATGCAACTTCAGAAGATGAAGAAGAAGTAGCAGAAGAAGCAGTAGAAGAAGCAGCAGAATAAGTAGAAAATATTTAATACGAAAAAGCACCACTTAATTGTGGTGCTTTTTTTATTTTTGTCAAGTATGAAAAAATATTTAATTGTTGGTTTAGGAAATATTGGCGCCCAATATGATAATACACGTCATAATATTGGTTTCAAAATAGTAGATGCTTTAGCAAAAGAGTATGCTGCTACTTTTGAAACAGTCACACTCGGCGATGTTGCTACTTTTCGTTTTAAAGGAAGAACTTTTGTATTGCTAAAACCAAGTACTTATATGAACTTAAGTGGCAAGGCGGTCAGATATTGGATGGATAAAGAGAAAATTTCTATTGAAAACATCTTAATTATTACGGATGATTTAAATATCGATTTTGGTGCGATTCGTTTAAAAGGAAAAGGAACTGCTGGGGGACATAATGGTCTGAAAGATATTCAAGAGAAACTAAACACAGCTACGTATCCAAGATTTCGATTTGGTGTTGGTGCAGACTACTCAAAAGGACGTCAAGTAGATTTTGTGTTGAATGAATGGAGTAAGGAAGAAACAAGTGTGCTTATTGAAAGAATTCCTGTTTCGTGTAATTTAATTACTTCTTTTGGTACTGCCGGAATGGCAAATACCATGAATGCTTTTAATGGGAAATGAGTAGTTTTGAATTCCGAATTATCTTTTTAACCTAATTATCACTCGCATACCATTCTGCAAAAGAAGATGCTGTTTCTTGTAAACGCAAAGAGAATAAATGAATGTTCTCTGGGAGCCTCTTTTTTATTTTAGCAGCAAAATCAATGACCATCATCTCACTTGTTGGCTGATAATCTACCAAAATAACATGATGATCGCGTGCTTTTAATTCTTTTGCCAACTCTAAGTGTGGTGTATTTTGATTAAAGACCGTAGCATGATCAAAAACATCTACAATTTCTTCTTTTACAATCTTTTTTAAATCAGAAAAGTCGATTACCATTCCGTATTTAACTTGAGAACTATCTGTAATCGGTTGTCCAATTACGGTAACAGAAAGTTTGTAACTATGTCCGTGTACATTTTTACATTTTCCGTCATAACCATATAATGCATGGCCAGTTTCAAAATCGAACTGTTTTGTAATTCGTATGGTGCTCATGCTATTTTCTTTTGTTTCTGTTTGCTTTACTTTTGTTGTAATAGTACATGATTACAAGTGCAACTGCTAATCCTAAAAATAAATAATCTCCTCCCATATTGTTTTCTATTTACTATAATTATGTTACTTCTTAAATTTTAATAATGCTTTTTTTGTGAATTCTGATAAAACCAATTTCCCAGAGATTTCTGCTCTTTCAATAAGTAGGCTACTCCAGTTTTCTGTCCCTTTCCATAAGATCTTTTTTAATTCTGCTACTGCATCTGGGTTGTATGAAGCTAGTTTTTCTGCTAAATTTTGTGTCTCTTCTCTTAGCTCCTCTTGAGTTTCAAAAACGGTTGTAAATAAGCCTTTTTCTTTTGCCCAATATGCGTTTTTCCATGCTGTTGCCGCCAATGTTAATTCTGCGAATCCAGTAACACCAATTTTACGCGTTACAGCAGGCTCAATTACAAAAGGACCAATGCCAATCGTTAATTCAGATAGTTTTATAGAAGCAGCCTCGGTTGCTAACACATAATCACATGCGGCAGCTAAGCCAACACCCCCACCAACAGTTTTTCCTTGTACGGAACCAATAATTAATTTTGAGCTAGTTCTCATAGCGTTGATTACATTGGCAAAGCCAGAGAAGAATTTTTCACCATCTTCTAAAGTGTCTATCGCAACCAATTCATCAAAAGAAGCACCAGCACAAAATGCTTTTTCTCCTTCTGATTTTAAAATGATAATAGAAACAGTAGCATTCTCAGAAACCCTTTCTATTTCTTTTGTCAAACGATCTAATAAAACACTCGGAAAAGAATTGCTAGCCGGATGACCGAATTCTATCGTTGCTATTTTGTTAACGATACTTGTAAATAAACTTCCGTCTTTGCGATTGGTTGTCATTATAAATATAATTTATATTCAAATTTACTGCTTTTGTGCTAGCGGAGAAAACTTTCGGTAAAATTTAAAATATAAAAAAATTCCTCTACAAAACATCCAAACGGTAAAAGCGATCCAGATAGCGTATAATTTAAAGTCTAAATAATCAAAAAAGATTAATGTTGGGAGGAACCCTAAAGTGGTGGCAAAAATCAAAACATTCCGTAAATATTTCATTTCTCCCATGCCTTTAAATGTCCCGTCAAAAATAAATGTAATAGCACACAATGGCTGCATCGCTAAAATCACCCAAAAAACCGTGTAAAACTGCTCTAAAACGGTTTGTTCCTTCGTGAATATCATTCCGATAGGTTTGTATAAAATAGCACCTAAGAGGATAAAAATGATTCCGAGGATAAAGGCGTATTTTATTAATTTTTTATTTAATTCAAGTAACGCTTTGTAGTTTTTCTCACCTAATAACTTTCCTGATAAAATATTTCCAACACTAGCGTATCCATCAATCATAAAAGCGCCAAGAAGCCATAAATTTAATCCTATAGTATACGCAGCGATGTATTCTTTTCCGTAAGAAGTCGCATAGGCTGTTCCGAAATACAAGGCTAAGTTTAAAGCGAGTGTTCGTACAAAAAGATTCAAAATCATACCCAGTAACCTTTTTATTTCTGGATGCACTGGGAGTGTTATTTTTAGCGGAATTGACGTCTTTTTTAATAACAATATAACAGATAGTAATGCCATAGAAAATTGAGCAATGACACTTGCATACGCAGCGCCATCAACATACATTGCCGGAATATATCCTTCAATACCATACACAAAAGCATAGTCTAAGCCAATATTTAATACGGCACCTGTACAGGCAATTATCATTGGGTAATAGGTGTTTTGTAATCCTCTAAAGATTCCGAAAACAGCAAATGTGAACAACGAAAAAGGAAATCCAAAAATTCGAATGTTATAGTAACTAATACAGTATTCTAAAATAGATCCTGATGCATTGTAAAACCTAAAAATATTTTCAGAAAAAGGATACGTAACTGCAATTACCACAAAGCTCATGAAAATAATAATAGCGATTGCTTGTGCAGGTAGTGTTTTTACTTCGTCTAGTTTATTGGCTCCTAAATATTGTGAAATAATAGAAGAAATAGCACTTCTAATTTGTCCGAAAACCCAAATAAGCATAGAAATAAATGCTCCAACAATACCAACTGCTGCCAGAGACTCTATGGCGTTGTTTTCTATGTTTCCAATAATAGCGATATCGGTAATAGACAACAAAGGTTCTGCAATTCCGGCAACTAAAGCAGGGACCGCTAACTGGTTTATTTTTTTATGGCTAATGTCTGTTTTCAAATCGAAGCAAAAGTACTCATAATACAAATGATAAAATTAGATTTTTGATAGATTAAAAAAGTGTATTTTTGCAGTTCATTTATTTAGTGTAATTTCCGCTGCTAATTAATAAAAACATCACATGAAAAACATACTTGTTCCTATTGGGTCTTCTGAAAATTCAATTAATACATTACAATATGCAATTGATTTTGCGAATGAAATTGATGCAAATGTTTTTGTTCTTAGAGCATACAATGTGCAATCAAAAGCAGGGACAATAATTGATGTTAATGCTATTTTAGAACGCGAATCTAATTTATATATGCGTGCTATGATAAATAGTGTAGATAGAAAAGGAAAGGATATTCAGTTAATTTCTGCAAAAGGGAATGTAGTTGATTCAATTGCTTCTGTTCAAAAAGAAATTGGAATTGATTTAGTTATGATGGGTCCAAAAAGTAATTCTATTAAAGAAGAAGTGTTTTTAGGGTCTACTTCTGGGAGTGTTGTGAAACATTCTAATATTCCGGTTTTAATTGTGCCAGAATCGTATGTTTTTAAGCCGTTTAATTCTGTATTAACAGCTTTTAAAACAGGTATCGTAAATGAAAAAAATGCGTTAATACCTTTGGCTTTTGTTAAAAACCATTTCAACCCGGTTGTGAACTTACTATTGGTTAAAACACCAGTGTACGTTGCTGCAGATTTAGTAATTGATGAAGCATTAGATGCTATAAAATCTTCTTTAAAAATTACCGAAAACGCAACTACTTTTCAAGGTGTGTTAGAACATTTTCAATCTAATAACCCTGATATGTTGTGTGTTTTTAGACGCAAAAGAGGGTTCTTTAAAAAGCTTTGGGAAAAGAATACTATTTTAAAGAAAGAGTTTTACTGCAATGTTCCTTTATTAGTGTTGAGCGGAAAAGCTTAACAATTTTTTTAATGTAATTTTTCTGTAAAAGGAATTTCTGGATTAAAAATTTCTTTGATAAGGTTTTTGATTGAAATTAAAAATTCATCAATTTTTTCTGATGTAATTTCGTGCTCTTTTTTATCGAAATCAACTTTTAGGAAACCCCCTTTTAAATTTTTAAAAGAAATAATTCCGCCTTCTAATTTTGTGCTTTCAAAATTCTGAGAATATAAAAAAGCGTATAGTAACACTTGTATTGCCTTGCTGTACTTTTCTTCTCCGATTAATGAGAGGTCTGAAACTTTTAAATTGGCAGCAGTAACATTACCTGTCTTATAATCAATGATTCTCGTTACGCCGTTTAGTTGATCTATTCTGTCTACTTGGCCTCGTAATTTTATTGGAAAATCAAATCCATCTATTGTAATTGTTGCCTCTAAATCTTGTTCTGTAGCAATAATTTTTAACACATCATTTTCCTGTAAAGAGTCCATTTCAATGGCTAAAAACCGATTGATATAATCTTTTGATATTTCAAAGATTAATCGATTTTTACCTGTGTATACATCAGAACTATGAAAATGTTTCTTAAAGTAATATAGCACTAAATCGCCCACCTTATGCAGCATCTCTTTAATGCTCTCTTTGGTGACGAACTTACCAATAAATGGCTGATACAATACATCTAGCGTGTCATGGATAATAGTTCCCATAGTGTTGGCAGCAACAGTCTCTTCAACTTCTTTATAGTCTCTTAGTCCTAAAATTTTTTGCTTATAAAAATCTATTGGATTGTATAGGTAATTGGTTAATGTAGATGGAGAAAAACCTTTTATGGCTTGCTCTTTTAGTTTTTCAAGAATTTCTTTGGTCTTCGGAATTTCGATTAAACTGCTTTTTTCAGTTGTTACATTTGGTGCGATTTGCACCTCTTTTAGATTGGGTTTTAAGTGCATCAATTGTGATATAAATCGACTTTTTTCTCCACCGCCAAAACTGTCATTTTCTGAATTGTACAAAAGGAAAATGTTCTTTGCTCGTTGTAACAACCTGAAAAAGTGATACGAAAATATGGCATCTTTTTCTCTATAAGTAGGTAGGTTAAATTCTAATTTTACATCAAATGGAATAAAGGAGTTTTGTGCTCCGCCTTTAGGTAACACATTTTCGTTTACAGAGGTGATAATTACATTTTCAAAATCTAAAACCCTTGTTTCTAACATCCCCATTAATTGCAATCCTTGTAATGGCTCTCCTTTAAAAGAAATGCTTTCAGACTGAATCAATTGAGTAAATAATTGATGAATTGTTTTCAGCGTTTTTAAATAGCTGTATTCAATTTGTAGGTTTTGTAATTGCGAGAATGCGGTATAAAATCGAAATAAATATTCTTTCTCTAATGGATTGGCTTGTTCTTTTAAAAGCACAATTAAATTGATAATTCGTTCAATAAACTCTAAAGAGTTCTCGAACTTTTTAAAAATAGTTAGGATACAGTTTTTACGTTGTGCGTCTAATGGTGCTAAAAAAGATTCTAATTGAGATAGACTTATAAACGCTTGGTTGTCTTGTGCTATTTTTAAGGCAATTTCATCAAAAATATTTACGGCATCAACGAGTAACAAAGAATGGATGTTCGGTTGTTTAAAAAACTGTAAAACATCTTTGAAATAAAATTGTTTGTGTGTTGCTCTCTGTAATTTTTCTTGATTGATAAATAAGTTAAAAATAGCATTAAATAGAGAAGTGGTTGGAACGTCCTTTAAGGGATATCCCATCGTAATATTTATGGCTTGAACTTCTTTTGGAAGCGAATTTAAGGTGATAGGCAACAGGCTTTCATCTGCTAAAACGTATGCAGTTTTATTAAAATTCGGAAATTTTTTCAATAATTCACCAGCATATTTTATTTGAGTTACATTTTTAGATGCTCCAATTATTTCAATATTTTTTTCTGAATCAAAATTTAAGGAACTAGTCTGTAGCTCATGTGTCAGATAATACTTCCAATCAGATTTGTATTTTCGTATAAAAGTACCCGCTTGATGTTTGCTCTCTAAAAACGCGGTATCAATATCCCAATAGATCTCTGTATTCCCATTGTTTAGCATTTGCTGAAAAAGATACTCTTCTGCTTTATTCAGTGCGTTAAAACCAATAAAGTAATATTTTTTGTGTTTGTTTTTTTGAATGTACTCTTCAATGTGTTTTGTGGACTCTCTGTAGATTAACCCTTGATATCCTATGTTTTTTTCTCTTAAATAGGTGTAAAATGCCGTATAGTATTCACCCAGTTTTTCCATAAAAGAAAAATGATTTTTCATCATTTGAGTGTGCACTAAGGGTTTTTTTACAGACCAATTTTTTAACCGCTCAATATCTTTTAAATAGGTGAAAATATCTTTAGAATCAACTAAATATTGGTCAATTTCATTAAAGTCTTGTAATACCGTTATCGCCCAAGAAAAAAAACTCTCAAACTCTTCTGAGTTTTCTTCAATGTTTTTGTACACCGAATAAAAATGAAATAGCAATTGAACATTGTCAATTTTTTTGATCTCCGTTATTTCTTCAATAAACGCTTCACTATTTATGATGTTTGGTAAAAAACCAATAGGTAATAATTTCTTAAATTCTTCTTTAAGGAATACGCCAGCTCTTTGAGATGGCAATATGAATACTGTGTTTTCAAACGAACTTTGTTTGTTAAGTATTGATTTTAAAGTTTCAGAAATAAATGTTTGCATTGGTAGTAGCGTCAGAATTTAAACAAACAATGTACAAAAATGAGCGATTTATTGTATACTATTGTTTAAATATTATTTTTATGCAATCAGAACTAAAAGTAGCCATCATACAAAAAGATTTAGTTTGGCAAAATGCCGAGCAAAATAGATTGAATTTTGATACAATATTCTCTGAAATGAATGCTGTTGATTTAATTGTGTTGCCAGAGATGTTTACAACGGGTTTTTCTATGTCGCCAAAACCAATTGCAGAAACCATGCAAGGTAAAACGGTTCGTTGGATGTTAGACACTGCTAAAAGGTTAAATGCAGCTCTTGTGGGAAGTATCATAATTCAAGAAGGTGCTGTGTATCATAATAGAATGTTATTTGTACATCCAGAAGGAGACATTGAGCAGTATGACAAACGACATGCATTTACTTTGGCTGGAGAAAATAAAGAATATACTTCGGGGGCTACTAGACTTATTGTTGCGTACAAAGGATGGAAAATTTGTCCATTAATTTGCTACGACTTGCGTTTTCCTGTTTGGTCTAGAAATGTTGAAAATTACGATGTATTATTATATGTGGCCAACTGGCCAAAACCAAGAATTAATGCATGGAATACACTTTTAAAAGCGCGAGCAATAGAAAATATGAGTTATTGTATTGGCGTAAATAGAGTAGGTATTGATGCCAATAAGTATGAGTATCCAGGGAATTCTATTGCGATAGATTATTTAGGAAATGAATTAACAGCAATTTGTGAACACAAAGAAGCGATTCTCTACGCAACCTTTAACAAGGAGGAGCTGCTTAATACACGTGCTAAATTGCCTTTCTTAGAAGATAGAGATACATTTACTATAGATAAAAAAAAGCGCCTTTAAAAGGCGCTTTTTTTTATATTACTGGATTCATCCATTTGAAATTGTATTTTGTGTCTGGCACAGAAATACGCTCCGTAATTCTTTGCATTCTTGCAGGCAACTTCATTAACCAATCTCTCGCTTTTTCTGCTTCCTGAGTTAGACCCGTTATTTTATCAATTTCCCACATAGTGTTTAATCTTTTTAAGATATCTATATAGTCAAAACCAGTATACACACCTGTTCTTTGAGCTACCACAGAGAATTGATCAAACAACGTTCCTTTTGTTTCGTAAGACTCTCTTAAGTACAATGCTGGCATAACAATTTTATGCTTCATCATGTGCTGAAAAGCCAACATCATTTCGCTAGGGTCTATCTTAAAAATTTCTTTTACAAAATGTGAATATGCTTGGTGATGACGCATTTCATCTCCTGCAATAATTTTAGACATTTTAGCCAATGCTTTATGCCCTTTTTTACGTGCTATTTTTGCAACATTATTGTGTGAGATATAAGTCGCCAATTCTTGAAAACTTGTATAAATAAAATTCTTATATGGATCTGATGATGTCCCAATATCAAACCCATCTGCAATTAAATGTTGCGTTGTAATTTCTACTTCGCGCATGTTCACTCTACCAGATAGATATAGGTATTTATTTAAGACATCTCCGTGCCGATTCTCTTCTGATGTCCAAGCTCTAACCCATTTTGCCCAGCCATTATCTGGATGTTGTGTTACGCCATCTAGATCTAATAGCCAAGATTCGTAAGTAGGTAAAGCTTCTTCTGTAATTGTATCTCCAACTAAAACCACCCAGAAATCATCATCTAATTCTTTAGAGATCTCTCTGATTTCTTGTACTTCATCAATAAAAGTATCTTTTTGAGAATTAGGTAAAAAATCTGTGGGTTGCCAAATTTTTTCTGGAGTAATTAAAAATGTATCTACAAACGTGTCTATGCTACCTTCTAAAGTAAGCATAACTTCTTTTCTGATGTTTTTTAAAGACATATGTATATTATTTTATGTGTGTTATAATTGCTGCTTCTGTTTCTTTCATTAGTTCATCAAACGGTAAAGAATCTATTTTTATTGGCTTGTGTGTTGTAATTATTATTGGACTACCAATTCCGAAAGGATACTTTCCATATTTAACGACTTTCCAAGAATTGTTTATTGTTACTGGTACAATATACCCTTCTGGATTGTATTTTGTGATCATTTTCAAACCATTTACAGAAAATTTTTTAGGTTTTCCGTTTCTGCTTCTAGTTCCTTCAGGGAAAATAACCGCTCCCCATTTATTTGTATGGATATTTTTAGAGAATTTTGCTAAAGCAGTTAGTGCTTGTCTTGCATCTTTTCTATTGATTAATGCAGCTCCACCATGTCTTAAGTTAAAGGATACACTTGGAATGCCTTTTCCTAATTCGATTTTAGACACAAATTTTGGGTGGTATTTTCTAAAAAAATATCCTAAAGGAGGAATGTCAAATGTGCTTTGATGATTAGAAACAAAAATTAACGAGGTATCTTCTGGTAATGTATGTTGGTTTTTTAAGCGAACAGCAACCCCTAGAATTAACAACGATTTTGATAAAAAAAAGTTTAATAGATCAATCAATTTTTTATGCCCTTTGTATCCAAATAGTTTTAACCCTAACCATTGAAATGGATGAAAAACAATTAAAATCAGTAAAAAGGTTACTGTGAAAATAGGTGATAATATGTGGCTTAAAATTTTCATATTTAAAAAAACTAAGTTGTCTTAGGATACGTTGTTTTTAAAATTACAACCATTGACTCCATGGGATCCTTGATAGAATTAATAATAATGCGAATCCGTAAAAGAGTGCAAACGTTTTAAATTTGGCAACGTCTTCTGTTTTCTTTTTGTGTTTAGACCAACCAATTGTAATTAATGCAATTGCAATGATCATCATTAACGGATGTTCTATTGCTAGGAGCCTAGCCGCTGAATTACCCATTACCGCAGCACTATCTACTTTTAATGCGATATATGCAGGACTCATAAAGTACCAACCTAACCCAATTAATAATTGTACGTGAGATACGATTAATGTGAATAATCCAATACGTACATCTTTATCTGTAAATTCTCTTTTTTTAGAGATCCCTAATACTGCGTTTACCACTGCAAAAGCCAGCATTAATACTACTAAATATGCCCAATAAGAATGAATTTCTTTCATCATAACGTTGTCCGTTTTATAGTTTGGGTAAAAGTACTCATTTTAATCAAAAAAAAACCACCTCAATTGAGGTGGTTTTTAAAATAAATAATTCCTTGAATTTATTGTAATACGTAAGCTCCTCCAGTTTTAATAACTGCTGTTTGCCAAACGCCACCAGCTCCGTTATAGATGTTATAAGAAACAATATATTTTTGTCCTTCAGCATCACTAGGGAAGTTGTTTAATAAAATAGTGTTGATTTTAGCAACTCTTGAAGCTACAGTCTCTTCATCTTTACCAGCTCTAACATCAAAATTTCCGTAATTTCCATTACCAACTAACGTGTAGTCAGCTGAAGTTAAAGTGTATTTGATTGTGTTATCTGGTACCCAAGTAGCACCATCATGACCAAACTGAACAGTTTCTCCTTTTACATTGTTGTATTTAGAAAAAGAAGTTCCGTCAAAAATAAAGTTACTCGTGTAACTTTTTGTAACTCCACCACCTTTATACAATTCATACATTGCAGAAACGATATCACCAGCTGATTTTGGGTTGAATTTAAATACATCAATTAAAGTAACTGGAATTTTAGCAGCCGCTTCATCATGACTAGAGAAGTTAGGGTAACTTTCACCCATTGCTTTGTACTCATCAGGAGTGAATCCAGTTATTTTGTTCCATTCACCGTTTGTGTATGCAAATCCATCAGTCAACGTTGTTTTTCCACCAGAATAAAATACGTATCTTAAAGAAACGAAATCTCCTTCAGAAGGTGAAGTGTATTTGTCATCAATAAAATTGGTGATATGGTACGTCTTATCAAAGTTACCATACGTTTTACCTGTAATAGCATCGTGTTCAGCCTTAGATAATTTGTATACATTTTTACTATACGTTTTAACTTTGCTGTAATACTTAAAAGTTGCTTTAACTCCAGAGTTCTTACCCCAAACTGGGTATTTGTCTGTAAGGAATCCAGGGATCATTGTTTTTGCCTCTTCAATAGAACCAAAATTTGGGTAACGCAATCCTAAATCATCATAATCTGCATCTGATAGTGTATAATTCGCTTCTCCAACAATTACTGTTTCTGTAGCGTCTATTTCTGCATATATATCTTCTAATGGATCACAAGAAGCGAATACCATTGAAAACACTGTTAGTAATAAAAATATTTTTTTCATGATTGTGTTTTTTAAAAGTTAAATTTTGCACTAAGACTAAAAGTTCTTCCGTAACCAAACCAAACTAATGGGTCATTTGCATCAGAAGCATCAGCTATATATTCTGTGTTAAGCAAGTTGTTTACACGTACAGTAACAGTTGTATCGAATTCACCAAGGTTAAAACCGTGACGTAAACTTGCATCTATAGTACTATAAGCAGGTACTTTCCAAGAATCAGATGGTCTTGTTGCAGCATTTGCATAATCTAAAACATCTATTCTAGCGTATAAATCTGCAAAATAATTATAATCTAGTGTAATGCTTGTTTTATCCCAGAACTTATATAACATTCCTAAAGCAGCAGTTGTTTGTGCAGCATTAGAAACTTTTAATCCATCAATAGGAAGAGAAATTGTAGATACTTGTGTTTGATTCTCATCAAAAACAGGTACATCGTTTAAATCGTTATCCCATTTCCAGTCTCCTAAAGATAGCATACCAGTAAAGTTTAATTTATCTGAAGATCTATAAGTGAAATCAAATTCTACACCTTGGTGTAATGCATTCACTCCTAATAAATTTGCTGTATAATCTTCAGCTCCTGCTTCTGTAGCTCTAATGTTTCTTGTAAAGGCTCTGTCATTCCACTGCGTTCTGTATAAATTTACATTCGCTGCGAATTTCTCTCCTCTTACACCATACCCTAATTCCATACTGAAAACTTTCTCGTTTTCTGCATCTGCATTAACCTTCGTATTGTTGTATCCATTAAAAACAGCACCAAACGTAGCTGGTCTTTCAAAATAACCAATGTTAGCAAAAACATTTTGAACGTCATCTAATCTGAAGTTTGCACCCCCTTTAATACTATATCCGTTTAAGTTTATTTTTTCAGAAGTTGCTAAATCTTTACCAGCCGCTGTACTTATATCATATAAAAAGTGTTCAATTCTTTGATAAGAAGTACGTTGAACAGATGTAGAAACAAATGCGTTAAAATTATCAGTTCCGTATTCTAATTGTGCAAAGAAACCTAACCAACCTACTTTACCATCATTATTATAACCAAATTTATCACCTACATTTAAAGCTGCATTTGGATTGTTCTTATTAGAGTTGTCGAAGTAGTAGTCTCCTCCTAATAAATCAGTTACTGTTCTAAAGTGTTTACCTGTATATGTTCTCCAGTCTACACCAGCAATTAAATCGAATTTGTCAGAAAGTTGAGTTTTAAAAGTTGATAAAACACCATACCATTCGTGATCATTTCTTGAAGCTCTTAAGATTGCTTCAGAACCTAAAGCTCCATTTGCTCTATTTATAGAAACAATATTATCTAAATCTACAGGTTGGTCTGAACCACCTATTCTAACACCAAATAAATCTCTGTTAGTTCCTGCAGTTCCACCACCTCCACCAGAACCAAATGATGCGTAAAAAGCAGTTGATATTGATGTTACATCACTAATTGTCCAATAGTGATTTAAAGAAGTTTGAGATTTGTGGTAAAAGTTATCTTCTATATGAGTTACTTGTCCATTTTTGTAACCCCAATCTGGGTTAAAACGATTTCCTGATTCTGCATTTCTATAAGTAGATACTGTACTCATATTTTGTCTTTGACCGTGACTTTGTGGCGCTCCGAAAGTTGTAAATGATATTTGGTGATTGTCATTTAATTTCTTAGAAAAGTTTACAAAGTAATTGTATCCGTTAAATTGTGTTCCGTCTACATATCCTTCTCCAGTAATTTTAGCAAAAGAAACTGTTGCAGCGATATCATTATCCATTAAACCTGTAGATAAAGTGAATCCATATTTTTGGTATCCATCATTCCCTGTAGAAGCGATAATATTACCTCCTTTTTCAACATCAGAAGTTTTAGATAAAATATTAATTGTTCCTCCAATAGAAGGGACAGCTACTTTAGAAGCTCCTAAACCTCTTTGAACCTGCATTGCAGATGTTACATCAGCAAGACCAGCCCAGTTAGACCAGTATACTCTACCGTTTTCCATATCATTAACAGGAACCCCGTTAATCATAACAGCAACGTTTTCTGAGTTGAAACCACGCATGTTAATACGTCCATCTCCAAAACCACCACCACTTTTTGTAGCGTATACTCCAGGAGTAGATTTTAATACCTCAGGAAATTCTTGCGAACCTAACTTTCTTTCAATATCTGCAGCTTTAATTGTAGAAACAGCAACCGGAGTTTTTCTGTCTATAGCAAATGAAGTAGCAGTAACAATAATTTCGTCTAACACAGAACTGTCTTCAGATAATTTAATTGAACCTAAGTTGTTTTTAGATGCAGCATAAGAAACTTCTTTTGTTTCATATCCTACAAATGAGATTACTAAAACACCAGCATTAGAATCCGCTGCTATCGTAAAGTTACCATCAAAATCTGTTGATGTTCCGTTTGCTGTACCTTTTACAACAACACTAGCGCCGGGTAAAGGGTCGTTAGATTGGTCTACAACTTTACCTGTAAGTTTGGTTTGACCAAAAATAGTAGCAGTTGCGAAAAACAACGCTACTAATAATAAGTTTTTAAAATCTTTCATTTTGAAATTTTAAGTTATTAATTATTCTGCAAAAATCCCTCTTTTTAAGAGTTCTAATGTTAACGGAATGTTAAGAGTTAACATAATTAAGGCTTTGCAATATAACAGAGTTTAGAGTTGTTTCATGTTTTTTAGTGACTTAGATATTAACAAGGTTGTTAACAAAAAGTTAATTTTAAAAAAAACGAATACTGAACGCCCTTATTTTAACTGATTGTAGTACTTGTTTGCCAGCTCTTTTCCTAATTCAACACCAAATTGATCAAAGCTATAGATGTTCCATAAAACGCCTTGAATGAATAGTTTATGTTCATACATAGCGATTAATTTCCCTAAAGATTTTGGGGTTAATTTTCTCAAAAGAATTGTATTGCTTGGGTTGTTTCCTTCAAATACTTTAAAAGGTAATAATGAAGAAATTTTATCAGTTTGATTATTGAATTTTAAATCTAAATGGACTTCTTCTTTTGTTTTACCAAATGCCAATGCTTCTGTCTGAGCATAGTAATTAGCCATTAACTTTTTATGGTGATCCGTTAAACCATGTAAAGACTCTTCAAAACCAATAAAATCTGTCGGAATTAATTTTGTTCCTTGGTGTACGAGTTGCATAAATGCATGTTGCATGTTTGTACCTGTGCTTCCCCAGATAATGGTCCCTGTTTGGTAATCAACACGGTCTCCATTTCTGTCAACACTCTTTCCGTTACTTTCCATGATAGCTTGCTGTAAATAATCAGGGAGCTTATTTAAATATTGTGAATAGGGAAGTATTGCTTCGGTTTCACAGTCAAAAAAGTTGTTATACCATATGCTTATTAAAGAGAGTATTACAGGAATGTTTTGTTCAAAAGGAGTGTTCTTAAAATGAGCATCCATTTCTGAAGCGCCATTTAATAAAGATTTAAAATTAGTAAAACCAACGGATAGACTTATTGATAAACCAACTGCGCTCCATAAAGAGAATCTACCACCAACCCAGTTCCACATTGGAAACACATTTTGAGCGTCAATTCCAAATTTAGCAATCGCATTTAAATTAGTAGAAACAGCAACAAAATGTTTCGCAACATCTTCTTTTGTAGCGGATTTTAAAAACCACTCTTTAATAGTAGTTGCATTCGCTAGTGTTTCTTGAGTTGTAAATGTTTTTGATACAATTACAAATAAGGTTGTTTCTGGGTTTAATTTTTTGAGAACCTCAGAAACATGATCACCATCTACATTAGAAACAAAATGAGTGTTTAAATGATTTTTATAAAATTGTAAGGATGCTACAACCATATCTGGACCTAAGTCAGAACCACCAATTCCAATATTAACAATATCTGTAATTGATTTATTGGTGTATCCTTTCCATTCACCAGAAATTATGCTCTCAGAAAACAAATCTATTTTAGATAATGCAGCGTTGATTTCTGTCTTAATATTAATAGTGTCAATAAGAATTTCGGTATCAGAAGAGTCTCTTAAAGCGGTATGTAAAACAGCTCTGTTTTCGGTGACATTTATAATATCTCCAGAAAAACATTTTTGAATCGCATCTTTTAAGTCACATTCATTTGCGAATTCAATTAATAAATCTACTGTTTTTTGATCAATTCTGTTTTTTGAATAGTCAATAGTAAGATCATCAAGAACAATTTTGAACGCTTCTTTTCTATTGGGGTGTAATTTGAAAAGCTCTTTTAAATGAATATCTTTTATCTCAGAAAAATGTGCAGACAGCTTTTTCCAAGCTTTTGTTGTAGTTGGGTTGATATTCTTTAATGGCATAATTTTTAATCTTTAGGTGTTTCAGTTGTGCTAGATGTTATTGTTAATTACTTCTAGCTTCTTTTATGTTGTCTAGTTGCTCTTTTAAAGGGTGTATATGAGCAAGAAATTTAGGTTTTAAACTTTTTTTAAGCGGTTCAGCAGCAGGTAGTTTTTGTTTTTGTGGGTCTACTTGTCTCCCATGTTTCCAGAAACGGTAACAAACATGTGGTCCGCTAGTGTTTCCTGTCATTCCAACCCAGCCAATTACATCTCCTTGTTTAACAAATTGCCCTTTTTTCACATTTCTTCTACGCATATGTAAATACTGAGTAGAATAGGTGTTGTTGTGCTTGATTTTTACATAATTCCCGTTTCCACCTCTTTTTTTAGAGGCAATAACAGTCCCGCTAGCGGTAGCAATAATAGAGGTGCCAACTTTAGCAGCAAAATCAGTCCCTTTGTGTGCTTTTACTTTTCCGTATAGCGCTATTTTTCTTCTTAAATTATATCTAGATGAAATTCGATATTGAAATTTAATAGGTGCTTTTAAAAATTGACTTCTAAGCATATCTCCTTCTTCATCATAATACTCTACAATTCCTTTTGTAGGGTTTGGAATAAAACGATATCCATACAAGTCTTTTCCTTTGTGATTAAAAACGGCTCCTTTTACGTTTCCATACCCAACAAAAACAGAGTCATTTATAAATTTTTCTTCATAGATAAGCTTGAAATGATCTCCTTTTTGGAGCTTGTAAAAATCCAAGGTCCAAGCATAAATATCTGCAATCTCATTCGTTAAGTTTGGGTTTAAATGAAGGCTATCCATCGTTACCGAAAAGCTAGAATAAATTTTCCCAGCAATTTCTTTTTCTGCGATTTTTATCTTTTTTCTGAAGGTATATCCATGAATAAGAGAATCATTAAATTCAACAACTGTTGCTGTAGATTTGCTGTGTTTGTATATAAATACTTGCGCTTTTTCTAAAGAATCTTTGCTTGCTAATATGGTGTAAGGTTTTCCTGCTCTTACTCTTCTTACATCAAAAGTATCTTTGATTTTAGAGGCAATTTTGTTAATAAGAGGATATTCAATATGATGTCTATCCATAATAACACCAAAACTTTCACCTTTTTGTATTGTGTCATTTATAACTTTGTAATCATTTAGTTTATAACCAAATTCATACACGTCTTTAGGGATTTCTATAGGGATAATTTCTTCAGCCTTATCTTCTTTACAAGAACTTAGAAATAGAATGACAGATAAAATAAATAGGATGTTTTTCAAAAGGACGATAATTTATACTTTACTTAAACACAAAAATACAATTTAATCGTATATGATTTTAAAAGAATTTGCAAGCCCTTTGTAAGCTTCTAGTTCTGCTCTTAATGAGCCTACCGCTAAGTTTGCGATTAGTTTAATGGGAATTTTGTTGTTGTCAGCAGTAATCCAAAGGGTAACACTTTCGTTTTCTTTAAAAATCCGTCCTGCTTGAACTAAAGGTCTAAAGCGATAGGTGTTTATTTTTCCAAAACGAGTGTTTAAAATCTCTGTCCCAAGAAAACGCAACTTAAAAGGATGTGTCTTCCCGTCAATAAACATATCTAAAGCAATTTCATTACCTGGCTTAAGATTTCTTACATCTTGGTTTCTCAAAAAGTAAAATGAAGAAAGCATGTCTTGGACATTACCTATAGAAACGATAGTGTCTGTTTTATTTTTATAATCTTGAATATATGCCTTGTTTATTTCGTGATTAAACCGAGTATCTCTATGCTTTTTATAGCCACCTTCATTAATTTTTCGCTTAAATAAATAAGGTTTTCCGGTTTCAACATCGGTATATGATTGGTAATTGTCTTTTACTTTAAAAAACCATTTGATAATTCCGGTAGTCCATCCTTTACCGGTAAGATGAAAAACTTCTTTTCCATCTAAAGTATCTTTATCTACTGATAATGTAGCGTTTCCTGCTTTTAAAAAACCACTATAGCTCATTTTAAATAGAAGCCATTCACCCTCTTTAAAAACTTGACTTTTTTCTTGGGAAGAAATTGTGATACTACATAAAATCGCAAAAAATAAAAGAGTAATTTTTTTCATGTTTCCAAACTTATAAAAAATCAATGACAATATCTATTCCAAAAACGAAAAAACTGCTTGAAATATCAAGCAGTTTGTGTTAAAAAAAATATTTTTTAAAATGTTCCCCAGTTTTTAAGCTCATTTTCGCTCCATAAATAAGGGAAAAAGATTCTTCTTTGGTATTTTGGATGCATGTATTTTCTCCAATTACTACCACCAGTTGCTTCTAAATCTTTTTTGCCACCGCCCAAGTATTTTCCTGCTGCATCATAGTGGGCAAGTACCCATTTTACATTTACAGTATAATCGTAATGACGCATTGCTTTAATCAATTCCTCGTTTTTTTGAATATCTTCAGGTAGTTCTTGAAATTTTTTAGAAAGATTACATTCATTATAGTCTTCCATGAAGTCAATAAAATCGCCCATGTATTTATCTTCAAACAAATTGATTAATGCAGATTTTTTTCCTGTTTTATGATCTTTTCCTGCTGCTTGCCAATACAAATGATCAAAGGCATTTTTGAAAGATGAATTTCTATCAATTGTATCTCTGTAACGAACATCAATTAAATTAATTAATTCTGTAGACGCAAATTCAATCTTTCTGTATTGTGCACTTTGAAAACCACTTGCAGGCGCTAATGTATTTCTAAATTTTAGATATTGTTCAACATCCATACCTTCTCCCATTACATCAAAAGAGCTACACAACATGTCAAAATAACGACTAATTCTCATTAAATGTTTAGAGAATTTTTCTGCCGTAATGTCTCCTTTAGAAAGAGAAATTTGATCAATTTCCCATAAGACCATTTTAAACAACAACTCATTTACTTGATGATACATGATAAAAACCATTTCATCTTTTTCTGTTGTTCTCGGAATTTGCAAACCTAACAATGCATCTGTTTGAATATAATCCCAATATGTTATAGGTGTGCCATGTAGCAATCCTTCTAGCATTGTGTTTAAAGGAACCCCAAGTTTATCGTACTTTTCTTCTAATGCTTTTAAAATCTCGTCTTTACTCATTTGTGTTTTTTTATGAATTAAAATATACTCTTATATCTAATGAAAGTACATTTTAAGAGAAAGGTGATTTTATGTTTTTAAAATTTTGATTCATTTTTTATTTTTAAGAGAAAAGAAAAGAGCAAAAAGAACCAAGGTTTTTACCAACTATTTTTATAATTAATTTCACCAAGCGTCTTTCCTCTTGCTTTTTTTTCTGCTTTTTTAAAGTGTTCCTCTTTTAGCTTGTTCTCTTTCGATTGATTCAAACAATGCTTTAAAGTTTCCTGCGCCAAATCCGCGAGCTCCCATTCTTTGAATAACTTCAAAAAATAACGTTGGTCTGTCTTCTATTGGTTTTGTAAAAATTTGCAATAGGTATCCTTCTTCATCAGCATCTATCATAATACCTAGAGCCATTAACTTTTCAATGTCCTCTCTTAATTCGTGACTAAATTCTTCTAATCTTCCAGGAACTGATTTGTAATATGCTGCTGGCGGCGTTGATAAAAACTCTACTCCGTTCGCTTTTAATTGAGAAACTGTTTTAATAATATCGTCTGTTGCAACAGCAATATGTTGCACGCCAGAACCTTCATAAAAGTCTAAATACTCTTCTATCTGAGAACGCTTTGCAGCTTTTGCTGGTTCGTTTATTGGAAACTTAATTCTACCATTTCCGTTAGACATTACCTTACTCATTAACGCAGAATATTCTGTGTGAATTTGCTTGTCATCAAAAGATAAAAAGTTTTCAAACCCCATAACATCTTCGTACCATTTTACCCAAATATCCATTTGATTCCAACCAACATTACCAACCATATGGTCAATATATTTTAAACCTGCACTTGGTGGATTGTACTCTGATTCCCATTTTTGAAAACCTGGCAAAAAGGCTCCGTTGTAATTTTTACGTTCTACAAACATGTGTACCGTTTCTCCGTACGTATAAATCCCTGCTCTTACAACCTCTCCATGTTCATCTGTTTCTACCCTTGGTTCCATGTACGATTTTGCTCCACGTGAAGTAGTTTCTTTATAGGCTTTTCTTGCGTCTTCTACCCAAAGAGCAATCACTTTTACGCCGTCTCCATGTTTTACAATGTGATCGTTAATTGGAGATTTACTATTTAACGGAGTGGTTAAAACCAACTTGATTTTATCTTGCGTTAATACATAACTCACAGAATCTTTCGAACCTGTTTCTAAGCCTTTATACGCATAGGATTGAAATCCAAATGCTGTTTTGTAAAAGTGTGCAGCTTGTTTTGCGTTACCAACGTAAAACTCTACATAATCTGTTCCTAATAACGGAAGGAAATCTTGTGCTCCTGCAAATATTTTTTCTAAACCGTAGTTTACTGATTTAATTTCTTTTGCCATTTTTAGCTGATTTTAATATTTTGTATATGCTATTTATTTAGCCCTGATTGAAGCGGCATCCTCTTTTAATTGTCAGTTCGAGTATCACGCTTTTTTGCGTGATGTATCGAGAACCAATTAAAAAGATATAGCAAAAAGCAGGAAATAGCTTCTAATTATTCTTAGTTTTAATGAACGTGCTACCTTGATAGGATTCCTACCTGCGCAGGAATGACAATTTACTCTAACCAAGATTTGTAATACTCTTCATCGGCAATTTTCATGGCTTCTTCCGTAACCTGTAAAGGTTTAAAAGTATCTACCATAACTGCTAATTCTTCTGTTTTTGTGTGTCCAATACTGCGCTCTGTTGCTCCAGGGTGTGGACCATGAGGGATTCCTGCTGGATGTAAGGAAATATGTCCTTGATCAACATCGTTTCTACTCATAAAATCTCCATCAACATAATACAAAACTTCGTCAGAATCAATATTACTATGATTGTATGGCGCTGGTATTGAATCTGGATGATAATCATACAAACGCGGCACAAAACTGCAAATTACAAAGGTGTTTGTTTCAAAAGTTTGATGCACTGGTGGCGGTTGATGAATACGGCCTGTAATCGGTTCGAAATCGTGAATTGAAAATGCATACGGAAAATTATATCCGTCGTAACCAACTACATCAAAAGGGTGTGAAGCATAAATCATTTCTATAATTTCGCCTTGTTTTTTTACTTTGATTAAGAAATCGCCTAATTCATCGTGCGTTTCTAATTCATAGGGTCTTCTTAAATCTCGCTCACAAAAAGGAGAATGTTCTAATAATTGACCAAAATAGTTTCTATATCTTTTTGGTGTGTATACTGGCGAGTAAGATTCAACAATAAAAAGTCTATTGTTCTCATCATCAAAGTCTAATTTATATATAATTCCACGCGGAATTACTAAGTAATCTCCGTACTTAAAATCGAGATTACCAAGATGTGTTCGTAATTTTCCAGTTCCTTTATGGATAAAAATCACCTCATCGGCATCTGTATTCTTGTAAAAATAATCTGTGGTAGATTTTTTTGGTGCTGATAAAATAATATTACAATCAGTGTTTGTCAACACAATTTTTCTGCTTTCTAAATAGTCGTTTTCTGGAGGGACTTGAAATCCTCTGAAACGATACGATTGAATATTATTTGCTTTGGCAATTTTCGGTTTTACTGAATATTGCTTGCGAATTTCTTTGACCATTGTTGGTCTGTGTTCGTGATACGAGTTGGTAGACATTCCATCGAAACCAATGGTTCCAAAAAGTTGTTCGTAATATAAACTTCCGTCTTCTTTACGAAACTGCGTGTGACGCTTTGGTGGAATCTTTCCTAATTTATGATAAAAAGGCATAATTTTTAATGTAAAAATGAGTTAATAAATTAATGCAACAATGTCGATTTGCTACATTTGATAATTGATTAATTGCTACATTAAATTCCTTATTCAGGATTTCTCTTAATTAAGAATTTTAATAAAATTAAAAGGTCTAACCAGCTCATAGTTAAGTGCTTTAGTTGTGCACTCAACAAATATACAAAAAGTAATAAAAGTTTGTTTAAGATTCTGGTGCTAATTCTACTTCTAATCCATCCATTTCTGGAGTTATTTGGATTTGACAACCCAAACGGCTATTCTCTTCTACATGAAAAGCTTCTGCTAGCATCATATCTTCATCAACTCCCATTTCTGGTAATTGGTGCTCTGAGTTTACATAACATTGACAAGATGCACACATTGCCATTCCACCGCAAATTCCAATAGTTCCTTCTGGAGCTAATTCGTAAGAACGAACCACTTCCATCAAATTCATTGCCATGTCAGTTGGGGCTTTAATTTCGTGTAAAACGCCGTCTCTGTCAGTAATTTTCAGGGTAATGTCAATCATAGTAATTAGGTATTAGGGGCGATTTGTTAGTAAAGTTATTTTAAAGGTTTAATGAAATCAAAAACCTAATTTATCTTTTTCACAACCGATTTAGGCGCTTCTTTACGAGTTCCATCAAAACCATCTACACCACCAACAGTTGTGTATTTCATTACATATTTTTTATTTGGAAAAATAAATTGAAATGCGCTTTGACACATTAAAGTTGCTTCATGAAATCCACATAAAATCAATTTCAATTTACCAGGATATGTATTTACATCGCCAATGGCATATATCCCTGGAATGTTCGTTTGATAATCCAACGCGTTATTTACTTTAATGGCATTCCTTTCTATTTCTAATCCCCAATTTGCAATAGGTCCTAGTTTTGGTGCCAATCCAAACAATGGAATAAAATGATCTGTTTCTAAAATATAATCTTCTTGGTCTTTTTTAGAAATTACAACTCCAGTAATATGATCTTCTCCTGTAACTCCTTTAATTTCGGCAGGCGTAATTAAGTTGATTTTTCCAGTATCTTTTAATTCTTGTACTTTATCAACAGAATCTAAAGCACCTCTAAATTCGTTTCTTCTATGGACTAAGGTTACAGATTTAGCAACATCAGATAAAAAGATCGACCAATCTAAAGCAGAATCTCCACCACCAGCAATTACTACATTTTTATCACGATATAATTCTGGTTCACGAATCATATATTCAACTCCTTTGTCTTCAAAGTTTGCGATATTAGGAATCGGTGGTTTTCTAGGTTCAAAACTCCCTAATCCACCAGCAATAGCAATTACTTTCGCTTGATGTTTTGTCCCTTTATTTGTGGTTACAATAAAACTTCCGTCTTCTTGTTTTTCTATTGTTTCTGCACGTTCTCCTAAGGTAAATCCTGGTTCAAATTGCTTAATTTGTTCCGTTAATTTCTCTGTCAGGTCACCAGCTAAAATTTCTGGATATGCAGGGATATCGTAAATAGGCTTTTTTGGATAAATTTCAGAACATTGTCCGCCAGGTTGAGGTAAAGCATCAATAAGATGACACCTTAACTTTAACAACCCTGCTTCAAAAACGGTAAATAACCCTGTTGGTCCAGCACCAATAATTAATATATCTGTAGTAATCATTTTTTATTTTTTAGACCTCACAGGTTTTGAAACTTGTGAGGTCTTTTTTTAATTCTATTGAATGCGTTAGGGATTGAAGCGACATCCTTTTTTGAAGAAATTCCTGTTTGCGCAGGAATGACAAGAAAAAGATATAGCGAAAAGCCCGACCTTTAGGTAACGCCCAAAAATATATTTTTCTGAGTGCTTAAAAACTGATTTTTATCAGTTAGCCAATATTAACAACTTCTATAATCTGTGGAGCGTATTTTTTAATGGTCGCTTCAACACCATATTTCAAGGTCATTTGATTGACAGAACAGCCATTGCAAGCCCCTTCTAGCTCAACTTTTACGATGTTGTTTTCAATGGATAAAAGCTTAATATTTCCGCCATCACTAATTAAATATGGGCGAATTTCTTCTAATGCTTTTTCAATGTTTTTTTCTGTTTCTTGCGCTGTCATAACTAGTTTTATTTTGTCATACAACCACTCATTGTTGTAATTCTAACAATTTCTGTTGGTGGTAAACTTTCGTTTCTTTTTATTAATTGAGAAAGCATTTCTTTAGTGATATCTGTAAAAGCAGTTTCTAAAGCGGTGTTTTCTTGTAATGCTACCGGATGCCCAACATCTCCAGATTCACGAATACTTTGCACTAAAGGTATTTCTCCTAAAAATGTTGTTTGAATGTCTTCTGCTAAATTTCTTGCTCCACCTTTACCAAAGATATAATATTTATTATCAGGTAATTCATCTGGAGTGAAATAGGCCATGTTTTCTACAATTCCTAAAACAGGAACGTTAATGCTTTCTTGTTGAAACATTGCAACACCTTTCTTAGCGTCTGCCAATGCAATGGTTTGTGGCGTACTTACAATCATAGCTCCATTTATTGGTAAAGCTTGTACAATTGATAAATGCACATCACCAGTTCCTGGAGGTAAGTCAATTAATAAGAAATCTAATTCTCCCCAGTCTGCATCAAAAATCAATTGATTTAATGCTTTAGAAGCCATTGGTCCACGCCAAATTACTGCTTGATTTGGATCGGTAAAGAAACCAAGAGATAATAATTTAACACCATAATTTTCTACAGGTTTCATTTTAGAACGCCCGTCAACATGAACTGAAATAGGTTTTTCTTTCTCTACATCAAACATTAAATGCATTGATGGTCCGTAAATATCGGCATCTAATACACCAACTTTAAATCCCATTTTAGCTAGAGAAACAGCTGTGTTTGCTGTGATAGTAGATTTTCCAACACCTCCTTTTCCAGAAGCAATTGCAATAATATTTTTAATATTAGGAATCTTTTTCCCTTTTATTTGATTCGGGTTTTCCTTTTGAGGAACAACCGCTTTTACATTTACTTTTACAATAATGTCTTCACTTACTTTTAAGCGAAGTGCATTGATAATTTCACTTTCAACTCTTTTCTTAGCTTGTAAAGCAGGGTTGCTAATGGTGATGTCTATTGTTGCTTCGTTTCCAAATATAACTACATTTGTTATGTTTTGGTTTTCAACCAAACTTTTTCCTTCTCCAGGAGCAGTTATAGATTCTAAGGCTTTATATATGTCTTGTTTTTTAAAACTCATTTCGAGGTTTTAATTAGGATTAATTCTAAACTACAAAGATATGGTTTACAGTTCAGATATTAAAGAAGTTGTAACTTGATTATTGATTGGTTAAGTAGGAAGAATTTATGATAGCTCTTTACTTGGGTCCCAGAAAACGGTGTCTAAGTCTTGAATTTGATTATCAACAACAACGATTCCTTCACTTTCGAGTAATTGCTGCATTAAGTTTGTTCCGTCAAAATGATGTTTCCCTGTGAGCAATCCTTTTCTATTTACAACTCTGTGAGCGGGCACTTCTTCTTTTTGATTGTGAGAGTTATTCATTGCCCAGCCTACCATTCTTGCAGAGCGCGCTGCGCCTAAATAGGTAGCTATTGCGCCGTAACTTGTTACTTTTCCGTAGGGAATTAAACGCGCAATAATATATGATTTCTCAAAGAAGTTGTCTGATGATTTCATGTGTTTATGCGTGTTGCTCTTTAATGGTTACATGCTGGTTGCTAGCAATCATCTTCTTTTGATGATACACTTTTTAACATGCTCGTTTCATGTAGTGAAATTACAATAATTTAATCAATGAACCCAACGCTACGATTCCAGTAATAGCCCCCAAAAAAAAATTGAAGTACTTTGAGAATTTTGCGATTTTCGGCTTAATTTTCTCAGCTAAAAGAATATAGTGATATAAAATGAAATAGGTACCCAATGCCGACCCAAGTACGAAAAAGGAAACACTTATAAGATCTAATTCTAACCAACCATACATATTAAGGGCAGCACCAACACCACAGTAAAACGGAATTGAAAACATGTTTATAAGGGATAAACCGATGCCTGTTAGAAAGCCATTTTTTTTGCTTTTTTTTGTCACTATTTCCTTTTGTTCTTGAATAGCCGTTCTGAAAAAGAAAATTGATAAAACAGCGAAAATTATAATTGAAACAGATTGTATGGTTTCTAATATAATTGGGTTTGAATAAATAACCTTTAAGAATAGTAATGCGAAAAAAGCTTGAAAAAGGACAATAAATGAAACTCCAATAGAAAAATTAATTCCTGTTTTCTTGTCTTTCTCTATGCTAATTTTAGTTGCGGTAATGTTTAACATACTTGGCGTAACAGTTCCTAGATAAGAAATGCTAAAGCCAAGAAAAAAAGCAAGAAAGAACATGTGTTAGAACCGTTAGTATTTAATTCGGAATTTGACGAAAGTAATTGCTTTTCCTTTCTCTAAATATTGCTTTTCGTAAAAAGTTTGCGTGTTGATTACTTCTTCAGGGCTATATGTGTCTCTGTATACATCATGATTTGCATGTAAAACTTCATGCCCTTCACCATGTAGTAAGCCTAAAGTATACCCGTGCATAAACTCGCTATCTGTCTTTAAATTAACAACCCCATCTTCTTTTAAGATATGGTGGTATTTTTTTAAGAATTCTGCATTGGTAAGTCTGTGCTTGGTTCTTTTGTATTTGATTTGTGGGTCTGGAAACGTAATCCAAATTTCATCAACTTCATTTTCTTCGAAAATTTGATCGATCAATTCTATTTGGGTTCTAACAAAACCAACATTATTTAGATCTTCTTCTAGTGCTGTTTTAGCTCCTCGCCAAAAACGTGCACCTTTAATATCGATTCCAATAAAATTTTTGTCTGGATTTTTTTCAGCGAGTGCAATAGTATATTCTCCTTTACCACAACCTAGCTCTAAAACGATAGGTTTATCGTTTTTAAAAAAAGTATTCCATTTTCCTTTTAAAGAAAAGCCTTCTAAGATTTCTTCCCTTTTAGGCTGAATGACATTAGAGAACGTTTCATTTTCGTTGAAACGTTTCAGTTTGTTCTTGCTTCCCAAAGTAAAAAATTATTTTGCAGAATCTTCGATTCCTTCCTTTTTAAATCGCATTGATTCTTTCATCCAGTATCTGAATAAGAAAAGAAGAACAATCATAAATAACCAATTGACTCCGTTAGAGATCCACCAACCGTAATCTCCTTTTGAAATAGATAAACGCATCCACTGAAAAGGACCTAAAGCCCAAGTAAAAAATTCTCCTATTAATCTAAAAATATTGCTTGCAATCATATCTTAAGTATCTTTACACTGCAAAAATATAAAAACAAATCATGTTAGCCAATTTTTTCAGCAAATCAAAACCAGTTAATTTCATAATAATTATCGCGCTTTTTTTAATCTACTATGTTTTAGATACTTTTATTTATAGATCTACAGCAATTAATATTAAAGTAGTAGTCGTTATACCGTTGTATTTAGGAATATTTTTCTTGTATAATTTTATCATCTCAAAGAATAGATTGACAAAAGACGATTCTTATGCATTCTTATTGTTTGTTGTTGGTTTGGGGTGTTTACCGCTATTAAATGTATCGTATGTAGTATTGATAAAGTACAGTATTCTGTTTTTATTTTTGAGAAGGATCTATAGTTTAAGAACACTAAAGTTAGTCTATGATAAGTTGTTTGATAGCGGACTTTGGTTAGGTGTTTTGTTTTTAACATCACCTGAATATGTGTTGTATTTATTTTTGTTGTTTGCCTCGGTGCTTCTTTTTGTTAAAATTACATTTAGAACAATGGTAATTCCGATAGTAGGATTTTTAACGCCACTTTTTTTGTTTTTCACCTATCATTTTTATGTTGATACTTTAGATGATTTTTATCAGCTTTTTGACATTGGTTTTACATTAGATTTTAACAGCTATACTTCTAGTTTTTATGCAAGTACGTTGTCGGTATTTGGTGTGGTAACCTTGATCGCTGTTCTTTTAAAATCGGGAAAAATATTTTCTGTAAGCAATCGGTTTAAAAGAAGTTGGATTTTATTATTGGTGCATTTGTTGCTCGCGCTAGCTTCTTTATTTTTGGTTGAAGTCAGAGACGGAACAGAATTAATAGCAATACTGATTCCTTCAACAATACTGATTGCAAATTGGATTCAATCTGTAGAAAGGAAATTAATAGTGAATATCGTTTTACTATTGTTTTTGGTGATTTCTTTTGCGGTTCACTTTATAGCTTAGAGCCAAAAGCTAAATCTCCAGCATCGCCTAAACCAGGAATAATATATCCTTTGTCATTCAATTTGTCATCAATTGCCGCAATCCATAAATGGGTGTTTTCTGGAAAATTATTTTTGATAAGTTCAATTCCTGCAGTTGAGCCAATAACACACACAACGTGTATCTCTTTTGGTGTTCCGTGTTTTTTCATTCCTTCATACACAGCAACCAAAGATTGCCCTGTTGCTAACATAGGGTCTGCCAATAGCAACGTTTTATTTTCAATACTTGGAGAAGCAAAATATTCTACGGCAATTTCAAACGTTGCGTCATTATTTGGGTGATGACGGTATGCAGAAATAAACGCATTTTCAGCATCGTCAAAATAATTCAACAACCCTTGGTGTAAAGGCAATCCAGCTCTTAAAATAGAACACAAAACGACATCGTTATTTGGTAGCTGAATGTCTTTGTTTCCTAACGGAGTTTCAATAGTAGAAGATGTATATGATAAGTTCTTGCTTAATTCGTACCCTAAAACCTCTCCAATTCTTTCAATATTCCTTCTAAATCGAAGAGAATCTTTTTGAATAGTTACATCTCTAATTTCTGAAATGAATTTATTTAAAATAGAATTGGTTTCTTCTAAATGATGAATGGTCATATGTTATATATTAAGAATTTGAAGGTACTACTTCTTTAACTTTTTTAAGCACTGTTTCTGGTGAAATTGTTCTCATTACGTCTTCATAACCCTTACAAGTTTTGTTGCCATAGATTGAACAAGGAATGTTTGGGAACCTCTCTAAATCGGGTAATACACAATAAGTAGCAGGTTGGTTAAAAGGAGCAAACCCAGCAAAAGGATGTGTTCCTCCCCAAAGTGTAATCGTAGCAACTTGTTGCATGGCAGCAAAATGTGCATTCCCAGAATCCATTGCCAACATACAATCTAAATGCGCAATTAAATTTAGTTCTTCTCTTAAATTTAATTTGCCAGCTACAGAAATGCAATTTGAATTTTGTGCTTCAATTTCTGATAAGATTTCAGCTTCCTCTTTTCCGCCACCAAAAAGAAAAACGGTATGACTTTTAGAAAGCTCTTGAATCACTTTTTTCATTAAATCTATTGGATACATTTTAGGGGTAAATGCGGCAAAAGGCGCAATTCCGATCCATTGTTGTTTTTTCTGATTCGTGATTGCTGCAACTTTTGGGTCTAACAAAGGTTTTTTTAATGGAGTAGGATTAGAAATATCTACGCTAAACCCTAGTTTTTCAAAAACATCAGCATAGCGTTGATGTGATGTTTTTAGTTGCTTAAATATTTTAGTATCAGTTCTTGTTAATGCTTTTTTCTCTGCTCTTCCTTTATCAATAATAGCAATAGAGCGAGTAGGAAACCTAAAAAATGAACGTAAAATTTTAGATCTTAGAACATTGTGTACGTCAGCAATATGTGTAATGTTTAATTGCTTTAACTCTTTATGGAGTTTATGCAAACCGAAAACACCTTTATGCGTGTTGTTTGTATCAGCAGCATAAAAATTTACATTCTGAATATCATCAAATAAAGGTTTTAAAAAGGCTTTAGATAAAAAGGTAATTTTAACGGTTGGGTGTTGCTCTGTAAAAGCTCTAATAACAGGCACTGTCATTGCAACATCTCCCATTGCAGATAATCGGATTACTAAAATATGTGAATTTGGTTGCAAAGGTTGTGCTTAAAGATTCTTGTAAAAATAATCAATTATAAAGAAAATAGCATGGTTTTTATCAATTTACTCAGCTAGTAGATTGTGGGTGTTCTAAAGGATTATTCTTTGAATAATTGCGTACCTTTGTCCTTATTATTTTTAAAAAAAGTATTGAATGATTCAATCAATGACTGGTTATGGTAAGTCGATTTTACAACTACCTACCAAAAAAGTAACCATAGAGATTAAAACGCTTAACAGTAAGAATTTAGATTTAAATGTTAGAATTCCGTCTTATTATAGAGAGAAGGAATTAGCAGTACGAAAAAAACTAGCCTCAGGGTTGGTTAGAGGGAAAATTGATTTTTCTGTTTACGTAGAAATGACTGCGGATGAAGCTTCTACTGTTATTAACAAAACGGTTGTTAACGACTATATTCAGCAATTAAAAAACATGTTATTCACAGAGAATAACAACGATGTTGAGCTGTTAAAAATGGCAATGAGAATGCCAGATGCGTTAAAAACAGAAAGAGAAGAGTTAGACGAAGGGGAATGGAAATTGATTGAAGAAGCAATTGAAGAAGCCTTAAAAGAAACCATACAATATAGAGTGGATGAAGCGGCTTCTTTAGAAGACGATTTTAAATTAAGAATTCTAAATATTAAAAAATATTTAGAAGAAGTAAATGCCTTAGATGAAGAAAGGTTAAAAGATGTAAGAGCGCGTTTACGAAAATCAATAGATGACTTAAAAGTAGAAATAGATGAAAATCGTTTTGAGCAAGAATTGATTTATTATCTAGAAAAATTAGATATAAACGAAGAGAAAGTTCGATTAGGAAATCATCTAGAATACTTTTTGCAAGAGTTAGATAGTGAAGATTCTAATGGTAAAAAACTAGGATTTATTGTGCAAGAAATTGGAAGAGAAGTCAACACAACAGGTTCTAAAGCAAACTATGCTTCAATGCAAAAGTCAGTAATTCAAATGAAAAATGAATTAGAGAAAATCAAGGAACAAATCTTAAACGTATTGTAATTGATGAAAAATTTTGAAGGAAAATTATTTGTTTTTTCTGCACCATCGGGTTCTGGTAAAACAACAATCGTTCGCCATTTATTAGCGCAAGAGAAATTTAATTTAGAGTTTTCTGTTTCTGCTACCTCTAGAGAACCAAGAGGGTTTGAGATACACGGACAAGATTATTATTTTATTTCTTTAAAAGAATTTAAAGAAAATATTAAAAGTGATTCTTTTTTAGAGTGGGAAGAAGTCTATAGAGACAACTTTTATGGAACACTAAAAACAGAAGTTGAACGTATTTGGGCAGAAGGGAAACATGTAATATTTGATATTGATGTTGCTGGAGGGTTGCGTATTAAAAAGAAATTTCCAGAACAAACATTAGCTGTTTTTGTAAAGCCGCCAAGTATAGACGAATTAAAAATTCGTTTAAAAAAGCGTAAAACAGAAAGTGATGAGAAAATAAACATGCGAATTGCTAAAGCATCTGTAGAATTGGCAACAGCACCGCAATTTGATAAAATCATCAAAAATTACGATTTAGAAGTTGCGTTAGAAGAAGCAGAAGATTTAGTTGGGAGTTTTTTACAATTAGAAAAAAAATAAGATGAATATCGGTTTGTATTTCGGAACCTTTAATCCAATTCATGTTGGGCATTTAATTATTGCCAATCATATGGTGGAAAATTCTGATTTAGATGAAGTTTGGTTGGTGGTAACGCCACACAACCCATTTAAAAAGAAAAGCACGTTATTAGACAATCATCATCGGTTTGAATTGGCTTTTTTAGCAACAGAGAAATACGCTAAAATTAAACCATCAAAAATCGAGTTTGATTTACCGCAACCTAATTATACCGTATTTACGTTAGCTCACATTTCAGAGAAATATCCACAGCATACTTTTAGCTTAATTATGGGAGAAGACAATCTGAAGAGTTTGCATAAATGGAAAAACTACGAAACCATTTTAAAGCATCACAATATTTTTGTGTATCCAAGAATTTCTGAAGGAAAAACAGAAACTCAATTTGATCAACATCCAAAGATTCATAAAATAGATTCACCAATTGTTCAAATTTCATCTACTCATATTCGCAACGGAATTAAAGAAGGAAAAAACATAGAACCAATGTTGCCTAGTGAAGTTTGGGAATATATTGATGATATGAATTTTTACAAAAAATAATTTTTTTAAACTTTTTTAAACATTCTAGGTCAAAGTACTAATTAACTTAAAAATTAGTACTTATGACTTTCAAAAATGTTCAAAAAAACCTCATCTATCTTTCAATAATAGGATTGTTGTTTGTTTCTTGTCAATCAAGTGATGATAATATTGAGGTATTAGGAAATTTAACGACAGAAGAAATTTTAAATTTTGTGTTGGCAGATGATATTTCTGCAGAAGTAGATGATGTATTGGAAGATGATGCGCAAGATTATAACCTGTCAGGAAAAAGCGCTGATAGCAATACAAGCATAGTTGCAAAATGTGGTGATAGAACTATAGAAGTTACTGCAAGTGGGAAAATTGTCACCTTAGATTTTGGTACAGGGTGTGAAGGAAGAAAAGGAAAAGAGTTAGCAGGAAAAATTATTATTGAATATGTAAGAACTACAACTGGGTTTTCTAAAACGGTTTCTTTTGAGAATTTCACAGTTGAAGGAAATGCTGTTGAAGGAGGGAAGTCAATAGCCAAATCAACAGCAAACGCAAATGGGAATCCAGAAGCGACTTTCACGGTTGATATTACAATCACTTTTACTACCGGAGAAGTAATCACGAAAAAAGGAACAAAAGTAAAAGAGAAAATTGCAGGAGCTGACACTAGAAATAGAGGAGACGATGTGTATTCTATTTCGGGTAATTGGGAATCTGTAAATAAAGAAGGTGTCGTTAAAAACGCTTCAATTACAATAAATTTAAGAAGAGAATATGCTTGTAAATATATTGTAAGTGGTGTTATAGAGATTACCAAAGGCACAGCGATTTCTACGTTAGATTTTGGAGATGGTACTTGTGATAACCTAGCAACGTTAACAGATTCATCTGGAGTGGTTACCGAAATCACACTTAAAAGAAATAAAAAAAGAAAGTAATTTTTAGATTATTAAATGTTAAAAGCTAGCAGATTGCTGGTTTTTTCATGAATGCCGATGATTTATTTTTAAGTAAATTGACAGCTGAAAATAAAAATATAATTTTTTTATATTTTTAGGATCTAACAGAGGTAGGCCTAATACAAACGAATGAACGAATCAGATTTCATCAAACAATTAACAAGTAAAAAGTATCGTGAAAGAGCTTTTACAAAGTTGTTAGATTTGTATCAAGAACGATTGTATTGGCACATAAGAAAATTGGTAGGTACACATGAAAATGCAGATGATGTGTTGCAAAATACTTTTATTAGAGTATACAAAAGTTTACCGAACTTTAAACAGCAAAGTTCTTTGCATACTTGGATGTATAAAATAGCATACAATGAATCTATGAGGCTTATAGAGAAAGAAAAAAAGAAAAGTTTTTCTTCTTTAGAAGATGTAAGTGATAAATTCCTGGGAGATCTACAAGGCGATGTTTTTTTTGATGGGGATGAAGCACAGTTAAAGTTGCAAAAAGTATTAAGTCAGCTTCCAGAAAATCAAACAAAAGTATTTCAAATGAAGTATTTTGATAATTTAAAGTTTAGAGAAATTTCAGAGATACTAGATCGTAAGGAAAGTACTATCAAAACACATTATTATGGAGCTGTAAAGTTTATAGAGAATAATATTACAGCAACAACATTTATAGAAAAAATTAAAACATAGTTTGTTATGAGCTCACAAAATGATAATTTTAGCCATCGGAATACTTTTGATTTGAATATAGAAAAAAAACATAATTCGAGTTTAAGATTAAACACTCCTGAAAACTATTTTCAAAAATCGAAACACTCTATTCTAGAAAAAACGGTTCATCAGAAAAAAGGGAAAGTGGTTTCTTTATATAAGAATATCTCAATTTGGAGCGCTGTAGCTGTTGTTGCATTATTGGTAGTGTTGTCTGTGAAGACTTCTGTTTCTTTAGGAAATGAAATTGCAGAAAATGACATATTAATAGCCTCAATGTTAACTGATGACTTAGGTGTTGATACGTTGGTAGATGATTATATTAATGATGAATTATTGACTGCCGCAATATTTACTAAATAAGTGTAAACTATTTGAAAAACACGAGGTCTAAAGAATGAAAATAAAAACGAATACAATGAAATCTTTTAAAATCATAATGGCTATTGTTTTTACGCTTTTATTAAGTGTTTCTAATGCGCTTGCGCAACAGAGCGTAAAGGAACTAAACCTTACTAAAGAGCAAAGGCAACTTTTAAAAGCTCAAAAACAATTGATAAAGAATAATAGAACAGCGTTTAAAGCATCTCTTTCTATTGAGCAATTGGCAATCTTAAAGAACAATGTTCTGTCTAAAAAAGAAAGACAACAAGCATTGAAATTATCGTTAAATAATTCTCAGAAAAAAATAATTACCCTGAATAATGCGAGTATAAAAAACGCGAAACAACAATTTAGAGCGACACTTTCAAAAACTCAAAAAAAGCAATTAAAAAAACGGTTTAAAGGAAAACAACGGAGTGTGAAAAAAAACGTTAAAAAACATTTACGAAAGAATAGAAAAAAGAGCAGAGGTAATTAAGAGGATCTCTTTCATTTTAGTTTGATTGATTGTAGTGGTTGAGAATTTCTCAACCGCTTTTTGTATTTTTATGATTTATATGAAAAAAATAAGTGTATTATTTTTGTTGATTTTTAGTGTGTTGACTGTATCTGCACAAGAAATATCTGAGAAGGATAAAATATTATTGTCTACTGAAGAAGATGAAATAATAGATGATATTTTAGGTGATGATATAGATGTAGATCAATTTTTAAAATCGATTGCAAGCTTTCAGTTTTTATATTTTTCTGTAGATTATAATACTAAAACCTATTTTTCAGGAAGAGATATTGGTAGTGACCAGTTTAATGTCAATCCGCAAATAACATATATTCATTCTAATGGTTTTTTTGTAGGAGTTAATGGCTTGTATTATAGTGAGTTTTCTCCCAAATGGGATTATACATCTTTAACGGCTGGTTACGGGCAAAGTTTTGGAAAGAATAAACCTTATGCTTGGACAAGTAGTTATGCTCGTTATTTCTATTCTGATGGAGTTGACAATCCTTTTACAAACGAAATCTCTTTTGGACTTGAAGCAACAAATATAAACAAAACACTAGGTACAGAATTAACGGCTACTTATTTATTTGGTGATGACACTTCTTTTCAACTAATTTCATCAAATTATGGAATTGTTAACTTGTCTAAAACAAAAGAATATCAATTACGGTTACGTCCAGAATTGAACATTGTAATCGCACAGCAAACTATTCAGCTAGCACGAACGTTTACAATTAAGGGGAAACAATTTACAAAAAATACTCAAAAGAATGATTTTGGATTGATTAATACGCAATTGCAAATTCCACTTCAATTAAACACTGGTGGTTTCGATTTTGAATTGGGTTATATTGTTAATTTTCCTACAGCTTTAGAAGGAGAAACAGGATTAGGAATAACAAGTAATATCAATTTTTCAATTTCTTATTTATTAGGTTTTTAAAAGCTTGATGAATGACAAGGATTATATTTCGAATGAAAATTAAATAATCGTTTTGATATTCTTACCTTTACAACTAGTTTAAAGAAATAACTTTTGGCAAAAAAAAATCAAAAAAAAAGCAAGTTTAGGCAACGGATAACCAATAAATTTAGATTGGTTGTTTTAAATGAAGAGACCTTTGAAGAGCGTTTGTCTTTTAAATTAACCATTTTAAACATTTTTGTTTTAAGTGGTATTTTTTCAATTGTATTAGTCGCTTTAACTACGGTTTTAATTGCCTACACACCAATAAGAGAATACATTCCTGGCTATGCATCAACCAAATTAAAAAAGGATGCTTCTCGATTGGTTTACAAAGCAGATTCTTTACAAATTAGATTGCAATTATTAGAAAATTACACAAAAGCATTGATGCCAATTTTGGCCGGAGAACAACCAATTTCTACGGTAGATTTTGATTCTTTAAGAATCAATTCTAATCCTATAAATATTGACGAGAAAAAATTAGCTGCTTCTAAAAACGATTCTTTATTTAGAGAAAAAGTAGAAAGCAAAGATCGTTTTCCGCTATTTGATAAAGCAGAAAATAAAATTGATATTGTGTTTTTTGCTCCAATTACAGGAAGTATTACACAAGAGTTTAATATAGAAAACAAGCATTTTGCTTTAGATATCTCTCAGAAGACAGGAACTCCAGTAAAAGCCATTGAAGACGGGAGGGTTATTTTTTCTGAATGGACAACAGAAACGGGTTATGTACTTATTATTGAGCATGGAACTGGTTTTATATCTGTGTATAAACACAACGGCGTTTTATTAAAAGAACAAGGTGATTTTGTAAAGTCTGGAGAAGCAATTGCAACGGTTGGTTCTACAGGAGAATTAACTACCGGGCCACATTTGCATTTCGAATTATGGTATAATGGGTATCCAGTAAATCCAACAAATTATATAGATTTCAAATAATGAGTATAAAATCTGTATTCGCAATTCCATTTGCCAAACAAGCAATTAAAAATGTGCGTAAATGGGCAAATAATCCACATAAAACACAAGAAAAGATTTTTAAACAATTGATTGCAAAAGCGGAAAACACGGCTTTTGGAAAAGACCATGATTTTGCGTCAATTAAAAACTATTCAGATTTTAAAAAAAGTGTTAAAGTACAAGATTACGAAGGGTTAAGGCCCTATATTGATAGAATTGTTGCTGGAGAAGAAAATGTGCTTTGGAAAGGGAAGCCGTTGTATTTTGCAAAAACTTCTGGCACAACTTCTGGTGCAAAATACATTCCGATTACTAAAGATTCTATGCCAACACATATTAAAGCAGCACGTAATGCTTTGTTGTTTTATATGGCAGAAAAAAAGGATGCTAGTTTTGTAAACGGAAAAATGATTTTCTTACAAGGGAGTCCCATTTTAGAAGAAAAAAACGGAATTAACTTAGGGCGTTTAAGCGGAATTGTAGCACATTATGTACCTCAGTATTTATTAAAAAACAGATTGCCAAGTTGGGAAACCAATTGTATAGAAGATTGGGATACAAAAGTAAATGCAGTTGTAGAAGAAACGGTTCATGAAGACATGACTTTAATTAGTGGAATTCCTTCTTGGGTGCAAATGTATTTTGAAAAGCTGATTGAAAAAACAGGGAAACCGATTAAAGATATTTTTCCAAATTTCAACTTCTTTGTATATGGTGGTGTTAATTTTGAACCGTATAAAAATAAGTTCGAAAGCTTAATTGGAAAGAAGATAGATTATGTTGAATTGTACCCTGCTTCTGAAGGGTTTATAGCCTATCAAGATTCGCAAACTGAACCAGGAATGTTGTTGCAATTAAACTCAGGGATCTTTTATGAGTTTATTCCCGCAACTGAATTTTATGACGAAAATCCAACTAGAATTTCTGTAAAGGATGTGCAATTGGGAGTAAATTATGTGATTATCTTAAACACAAACGCGGGTCTTTGGGGATATAATATTGGAGACACCGTTGAGTTTACATCATTGTTGCCATATCGTATAAAAGTTACAGGTAGAATTAAGCATTTTATTTCTGCTTTTGGAGAACATGTAATCGGGAAAGAAGTAGAAAATGCATTGAAAGATTCTATTCAAGAAACCGAAATAAATATTAGTGAGTTTACAGTTGCGCCACAAGTAAATCCAGAAAGTGGATTGCCATATCATGAGTGGTTTATTGAGTTTGAAAACGAACCAGAAAACCTAGATGACTTTGCTGCTAAAGTAGATGCTTCTATGCAAGAGCAAAATATGTATTATTTCGATTTGATAACAGGAAAATTATTACGACCTTTAGTAATTAGAAGGGTGAGAAAAGGTGGTTTTCATGAATATATGAAGTCGATTGGAAAGTTTGGCGGACAGAATAAGATTCCGCAATTATCAGACAACCGTAAAATAGCAGAGGTATTACAAAACTTTTTAATAGAGTAGTCTAGCTGTCAGTTCGAGTGAAATTGCATAGCGATTTTGTATCGAGAACGACAAAAAAAACCTTCTCGATACGATTTTTATCAAAATCACTTGAAGTAAAAACAACAACCATATGAAAATAGTAGCTACAAATATTGGTGATAGAATAGATGTGAATTGGAAAGGAAAACTAATTACTACAGGTATTTTTAAATACGCTGTAGAAAAACCAATTTTCTTGGATATTGAAGAGGTAAAAGGAGATACTATTTGTGATCGAAAACACCATGGTGGAATAGACCAAGCTGTGTATGGATATTCTTTAAAACATTATAACTATTTTAAAAAACTACACCCAAATTTAGAATGGCAATTGGGGATGTTTGGAGAAAACCTAACCATTGATGATTTAGATGAAACCAAAATTCATGTTGGAGATACGTTTAACGTTGGTGAAGCTATTTTAGAAGTAACAAAACCAAGAGAGCCTTGTAAAACTTTAGGTGTGCGTTTTAACGATATGAAAATTGTAAAACAATTTTGGAATACTTCTTTTTCCGGAATCTATTTTAAAGTGCTACAGACTGGTTTTGTGAAAGCTGGAGCTATTTTTGAGCAAACCAAATCTTGTAAAGAAAACCCAACTATTGCAGAGGTGTATGCTGGAAAAAAAATTAGCAAGGGAATGTAAGGTGACTATTAAGTGCTCCTTAAGCATTTCCGTTTTAAGTGTTTTTCTAGGTAAGAACTCTTTTTACGCGCTGTGAGATGGCCGTTAATATTTCGTAAGAAATGGTTTCAGAAATAGCAGCCATTTCGGTAATCATTTCTTGAGAGTTGAAGAGAATCACGTCGTCTCCTTCGGCACAATCAATATCAGTAATATCTATCATAATCATGTCCATACAAACGTTTCCGATTATTGGTGCTTTTTGATTATTAACGATAACAGCATAGTTTTTATTTCCTAATTTTCTTGAAATTCCGTCTGCATGTCCAACAGGAATAGTTGCTGTCTTGGTAGGTTTGTTTGTGGTAAAAGCTCTATTATAGCCAATAGATTCTCCTGATTCAATGAAATGGATCTGAGAAATAATAGACTTTAATGAAACGACATTTTTAAGTGCTTTTGTTTCTTGTGTGTCATTCCCAAAACCATACAATCCAACTCCCAAACGCACCATATCAAATTGCGCTTGCGGGTAATTTATAATTCCAGAAGTATTTAAAAGATGTACAATTGGTTTGTAGTCTAAATGAGTGTGAAACTGCTGTGCAATGTGCGTAAAATCGTTGATTTGATTTGTAGTGAACTCTTTTTCATTAAGATCTTCACTTGCGGCCAAATGAGAAAATATGGAAGCTGCTTTTGTGTGATTGGTTTTTTTTAATTCTGAAATAATTTTTGGAAGATCAGTATGACAAAACCCAATTCTATTTAAACCTGTGTTAAACTTTATATGAATTGGGTAATTCAATAATAGTTTAGTGTCTGCTATCGCTAAAAAAGCAGTAAATATTTTAAAATTATAAAGATTTGGCTCAAGCTGGTGTTCAATAATCAACTCTAAATTCTGAATCTGTGGATGCAATACCAAAATAGGAATTTTAATTCCGGCAGTACGCAAAGCAATCCCTTCATCAGTATATGCAACTGCAAAATAAGCGACGTCATTTTCTAAGAATTTGGCAACTTTTGTCGCTTCACTACCATAACCAAAAGCTTTTACAACAACTAGCGTCTTTGTGTCGGCTTCTAGTTTTTGTTTAAAATATTGAAGGTTGTGTTTTAAAGCATTTCCATCAATCTCTAAAACGGTAACATGATTATTCATAATGTATGCTGAACTTTATTCAGTGTCTTTTGAACGAGTTTCAGTGTTTTTAGCAGCTACTACTTGTTCTTGTTGCACTTGTAGTGCTTTATAATATGCGGCTCTACTTAAAGGCTCATATTCTTCAACTTCCCCCAATAAAACTAACTTGTCGTTTTGCGCTTTTCTAAAACTATAATGCGCTAAGTTTCCTGTATGGGTACAAACAGCATGTACTTTCGTTACATATTCTGCAGTTGCCATTAAAGCAGGCATCGGCCCAAAAGGGTTTCCTTTAAAGTCCATGTCTAAACCAGCTACGATTACCCGAATTCCTCTATTTGCTAAGTCATTACAAACTGAAACAATTTCATCATCAAAAAATTGCGCTTCATCAATGCCAACAACTTGTACGTCATTTGCTAATAATCGAATATTTGAAGACGAAGGAACTGGCGTAGAACGAATGCGGTTGTCGTTGTGAGAAACTACTTCTTCGTTGTCATAACGTGTGTCTACTGAGGGCTTGAATATTTCGACACGCTGTTTTGCAAACTGCGCACGTTTTAACCTGCGAATCAGTTCTTCTGTTTTACCAGAAAACATCGAGCCACAAATAACTTCTATCCAACCAAATTGTTCTGTATGATTTACTGTATTTTCGAGAAACATTTTGTAATTTTATGCTTGAAATATGATTATAATTGTATTTTACTTCAAGTCATACAAATTTATTAAAAAAATGATGCCAAGCGTCAATTAATTTATCAACTTATGCACAAAAAATTAGCAGCAGACTTAACAAGCTTAGCTCACAGTATTTTACAGTTAAAAAATAAAGAAGACGTTTTAGTGTTGAAACAAAAAGCGTACGAGATTTATGAGAAATTAACCGTATTGGCATATGTTGATGAGTATATAAACACAACACCAAATGCTACTGAAACAAAAGAAGAGCTTCTGAAAAAGATAGCGGACGTTGTTGTTAAAGAGGTAGTAGAGACTCCAATAGATGAAGTTATTGAAGATGCTGTTGAAGAACTTTTAGCAGAAGACGAAGAAGAAGAGGGAGTTGTTGTTGAATTTGTTGTAGAAGAAACAGAGGAACATGTTCTGATTACTTCCGAAGAAGAAGAAGAAGAAGAAGAAGAAGAAGAAGAAGAAGAAGAAGAAGAAATTGTTGTTGAATTTGTAGAGGAAGAATCAGGGGAGCCTTTTGTGATTGCACTCGAAGAAGAAGATTCTTTAGAGGTGGAAGTTGTAGAGGAGCCGACTTTAAAAGTAGTGGAAGAAATAATAGAACAACCCTTCGATGACTTAGAGAAAACATTATTTTCTGATACTGATTTTATAAATAGTGAAGAGAAGACTAGTGAAGAAAAAAAGACAGTTACTTTAGAAGAAGAATTAGAGGATACTATATCTGTTGATGTTGCTGCTGATCTGTTTGAGAAAGCACCTGAGAAAAAATCGTTAAATGACACTTTGCAAAAGAACTTTCAAATAGGATTGAATGATAGAATTGCTTTTGTTAAAAACTTATTTGATGGCAGCCAAGGAGATTTTAATAGAGTTGTTTCTCAAATAAACTCTTTTAAAACAGAAAAAGAAGCTAAGAAGTTTATAAATAAAACGGTAAAACCAGATTACAATTGGTCTAACCAAGAAGAATACGAAGCGCGTTTTATTTCATTAATTGAACGTAAGTTTGCATAAAACAGAACACAATGAAGATAGAAGTTTCTAACGGAGAGATTATTGATAAATACACAATTTTAGAGATCAAACGTTCTAAAATTAAGGATGCTAAAAAACTTGTGAACATTCAACACGAATACAATACGTTAACTCCAGATGTAAAAAACATGTATGCTGAAGCAGAAGATGAAAATCATCTTAAAGGGTTACAGAACAATTTACTTGACGTAAATAAAAAATTGTGGAAAATTGAAGACGACATTAGAGAATGTGAACGCGCAAATGATTTTGGTCAAACTTTTATTGACTTAGCAAGAGCAGTGTATTATGTAAATGATGATCGTTCTGATGCGAAGAAAGAAATTAATATGTATACGGGTTCTGATTTAGTAGAAGAGAAGTCATACGAAGCATATAAATTAGAATAATTATAATGAAGCAAACACTCTATTTCCTTTTTTTATTGGTTTCTTTAGTTGGATGTAAAAATTCATATCAAACGATTAGTTTTGAGAGTCAAAACATTCCAACAGCACCAGATTATTCAAACGAAAATTCTTGGGCAGTTTTACCAACAAAATACTCAGAAGACTTACAGGCGTTTGCATCAAATGACGTTGAATCACTGAAAGCGGATGTTTTTTATGTGTACCCAACATTATTGCTTGATGCAGAAGATTTGCGTTGGAATGCTCCAATTGATGATATAACTCAAAATAATAACATCCTTCATATAGCGGTGAAAAACCAAGCGTCACCATTTGCAACTTCTGGTAGAATTTATGTGCCAATTTATAGACAAGCACATATTAAATCGTACTCTTTATATAATAAAGGAGGAAAGGAAGCTTTTAAAATCGCATATGCTGATGTTAAAAAAGCATTCGAATTTTATTTAGAAAACTATAACAATAATAGACCAATTATTCTTGTGAGTCATAGTCAAGGAACAAATCATGCCACGCAATTGTTAAAAGATTTTTTTGATGGAACACCTTTACAAGAAAGATTAATTGCTGCGTATATTCCTGGAATGGGAATTAAGCCAAACGAGTTTAAAACGATTAAACCAATGACAAAACCAAATAAAACAGGTGGTTTTGTTTCGTGGAATACGCGTAAAAAGAATTCATATCCTAAAAAGAAAGATGTGTATAAAGGTTCGGTTACTACAAACCCAATTACATGGGATGAGAGTAAGACAACTGAATTTGAGCAGCACAAAGGTTTTTTGTATTCAAGTGGTAAAATGTATCGCGAAGCAGTAAGAATTCAAATAACTGACGGAATGGTTTGGTCTACAAACCCAAAGTTCCCTTTGCGGTTTTTTATGTCATTTATGAAAAACTACCATACAGCAGATATCAACCTTTTTTGGCAAGACATCAAAGAAAATTCGGAATTAAGAACAAAAACGTGGTTAGAAAATAACTAGCCAATAAAAGCGTTCAGTTTTTCGATTTCTTTTTTACTGTTTCCAATAAAAATATTGCCATCAACAATAAAAACAGGACGCTTTAAAAAAGTATATTCATCTAAAATATACTGTCTGTAATCAGTTTCAGAGATTTGCTGATTTTTCAAGTCCATTGCCTTATACAGCTTAGCACGTTTGTTAAAAAGCGCCTCGTAACTTTTAGAGATTGCATACATTTCATCCAATTGTTTGACAGTAACAGGATGTGCTTTTATCTCTTGTTTTTCAAACCCATCAAGGTGTACTTCCTTTAAAATTCTTCTGCAGGTATCACAAGTTTGTAAAAAGTAGACTTTCTTCATTTTATGCTGTATATTTGAGGCTAAATTTAACGATAAATAATGAAGACTCAATTTGATATTCTAAAAAAATCTAGACAGTTAACATTAAAAGCAATTAATGGTTTAACCTTAGAGCAATTACATACAATTCCTGAAGGATTTAAAAATAACATCGCTTGGAATGTAGCACACTTAGTAGTTACACAACAATTATTGCAATACAAACTTTCTGGGTTGGATTGTTTGGTGCCTGATGAATTGATTGAAGAACACAGAAAAGGAACTTCCCCAACAAAGAATTTTACAGAAGAAGAATTTGAAGAGGTAACAGATTTGTTTGCTGGATTACCAGATACTTTAGAAGAAGATTTTAATGAGGGTATTTTTGAGAATTTCACGACATATGGGACTAGTGTAGGATTTGTAATAGATTCTATTGAAGCGGCCGTTAGTTTCAATAATTACCATGAAGGAATTCATTTAGGAGTTATATTAGCACTTAAAAAATTAGTATAAGAGTTTCTGTAGCGTATTAATCAAAATAATAATGAATGAAGTTCAATACAAAAACAATTCTGGGAGGGCAAACACATGATCCTTCAACTGGTTTATCAGCTATTGATTTAGTATAAACGTTTCTAAAGGCAAATCCCAGTTAGCTCTAATGTTAAAAATTGTTGGATGATAGATTACTTTTTCGGGGTGTATTTTTCTTAGATAATTTCCGGTATCCCATTTCGAATTTTTATTAGAATCAATGATTGCTCTAATTAGGTACTTTCCGGGTGGTAATAACTTAAAACGGACTGTGTTATTAGTAGTAACAATAACCCTTTCTATTCGTTTTTTGTTTTGCTCTGTAAGCAATTCTATAATAATTTGAGAAGTGGGCTTTTTAGTTATACGTAACGTAATACTACCATAGTCTTCAGGCTCTTTTGTCTTGAAGTTATAATTTAACGTATCGTTTTGTGTTTCAAAAACATCAGTTAACGCTTTTGGTAATAATTTTAAATGATAGCTTTCGTTGTGTTTTTTGTTAAATAGAAATTTAATTTGATTTGTTTTTTTAGACATCAAATTACTAAAAGGGACATTAATAGAGTCTTTATCAATAAATGAAATCTGTGAAAGATCAATATGTGTAACAGGGTTGTTGCTTATTAAGGTTAGCGTATCCCTTAAATTTAAAGTTCTTGATACATTTGAATTGATCTTTAGCGAATCGGTAATTTTATTTCTAAGAAAAACAGTTAGTGTATCTATGTGTTTGTCTTTCGAAACTTTAAAAACTAAGGAGTCATTTTTAACAGCTGTATGCCAGTAATTCAAGGTGTCTTTTCCGGGTTCTGATTTCAGGATGCTTTTAAAGGTATTAGGGACATTTGAAAGCAATTCAATTTTTATATTCTTACCATTTCCTTCAAACCCAAATTGTAGCTTTCCTTTATTTACTTGTTTAGGCCTACTAAATTTAAAAAGGGATACTTCTTTAAAAAGAACAATAGGTTCAGTAATGACACTGTCTTTTGGAAGCTCAATAATTTTCGTATAAAAACCTATTTTATCTTCTTTTGGATTAAATAAATAATTATTAGAAACATCTTTCAAGGCAATTAATAAATATTTCCCTTTTTTAATATTTGTAATATCAAACAATGTAGAATCTATAGTGTTTGCAACATAATTAGGCTTTTTCTTATATATAATTGAATCCGTAAAAGTGGAATCTATTTTATATAATAAGACATTAATGTTTTTATCAAATTCTTTTTGATACGCATCTTTAATGCTTCCTTTAGTTGTTAAAGAATCAATATATGCTCCGGTAGAAAACACATATTTAAAATTCTTTAGTTTATTTCCTTCATTGTTGTCCTGAATGCTATTTCCAAAATTAAACGTATACGTTGTGTTTTCTTTTAAGGTGTCAGTTAATTTAATGGTTATGTCTTTACTAGGAGAACCTTGTGGGGTTATTGTTGGTAAGAATTTTAAAGGTGGAGAAATTATTAGTTGCTGATTAATGCTTTTTAACGTGATGTATTCATTAAAAGAAATTTTAATTTTTTTGGCTAAAAAATTAATGCTTTTGTAAGGTGGGCTAGCGGTTACCATTAAAGGGGCAATACTGTCTTTTAAACCTCCGGTAGGTCTTCCTTTTCTAGCACAATTACTTGTTAAAAGAATAATGAGTACAATTGAAAATAGGACTTTAAAAAAATGTTTCAACACGTTTTATTTTGATGCAAAATAACGATTTTTTTGCGGCAATATGTTTAATTTATGCGTTAATTTATTCCGTATACGCCATTGTTACAATACTTATTTTTATGTTTTCGGTTTTTAATAATTCTGTACAACAAGCTTCTAAAGTTGCGCCAGTTGTAATAACATCATCAATTAACAGGATATGTTTGTTTCTAAAAATTGCTATATCTACTAAGTTGAACTTCGTTTCAGCATTACTAAACCGCTCAAAACGTTGTTTAAACGTTTGAGTTTTGGATGCCGAAGTTCTTATTAAAACACTTGGAGTGTAAGTAGATTTCAATTGTTTAGCTAATTTTTCACCAAAAGTTGTTAACTGGTTATAGCCTCTTTGTTTCAACTTTTTTTTATGTAGCGGAACAGGAACGATGTGGTCGATGTCATCAAACTCATTTGATTCTTTTAAAATATTACCAAACCATTCACCAATGAAGTTTCCAACTTCTTGATTGCCTTTATATTTTAAAGCATGAATTAATTCTTTTGTTTTTCCTTCTTTTCTATAGAACAAAAATGAAGTTGCTTTTTCAATCGGAATTCTACCTAGAAAAGCATTTTTAATTTTATTGTCTTGAACGTTTTTGTAACAGATTATAGGAAGATCATGTCTACATTGTGTGCAGATTAATTTTTCGAAGGTTAACAAAGGAGTATTGCAAATAATACATATCTTCGGAAAAAAGAGATGTATTGCATTTAAGAAGTATTTCATTTTCTTAGCTTTTTTGAAGTTAAGATACTAAAAAACAAATAAGTGAATAAGAGAATCGATTTTTTTAAGGTAGCAGTAAGAAATTTAAAAACGGCTGGAACTATTGCTCCAAGCTCAAGATTTTTGGCTCGAAAAATGTTAAAAACAATAGATTTCTCTACGTGTAAAGTATTGGTTGAATTAGGTCCCGGAAATGGAGTAATTACAAATCAAATATTAAAAAAAATAGCACCAAAAGCACATTTAATTTGTTTTGAAGTGAATGATGAATTTTATAAACACTTAAAAAAAAATCAGCATCCGCAATTAACGGTTCTTAAAATATCGGCTGAACATATTCAAGGTGAATTAGAAAAGTTAGGACATTCTAACGTGTGTCATATCATTTCTAGCTTGCCTCTAAGTATATTGCCAACACCAATTTCTCATGCAATTCTAGAAAATTCTTTGCAAATATTAACTAAAAACGGAACTTTTATTCAGTATCAATATAGTTTAACATATTATAAGTATTTGAAATTGGTTTTTAAAAATGCGATCTCTCTTGATTTTGAAATGTTAAACTTTCCACCAGCTTTTGTATATCGTTGTAAAAAACTGAATTAATTGTACTTGCTAACTTTTTAGATTGATGTATCTTTGTCTCCATTATGGCAAAACAAGAAGATCAGTTTAAGAAAGTAGTATCGCACGCAAAAGAATATGGTTATGTATTTCAATCTAGTGAAATTTATGACGGATTAAGCGCTGTGTATGATTACGCTCAAAATGGAGTTGAGTTAAAGAAAAATATTAGAGAGTATTGGTGGAAAGCAATGGTGCAAATGCACGAAAACATTGTTGGTATAGACGCGGCTATTTTAATGCATCCAACAACTTGGAAAGCTTCAGGTCACGTAGATGCTTTTAACGATCCTTTAATTGATAATAAAGATTCTAAAAAACGCTACAGAGCAGATGTTTTAATAGAAGATTATTGTTTAAAAATAGAAGGAAAGATTGATAAAGAGGTTGCTAAAGCAGCAAAACGATTTGGGGAAACATTCAATAAAGAAGAATTTGTTGCAACAAACGGACGTGTTTTAGGATATCAAGAGAAAATAAAGACAATTTTATCTAGAATGGGATCTTCTTTAGAAAAAGAAGATTTAGTAGATGTAAAATTGTTAATAGAAGAGTTAGAGATTTCTGATCCTTTAACAGGTTCTAAAAACTGGACAGAGGTAAAGCAATTTAACTTAATGTTTGGAACACAAATAGGTGCTTCTGCAGAAAGTTCTACACAAGTATATTTAAGACCAGAAACAGCTCAAGGTATTTTCGTAAATTTCTTAAATGTGCAAAAAACTGGGCGAATGAAAATTCCATTTGGGATTGCACAAACAGGTAAAGCATTTAGAAATGAGATTGTTGCAAGACAGTTTATTTTTAGAATGCGTGAATTTGAGCAAATGGAAATGCAATTTTTTGTAAAGCCAGGTACTCAAAAGGAATGGTACGAGAACTGGAAGAAAATGAGAATGAAGTGGCATTTATCATTAGGAATGGGAGCAGAGAATTACCGTTTCCATGATCATGATAAATTAGCGCATTATGCAGATGCAGCAGCAGATATTGAATTTAAATTTCCATTCGGGTTTAAAGAATTAGAAGGAATTCATTCACGAACTGACTTTGATTTAAAAGCGCACGAAAAATTTTCTGGAAAGAAATTGCAATACTTCGATCATGAAGAAAATAAAAGCTACTCACCATATGTAGTAGAAACGTCTATCGGTTTAGATAGAATGTTCTTAGCAGTGTTTTCAAACGCTTTACAAGAAGAAGCACTAGAAAACGGTACGACAAGAACGGTATTGAAATTGCCATCTGTTTTAGCGCCTTTTAAAGCGGCGGTTTTACCGTTGGTAAAGAAAGATGGGTTGCCAGAAGTAGCGCGTGAGATATTAAACGACTTAAAATGGGATTTTAATGTGTTTTACGATGAAAAAGATGCTGTTGGTAAACGATATAGAAGACAAGATGCAAACGGAACTCCTTTTTGTATTACTGTAGATCATCAAACGTTAGAAGACAATACAGTTACTATTAGACATAGAGACACAATGGCTCAAAATCGTGTAGCAATTTCTGAATTAAAAGAGATTATAAAAGCAGAAGTTGACGTAAAAACATGGTTACAAAAAATGTAGACACATTGTTTCGTCTGTTGCAACATACATATAAAAAAACCACATCTATTTGATGTGGTTTTTTTATATGTATGTTTTTTTAACGTGTTTTTGAATGTGGTTAGTTGCGTGTTTAAGTACTAAAATCTCCAACCAACATTTACACCAATTCTAGGAACAACAGCAGGCGAGTTATCACTAAAAAAATTTCTTCCAGCTCCTGCAAGTAGAGTAACAGTCATTCCTTTTCCAGAGATATATTTGGCTCCTGCAGCAATACCTAAAGCGCCATCGGTGTAATCTTCGTAGATGCTTGGTTCTTCAATTAATTCGTGTTCTTTTTCCCCAAAATTAAGGCTAAAAAAACCTTCTCCAAAGAAATTCCATTGACTATCCATGGTAAAGTAATGACGAAAAAAAGGTGTAATAGCACGTTTTTCATTATATCTAAAATCTGCGCTATTTTTTTCAAAATTGATCAAACCAGAAATACCAAAAGAAGATTGCTCATCTATATATCGTTCATAGGTGATTTCAATTGTCTTTAATGCCAAGGCATCAAAAATATCTAATTTAAGTTCTTGTTGTGCCTGTGTAAAAGAGGCTGTAATTACAGCAATTGTAAATAAAATCTTTTTCATTTTTTTTATTTGTTTATATCCTTTTAAGTACAACGTGTCTTGAAAAGAATAATTATGTTAAAGTGTAAGTTTAAAATAAATTTCTATTTTTTATTAAAATCGATACCCTAAAGAAATACCTGCTCTTCCAACAAGACTAGTGATAGAATAATTAGTTATAAGGTTTCTCCCTACTCCTAAGTAAACCTCAGTAACAAACCCATTTTCGGTAACAAATTTACCACCAGCACTAATCCCAATAGCAAAATTATTTGAATATTTAGTAGCTGTAGTGTAATTGCCGCCATCATTGGAATTATAAAAACGACTAAATTCTTTAGATCTATTAAGCATCCCAAACCCTTCAACAAAAAAACCTTTTGCATATTTTTTAGAGAAATAACGTCTGTAATACGGTGTTAAAGAAAACGTTTTGTAATGATCTAAAATTGAATCAGAGTTAAAACTAAACAAGGTTCCAATACCAAAAGAAGATTCCTTATTTATTAAATACTCATAAGAAATATCGATCCATTCAAAAGCTATTAAACTAAGACTGTTTATTTTTAATTCATGTTTTTTTTGCGCTTCTTCTGTAATTGCATTTTTCTCTTGTGCAAAAGAGATTGTGGACAGTACTAATAAAAGGAGTAGTGCTATTTTTTTCATATTTTCTTAAGTGTTATAATTTTTAACTGTAATAAACATACCTAAGTGCTAATGTACTCTAAAATTTAAAATAATTGCGGATATAAAACCTATTAAAAATCGGCTCTTAACTGTATAGACCCTGTGTGAATTATAGATGAATTTTCGCTTTTTCTTCCAAGATAATTCACATTTACATGGATAAACGAATTTATTTTTTGCTGAAAGATAAATGACCAAGTATAGTTTTTTCCAGGGTGTAATCCTTCTAGCATTTGGTAAGCTACAGGGCTATTTCTATTTCCAGTGAAATCATTAAAAAACAAATTAAAGTCAGTTCTTAATAAAGAATTTTTTTTAGATTTATAATAATACGATGTTCCTAATTTCTGCTGCTGTAGCGTTTCTAAACTAACGATGGTGTTTTTCTTGTTTTTGAAATTATAGAAGAATGAAAATAGATGGTTTTTACTGTACTCAAAAGTGAATTTTGGAGCGATCTCAAAAGCATCTATTTGATAGTTTTGATTGGTGAAATTTTCCGTATTTACTGACTCTTTAGAACTAGCTGAAGTAAAATCTAACAACCAGAATTTACTTAGTTTATGTAAGAGTTTTAACTGGTGTAACGTTGTGTTTAATTCTTGAGATCCTATGGAGTATAAATGTTTGTTTTTAGAGGTTGCATACGTAAAAAGGAAACTGTAGTCCTGTAAGTTTCTGTTTAGAAATAAAGTATTTCTAAGGCTAAAATTTAATCCTAACAATTTAGATTCATCAACATCAAAAGGGTTCAAGTTAAATGTATTTTTGTTTCTTTCTTGTTCGTTGTTTATAGAGAAGTTCGTTTGATTGTAGAAATGAGAAATCACATTTTTCATTCCTTTTTTAGTTGCCCATTGTGATGGGTTTATTGTAAATACTTGCGTTAATTTTGCACGTTGTGTATTTATGAAATTTAAGTTTGGTAACGCCACACGCAAATACGCTGCTTGGTCTTTATAAATAGCGATTTCAAATTCATTAAATTCTTTAATTCCGTTGTTGTTGTAGTCTATCCATGTATAATATCCTTGTCCGGGTTCTGTCTCAATATACAGATACTCTTGTCTAGGAATATTACCCGAAGAGGTTTCGTAAATAGTATGTATATTGATAAAGTTGTTGAATAATTTTTGGCGATATGTTATTCTAGAGTTTAATGCTTTTCCGTTGTCTAAAAACGTGTTATTTGTAATTCTGTAGTTCGCGAAAATGGATAAATTAGTTGTTGAATTTTGAATAAGCCGACTATTAATATAAAAGGTTTTTCTACTGTTAATTTTTGTAAAAGCATTGTTTCTAATACTATCATTCTCCCTATAATTAAACCCTATTTTAGAGTGCACTTTTGTGCTGTCTCCCAGTCCTATATATGTTTCGTATTCTTTAAATCGATGACTTAGGTTTGTGAATTCTTGAGAGGTTTTTAATTTCTTTTCATTCGTTTCTGTATGTATGAATCCTCCAATCCAAGCTGAATTTAAGGAATGTTCAATTTTCCCTTTTGCTCTAGAAAAAGTATTGCTTTCTATTGATGTTGTATTTTTTAATAAACTAATGTTAGTGCTTAGAACCGTATTTTTTAGTTGAGTTTTACTTTTAAAATCATGTTTAATCCCGGTGTAGTTATCAGTATAACTCATAAAGTTCATACCGTAATTATAAGACGATTTTTTATTTTTTAGTTTAAAGAGGAGGTTAAATAAATTTCGGTTTCCAGTAGGATTGATAATATTCCAGTCTCGGTTAAATTCTACATTTGTAAAACGTTGTTCTGTGGCAAAATTTTGCTGCACATATTCATATCCTAAATCTGTAGATAATTTCCAATCAGAATCTATAAATAGCTGTTTCCAATTCACCTTTGTTGCCGCTCCACTATTTTGAGAATCATCAATACTAGAAAATAAATTAGCATCGTTATTGCTAATTGCAATTTCTCCAAATACGCTTGTTTTTTTAGACGTGTATTTAGAGTTAAAGGCCATTACTTGATATTTTGACGGAGCAACCAATCGAATGATCGGATTGTAACTTCCTAAATTAACTCCTACATACATATAAATATTACCAATAGCAATCGTTCTGTCTAAGCTGTAGTCTCCTTTATTTCTTCCAATAAACGTAAAAGCTACATTGTATAGTTCGTCATTTTTATCGGTAGAATACTCAAAGGTTTCAGTGCTTCCAACGAGTTGTTTTTTATATAAGATCCTACTATCAGAATATACATCTTCATACGCGCTGTTAGAAAACATTTTCGAAAAATCGTTTCCAGCATTGGCTAAAATTTGTTTCTGAGTATTGGTTAAATTTTGTTGAATAGGTTGGTTTTTAGCATCGTTTTCATTGTAGAAATAACCATTCATTTCCCAGTTGTCCGTTTTGTAATTTGCTTTTTCGTAGGTAATAAAACGTGTGTAATTCGTGTCTGAAAACTGATAATCTAAGTGAAAACGCATGTCATTAGTTACAGGAAATGTGGTGTTAAATATAATTTCTGAAGTGTTGTAGTCAATCGTGTAATCTTTTTCTTTACCACGGTTTAACAAACGCCCATTTACATACAGAAACTCACTGTCAGCAACAATAATAATATAGGTTTCGTTATTCGCGCCTATAATCTTATAAGGCCCTTGATTTCCTTCTTTACCAATAAAATCATAGCCTTCAAATCTACCTCTTACTATAGCGCCAGAAGCTACAGCATTAAAGTTGTCAGAAATTTTTGCTTCTACTTCTAAACCCGATACCTTTTTAGAAAAAGGCATAAAGTAACTGCTTGTGTTTTTAAGGTCTAAATCTCCAGCTTTAACTCGCCATTTTTTATGCTCAAACTCAATAAAAATTCGATCAAAATCTGTTATGTTTTGCGAGTATCCATTATTCTGTAACGGAATATTAGTATCAAAAATATTCGCTTTTATCGTTACATCTTTAGAAAGGTTTCCTTTGATTGTTAAATCTAAAGAGGAGTTTACAACGGAGTTTTGATTGTTTCCAACTGTTATTCCACGCGTAATATTTCCTTTGGTTTCTAGTTCGTTAAAAAAGACGGTTCTTTTTTCGTTCTTGTTGGTCGTTAAGCTATATAGTTTTTGGGTGTTTTTGGTGTCTGGAACAATTATTTTTTCATCAAATTTCTTATAAATCTTGGTAAGAAAATCGGGAAAGATAAAATACTCAATAGTTATTGATTTGTACTTTTTAGAATTGATAATTAGTTGCGATTTGATAAAATCAATATGATATTCTGATGAAGAAATAATTTTTTTGTCCGCGTTAAGAACCTTGAATTTTTGAGAATTGATATTGACAGAGTCAATTAGAATAGTGTCCTTTACAACTTCAAATTTTTTAGAACGAAACTCTTTAGATTTAAGCTGTGCACTTACAGTTAAACCTAAAAAAAGACAACAAAAAAAAAGGATTCTTTTAGTCATACATTACAAACGTACTAATTGTAAAAATAGTTTAAAATAATGATTGTTGTTTTACCGGGCTTTCGTGTGCTAGCAACCATTTTTTCCTCCACAAACCACCTGCGTAACCAGTTAGGGATCCGTCAGAGCCAATTACTCGATGACATGGAATTACAATCCAAATAGGGTTTTTCCCGTTTGCAGAAGCAACAGCTCTAATAGCTTTTACATCTCCAATTGCTTTTGTTTGCTCTAAGTATGTTCTTACTTTATTAAAGGGGATATTCAATAACTCTTTCCAAACTTTTTGTTGAAATTCAGTTCCTTGTGGATTTAGTTTCAAATCAAAACAGGTTCTTGTTCCGGCAAAGTATTCTTCTAATTGTATTACACAATCTTGTAAACACCTTGGAATTTCTTTTGGTGTACTCAGTCTTTCTACTTCGCTTAAGATAGACGCTGTCGCTGCGTCATCCAATATAGAAATAGATTGAATGCCGTTTTCATCTCCAACAATTTTTGTTGTTCCAATAGGTGATTTGTAATATGTTGTTTGTTGGTTAGACACCAAAAATATCTTTAGAATTTTGAGTTGTAATTTCAGCAACTTCTTGGAAAGTTAACTCATAAATTGAGGCTAATTTGTCTACTACTTGTGTAATGTAACTGCTTTCATTACGTTTTCCTCTGTATGGAGTTGGTGCTAAATAAGGAGAGTCTGTTTCTAAGACAATGTGTTTGATGTCTATTTCAGCAAGGAAGGTGTCAATTTTCCCATTTTTAAAAGTGGCAACACCACCAATTCCTAATTTCATATTGTAAGAGATCGCTTTTTGTGCTTGCTCTAAAGTACCCGTAAAGCAATGAAAAATTCCGAATAAATCTTCGCTTTTTTCTGATTCTAGAACTTCAAAAATTTCATCAAAAGCATCTCTACAATGAATTACAATCGGAAGTCTTTTTTCTTTTGCCCATTGAATTTGGGTTCTAAAAACTTCTTGTTGCTGCGGTAAAAATGTCTTATCCCAATACAAGTCGATTCCGATTTCTCCAATAGCAATAAAACCTCTTTTATCAATCCATTCTTTAACGTGCGCTAGTTCTTCTTTGTAATTTTCTTTTACAGAAGTTGGATGTAAACCCATCATTAAAAACACATCCTCTTTAAAATTGTTTTCTAAAAGGAACATGCTATCTGTGTAGGAACTATCAATAGCAGGAATAAAAAAACGAGTAACTCCAGCGTCTTTCGCTCGCTGAATCATTTCGGATCTGTCTTCATCAAATTGTTCAGAGTATAAATGTGTATGTGTATCGGTAATCATTAAAAATGTATTTTAGCAAACACAAAAGTAGGGTTAAATGACAAGTCTTAAAAAAGTATTACAAAAAAAGAAATACATTCAAATAAAGCTTAAAAAAACAGCTACAAATCATTTAGAGATAAAAGCAAAAATAAATGACGTTAAAGGGCGGTTTATTTTAGATACTGGAGCTTCTAATTCTTGTGTGGGAATTGATTTGATTGCCTATTTTAAATTACATGCAGAAGAATCAGAGACAAAAGCAGCTGGAGCTGGAGCAACTGATATGGAAACGCTGAAATCTGAAAACAACTTATTGGAAATTGGAAAATGGAAAAAAGATTCTTGTAACTTAGTGTTGTTTGATTTAACGCATGTAAACACAGCCTTAACGCAACATAATGTAAAAGAAGTTCATGGCATTATTGGCGCTGATGTTTTAGAAAAGAGTAAAGCAATTATAGATTATAGAAACATGGTTTTATATTTAAAGAAACCTAAAACGAATAGGAAAAAGATCGTTGATCACGTTCCTTTCTAGATAAAAAAGCCATCACAATTGTGATGGCTTTTTTGTTAAAACGCACATAAATTAATTATTTAGGTTGCGTCTTTGTCTGGTTTTAAGATCGAGAGATTAACGCAATGCTTCTTTAATTCTTCTAATAGCCTCTTGTAATTGCTCTACAGAGGCAGCATACGACATTCGAATACAATTTGGTGCGCCAAATGCATCACCAGTTACCGTTGCAACATTTGCTTCCTCTAGTAACAACATAGAGAAATCATCAGCTGTTTTTATTTTTTTTCCTTTGATTGTCTTTCCGAAGAAAGCAGAAATATCTGGAAACACGTAAAAGGCTCCGTCTGGAATATTTAATTTGAACCCTTCAATTTGCCCAAGTAAATCTAACACCATATCTCTTCTGGTTTTAAATTCATCTACCATAAATTGAATTTTAGAAACAGGCGCTAAAACAGCAGTAATTGCAGCTCTTTGAGCAATACAGTTTGTTCCAGAAGTAATCTGTCCTTGCATTTTAGTACACGCCTTAGCAATCCATTGGGGTGCTCCAATATATCCTATTCTCCAACCTGTCATAGCAAATGCTTTTGCCAATCCGTTAACAGTAATAGTTCTATCGTACATGTTCTCTATCGAAGCAAAACTAAATATTTTTTTCCCGTAGTTTATGTGTTCGTAAATTTCATCAGATAAAATGAAAATTCGTGGGTGCTTTTCTAATACTGCTGCCAATGCTCTGTATTCGGTTTCGCTATACATACTTCCGCTAGGGTTGTTAGGCGAATTGAAAAAGATCATTTTTGTTTTTGGCGTAATTGCTGCTTCTAATTGTGCTGGTGTAATTTTGAAATCGTCATCTATAGAAGACGGAATTTCAACAAACTTCGCTTCACATAAAATAGCAATTGCAGAGTAGCTTACCCAATAAGGTGCAGGTAATAACACTTCATCTCCTGGGTTTAACAATACTTGTGCAATATTTGCAATAGATTGTTTTGCTCCTGTTGATACAACTATTTGATTCGGTTTGTAATCAAGATTATTATCGCGTTTAAATTTTACACAAATTGCTTCTTTCAATTCTACATATCCATCAACTGGCGTATACGAACTGTAATTTTGATTGATGGCTTCAATCGCAGCATCTTTAATGAAATCTGGAGTATTAAAGTCTGGTTCACCCAAGCTTAAGCTGATAATGTCTTTACCGGCTAACTTTAATTCTCTAGCTTTTGCAGCCATTGCCAACGTTTGTGAAACGGGCAGGCTGTTAATTCTGTCTGATAATAAATTTGACATGATTTTGGTTGTGTATATAGTTGTTTGTTGTTATGCTATTTCAGGTTGTTTCCCTAGATCTCCTAAATGCTTAAAGTGCTCAATAACCGCTTTACGCATTGTCTTGTATTCGTTATAAGGCAAATTGAATTCTTTGGCAGTATCTTTTACAATCTTTGCCAGTTTAGCATAATGCACATGTGAGATATGTGGAAAAATATGGTGCTCTACCTGATGGTTTAAGCCACCAGTATAAAAATTAACCATCCAATTACTAGGTGCAAAATTAGAGGTTGTGTATAATTGGTGCACAGCCCAAGTATGTTCTAAATTACCTTCTTTATCAGGTATTGGCATTTCTGTATTTGGTACAATATGCGCCAATTGAAAAACCAAGCTTAAAATCATTCCAGCTGTATAATGCATCACAAAAAATCCAATTAATACTTTCCACCAAGCGATGTCTAAGACCAAAAGAGGTAATACAATCCAAAGTGAATAGTAGACAATTTTAGAGATGATCAATTTTGTCCACTCTATTTTAGGGTTTGGAAACGTACCATATGAAAGTTTGCGTTTTAAATAAATGCGCATTAGTTTAACATCTGTAGTAATTGCCCAGTTGATTGTCATCAACCCATATAAAAAAATGGAATAGAATTTTTGAAATTTATGAATAGGGAACCATTTAGAATGTTGCGAAAAACGAATAATTCTTCCTGCATCAATATCTTGATCATGATCTTTTATGTTTGTAAATGTATGGTGTAATACATTGTGTTGTACTTTCCAGTTGTATACATTTCCAGCTAAAATGTAAATGCTACTTCCCATTAGTTTATTTACCCAGTTTCTGCTAGAAAAAGAATCGTGATTGCTGTCGTGCATAACATTCATTCCAACACCAGCCATTCCAATTCCAGTTACAACCATTAATAACCCCATTAACCATTGTGGCATAGAGACGGTTAAGATTAAAATAAACGGAACTAAAAATATTGAAAACATAATAATTGCTTTCGTGTATAATTTCCAGTTACCTGTTCTTTTAAGGTTGTTGTCTTTGAAATACGTGTTCACACGTTTGTTCAACGTCCTAAAAAACTTGGTTTTATCTATTCTCGAAAATTGTATAGTTTTCATATGTGTTTCTTAATAAGAAGCAAAAATATGCTTTTTGTTTTTCCTTTATATGATAAACGTCAGTTTTTGTTATGAATTGTTTGTAAACATTTAACTATTTTTGCACATTATTACTTATTTATGGAAATTATACAAAAATACTTTACAGATATAACTGAAACACAAATTGAGCAATTTGGGAAGTTACAAGAGTTATACAAAGATTGGAACTTGAAAATCAACGTGGTTTCACGTAAAGATATAGACGAGTTGTACTTACGTCACGTATTGCATTCTTTAGGGATTGCAAAAGTGATACAATTTAAACCAGGTTCTAAAGTGATGGATGTTGGAACAGGCGGAGGTTTCCCAGGGATTCCATTAGCCATCTTATTTCCAGAAACGCAGTTTCATTTGGTAGATAGCATTGGTAAAAAGATCAAAGTAGTTAACGAAGTTGCCGAAGGTTTAGGTTTGGAAAACGTAACAACGACAAATGGTAGAGTTGAGGAGATAAAAGGGCAATATGATTTTATTGTAAGTAGAGCAGTAGCGCATATGGAGACTTTTGTTGGGTGGACAAAAGGAAGAATTTCTAAAAAGCAAAACCACGCTTTAAAAAACGGAATTCTATACTTAAAAGGGGGTGATTTATCTGAAGAATTGGAGAAATACACTTCTGCTACTATTTACGACTTGCCAAACTACTTTGAAGAAGAGTTTTTCGAAACTAAAAAAGTAGTGCATTTGGCAATGAAGTTTAAGGCGTAATTAATCGGTATTTAACCACAAAACATAGAAACCCAATACGGTTAAAGAAATGACAGGGTTTTGGTATAACAAAAAAAGCCTCATCTAACAAATGAGGCTTTTTATATAAATAATCTTTTTTTTCTTATCCTAAGTAAGAGTATTTGAAATCTGTAGGTGTCACAAATGTTTCCTTAATCATGCGAACAGAAGTCCAACGTAATAAGTTTTGAGCAGAACCTGCTTTGTCATTTGTTCCTGAAGATCTTGCGCCTCCAAAAGGTTGTTGTCCTACAACAGCTCCTGTTGGTTTGTCGTTGATATAGAAGTTTCCAGCAGCATTTTCTAATGCTTTAGACGCTTTTTCAACAATGTATCTATCTGTAGAGAAAATTGCTCCTGTTAAGGCGTATTCTGTAGATTCATCCACTAATTTTAGTGAAGCTTCCCACGCTGCATCTTCGTATACATAGATTGTCATAACAGGGCCGAATAATTCTGTACACATTGTTTTGTACATCGGATCTTTTGCAACAATAACAGTTGGCTCAATAAAGTATCCAACAGATTTATCGTGACCACCACCAATAATAACATCTGCATCTGCATCTGTTTTAGCAGCATCTAAGAAACTTGCGATTTTATCAAAAGAACCTTCATGAATTACCGCATTTACATAGTTTGATGGATCTTCTGGAGAACCCATTTTTATTTCACTTGCTTGTGCAATTAAATGTCCTTTTACTTCTTCCCACATTGATGCAGGAATAAAAGCACGTGATGATGCAGAACATTTTTGTCCTTGATATTCAAAAGTACCTCTTGTAATTCCTGTTGCAACTTGTAATGGATTTGCAGAATTATGTGCCCAGATAAAATCTTTTCCACCTGTTTCTCCAACAATTCTTGGATATGTTTTATAGTTGTGGATATTGTTTCCTATTTGTTTCCATAAGTTTTTGAACACATGCGTAGATCCTGTAAAGTGTAATCCAGAGAAATCTGGAGAAGCTAACACTGTATCAGTAATCATTACTGGATCACCATAAACAACGTTTATTACTCCGTCAGGTAAACCCGCTTCTTTAAATAAGTCTACAATTACTTGTGCAGAATATGCTTGATGATCAGATGGTTTCCAAACAACAACATTCCCCATTAAAGCTGGTGCAGCAACTAAATTAGCTGCAATAGAAGTAAAGTTGAATGGTGTAATTGCATATACAAATCCTTCTAATGGTCTGTACTCAACTCTGTTCCAGATTCCTGGTGCAGAAGCAGGCTGATCTTTAAAGATATCAGTCATGTATTGTACATTAAAACGGAAAAAATCAATCATTTCACAGGCAGCGTCAATTTCTGCTTGGTGTACATTTTTAGATTGCGCTATCATTGTAGCAGCATTCATTCTTGCTCTATAAGGGCCTGCTAATAATTCAGCAGCCTTTAAAAAGATAGAAGCTCTTTCCATCCAGCTAACACTAGACCAAGCTTCTCTTGCCGCTAAAGCGGTAGAAATTGCAGTATCTACATGCGATTTTTCAGCGACATGATATTGTCCAACAACATGTTTGTGATCATGTGGAGGTGTAATATTTCTGGTATTACCAGTTCTTACCTCTTCACCAATGTGCATTGGCACATCAATATTGCTATTAAACATTGCTTTGTAAGTTGCTAAAAGCTCTTCTCTTTCTGGAGATCCTGGTGCATAGCCTTTAACGGGCTCATTTACTGCTTCTGGAACTTTAAAAAAACCTCTTCCCATTTTAGTATATTGTTTATTAAATTAGATTTAATTTTGAAGCACAAAGTTAGGTTTAATTTTAGGAACAATACAGGGAGTTTAACCTCTTATTTACCAAAAAACAAGAGAATATGTGCACGGTAACCTATTTACCATTAGGTAATAACGATTTTATTTTAACATCAAATAGAGATGAGCAGCCAAGTAGAGAAACAATACCCCCGCAAGAATATGTAGAAGATGGTGTTGTATTGACTTACCCTAAAGATGTATTAGCGGGTGGAACATGGATCGGTTTGAGTTCAAAAAAAAGATTGATTTGCTTGTTAAATGGAGGCTTTGAATCTTATGAGCGGGAGTCTTCTTATAAAATGAGCAGAGGAGTTATTGTGAAAGCTATTTTAAAGGTTGAGGATTTTGAAAGCTATATTGAGGATTTTGACTTTATTGGAATCGAACCATTTACGATTGTTTTGGTGGATTGGAATACGGATTTAAAAACCTATGAATTGGTTTGGGATGGAAAACAGAAACATTTTACAACGTTAAATCAAGAACCAAAGATTTGGTCTTCGTCAACGTTGTATACACAAAAAGAGAAAGCGTTACGAAGTAGTTGGTTTGCCAACTGGTTAGAAAATAACCCAAAATTCACGCAAGAAGAAATATTAAAATTTCATCAAAACTCTGAAATAGGAACGCTTGAAAATTCCTTGAAAATGAAACGCTGGTATGTAGAAACGGTGAGTATTACTTCTGTTAAGAAAACCAACAAAATCGTTGCATTCAATTATGAAAAACTTACTTAATAAAACGCAAAAGCAATAAGGGTCACAAGTACAGATCCGATAGCGGAAATAAAGAAGAAAACCACATTCACTAAAATAAATTTCATAAACGTTTTAAGATGTCCTTGTTTGTAAAAACGCTTCATGGCCAAATATAAATACACTAAAAATAGCAGTAGGAAAACGGCTATTATGTAGTCTTGTTCTTTAAAGAAATTGAGAATATAAAACAACGTTAATAGTAAGAAAAACACGGTTTGCGTATGAAATACAAACACTAGATGTTCTACATAGGTATATTTTCTTCTAAGATAAAATAGCTTTAATGACAATGTAAATAGAGGAAGAAAAATAAATAACGAAATAGAAATATATGAAATTACTTGATTGGTAAATTGTTTCTGATTTTCAGTGCTATCTCCTATTTTATTTACTGCTTGAAACCTGCTATACATAAATCTGTTAAAAAATGTATGTGGTGTTTTTAGGCTATCTAGAGCTCTTTCAATTTCTATCTCAGGGTGTTTTTTCTGATACTCATAATATTTTTTTGCGTCTGGAAAAAAACTTAATTGCAAATTTGCTCCAGCACTTGAGCTTTTTTTTATAGAATCTGGATGTATGGCAGGAGTACTTTCTAATAATTCTTTTCTACCTAAGGAGTCCGTTTTTTGTAATGCATCATCAATTTGATCGTTTATGCTTTTTTCGCTTTCTGTTTTACCTGTTCTTAACTCTTTAAATGTATCATAACTTTCAGTTGCTCCTATAATTAAAAAAAAGAGTACAGAAATGGTTAAGTAGAATCGAAACGGATTGGCATAACGCTGCCTTTTTCCATCAATATAATCTCGAGAAACTTTTCCTGGCTTGGTTAATAAAGGGATGAATGTTGTCCAGAATTTCGAATCCCAAGAAATAAAACCGTTAAAAACTTCGTGTACAAAATTTCCGAAAGTGATTTTAGGGTTTTTATTTGCTTGTCCACATTCAGGACAAAACTTCTCATTTCCAAAAAAAGGGTGTTTGCAATTATGACATTCAGAGTCTTCAACTTTTACAAGTTTGTTCTTTTTCTTTTTTAATATAAGTTTCATTAGTTAAGCAACGAAGTAGTTGTTAATTGAAATGTAGGGATGATAACATCAAAATATTCTTGTGTACTCTTATTGATCATTTTAAAACGTCCTTTCATAGATCCTGTATCGGCTAATAAAAAGCAATTCGACTTATAGGTGTAAAACTCACTGGGTTCAATAATTGGTTTTTGACCAACAACACCTTCTCCTTCTACATATTCGGTGTCATTTAATGCATCAGAAATTTCCCAAAAACGACCTAAAAGCTGTACAGCATCTGCAGTCTCATTTTCAATAGAGATGTAATAACTAAAGGCATTGAATTGGTTTTCGCCTTGTTGTATAACGCCGTTATATCTTGTTTTAATAGATATTTTAATGCCGTTTGTTATTAGTTGTGTCATATATAGTCTGTAGTAGTTAGTCAATCAAATATAAGAATTTTCAACTAATAGAAAAAAACAAATGATTTTTACTCGTTTGGATTCGTAACCCCTACGCCAACACCAATAACTTTGTAGTAGTTGTCTCCAAAAGCTTTTTGATAGACGATTACTTTATATTCGTTTTCTGTTTGAAAAAAGGAACCATTGATTTCGTGTAGGTTAATGGTGTTGTTCTCTAATGTAGCAAATGTGTAATTGTAAAAACCTTGTTTTAATAAAAGGGAAGTTTCATATACTCCTCGCCTTTTATTGTAAGTCATTTTATTGTTAGCTTCTAAATCAAAATTATTAAAAGCTCCATACACATATACTTCTTTGTTTTTGATTTCTTCTGACTGTAAGGTAAAATGAATCCTCGAATAATCTGCTTCAGTAAACATATTTGCTCCTTCGGTTGTTCGTATTACAAACTGCCCATTAATGTCAGGGAAATACGTGTAGGGGTTTCTGTTTCTTTTTTCTTGTAGATATAAATAGCTGTTGTAAATTTCTTTTCTCTCAACAGTTGCGATCTGTAAGGTGCTATTTCTAATCTGTTTATTGTCGAAATTCAAATATTCATTTCCGCTCCAAAAATCTGATTTGTTATAATATTTATAGACCAATTGATTTCTCTTGAAAAACTGTGGAGTTAGATTTGAAACTGCAGAATTCCAGTTTTCATTTTGTAAAACCACAACTTTTACTTCTTGGGTCGGGTTCTTTATTTCATTAGAATTGTAGTTGATTGTGAAATGAACCGCTTGTTTTTGGTTGCTTGTTAGGGTGTTTCTACTTCTTAAAACACGTACTCCAACTGTAGATTTTTTTTCATACAACGTAAATTTTCTTGTAAAAATCACTTCGTTATAGTCGTCTAAAACAGAAAGCATGTAATTTCCGCTTTTTGTAATTCTTGTATTTCTATTCGGAATTTGAATCCTGTAGTTTGTGTAGTTCTGTAGTGTGTTAAAAGAGTTTTCATAGACAGAAATGATATTCTCTTGAAAACCTTCTATATATTCATTTGAGAAAATAGCGCTGGGTTTCCAGTCAAAAGTCATGTGTTCTATTTTATAAGAATATTCTTTTTGATCTGCATCTAAGTCATCAAAAGATAATTCTAATACGGTGCCTAAAGGAACAATAGAAGAAAAATTATTTTCTTGTAAAGGTCTTAATTGAATGCTTTTAATATTTTCCTGAGCAAATGAAAAGTTAAAAATAAAGAAAAGTAAAAAAGCGAGTATGTGATTATTTTTGAAAAAAGCAGCCAACGTAGTTTGATTATTTTTTGATTGTATAATTACAAACGTACTAAATATTAAATTAGTTAAAACATTTCACTATTTAGAACAGATACAAATAAGATATCTTTGCTAAGATAAAAGTTAAATTACATCTATCATGCATAGCAAAAACCCTAAATTTGCATGATTTTTTTAAGGTAATTAAAAGTTGTATTTTATGTCAAAAGACATCCGTATAAAAAAAGGTTTGGACATCAAACTTATTGGTGAAGCAGAGGAATCTACTACTGAGACTTCAGTTAGTGGTATGTATGCAATCAAACCAGAGAATTTTCACGGAATTATTCCTAAAGTTTTAGCAAAAGTTGGAGCAGAAGTAAAAGCAGGTGAAGCACTTTTTTATTCAAAAAGTGATGAGCGTATTTTATTTCCATCGCCAGTTAGTGGTAAAATTGTAGAGGTAATTCGTGGAGCAAGAAGAAAAGTATTAGAAATTAGAATCGAAGCAGGTGCTACACAGCAATTTGCAGATTTTGGTAAAAAAGTGGCATCAAAAATGTCATCCGAAGAAGTAAAGACTCATTTACTGTCTTCTGGTTGTTGGCCATTTGTAAAACAACGTCCGTATGATGTTGTTGCAAATCCAAATCAAGCACCAAAGTCAATTTTCGTTTCAGGTTATAACAGCGCTCCTTTAGCAGCAGATTTAGATTATGCTTTAAAAGGAAAAGATGCTGAAATTCAAGAAGCAATTATTGCTTTAGGAAAATTAACTGAAGGGAAAGTACATGTTTCAATTTCAAAAGACTCAACCTTATCTCCGTTTAAAGGAGTAAAAGGAGCTGAATTACACAATTTAGTAGGTCCACATCCAATTGGGAATGTGAGCACACAAATTGCACGTTTAGATCCGATCAATAAAGGAGAAGTTATTTGGGTAGTTACCGCACAAGATCTAGTGGTAATTGGAGAGTTGTTGTTAACAGGAAAGTTCAATGCAAAAAGAACAGTTGCTTTAACCGGGTCTCAATTTTCGAAACCTAAATACGTTACTGCGTATCCTGGAGCAATAATTTCTACGGTTGTAAAAGGAAATTTAAATGCTGATAACGCTAGAGTCATTAGTGGTAATGTACTGTCTGGAACTCAGGTTTCTTTAGAAGGGAGCTTAGGATACTACGACAATCAAATAACAGCGATTCCAGAAGGAGATGATTATGAATTATTTGGATGGAATAAGCCAGTTTTTAATAAGGTATCTACAACGAGAGCATTCACTTTTTCTTGGATGAATCCAAAGAAAAAATACGATTTAAATACAAATACAAACGGAGAGCACAGAGCATTTGTTGTTACGGGTTCTTACGAAGAAGTATTTCCTTTAGATATGTATCCAATGCAATTGTTAAAAGCATGTATGTATAAAGATTTAGATGAGTTGGAAGCTTTAGGTGCTTATGAGATTGCGCCAGAAGATTTTGCTTTGACAGAATTTATTTGTGTATCAAAACAACCACATCAGAAAATCATTCGTGAAGGGTTGGACTTAATGAGAGAAGAATTAGGATAAGATTATGGGCTTAAAACAAAATTTACATAATTTAAAAGAGAAATATAAAGGAACAAAGATGGCGCCTGCGTTTAACGCAATCCATACCTTTTTATACTTGCCAAATGAGACGACTCACGGAGGAACTCATATTAAGGCGGCAGATGATTTAAAGCGTACTATGAATATTGTAATTATGGCATTAGTGCCATGTTTAATCTTCGGTATGTTTAACGCAGGATTTCAACACAACGTTGCAGTAAATGGAAACTTTACTTCAGGAATGTCTTTCTTTAGTGGAGAATTCTGGAACTTAGAAAACCTATTTATTGGAGCAGCTAAAATTTTACCCTTGGTACTTGTTTCTTATGGAGTTGGTTTGGTTGTTGAATTTATTTTTGCAGTAATTAAAGGACACGAAGTTGAAGAAGGATATTTAGTAACAGGAATGTTAGTTCCTTTAATTGTACCCGTTGATATTCCATTATGGATGTTATCAGTAGCTGTAATTTTCGGTGTAGTAATCGGAAAAGAAGTTTTTGGAGGTACAGGAATGAATATCTTAAACCCAGCATTAACCATTAGAGCATTTTTATTCTTTTCATATCCAACTTGGATGTCTGGAGATAAAGTTTGGGTTACTGGAGCAGTAGATAGTATTGGTCAAGCAGATGCAATTTCTGGAGAAACAATTCTAGGGAGCTTAGCTCAGGGGAAAGACACTGTCTATTCTACTTGGGATATGTTTGCAGGTTTTATTCCAGGTTCAGTTGGAGAAACATCAACATTATTAATTGTACTTGGAGCGTTGTTCTTAATCTTTACCAAGATTGGAAGTTGGAGAATCATGTTAAGTGCTTCTTTAGGAGCATTAGCAATGGGATTAATTTTCAATGGAGTTGTTGATCAAGGATGGATTGGAGAAGGAAGTAAATTCTACGATTTAATGAATACCAAATTCTGGCATCATTTATTAATTGGAGGGTTTGCATTTGGAGCTGTGTTTATGGCTACTGATCCTGTAACAGCATCACAAACAAATAAAGGAAAATGGATGTACGGTTTCTTAATTGGGTTTATTTCAATTATGATACGTGTCTTCAACCCAGCATATCCAGAAGGAGTTATGTTAGCAATTTTGTTAATGAATGTATTTGCTCCAACAATTGATCATTACGTGGTTCAAGGAAATGTAAAGAGAAGATTGAAACGTGCTAAAGTTAAAACTGCCTAGTTATGTCTAAAAAAACAGATAGTAATTTATATACAATATTATTCGCCATAGGAATGGTGTTAATAGTAGGATCGTTATTAGCGTTTTTTGCATCCGCATTGAAACCTACAATAACAGAAAATAAGCGAATAGAGAAGCAACAAAATATATTATACGCTATGGGCGTAAATGAAAACGATGAATCTAGCGCAATCTTTATTTCTAAAGATAAAGTTGGTGCAGCGTTTTCTAAATATATCACAAAGCAATTGGTGCTTCAAGGAACAGAAGTTTCAGAAGATGCTAAAGCGTATTTAATCGATATTAAAAAGCAACAAACAGCAGCAAAAGAAGGTAAAGTTAGAAAACTACCTTTATTTGTTGGAGAGAAAGATGGGAAAACATTTTACATCGCTCCAATTAGAGGGAAAGGTCTTTGGGATGCCGTTTGGGGATATGTTGCAATGAATGCCGATATGGTTGTTCAAGGTGCATATTTTGATCATAAAGGAGAAACAGCAGGTTTAGGTGCAAACATTAAACTACGTTTCTTTATGGATGATTTTATTGGAGAGCACTTACTAAAAGATGGAAGTTTTAAAGGAATTACAATTTCTAAATCGAACAACGATCCAAAGAACAACGACAAAACAGATAACGAAGTAGATGCAATTGCCGGTGCAACAATTACTGGTGATGGAGTTTCTGCGATGATTAAATCTGAGTTGAAAAAATACGTACCATTCTTTAACACTTTAAAAACAAATTAATATGGGACTTTTATCAAAAAAAGACGCAGCATTAATCACAGATCCATTTGCAGATAATAACCCAATTACTATTCAGGTATTAGGTATTTGTTCTGCATTAGCAATTACAGCAGAGTTAAAAGCTTCTATTGTAATGGCAATCTCTGTATTGTTTGTGTTAGGTTTAGGAAACGTGGTAATCTCTTTAATGAGAAATATCATTCCTTCTAAAATTAGAATTATTGTACAGCTAATTGTTGTTGCAACATTAGTAATTATTGTGGATCAAGTTCTAAAAGCTTTTGCATACGAACTGAGTAAAACATTAGGTGCTTTTATTGGACTGATTATTACCAACTGTATTATCATGGGGCGTTTTGAAGCTTTTGCTTTGGCAAACAAACCTTGGAGATCTTTCTTAGACGGAATTGGAAACGCTGTAGGTTACGGAGTAATCCTAATTATTGTTGGATTCTTTAGAGAATTATTAGGTTCTGGAACTTTATTAGGTTTTCCTGTTTTAGGAAACCCAATTGCAGGAGAAAAAACAGGATTATATGCTTTAGGATATGAAAATAACGGATTTATGTTATTAGCACCAATGGCGTTAATTGTTGTTGGAATTATCATCTGGATACAACGTAGTAGAAACGAAGCATTAATAGAAGAGAACTAGAAAATTATGGAACATTTAGAATTATTTTTCAAGTCGATTTTTATAGACAACATGGTGTTTGCAACCTTCTTAGGAATGTGTTCTTACCTTGCTGTATCTAAAAAAGTAACTACAGCTGTAGGTTTAGGTGCTGCGGTAATCTTTGTATTAGCCGTAACAGTTCCTTTAAACTGGTTGCTAGATCAATATATCTTACAGCCAGGAGCATTGGTTTGGTTAGGGGCAGAGTATGCTGAATACGATTTAAGTTTCTTATCATTTATCTTATTCATTGCAACCATTGCAACGATGGTACAACTGGTAGAAATTATAGTAGAGAAATTCTCTCCTTCTTTATACAATTCATTAGGTATTTTCTTACCATTAATTGCAGTAAATTGTGCAATTTTAGGAGGGTCTTTATTTATGCAATCTCGTGAAATAGCTACTTTAGGGTTGGCTACAACTTACGGAATTGGATCTGGAATCGGATGGTTTTTAGCAATATTAGCGATTGCTGCAATTCGTGAAAAAATTAGATACTCTAGTATTCCAGCTCCTTTAAGAGGATTGGGAATTACATTTATTGTAACCGGTTTAATGGCAATTGGATTTATGAGTTTTGGTGGAATGTTAACAGGTGGTGAAGAAGAAGCTAAAGAGGCTCCAAAAACCGAAGCTGTTAAAGTAATCAAAAAAGAAGAAGCTAAAGCTACAGAAGTGAAGGAAACTCCTGCTGAGCTAAGCCCAAGTAAAGACCTAGCTAATAACACTAAAGAAATTCAAGAATAATGATTTTAGCAGCAAGTACATTAGGAACAATCGGAGCTACAGTAGCTGCATTCCTTGTAATAACTTTATTATTAGTTGCATTGTTATTGTTTGTAAAACAAAAACTATCTCCATCGGGTCCTGTAAAGATTACCATTAATGGAGAAAGAACAATAGAGGTTGCTTCAGGAGGGACTTTATTGTCTACGTTAGGTGCAGAAAAAATATTTTTACCATCAGCTTGTGGTGGTGGAGGAACGTGTATTCAATGTGAGTGTCACGTAAATGAAGGTGGAGGTGAAGCTTTACCAACAGAAACACCTCACTTTACTCGTAAAGAATTAGCACATGGTATTCGTTTATCTTGTCAGGTAAAAGTAAAACAAGACATGGATATTTCTATTCCAGAAGAAATTTTCGGAATTAAGAAATGGGATGCAGTTGTTGTTAGAAATTATAACGTAGCCACTTTTATTAAAGAATTTGTTGTGGAGATTCCACAAGATATGGGCTATAAAGCAGGTGGATATATTCAAATTGAAATTCCAGAATGTGAAATAAAGTTTTCTGACATGGATGTAACAGCACATCCAGAAGAACATGATACTCCAGATAAATTCAAACCTGAATGGGATAAGTTTAAGTTATGGCCTTTAGTAATGAAAAATACGGAGACTGTAGAAAGAGCATATTCTATGGCTTCTTATCCTGCTGAAGGAAGAGAAATTATGTTGAATGTACGTATTGCTACACCACCTTTTGATAGAGAGAAAGGCGGATGGATGGATGTAAATCCTGGAATTGCGTCTTCATATATCTTTAACTTAAAGAAGGGTGATAAATGTACAATCTCTGGACCTTACGGTGAGTTCTTTATCAATGAGTCTGAGGCAGAAATGTTATATGTTGGTGGTGGAGCTGGAATGGCGCCAATGCGTTCGCATTTATATCATTTATTCAGAACATTAAAGACAGGTAGAACCGTTACATATTGGTACGGAGGACGTTCTAAAGCAGAATTGTTTTATATAGAACACTTTAGAGCGTTGGAAAAAGATTTTCCAAACTTTAAATTCTTTATTGCCTTATCTGATCCTACAGATGCAGATAATTGGACCGTTAAAAAAGACGTAAATGATACTGAAGGAGATGGTTTTGTAGGATTTATACATAATTGTGTAATCGAAAACTACTTAGATCATCACGAGTCTCCAGAAGACTTAGAATTGTATTTCTGTGGACCGCCTTTAATGAACAATGCAGTTCAAAAGATGGGAGAAGATTTTGGAATTCCAGATGAACACATCCGTTTTGATGACTTTGGAGGATAATCCAAATGACGATATAATAAAAACAAAAACCGATACAGAAATGTATCGGTTTTTTATTGTTTTAAAAAGTAGTAGTTTAGTGTACCTAAAGAGAGCTGTCATAGCCCTTTAAAAGAAGTATTGCATTCAGAAGGAATTACACCTGTTGATAGAGAAAACACAAGTATTTACTTTGTAAGAACGAACCGTAAAACTAAAAAATGAAACGATTAAAAAAGGGCATAATAGCATTGCTATCAGTATATTTATTGATTATGGGAATACTGCATGTTTTTCAAGAAAAATTAATCTTCTTACCAGAAGAAATAGACAAGAATTACACCTATGATTTCCCGTTTAATTTTGAAGAAGTCAACTTAACTACTTCAGATAATGAAACGATAAATGCATTGCATATAAAAGCAGAAAATCCAGCGGGAGTCATTTTATATTTTCACGGAAATCAAGGGAATTTAATTCGCTGGGGAGAAATCACCTCGTATTTTACGCAGTATAATTATGATGTTTTTGTAATTGATTATCGTGGGTATGGAAAAAGTACAGGCGTATTTAATGAAGAGAGAATGTATGAAGATGCATTGTTGAGTTATAAATATCTTCAAAAACAGTTTTCAGAAGAAGATATTGTAGTCTATGGTAGATCTTTAGGGACAACATTTGCGGCAAAAGTGGCGTCAAAAAACGCACCTAAGCATCTTGTTTTAGAAGCTCCTTTTTACAGTTTACACAATGCTGCAAATCATAAATACAAAGTAGTTCCGGAGTTTTTATTAAACTTTAAATTCAAAACGTATGAATTTATTTCAAAAATAAAAGCACCCGTAACAATCTTTCACGGCGATCAAGATAAGATCACTCCTTTTGAAGGAGGTAAAGCGCTTTTTGAGTTGGCAACAAGCTCAGAAAAAGAGTTTATTTGGCTAGAAAAAGGCATGCATCACAATGCGAGATCGTATGAGGTGTATAAAAATACAATGAAAAACATATTAACAAAAATCAACTAAAAATGAAAAAAATAATTCTAATTTTATGTGTGTTTATGGCGTCTTGTTCATTTAATGAATCGAATAAGGATGCTGCCTTAAGTAGTTTTACAGAGCAAGGAATTGCGAACTATGTAAAAACCTTAGCTTCAGATGATTTTATGGGAAGAAAGCCTTTTACTCAAGGGGAGGTTAAAACGGTTAACTATTTAAAAGATGAATTCACTAAAATTGGTTTAGAGAGTTCATTTCAAGAAGTGCCATTAATTCAAGTTGTAGGAAAACCAGATGAAGTTTTTAAAATTCAAAAAGGAAATTCAGTTTTAGAGTTGAAATTAACAGAAGAATTTGTTGCTTTTTCTAGAGTTCAAAAAGAGGTTGTTGCTATTGAAAATTCAGAATTAGTTTTTGCAGGGTATGGAATTGTAGCACCTGAATATAATTGGAACGATTATAAGGATATAGATGTAAAAGGAAAAACGGTAATTGTATTGGTGAATGATCCTGGAATAACAACAGGAAACCCTGAGTTTTTCAAAGGGAATACAATGACATATTATGGTAGATGGACGTATAAATATGAGGAAGCAGCGCGTCAAGGAGCTAAAGGTTGTATAATTATTCATGATAATAAAGGAGCTGGTTACAATTTTAGTGTGGTGCAAAATGGTGCTGTTTTCCCTAAGTTGTACTTAGAAAGTAAAAATGGGTATAAAGAGAGATGCGAGATTGAAGGCTGGATTACTTCTGATGCCGCAAAAAGAGTATTGTCATTTAGCAATGTTGATGACAGTATCCTTGCAAAAGCAGCTACAGAAAACCACAAGTCATTTTCATTAAATGCGAAAGGAAGTGTTAAAATTGAACAATCATTCGTGTCAAAAGCCTCCAAAAACGTATTGGCGTATTTAGAAGGAAGTGATAAAAAAGAAGAGCTTATTATTTTTTCTGCACACTGGGATAGTTTCGGAATTGGACCTAAAGTAGCTGGAGATTCTATTTATAATGGAGCAATTGACAATGGAACCTCATTGGCTTGGATGTTAGAAACAGCAAAAGCTTTTAAAAAATTAAAGAAAAAACAATCGAGATCAATATTGTTTTTTGCACCGACAGCAGAAGAAGCAGGTTTGTTAGGGTCTGCATATTATGCTGAGAATCCAATATATCCATTATCAAAAACAATTGCGGTAATTAATAACGATTTGATGTTTCCGTTTGGAAAAACGAAAGACATAATGGTAACTGGTTTTGGTCAATCAGAATTAGATGATTTATTAGCCGTTGAGGCAAAAAAGCAAGACAGATATTTGTTGCCAGATCCAAACTCGCATACAGGAATGTTTTTTAGATCAGATCATTTTAGTTTTGCTAAAGTTGGGGTGCCTGCATTGTATGCAAGAAGCTATCACGATCATTTAGAAAAGGGGAAAAAGTGGATGCAACAAAAAGAGAAAGACTACTTAACAAAATACTATCATAAAACGATAGATGAATATAGTGAAGACTGGGATTTGTCTGGTGTTGTTTTAGATAGCAAGCTGCTTTTTAACTTAGCATATACGTTAAGTAATTCAGGGGTGTATCCGCAATGGAAAGCTGCTTCAGAGTTTAAAAATGTAAAAAGATAACGAAGAGAATTGCGGTATTATTACATTGTTTTTAAAAATTGAAAGAGTACCTTTGCAAAAATATTTAGCATGACTACTTTTGAAGATTTAAATTTATCTAACCAGCTATTGAGCGCTGTTGAAGACTTAGGTTTTGTAAACCCAACACCTATTCAAGCACAAGCATTTTCTGTAGTAAGATCTGGAAAAGATGTGGTAGGAATTGCGCAAACAGGTACAGGGAAAACCTTTGCCTATATGATGCCAATTATTATAGATTTAAAATATTCTGAACAACAACACCCCAGAGTTTTGGTAGTAGTACCAACAAGAGAATTGGTGTTGCAGGTAGTTGAAGAAATTGAAAAATTAGCCAAATACGTTACACTACGTGTAGAAGGTGTTTATGGTGGAACGAATATTAATACACAAAAAAGAGCCATTGCCCAAGGTACAGATGTAATTGTTGCAACGCCTGGTAGATTGTACGATTTGGCGTTGAGTAGAACGCTAAACCTAAAATCAATTCAGAAATTGGTTATTGATGAGGTGGATGTAATGTTAGATTTAGGGTTCCGTTTTCAGTTGTTAAATATCTTTGATATTTTACCAGAGAAAAGACAAAACATCATGTTTTCTGCAACGATGACAAATGACGTGGATGCTTTGATTAGCGACTTCTTTAAAGCGCCAGAAAAAGTTTCTATTGCGGTAAGTGGTACGCCATTAGATAATATTTCACAGCAAGCATACGATGTTCCTAATTTTTTTACCAAAGTAAATTTATTGAATCACTTTTTAAGAGACAAAAAAACCTATAAAAAAGTATTGGTTTTTGTTGCCTTTAAAAGAAGTGCAGACATGTTGTTCGAAGCTTTAGATGATTCTTTTGCAGATGAAATTTGTTTGATTCACTCGAATAAAACACAGAATTATAGAATCCGTTCTATCAAACAGTTTGACGAGGGGAAGAACCGAATCATGGTTGCTACAGATGTAATGGCGCGTGGTTTGGATTTTGATGAAGTGAGTCATGTAATCAATTTTGATACGCCTACGTTTCCAGAAAACTACATGCATAGAATTGGTAGGACTGGTAGAGCAGAACAAGAAGGACAATCTATTTTGTTTTCTACGGTTAAAGAGCAAGAAGACAAAGTAGCGATAGAAGAATTAATGGGTGTAGAAATTCCGAAAGCTTCCTTACCGGAAGAAGTAGAGATTTCTGATCAATTAACAGAAGATGAAAGACCGAGAGAAGATAGAGAGGGTTCTAAAAACAGAACAGGCTTAGAATATGTCCCAGGTCCTGCATTTCATGAAAAGAGTGAGAAGAACAGCCAAACAAACCAAGGAGGTTCTTACAGAAGAGAAATTGCAAAGAAATACAAGAAGCCAAAAACACGTGGCGATAAAAACTACAACAAGCATAATAAAAAGAAATAATAATGCAGGTTTTAACCGAACAAGAGTTGCATAATTTGGGGATGAATATTGTAGGAAAAAAACTACAAGAAATGGGATACGAGTTTGTAGCCATTAATAGTGAATTAAAAAGACATCCGCAGTTTGTATTGTTTAAAAAAGGAGAACCAACCATTTTTGTACTTGTAAAAACCACCAATAATATCCAGACTCCAGAAGACTACGATATCTTATGGATGGAAACCTTTAAAGCACATGCTAAAAAGCAAAACGCCAAAGTTTGGTTTGCAGGTGTTGGTATTGCCAATGCAGAAAGTGTAGGCAGCCCTGTGTTTAAAGACCAACCATATTATGTGGCTTTCGAAGATTTTATTACCATTTTGGAGTAGGGTTTTGTTTGTCTTTTGATGAACTAATGTTTATTGCTAAACCTATAAAAAAAGCCCGTTTCATAGAAACGGGCTTTTTAAAATATGTAGTAAAAAATTACTCAGCTTTCGTTTCTAATAAATCAAAGAATTGATCTAATCTAGGCATGATAATAATTTTTGTTCTTCTGTTTTTAGCTCTGTTAGCTGGAGTATCGTTTGCAACTAAAGGTACGTAGCTACTTCTACCTGCAGCAATTAATCTACTTGGTGTTACTTTAAATCTTGTTTGTAAGATTCTAGCAATAGAGGTTGCTCTTTTAGCAGATAAATCCCAGTTGTCTTCTAATACGCTGTTCTTGATTGTTTTAGAGTCTGTGTGACCTTCAATCATTACATCCATATTAGGTTGTGCATTTACAACATTAGCAACTTTAGCCAATACGCTGTATGCTTTATCTGTTACGTTATAACTACCGCTTTTAAATAATAACTTATCAGAGATAGAAATGAAAACAACTGTTTTTTCAACATTAATTTGAATGTCTTCATCATCCAATCCTTCTGTTAAGGCTTTCTTTAAGTGAAAAGCAACTGCTAAATTCAAAGAATCTTTCTTTGTCATCGCTTTTCTAATGTATTTAATATATTGATCCTTTTTACTTAACTGAATCAACGTTTCTTTAATGTTGTCATTTGCTCCTTTGGTAAGAACGGTTAAGTTATCTACAAACTCTAAGGTTCTTCTTTTGTCTTTCTGTAATTCTTTTACGGTACCTTCTAAATCTGTAATTTTAGATGCATACGAAGTAGCAAGGAATTGCTTTTTTTCTGCATCAATTATACACTTTGTTAAATTCGTTTTTACCGCTAATAATTCGTCTTTAGCTTTTTGATGTGTTGCCTCTAATGATGCGTATTCTTTTTTTGATACACAAGAGCTTAGTAAGAAAACAACTGTTAGGGATAGAAGTACTTTTTTCATTATTTCTTATAATTATTTGTTACACAAATGTAAAGAATTGATTGTAAAAAATTAACCAATAACCATATTTTATGATGTTTTTATGAATATTTTATGGTGTACCTTTGTTTTTAATATGATTTTAAGAATGAAAAAGTATTTTTTACTGCTATTAATCACTGTTTTAGTTTCTTGTAATTCAAAAAAAGAGATACACGTTGTTCAATTAGAAGGGTTTGTTTTTGGAACCACGTATCATATTACGTTTTTAAATGACAGTTCAAATACCTTTCAGAAATCAATTGATAGTGTGTTTCATTTAATGAATAAATCATTGTCTACGTATATTTCAACTTCAGATATTTCTAAAATTAATGCGGGTGATACCACTGTAGTTATTGATGCCTATTTAGAAGAGGTATTGCAAAAATCGAAGCGTATTTATGCTGCGACAGATGGCTATTTTGATCCAACCATTGGAAACCTCGTAAATGCATATGGGTTTGGTGCGAAGGAATTAACGAAAGAAATTGACAGTGCTGCTGTTTTAAAGATGATGCAATGGGTTGGTTTTGATAAGATAACGGTAAAAAACAAGAAGGTCTTTAAAAAGAATCCTCACATATATTTCGATTTTAATTCAATTGCCAAAGGTTTTGGGGTGGATGTTGTTGGGCGTTTTTTAGAGACTAAAAACATCACTAATTATTTGGTGGAAATTGGCGGTGAGATTAGAGCAAGAGGAAAAAACAGAAAAGAACAATTTTGGGCAGTTGCTATAGAGAAACCAAATACAGATGGTACACAGTCTTTTCAAACGACCATTCGTTTAGAAAATGAATCAATGGCAACCTCTGGTAATTACAGGAAGTTTAGAATTACCAAAGAAGGTAAAAAGTATGTGCATACTGTAAACCCAAAAACAGGTTTTGCATTAGAAAGTAATTTATTAAGTGCTTCTGTTATTTCAACGTCAGATTGTGCAGATGTAGATGCGTATGCAACCGCTTTTATGGCAATGGGATTAGAAAAAACCCAACGCTTTTTAGAACGTAATCCAGAAATTCATGTTGTTTTACTCTTTTTAGATGCTGCAGGTGTTATACAAGAGTTTAAAAACATTGACTAAGTCACTAATTATTTAAAACATACAGGCAGAATTTCGCCTTTAGATAAACAAAACCGCACTACCGTTTCTGGAGCGATTTCTTGTGTGTAATCTACTTCATCAACCTTAAATCCTATTGAGCGTAGTTTGTCAAAATAATCTCTACCATAGACACGAACATGATCGTATTGCCCAAATATTTGAGCGCGCTCTTTCTGATCTGTTATCGTATCATCTTCAAAGGTTGTTGCTCTAGATAGATCTTGCGGAACTTGAAAGATTCCCATTCCGCCAGGTTTTAAAACGCGATACAGTTCTTGCATTGCTTTTGTGTCGTCTGTAATATGTTCTAATACATGATTACAAAAAACAACATCATAAGAATTGTCATCAAAAGGTAAATTACAGATATCTGCTTTTACATCTGCAATAGGAGAATATAAATCTGCAGTCGTATAGTCAAGGTTTTTTTGTTTTCTAAAAAGGGATAAAAAACATTGCTCAGGTGCCATGTGTAAGACCTTTTTTTTTGCGGTAAAAAAATCTGTTTGCTCTTTTAAATACAACCAAAGTAATCGATGTCTTTCTAAAGAAAGTGTGCTTGGAGACAATGCGTTTTCTCTTTGTTTTCCGTAACCATACGGTAAGAATTTTTGAAAGTTTTTACCATCTATTGGATCTGTAAAATTATTTCCCTTTAAAAATAACGCTATTATTGGTCGAACCCAATAACTCAATTGTATGAGTAAAGGTCTCGGAAATAGGTTTAGAAAAAATTTAAAGATTGTTTTCACTAGAAAAATGGATTATAAAACGAACTCTTTTTGTCTGAATTCTTTTTCTTCGTCAGAAGTAATTCCTAACGCTTCATAGATGTAATTAAACGTAGAAAGTAATTCTGGTTTTCCGTCTACAATTGCAATATCGTGTTCAAAATGGGCACTAGGTTTTCCATCTCTAGTTAAAATGGTCCAACCATCTTTTAAATGATTTATTTTGTGAGTTCCCATGTTTATCATTGGTTCAATTGCCACAACCATTCCGTTAACAAACTTTTTCCCTCTTCCTCTTTTTCCGTAGTTTGGCATCTCTGGGTCTTCATGCATCTTTCTTCCTAAGCCATGTCCAACTAATTCCCTTACCACGCCATAGCCATGTTTTTCAGCGTAATGTTGAATCGCAAAGCCAACATCTCCAACTCTATTCCCTGCTTTTAATTCTCGAATACCTTCGTATAAACTTTGCTTGGTTACATCCAATAGTTTTTTAGTTTCTGAGTCAATTTCTCCAACCTCAAAAGTATAGGCGTGATCTCCGTAAAAACCATTTTTTAAAGCACCACAATCAATCGAAATAATATCACCTTCAATCAAAGGTTCATTAGTAGGAAACCCATGTACAACTTGTGCATTTGGACTCATACATAATGTATTTGGAAAATCATATAAGCCTAAAAACCCTGGAATTGCTCCTTCAGAACGAATATATTCTTCAGCAATTTTGTCTAATTGTAGTGTGGTAACACCAGGTTTAACTTCTTTGGCAAGTATTCCTAAAGTTTTAGAAACGATTAAAGCACTTTCGCGCATAATTTCTATTTCTTCTAAGGTTTTAATTTGAATCATTGTACTGTATAATTAGACAGCAAAGATACTTTAAAAAAAGAAACAGAGAACCGCTAATTTTTTTTAAAAAGAGGACATTTAATAGTTTTTATAATGATATCGGTGTTTGTATTTGCATAGTCTGCACACGTTCTAGGGTCATGCGACTAGATGGTAACGATCAACCTGTAATTTTAGGAGGTTTCATCATAATCTATGGCAATAAATAAATAGTCTTTCGGTAAGAGCTGTTATTTTGAATGATCGTAAGAATGTTTGTATCCTTTACCTGTTAAGATTTTTAAAATATCCTTCTCTAAAGTTTCTCTAGGACGTTCAACATAACGTCCAATTTCTTTTCCTTCTTTATAAAAGATAAAAGTAGGCACTCTTTTTATGTCGAAACCTTTCTGTAAATGATCTGGAGTCTTTTTCCCTCTATTGACTGTAATCATTTCTAAATTTTCTAAATTAAATTCAGCAAGCGATAATAACTTATAAAACATTGGAGTCTCTCTTTTACTATCTCCACACCAAGTTCCCATAAAAGCTTTTATAGTAACGTTTTTTAAGGCTTTCTTTAATTTTATTGAAGTGCTTTTTTCGAAAGAATAGGTGTCATAGTTGCCTTGAAACCAATTGGTGTAGGGCTGCTGATCAAAATCTACTCTTGCAGTAACTCCTATTAAATCCCCAGAAGCATTTTTTGTTGCGTTTTTTTGTTGTGCAATACAATTAATTGTAATTGATAAAACAAAAAGTAATAATAGCTTTTTCATAGTAAGAGTTAAATTAGGGATTTTTGAGTCATTTCTTTTGGTTGGTCTACTCCCATTAATTTTAAAATTGTAGGAGCAATATCGCCTAAGATACCATTTTTTATTGATTTGATTTCTTTGTCAATTAAAATGAAAGGAACCGGATTTGTTGTGTGTGCGGTGTGAGGAGTTCCATCTGGATTCATCATTGTTTCACAGTTTCCATGATCAGCAATTAAGAGAATTGTATACTCATTGTCTAATGCCGTAGTTACGACCTCTTTTGTAACAATATCTACTGCCTCACAAGCTTTTACTGCTGCATCAAAATCTCCAGTATGTCCAACCATATCTCCGTTTGCAAAATTCAAACATACAAAATCAACAGCACCGTTCTCTAATTCAGGAACAATAGCATCTCTAATTTCGTAGGCACTCATCTCTGGTTTTAAATCGTAGGTTGCCACTTTTGGTGATGGACATAATAACCTCTTTTCTCCATTAAATTCTTGCTCTCTTCCTCCAGAAAAGAAAAAAGTAACATGTGGATATTTCTCTGTTTCTGCAATTCTAATTTGTTTTTTACCAGCAGTCTCTAACACTTCACCTAATGTGTTTTCAATGTTGTCAGAATTATAAACAACATGAATGTTTTTAAATATCTCGGCGTATTTTGTCATGGTAACATAATACAGCGGTAAGGTTTTCATATTGAATTCAGGAAACTCTTTTTGACTTAATGCATTGGTTAATTGCCTTCCTCTATCGGTTCTGAAGTTGAAGAATATAACAACATCGTCTTCCTGAATGGTTGCTTTTGGTTGCTGATTTTCATCAACCATAATAAGAGGTTTGATAAATTCATCCGTAACACCAGCATCATAGCTTTTCTGAATACTTTTTGTTGCGTTTGTAGATTTTTCACCGGTTCCATTCACTAAAGCATCATAGGCTAATTGAATTCTTTCCCAACGGTTATCTCTATCCATTGCATAATATCTACCAGTAACTGAAGCGAGCGTTCCATTGGTTTCTTTTAAGGTGTTTTCAATGTCATTGATAAAGAACTTACCAGATTTAGGATCGCAATCTCTACCATCTGTAAAAGCGTGTAAAAACACATTTTCTACCGCATTCTCATTTGCTGCTTTAAGTAGTTCTTTTAAATGATTGATGTGTGAATGTATTCCGCCATTAGAAACTAGTCCTAAAAAGTGCACATTTTTATGGTGTTTTTTCGCATAATCAAAAGCATCAATCAATGTTTTTTCTTGTGCTAACGTATCTTCTGCAACCGCTTTATTTATTCTTGCTAAATTCTGATACACAATTCTACCAGCACCTAAATTCATATGGCCAACCTCTGAGTTTCCCATTTGCCCTTCTGGCAAACCAACATGTTCTCCATCTGTTCTTAAACTTGCATGTGGGAAATCGGTGTACAATGAATTTATAAAAGGAGTTTTTGCATTGTAAATTGCAGAAACTTTTGGGTCTTGTGTAATTCCCCAACCATCTAAAATAAGTAAGATTACTTTTTTGTTCATGCTAATAAATTATACTGTAAAAATAAGAAAGATTTTTAGGATGATAACAATATTTTACGAAACCGTTAGAGAATAGTTCCTCTTTGTTTTTCATCGCAACAAATACTGCTTATCGTTCTTTTGGGAAGTCCTCTGTCTTTCCAACCATAATTAATGCTGCAGTCGTTTTATAAACAACATCGGTTTTTGGGGTGCTATTTCTGAATCTAAGTTGATAGAAATAGGATCTTCTTTGCTGAATTTTATTTTGATAGCAGCTAAGATCATAAATAGGTGCTTTTAAATACTAATTTTATGTGAATCAATCTCAAAACACGTAACTTTACAGAGTGAATTATCAACTTAAAAAAGAGTGCAAGCTCGTATCTTTGTAAAATGGAGGGTCATTTTGAATTGAATGAAGTAACCAAAAAATTACCAAAACACTTACATAAGTTTATTGTGAAGCAACCATATGGTGAATATACACCTCAGAATCAGGCTGTTTGGCGTTATGTAATGCGAATGAATATTGATTATTTAGGTAAAGTTGCTCATAAATCTTACTTAAAAGGATTAGAGAAAACCGGAATTTCTTTAGATACGATTCCTGAAATGGAAGGAATGAATCGTATTTTAAAAGAAATAGGTTGGGCTGCAGTTTCTGTTGATGGATTTATTCCGCCAAATGCATTTATGGAGTTTCAAGCTTACAATGTATTGGTAATTGCTTCTGATATGAGATCAATTAATCATATTCAATACACACCTGCGCCAGATATTATTCACGAAGCTGCTGGTCATGCACCAATTATTGCAAATCCAGAATACGCAGAGTATTTAAGACGTTTTGGAGAGATTGGTTGTAAAGCAATTTCATCGTCAAAAGATTATGAAATGTATGAGGCAATTCGATTGTTATCCATCCTAAAAGAAGATCCAAGCTCTACAGAAGAAGAAGTCTTAGAAGCTCAAAAATCGGTAGAAGAGTTGCAAAATAATATGGAAGAAGTGTCTGAAATGGCACAAATTAGAAACTTGCATTGGTGGACTGTTGAATATGGATTAATAGGAACGTTAAATCACCCGAAAATATATGGTGCTGGTTTGCTTTCTTCAATAGGGGAAAGTGCTTGGTGTTTAACGGAAGAGGTTGAAAAGTTACCTTATTCTTTAGAAGCTGCAGATAAGAGTTTTGATATTACAAAACCACAGCCACAGTTATTTGTAACTCCAGATTTTGCAAAGCTAAGTTTGGTCTTAGAACAATTTGCGAATACCATGTCGCTTAGAAAAGGAGGTATAAAAGGAATAAAGAAACTCATAAACTCTCAAAATTTAGGAACCATAGAATTGAGTACTGGAATTCAGATTTCTGGACATTTTAGCAATGTGATTGAATTTGAAGAGAAGTCTATTTATATCCAAACAACCGGACCAACTGCATTAGCAAATAGAGATAAAGAGTTAATAGGTCACGGAATAGAATATCACTCAGAAGGATTTGGAAGTCCAATAGGAAAGTTAAAAGGAATCAATATTCCGATTGAAGACATGAGTCCAAGAGATTTAGAAGCATACGGAATTTGTGAAGGAAAAGAAGCTGCATTAGAGTTTGTTGGAGGTGTAAAAGTAGTAGGAGAAGTAATTACAGGAACAAGAGATTTACAGGGAAAGATTCAGTTAGTTTCTTTTAAGAACTGTACGGTAACTTTTGAAGACACCGTTTTGTTTGATCCTTCTTGGGGAATCTACGATATGGCAGTAGGAGTAAAAATTATTTCCGCATATTCTGGCCCAGCATCAGTAAATTCGTTTGAAGGTGTAAATAAAGTTTCTGAAATAAAAACGCGTAAAATTCAATACACAGAAAAACAAAAGGGTTTGTATAACTTGTACAGTCAAGTAAGGGTGTTTAGAGAACATGCTACGATAACTGAAAGAGAAATTGAAGAGGTATACAATGAGCTGATGGCTAAGTACCCAAATGATTGGTTGTTGATGTTGGAATTGTACGAATTATCGATGAAGAATAATTTTTCAAATCAGAAAGTATTAAGCATAGAGTTAGAAAAACTGAAATGTAACAAAAGCTACACGACACTTATAGAAAAAGGCATAGCTTTGTGTTCAAATTAATATAAAATCAAAAATCATGGGTTTATTTGACCTGTTTAAAAGAAAGGATATGGGATCAGAGATCAAAGAATATTTAGAAAAAGGAGCTATTGTTTTAGACGTTAGAACACAAATGGAATGGGATGAAGGGCATTGTGATGGCGCAGAACACATCGTTTTGAATTTGATTCCTTTAAAATTAGAAGAAATTAAAGCATTTAATAAGCCCGTAATTGCTGTTTGCAAAAGCGGAGGAAGAAGTGGGCAGGCAGCTCAGTTTTTATCAAATAACGGAATTGATGTAATAAATGGAGGGCCTTGGCAAAATGTAGACCAATATCTTTAATTATTATATTTAGAATTTCGATACCTTCTTAAGCGCCTCATTATTTTTTAATGAGGCGCTTATTTTTATAGCGATAACTTCACTTAGAGTTCCAACGTTTGTGTAGCTTAAATGTCAAATTGGATAAAAGGATATTGCTCTTTTATGGTGATTATTTTCCGTGTAATGCTTTTCAAAAACTGTTGATGTTGTTCAGACTCAGGGTTAAAAGGTCTGTGGTTTAGACCTCTTTGAATCGTATCAATTTCTTTTATTGTTTCAAGAGCGTTTTCTGAAACCCAAGAACCTACAAATTTCTCCCAAATATAATCGATGGCTGTTTTATTTGGATGAACCATATCTTCAGCATAAAAACGATAATCGCGCAATTCATCCATTACAATTTCATAAGAAGGAAAATAATGAAGTCTGTTTTTTGGTTCTGTAATTTGATGAATCGCTGTTAATAAATGCGATTTGCTTTGTTGGTTTTGAATAAACCCGTCTTTAAGGTGGCGCACTGGCGAAACAGTAAATGTGATTGTAATTTGGTTATTGATAGACTTAATCAATGAAATAACGTTTTCTAAACTTTCTGTAATTTCATCAACAGATAAAATTTCTTTTAAAAATTTCTTTTGAGGAACTTTATGGCAATTCGCAACAATAGTGTCCGATTCAATGAAACGATACACCCAAGCAGTCCCTAAGGTAATAATAAGGTGCGTTGATTCGTGTAGTTGTTTGTTGGCAATTTTTATTTGTTGATTCAAGTTACACAACAACTCTTCCTTATTTGGTGAACTCAAACTTGAATGTGCTTCAAAACAATGCCAACGTTCATTTAAAAAGAAGAGGTCTTTATCTGTATACTCTTTTTCATTAATAGCAGTTGTAATTAATGTTTCAATTGCTTTTGGATGAAATAAAATACCGAATGGATTTTGACTCGATTGAAATTTAAAATAGGCTAATTTATTTCCAATGTTTTCAGAAAAACACGAACCTAATAATAGAACTTTAGAGGCATAGCTTATTGGGGTATACGCTTCTTTTTTTAAGGGTATTTGAGTTTGTAGGTTCATGGGGTTTTATTTTCAACGTATAAATATAAAAAAAGAAAGGTTCAAAGTAAAATGATACTTTGAACCTTTGCAATTAAATTACTTTGTGTCTTTTTTAAACAATATAATCTTTCGCTTTTTCTAAGGCTTCTTTAATTCCGCCAGGGTTTTTACCACCTGCAGTTGCGAAGAATTTTTGTCCACCACCACTACCGTTGATGAACTTTCCTAATTCTCGAACTACTTTACCGGCATCCAATCCTTTTTCTTCTACCAATTCTTTAGAAATAGAACAGGTTAACAATGCTTTATCTTTTATTGCCGAACCAAATACTAAAAATAAATTTTTGTGTTCTTTCCCTAAGTCAAACGCTAAGTTTTTAATTCCGTTGGCATCTAAATCAACGTTGGCAGCTAAGAATTGCACTCCGTTTATTTCTTGCAATTGATTTCTTAAATCGCCAATTAAATTTTTTGCTTTGTCTTTTAATAACTGCTCAACTTCTTTCTTTAACGCTGAGTTTTCGTCTTGTAAATTGGCAATTGACTTTACAGTGTTTTTTGGATTTTTTAGTAGTTGTTTGATAGCGCTAAACTCTGTATCCATAGCTTCAAAATACGAGCCTACAGCTTGATTTGTTATCGCTTCAATTCTTCTAATTCCTGCAGCAACTGCTCCTTCAGATTTGATTTTGAAATGCCAAATATCACTGGTGTTTTGTACGTGAATTCCACCACACAATTCCATTGATTTTCCAAAACGAATTGCTCTTACAGCATCTCCGTATTTTTCTCCAAACAATGCCATTGCACCTTCATCAATTGCTTGTTTCATTGGAATACTTCTTTGTTCTTGTAAAGGTAAACTCTCGCGAATACGAGCATTTACAAAGTCTTCTATCTCTTGAATCTGATCTGCATCAACCTTAGAGAAGTGAGAAAAATCGAAGCGCAAATGTTTTGGACTTACCAAAGAACCTTTTTGCTCAACATGAGTTCCTAAAATAGTACGCAATGCTTGATGTAACAAATGTGTTGCCGAGTGATTACTTGCAGACAATTGTCTTGCTTTTTCACCAACTACTGCTTTAAAAGTTTCATTGATGTGTTTTGGTAATGTTTTGGTAAAGTGAATAAGTACGTTATTCTCTTTTTTTGTATCGATGATATAAATAACATCACCATGCGTGTCTTTTAAAAAACCTTTATCTCCAACTTGTCCACCACCTTCTGGGTAAAACGGCGTTTGATTAAAAGCTAATTGATATAAATCTCCATCTTTTTGTGTCGTTACTTTTCTATAACGTGTAATATGTACCTCTGCAGATAACGTATCATAACCAACAAAGCCTTTTGTTTCATCAGTAGCCAACACCGTCCAATCGCTAGTTTCTGAAGCAGAAGCAGAACGAGAACGCTCTTTTTGAGCTTTCATTTCTAATGAAAACTCCTTTTCGTTAATCGTAAACCCTTTTTCTCTCGCAATTAATTGCGTTAAATCTAACGGAAAACCAAATGTATCGTACAATTCAAAAGCTTTTGTACCAGAAATTACAGTTCCGTTTGTAGTAGAGATTACTTTATCTAACAATAGCAACCCTTGATCTAATGCTCTTAAAAAAGAAGCTTCTTCTTCTTTGATTACATTGTGAATTAAATTTGATTGACTTTTAATTTCAGGAAATGCATCACCCATTTGTTGACTTAATGCATCTGCTAACTTATAGATAAAAGGCTCTTTCTTGTTTAAGAACGTAAACCCATAACGAATAGCTCTTCTTAAAATTCTTCGAATTACATAGCCAGCTCCAGTATTACTAGGTAGTTGACCATCAGCAATAGAAAAAGCAACCGCTCTTACGTGATCAACAATTACACGAATGGCAATGTCTGTTTTTTCATCTTTACCATAAGTAGCGTTTGTAATTGTTTCTATTTCTCTAATTAAAGGAGTGAAAACATCTGTATCATAATTAGATTTTACATCTTGTAAAACCATACATAAACGCTCAAAGCCCATTCCTGTATCAATATGTTTAGAAGGTAAATCTTCTAAGGCTCCATTCGCTTTACGATTGTATTCCATAAAAACGAGGTTCCAAATCTCTACAACCTGTGGGTGATCTTCATTAATCAATGTTCTTCCGTCAACAGCAGCTTTTTCTTCTGGGGTACGAATGTCTACATGAATTTCTGAACATGGTCCACAAGGTCCTTGTGCTCCCATTTCCCAGAAGTTATCTTTTTTATTTCCAAGTAAGATTCTATCTTCTGGAATAATTTGTTTCCAGTAATCGTATGCGTCTTGATCTAAAGTCAGCGCATCTTTATCATCACTTCCTTCAAAAACGGTTACGTATAAAATGTCTTTATCAATCTTGTAGACTTCGGTTAACAATTCCCAAGCCCAAGCAATTGCTTCTTTTTTGAAATAATCACCAAAACTCCAGTTCCCCAACATCTCAAACATTGTATGATGATACGTATCGTAACCAACTTCTTCTAAATCATTGTGCTTCCCAGAAACACGCAAACATTTTTGTGAATCAGAAATACGGTTGTTTTTAGGAATACTATTTCCTAAGAAGAATTCTTTAAACGGCGCCATACCAGAATTGGTAAACATTAGCGTTGGATCGTTCTTTAATACCATTGGTGATGATGGTACAATATCGTGTTGTTTTTCTTTAAAGAAATTTAAAAAAGTAGCTCTTATGTCTTGCGATTTCATATAAATCAATTTCTATACTTTAATTATTTTTGTAACGTTTTCTAAAACTCATCTACTTATAGAATGGAGTTTATAGAATGAATCTATAGTGCATTATTAATGTTTAAATATGCTGCAAATAAATGCAATTGTAAAACATTTTGTAAATTTGTCTATTCTTGTTTAAAGAACACAAAAATAGTACATTTAAGATTATGGTAAAGGTAAAATATTATTACGACGCAGATACACTATCTTATAGAAAGATTGAACGCAAAAAGAAGGATGTTTTTAGGAAGTCTACTTTTGCTGTTTTAGCTGTTGTTTTAGTCGCTTTTTTTGGTTTTATAGGGTTTAGTCAGTTTTTAATGTCGCCCAACGAGAGAACACAAAAAAGAGAGTTTGATAACCTGAAATTACATTACGAATTACTAAGTAAACGGATAGAAGAAAGCAGTAAGGTTTTAAATGAATTACAAGAAAGAGACAACACAATTTATAGAGTTTATTTTGAAGCCAACCCTATTCCAGAAGAACAGCGAAAAGCTGGTTTTGGAGGTGTAAATAGATATAAAGACTTAGAAGGGTTTGATAATTCTGCAATGATAAAAAAGGCAACTAAAGAGTTGGATGTTTTATCTAAACAAATGGTAGTGCAATCAAAATCGTTGGATGAAATTGTAAAATTGGCAAAGGATAAAGAAGAAATGTTAGCTTCTATTCCGGCAATTCAGCCAGTTTCAAATAAAAATTTAAAACGAATGGCTTCTGGTTATGGCTACAGAGTGCATCCAATTTATAAAACTAGAAAATATCACTGGGGAATGGATTTTTCTGCTCCAAAAGGTACTCCGGTATATGCAACAGGAAATGGAGTCATTATAAAAGCGTTACGAACTAGAAAAGGATTGGGTAATTACGTAAAGATTAATCATGGGTATGGCTATGTTACGGTTTACGGACACATGTCTAAATATGTGGTTCGTAAAAACCAAAAGGTAAAAAGAGGAGATTTAATAGGGTATGTTGGTACATCAGGTACCTCTACAGCACCACATTTACATTATGAAGTGCAAAAGGGAAACAGAAAAGTAAACCCTGTGTATTACTATTTTAATGATTTAACTCCAGAAGAATACGACAGAATGCTAGAATTGGCATCACTTGAAAATCAATCGCTAGATTAATGCATATAGATTTACCAGAAAAAAGGTATTACAAAATAGGAGAAGTAGCGAAAGCATTTAATGTAAATGCATCACTAGTTCGCTTTTGGGAAAAAGAATTTGAGATCATCAAACCTAAAAAAAACGCCAAAGGAAATCGACTTTTTACACAAGAAGATATTACAAATTTTAAACTGATTTTTAATCTTGTAAAAGAACGAGGATTTACCTTAGAGGGCGCAAAACAAAAATTAAAGAAAAACCCTGATAGTACGATTAATAATCATGAGTTAATAACCAGATTAGAAACGGTCAAAGCGGAGTTAATAAAAATAAAAAATCAATTATAAATTTTAAAGAAAACAAATTATGAAAAAATGGTTACCACTAATAATTATTGTTATTGTCGTATTTGGAATATACAGTTGGGCGAAAGGATTTAATAATACTGCCGTAGAAAAAGAAGAATCTGCAAAAACCCTTTGGTCTAATGTAGAAAGTTCTTACCAACGAAGAAATGACTTGATTGGAAACTTAGTGAGTACTGTTAAAAATGCTGCTGAATTTGAAAAATCTACGTTAACAGCGGTTATAGAAGCGAGGGCTAAAGCAACAGCGACAAATATTGACGCGAGTAAATTAACGGCAGCTAATATGGCTACATTTCAACAAGCACAAGGTGGTTTAACAAGTGCATTGTCTAAATTAATGGTTGTTGTAGAGCGGTATCCAGAATTAAAAGCGAATCAAAACTTTTTGCAGTTGCAAAATCAGTTAGAAGGAACTGAAAATAGAATTAATGTTGCAAGAAATCGCTATAATGAAGGAGTAGGTACATACAATATTTTGATCAAGAAATTCCCAGGATCTCTTTTAGCGGGGATGTTTAATTTTGATGAAATGACACGGTTTAAAGCAGATGTTAATGCAAGTAAAGCGGTTGATGTTGGAGAAAAATTTAAAAATTAAGCACCATGTCTAAGACCCCTCAATTTTTATCAAAAGAAGAAGAACAAGAAATTGTAAATGCTATTAAAACAGCAGAAACAAATACTTCTGGAGAGATTCGTATTCATATAGAAGCAACGTCAAAAACTGCGCCTTTTGAACGTGCTTTAGAGGTTTTCGGTGAATTAGAAATGCAAAAGACCGAACAACGTAATGGCGTTTTGTTATACATCGCAGTAAACGATCATCAATTTGCAATTTGTGGAGATGAAGGTATTGACAAAGTAGTAGCTAATGATTTTTGGGATTGCACTAGAGACACAATGGCAACTCATTTTAAAAACGGCCATTTTAAAGAAGGGATTGTCGCGGGAATATTAAATGCCGGTGAGCAACTGAAACAATTTTTTCCTTGGCAAACGAATGATGTAAATGAACTGTCTAACGAAATTTCTAAAGGGTAATGCGTTTAAAAAATCAATTGAAAATAGCTATTTTATTTCTAAGTCTTTTTGTAGTTCAATCTATAGTTGGGCAATATAAAATTCCTGACACGCCAAAATCACAAACGAGTGTTTACGATTATGTAAATCTACTTTCAAAGAATGAAAAAAAGAACCTTGAACGAAAACTAATTCGGTATTCAGATTCAACTTCTACACAAATCGTTGTTGCAATAATTTCAAGAACAGAAGGTGAAGATGTTGGTTTTTTAGCAACCAATTGGGCACATAAATGGGGGATTGGTCAAAAAGGAAAAGACAACGGTATTTTTATTTTAGTAGCTAAAGATGATCGTAAGTTAAGTATTCAAACCGGGTATGGTGTTGAGCATTTATTAACAGATTATGTATCTACAGAAATTAGAACTCAAATTATAACTCCAGAATTTAGGAGTGGTAATTTTTACGCAGGATTAGATAAGGCTTCTGATGCAATTTTTAGAGCTTTAAAAGGAGAGTATAAAGAGAGTCGTAAGAGAAAGAAAGAAGAGTCTTCGGGGCTTTTTAGATTTCTTCCAGTGATCTTCTTTATCATATTGTTTATTGTTCTATCGAATCGAAATAATCGAGGAGGTAAAGGTGGTAAACGAAGAGGAGGATTTTCTATTTTAGATGCTATTATACTAAGCAATGCCGGTAGAGGTTTTGGTGGAGGTAGTGGATTTGGTAGTAGTGGTGGTTCTTCTGGCGGTTTTGGCGGTGGATTTAGCGGAGGCTTCGGTGGAGGAGGCTTTGGCGGAGGTGGGTCTTCTGGAGGCTGGTAAACCGAATCTAAATGAAAAAAAAGAGCTTTTCTTTTTTAGGGTTGATATTGAGTAGAAAACACAAAATATTAAGACTAACCTATCTAGTTTTTATGATTGGAATTATCGTTTCTGTTATCGCATTTTCAATCGCTTTTAAAACACAAGAAACAGGAAGTTTTTTAAAATAAAAAGCACAAAAAAACCATCTTAATAGATGGTTTTTTATAGGATGATTAATATCACTCTTATTTCTGTCTAAAGTATATAATTATAGGGACTCCATTAAAATCGTACACTTCACGCAATTTGTTTTCTAAAAACCTTCTGTATGCATCTTTAACATACTGAGGTAAGTTTGAGAAAAACGCAAACTGTGGCGTTGGTGTTGGCAACTGCATACAGTATTTTATTTTTACAAATTTTCCTTTTATAGCTGGTGGCGGGTAACTTTTTATAATTTCCAACATCGTTTCATTCAGCTTGCTAGTTGAAATTCTAGTTTTTCTATTTTGAAAAACAGTTACAGCTGATTCTATCGCTTTAAAAATACGTTGTTTCGTTAATACAGAAACAAAGATAATTGGCACGTCTGTAAAAGGTGCAATTTGAGCTCTTACAGCAGCTTCATAATCACGCATGGTGTTGGTTTCTTTTTCTACCAAATCCCACTTGTTGATTAGAATAATAACTCCTTTTTTATTTTTCTCTGCTAACCAAAAGATATTCTGATCTTGACTTTCAAAACCTCTAGTTGCATCAATCATTAAAATAACGACATCAGAATATTCAATGGTTCTAACGGCACGCATTACAGAATAGAATTCTAAGTCTTCTTTTACTTTCGATTTCTTTCTAATTCCGGCTGTATCCACTAAATTAAAGTCAAATCCAAAACGATTGTATTGTGTATGAATAGAATCTCTAGTAGTACCAGCAATATCGGTTACAATATTTCTATCTTCTCCAATTAATGCGTTTATAAAAGAAGATTTTCCTGCGTTTGGTCTACCAACTACAGCAAATCTTGGTAGTTCTTCTTTTTCTAAATCAACCTCTTCTGGTTCAGGCATTATTTTTGCTAAAGAATCTAATAATTCTCCAGTTCCACTTCCGTTTATAGATGAAATTGTATGGTATTCTCCTAAGCCTAAATTGTAGAATTCAACGGCATCTGCATCACGCATCGCATTGTCAACTTTATTCACTGCTGTAAGTATCGGTTTTTTAACTTTTCTAAGAAGTTTGGCAACTTCTGTATCCATTGGCGTAATTCCTTGCTCAACATCTACGACAAAAATAATAATATCAGCTTCATCTAAGGCTAATTGTACTTGTTTACGAATTTCTTCTTCAAAGATATCATCAGAACCAACCACATAACCTCCTGTATCAATTACAGAAAATTCCTTACCATTCCAATCAGACTTTCCGTAGTGTCTGTCACGTGTTACACCACTAACAGAATCTACAATAGCTTCTCTACGCTGGACTAATCGATTAAATAAAGTCGATTTCCCCACATTTGGTCTTCCTACAATCGCTACAATACTATTCATTTCTTGAAAAATTTCTGCAAAGATACTAATAAGAGAATGATTTTTGGTCTAATTTTATGCGTTAAATGGATAATTTACAGGATTTAATGACAACTATTAGTAAGAGTTAATTCTCTTTATACCCAAAACGTTTTAATTGACTTTTATCACTACGCCAGTTTTTGTTGACTTTTACATATAGCTCCATGAAAACTTTCTTACCAAAAAAGATCTCTAAGTCTTTACGAGCTTCTGTTCCTACTCGTTTTATAGCAGTACCTTTATGACCAATGATAATTCCTTTTTGCGTTTCACGCTCTACCATTATTACTGAGCGAATTCTAATAATTTTTTCTTCCTCAACAAATTCTTCTGTTTCTACTTCAACAGCATATGGAATTTCTTTTTTGTAATGAATTAAGATTTTCTCTCTGATTTTTTCGTTTACAAAAAAACGTTCTGGTTTGTCTGTTAATTGGTCTTTAGGATAAAATGCAGGACTTTCTGGTAGGTGTTCTATGATTTTAGTAAGAACGACATCAATATTGAATTTTTCTAAAGCAGATATTATATATACGAATGCATTTGGAACTTTTTCATTCCAATACGCTAGTTTTTCTTCTACTTCATCTTGTGATGACGTATCAATTTTATTTAATAAAAGGATTACCGGTATTTTAGTATTGATAATTCTCTGAAAGAACGCTTCATTTTTTAATTCTTTTTCTCCAACTTCTACCATGTAAATCAACACATCAGCATCATCAATAGCAGACTTTACAAAGTCCATCATAGATTCTTGTAATTCATATGCTGGCTGTAAAATTCCTGGAGTATCAGAAAAGATAATTTGATAATCATCGTCGTTTACAATTCCTAAAATACGATGTCTAGTTGTTTGCGCCTTAGAAGTGATAATAGATAATTTTTCTCCAACCAATGCATTCATTAATGTTGATTTACCAACATTAGGATTACCAATAATATTTACAAAACCTGCTTTATGTGTCATGCCACAAAGGTAGTGTGTTTTTTAATTAAAAAACTTTTAAAAGTTAGCTTATTGCGAGTGAGATATTTAAATAATATTTAAAAATAAAAGGGTTGTGTCTTTGCAGTCGAAATCGCGGGATAGAGCATTAGGTAGCTCGTCGGGCTCATAAAAACCCTTCCTCCCAAATTTACATTTTTTTTATTGGTTCATTTTCAAATAGTTACAAAAATATAATCATTTTTGTGTTATACGTGCGATACTCGGTTCTGTCGCATCTAATGTAAGGAAAAATCAAATCTTTTATATTTACAACAAAAAAGATGTTCAAAGGTCACTGTTTTCCTAAAGCAATCATATTACAGGCTGTTTACTTCAAATTAAGGTTTAGTCTTAGCTATAGAGATGTAGAAGAACTTCTATCTATCAGAGGAGTCAAAGTGGATCATGCTACTATTCAGCGCTGGGTATTCAAATTCACACCCCTTGTAGAGCAACAATTTAGAAAGCGAAAGAAATCAGTTGGAAAAAGATGGAGACTAGATGAAACCTACATTAAGGTAAAGGGTGAGTGGAGATATTTATACAGAGCAGTTGATAAAGAAGGAAATACTGTAGACTTCTTGTTAACCAAAAGAAGACAACGTATATCCGCACAAAGATTTTTAATAAAAGCCATAGAGAATAATGTTAAGCCAGAACTCATAAATATTGATAAGAGTGGGGCGAATACAGCTGCGATAAAACTATACAATCGGAGAAACTATTCAAATATAAAAATTCGGCAATGCAAGTACTTGAATAATATTATAGAGCAAGATCATCGAATGATAAAGTGGCGTATAATGCTAGGTCTAGGATTTAAAGAATTTGAATCAGCAAAGAGAACCATATCAGGAATAGAAGTAGTTAGAATGATAAAGAAAAATCAACTGGTGAACCCTGAAAGTTCAACCTACAAATCATTTATATCATTAGCTTCTTAAAAAATTAAATTAGTTTAAAACTTGATGCTTAATTTTAGCAGATGCGACAGAACCGTTTATGACAGTTTAAGTTTTTAATCCCTTGGATTCCTAAAGGTTGCGTGCGGATAATATTCCATGAAGGACCATCGTCACGGGGGTGATCCCAATTATTATTAATCGCACATTAATATAGAATTTTTGGATCCCCCCTTCCTTCCTTCCTGTGTCCCACATCCCACCTTGAATAAGGGTAAAATCGACCTTACCAGAGGGGGGTCCCATATTTACCCCAAACTGGAACCGTTCTCTCAAAAACCCTAAAGGATCAAAAAAAGTGTAAAATCGATTTTTAAAATTTTTGATAATTTTCCTAATAAAATCCAACTTTTTATACCTGCATTAATTTCTCAAGTATTTTGACCATTGCTTTAATTTTTTAAAATTATTAATGTTGTGCTTTTTTTTTTTGATTCTTCACCTATACAAACATGGCAAGGTTAGTTCATTTTAAGTCTATTTTATTATATTTAGCGTAAATTAGTAACCAAACATAACGTTGTTAAAATGTGTAGAATTATTTTCACCTTTCTTTTTCTTCTAATTTCTAATATAATTGCTGCACAAGAGTTACCGCCAATTAGCACTTATACGACTAAAGATTATAAAGCTGAAAGTCAGAATTGGGGAATATCTCAATCTGAAAATAAATTTATTTATGTAGCGAATAATAAAGGTTTGTTAGAATTCGACGGAGCAATTTGGCAGTTATACCCTACGCCTAATGAAACCATTATGCGTTCAGTAAAAAGCTTTGATAATAAGATCTATACTGGATTTTATATGGATTTTGGTTTTTGGAAAAAAAATGATTTTGGAACTTTAGAATACACTTCCATTGTAAATGACGTAGAGGTTAAAATGTTAGAAGATGAACAAATTTGGGAAATTTTCGAATTTAATGGTTGGATGATTTTTAAATCCTTAGAAAGAATTTATTTATATAATTTAGACACAAAAAAAGTAAAAATTATAAATTTAGAATTTAGGATTCCTAAATTATCGAAAGTAGATAATGTTATTTATTTTCAAGAAAATAATAAAGGTGTCTACAAAATAGAGAATGGTACTCCTAAGTTAGTTTCAGATCATAAAATTTTAAAAGAGAATGTTGTTGTAGAATTTTTTAAAAAAGATGGCAAATTATTGATTCTAACTCAGAAGCTAGGATTTTTCTTTTTAGAAGGAAATAAGCTTGTAAATTGGAAAGGCCCTACAGCAAATATTCTTAAAAATGTAACTGTTTATAGTGCTAAACTGTTGAAAAATAACGATTTTGCTTTAGGTACAATTTCAGATGGTTATATATATTTATATAGTAACGGTGAAGTTGGTTATCAAATAACACAAAGTCTTGGATTAAGTAATAATACAATACTTTCTATTTTTGAAGATGATGAAAGTAATATATGGTTAGGTCTTGATAATGGAATTAACTGTGTAAATAGTGCTTCACCTTTTAAAATTTATAATAAAAAGAGTGATTTTATAGGTTCTGTTTATACATCTATAGTTTACAATGACTACCTATATTTAGGAACAAACCAAGGATTGTTTTATAGACAGATTGATTCAGAAGAAGCTTTTAAATTGGTAGATAATACGCAAGGGCAAACTTGGAGTTTAACGATTATTGATGATATCTTATTTTGTGGCCATACTTCTGGTACTTTCTTAGTAAATAAAAATAAGTCCAATTTAATTTTTAATAAACAGGGTACTTGGATCGTAAAAAAAATAAATGATAATATGCTAATTCAAGGATGTTATGATGGATTATATATTCTAGAAAAGAAGAATAATGTTTGGGCAGAAAGGAATAAAATTGAAGGATTTAATAATTCTAGCAAATATCTTGCAAGTTACGATTCTGATAAATTTTTAGTTAATCATGAATATAAAGGGGTTTTTAAATTAACATTAGATAAAGAATTTACAAAAGTAATACATATTAAAAAAGATAACTCTGTTTCAAAGGGGCTGCATTCTTCTCTAATTGATTATCAGGATAAAATATTATATTCAAGTAAAAAAGGGATTTATTTATTTGATAAAAAAACAGATACTTTTAAAAGAGACAGTATTTATAGTCAGTTAATTTCTGAAGATAATTACGTTTCAGGAGAATTAGCATATGATAAATCAAGTAATAGATTGTGGTCTTTTTCTAAAGAAAATATTAATTATTTAACACCTGGAAAATTAAGTGATAAGCCAACAGTTAAAAGCATACCAATTTCTGCTTCGATGCCAAAGGCAACTCATGGGTATGAAAATATTATTCATTTAAAAAACGAAAAATACCTTATAGGTACTTATAGTGGTTATGTTGCAGTAAACTTAGATAAAATAAATCCTCCGAAAGACTTCAGTATTCGAATAAATAGAGTAAATAATTTTATTTTAGACAAACCTAAAGTCAGTAAAGATTTATCTATAACGAAGTCTTTTTCATCTAAAGAAAATAATTTTGAATTTTTTTACAGTGTACCTGATTATAATAAAATTACAAGCATAAAGTATCAGTATCAATTACTAGGGCAAAGTATACATTGGAGTGTTCCTTCTAATTCTAAATCTGTTTTGTATGAAAACATATCTTATGGTAGCTATACATTTAAAGTAAGAGCTATTGTTGGAGATAAATTAAGTAATAATGAGGCTGTTTTTGAATTTAAAATAGACAGACCTTGGTATATATCAAATACATTAATATCATTATATATATTGTTGTTTTTACTAGCATTTTACATGGTACATATAGCTTCTAAAAGATATTATAAAAAACAAAGAGAAGAGTTATTGGAAAAAGCTAGAAAGGATTCTGAACTAAAAGAATTAGAAAGTTCTCAAGAAATCATTAAGTTAAATAATGAAAAGTTAAGAAATGATATCGCTAGTAAAAATAGAGAGTTGGCAACATCAACAATGAGTATCATTAAGAAAAATGAGTTTTTGAGTTCAATAAAAACGGAGTTAATTGATGGAGGAACCAAAAGCTTAGTAAAGGTTGTTAAGATTATTGATAAAAACCTAAACAACACAGATGATTGGAAAATGTTTCAAGAAGCTTTTAATAATGCAGATAAAAAATTCTTAAAGAAAATAAAATCTAAGCATGCAGAGTTAACTCCAAATGATTTAAGATTGTGCGCTTATCTTAGATTAAACCTATCATCAAAAGAAATTGCACCACTGTTAAATATCTCGCCAAGAAGTGTAGAAGTAAAACGTTATAGGCTTCGTAAAAAAATGAATTTACCTCACGATGCAAACTTAACAAGCTACATCTTAGAAGTGTAACCTCTACAACAAAGGTCAATAACACCCATACAATACTACAACATTTATTATTTTTTAAGTGGTCAACTACAATTTAACATTTCCATAACATTAGTTATATAAGGGGCTTTAGTATTTATGCCCCTATGTATGTTTTTTGTTGTGGTACCTTTTGGGGATTTAATAAAAAAGGAGTTATAGCTTTACAGTATTATTAATTAAAACATAGTTTATGAGAAAAATGATTACATTACTATTTTTTATGTTTTGTAGTTTTGGGCTTGCAGCTCAAACACTAAATGTAAAAGGTGTTGTAAAAGATATAAACTCTGGTGAGACTTTGCCCGGAGTTAGTGTTGTTATTAAAGGTACTACAATTGGTACTGGAACTGATTTGGATGGTATATATAATCTATCAAACGTAAAGAAAGGATCTGTTTTAGTATTTAAATATTTAGGTATGAAGCCTAAAGAAGTAGTTGTAAATTCAATTGAAATTAATGTTTTTTTAGAAGAATCTGCAGAAACTTTAGATGAAATTGTAGTTGTTGGTTATGGTAAGCAAAAGAGAAAAGATGTTACAGGATCTGTTTCTCTTGTGGGGGAAAAAACTCTTGAAGCTTTGAAACCAATAGACGCTACAAGTGCATTACAAGGTACTACTTCTGGTGTTGCTGTAAATTTATCTTCAGGAGCTCCAGGAGCAAAAATTAATATTTTAATTAGAGGGGTTAGCTCTAACACGAATAATCAACCTTTAACTATTGTAGATGGTTATGAAGGAGATTTAAACAGTATCAATCCGAACGATATTGAATCTATTACCGTTTTAAAAGATGCACAAGCTGCTATATATGGTATTAAAGGAGCAAATGGCGTCGTTTTAGTAACTACTAAAATTGGTAAAAAGAATAAAGCACCAACAGTAAAATACGATACATATGCAGCAGTTCAGCAAACCACACGTAAATTAGATTATTTAAATGCTACAGAATATGCTTTGGTTTTAAATGAAGCCTATGCTGCAAGTGGTCAATCATTGCCTTTTTCTAATGTTAGTTCTTTAGGTAAAGGAACAAACTGGCAAAATCAATTATTTAATGATGCATTATTAATGAATCATAATATAAGCTTATCTGGTGGTGGAGAAAATGTAAAATATTTTATTAGTGCTTCACGTACATCACAAGATGGTATTATCGCTAAAGAGAAATCTAATTTCATTAGAAATAATATTAAAATGAATTTAGGTGTAGATATTTCAGAAAAAATCAATTTTTCTATAATAGCCAACTATTTTACAAGTGCTTCACAGGGTTTTGATGGTTCATTATTGTTTAATGGATTAAATTATGCTCCTACATTTGGACTTGATGAAAATGACACTAATAATTTCTTAGGTATTGAGGTAGTAAACCCTTTATCATTATTAAAAAACACTTACGGAGAAAATAATGGAAACGGAATTGAAGGTAATTTTAGATTAAATTATAAACCAATTGATGGTTTAACTGTTACTACTCGTTTAGGTTATAAAATCTATAATGAAAAGCAAAGATCTTTTACTCCAATTCAAAATTATGGATCTAGTAAAGTATATAACAAAACACAGAGTTCTGTTTATCAGTTCAAAGCAACCTCAACAAGAGTAAATTGGGAAACATTTGCAACTTATGAGAAAGCTTTTATAGAAGATCATAACACAACAGTTACTTTAGGGACGAGTGTTCAAAATGATTTGTTTGACGGTATTTATGCTCAAGGGTTTGATGTACCAAATAACTCATACGAATTTGCAGATATTAGTTTAACAAATTCTCAAAGTGAACAACGGAACCTTAATACAGGTAATGGAGATCTTAGACTTACTTCTTATTTTGCAAGAGTTCAGTATGATTATAAAGGAAAATATTTATTCTCTGGCTTAATTAGAAGAGATGGAGCTTCAGTATTTGCAGAAGATAAAAGAGTCGATAATTTTTGGTCTGTAACTTCAGGTTGGAAAATTTCTGATGAAAATTTCCTAAAAGATAATAAAACGATTAGCTTCTTAAAGTTAAGAGCTAGTTATGGTACGTTAGGGAACCTTGTTGGTGATAATTTATATAGATCATTATTAAATGGTGAAGGAACTTATGTTTTAGATGGTGCTTTAGTTGACGGTACAGCTCAAGGAGGATTACCAAATCCTCAAGCAACTTGGGAAACTGCAGAAAAATTAGATATTGGTCTAGATATCAATTTATTTGACGATAAATTAACGATTGTTGCAGATTATTTTGAGGAAACTAGAAAAGATTTATTAATTCAAAACTTCCCAGTATCTGGTTTGTTAGGTTCTGGGTCTCCTGGAGGTGCAAATCCAACAGTAAATGCAGGTACATCTAAAAATACAGGTGGTGAATTAGCAATAAATTATAAAGCTTTTGAATCTGAAGATGCTGCAATAAGTTTAGCATATAATGTAACTTATGTAAGAAATAGAGTTACAGAAGTTTTAGACGGAGCTTTTGTTGAAGGTGGTTCTTTTGCTATTGGAAACCTTTCTCCTTCAAGAATGGAAGTTGGGCAACCAATAGGTTATTTCCTTGGCTTAGTAACTGATGGTGTTTTTCAAACACAAGCAGAAGTAAACTCTCATCCATCTCAAGATGCTTTAGGTTCTAATATAACCTCTCCTGGAGATATCAGATATAAAGATGTAAACGGGGATGGTGTTATAAATTTTGAGGATAGAACAAATATCGGAAATCCTCAAGCAGATTTTTATATGGGCTTTAATATATCTGGTAAATATAAAAATTGGGATTTTGCTTCTTATTTGTATTCAGAAATAGGAAAGGACATGACTAGAAACTTCGAGCGTTTTTTACCAAATGTTAACAAGCCTGCTTACTACTTAAATAGATGGACAGGTGCAGGAACAAGTAACTCTGTACCAAGGTTAACAAATGATGCAACTAACAATAAGTTGTTTTCAGACTTCTTCGTTGAAGATGCTTCTTTTTTACGTTTACAAAACATCCAAATTGGTTATAACTTCTCACCAAACGTTTTAGAAAAAGCAGGTTTGGCAAAAGTAAGATTGTATACATCAATCAATAACTTATTCACATTAACTAAATATACAGGATTTGACCCAACAATTAATGGAGGTGCAATTGGAGCAGGTATCGACTACGGAACGTATCCATCTGCTAGACAGTTTTTATTAGGTTTAAATGTTACATTTTAAAAAATAAAAGATGAGAAATTACAAACAAATAATAAAATTAGGATTCATCTTTATGATAAGCTTATTTATTTTAAGCTCATGTGATGATGATTATTTAAACAATTCTGAAATTTATGCAGAAGATTCTGAATCTTTTTTCAATTCTGAATCAGATTATTACAATGCTTTAGTTGGTGCTTATGATCCTTTACAATCTTCATTTATCAATGTTTTGATGGGAGAAATTGCATCTAACAACACACTTTGTGGAGGTGAGAGCGCAACAGATGTTCCGGGTTATCAACAAGTAGATGATATGACACATACTCCTGTAAACGCACAACTTCAAAACCTATGGAGCTGGATGTTTGGAGGCGTTAATAGAGCCGCTTATATTATAGAGTTTCAAGATAAGACAGACTTTATAGGCAAAGAAGTAATTATTGCAGAAGCACGTTTTTTAAGAGCCTACTATAATTTTGAATTGGTAAAGTGGTTTGGAGATATTCCTATTAAGCCAGAAGGACGTTTTGTTTTAGGGGATGAAAAAATAATACCAAGATCACCAAAAGCAGAAGTATATGCTTTAATAGAACAAGATTTAGAATATGCCGTAGCTAACTTATCTTATACTGTTCCACAAATTGGTAGAGCAACAAAAGGTTCAGCAGAAGCATTGTTAGGAAAAGTATATTTATTTCAAGACAAATTTAATGAAGCTTCAATAGTATTAAAAAATGTAATTCAAAATGGAGGGTATGTCTTAGAATCTGATTATAACTCCATTTTTGAATTTTCTGGAGAAAATGGAACAGGTTCGGTATTTGAAGTACAATACACAGATGTTGAAGGAGCAGGTTTTGGATGTTTACAATGTAGTGAAGGTAACGTTGCTGTAGGTTTTCAAGGTGTTAGAGGGTATCAAGGAGATTTATTTACATCAGGTTTTAGCTTTAATGTCCCAACTCAACAAGTAGTAGATGAATTTGAAGCTGGTGATAATAGAAAAGAGGTAGCTATTTTAGATATCGAAGCTTGGGCAACTTCAACAGGAGCTACTTTTACAACTGGTTATGAGCATACAGGATTTTTCAACAGAAAGTACATTCCAAGAAAAAGAAGTACAGAAGCTGCAGGAGATTTAAACCTTACGAACCCAAACAATTACAGAGCAATTCGTTTTGCAGATGTATTATTAATGGCTGCAGAAGCTTTCAATAGAAAATCTACTCCAGATGATGCAACTGCTAAAACTTATTTAAATAGAGTTAGAGCAAGAGCGTTTGGATCTGCAAATGATGTAACTTCTGGAGGAGATGCACTTACAAATGCAATTTATCACGAACGTAGGGTAGAATTAGTCGGAGAAGGACATCACTTTTTTGATTTGGTAAGAACAGGAAGAGGTGCAAATATATCAGGATTTACAATTGGTAAGCATGAAGTATTTCCTATTCCTTTAGAAGAAATTCAGTTTTCACAAGGAAATTGGTCACAAAATCAAAATTATTAATACATAGGAATATGAAAAAAATCAAAATAATCTATAAAGCATTAATTATATTTATTATAATAAATGCTTGTACAAATGAAAGAAGTTTAGACTTTCTAGAATTTGCTCCACCACCAGTTAATGTTTCTGCTGTTTACAATGTAGCACAAGATAATTCAGGGTTAGTAACAATAACACCAATTGCAGATGGGGCTACTTCTTTTGATATTTATTTTGGTGATACAACAGAAGATCCAGAAAATATTGAAAACGGTAAATATTTACAACACACATACGCCGAAGGAACTTATACAGTTAAAATATTAGCTTATAACTTAAAAGGAGATTCAACAGAAGCTATGCAAGAACTTGTAGTTTCTTTTCAGGCACCAAAAAATTTGGTTGTAACACTAGAAAATGATTTAGCAATTTCAAAGCTTGTAAACATTCATGCTACTGCAGAATTTGCAGTAAGTTATGATTTTTATTCAGGTGAAGATGGCTTAACTCAACCTGTTTTAACTGCAAATAATGGAGATGCAATTTCTTATCAATATGCAGACGCAGGAATTTATTCTGTAAAAGTAATTGCAAAAGGGGGAGCTATTGAAACTACAGAATACACCATAGATTTCGAAGTTACTGCTATTTTAGCACCTTTAGTTTCTGCAGCTACACCTCCAAATAGAAGTGAATCAGATGTAATTTCTATTTTTAGTGGATCTTATATAGATGTGACAGGAATAGATTACAATCCAAATTGGGGTCAGCAAACAATTTATACTGCTTTTGATTTAAATGGGGATGCTATGTTACAATATAGCAATTTAAACTATCAAGGTATTGACTTTTTAGCAAACGTACAAGATGCTTCTGCTATGGAAACGTTACATATTGATGTATGGACTGCAGATGCAACTTCGATAGACATATATCCAATTAGCTCTACATCTGGTGAATTCTTTGTGACAAAAGAGTTAATTGCAGATCAATGGAATAGTTTTGAAATTCCAGTATCAGATTTTACAAATCAAGGTTTAGTCATTTCAGATTTAAAACAATTTAAATTAGTAGGTTCAGGTTCGGTTTTTATAGATAATTTATATTTCTGGAAAACACCCTCTGTGCCTTCAATCTTAACAGGTACTTGGAAAGTAGCTTCAGAAGCTGGTTCTCTAAAAGTTGGGCCTTCTTCAGGAAGTGGCGATTGGTGGTCTATTAGTGCTGCGCAAGTAGCAGAAAGAGCATGTTTTTATGACGATGAATTTGTATTTGGTGCAGATGGATCATTTAAAAATATTTTAGGTTCAGATACATGGATAGAAGTTTGGCAAGGAACATCAGATGCTTGTGGAGCTCCTGTAGCACCTCATGATGGTTTAGTTTCTGGAACATTTATTCATGATGATACAAATAATAAGGTAACTGTTAATGGTTTTGGAACTTATCTAGGGATACCTAAAGTGAACAATGCAGGTGAATTACCAAATGTGGCGGTTCCAAGTTCAATAACTTATGATATTACACTTTCTAATAACAATACAGAAATGGAAGTTATTATTGAAGCAGGATCTGGCGTTTTTTGGACATATAAATTAGTAAAAGATACAGCATTAACTACAACTCCTATAGATGGTACTTGGAAAATTGCACCAGAAGCGGGTTCATTAAAAGTTGGACCTTCTTCAGGAAGTGGAGATTGGTGGTCTATTAGTGATGCTCAAGTTACAGAAAGAGCTTGTTTTTATGACGATGAATATGTGTTTAATATAGGCGGGACTTTTAATAATATTTTAGGTACAGAAACTTGGTTAGAAGCTTGGCAAGGAACAGCAGATGCCTGTGGAGGTCCTGTAGCACCTCATGATGGCTCTGCATTAGCTTCATTTGTTTATGACGATGCTTCTAATACCATAACATTAAATGGTAAAGGAGCATATTTAGGGATTTCTAAAGTAAATAATGCAGGTGAATTATCCGATCCAGCAGATGCTCCAGATACAATTGTTTACAATGTTACACTTTCAAATAATAATACAGAAATGGAAATTATTATTGAAGCAGGAGCTGGCGTTTTTTGGACTTATAAATTATTAAAGCAATAATAGATTAAAACAAGATATATTATGAAAAAATTTAAAAATATTTATATAATCTTATTTTCTATGTTGATTGCCTTTTATGGTTGTCAAGAAAATGATTATCAATTTGGAGAAATAATAGCTCCATCGAACATTGTCATTACTGCTGAAATTATTGGTCAAGATATTAATGATCCTGCTTTAGCAAATGGAGATGGTAGTGGTACAGTAATCTTTACAGTTAAAGGTGATAATGCATTTTCATATGTGTTCTATTTTGATGGAATAGCAGAAGCTTCACCGTCTGGAATATATACAAAAAGGTTTTCTAAAGTTGGGATAAATACTTATACTGTTGTTGTAAAAGCAAATGGTAAAGGTGGTATTTCATCCACTAATTCATTAGATGTAGTGGTGTTTAGTTCTTTTTCTGACGTAAATGCTGAAAACTTTTTAAGTGGTGCTAATGTTGGTGACAGTAAAAAGTGGTACTGGCAAGCAGATGTAGATGTACATGTTGGTTTAGGGCCAGTTACAGACGATTATGGAAATGGAGAATTTGCTTATGAAGCATGGTGGAATGGTATTAAAGCTTGGGATTCTGAAAAAGGATGTATGTATGATAATGAATTTGTATTTGCAAGAACAGCTAATGGTCTTACGTTTGAGCAAACTGTAGGTCCAGCTTTTGTACCTGGTTCTTATGCAGAAGATTTAGGTGTTGCAGGAGATCAATGTCATGACGAAACTGTTGCTACAAAAATGTTTGGTGTAAAAAGTGTTTCTTTTGGCCCCTCAACATCAAAAGCTGCTATAGAAGGATCTTATAATAATGAACCATATAGAGGAACTACTTTCGATATTTCTGATGGAGGTTTTATGGGTTGGTTAGTTGGTTCTAGTACGTATGATATAATCTCTATTTCAAATGATGAATTAGTTGTTAGAATTATACAAGATGGAGATGGTTTTGCTTGGTATCATAAATTCACATCTACAAAGCCTACACAAAGCGCAAGCTATACATACAATACCCTAGCTTGGGAAGATGATTTTAATACTGATGGAGCACCAAATGCTGCAAATTGGACCTATGATTTAGGTGCAGGAGGTTGGGGTAATGGAGAATTACAAACATATACGAACAATGCAGAAAATGCAAAAGTAGAAGGTGGTTCTTTAAAAATTACAGCAAAATCTAATGGTAGTGGGGGTTATACTTCCGCTAGATTAAAATCTCAAGGGTTGTATAAGTTTACATATGGAAGGGTTGAAGTAAGAGCTAAATTACCAGCTGTACAAGGTACTTGGCCAGCAATTTGGATGTTGGGTTCTAACTTCCCGAATGTTGGTTGGCCAAATTGCGGAGAAATTGATATCATGGAGCAAACTGGTGCTAACAAAGACATTACTCTAGGAACTCTTCATTGGTATGATATGGCTGCAGGCGCTAATGCAAGTTATGGTGAAACTACAGCAGTTGCAGACGCTTCTTCTGAATTCCATTTATATACAATGGAATGGACAGATACAGTTATAAAAATTTACTTAGATGATGTGCCATTTTATGAGATGGCAAACAATGTTGATTTGCCATTTAATGCGGATTTCTTCTTAATCTTAAATGTTGCCATGGGTGGTTCTTTAGGAGGTACTGTAGATGCCGCATTTACAGAGGACACAATGGAAATAGATTACATAAAAATTTATCAATAATTATTTGATGAGTATTAAATTAAGGTCAGTCATAATATAACTGACCTTAATTTTTTCTGTTTGAGATTTCATTTCAACTGATATTTTCTTTTAATAATACCAACCTAAATTATGAAGTTTTTTTTATTACGATTAATCTTTATTTTATTCACTTTAAATGCATGTACGCATTCAGATAAAGTATCGGTTTTAAGTAATGAAGAAGGAATGAAGTTAGTTGTAAATGGAAAAGAGTTTATGATTAATGGAATGAATTGGGATTATTTTCCAATTGGAACAAACTATTCTTACAGTTTATGGAAACAACCTGAAGAAGTTATTAAAAACGCCTTAGATGCTGAAATGATCTTGTTAAAAGGCATGGGTGTCAACACGATTCGTGTCTATACAAGTATTCAGCCAAAATGGATTACATATATCTATGAAAAGTATGGTATTTACACCATGCTAAATCATTCTTTTGGTAGATATGGCCTTTCTATAAATGGCAATTGGATACCTGTAACAGATTACGGTAATGTAGATGCACAGAAAGTATTGATTCAAGAAGTTTCTGAGATGACAGAAACGTATAAAAACACGCCAGGTTTATTATTATTTCTATTAGGAAATGAAAATAATTATGGGCTTTTTTGGTCTGGTGCAGAAACAGAAAACTTTCCAGATGATGAAAAGGAAATAGCTGCAAAAGGAGAAAAGCTAGGAAGACCGATGTATCGGTTAATGAATGAAGCTGCAAAAAAAATAAAGTCAATTGATAATTCACATCCTGTTGCGATATGCAATGGAGATTTAGGGTTTATTGATATTATAGCAGAAGAATGTTTAGATGTAGACATTTATGGTACAAATATGTATCGTGGTAAATCATTTGGAAATGCTTTTGAAAGCGTAAAAAAAGAATTAAACATGCCAATTATGTTTACAGAATTTGGTGCAGATGCATTTGACGCATTAGAAAATAAAGAAAACCAAAAAATGCAAGCATTTTATATGGTAAAAAATTGGAAAGAGATTTATGAAAATGCAGCTGGTTTAGGAAAATCAGGAAATTCTATTGGGGGTTTTACTTTTCAATTTAGTGATGGTTGGTGGAAATTTGGACAAACTAAAAATTTAGAAATACAGGATAATAATGCTTCTTGGGCAGGTGGAGGTTATAGCTTTGATTATACAGAAGGGATTAATAATATGAATGAAGAATGGTTTGGTATCTGTGCAAAAGGACCTACTAACGAAAAAGGGTTATATACTTTATATCCAAGGGCAGCATATTATGCTTTAAAAGAGGTACATCAATTAAACCCTTATACAGAAGGCGTAAATACAACTATTGTGTCAAAGCACTTTAGTGAAATTAAATTAACAGATGCAGTTTTAAAAGCAAGAGAAAATAAGGTTTCTTTAGAGTAAGAGATTAAATAAAATATTAATAAAAACCTCTTTTAACTATATGTAGAGGTTTAAAGAATACTAATTTTGATGACAAAAAAGATTATTTTTTTAGGAAAAAATAAGGCAGATTATCAAGCGCAAGAAGTAAAAGGGGAAATGATAAATTTAGATAATGAAGTTTATTATAAAATTACGAATAGTAATGAAATGAGACCTTTCTTTATGAGTATTGTTTCAGATTCTAACCATTGGATGTTTATTTCAAGCAATGGTGGTCTTACCGCTGGAAGAAAAAATAGTGAGTATTCACTTTTTCCATATTACACTGATGATAAAATTACAGAGTCTGCAGATGTAACTGGTAGTAAATCTATTTTCCAAATTGTAAAAAATGGAAATGTATATTTATGGGAACCTTTTTCTCAAAGACAAATTGGGTTGTATAAAGTTAAACGAAACTTATATAAAAACAGTTATGGTAACAAGGTTGTTTTCGAAGAAATTAATGAAGATTTAGGAGTGGTTTTTAGGTATCAATGGAACTCTTCGGATAAATTTGGATTTGTAAAAAAATCAACCTTAATAAATAATTCTTTAGAAAAAAAACAGATTACATTTTTAGACGGTCTACAAAATATTATACCTTTTGGTGTAAATTCAGATTTACAGAACTCTAGAAGTAATTTAGTAGATGCGTATAAAAAGAGTGAATTACAAACAGAAGCTGGTCTTGGTATTTTTGCTTTAAGTGCTATTATTGTGGACAAGGCAGAGCCAAGTGAGGCTTTAAAAGCAAATATAGTTTGGTCCTTAGGTATCGAAAATCCTACTTATTTATTATCATCATTACAATTAGATAATTTTAGAAGAGGAAAAGAGATACATCAAGAAGTAGCAATAAAAGCAGAAAAAGGCGCTTATTTTATTAGTAGCGATTTGGTTTTAGAACCAAATGAAACAAAAGAATGGAGTTTTATTGCCAATGTGAATCAAACAATAGGAGATATTCAAATAATTGCTAAATCAATAATTAAGGATAAAAATTTAGCTAATATTATTCAGGAAGATATTGAACTAGGAACAAAAAAATTAATTGTTTTAACAGGAGCTGCAGATGGTTTGCAAGTAACAGACGATCCTTTAGTTAGCACAAGACACTTTGCAAATACACTTTTCAATTTAATGAGGGGTGGTACTTTTGATGACGATTATAACATTGAAAAGCAAGATTTTATAAAATACATTGCAAAGGCTAATAAAAAGGTTCTTAAGAAAAAAGAGGAGCTGTTAAATGCCTTGCCAGAACTATTTAAATTAAATACGATTCTTGCTATTGCAGAGAAAGATGAAGATAAAAATTTTAAAAGACTTTGTTTTGAGTATTTACCATTAAAGTTTAGTAGAAGACATGGAGATCCAAGTAGACCTTGGAACAAGTTTTCTATCAATACAAAAAACGAAATAGATGGTTCTAAAATTTTAGATTACGAAGGTAACTGGAGAGATATTTTTCAAAACTGGGAAGCGCTTGCACATTCATACCCTCAGTTTATAGAAAGTATGATTCACAAGTTTTTAAATGCAACAACTTTTGATGGTTACAACCCTTATAGAGTAACAAAAGATGGTTTTGATTGGGAGATTATCGAAGAAAATGATCCTTGGTCTTACATTGGCTATTGGGGAGATCATCAGATAATTTATTTATTAAAATTCTTAGAATTTATAGAAAATCATTATCCAAATCAATTAGAAAAACGTTTTACTGAAGACATTTTTGTGTACGCAAATGTGCCTTATAAAATAAAAAATTATAAAAGCATACTTATAAATTCTAAAGACACTATTGATTTTGATCACGATTTAGATGCTAAAATTCATCAGAAGAAAGAAGAATTAGGAGCAGATGGCGCTTTGCTAAGAGATGAGAATTTCTTGATTTATAAAGTAAACCTAATCGAAAAATTATTAGCAACTGTATTGGCAAAGGTATCTAATTTTATACCAGAAGGTGGTATTTGGATGAATACGCAACGTCCGGAATGGAATGATGCAAACAATGCGTTAGTTGGTAACGGTGTTTCTATGGTTACACTAAATTATTTAAATCGTTTTATAACTTTCTTTCAAAAAATAGTTTTGAAATCGGCAACAGAAGAAGTTGAAATTTCATTAGAATTAGCAACATTTTTTAATGAAGTTTTGGCAACTTTTAACCAAAACAAAGACATTCTTATTGGAAGTGTTTCAGACAAACAAAGAAAAACTGTTTTAGATGGTTTAGGAGAAGCAGGAAGTAAATATAGAACTGGTATTTATGAAAACGGATTTTCTAGTGATAGAAATCAGATTACAAAAACTGCTCTGTTAGATTTTTTCACAATTACAAAAAAATACTTAGAACACACCATTAAAGCAAACAAGCGTTCAGATAATTTATACCATTCGTATAATTTAATGACTATAAAAAATGATACAGAAGTATCTGTTTCTTATTTACCAGAAATGTTAGAAGGTCAGGTTGCTGTCTTAAGTGCTGGATACCTATCACCAAAAGAAGCTTTAGAAGTTTTAGATGGAATGAAACAAAGTGTCTTGTTTAGAGAAGATCAATACAGTTATATTTTATATCCTAATAAAGAATTAGCACGTTTTGACGAGAAAAATGTTATTTCTAAAGCTGCTGTAGAAAATTCTAAACTATTAACAAAGCTTATTCATCATCAAAATACACAAATTATAACTAAAGATGTTTCAGGAAAATATCACTTTAATGCCAACTTTAATAATGCAAATAGATTAAAAGAAGCTTTTGCAACATTACCTGAAGAATATGCAGGTTTAATAGAGAAAGAATCAGAATTAGTATTAGAAATTTTTGAAGAAGTTTTTAATCATAAAGCATTTACAGGTCGTTCTGGAACTTTCTTTGGATATGAAGGTTTAGGTTCTATTTATTGGCACATGGTTTCAAAATTATTATTGTCAGTGCAAGAAAACTGTTTAATTGCTGTAAAAAATAATGAAAGTGAAGTTTTAATAGGAAAACTTTTTGATCATTATTACGAAATTCAAGCAGGTATAGGTATTCATAAATCGCCAAAATTATACGGTGCATTTCCTACAGATCCATATTCACACACTCCAGGAGGAAAAGGAGCGCAACAACCAGGAATGACAGGTCAAGTTAAAGAAGATTTTTTAAGTAGAATAGGGGAGCTTGGTGTTTTTGTAAAAGAAGGAAAAATTAATTTTAATCCAAGATTATTAAGAGTAAGTGAGTTTGTAAAGACTCCTAAAATTTTTAATTATACAGCCATTAGCAAAGAGGAGAAAGCTATTCTTTTAGCAGAAGGTTCTCTTTGTTTTACGTATTGCCAAGTGCCAATTGTTTATAGTTTATCAAATAACAATAGTATTGAAGTTGTTTTTAACGATGACTCTAAAGTAGCTTTTGATAGTTTGTCTTTAGATGGACTAACGAGCACAGAAGTATTTAATAGAACAAATAAAATTAACCATATAAAAGTATCAATAATTAAGTAGAGTTAATGAAAAACCGCAATATAATATACCTGATTTGTTGTTTTTTGTTAGCAGGAACGATCTGTTTTAATGAAATGAAAGTAAGTAATGAAGCGCAAATAGAACAAAAAGTAGCTGCTCTTTTAAAGTTGATGACTTTAGAAGAGAAAATCGGACAAATGTCTCAAATAAGACATTTTGAAGCTGCAGCTGATGCTCATGTTACTGAGAAGTTTATAGGTTCTATCATTCATACCCAAGGTCCAAACCCTGGAAAAACGGCTTTAGACTGGCAAAATAGGTTTGTAAAACTTCAAAAGAAAGCGTTGTCTACCAGATTAGGTATTCCTTTATTATTTGCTGTAGATGCTGTACATGGGCAAAATACTTTTGAAGGAGCAACTATTTTTCCACACAATATTGGCTTAGGAGCAACAAGAAATGAAAAATTGGTTCAAGAAATTACATCAATTACAGCTTTAGAAAGTCAAGCAACAGGTTTTAATTGGGTGTTTTCGCCTTGTGTTGCAATTCCTTTTAATGAAAAATGGGGAAGAGTATACGAAGCTTTTTCAGAAAGTACAGAACTCACAGAGAAATTAACAAGAGCTTCTGTAAAAGGATTTCAAGGAAGTTTATCCGATCCAACAACAGTAATGGCAACAGCCAAACATTTTATTGGTGATGGAGCAACTGATTTTGGTGTAGAGGGTGGTAATACATCTTTATCATCAAAAGAAATTAAAGAACGTTTACTAGCACCTTATAGAACTGCGGTTAAAGAGAATATAGGAGCGGTGATGGTTTCATTTAATACGCTTTCGGGTATTTCTATGCATGCGCACAGGGCACTAATTACAGATACTTTAAAGGGTGATATGAACTTCGATGGTATTGTGGTTTCTGATTGGAAAGGATATTCGCGTTTTGGTGAAAATGATGTCATAAATGCAGGTGTAGACATTATTATGGCAGTTGAAGGTGATTTGGAAGATTTTCAGAAAGGAGTAAAAAGGGGTGTGGAAACAGAAACAATAGCGCTGTCTAGAATTGACGATGCTGTTAAAAGAATCTTACGTCAAAAATTTAGATTGGGTTTATTTGAAAATCCATTTCCAGATGCAACTTTAGTTTCTAAAATAGGAGTTAATGAACATCGAAATATTGCAAAACAAGCAGTTAGAGAATCTTTAGTATTATTAAAAAACAAGAATAAAGTTTTACCATTATCAAAAGACACAAAGAAAATTGTCGTTGTTGGTGAGCATGCAAATAGTAGTGGTTTACAATCTGGTGGATGGACTGTAAATTGGCAAGGAACTAAAGAAAATTATATAGGTGCAACAACTATTTTAGAAGGGATTGAAAAACATTCAACAGCAATTGTTGTGTATGATAAAGATGCAACTCAAAATCATTTTGATGCAGATATCGCTATTATCGTTGTTGGAGAAACTCCTTATGCAGAGTTCTTTGGTGACATAGGTCATGAATCAAATACTAGAAAATTAACCTTAACAGAAGAACATCAAAAATACATAAAAATATATGCCGAAAAAGGTGTAAAAACAGTTGTGGTTTTAGTTTCAGGAAGACCTTTGATTGTTACAAACCAAATAGAAAGTTCAGATGCGTTTATTGCAGCTTGGCTATTAGGTTCTGAAGGAGAAGGAGTCGCAGAGCTACTTTTTGGAGATTTTAATTTCTCAGGAAAACTTCCTCATTCTTGGCCAACATCAATAGAGGATTATAAAGGAAAATATGGTCCAAATTTTTGGGATAATTCAATACAACCATTATATCCTTTAGGATATGGTCTAAAATATTAAAGAAAGAGATAAGAAAGAACATCATTTTAAAAACATTAAAAATATGAAATCAAGTTTAAAAATAATAGTAGCGATTTTAATATTACATATTAGTGTTGGATGTAGCTCTAAAAAAGAAGTAAAGGAGGAAATTATGGAAGAAATGACAGCAGCCGAAATTTTAGGAAATCCAGATTATTTAGCAATTTCCTATGGAGGATATCGAGAGAAATCGAGAGAGATACAACCAACAATTCCTCAATTAAAAGAAGATTTAAAGCTGATGCATGCAATGGGTATTAGAATTATAAGAACTTATAATGTGCAACCAGAATTGCCCCACGCAGCTAATGTTCTAGAAGCAATTAGTCAACTTAAAAAAGAAAATCCAAGCTTTGAAATGTATGTTATGTTAGGTGCTTGGATAGACTGTTTAAATGCTTGGACTGGCAACGAACCAAATAATGAAATTGAAAGTGCACAAAATGAAGGAGAAATAGCAAGAGCTGTAGCATTGGCAAACAAATATCCAGACATTGTAAAAGTAATTGCTGTTGGTAATGAAGCTATGATTCAATGGGCAACAAGTTATTTTGTAAGACCTAATGTTATTTTAAAATGGGTAAATCACTTACAAAATTTAAAGAAAGATGGAAAGCTTTCTAAAGATTTATGGATTACTTGTTCAGATGATTTTGCTTCTTGGGGTGGAGGAGATCCAAGCTATAGGGTAAAAGATTTAGAGGATATAATTAAAGCTGTAGATTATGTTTCTATGCACACGTATGCGTATCATAATTCTCATTATAACCCTAATTTTTGGAAAGTTCCAGAATTTCATAAATCACTTTCAGACAAAGAAAAAATTGATAGCGCAATGGTTCGTGCTTTAAATTTTGCAAAAAATCAATATAAAAGTGTATTGAATTATGTAAAAAGTATTGATAGTACAAAACAAGTCCATATTGGGGAAACCGGTTGGGCAACTATTTCAAGTGGTCATTATGGCGTAAATGGTTCTAGAGCAACTGACGAATATAAACAAGGATTGTATTATAAAAGTTTACGAGAGTGGACAAATAAAGAAGGTATTTCTTGTTTCTATTTCGAAGCTTTTGATGAACAATGGAAAGATGCACAGAATGCAACAGGCTCAGAAAATCATTTTGGATTATTCACTTTAAAAGGAGAGGCTAAATTCCCAATTTGGAACTTAGTTGATAAAGGAGTTTTTAACGATTTAAAAAGAAACGGGAATTCAATTACTAAAACTTATCGTGGAGATATAGATGTTTTAATGAAAGATGTATTAGTGCCAAACACAACCTACCCAAGATAAAGCGCCAATTATGAAAATCGATCAATATATTATTTATTCATTTTTTTTATTTATGATTTTAAGCTGTGCCTTTAAAGAAGATAAATTAGTAGTAGAAGTCTATGAAACTTCTGCTAACGGAAATAATTTAACCAAATTAAATGATTTTTCTTTTGATCAAACTGATAAAGATGCAATTCAAATAAAATTATTGCCAGCACAAAAACGTCAAACAATTACAGGTTTTGGTGGCTCATTTACAGAGTCTTCGGCTTATTTATTAAACAAGTTAAGTAAAGAAAACAGAGATCGTATTATTGAAGCTTATTTTGGTGAAAGCGGGGCAAAATATTCATTGACTAGAACCCACATGAATTCTTGTGATTTTTCAATCAGTCAATATTCTTATGCACCTGTTGTAGATGATAAAGAGTTAAAATACTTTACGATTGAAGAAGATAAAGAGGATATAATCCCGATGATTAAAGATGCGATGAAAGTATCTAAAGACGGATTTAAAATTTTGTCTTCCCCTTGGACAGCATCTCCTTGGATGAAAGATAATAAAAGTTGGGTAGGAGGTAAGCTACTACCAGAGTATTATGATACTTGGGCGTTATTTTTCTCTAAATATATTGATGCGTACAGAGCAGAAGGAATTGATATATGGGGTTTTACAGTTGAAAATGAACCTTTAGGAAACGGCAATAATTGGGAAAGTATGCATTTCTCTCCTAATGAAATGACAAATTTTGTTCAAAATTATTTAGGCCCAAAATTAGAAACAGACGGTCATAAAACTAAAATATTAGGCTATGATCAGAATAGAGAAGAGTTAAAACATTGGGTAGATTCCATGTATAAAAACGAAGAAACTTCAAAATATTTTGATGGAACAGCAGTTCATTGGTATGCAAGTACCTATGATTATTTTCCAGAAGAATTACAATATGCTCATCATAAAGCGCCAAATAAATACATTATCCAATCAGAAGCTTGTGTAGATTCAGAGGTTCCAAAATGGAAAGATGATGCTTGGTATTGGAAAAAAGAAGCAACAGATTGGGGTTGGGATTGGGCTCCAGAAAAAGATAAACATTTGCATCCTAAGTATTCTCCGGTAAACAGATACGCAAGAGATATTATTGGTTGTTTAAACAACTATGTGGATGGTTGGATAGATTGGAATATGGTTTTAGACACACAAGGAGGTCCTAATTGGTTTAAGAATTGGTGTGTTGCGCCTGTAATTGTAGATCCAGAGAAAGACGAAGTTTATTTTACGCCAATTTATTATACACTATCACATTTTAGTAAATTTATTAGACCAGAAGCAAAAGTAATTGCTTTAGAAAACGCTGATAAAGAATTAATGGTCACTGCGGCAGAAAATCCTGATGGAACAATTGCAGTTGTTGTTTTTAATGAAGGCGAAATAAATAAAAAAATAAACTTAACTCTAAAAGAGAAGAGTATTGAGATAAATATAAAAGGACAAGCAATTCAAACCATTGTTATTTCTAATTAAAAATTGCACGAATTAAAAATCAATAAAAAACATGTCTAAAACATCAATGTCAAAAAGTAATGTTCCAATAGCCAAAAAAATAGCTTTTGGTTTAGGAATGCTTGCAAATCAAATGTTTCCAGCTGCTATGGCTATTTTTATGGTGGTGTTAGTTCAAGATTATGCCTTTCCAACTTGGATGTGGGGAATTTTATTTTTTATTCCTCGTATTTTCGATGCTTTTACAGATCCATTAATGGGGTTTATTTCTGACAATACAAGATCTATTTGGGGCAGACGTCGGCAATATGTGCTTTTAGGAGCTGTGATCATGGGGATGTCTTTTTCTTTATTATGGCAAATATATATAGAAGACGGTGTAAGTTATAATTTTACATATTTCTTGGTATGGTCTTTAGTTTTTTATTTAGGACTTACTATTTTTTCTGTGCCTTACGTAGCTATGGGCTATGAAATGAGTGATGATTTTCATGAACGGACCAACATCATGGCAATAGCACAATGGATAGGTCAATGGGCCTGGGTTATTGCGCCTTGGTTTTGGGTGGTTATGTATGATGACGGTTGGTTTGGAGAAACAACTGAAACAACAAGAACTTTAGGTATTTGGGTTGGTGTTATTTTTGCTATTTTGGCAATGGTACCTGCGTTGTTTATTAAAAGCAAATCAACTAAAGATGATGAAAGTTTGACGCCTTTATCATTAAAAACTATTGGAGGAAGTTTAACACAGATATCAGAAAGTTTTAAAGAAGCTTTCAAGATTAAACAGTTTAAAAAATTGTGTTTTTCAACATTTTTGATCTACAATGCTTTTAATGTAGTTGCGGGTTTTTCATTTTTTATTGTTGTTTATTATTTATTTAATGGTGACGCAGCAGCAGCAGGTCTTTGGCCAACGCTATTAGGTAGTATAGGTGCATTAGCAACTACTTTTTTGGTGATACCTATTGTATCTAAGATGTCTAAAACCATGGGCAAAAAGAAAGCTTTTTTGGTTTCACAAGGAATTTCAGTTTTAGGATATATTATGCTTTGGTTTTTATTTATTCCTGGTAAACCTTATATGTTTTTATTTGCATTGCCTTTTTTCTCTTTTGGTATTGGAAGTTTGTTTACTCTTATGATGTCTATGACTTCAGATATTATAGATATTGATGAATTAAATACAGGAAAACGAAGAGAAGGTGTTTTTGGGGCTATTTATTGGTGGATGGTAAAGTTTGGTTTTGCAATTGCAGGATTATTAACAGGCGCTATAATGTCATTAGTAGGTTTTGTTCCAGATACAGTAAATTCTGAAGCCTCTATTACAGGAATAAGATTATTTTATTCAGGCTTACCAATACTTGGGACACTTGGAGCTATGTGGATAATGCGTAATTATGATCATACTGAAGAAAAAGCTTTAGAAATAAGTGCAGAATTAGCAAGAAGAAAAGAAAGTGAAAATTTAAATAAAACATCATCAGTTTATGCTGACGGAAATATAGATTGATTGATAAGTGCTATAAACTTAAAAGATTATAACGGAACTGATTTATCAGAACTTAAAGAAATAGATATAAAGAAATTATTTTTTAAAAGCTTAAATAATGGATTAAAAGGTTTCTGCTTTAGTCCGTATGCTGAAGGTCAAAATGAAAGTGATATTTTGAGTGAAAATCAAATTCGACGTAGAATGGATATTATTACTCCATATACAAAATCAGTTCGTTCATTTTCTTGTACTCAAGGAAATGAAATTATTCCAAAAATAGCCAAAGAAAAAGGATTGAAAACCTTAGTTGGTGCTTGGATTAGTAGTGACAAAGAACGTAATGAAAAAGAGATTAAAGCATTAATTAGTTTAGCGAAATCAGGATTCGTAGATATAGCATCAGTTGGAAATGAAGTACTACTAAGAGGAGATTTAACAGAAGAAGAGCTTATAGAATATTTAGATAGAGTAAAATATGAATTAAAAGATCTTGATATTCCTATAGGTTATGTCGATACATATTTTGAATATTCTAAAAGACCAAAACTGTTAGAGGTTTCTGATGTTATTTTAACAAATTGTTACCCATTTTGGGAAGGTTCTAGCATAGAAGATTCTTTATTTCAATTAAGACAAATAAGTGCTATAACTCAGAAATTTGCAAATGGTAAAAAAGTAATTATTACAGAAACTGGATGGCCTAGTCAAGGGGAAAGCATAAAAAATGCACAACCAACGCTATTAAATGCTATGAAGTATTTTATACAAACTCAAGAATGGGCAAATAAAGAAGAGATTGAAATATTTTATTTTTCATCTTTTGATGAGTCTTGGAAGATTAAAGTTGAAGGAGAATTAGGAGCAAGATGGGGAATTTGGGATAAAGATGAAAAATTGAAGTATAGTTAATAGTATTAAAAAAACAAAAAAATGTCATATAGAAAAGAACAATCTTATTTGAATAGTAAAGAACGTTTTGTAGAGTTAGGAATTGATTTTATATCTCATAAAGGAGTAGATTTTAAAGCATATTCTTCAGGCGAAGATTTAAAAAAACTTTGGAATGATACCCTTAAAAATGGTATGCACGGTTTGTGCTTTAGCATGTATGAAGACCAGCAAAAACCTGGTGATACAATTACTGAAGAACAAGTTGAAAGACGTGTTAAAATTATAAAGCCTTACACAAAATGGGTACGCTCTTTTTCTTGTATAGAAGGCAATGAACACATACCGAGAATGGCCACTAAACATGGAATTAAAACGATGGTTGGAGCTTGGTTAGGTGATGATTTAGAAAAAAATGAAGAAGAAATTGAAGGGTTAATTCAATTGGCAAAAGAAGGCTGTGTTGATATTGCCGCAGTTGGTAATGAAGTTTTGTACCGTAAAGAGTTAACAGAACAAGAATTGCTAGTTTATATCAATAGAGTTAAAAAAGCAATTCCGAATATTGAAGTTGGTTATGTAGATGCGTACTATGAATTCTCTAAAAGACCTGCAATCACAGAAGCTTGCGATGTAATATTAGCTAATTGTTATCCTTATTGGGAAGGCTGTAATATAGAATATTCTTTAAACCATATGCAGCAAATGTATAATCAAGCAAAAGATGCAGCAAAAGGTAAGAGAGTAATTATTACAGAAACGGGTTGGCCAAGTCAAGGAAGCAGTTTAGGAGGAGCTCATTCTAATGCAGAAAACACAATAAAATATTTTGTCAATTCTCAAGTTTGGTCTGAAGTAGAAGAAATAGAAATGTTTTATTTCTCTTCTTTTGATGAGTCATGGAAAGTTGGTGCAGAAGGTGATGTTGGTGCTTATTGGGGCTTATGGAATAAAGATGAAATCCTAAAATTCTAATATTAAATTTCTTAGAAAATATAAAAAAAGTTCAGTATGCATATGTATACTGAACTTTTTTTATGAATTTACAGTTATTTTATTAAAACACTGTAAATTAATCTATTAGGGTTGCCTATACATTACCTATACAAAGCTTGTATTCATTTAAAAATGCAAGCATTAACTAAAGGGAATAATCATTGTAATCCTGTTTATGGTGTGAAATTACGAATGAATAATGGTGTTTTTTAAGGATGTATGTTTTTTGTAGTGGTAACATAATAGGATTCGTAATTTATGAATGCTAATATTGAAGTAATTAATTTTAAACAAAATAAAATGAAAAAAATTACTTTATTAATCGTCCTATTTATTTCTTCCTTAGGATTTTCTCAACAACAAGAATATGTATTGGACTTTGAGTCTGATGGTCAAGATGGAATTGCAGCTAATTGGTATACATTTGATAATGAACCTGCAGCTGCAGAAATTGTAGATAACCCAGATTTAGATGGTGTAAATACTACAGCTACTAAAGTTCTTAAAGTAGTAGTAGGACCAGGAAATGCATTTTATGCTGGTGTTAATAATAAATGGGAAGATTCAAAATTCGGTTCATGGAAAATTGATATGGGTGTAGCCAATAACTTAACCTTAAGTATGGATGTAAATAAAAATTATGTTGGTACTGTTGGGATTAAAATGGCAACAAACTCTGGCGGAACTACATTTCAGATAACAGACCAAAACGTTGGTAATACAGTTGTAGATGAATGGCAAACTTTAACATTTGATCTTTCAGGTATAAACCCTAATGGTGATTTAACCAATATCAGTCAAATGGTAGTTTTTGTAGATTGGACTGAAGACATGGCTGATAGAGCTGAGGGCAATACAATCTATATTGATAATATTAAATTTAATGCAGAAAAATTGACTGAACCTGCAGGAACTTCAGGAGGGGGAGATGTAACTGCACCAACAGATGCACCAGTAGCGCCAACAGCAGCTGCAGCAGATGTAATTTCATTATTTAGTGATGTTTACACAGATTTAGCAGCAACTTGGAATCCAAATTGGGGTCAAACGACAGTGTTAGAAGAAGAAACTATAGCTGGGAATCTAGTAAAAAAGTATTCAACCTTTAATTTCACGGGGATAGAGCCAACAGGAGGGACTATTGAAGCATCTTCAATGACTTATATCAATTTCAATTATTGGACAAGTGATGCAACTAGTTTAAAAGTTAAATTAGTAGATTATAATGGTGATGGTTCTTGGGGAGATGACAATACAGAAGCTGAGGTCGAAAAAACAGTTACCGCAGGATCTTGGGGGATATTAAGTATTCCTTTTACAGATTTCACAGACATTACAGCAGGAATAAGTTTTAATGATATTGGTCAAATAGTATTAAGTGCTACAGGAGCAACAAACCCAGTTTACATTGATAATATTTATTTTTCTAAGGAAGATCCATCTTCAGGAGGGGGAGATGTAACTGCACCAACAGATGCACCAGTAGCGCCAACAGCAGCTGCAGCAGATGTAATTTCATTATTTAGTGATGTTTACACAGATTTAGCAGCAACTTGGAATCCAAATTGGGGTCAAACGACAGTGTTAGAAGAAGAAACTATAGCTGGGAATCTAGTAAAAAAGTATTCAACCTTTAATTTCACGGGGATAGAGCCAACAGGAGGGACTATTGAAGCATCTTCAATGACTTATATCAATTTCAATTATTGGACAAGTGATGCAACTAGTTTAAAAGTTAAATTAGTAGATTATAATGGTGATGGTTCTTGGGGAGATGACAATACAGAAGCTGAGGTCGAAAAAACAGTTACCGCAGGATCTTGGGGGATATTAAGTATTCCTTTTACAGATTTCACAGACATTACAGCAGGAATAAGTTTTAATGATATTGGTCAAATAGTATTAAGTGCTACAGGAGCAACAAACCCAGTTTACATTGATAATATTTATTTTTCTAAGAGTAGTGTTTTAAATACTGAAAATTTCACTTTAGCTAAAGTAAGCCTATATCCAAATCCGACAACTAACTTCATAAATATATCTTCTGAAAATAACATTCAAAAAGCAAGTATTTATAACATTTTAGGAAAAGTTGTTGAAACTATTTATATAAATGAGAAATCTAAAAGGATTAATGTGTCTAACTTGTCTTCTGGTATTTACTTAATTAGATATACAATGGATAATGCTACAGGTACAGCAAAATTTATTAAAGAATAAATAAATAATTTTTAGAAACTAAAACAGTCAAAATAAATTTTGACTGTTTTTTTATGCCATAAAGTTTTAGATTGCTAGTCTGTTCTAAATCAAAAATTGATTTTAGGGCATCTAGTTTGAAGGTTTTTTCTTTGGAAATTATTAAGGCTATGATACAGCCAAAAATCAGGGTACCGGAATAATAAATGCTAAATTTTTGCTACAATAATTATTTTGAGACACTTTTACTGTGCGGATAAGAATTGGTGATTAAGATAAATTTAATGGGCGCTTACGGTATCAGTTTATTCTGATATAATTTACCGTGCCGATAATATTCTTTTTGGGGTGATCCCGATTATTGTTATTCGCACAATTAGATTTGAATGGGGGACCTCTCTGCAGGTCCTTCCTGCCGTATCCTCCCTCGTTATGGACACAATAACGGTCTAAAAGATCCACTCAGAGGTCTCCATGAAATTTTTTTAAAATTTTTCTGTGAATTTGAGAACTTCCTTTAACCTCAAAACAGGCGTTGTTTCAAAAAGAAGACAACAGGTATACAAATTCTTTTAAAGATTTCTATAACCCCTGTGTGTCTGAATGAGTATAATGTTTGTTTCCTTGTTCAATCAGGTTAGATTGTTTCTTAAAACGACTCCAAAGGGTCTTAAAATAGTCCGTCAAAAGAGGAGGTTGTGCTGCAACTTTGAATGATAGGCAGCAACCTTTCAAATCAGCGCGATATTAGTCCTAAAGCAAGAACGTTAATGATAACAAGTTTGATTGAAATTTACAAAAATAGATATAGATTCTGTGTTAGATTTTTGTGCCACAAAATCCTATGAATTACCATCAAATGCAGGTTTTGTGTTTGAACTAAAAACATCTTCCTTTTTTTAAATTATATTAAAATAAACCTTGCAAAGGTTAAAAACTATTGTATATTTGCACTCGAAATCGCGGGATAGAGCAGTAGGTAGCTCGTCGGGCTCATAACCCGAAGGTCACTGGTTCGAGTCCAGTTCCCGCTACTAGTAGTAGCAAAGCTTCACAGAAATGTGAAGCTTTTTTTATTACATCAGGTACAACATAGGTACAACAAATAGTGTTTTTATTCAGGCTCATTTAGGCTCTTTTAATACCAATTTATCGCTCTCTTTCGTTTTCCTTTTTATCTTTTTCTCTCATTTTCTCCAAAACTTCCAATCTTGAACGGTTGCGTTGTTCTAATCCTGCCATAAAGCCACTCATTAATGCTTTCATTTTTTTATGATTCGCATTAGATTTTTTCATGGATTGATACTTGTTTTTTAGCTTTTCTAAATTTTCTTTAGGGGAGAATACTGCCAAAAGATACGCTTCATTATAATAATCTTGATTCTCTTTTTTCTTTTTAAATAACCAATTCATCTTTCTAGTTCCTCCTTCCCTTGTTCTCTTTCTTTAATCTTTTTCAGTTTATTTCTACGATTTTTTAACTTTTCGATTTCCAAAGTTTTTTTAAACTCAGCAATTCCTTTTTTTAAACCCTCTAAATAGTCTGGGTGATGATGAAGATTCATCAATCCATCGAGCAGTTCTTTATTTTGTTTTGCTAAAAAATAGCCATTTTTAAAACCTTGTTCTAAATAATTGTTTTCCATATTAATAGTCTTTAACGTTATTTTCTAAAAATTGAATTAAGCTTGGTCTATGATACATAATGTGTTTTTTACTTAGACGACTGACTCGTATCAAATTTTGATCTCTATATTTTTGCAAAGTAGTAGTTCCAATGCCTAGTATAGACATAGCGATATCACTATCTACCCATTCTTCTTCATGTTTAGGAATTTTAGATTTAGCATAATCCATTATTTTATCTACAAGTTGATAAAAAGCCTCTGTTTCAGTACATATAATTTCTACGTTCATAAGATTTTAATTTTAGAGTTTTGTTTTTAGTATTTGAAAAACCTGAAGCAGTTTTTTTAGAATTATTTCAGAGAGGGATAGACAGAACCAAAGAAGATTTTTAAAAATAAATAGCAAACAATTAAAGATAGTTTTGATTATTTTTAATAAGAATTCACTTTTTGGGTATTTATTTGATGAGTTTATATCTGTCATAATTTAAAATCTAATGCTATCAAATAGCAGGGTTATTACTTTTAGTAGGCAGTTTAAAATATTTCCCATTAATTGAACAACCTTTTTTAGAATTGCTCCAAAAACTGTTATTACCCCTTTTGTGAAAGGTGTTACTATTTGTCCCAAAGAGGAAACAAACATGTTTAAAAGTGCTTTAACAGGTTTTGGAAATAACAATCCAAGGAATAGCAATAAAATTAAAATTGCAGTCATTTACGGCTTCTTTTTTTGAGGGTTCGATTGGTATAAAAAGGCTTGATTTGTTTAAGCAGTATTGGTTTATGATTTCCGGAGATAAAAATTCCTTGGTCATTTTTAATTCTTCTTACTTCGTCTGGAGTCATCATTGGTCGAGCAGTTCTATGTAAAGGTTGGTTTTGCTCAAAAATTCCTTTAGATGAGTAGCTTTCAGTTCTCATTCCAAGAGAATCAGAAACTATACGCGCAGATTCATGGCTTAATCCTCCATAGTACAATTTTGAGTTGCAGTTTTCAAAAATAATTTTAGCATTTTCAACTCCGTAGCCACGAACCAATTGTTCATAGGACTGCAGAATAATTAATACAGGGCATTGGATTACAAACAACCTTTTTTACAAAATAAAAGGAAAGAATTTTAGAAGTCCTATTGCAATTATGAATGGAATTCCAAAATCGCCATTAAACAGATACAACCAAGTTACAGATGTTGTTGTGGCGTATAATACGTTTGTAGATTCAGATTCGCCTTGGCAATTTGGAGTAGGAACAAATATTGGACAAGCTGCTGTTTTGCCGAAGTCGGAAATTAGATCTGCAAGACCTTTAAGAACCGAAGTTGTAAATAATGTAATTTATAATTCTGTTGGACATGCAAATCCAATTGTTGAACACGATAAAGCAGATGGAGTTACTTTTAAAAGTAATATTATCCATAATAATGGAGTAAAGTATTCAAAAAGAGAAGGTTTAATTTCGAAAGAATTAACATTAACAGATATAGGAACAGATATTTCAGTTCCAATTGCTGGATTTGATGATGTTGAAACCTATAATGGTTTCGATTTTAGTGTAATTACAAATGATTTATTAGGAAAATCTAGAGGTAAATTGAATCAAATAGGTGCAATTTTAAATTTGGGAAATATCAATTTAGATTTATTAGACAAAACAAAATATGGTGCAAATTGGTTTTCTAATGAAGTTGAAGTTAAGGAAGTAAAAACTTATACAGTGTCTAATGTTGATGAATTAATATCCAAACTTAATGAAGCAGAAAATGGAGATGTTTTGGAATTAAACGACGGTTCTTATAATTTTTCAGAATCTTTAGTTATCAATAAATCAATAATAATTCAATCTAAAAATAAATCAGAAATTGTATTTAATGGAGCAGAAGAGACAGCAATTTTTGAATTAAATCCTTATGGGAAATTAACTCTAAAAAATATCAAATTAAAAGGAAATAAGTCTAATTACGCATTTGCAACTTTAAAAAAGAACATGTCTAATCATTTTGGTTTATCTGTTTTTAATTCAGAAATAAGTAATTTTAAGTATGTATTAAAGGTTTATAAACAATCTTTTTCCGAAGAAATAACATTCAAAAACTCATCAATTTTTAATTGCGAAAATGGTATAGAATTATCCGAAGAAACAAACGATAGAGGAGATTATAATACAGAATATTTAACGATTGACAATTGTCAATTTATAAACGTAAAACAAAATGTAATAGATTATTATAGAGGCGGTTATGATGAATCTACTATTGGTGGAAACCTTAATGTAACCAATTCTACTTTTATTAATTGTGGAGAGAAAGAAAAAAACGGAATTCTATTAAATACAAGAGGAATTGTAAATGTTGATATTTCTAACAATATATTTACAAATAATCGTGTAAAATTGATAGCGCTTCTTTGGGGTGCAAAAAACAATTCGCATTCAAATAATAAAATATCTAATTCTGGACAAATTAGAGTCGAAGAAAACCTGAAACAGAAATTAATGTACTAATTTGTTGTTTTCCGCTAATTAAAACTATAAATCCTTTAATTATTAATTTTAATTCATATATTTGGTTTACCAATTTGGTAAACCAATTTTTCGTTATATAAAATACTCACTAAAACACATAACTATAGATGTATTTGTAGTTATAATATTAAATACATTTTTAAATATGACCTTCAAATTATCAAAATCTAGTTTCACTTATTCTTCAATAATAATCTTAAGTGTTGCTTTGCTGTTTAATAGTTGTGACAAAAAGAAAAATAAGAATACTACAAATAAAACTGAAAGTATTTCTACTAAACCTAATGATGTAATCCCTTTCTTTAAACATTGGAATTTAATTTTAGGTGATGGTACAAACGCAGGAAAAGCTACAAATCTTGAAAATAAAGATTTCTTTTATGCTAAAAATGATACTAAAAACGATTGGGTAGTTTTTAAAACACCAAATGCAGGTAATACGCATGGTACGTCTAACAATACAAGAACCGAGTTGGCACAATTAAAAAAATGGACGCCAATGACAGATGCTAAAATGAACGCGACTCTTAAAGTGATGAATGTATCAACTACTGGAGATGCACGTGTTGCAGCAACTTATTCGGTTGTGGTTGGTCAGATTCATAGCGCAGATGGACATGAGAACGAACCATTAAAAATATACTACAAAAAATTCCCTGATCATACTAAAGGATCTGTTTTTTGGAATTATGAAATAAATACTGCTGGTGATGATAACTCTGGAAGATGGGATTTTTCAACTCCAATTTGGGGTTATAACTTTTCAGTAGTTGGAACTGGAACAAATGTATATCCGCCAGAACCAAAAGACGGAATTGCTTTAGGCGAAGAATTTAGTTATGAAGTAGAAATTAAGGAAGGTATTATGTCTCTTAAATTTATAAGTGAAGGACATGAAACTAAAATTTTTACAAAAAACCTTATTAAATCTGAATATTCTAAACGCTCACAAATGCCAAAACAAGTAGAAGGTTTATTTGTGCCAATTGGTCAAGATGGCGTAGAACAAGAAAAAGCATATACAGGTCAAGGGCTTTTCTTTAAATTGGGTTGTTACAATCAAACAAACGGAAAAGATCCAAAAGTAAATAAAGTATGGTGTTCTGGTGCAGAAACCCATGGTGGTGATCTACAAAAACAATATGCAGATGGCAATTATGCAGAAGTCTGGTTTAAATCGGCAAATATTGAAATTAGTGATGATGCCTATTCTAATGCAGGATATTTTGCAGCAAATGACGGTTTAAGTAAAAAAGTTGTGTATCCAAATGAAGTGATTCCTTTTATGGATAAGTTTAAGATGTTGATGGGAGATGGAACAAATGTAAAAGACATCACTAAATTTGAAAATAAAGATTTTTTCTACACAGTAATAGATGGTACAAGACGTTGGGTAGTTTATAAAACACCAAACTCTGGTGTTACCTCTAAAAATTCTAGTAATACAAGAACCGAGTTAAACGAAAAAAGAGAATGGACGCCAGAAGAAGGTGGTAAATTAACAGGTACTTGTAAAATTATGCAGGTTTCTGTGTCTGGTGATGCCAGAGTTGCGGCATCTTACTCAACCGTAGTTGGTCAAATACATAGTGGTGAAGGTCATGAAAATGAACCGTTAAAAATATTTTACAAAAAATTTCCAGGACAAACTAAAGGTTCTGTTTTTTGGAATTACGAAATTAATACTGAAGGCGATGATAATTCTGGTAGATGGGATTATTCAACTGCAGTTTGGGGCAACGATATGTCTGTTGTTGGAGCAAGTAAAAACGATTTTCCAGCAGAACCAAAAGACGGAATTGAGTTAGGTGAAGAATTTAGTTACACAGTAAATGTATATAAAGGTATTATGTATCTTACTTTTAAAAGTGAAGATCATCCTACAAAAACATTTACTAAAAACTTAATTAAATCTAAATACGTTAACAAGTCAGATTTACCAGAACAGGTTAAAAAATTATTTGCTCCAATAGGTCAAGATGGAACAGAACGATCTAATGCTTATAGCGGAGAATTGGGGTATTTTAAACAAGGTGCTTATAACCAAACCAATGGTAAAAGTCCAGAGAAAAATATGGTTTGGTGTGCAGGAGCAGAAACTTATGGCGGCGATATTGCTACACAATATAAAAATGGTTGTTACACAGAAGTATGGTTTAGAGAAGCAACTGTAGGAAAAGGAACTCCAAATAAATAAACAACTATAAAGTTTGAAAAAAGTAATTTTTATAATAGGCGTTTCCGGAAGCGGAAAGAGTACTATTGGAAAATTACTTGCTAAAGAATTAAATATTTCTTTTTTTGATGGTGATGATTTTCATCCAGAAAGTAATGTTTTAAAAATGTCTAACGGACTGCCTCTAGATGATGATGATCGAAAAGGTTGGCTTGATAGGTTAAATAATTTAGCCAGAAAAGAAATCTCAAAAAATAGTTGTGTTATTGCTTGTTCAGCGTTAAAACAAAAATATCGTGATGCATTGCATTTTGGTATTGAAAATAAAATAAAGTGGATTTATTTATCAGGAACTTTTAAACAGATTTTGGAGAGAGTAAATAAAAGGACTAATCATTTTATGCCTTCAGAATTATTAAAATCGCAATTTGATATTTTAGAAGAACCTAAAAAAGCAATTCAAATTGATATTAACCTAGCACCTGCAAATATTTTAAAGACTATTAAAAAAGAATTAATGGCTACATCAGAATTTGGGTTATTTGGATTAGGAGTTATGGGAAAAAGCCTATGTAGAAACCTAGCCAACAACGGATTTAAAATTTCTATGTTTAACAGACATGTTGATGGTGTGGAAGAGAATGTCGCCAAAAATTTTAAGGCAGAATTTTCTGAATTATCCAATGCATCTGCTTTTGATGCTATTCCTGCTTTTGTAAATTCTTTACAACAACCAAGAAAAATTATGTTGATGGTTAATGCTGGCAAAACAATAGATGATGTCATTGAAGATTTACTACCACATTTATCTGAAAATGATATTTTAATTGATGGAGGAAATTCAAACTATAAAAAAACAAAAGAACGATTCGATTATTTAAAAGCAAAAGGAATTCATTTTATAGGTGCAGGAGTTTCAGGTGGAGAACAAGGTGCATTAAAAGGGCCATCTATTATGCCAAGTGGAGACCAAGAAGCGTATAAAAAAGTACAGCCTTTTTTTGAAACAATTTCGGCTAAAGACAAAAACGATTTGCCATGCTGTACTTATATTGGTCCAGAAGGAAGTGGTCATTTTATAAAAATGGTACACAATGGTATTGAGTATGTAGAAATGCAATTATTGGCTGAAGTATCTACTATTTTAAAGGCTTTAGGTCAAAATCCAGATGAGATTGCTAACACTTTAGAGAGTTGGAAAGATTCAGTAAGTAGTTATTTGTTAGAAATAACAACTACTATTTTAAAAAAGAAGGAAGGTAACGATTGGTTGATTAAAAAAATTTTAGATAAAGCTGGTAATAAAGGCACGGCGAATTGGACTGCTCTTGCTTCGGCAGAATTGGGTGTGCCAAGTACATTAATTGTATCAGCCTTATTTTCTCGCTATATTTCTTTTTATAAAGAAGAACGTATTCAACTAAATAAAAATTTTGAAAAGGCAATTAATTCAGAATTAAACATTATTACAAATGACGTTTTAGAAGCCTATCAATTTGCAAGAATCATCAATCATTATCAAGGTTTTAAATTGATTGATGTGGCTTCTAAAAAATACAATTGGAATTTAAACATAAGTGAAATTGCTAGAATTTGGACAAATGGGTGTATTATAAAATCAGATTTAATGAAAGATTTAGTTGATGTACTAAAAGAAACTGAAAACATTCTAACGCACAAGCGCATTATTGAGTTAATTAAACAATATAGGTCATCAGTAAAAAAAGTGGTTTCACAATGTGTACTTAATGATTTCACAACACCTTGTTTAAGTGAATCTATTCAGTTTTTAAACGGAATAACTACAATAAATTCATCAGCAAATATCATACAAGCACAACGCGATTATTTTGGCGCTCATACTTATCAAAGAAAAGATGATGATTCAGAAGAAAATCATCATACCAATTGGAATTAAAAACGAATAAATCGACCAACATTATGGAAGCAGAAACTGTAAAAAAATCATTTTTAAAAAAACTATTAACAATAGTGTTAGGTTTTGGACCTGGTATTTTTGCAATAGGTTATACAATAGGTACAGGAAGTGTAACCTCTATGATTGTTGCTGGAAGCAAGTTTAATATGCAGTTATTGTGGGTACTTTTCTTAAGTTGTCTATTCTCTGGAATTTTGATGTTTGCTTACGGAAACTATGGTCTAATTACTGGAGAAACTGCGCTTTTTGGATTTAAAAAACATTTAAAATACGGTAAAATTTTAGCCATATTAATTATTGTAGGAATTACATTTGGGCAATGGAATTCGCTAATGGGAATTTTAGGAATATCGTCTAATATTATTTTTGAAATATTAGCCTTAAATTTTGAAGGATTAAAAGCATTTGAATATTCAACAGTTTTAATAATAGCAATTGTAATAATAGTCACTTTTTATTTGTTGATGCTTGTCGGTAAATATACATTCTTCGAAAAAATACTAATCATATTTGTAACCTTAATGGGCTTTTCGTTTGTACTCTCATTATTCTTTGTACAACCTCTCCCTTTAGATGTAATAAAAGGACTAGTACCTACAATTCCAGATGTTCCAGGAGGAAAAATGTTAGTAGCAGCATTTGTTGGTACTACTATGGCTGCAGCAACGTTTTTATCTCGCCCGTTATTTGTAAAAGGAAAAGGCTGGACAATTAAAAATTTAAATCAACAAAAGAGAGACGCAATAACAGCTGCAATTTTAATATTTGTTATTAGTGGTGTTATTATGGCGGTTGCTGCTGGTGCTTTATTTTATGAAGGTAAAGAAGTAACTCATGTGCTAGATATGGCAAATACTTTAGAACCAGTTGCTGGTAAATGGGCTGTTACTATTTTCTTTTTTGGAGCATTAAGTGCAGGTTTATCATCTATTTTTCCTTGTTTATTAATAGCACCTTTATTGGTTGCAGATTATCAATCTGGTAAGTTAGATACAAACTCACGTCAATTTAGAATTATCACAGGCATTGCTTGTTTAGTCGCTTTAATTGGACCTGCATTTGGAGCAAATCCTATTCAGATTCAAATTTTATCACAAGTATTTAATGTGTTTGTATTGCCTTTAGTAATTATTGGTATTATTATGATTGTGAATAATAAGAAAATAATGAAAGGTTATAAAACAAGCCTTTTTGTAAATATTGGGTTGTTCGCTTCTTTGCTTTTCGCATGTATTATTTCTTATAATGGAATTGTTGCCTTAACAGAATATTTTTAGCTTCTGCTTTTTTTTGGTAATCAATAAAATAATCATATATTGGTAAACCAATTTGGTAAACCAATTATATTATTTAAATTCTTTATGGCATGAAAAATAGCAGTTTCTTAAAATCATTTACTATTATTTTAGTAATTGTATTGTTTTCAAAGAGCATGTTTTCTCAAACTACTTATACTATTAATGACCCAGAAGCTTTAGAAGACAAGACTTATGTTCCGGGAGATGTAATTATACTAGCAAATGGCACTTACAATACTGATGAGCGCATAAATTTCATTGGAAACGGAACATCTGATAATCCAATTATTTTTAGAGCAGAATCGCCAGGAGGTGTTATTTTTACTGGTGGTTTACAAATGAATATTGGAGGAGATTATGTTATTGTTGATGGTTTTTACTGGCAAGGTGGTTATGGAGCTAACAATTTTATTCAATTTAGAAATGGCACTGATTATGCGAATCACAGTACAATACAAAATTGTGCAATAGATGGTTTAGCATTAAGTCCAGATGAAATAGCAGACGATGGTACTACTTCTATTACAAAGCACAGATGGGTTGTACTCTACGGAACTTACAATACTGTAATTAATTGTTCATTTATGAATAAAGCGAGTGCTGGAGCTTTAGTTTTAGCAGAATATCAATACAACGCAGAAGATGATCCTTGTGCAATAGTTGGTCATACAATTAGTAATAACTATTTCTATAAATATGCAAAAATTGATAATACCTTAAGTAATTCTGGAGATAGTGAAACCATACGTATTGGTGCTAGTGGCGAACAAAATGTAAATAGTAATGTTACCGTAACAAATAATTATTTTGTTGAAGCCGATGGCGAAAATGAAATCATCACCAACAAAAGTAAAAATAACATATTCACTAATAACACTTTTAGAAGATGCAGAGGCTCTTTGGTATTACGTCATGGTTCTGATGCAACTGTAAATGGCAATTATTTTTTAGGAGAAGATGTTGAAGGTACTGGAGGAATTAGAATTACAGATAGTAACCATACAATTACAAATAATTATATTCAAGATTGTATTAATGTAAATTCGCAAGCACAATGGAATAATGGCATCACATTTTTAGGCGGTGGCGATAATAATTCAGTAGCATGTACTTCAACAAATACTACAAACGGCTATCAAAAAGTTGAAAATATTACTCTTTCTAATAATACTATTATAAATACCAATTCACCTTTATATTATAACATATCCAAAGGATCTAATGACCCAACAGGAACAGTTGAAAATAACTTAATTTATTTTGCAACATCAAATCCAAACTTATCAAATGTCATTACTGGAAATTATTCAAGTTTAGGTACGGCATTGACTTATACCGGAAACGTTTATAACGGAACAGATTTGGGCGCAACAAACACAGGTTTTTCTAAAGAAATAGGAATTATAGCAACTTCTTCTGATGAAATTTTTACGTTTTCAGGAGTAGGTTCAGCAGGCAAAGGTGCAGATATGGGTACTTATGAGCCAACAACAGATGCTATGGTTGGTTACGGAATTGGAACTTGTTTTTTAGACAATTTAGGTGCTAGTATAACTGATGGAGATTGTACTATTGAAGTAGTTGAATCTTTAACTGTTGGAAGTTTACCAACGTTTACGTCAGATGCAGGTAGTAACGATGTTGCTGTTAATGCTAACGTAAGCTGGACAGCTATTTCTAATGATGCGTGGATATCTATTGATATGAGTTCAGGTACAGGTAGTACAACAGTTTCGGTTAATGTTACCGAAAATACAGACACAAATAATAGAGTCGGAACTATAACTTTTACACAAGTTTCTGGAGGTGATGATATTGAAAGAGTTTTAAACGTCTCACAAGAAGGTGCAGATTTAACAGATTTGTATCATCTTATTAATGATGTGCCTGGAGGTGGTTCTGTTTCAATTCATTCTTTTTCAAGTGATAATGCAAGTGACAGTCCACCAGAGATAGCTATTAATACTTTAGATAAAGTAAATACGAGTCAATCTATTTGGGCTGCGCAAGATGGCGCTGTTTTAGCAGGAGATTATAGAGGAGATGGAGAATATATTATATACGATTTAGGCGAGGAATATATCCTCAATTTAATACAATTTAGTACAACCAATAAATCTGATTCTTTTGGATATCAAATTTGGGTTTCTACAACAGGAACAAACCCTTCAGACTTTACAAAGGCATTGCCAACTACAGGAGATTTGTTGCTAACGGCAACCAATACCATGGATTTTAATCAATATGAAATTACAACAAATGCCCGCTATGTAAAAATGCTGGGTTTTGGAAGATATAATAGTGCTGGAGATGCAAGAACAAGCGCTTGGAGTACGATTGCAGAAATTGAATTTTTTGGTGATTCAGTACTTTCTGTTAATAATTTTGAATTCAATAAACATGTATTGATTCATCCTGTGCCTGTAAATGATATACTAAATATTAAAGTATTAAATAATACTATTGAATCGGTAAAACTATTTAACATTCAAGGTCAATTAATTTTTGAAAAACCTATAGAATTTTTTAATTCAGAATTCACAATAAATACAGCGTTAATAACAAGCGGAATTTATATCCTGAATTTTTCTGGAAAACAAGGATTGAATGTTTCTAAAAGAATTATTGTATCTCATTAATAGAATATTTCACTAAAAAGATTAAATTAATTTAAAAAAAGATGAAAAACAATAATAAGTTAGTTGGAAAAAATATACTCATAACAGCAGGTGCGCAAGGTATTGGAGAGTCTATTACAAAACATTTTATAGATAGTGGAGCCAATGTTGCAATTCATTATTTTTCTAGTGCAGATACTGCTAATCAATTAGTTGATTATGCAATAAGTAAAGGTGTAAAAGCAGTTGCTATATCTGGTGATTTAACAAAAGAAAACGATGCTAATTTTCTAGTAGAAAAAACAGTAAAAGCATTTGGTGGTTTAGATATATTAATAAATAATGCAGGTTCATTGGTTGCACGAAATATGTTAAACGAAATGGAAACTCAATTTTGGCACAAGGTAATGGACATTAACCTTACATCTATGATGTTTGTAACAAGAGCTGCGGGTTCTTATTTAGCAAAAAATGAGAATAGTAGTATTGTTAATTTAGCATCACTTGCAGGAAGAAAAGGTGGTCATCCTGGATCTTTGGCTTATGCTACAAGTAAAGGTGCTATCTTAACGTTTACACGTGCATTAGCAACAGAATTTGGTACACAAGGTACAAGAGTAAATGCAGTTGCTCCAGGACTTATACTTGGTACTTCATTTCATAATACACATACAACCAAAGAGTCAGCAGATAAATCAATTGCAGGAATCCCTATTCAAAGAGCAGGAAATTCTGATGATGTGGCTAGAGCGGTTTTGTATTTGGCATCAGAATATGATGGTTTTATTACAGGAGCTACTTTAGATATTAATGGAGGTGTTTATAATATGTAGTTTATAGTTGATTTTTTTTAATCAAAAAAATAATTGTACTTTTGGTAAACCAGATTGGTAAACCAATTTTAATTAACCTTGGTTTTATTAACTTTTTTTCATTAATTTATGAGTAAATATTTAATTTCCTTTTTTATTGCAATGACAGTAGGTAGTTTTTCTGTTTACGGTCAGCTAGTTTCTACAAATTCTGAATTAAATGCAGCTATATCTAATGCTTCAGCCGGTACAACCATTACATTAGCAGATAAAACATGGGCTAATGTTCAAATAAGTATTAATAAAACTGGGACTGCAGGAAATCCAATAACTATTAAAGCTCAAACACCTGGGAATGTGTTTTTCGAAGGTCGCTCAAATATAAGTTTAGGAGGTTCTTATATTATATTTGAAGGCGTAGTTTTTCAAAATGCATCTGGTCTTATTACAAATGGAGATAAAATTGAACCTATTATAGAGTTTAGAGATTCAAGTAATAACGATTGTGTAAACTGTATTGTTAGAAACGTAAAAATAGATTCTTATAATGGTACATCAAGTCAAGAAACTCTTAAATTTAAATGGATTATTATTTATGGGGAGTATAATGAAGTGAGTTATTCTTCATTTATTGGTAAAAATGGTGTTGGTAGTATTATTAACGATAATCACAATAATTCAACTCCAGATTATTCTAAAATTCATCATAACTATTTTGCAGATAGAGTTCCAGTAAATAATGATATTAATGGATTAAATGACCAAGACGCTATACGTATTGGTGTTAGTACAACATCTCTTTCTGATTCGTTTACAGAAGTTTATGACAATTTTTTTAATAATTGGTCAGGCGAAGTAGAAATTATTTCTAACAAATGCGGTAGTAATAAATATTATAATAACACTTTTAGAGATTTTCAAGGAACCTTAACTTTAAGACATGGTAATAATACTGAAGTTTATGGTAACTACTTTTTTGCCAACAATAACTCTTTTTCAGGAGGAATTCGAGTTATAGGTGAAGACCATAAAATTTACAACAACTATATTGAAGGTGTTAATCATAGAAAACCAAGTGGTGCTGGTTCTGGAGCTACAGGAGGTATAAATGTTAGTAACGGGAAACCTGGCTCTGCATTAAATGAATATTACCAAGTAAAAAACGTACAAATAGTAAATAATACACTTGTAAATTGCGATTTAGCAATACGTGTAGGAACTAAAGTTAATAGTGCTTTGACTTTAGCTCCAGAAAATTTAATAATTGCAAATAATATAATGTTAAATTCTAGCGATTCTGCTTTTGAAGAAACTACAGCTCCTACAGGAAATTCAATTTATGAAGGAAACATAACTCAAAACGGAAGCTGGGATTTAACAAATGGAGTAAATTCTAACCAAACTGTAGCTTCTGGGTTATTAACAAGTGGAAGTGATTTTTATAACATAACAAGTGGAAGTGCTGCCTTAAATTCAGGAATAGGAACTTATAGTTTTTTAACTTCTGATATTACAGGAGGAGAAAGACCTGCTGATTTTGATGCAGGTGCAGAAGAGTTCAATTCAGGAGGCACCAACCTTCCTTATTCAGTAGCAGACGTTGGTGTAAAACTTGGTTTTGAAGCAGATCAATCTTTAAGTCTAGTTGATTCTGATATAGATAAAGAATTGAAAATTTACCCTAATCCAGCAAAAGATTTTATTTATTTATCTACAAATGAAGATGTTTTTGGAATAGAAGTATATAATTTAATAGGTAAAAAAGTTTTATCATTTTCTAAATTAATAAATAATAGAATTGATGTTTCTACTTTGTCAAAAGGAGTTTATATTTTAAAAATTACGAATAACAATCTAGTAGCGTCACGAAAAATCATAAAAGAGTAGTATTATTATTTGTTAATTAATTAGCATGTTGCTAAAGAATTTTTGAATTAAGATTCTTTAGTAATATGTTTTTTATCAATAATAAATATTTCCTTAAAAATATATTAATGAATAATTTAAACAGACTTTTATTGGTCTTATTAATATCTTTTTCTTGTACAGAGAAAAAAGCTACATTGGTTTCTGAAGATACTAATCAACATCCAAATTTAATTTTAACTAATAAAAGTATTTCTGAAATTAAATCACATTTAGGAAATATACCAGTATTTGACAAAACTTTAGAAATTGCAAAACTAGAAGTAGACGCTGCAATAGAAAAAGGAATTGATGTTCCAATGCCTAAAGATATGGCTGGTGGTTACACGCATACGCAGCATAAATTAAATTATGCAAATATGCAAAAAGCAGGAGTTTTATTTCAGCTTTTAGAGGATGAAAAATATGCTATTTTCATTAGAGATATGTTGTTAGAATATGCGAAAATATTTCCAACTTTTAATAGACATCCAGAACCTAGAAGTTATGCTACAGGTAAATTTTTCTGGCAATGTTTAAACGACTCTAATTGGTTGGTTTTTACAAGTCAAGCTTATGATTGTATTTATTCTTGGTTGCCAAAAGAACAATCAGACTATTTAAATAAAACATTATTTAGACCTTATGCAGATTTTCTATCAGTAGGTAATCCAAAATATTTTAATAGAGTACATAACCATTCTACTTGGGGTAATGTAGCTGTTGGTATGATTGGTTTAGTTATGGATGATAAAGAATTAATTAATAGATCTTTATATGGTTTAGGTAAAAGTGATGTAGATTTAAATGAAAAAGATAATGATGGAGGTTTTATTTATGATAAAGATGGAAAAGCAGGCTTTTTAGCAAATGTTGATTCTCCTTTTTCTCCTGATGGGTTTTATACAGAAGGGCCTTATTATCAGCGTTATGCAATGTATCCTTTTTTAATTTTTGCAGAAGCACTTCAGAATAAAAAACCAGATTTAAAGATTTTTGAATACAAAGATGGAGTTCTTATTAAAGCTGTAGATGCTTTATTAAACTTAACAGATGCAGACGGAGAGTTTTTTCCATTAAATGATGGTCAAAAAGGAATGTCTTATTATACAGCTTCTTTAGTTTCGGCGGTAGATATTGCATATTATTATGGTAGTCAAGATGCAAGATTACTTTCTGTAGCAAAAAAACAAGGAACAGTTCAATTAGACGCTACAGGTTTAAATGTAGCAATTGCTTTAAAAGAGCGTAAAGAAAAACCATTTGTAAAACAATCTATGGAATTATCTGATGGCTCTAAAGGTGATGAGGGAGGAATTGGAATTTTACGATATAATAATGAAGATGAAACTATGGCTTTGGTATATAAATATGCAGCACAAGGTTTAAGTCATGGTCATTATGATAAATTGTCTTTTTCTATGTACGAAAATGGCGATGAAGTTTTACAAGATTATGGGTTATCTCGTTTTGTAAATGTTGAACAAAAAAATGGTGGAGGTTATTTAAAAGAGAATAAAACCTATGCAAAACATACCATTGCACACAATACAATTGTACAAAATGAAACAGATCATTTTAAGTATGATTTTGCAACCGGTAGTAAAAATCATCCAGAAAAGTTTTTGTTTGATGTTTCTGATAAAAACTTCCAAATTGTAAGTGCTATTGAAAAAAATGCTTATCCAGGAACAGAAATGCACAGAACTATGATTATGGTAAAAGATGAAAATCTAGAAAAACCATTTATTATAGATATTAATAAAATTCAATCAAACAAAAAGAATAATTACGATTTACCATATCATTATTTCGGGCAAATTATTTCTACAAGTTTCGATTATAATACACCAAAAATACTTGCTACTTTAGGAAGTAAAAATGGGTATCAACATTTATGGAATGAAGCAGAAGGTACTGTAAATGCAGAAAGCATTCAATTTACCTGGTTAAACAATAGAAGGTTTTATACGTTAATTTCTGCTACTGATAAAACTGATAATATAGTTTTAGCTAGAATTGGCGCAAATGATCCTGAGTTTAACTTACGAAAAGATCCATCAATAATTATTAGAAAAAAGAATACACAAAATACAGTTTATGCTTCTATTATAGAATCTCATGGAACTTATAATCCTATAAAAGAAATTGCTAAAAATGCGTACAGTAATTTTTCTACGATTGAAGTTTTAAGTGATGCAAACAATTACTCTGTTTTCAAAATATACTTTAAAAGTGGAAAAAATAAAATATTAATTCTCTCTAATTTAGAGAATTCAAAAGATAAAAAACATTCAATAAAGATACATAATAAGAGTTACAGTTGGGTTGGTCCTTATTATTACAATTAAAAGATTCAAAAACTAAAATATTAAAAAAATGAATAGAGTTAGCGAAAAGTATGTCATCACAAAAGACATGGAATGGGAAGTGCTTGGTGGAGGGGTGTCAAGAAAGTTTTTAGGATACGATAATCAAATCATGATGGTAAGCGTGAAATTTGATAAAGGAGCATTAGGTGCTCCGCATCAACATTTTCACACGCAAGCTACCTATTGTGTTTCAGGTAAATTTGAATTTGAAATTGATGGAGAAAAAAAAGTTGTAGAGGCAGGTGATGGCGTGTATATTGAACCTAATTTATTGCACAGTGCAGTTTGTTTAGAAGAAGGACAACTAATTGACACATTTAGTCCTGTAAGGGAAGATTTCTTAACTGGTGATGGACCATCTTATTTTGGAGATAAGTCTTAAGGGAAAAACTTGTTAACAAAATATGAGGTTAAAAAGAGTCTTATTTGATTATATAAATTTCACATCATGTATTACACAGAACTACTTGTATAAAAAAAGTGTTTTAATTGATTTATTTAACCCTACAAGAGAGGATTTTATTGAATAATATAGTTTTTAAGCAATTCTATTAAGATGTTTATATAATAATTAACTTTTTATTAAGAATTATTTGTTAGAACGAAAAAAAAGTATATATTTGGTAAACCAATTTGGTGAACCAGTTTGGATAACCAAAAAAATAATGTGTATGATATTAAATTTGAATTAGTTAAAACAAAAAAAAAGGATAGGTGCACGCCTATCCTTTTAAAAAATCACACTTCTTCTGAAGGAAGTATAAACCAATACATAATCTATTAAATTAAGTAATGACAGTCAAAAATACAATTATCTTTAATAGTATTTTGATTTTTAATTTAAGGTTGTGTTAATTAAAAAAAAATATTCATAAAATATGAATAATAAATTACATTTTTAAAAACATAAAATAATATTATGAACTTAAAATTTAAGATAACGTTACTATTAGTAATGTTAGTAAATGTTTGCTTTTATGCACAAGATGTATACACTTTAAAAGGTGTAGTAAATTCTAAAGGAGATAAGTCTGAATTACCGGGTGTATCTATTAGGGTGTTAAAAACAATTAAAGGTACAGAAACTGACTTTAACGGTAAATATTCTATTAAAGTTAAAAAAGGAGATGTTCTTGTGTTTTCTTATTTAGGATTTGCTTCTCAAACTATAATTATAGATAGTCAGAAAAACTTAAATGTTATTATGGCAGAAGATGCTACAAGTTTAGATGAAATTGTAGTAGTAGGATATGGTACGCAAAAGAAAAGTCATTTAACTGGTGCTATTTCGAAAGTGAAAAACGAAAAACTAGATCAAATTGCTGTAACAAGAGTAGATGATGCTTTAATTGGTCAAGTTTCGGGTGTTAATATACAATCAACTAATGCTGAAGCTGGTGGTGCACCAACAATAACAATTAGAGGTTTTGGATCAATTACTGCAGATTCAGGGCCAGCAGTGGTAGTAGATGGTATAGTTGTTGATTCTGATTTTTTAGGAAATTTAGATATGAATGATATAGAGTCTTTTGAAGTTTTAAAAGATGCAGCATCTGCAGCTATTTATGGTAGTGAAGGGGCGAATGGAGTAATTATAATTACGACAAAATCTGGAAAAGAAGGAAAAACAAAATTTTCATATAATACTTTTACAGGGTATAAAAGTGCTTTTGGAAGTGATGATTATAAGAAAAGTGTTTCAGGTTGGGCTGCGAAGGAGTTAGCAGCTACTGGTCAACTTACAGAAACTACTCAATACGCACAATTGTTAGTTGCAGCTACTGGTATTGACAGAGATTGGCAAGATGTATTTTTTAATGGTGGTTTTGTAAGAAATCACTCTTTTTCTGCAAGAGGAGGTAATAAAGATACAAAATTTTCAGCTTCTTTAAGATTCAATCAAGATGAAGGTGTTGTTATAACAGATGATTACAAAGTGTATTCTGCTAAATTAAAAGTGGATAGTAAATTAACTAATAAACTAAAGTTTGGAGTAAGTGTTACGCCTTCATATTCAAAAAGAAGAAGGTTGCCTACGTCTATTCATAATCCAATTAGACAATCTCCTTGGTTGCCTATATATCATACAGCTGAAACATTACAGTTTATCAATAGAACTTCATACCCAGATGTAGGGATTGGAGATTATTTTCTTGAGAACCATTTGGTTGAATTAGATTTAGATGGAAATGGAAGCGACAGTAGACCTCGTACTTCTGGTGATTCAAATCCTTATTCACAATATGTAGAAAGAGAGCATTATGAGTATAATACAAAATTATTAGCTTCTACTTATTTACAGTACAAGATTATGGATGGTCTTACGGCTAAAACATCACTAGGTGTTACTGTAGAACAACGCAAAAGAACTAGATGGGATGGTACAAAACATCATTCAGCTGGAAACAGTAGGGCAAAATATTTATTAAATAATAGATTTAAAACAAGATTAATTTCTGATAATACATTATTATATGAAAAACAAATTGGCGATCACGAGATTAATGCTTTGGCAGGTTTTACTATCCAAAAAAGAAGTGAAGAAGTAAGTCAAACTACAGGTACTGGATATTCTAATGATTTACTAAAAAATTTACAAGGAGCTACTCTTATTGTAAATAATGGAGAATTAAATGCTGTAAAAAACAAAATAGGATATTTTGGTAGAATAAATTATGCATATCAAGATAAGTATTTAGTTTCTGCTTCATTTAGAAGAGATGGTAGTTCTGTTTTTGGAGTAGATTCTAAGTGGGGTAACTTCCCTGCAATATCTGTTGGATGGAATGCTCACAATGAAAGTTTCTTATCGGATAACGAAATTTTAAGTAAATTAAAGTTAAGAGTAAGCTATGGTCTTACCGGAGCGGAAAATTTTAATTTAGGAAGTATTACTGAGAATGCGTGGCCTTATTTAGCACAATTGACTGGTACAAACGGTATTGTTAATGGTAATATAACAGCAGGTAACTCGCCGCTTAATATTGCAAATGCATTATTGCAATGGGAAGCTTCTGAAGAATTTAACCCAGGTATAGAATTTGGTTTTTTAAACAATAGAATAACAGGTTCTTTAGATTATTATAAGAGAACCAGTGATAAGTTGCTATTAGATAATCCTGTTTCTTATGCTACTGGTTTTAATAGTGGTATAGTAAATTTAGGTAAAGTAGCAAATAGTGGATTTGAACTTGAGTTAAGAACCAAAAATGTTTCAAACGAAAATTTTTCTTGGAGTACTACTTTAATTGCATCTACTAATAAAAATGAATTACTAGATTACGGTGAGTCTAATGGAGCGTTAACAGAAGATGGTTTTGGAAGAAGTTCACAATGGATAAATTCTGTGGGTAATCCTATCTCTTCTTTTTATGGATATGTTGTAGATAAAGAATTAGCTGCTGAATACTATAATTCTCCTTGGATTCCTATTAACGGTCAATCAGAAGATATTATTGTTAAAGATTTAAATGGTGATGGTATTATAACAGATGATGATAAAACTATTTTAGGAGATCCATATCCAGATATTGTTTGGAGTATATCAAACGATTTTAAATATAAGAATTTTGATTTTTCTTTTATGATTCAAGGAAGTCAAGGTGCTCAAGTAAAAAATATTGGTGATCAGTACTTCTTTACACATTGGACAGGTGCTACCTCAGATGTACAAGCTGTAGTAAATGCAGGTGTTATATCAGATGCTTCTTTTCTTAAGCCTAGAATACATACAAATGATGTTGTTTCGAGTGCAGGTTATTTTTCATTAAGAAATGTAAATCTTGGGTATACTTTACCAGAAGGTATCGTATCAAAATTAGGTATGACTTCATTAAGATTTTATGCAACGGGTCAGAATTTGTTATATATTACATCTGATGATTATCATGGTTTTAATCCAGAGTATATTGATTCTAATAATACACCTACATCTTATGGGTCACAAAGAGCAGGTACGCCTTTGTTTAGTACATATTCAATTGGTTTAAACGTTAATTTTTAATTATAAATAATTATGAAAAAATATATAAATTTTTTAATTTTTACTATTACAGGAGCTTTGTTTGTCTCTTGTGATTCAGATGAATTTTTAAATCCATTACCAGACTCTGTTATTATTGCAGAAAGTTTTTTTCAATCAGATGCAGATGTTTTAAGTGGAATTATAGGGGTTTATGATGCCATTCAAGGTGTTAATGAAAATACACAGTCAAGTTCTGTAAGGTTTAATAGAGGAGTTCAATTAGAGTACCTTTTAACAGAACATCGTTCTGATAATACTAGAAGTAAAACACTAGAAGGATCTAGAGCAGATTTTCATAGATATATAGTTGAACCAGAAAATATTCAATCTGAAGACTATTATCAATCTATGTATGAAATTATATTTAGAGCTAATAATGTTTTAAAGTATGTTGATAATTCTGATGCTTCTAACATCAATAAATATACTGCAGAAGCTAAATTTTTAAGAGCGTATGCTTATTTTAATTTAGTAAGGCTTTATGGAGCAGTGCCTTTGTTAACAAGAATTGCAACTGCTGACGAAAAAGAATTACTTTTTACAAGAGTTGATATAGCAAAAGTTTATGAACAAATTGTATTAGATTTACAAGAAGGGGTTACTTATTTAGATAATACTCATAAATCTAGAGCGTCTAAAGCAGCTGCTCAAGGACTTTTAGCTAAAGTTTACTTATCGCAACCAATACCTAATTATGATGGTGCAAAACTAATGTGCGAAGCAGTTATTAATGGTGCTGGTTTAAGTTTAGAGCCTAATTTTAGAGATGTATTCTACAACGAATTAAATAATGAAATTATTTTTGCGATTCAGTATGTTTCAGGTGATCCTACAGAAAGTCAAGGGTTTTCATCAGAGTTTACTTCTTATAAACGCCAAGGTAGACAAGATGGGCTTAATATTGTAAACCCAAATCTTGCTGTAGATTTTATGACAAATGGAGGTAATAGAACAGGAGCATCTTATACTGCTTTTGGAGATGATGCTAATCTTCCTATACCAGAAGATGCAGAGGTAATAAAATTCTTACCAGTCGGATCTGATATTTCTAATACAAATCTTCCTACTTATGGAGGTCAACCAGGTAATGCTGGTAATGACTGGATTATTTTACGTTATTCAGATGTATTATTAATGCATGCAGAAGCAATTATGAAAGGTAATGATTCTCCAGATCCTAATGCTATAGATTCTTATATGAAAGTTAGAGTTAGAGCAGGTTTCGATACAGTAGCAGATCGTCCAATAGTTTTAACCGTAAATGCTTTACTATTAGAAAGAAGAGTAGAGTTAGCTTTTGAAAACCATCGTTTCTTTGATTTGTTAAGATTGGGAGTTGCTCATGATGTTCTGGGTACACATGCTACCTTAAAAGGATATACAAGTTATAATATTAGAAGATTATTACTTCCAATCCCATCAAGGGAAATTAATTTAAGTGAAGGTTTGTTAACTCAGAATCCTCAATAATAATATATTAAATTTAATAATTATGAAAAATCAATTAAATACTTTTAAAAACAACATTAAGATAGCAATTTGCTTATCTGTAATGGTTTTCTCTTTAAGTTGTGAAGATACTTTTGATTTACCAGAGGCTGGTTCAATACCAGATAATACTTTACCTACAGCTAATTTTGATTATATACCAAATGCTACTAATTTCAGAACTGTAGAATTCAATAATTTATCTACTGAATCTACTAAATACATCTGGGGTTTTAATGGATTAGGAACTTCAACAGATAAAGATCCTAGTTTTACTTTTGATGCAGGTGAAGGTACGTATCCTGTTACATTAACAGCTACAGATGCAAATGAAGCATCAACTACAGTAACTTTAGAGGTTATAGTTGTTGATAAATTTGTACCTATACCAGTAACAATTCTTAATGGAGATTTTAATGGCGGTTCAAGTAATTGGAAATTTTCAGCTTTTACAGGAGGAAATACAAATCCTTTTAACGCAAGTGGTGATGGGTCTTTTACAAATTATGATGGTTCTGATAATGGAGCAAAAACAAAAGGAGCAAAATGGACTAAATCTACTTCTGCAGGCGCTTACTTAAGTTCTAATACTAGATATGCTTACCAAGCAATTACAGTGTCACCAACAATAGTAAGTCCAGTGCGTAATGTAGATTATATTTTAGAATTTGAATATGCTATTAAGACTCCAGCAGAACAAGCAGGTGTTGCTCCAGGAGGAAATAGAATTTATGCAGAAATTTTAGATGGTCATTTTGCTGACGGAGCTAATGCCGTTGCAAGCACTCCTATTGTGCAATTTATTGCAAACGAGGTAAAAGGTAAAAAAGTGCACACAAAAGTTGAGCAACAATTTAGAGCTAATACTAGTGGTCAAGTTTCTATTGTATTCTATGCAGTAACAGATGTTGATGTATATATAGACAATATTAAAGTTTATGCAGCAAATTAATTTTGATAAAAAATAAAAAACAAATAATTATGAATTTATTAAAAAAAGGAATATTTGCCCTACTAGTAATGGGACTTGTAGTATCATGTGAAGAAAATGAGATTGTACCAATTGAAGATACTACAGGTGGTACAGGTCTTACAGAGATCATATTTTCTAGTTTTACAGCAACTTCAGGTCCAGATGAAAATGGACTAGAAGATGGTACTTTTGTTACAGTAAAAGCAATAGCAGTAGGAGTTACTTCTTATGAAGTAGACTTTGGTGCTGGTGGTTCTCCAGTAGCTATGTCTGGTGCTAGTGGTTCTAGTGCATCTTACGATTACTCTAATGCTTTTGAAAACGCTACATATACAATAACTGTAACTGCAACATCAGATAAAGGTCTTGCAAGTGTTGCTAAATCAAAAAATATAACAATAGGACATTTAATTAACGCAGTAACAACTGCACCAATTTCACCAATTATTCTTGATGAAAATGTATATGCTGTTTTTAGTGATGGTATTGAAAATAGTGGTGCTTTTACTGCTTATACAAACGTTATATCAGGTTCTAATTTAGAAGCTGGTGCTGCAGAGTTTAATAAAGTAGAAGTTGGAGACATAAAAAACAATGTAATTCAGTATTCTAGACTTGATGGTACTAATACTGCATCTATTGCTTTTAGCTCTCCTGTTATTATTGCAGATGTTTTTGGAGCAGGTGCTTCTGCTGATTATATTCATTTAGACTTTCATTCTATTTATGAAACAGGTATTGATAAAGTAAAAATAACATTAGGAGGTAAAACTTTTGAGCAAAGCATAGCAAATGATACGTGGACAAGTCTTGATATTGATTTTGCTGCTGAAGGAATTACCCAGATTGATGATATAACATTAGAATTAGGAACAGGAGGTACTGCAAGTAATGAGGCAAGTCTTAATGTAGATAATATTTATCTTTATAGAGCTCCACTTTCAGTTCCCGATTTTACTTTTGATGATGTCGCTAGTGATTTTGATGTGACCTTTACTGATGCTTCTGAACTTGCAACTAGTTATAGTTGGGATTTTGGAGATGGTAATACTTCTACAATGGCAAGCCCAACACATAGTTATATTAATAACGGTATAGAAAAGACCTATATGACTACGTTAACAACTACAAATTCTCTTAATAAACCAACTTCTATTACAAAAGAAGTTACTGTTGGTGGACCAGCAGGTCCTATTAATCCAGATATTTTATGGGGAGATTTAAATAGTGGTAGTAGTGATGTATATCCGCCTTGGAAAATAGCTAATACTCCAGGGAATTCAAACCCTTTTAGCGGTAGTTCTGATGGATCTTGTACAGAATATGACGGAACACAAACAGGTTCTAAAACAAGAGGAGCAAAATGGTCATCTAGCAATAGTGCTGATGCTCCTGACGGTACTGCTGATGCTGGTGATACTAGATACATGTATCAATCAGTTACATTAAGCCCTAATACGGATTATATTTTTGAGTACGAATATGCTATAAAAACAGGAGGTTCTGCAACAAACAGTGTAGTTGCTGCTATCTTAAATGGTCATTATACTGATAGCGATGTTGCTATAGCTAGTAATCCTTTGGTAGAACATGTTGGTACTGAAGCTAAAGGAAAGTTTGCTGACAATTCTTGTTCAGGTGGTACAACAATGAAACTTCAGTTTAGGTCTAATTCTGTAGGTGAAGTGTCTATATTAATTTATGCATTTACAGACAAAGATGCCTTTGTTGATAATGTTAAAGTTTATCCGCTATAAAAGGATAATTATATGACAATTTTTAAAAGAAATTTATTGCTATTGATTGTAATGCTATTTTTATCTGTCAATGCTACTAGTCAAAATAAGACTAGTAGCATTACAGACTCGAATGTAAAAGTTGAAAAGAAAAAAAAGAAGAAGAAAAAACGAAAGAAACGGAAAAAAGTTAAGCTTCCAAAAATTGATTTAAGCAATTGGAAAGTTACTTTGCCGGTAACAAATGAAAAAGGGAAACCTTATGAAATTAGTTCACCAGAAATATTAGATTTTGCAAAAAATAAAATAGCAAAACCTTATATGTATATAGACTCTACAAAGGGTGCTATTGTTTTTCATGCAATGCCAACCAACTCTAAAACTAGAAATACAAAATATACTAGATCAGAGTTAAGAGAACAAATGGTTCCTGGTGATAATAATACCAATTGGACTTTTGCAGATGGAGCATATATGAAAGGGAAACTTTCTATGGATAAAACAACAAGAGATAGTGATGGTAAATATCATAGAACAATTATTATGCAAATTCATGGACGTTTAACAAATGAACAACGTGATTTAATAGGAGAAGATGATAATAATGCACCACCAATCTTAAAAATCTATTGGGACAAAGGTAAAATTCGTGTAAAAACCAAAATGCTTAAAAATTTGAATGCAACTTATAAAGAAATGTTACATGAAGATGCTTGGGATAATGACAGAGGTTTCAATTTTGAGCAAAAAGTTGGGTTTAGAAAATTTACTTTAGAAGTTAAAGTTTCAGATGGTAAAATGGTAATTATTTTAAATAAAAATGAATATAAAGTATACAAAAGTATACATATAAAAAAATGGGGAATCTTTGAAAACTACTTTAAAGCTGGCAATTATTTCCAATCAAGAGATAAAGGTTCTTTTTCAAAAGTAAAGTTTTACGAGTTAGAGGTTAGCCATTAATTTAATTAGTTTTTAGTGACTCTTGGGGAAATTAAAATTGAATATTATAAGTTAGAAGTATCTCATTAATTTGATTAAAATAGTTTTGTTTTTTCATATATTTATAAAATAAAATTTGGTTAACCAAATAGATATTAAAATTCGCATAAATGAAATTAGAAGTACTTACTAAAAACGAAAATCAAAAAGTTCAGAATTTGATAATTATAGGTATTAGAGACTTTATTAATTATAAAAATTTAGAACCTGGAGATAAGCTTCCGTCAGAAAGAATGCTTTCAGAAAAATTTGAAGTAAGTAGGAGTAATGTTAGAGAAGCAATTCAAAAACTGGAATTTTATGGTTTATTGAAATCTAGGCCTCAAAGTGGGACTTTTGTTGCAAATATTGGTGTAACAGCTCTTAACGGAATGATTGAAGATATTTTAAGGTTAGATGAACCAGATTTTAAATCTTTAGTAGAAACAAGAATTTTGTTAGAATTAAAAGCTGCAAGATTAGCTGCTATAAGAAGAACAGAAGAAGATTTAGTACAAATAAAAGAAGCTTTAGAAGCTTATAAAAATAAAGTTATTAATGGAGAAGACGCTGTACAAGAAGACTTGCTGTTTCATTTAGCAATTGCTAAAGCAAGTGGTAATAGTACAATGAATACTTTTATGTTAATAATAACGCCTGAAATTATTACAAATTTCGAGAAATATCATGTTTGCGATAAAGGTCTTGCACAAGAAGGTATTATAGAACATCAAGAGATATTTGATGCAATTTTAATACAAGATCCAAAATTAGCAAAAGAAAAAATGAAAGTTCACTTTAAAACATTATATCAATATTGTTATAATATTTAAAGTTGATAAAAGAAAGTTGCACGTTTTTCTTATATCAAAATAAATTAAATCTGAAGGAAGAATAAATTAATTAAGTAATCTTTTTGCTTTTTGACAATATCATTCACTTTATTAAAATATAAATAATTACAACTAATAGCATTTGTAAAAGGTATTGCTATACGTTATAAAAACTAAATTTTTAATATGAAAATTAAAGGACTAAGATGGTGGATTATAATGTTAATATTTATAGCCACAGTTATAAATTATATAGATAGAACTGCATTTGCTTTACTTTGGCCGGAAATGGGTAAAGATTTAGGTATGGATAATTCTGATTATGCATTAATGCTTAATTTCTTTTTGTTTGCCTATGCAGCAAGTAAGTTTTTATCAGGTAAATTATATGATCAAATCGGAACTAGATTAGGGTTTGTTGTTTCCATAGTTGTCTGGTCTTCAGCAGCAGCTTTTCATGCACTAGCAAGAGGTGTTGTTTCTTTATCTATAGTTCGTGGTTTGCTTGGTCTTGGAGAAGCTGGGTTATGGCCAGGTGCTGTAAAAAGTAATGGAGAGTGGTTTCCAGTAAAACAAAGAGCTTTAGCACAAGGTATTTTTAACTCTGGAGCTTCCATAGGTAATGTAATAGCTCCTGTTATTATAGTTTATTTATATGCTCAATTCGGATGGAAATCTACTTACATAATTTTAGGAGTATTAGGATTACTTTGGGTTATTCCTTGGTTGATCATAAATAAATCTAAACCAGAAGATCATCCTTGGATTACTGAAGATGAAAGAAATATGTTACTTAATGACAGAATAGATAATAATGTTGTTGTTGTTGAAGGCGCTAAAAGTTTACCTGTTGGGAAGATATTGAGTTATAAACAACCTTGGGGAATTCTACTTTGTAGATTTTTTATAGAACCTATTTGGTGGTTCTTTGCAGGTTGGATGCCAATCTATTTAAACTCTAAATTTGGATTGAGTATAGAGGAAATAGGAAATACTATGTGGATCTCTTATCTAATGGCTGCCGCAGGTGGAATATTAGGAGGATTTTTTACAGAAGCAATCATAAAACGTACTTCCGTAGATTTTGGTAGGAAAGCAAGTATTGTGTTAGGAAGTTTTTTAATAATTATAGGTTTTGTTGGCATTATATTATTTGTAAATGATTCTAATTATATGACATTTATTTATCTAGCAGGATTAGCACTTTTTGGATTTCAATTTGCTATAGGTAATATTCAAACTTTATCAAGTGATTTATTTAGAGGGCCATCAGTAGGTACATTAGCAGGACTAGCTGGTACAGTAGCAGCATTTTCTCCTATGATTATGAACTGGTTTATTGGTAGGATAACAAATGGAGGATCATATACGCCAGCATTTGTAGTCATTACTGTTTCAGTAGTACTAGCAGTATTATCAATTTTCTTTTTAATTAGAAAAGTGAAATTAGTTGTAGACACAGAAAATTAAAGAATAAAAAATTATATAAAATAAAATATTTTAATATGAGTAAATTAAATGAAAAAGTTGCTGTTGTAACAGGTGCAACAGGCGGAATTGGTTTTGAAGTCTCAAAAAGGCTTGGAAAAGATGGATATACTGTAATTTTAAACGGTATTGATCATGAAGCAGGAGCAAAAAGAGTTAAAGAACTTACTGCAGAAGGAATCTCTGCCGAATATTATGGTTTTGATGTTACAAATGAAGAAGCTGTAACTTCAAATATCAATAAAATTGGAGAAAAATATGGTAAAATTGATGTTCTTGTAAACAATGCAGGAGGATTAGGTGGAAGATCTCGTTTCGAAGAAATGACTACTGAATTTTATAGATTTGTTATGGCTTTAAATCTTGATTCTGCATTTTTTGCATCAAGAGCAGCTATTCCTTTTTTAAAGAAAAGTGAAAACGCTTCTATTATTAACTACACATCTAATGCAGGTTGGAGTGCAGGTGGACCTGGAGCAGGTATTTACGGTACTTCTAAAGCAGGAGTTCATGCAATTACAAGAGCTTTAGCGAAAGATTTAGCAGAATACGGAATTAGAGTAAATGCTGTTTCTCCTGGAACAATTGACACTCCTTTTCATGCTCAAATTAAAGCAACTAAACCAGAAGTATTTGCTTCTTGGGCAAACAATATTATGTTAGGAAGATTAGGTAAACCAGAAGATGTAGCCGGTGTTGTTTCTTTTTTAGCAAGTAAAGATGCTGCTTTTATTACAGCAGAAACTATCCAAGTTGGTGGTGGACAAGCTTTAGGAATATAAACTGAGTATTTATATAATTTGAATTGAAAAGCCTTTCTTTATTTAAGAAAGGCTTTTTTTATTTGATGAATCTCTAATAATTAAATCAGCATTTAGAATTTGTTTATTTAATTTTTGATGAACTGCTTTTTCTTTTACATGATTTAAAAATGTTTCTGCAGCTAATTTTCCAATCTCTGCACTATGCTGATTTACACTTGTAATACTCGGTGTAACGATATCTGTAAAAGGTTCGTTACCAAAACCAACTAAAGCAATTTCTTCGGGAATTTGTATGTTCTGTTCTTTTAAAACTTGCAATGCTCCTAATGCAGCATAATCTCCAGCTGCATAAATTGCATCTGGTTTTTCTTTCAAACTCAAAAGTTGTTGCATTTTTAATCTTCCATCTTCAATAGTTAACCCACTTTCTGTGAGCAATTCTTTATCCAAAGGAAGGTGAAATTTTTTTAAAGCATCTTTATAACCACGAATTCTGTTGTTATAAATTCTTGTGTGCTTATAACCACCGATATGAGCAATTCTCTTACATCCTTGTTTTACAAGATGTTCTACAATAACATGACTACTATTATAATCATCAATACCAATATAATCTACATTTAAATCGTTTTCACCACGATCAAACAATATCAATGGAATTCCCATTGACTTAATTTTTTCATAATAGCCTAAATCCGTTGTTTCGTTTGCCATAGAAGCAATAATACCATCAACTTGCGTAAATAAAAGCGCATTTATATTATTACATTCTTTTTCGTAGGACTCGTTAGATTGCGTAATAATAATATTATAACCTTCTTTGTTTAAGACTTCTTCGATATTCTGAATTACTGAAGAAAAAAAGTTACTATTTGTTCTCGGTACAATAACTCCAACCAACTTGCTTTTTCCGCTTCTTAAAGCGCTGGCAAGGTGATTGGGTTGATAATTTAAATTTTCTGCAACTTGTCTAACTGCTTTTTTAGTTTTTTCGCTAATTCGAGAATCATTATGTAAAGCTTTAGAAACAGCAGCAGCAGATATATTTAAAACGTTCGCAATATCTTTTATAGTCGTTTTCTTTTTATTCATGAATTTTTTATATATTTGCTTAAACGTTTAAACAAATGTAGTTCGTTTGTTTGTATAATCAAAATTTACAGTAATAGTTAGATTTTGATTTTATTTTATTAAACTGCTTAAACGTTTAACTAAATAAAAATAATACAACTAAATTTAATAAAATGGGTAAAGTAGTAACTTTCGGAGAAATCATGTTAAGATTAGCTCCACAAGGATTTTTAAGATTTTCGCAAGCAAATAATTTTGATGTTGTTTATGGAGGTGGAGAATCTAACGTAGCAGTATCATTAGCAAACTACGGAGTTGATGTAGATTTTGTAACACGTTTACCAAAAAATGATATTGGACAATGTGCAATGATGGAAATGCGTAAAAGAGGCGTAAACGTTAATAAAATTGTTTGGGGCGGAGATCGTTTAGGTATTTACTTTTTAGAAACGGGTGCAGTTTCTAGAGGTTCTAAAGTTGTTTATGACAGAGCACATTCTGCAATTGCAGAAATAGAATCTGGTATGATCGATTGGGATGCTGTTTTTGACGGTGTTGAATGGTTTCATTGGACAGGAATTACGCCAGCAATCTCTCAAGGTGCTGCAGATGTTTGTTTGGAAGCTGTTAAAGTTGCAAGCTCAAAAGGAATTACTATTTCTACAGATTTAAATTATAGAGCAAAACTTTGGAATTTCTGTGACGATGCGCATAGAGAATCTATTATGACAGAATTAACTTCTTACTGTGATATTGTTTTAGGAAACGAAGAAGATGCAGAAATGCATTTCGGAATCAAACCAGATGGAGCTGCAGTTCAAACTGCTGGACATGATGTGAAAGCAGAAGCTTTTTTATCTGTGTGTGAGCAAATGATGGAAAAATTTCCAAGAGCTAAAAAAGTAATTACTACTTTAAGAGGTTCAATCTCTGCTTCTCACAATACTTGGGCAGGAGTCTTATATGACGGTAAAAAAATGTTGCAAACACGTCAATATCAAATTACAGATATTGTAGATAGAGTTGGTGGTGGAGATTCATTTATGGGAGGTTTAATCTACGGATTATTAAAATACCCAGAAGATGATCAAAATGCATTAGACTTTGCAGTTGCAGCTTCTTGTTTAAAACACACTATTAAAGGTGATGCAAACTTATCTACAGTTGCAGAAGTAGAAAAATTAATGGGAGGAGATTCTTCAGGAAGAGTAGCAAGATAAATTTAAAAAGATGGCTGAATATACAAGATTAGAAGTAGCACAAGTGATGAAAGAATCAGGAATGGTTCCATTATTTTATCATGCAGATTTAGAAATAAGTAAAAAAGTAATTACTGCTTGTTATAATGGTGGTGCAAGGTTATTAGAATTTACTGCTCGTGGAGATTTTGCGCACGAAGTTTTTGGAGAATTGGTAAAGTATGTAACTAAAGAATTACCAGGAATGGTAATGGGTGTTGGTTCTGTCACAGATGCATCAGCAGCTTCAAGGTTTATGGCTTTAGGAGCAAACTTTATTGTAACGCCTGTTTTAAGAGAAGATATTGCTATTGTTTGTAATAGAAGAAAAGTTCTTTGGTCTCCTGGTTGTGGCTCTTTAACAGAAATTGCTAAAGCAGAAGAGTTAGGCTGTGAAATAGTGAAGTTATTTCCTGGAGGTATTTACGGACCAGATTTTGTGAAAGGAATTAAAGGACCACAACCTTGGACTAGTATAATGCCCACAGGCGGTGTTGCTCCGACTAAAGAAAATTTAGAAGGTTGGTTTAAAGCAGGTGTAACTTGTGTTGGTATGGGTTCTAAATTAATGGCAAAAAATGCTGATGGTAGTTTTGATTACAATACAATTGAAAGTAAAACAAAAGAAGCTTTAGATATTATTAAAACTTTAAAATAATACAAAACATATAGTTCTTTTTATCATGGATAATAAGAAAGCAATTTTTTACATGATTTTTAGCGTATTAGCATTCTCACTAATGAATGTTGTAGTTAAATATTTATCTACTTTTAATGTGTATCAAATTGTATTTTTTAGGTCTATTGGTACATTAATATTTACAATTCCATTAATTTTAAAGTATAAAATACCTATTTTAGGAAACAATAAAAAGTTGTTATTTTTAAGAGGTTTTTTAGGTCTTGTATCTTTAATTTGTTTTTTTCAATCGTTAAATTATTTACCTATAGGGACAGCAGTTTCGTTGAGATACACTTCTCCAATTTTTGCTACTATTTTTGCTTTATTTCTCTTAAAAGAGAAAATTAAAATCACGCAATGGTTATTATTTTTGACAGCTTTTATTGGTGTTTTAATTATTAAAGGTTTTGGAATTGATGTTGATTATTTAGGGATGTTTTTAGTAATCATATCAGCAATATTTTTAGGATCAGTTTTTGTAGTAATTAGAAAAATTGGTGATAGAGATAATCCGTTAGTAATTATAAATTATTTTATGATTATGGCTTTTCTTTTTGGAGGGATTATGTCTATAAATAATTGGAAAAGCCCTAATACAGAAGAATATTTTTTATTATTAAGTTTAGGTGTATTTGGTTATATAGGTCAGTTATACATGACCAAAGCTTTTCAATCTAATGAAACAAATATTATCGCTCCATTAAAATATTTAGAAATTATTTTCACAATTATTTTAGGAGTTTTTTGGTTTGGTGAGATATACAATTTATATACTTTATTGGGTGTATTTTTAATCTTATTTGGCTTGATTTATAATCTTTTTTTAAAAAGAAAAACAATTAAAAAAGTATGAGTAAACAGGTATTTATTATAATGTTATTTCATTCATTTTTAACTTTTGGTCAAGTTACATTAGATGCAAATGGAGCAGGAAACACTTACGAAGAAATTGCAAATGTGTTGGCTCCAGGATATGATCCTGTGGAAGAACCAGATTGTAATCATTCATCATTTGGTAGACATATTGATGAAATATTTGATACAGAATTAAGTATAAATGTTTTTCGTTTTTTTATGCATGTAACACCAGATAATGATAGATGCATCAACACAGATAGACAACGAAATGAAATTAAAACATACGATAAATCTCCTGATAATTTGTTAGGGGTTGAGAATGAGGAAGTTGTTTATAAATGGAAATTTAAATTAGATAATAATTTTCAAGTTTCCTCAAGTTTTACTCATGTTCATCAACTAAAATCTGTAGGTGGTAGTTTAGCAAGTATGCCAATGTATACACTTACTTTAAGAAAAGGAAATCCAGATAGGTTAGAATTAAGATATGCAGAAACAACATCGCAAACTACACTAAAACAAACAGATTTAGCTCCTTTAAAAGGAGCTTGGTTAGAAGTAATCGAAACAATAACTTATCGTACGTCAGGAGCTTATTCAATAGAAATTAAAAAAGTAAGTGACAATACATTACTTTTTGATTATACTAATAATGATATTATAAATTGGAGAGCAGGAGCAGATTTTGTGAGACCAAAATGGGGGATATATAGAAGTTTAAATTCTAGTCAAGATTTAAGAGATGAAGAAGTACTATTTGCAAACTTTAGTGTAGAAGAAACAAATGCATTATTTATAAATAATTTTGAAAAAGAATTAAATACTATAGGAATATATCCTAACCCTACATCAGATATCTTAAAAATATCAGAAACGACTCCAAATATGTTTACCTCGTTTGCTCTTTACAATATGTTTGGGCAAAAGATTATTATTGAAGATAATAATAAAGAAATTGATATATCTTCGCTTGTAAAAGGTGTTTATATAATTGTATTTAAAAATAAAGGAACTAAAGTAGCTGTAAAAAAAATAATTAAAAATTAACCACACTATCTAGCGCTTCATCAAAATCTTTATGCACAAAATTTGCTTGATAATTAATAGTAGTTGTAATAGAACTATGTCTATATAATTTTTGTAAAATTTGAATATTCACGCTGTTTCCTGCAATAGAGGCAAAGGAGTGTCTCGCAATATGACAAGATAGATTTTTCTCAATTCCAGCTAATTTTGCAATATTTTTCAAATGACGGTTAAAATTTCTTGTAGCGGTCTGTGTTTTTCTTAAAACATCTTCAGGGTCATTCATAGTTGCTTTTTTCATTTCTGGAAAAATAAAATCGTTTTTACTTCTTTTTAATTTTTGATATTGATTGATAATTGGGTTAGCTTTTTCAGGAACTTTTAAAGTTACTAGCTTCTGATTCGGTTCTGTCGCATCTATCCATTCTTACATTAATTATCATATAAGGATAAAAATATATGTACTGATATTCAAATATTTACATTTTTATAGTTTGTTGCGAAAGTCTAAAATAGCCCTAATTATGACAGATGTGACAGAACCCTTGACCAACCAACACTCCCTCCAAGGTGCAGAATTTTTCATTATCTTTGAAATATATTTTTTTAGGCCATGATGATTTTAAGAATACTATTAGTGATTATACTACTGACTGGATGTAGTAAAAA